>LR026963.1_pt1:0-730000 | contig 733959 bp, 672 predicted proteins | sample 2383961 | NCBI scaffold set LR026963.1
CACACAGCACCTAAGATTACTCTGCTGGCCATCCCACGCGAGAAAATTCGTGATGTGATCGGCCAAGGAGGTAAAGTGATTCGAGAAATCTGTGAGACCACCGGCGCTAGAATTGACATATCTGAAGCTGGTACGAGCGAGCTTAAGCCGCTAGGTGTAGGCGCAGCGAAAGCGAGTCTGAAGAGGGCGTTTGAGTTCGTAGGATCAGACCCGAAACCGGGTGATCTAGCCATGGACAGGTTGAAGGTGGGGTAACACTCACTGGAGGACCGAACCCACTTCCGTTGAAAAGGCAGGGGATGATCTGTGGCTAGGGGTGAAAGGCCAATCAAACCCGGAAATAGCTGGTTCTCCGCGAAAACTATTGAGGTAGTGCGTTGGCAGATGACCTGCGGGGGTAGAGCACTGGATGGGTTAGGGGGACGCGAGTCCTACCACCCCCAACCAAACTGCGAATACCGTAGAGTCGAGGCCAGCAGACAGTCTCGGGGTGCTAAGGTCCCGAGACGAGAGGGAAAGAGCCCAGACCGCCAGCTAAGGTCCCGGAATTGTGGCTAAGTGGAGAAGGATGTAGAAGAGCCAAAACAACCAGGAGGTTGGCTTAGAAGCAGCCATCCTTTAAAGAAAGCGTAATAGCTCACTGGTCTAAAAGCTGTTTTGCGCCGAAGATGTAACGGGGCTCAAGCCACATACCGAAGCTGCGGATGTTCCCTATAGCAAGGGGGCATGGTAGCGGAGCGTTCCGTAAGCCTGAGAAGATGTTTTGAAAGGAGCGTTGGAGGTATCGGAAGTGAGAATGCTGACATGAGTAGCGAGAAGAGTGTGAGAGACACTCTCGCCGAAAGTCCAAGGGTTCCTGCGCTAGGGTAATCCGCGCAGGGTAAGCCGGTCCCTAAGCTGAGGCTGAAAGGCGTAGGTGATGGGAACTCAGGTTAATAGTCCTGGGCCTGTCGGAGGTGACGACCCCTAGAGATTGTCTGGCCTTGCATGGAGTGGTCTGGCAGTGGTGGGGGTCCAGGAAAGAGCCCCGACGTGAGACCGTACCCGAAACCGACACAGGTGGACTGGTAGAGTATACCAAGGCGTTTGAGAGAACGGTGTTGAAGGAACTAGGCAAATTTCCTCCGTAACTTCGGGAGAAGGGGGCCTTGTCCTTGGGCAACCAGGGGTGAGGGGCACAAAGCAGGGGGTGGTGACTGTTTACTAAAAACACAGGACTCTGCTAAGCCGCGAAGGCGATGTATAGGGTCTGACGCCTGCCCGGTGCCGGAAGGTTAAGAGGAGGGGTGCGAGCTCTGAATTGAAGCCCCGGTAAACGGCGGCCGTAACTATAACGGTCCTAAGGTAGCGAAATTCCTTGTCGGGTAAGTTCCGACCTGCACGAATGGCGTAACAACTTCCCCGCTGTCTCCAGCACCGACTCAGCGAAATTGAACTCTCCGTGAAGATGCGGAGTTCCCGCGGTTAGACGGAAAGACCCCGTGCACCTTTACTACAGCTTCGCAGTGGTGTTAGGGAATGATTGTGTAGGATAGGTGGGAGGCAGGGAAGCCAGGGCGCTAGCTCTGGTGGAGCCGTCCTTGAAATACCACCCTTTCGTTTTCTGACTTCTAACCGCAGCCCGTGAAGCCGGGTTCGGGACCTTGCGTGGTGGGTAGTTTGACTGGGGCGGTCGCCTCCCAAAAAGTAACGGAGGCGCGCGAAGGTGGGCTCAGGCTGGTCGGAAATCAGCCGGTGCGTGCAATGGCAGAAGCCTGCCTGACTGTGAGGCCGACAGGCCGAGCAGGGACGAAAGTCGGTCATAGTGATCCGGTGGTTCTGAGTGGAAGGGCCATCGCTCAACGGATAAAAGGTACGCCGGGGATAACAGGCTAATCTCCCCCAAGAGTCCACATCGACGGGGAGGTTTGGCACCTCGATGTCGGCTCATCACATCCTGGGGCTGGAGCAGGTCCCAAGGGTTCGGCTGTTCGCCGATTAAAGTGGTACGTGAGCTGGGTTTAGAACGTCGTGAGACAGTTCGGTCCCTATCTGCCGTGGGTGTTGGAGACTTGCGAGGATCTGTCCCTAGTACGAGAGGACCGGGATGGACGTACCTCTGGTGTACCAGTTGTCACGCCAGTGGCACCGCTGGGTAGCTACGTACGGATGGAATAACCGCTGAAAGCATCTAAGTGGGAAATCCTCCTCAAAACTAGGTCTCCCTGAAGAGCCGTGATAGACTATCACGTTGATAGGCCGGGTGTGTAAGCGCAGCGATGTGTTGAGCTAACCGGTACTAATCGCTCGTTTGGCTTGAATCTCTTGCGTAGCAGCAAGTCTACTGCGCTTCTCTCTCTGAAGGTCTTGAAGATCCAACACCCGTTGAAGCCCTGCTTTTAAGAGAAGGGTGTGAGAGGACTTGGTGGTCATGGCGAGGTGGTCACACCTGATCCCATCCCGAACTCGGCCGTGAAACTCCTCAGCGCCAATGGTACTGCGTCTTAAGACGTGGGAGAGTCGGTCGCTGCCAGGTCCTCTTCCCTTTGAGGCAGGGTTTAACGCGGGGTGGAGCAGCCCGGTAGCTCGTCAGGCTCATAACCTGAAGGTCAGAGGTTCAAATCCTCTCCCCGCAACCACCACTAACCTAGCGACGGGTTTCTGTGTCATGGCTGACTACAGTGTCATAATCCGCTATTAGCTCATTAGTGATTGCGCCAGCCGTGAAGCTATATGGACCTATTTGCCTGACTGGTGCTACTTCAGCAGCTGTTCCAGTTAGGAAGACCTCGCTTGCATGCGCTAATTCTTCAAGGTGGATAGTGCGTTCTATCACCGTGATACCGCGCTGTCGTGCCAGGCTGATAACCGTCTGGCGAGTAATGCCGTTGAGGATACAGTCAGGTGCGGGCGTGTGTAAGGTGTCTTGAAATACTACGAAGATGTTGGCGCCCGTTGCCTCTGCTATTTGGCCGCGCCAGTCTAGCATCAAAGCATCATCGTACCCCGCTTGCTCTGCTTGGTGCTTAGACAAAGTGCAGATCATATATAGACCGGCAGCCTTAGCATGTGTTGGAGCAGTTTCTGGATGTGGGCGACGCCAAGATGACACAGTCAGACGCAGGCCTCGTGAGCGCGACTCAGGGTTGAAGTAGGAAACCCAGTCATCCCAAACAGCAATCGCTAAGTGTACGTTTGTTCCTTTCGCTGCAATGCCCATCATCTCACTGCCACGCCATGCGACTGGGCGGATATAGCCTTCCTGCACACTGTTAGCTATAAGGAGAGATAGGGTTGCTGCCTTGATTTGTTCCGTTGTAAAGGGGATTGTGAAGTTCAGGGCTGCTGCTGAGGCTATGAGCCGCTCTGTGTGCTCGTGTAACTTGAAGACATGCCCGTTGTAAACCCGCTCGCCTTCGAAAACGCACGAAGCATAATGTAAGCCGTGGCTTAGTACATGCAGTGTACAGGTGCGCCACGGCACAAGTTGACCATCATACCAGATCATGCCATCACGATCGTCAAAATGGCGTTTAGGGGGGGAGATCATTGATTCAGTCTCCTAGACAGGTTGGGACTTGAATGTTTGGCCTTAACTTTTGTATGTATGGCCTAGGCCCGCAGCAGAACCCGTTTCGAGGAGCTACCTTGGGTGGGGCCGAAGCGGCAGTCTCGCAGCGCCCCGCATGAGGTCGCCGCTATCCACTCTTTGAACATTTACGCTCAGCTCCATGCAATTTCCACCTTATGCTGCTGAGGGAGTCACTGAAGGTACCACATGCTGACGAGCTGGGCTATACGAGACAACGGCAATTAAGATGAGAAAGGAGTGAGAATGAGTCTAGACGGCAAGCGGCGCATTATTATATTCTCTGGTGCTGGTTTATCAGCTGAAAGTGGCCTTCAAACCTATCGCGACCATGATGGTTTATGGGAAAAGCACCGTATCGAGGATGTTGCTACCGCCGATGCCTTTGCTGCCCATCCACATCGTGTCCATCGCTTTATGAGCGACCGTCGGCAGGAACTCGCTAGGGTAGCGCCAAATGCAGCCCATCACGGCATGGCCACGCTGCAACAACTTTATTCGGTAGTCAATATTACACAGAACATAGATGATTTGCTGGAAAGGGCTGGCTGTACGGAAATCATTCATCTGCATGGCTTCCTACCAGAGATTCGTTGTCTCGCATGTGATCATGTTTGGGACATTGGCCATACCAATTACGACGGTCATCCCTGCCCACGATGTGCCGGGCAGAGAACAAAGCCGAACATCGTTTTGTTTGGCGATCCGGCGCCGCTCTATCAAGTACTGCACCATCTCTTTTTCCCAGCTTACAAGGAAGACGCTCTCACTCAGAAGGATATCGTGGTTGTTATTGGCACTATGGGAAATGTCGTGCCGATCTCCCACTATCTGTGGGAGCAGAAGTGTACAAAAATTCTCAACAATTTAGAGGACAGTCCATTTGTGCCTGCCAGCATGTTCGATTATGTCTTCCTGAAGCCGGCTACCGCTGCTATCAGCGAAATTATAGATGTGATTAGCGGCTTATAGGTGGTTAGAGATTTCAGTTTAATGGCTCAGTCTCTCGTGCTAACCAGGCCGCGCTTTGCTTGTCCAAGAACGGGGTGAGTGTGTCACGCACACGAGCGTGGTAGGTGTCTATCCACGTCTGTTCATACGGTGATAGCAGAGCAGAGTCAATCAAAGTGCGGTCAATTGGCACCAAGGTGAGGACTTCGAACGCCAACAGGGAGCGTTCAGCTCCAGCTGGTGGTGGCACCACTGGACACACCGCAAGTAGACTTTCAATACGGATTCCATAAGCCCCAGCCTTGTAATAGCCAGGCTCATCAGACACGATCATGCCGGGGACGAGCGGAACGGTATTACCTGCGGAGATCCTATGTGGTCCTTCATGCACGTTGAGATAGCTACCTACTCCATGGCCTGTCCCGTGATCATAGTCAATACCCTCAGCCCATAGGGCACGGCGTGCCAGGATATCGAGCTGACCGCCAGTGGTGCCAACTGGAAAGACTGCCGTGGCGAGTGCTATGTGTCCCTTCAGCACCTGTGTGAAGCGCCGCCGTGGTTCAACTCCGACAGAGCCTATAGCGATGGTGCGAGTCACATCGGTCGTCCCGTCCAGGTACTGCGCGCCTGAGTCGACCAGATAGAGATGACCGGGTTGCAGATGTAGGTCAGTAGTTTGCGTGACACCGTAGTGGACAATAGCGCTATGAGGACCAGTTGCTGAAATAGTAGCGAAAGACAACCCACGAAAATACATTCCTTGACGACGAAGGACTTGTAACTGATCAGCAGCAGTTCGCTCCGTGACCGGATAGCCGTTTGCAAGTGCCATATTCAACCAGCACAGGAACTGTACTAATGCAATACCGTCGCGACAATGGGCAGCACGTAGGCCATCTAGTTCCACTTCGTTCTTACAAGCCTGATGTAGAGCACATAAGTTCGGTTCAGGGGCAATATAAGCACCTGTGGTGCGCAGGCGGTCGGCGACAGCTGTTGGGACAGAGGTTAGATCCAAACAGACACGAGCACGGCGTTTGCCCAGAGCCTCCAGAGCAGCCCCGAAGGATTCAGGTGGCAAGACACAGACTGCCGGACCGATATGGGGGATCACAGATGGAGTCAGCTTGCGCTTGTCAAGGAATAATTCCACCCGGGCGTCAGCATACAGGATGGCAAAGGCTAACGGCAGGGGTGTATAAGGCACGTCACCACCGCGGATATTCAAGAGCCAGGCAATAGAGTCTGGAGCGGCTAGCACGGTAGCATCCGCTTTGATCTTGGCTAAATCAGCAGCCACAGCGCGGCGTTTCTTCTCCCCGGATTCCCCAGCATAGCACAGAAGATGTGGAACAACGGGCGCCAATGGCCTGTGTGGCTGGTTATGCCATATAGAATCAATGGGATTCGTGTCGCAAGGCTTGAGCCTGATTCGATTCTGCGCGGTCACTGTTTCCATCTGACGCACATCAACTGGGGTGTGTAACCACGGGTCGTAGCCAATGCACTGCCCCGGTTCTGCATGAGTAGCTAGCCATTGTGCAGGTAATATTACTGCGAGATCAAATAGATTACTGTCAACTTCAAGATGAGCTTGTAGGGAGTAGCGACCATCCACAAATAGTGCTGCTTTGTTCTGTAGTACGATTGCTACGCCGGCTGAGCCAGTGAAACCTGTCAGCCAGTTGAGTCGTTCTGCTTGGCGAGGTACATGTTCGCCTTGGTGTTCATCAGCTCTAGGAATAATAAAACCCCCAAGATGACGTCTAGTGAGTTCTGCACGTAAAATATGTAAATGTCCAGCAGCAGCTAGATCAGGTCCGAGCCTGTCTTTCTGCCCAACAGCTTTCATCTGGTCATGAAGGGCTAACAGGACGCCTCGCAAGGCCGGCGTGGGTTCAGGTGTGACGAGGACTAACCACTCAGGTTCTCTGCTCGCAGGCAACGGTGCGGCAATCACACCAGAAAGTAGATCGCGCACCTCGGCTACTGTCAAGGCGAGGCCATTGTCAGCTAGGTTCTGTCTTAGCGACTCATCATCCAATGTCATAATCATAGTTCGCAAAGCAAACAGATCATCATGTAGGCTTCCGAAGAATCAAAGTGAGCCACGGGAAGAGGAGAATACGCTGCTCCAGTGTCAAGCCATGAGCGCGATAAATAGCCAGGATCATCTGCTGCTGGCGGATCAGCAAGCCTGACAGCACTACCCGGCCCCCTGGTTGCAGTGTTCTGGCGACATCACGAGCCATACGAGCGAGCGGACGGGCCAGTATGTTCGCAAGGATTAGGTCGACCGGCCTACGACAAATTGCTGCTGCCATAGTCAAACCATCACTCTTCAGAGTCCGTAGCAGTCTGTGCACACCGTTGCGGCGTGCATTGTAAGCTGTCACGCGTACGGCTGAGGGCTCAATATCAACAGCGCAAACAGGAGTATGCCATAATTTTGCCGCAGCCAGACTTAAAATTCCAGTGCCGCAGCCTATGTCCAAGCAACGCTGGAAGTTCAGCTTGCGGGCTAGCCGTTCTAAGGCTAACAGACACCCTTGCGTGCTTGGGTGTTCGCCAGAACCAAATGCTGCTGTTGCTTCCACTAGCAGAGGAATCGTAGCAACCGGGGGAGAGATTGCTACATGCCCGCCATATATATAGAAGCGGCCGACAGTCAGCGGCGGGAAAGTGGCAAGATTATGTGCGGCCCAATCACAGGCCTCAACACGTGTAATTGTGAAGGCCGGTTCCACAACCATACCAGTGGCAGCAGCTGTGACTGCCAGAAGGGCTGTCAGTACGGCACGATTAGGCAAGTCACGAGATAGAGTAGATAAACGCCACAGGCCATGATCGGAGTGATCTGCTGTCACGGCGAAGATGAGCACGGCCTCCCCGACCTGTTCCAAGGCACACGCGAAAGCAGGCACAGCCGCAGCTGGCGCTACCAATTCAACGCACCAACATCCTTCAGACTCTTGCTTGCCAGACAGAATCACCGTCGAAGACTCATTCCTACTGCTATTGCCTACAGGTTACATTGCAGAACTCTCGGCTATCAAGAAATCTCTCTAAAACGCTCTCTAGAAGCAAGAGTTCTGAAGCAGCGTAGCGATACTGTAGCGATACTATTGTGCTCAGCTATACAACTTGAGTTGAGAGTTGCGGGTGGATGCACTGAGGTTGCATTCATTATATCATATAAGCGGAAATAGAAAGATCCATTTCTAACCGAGAAGACTCTCTGAGAGATTTTCGAGAAATTGCTGCCTATGGTGGTTTACCAGTGGACAGAAAAGCATTATGTACTAGCTCAAGTTTGTTATTAGGCGGGCGTGGCGGAATTGGTAGACGCGGCGGTCTCAAAAACCGCTGTCCTTTCCGGACATGTGAGTTCAAGTCTCGCCGCCCGCACCATGGGGGTTTTGTCTTGGTGTGTACAAGGAAGGTTCCCAGCCGCGTGAGATCGGAAACGCCGTGTTCTTGTTGTGAGCAGGTCAGTGAGTTCGCGCTGTTGGCGGAGGAGGTGGGATTCGAACCCACGGAAGTCTTGAAACTTCGCACGTTTTCAAGACGTGTGCCTTAAGCCGCTCGGCCACTCCTCCGGCTGGTCTTCTGAGCCTGTGGTTGTGCGCCGTCTCCAAAGGACTGGGTATTTTTCTGTACATTCCTACCGAGAATAGCACTGTAATCGTATAGGCATACAAAACTATGCGGTTTTTGATTGTGTGCCAATGAGTAAGTAGCGCGGCGTTGCGTCGCTCGTGCCATCAGCACTAGCACCATCAGCAAGATCATGGCAAGATGGTTTTTTTGGCATGCAGGAGCAGACAGGAGGGAGGCAGAAAGAAAGTTAAAAGGGTCAAGAATATGATGGGAGTTTTTACAAGAGTGTTATGCGCTATAGTACAGGTTATTTTCGTGTTAACAGTAACCTCTGAGAAAACTACCTATTTAATCGGGAATACGTGGGCTAGCACGCGTAAAGAAAATACGCAGGACTTCGCGACTTGGCTTGAGGACCTGAAGATAGAAGCACAAAAGGCGTGGAAGATCAGACCAGAGGTTCTCGAGCGTGCTCTGGCCGATGTTCAGCCCTTGCCATGCGTGATTGAGCTGGATCGCAGGCAACCAGAACGTACACTAACAACATTCCAGGCGTACAGAACCCGAATGATTACAGGGGCTCGTATAGCTGCAGGGCGTGAGAGGATAGCCTCTTACCGCCAGCTCTTGGGTGAAATTGGCCGACTCTATGGTGTACAGCCACGCTTTATTGTGGCCCTGTGGGGGATTGAGACGAATTTTGGCCTCATCCCTGGCCAGTTCTTGGTAGTGAATGCGCTCGCAACCCTGGCCTATGACAGCCGACGCAGCACTTATTTTCGTCAAGAACTGTTCCAGGCTCTGACGATTCTTCATCAAGGTCACATTACACCGGAACGCATGCGCGGCAGTTGGGCTGGCGCTATGGGGCAGAACCAGTTCATGCCCTCAAGTTTCCTGCGCTTCGCAAGAGACTATGATGGTGATGGGCACAGTGACATCTGGAGCACAGAAGCAGATATTTTTGCCTCTACTGCTAATTATTTAGCGACCGCAGGGTGGAAGAGCAGCCAGAGCTGGGGGCAAGAGGTCTGCCTGCCAGAGGGATTCGACAGCACTCTAGCCAGCACCCTAGCAACGAGAAAGACAAAAAAGAGCCTGAGCGAGTGGGCTACTCTGGGCCTCATAAAGGCTAACGGCTGTTCTCTACCAGACACACCATTGTCTGCCAGGCTGATTCTGCCAGATAGTAGCAAGGGCTCTGCTTTTCTCCTGTTTGACAATTATGATGTCCTTCTCAAGTGGAATCGCTCTCATTGGTTTGCACTAGCAGTTGGCCATCTTGCGGACAGACTTCAAGGGCAGTCCGTTCTCCGCAAGGAGGAGGTAATGGATGAGCGATGTTCATACAAGTGGTAATTTATGGATTACTGAGTATACTATTGATAGCTTGTGCTGAGACTCAATCAGTAACTGCGCCTGTAGCTGTAGTAGAAAAAGAAAGATTAGCCAGTTCTGGTGTGCAGAACCTTGGCAAGGGCGTTTACAAAGTAGGTGAGCCTTATCAGATCAGAGGGATATGGTATTGTCCGTATGAAAATTACGGCTATAGGGAAACAGGTATGGCTTCTTGGTATGGAGTGGATTTCCACGGCAAGAAAACAGCCAATGGTGCGAGGTTCGACATGAATACCCTAACCGCTGCGCATCGGACCTTACCCATGCCTTCTATGGTATGTGTCACGAACCTCATCAACGGACGAGCCCTAACGGTGCAGGTGAATGACCGTGGCCCCTTTGTCAATGACAGAATCATCGATCTCTCCAGACGCGCAGCGCAGCTTCTAGGGTTTGAGGGCCAAGGTACCACGTGGGTCAGGGTAGAAATCCTCACAGAAGAGAGTCTTGTCCTGAAGAGACAGCTCTTGCAAGCTCGTACTACGATAGCTGCTGCAAACCAGAAGGGAGTCCATCAGGCTGCACCAGGTCCCCCCCTCTCTCCGCTGTTACCCTCTCCATTAGGAGCAGGAGCACCATGGGGATCCACCATTGCATCATGCTCAGCCGTACAGACGCTAAGCGCGACAGAATCTACCGAGGAACCCGTGCTTTCCCGTACATCTGGTTATTATATCCAGGCAGCTGCATTTAGTAACTCAAAATTAGCATACAGTGCTTGTAAACAACTAAAGCAAGTAGGTTACGTTACTCTTGTGCCGCAGATTCAGAATGATCGCATATTATATCGCCTGCACATCGGTCCGCTTGCCGAGCGTGCGGCAGCGGAACGGCTACTGATCGGAGTTCATCAGGCAGGCTATACAGACGCCTGGATCGTCGGAAAGAAAAGTACCAGTGGGAACGCAGACTGTTCGTAGCAACCAAAGGGAGCGATTCTCATGGCCTACGTGGCTGCTAGATTGGAGATTCTGCTGCGTCCTGCTAACTCTAGTAGGTCCTGGCTAGCTGTTTTCCTCGTTCTCTGCATTCTGTTAGAGATCATTGCTTTTCCTGCCACTGTCATTGGTACACCCGTTAAACATTCTTTAGTTGTAGATTATAATACAAAAGCAATCCTCCTAGAAAAAAATGCCGGCGTATTGATGCATCCGTCCTCTATGAGCAAGCTCATGACCCTCTACATGGTCTTTGAGCGACTGCATGAAGGGGATCTCTCTCTTGACGATACGTTCGTCGTCAACGAGCGCGCCTGGCGTATGGGTGGCTCTAAAATGTTTGTTGCTCTTAAAAGCAGTATTGCAATTGCTGATCTTCTACGTGGAATCATTGTACAGTCAGCTAATGATGCCTGCATTGTGATTGCTGAGAACTTAGCAGGCAGCGAAAAAAGCTTCGCGGAAGCTATGACAGCGAAAGCGCGTCGGATCGGTTTAACGCATAGCACCTTCCGGAATGCCTCTGGCTGGCCAGTGCCTGACCACTTGATGACAGCTCGAGATTTAGCCACCCTAGCACGTCGTTTGATCATAGACTTTCCAGAGTATTACCCTCTATTCCGCGAAATGTATTTCACATACAATGGTATCCGCCAGGGAAACCGCAATCCGCTGCTCTACAAACAGACACTTGGCGCTGATGGTCTCAAGACAGGTCATACTGAAGCGGGCGGCTATGGGCTGATTGCTTCTGCAATCCGTGATGGACGTCGTGTCATTATGGTCCTGAATGGTCTTGCTAGCATAAAACAGCGGGAGCAGGAATCGGAACGGCTCGTCGAATGGTCCTTTCGGGCATTCATGAATCGCAATTTGTTCAAGGCTAACACTGAGATTACCACAGCCGATGTCTGGTTAGGTACCCAAGCCACAGTGCCACTCGTAACCAACCGGGAAATTATCGTTACTTTACCGCGCGCGATCAATAAGAATGTGAGGGCAACTGTTGTATTTGACAGTCCGATCCCAGCACCGATTCTCAGAGGCGAGCGGCTGGCAACCCTAGTGCTTACGATTCCTGGGATTGCCACACCCGAGATTCCACTGGTAGCTGGAGTTGATATCAAACGACTGAGTTTCTCTGGTCGTCTACTGGCCGCTGCTAGGCATGTCCTTCGGTGAAGATGTGCCGGAACAATGAGCAGTTGGTTCGTGGTAGATTCATCACCTTTGAAGGGAGCGAAGGGGCTGGTAAATCGACTCAGGTGTCTTTGTTGGTGAAAGTTCTGCGTCGTGCAGGTCTCGTGAAATCTCTCGCAACCCGAGAGCCAGGCGGCAGTGCAGGCGCTGAAAGTATACGACGGTTATTAATAGAAGGCGAGCCTGGCCGATGGGATGGTATAACAGAATCTCTACTACACAGTGCAGCACGTCGTGACCATCTGGTTCGCACAATTTGGCCAGCTTTAGCAGACGGCAGGTGGGTGGTCTGTGATCGCTTTATAGATTCTACTGTGGCTTATCAGGGCAGTGGACAGGGAGTAGATGTGACGAATCTGCGTGCTATCGCTGCTCTCATAGCGGGTGATTTCACTCCCGATTTAACGATTATTCTTGACTTACCCCCGCAGATAGGTCTGGAGCGGGCCGCTGCCCGCACTGCTGCGCGAAAAATAGTAGGGAGAGAGGAGCAGAGAGTAGAAGAGCGCTACGAACGTATGGATTTGTCTTTTCATCTCCGTCTGTGTCAAGCTTTCCGTGCTATTGCAGCAGCTGAGCCGGATCGCTGTGTTGTAGTAGATGCAAATTGCGATATCCCGACTGTGCATGCTGCTGTCTGGAGGGCTGTGACTGATCGTCTGGGCGCAGATCTCCTTGTGTAGGAGTAGTGGGCAAGGAGGAGACGGATGGATGTCATGCAAAACAATCATTCCATCATTCATAGGCTGCCTCTGCCACGTCCTGAGGCAAATGCTGACCTGGTTGGCCATGCCGCAGCAGAACATCTTCTATGGCAAGCTTGGCATGGCAACCGGTTGGCTCATGCTTGGCTGGTTAGCGGAGCGCGTGGAATTGGTAAAGCTACTTTAGCTTGTAGATTTTCTAAATTTATTCTAGCATGTACTAACGCAAGCAGAATGTGTACCCCTCTGTATCTTCCACCGTCTCATCCAACTTTCCGCCGGGTTGCTGCCCGTAGTCATGCTGACTTTCGTCTTATAGAGCGTGGCAGCGATGATTCCGATCAGCGTCGGACTCAGATTGTCGTGGAGGATATTCGTGATCTGAGCAGATTTCTCACCCTCACCGCTGCTGAAGGGGGATGGCGTGTTGCAGTGATCGATGACGCTGAGAGTATGAATGACAGCGCTGGGAACGCTCTTTTGAAGATACTGGAAGAACCTACATCACAGTCACTGATACTCCTGGTATCACACAGTCCTGGGCAGTTACTGCCGACTATTCGGTCGCGCTGCTGTTCATTGCCCCTGTGTCCGCTGACGGAGCGGCAGGTGAGCGTTCTTCTAAAGCGTTATCGCCCTGCTCTCACCCCGGCTGCAGTGCTAGTCTTAGCCCGTTTAGCGGAAGGCAGCGTCGGGCGGGCATTAGCACTAGCAGACAACAACGGCGTTGCGCTGTACAGGACAATGCTAGATCTGCTGGCAAGCATCCCACATCTCGATGGACCAGCTCTACATGCTTTCAGCGACCAGATTGCTCAGGCAGACAGTAGGTTATTCAAGACTTATGGAGAGCTACTCAGTGCTTGGCTCGTACGCGTAGCCCGTTACGGTATCACAGGTCAAATGATGGCCGAGGTGCTTCCCGGCGAAGCAACTCTTGCCTCTCACCTCACAAAAGTCATCAGACTTGATCAATGGGTAGAGGTGTGGGAAAAGATCAGCCATCTGTACAGCCGAGCTGAAGGCCTCAATCTTGATCGTAGACAAGTGGTCATGAGTGCTTTTTTTGCCATCGCAAAGCTCACCAGAGCCCGATAATCCAGGGTTTACAATAGTTCCCAGGAGTCTACCATGGAGGGCCGTAAGTCTTTTTACATCACTACTCCTATCTATTACGTGAATGATCGTCCCCACATTGGTCACGCTTACACGACTCTCGCCTGCGACGTGCTAGCCCGTTTCAAGAGGCTAGATGGCTTCGATGTCAAATTTCTCACTGGTACTGATGAACATGGCCAGAAGGTAGAGAAGTCCGCCAGAGCCGTTAGCCTAACGCCTAGAGTTTTTACTGATCAGGTGTCACAGAACTTCTACGATCTGATGCAGCTCATGGGATTCTCTAACGACGATTTCATACGCACCACTGAGCCACGGCATCTTCGGTCCTGCCAAGCATTGTGGAATGAACTAGTCAGACGCGACCAGATCTATCTTGGCTGCTATGCTGGCTGGTATTCGGTACGGGATGAAGCGTTCTGGAGAGAGGATGAATTGAAAGATGGCCCGGGCGGTATTCCATTGGCTCCTACGGGTGCAGCAGTTGAATGGGTAGAGGAGCCTAGCTATTTCTTCCGCCTATCACATTGGCAGGAACCATTGTTGCAGTTATATGACCACCGGCCGGACTTTATTGTCCCTGATAGCCGCCGTAATGAAGTCATCAGTTTCGTTCGTATGGGTCTCACAGACTTGTCAGTATCCCGCACTACTTTCACTTGGGGGATATCTGTTCCAGGAGATGCAGACCACGTCATGTACGTCTGGCTGGATGCCCTGACAAACTATATCACCGCTGCGGGCTATCCGGATACAACAGGTCATACTTTTACCCGCTACTGGCCAGCTGACCTACATATGGTAGGTAAAGATATTGTACGGTTTCACACCGTTTATTGGCCCGCTCTCTTAATGGCAGCTGGTCTTGATCTACCTAAAAGAGTATTTGCACACGGATGGTGGACAAATGAGGGAATAAAAATATCTAAATCTTTGAAAAATAGTATAGATCCAATTGAATTAGTCAAGCAGTATGGACTTGATTCTGTACGGTACTTTCTATTACGGGAAATTCCGTTTGGCAATGATGGAAATTTCTCTCATCGCGCCATGGTCAACCGGATCAACGGAGAGCTCGCTAATGAGCTAGGAAACCTAGCCCAGCGAGTGCTCTCGTTCATAAGACGCTATTGTACAGCCAGGGTGCCAGAACCTGGCCCACGCACTGCTAGCGATGACGAGCTACTAGTAGCAGCTTACCAGTTATTAGAGCAGGTACGGCTTGCCATAGAACGGCAGGCATTTCATGAGGCTCTGGATATTATCTGGGGAGTAGTACGCAGAAGCAACATTTATGTAGATCGCCAAGCACCGTGGATTCTACGCAGGACTGACCCAAAGCGAATGGCAACAGTGCTTTATATTCTAGCAGAGACACTGCGCCATTTAGCCTTGATGATGGTACCTTTTTTACCGTGCTCAGCTGCGTGCTTGCTTGATCAGCTCGCAATAATTGCAGATGCACGTACCTTCGCCGCTCTCGGACCAGACGGTGCTTTGACACCTGGAACACTCTTGCCCAAGCCACACGGGATCTTTCCGCGCCTTGCCATGACTCCTAGTCTCAAGGGATAGCAGACATGCTTGTCGACAGTCATTGTCATTTGGATTTCCCTGATTACCGCACCGACTTTGGTCAAGTGCTCAAACGGGCTCGCCAGGCTGGCATCGGGTGCATGCTGACGATCGCCACGCATGCGAGCGGATTCACACGGGTTCTAGCAGTGGCAGAGCAGCATAAGGATGTGTACTGTACAGTCGGTATCCACCCTCATGAGGTTGGACGCGAGGCGCCGATCAGCGTGGCACAGCTTGTGAACCTAGCGCAGCATCCGAAGGTGGTAGGCTTCGGTGAAACGGGCCTTGACTATCGCTCTGCACACAGCTCACATGCAGACCAACAACAGAGCTTCCGTGTGCATATCGCTGCTGCCCGGCATGTAGGGTTGCCTGTCATCATCCATAGCCGCGATGCTGACGAAGATATGGTAACTATCCTGCAGGAGGAAATGGCTGCTGCTCCCTTTGCAGGTCTTCTGCATTGTTACAGCTCTGGTCCTGCTCTGGCTACTATAGCCATCAAGCTTGGTCTATTCGTTTCAATTTCAGGCATCGTGACGTTCCAGAAAGCAGAGAGACTAGGAAAGATTGTGAGTTCTCTACCGATTACACATCTTCTAATAGAAACAGATGCACCTTTCCTCGCACCTGTACCGCGACGCGGCCAGCGTAACGAGCCGGCTTTTGTTGTCTATACAGCAGCCAAGGTAGCGGATTTGAAAGGAATCACCATGGCAGAAGTAGCTTGTGCTACAACTCAAAACTTTCTGCATCTATTCACAAAGATAGATAGCGTCCTTCTAAAGAATTCAATAGAGAACTGGTAATGCAAATAACTATTTTAGGTTGTGGTGGTTCTGGTGGCGTCCCAACAATCAGTCATGGGTGGGGAACATGTGATCCGTCTAATCTCCGTAACCGTCGTCGTCGTCCAGCCATCCTTGTACAAAGCTCAGCGACAGAGATCTTAGTCGATACACCTCCTGATCTGCGCGATCAATTGCTGGATGTTGGCATCCGTCGCCTTGATGCTGTTCTTTACACTCACGCTCATGCGGACCACGTTCATGGGCTGGATGACCTACGCGAAATTAACCGTGCCATGCAAGCGGCCGTACCCGTGTATGCTGCTCCCGATGCGCTGCAGCAGATTGTACAGCGTTTCAAATACGCTTTTCTCAGCGCCCCTGAAACCTCTGTCACAACCTCTCTCTATCAGCCTGCCTTGAGGCCAGAGCCTATCGTTGGCCCATTTCGCATTGGAGGCATGACAGTAGTGCCATTCGAGCAGGACCATGGATTCTCGACCACACTTGGGTTCCGCTTTGGTTCTATGGCCTATTCAACAGATCTCGTTGCTCTGTCAGAGAAGGCGTTTGCTATCTTGACTGGTATAAAGGTGTGGGTTGTCAGCTGCTTCACTGTGCACGAGCATAAAACCCATGCCTCTCTGGATACGGTGCTACAGTGGGCACAGAGAATACAGCCACACCGTACTATCCTAACTCATATGGGCCCCAGCCTTGATTATGTGACTCTAAAAACCCATCTACCACCGGCTGTCGAACCAGCCTTTGACGGTATGGTAGTCGAGGTCTGAGACTCTTTCATAGAGTTCTGTTCTCCGAGCTGTTTATGCAGACGGACAGGCTACTCCACTGTTGAAACCTCTTTCGCTCGCAATATAATCATCAATCGGTCCGTTATGCCTTGAGTATGCTGTTCTCAAAACAGTATCCTTGCGTCCCTCAAGGCGTACCTCAAGGTACACAAAGTACACTAGCGTGGGATTTTTGGTGAGAAGAGCAGCATAGGCGAGATTCGGCTGATGGCGCTGTGTAACTGGTGCAGTTGGCACTTGGCTCCACTGTTCACAGAGTGATACGGTTGGGGCGGTTTTGTGTCAGTCTGAGTGAGGAGAAACTCACATCTATGATCCCATTCTTCTATCACAGAAAGCAACAGACGGGTGATATGGGTTGTTCTCCTGGTGCCTGAGCGTGTCATCTTTAGCATGAAACATCGAAACAGTCGCACTAGTCAAGCACAAGCACATAAGGTCTGAATCGCTGTACAGTGAAAAACAAGCACTCACCCCAGGAATGGCTGCAGATTCAGGATCGCCTTCTTATAATACGGAATCCTTCAAAAGGACACTTCATGAGAGAAACGAGGGAAAACTTACTGCGCCGCTTGTACTACCAAGCTGCTCGCCGTGGTACAAAAGAGGCAGATCTACTCTTAGAAGCTTTTGCTAGAATTTACTTGCCACAATTCGATAGCAACCAGCTTGCTGAGTTGGATAGACTGTTACAGTTACAGGATCACGACATCTTACAATGGCGTCTTGGGCATGCACCCCTGCCACCCAAATACGATGGTCCTGTCATGCGACTTTTGCTCTCATTTGATTTAGTCAATACCTTTTCAAAAGGTATACTTTGATCCGCTACGATGCCTGTGCCTGCTTGCAAACACCGGACGGGACACGGGTCGCTAACGTGAAGTCCCCGATGATCCCCATTGAGTCAGTCATCGTGTACATTACTTATCTGTGCTCCATGGTCGTCTGATTGCTATAAACAAGTATTCGTAGCGTATCATTATATGTTATGTATAATGGCGAGTGCTGATGTTCATTGTCGTGGTGTGCGTTCCTCAAGGCAGTGTTCCTCTCCATGAGCTCATCCAATGCCTAGGATACAAAGGCCAGATGCACGTTCATTCAAGCAGACTCCTCCGCCTTGCAGGCCCATCATGATCGGGCCTGTGAACGAACAAGCCTGACTGCGCTGGTTACCGCGACCAGCAGACAATGTACACCACCATCTTCGTTTATGCCATAAAACAGATGTGTTTTGCTCTTAATCTAGGCGTGTAACTCTGTTGATTCACTGACGGTAGCTAAGACTCCTGCGTAAATTTCAGCACTTGCTGCACGGATTCTTTCCGTCATACTGTCATATTCATTATGACGGATGACTTGCAGGCGTACAGACTCTCGACGTGCTAGGAGTGGGTTGTTCACTCTTTTGATTCAGCAGCAAAGTCTATGCTAGCCAGCAGATATGCGGAAAGGGGGAGTTTGTTCTTTGCGAGACAATCGATTACTAGAGTCAGCTAGTCTTTTGGCTGCTGTCATCACCCCAGTACTACTGTGTCGGCTCGGCCTAGTAGTGATCACATGTGTGATCAGTGAGGGAAACACTCGCTCCGGCACTCACGCTTTTCCTGTCATCTAGCATTCTAACTAAAGCCAGACCACCTTCAGACTAATCTACTGGAGCCGATGGAGGACACAGAGCACGCTTACTGACTGACTACAGCCTTCCTCCCAGAAAGGCCGGCGGAAAATATACCCAAGGATATGATGCTCGAAGACCTGGCTTGCCTGCTGTATCCTGAACTCTCCACTCTGTTGCCATATTCTCTGCAGCACAAAAATTATACATTCCAGCTAAAGGAAGACCATATGCAACCTCTGATTCAGAATATTCAAGCTGAAATAACTAAAACCGCAAGAATTTTAGACCGTATGGCAGAAGATGAGACATTGTTATCTGTTATCATCACTGTTGCTGATCTTTGTGTCACTGCTCTGCGAGAAGGTGGCAGGATTCTTTTAGCTGGTAACGGCGGTAGTGCTGCCGACGCACAGCACTTAGCTGCTGAGCTTGTGGGTAGATTACGGTTTGACCGCCCTGCTTTACCTGCTATAGCGCTGACTGCTGATACAGCGATTCTGACAGCCATCAGCAATGATTATGGCTATGAAAGGATTTTTGACCGCCAAGTTGAGGCTATAGGACGTGTTGGTGATGTGTTGATTGGACTCTCAACTTCAGCCTGTTCTCGCAACCTAGTCCGGGCTCTAGAACGAGCACGGGCAAAAGAGATCGTGACCGTCGGCTTACTGGGGAGCAACCCTGGTCCCATAGAATCCCTATGCGATTATCGTCTCTACGTGCCTGACAGGGAAACTCAGAAAATCCAGGAAGGATACATTGTCATTGGTCATGTCCTGTGTACTTTGATCGAACAGGCTATGTTAACTACACCTCTCGTAAGTCAGAGGTGCTAACTTTCAGGCTCTCAGGGGAGTCTAGGCTGTGATGCGCTCCGGCTGTTAAAAGACGTAATCTTCATCTTGATCTTCGAGCACAGTTGCCGTATCAAATGATCACCTACTGCTGTATAACAAGGGGGCAGTGTGGGGGTAGGAGGATGGTTTTTGTGTCTCCATTACTTTGGAAGTTATGAGGGAGTGAAGGAGAGGGGGAGAATTCTAGGGGACTGTGATATGAGGGAATTCATTCGTTTAAGAGATTCCCTTCTAAGGGAAGAAGATGGAATGTTTGCGGTAGGGCTCTGTGTCGGTTGTGAATGTGTAAGGGCTGCAAAAGTGGTCTGTCATCCTTATCAGGAATCCCAAAAGAGGTAAAATGCAGGACGCTTTCAGGATCTGTTCTGGCGTGAGTGGTATGATCAGCGAGGTAGGGATAGCAATGATATGCCAACGATTAATCAGTTAATCCGCAAGCCGCGGTTGCAAAAAGTAAAGAGAAACAGGGTTCCAGCGATGGGAGGGTGCCCACAGAGGCGAGGGGTGTGCACGCGTGTTTACACAACAACTCCTAAAAAACCGAATTCCGCCTTGCGGAAGGTAGCACGCGTCCGCCTTACCAACGGTCACGAAGTGACATCGTATATACCAGGTGAGGGTCATAATCTACAGGAACACTCAGTTGTCCTCATCAGGGGTGGTCGTGTCAAGGATCTTCCCGGTGTACGTTACCATATTATTCGTGGTGCCATTGATACTCTAGGTGTCAAGGATCGTCGTCAGCGGCGTTCTAAGTATGGAGCCAAGCGTCCAAAGTAAGGCAGAGGTAGGTGTATTCATGTCTCGTCGTCACGCTGCGATCAAACGCGAGCTCTCGCCAGACGCCAGGTATGGCGATCGTGTGGTGGCTAAGTTCATTAACTGTATTATGTTTGATGGGCAAAAGGCCACGGCGGAATCTATTATTTACAGAGCTTTGGAACGGATTGAACGCAAAGTGAGTCAGGATCCGCTGAGACTTTTTCATGAAGCAGTAGATAACGTGAAACCAGTACTAGAGGTACGATCGCGCCGTGTCGGTGGTGCAACCTACCAAGTGCCTATTGAGGTGCGGGCAGATCGCCGCCAGGCTCTTGCCTTCCGTTGGATTATTGAGAATGCACGTAAAAGGTCGGAATCAACCATGGTTGAGCGTCTGTCAGCTGAGCTTTTAGATGCTGCCAATAATCGTGGTGGTTCCGTCAAGAAGCGAGAAGATACACATCGTATGGCAGAGGCTAATAAAGCCTTCGCTCACTATCGCTGGTGAAATACACGGTTAACGCGCAGACAGGACCAGTCCCATGGCACGGCAGACGCCTATCGAGCGGTACCGCAATATTGGCATCATGGCTCACATCGACGCTGGAAAGACGACGACAACTGAACGTATCTTGTATTACACCGGTAAGTCGTATAAAATTGGAGAAGTTCACGATGGCACTGCTACGATGGACTGGATGGCACAGGAACAGGAGCGAGGCATTACCATCACGTCCGCGGCCACCACTTGCTTCTGGCAAGGCCATCGTATCAATATTATAGACACACCTGGCCACGTAGATTTCACCATTGAGGTAGAGCGCAGCCTGCGGGTGCTTGATGGCGCAGTGGCTGTTTTCGATGCTGTTGCTGGTGTTGAACCACAATCCGAAACAGTATGGCGTCAGGCCGACAAGTATATGGTACCGAGGATCTGTTTTGTGAACAAGATGGATCGGCTTGGAGCCAACTTTGAGCGTTGTGTGGAGATGATTGGTGACAGACTAGGTGCACGCCCACTGGTCGTATCTCTCCCAATAGGATCGGAAAACGACTTTGTCGGTGTTGTTGACCTAGTGCGGAATCGTGCTATTCTCTGGAAAGACGAAACACTCGGCGCAGAGTTTGAACACTGCCCCGTACCAGAGGCTTTGGCTGAGCAGGTAAACAGGTATCGCCATGCGCTCGTGGAAGCGGTAATCGAAATGGACGATATCGCGATGGAAGCCTATCTTGAAGGACAGGAACCTAATGAAGAGATACTGACTGCTTGCATTCGCAGGGGCACTGTCAGCATGGCATTTGTGCCAGTGCTGTGTGGATCGGCCTTTAAGAACAAGGGTGTACAGCCACTTCTCAATGCTGTGATAGAGTACCTGCCTTCTCCAGTTGATGTGCCACCAATAAAGGGTGTTCTACTGGAAGATGATATTGAGGCTGTGCGTCACTCCAGTGATACGGAGCCTTTTGCAGCACTTGCTTTCAAAATTATGAACGATCCTTTTGTCGGGTCGCTGACTTTCATTCGCATTTATTCAGGTGTACTAGAAAGTAGTTCTTATGTTCAAAATACAGCAAAAAGTAAGCGTGAACGTATTGGCCGTATGTTGCTGATGCATGCCAACAGCCGTGAGGAGCTAAAGGAGGGACGGGCTGGTGATATTGTAGCGCTTGTGGGACTCAAAGATACAACGACAGGCGATACTCTCAGCGATGCAAGCAGACCAGTTGTATTAGAGAGAATGGAGTTTCCAGCCCCTGTCATCGAGGTAGCGGTAGAGCCAAAAACAAAGGCAGATCAAGAGAAAATGGCTATAGCCCTCCACCGTCTAGCAATCGAAGACCCGTCCTTCCAGGTCTCAACGAACGTTGAAAGCGGTCAGACTGTTATAAAAGGCATGGGTGAACTCCATCTTGAGATTATTGTAGATCGGATGAAACGGGAGTTCAAGGTCGAGGCAAACGTTGGCGCGCCTCAGGTGGCTTATCGCGAGACTATTTCCAAACGCTACCGCATGGATTATATACACAAGAAACAGACGGGTGGAGCTGGTCAGTTCGCGCGCGTGGTTATTGAATTTACCCCTGGTGAGGTGGGTAGTGGGTATCAGTTTGAGAGTCACATAGTCGGTGGTGTCGTACCGAAAGAATACATTCCAGGGGTTGAGAAAGGTTTAAAATCTTCTATTTCTACAGGTATTCTCGCTGGGTTTCCAGTGACAGATCTAAAGGCTACTTTGGTAGACGGGGCATATCATGACGTGGATTCAAGTGTTCTGGCTTTTGAAATTGCTGCGCGCTTCGCCTTCCGCGAGGCTATGCTGAAGGCAGGAGCAAGATTACTAGAACCGATTATGAAGGTCGAGGTCGTGACACCTGAAGAGTATCTCGGGGATATTATTGGAGATCTGAACAGTAGACGGGGGCAAGTGCGTGACATGGATCAGCGAAGTAATGCGCGTGTGATTATAGCCATGGTACCGCTTGCAAATATGTTCGGTTACGTTAACACTCTTCGCTCTATGAGCCAGGGACGGGCTCAGTACAGCATGCACTTTGATCGCTATACGGAAGTGCCGAGCAATGTGTCGGAAGACGTTCGTGCCAAAATGGCTGGTTGAAGTCCAGAAATGATGGAGAAATGCAATGGCCAAGGAAAAATTCGAACGCAAGAAACCACATTGCAACGTTGGGACGATAGGCCATGTTGATCACGGCAAAACGTCACTGACGGCGGCTATTACGAAGGTTCTAGCGGAGAAGGGGAGTGCGCGTTATACGGCGTACGATCAGATTGACCGAGCACCGGAAGAGAAGGCACGTGGGATCACAATCTCAACAGCGCATGTAGAGTATGAGACAGAGGGGCGCCATTATGCACATGTGGACTGCCCTGGTCATGCTGATTACGTGAAGAACATGATTACCGGTGCAGCCCAGATGGACGGGGCAATCCTAGTCGTTTCTGCTGCAGATGGTCCGATGCCGCAGACGCGAGAGCATATTCTGCTCGCGCGACAAGTTGGGGTACCAGCAATCGTGGTGTATTTAAATAAATGCGATATGGTCGATGATCCAGAACTTCTGGAGCTCGTAGAGCTCGAGGTTAGGGAACTGCTTAGCAAGTATAATTTCCCCGGTGATGACATTGCTATTGTACGCGGTTCTGCACTCGCAGTTCTGGAAGAGGGTCATACTCCTTTTGGACGAGAGTCGATTCTTGCCCTCATGCAGGCGGTGGATGATTACATTCCCCAGCCGGATCGGCCAAAGGATAGACCCTTTTTGATGCCGGTAGAAGATGTGTTCTCAATCTCTGGGCGTGGTACAGTAGCGACAGGGCGTGTTGAACGTGGTCTGGTCAAGGTAGGTGAGGAAGTGGAAATTGTTGGTCTACGAGCTACGACGAAGACCACGGTGACAGGTGTGGAAATGTTTCGCAAGCTTCTAGATGTGGGAGAAGCAGGCGATAATATCGGCGTTCTGTTGCGCGGGATCAAGCGGGAAGATGTTGAGCGTGGCCAAGTGTTAGCCCGCTCCGGGAGTATCACACCGCACACTCGCTTTGAGGCGGAAGCCTACATCTTAACGAAGGAGGAAGGAGGGAGACACACGCCGTTTTTTACCAACTACCGGCCACAATTTTATTTTCGTACCACGGATGTGACTGGAGTGGTCCGACTGCCAGATGGAACGGAAATGGTCATGCCAGGCGATAACGTACGCATGCAGGTAGAATTGATTGCACCGATTGCTATGGACGAAGGCTTACGCTTCGCTATACGCGAAGGTGGTCGCACTGTCGGCGCCGGCGTGGTATCACGGATCATCGAGTAGAGCAGAGTCCAGTGTCGTAACACGGAACGAAAAGATGGAAAGCCAGAACATTCGGATCCGCCTCAAGGCATTTGATCACCGTGTACTAGATCAGTCTACGCGCGAGATTGTTAGCACTGCAAAGCGGACAGGTGCCCATGTACGTGGGCCAATCCCTCTTCCGACGCGGATTGAGAAGTTCACACTAAATCGTTCTCCTCACATTGATAAGAAATCGCGTGAGCAATTTGAAATCCGGACACATAAGCGACTGTTGGATATCGTTGATCCCACACCCCAGACTGTTGATGCGCTCATGAAGCTCGATCTAGCGGCAGGGGTGGATGTTGAGATCAAACTGTAATGGATGAGGGAAGGGGAAGGTAAGGGGAAGTGATGCGCTGTGGTTTGATTGCCCGCAAGGTTGGTATGACACGTCTTTTTAATGTGGACGGAAGTCATATTCCTGTGACTGTTTTAGAGGTCGATACCTGTCAGGTTACTGCAATTCGTACGATAGAGAAAGACGGCTATACAGCTGTTCAGCTTGGAGCCGGTGTAGCCAAGGTTAAGAACACAACAAAGGCACAAAGAGGGCATTTTGCTAAGGCTAGGGTAGAACCTAAGCATAGGGTTGCCGAGTTCCGTGTGAGCGTTGCGTGTCTTTTGGAACAGGGAGTGGAACTGTCCGTGAGACATTTTCTACCAGGCCAGTTGGTCGATGTAGTGGGTACGACAATTGGCAAGGGTTTCGCAGGTGTGATGAAACGGCATCACTTCAGAGGTCTAGAGGCGTCCCATGGCGTGTCTATTGCACATCGTTCTCATGGCTCTACCGGGCAACGGCAGGATCCAGGGCGGGTCTTCAGGAACAAGCGTATGGCCGGACACATGGGAGATCAGCGAGTTACGATGCTGAATCTCAAAGTCCTGAAAACTGATGAGGAGCGTTGTTTGATTCTGCTCAAAGGTGCGATTCCGGGCGCGGCAGGTAGTTGGGTATTAGTACGCGACTCTATCAAATGCGAAAGACCTAGTGATGTGCCGTTACCAGCAGGTGTAAAGGGCATGATCGCTGATAAGGCGGCGGCCCAGGGGGGGGGGTAGATTGATGCAGGTCGACGTCATTAGTCTGGACAACCAGATCGTCGGCTCTGTGGAGCTCGCCGATGAAGTGTTTGCCGTTGAGGTGCGAACGGACATTCTGCACCGGATGGTTCGCTATCAGCTGGCGAAACGTCAGGCCGGTACACACAAAACCAAGGGAATCAGCGAAATCAGCGGCACGACGAGGAAGCCCTTCCGTCAGAAGGGACGGGGTATTGCTCGCCAGGGTTCGCTGCGCTCACCACAATGCCGTGGTGGGGCGGTAATTTTCGGGCCGGTTGTGCGTTCTCATGCCCACAATTTGCAGAAGAAAGTCCGTCGTCTAGCATTGCGATGCGCTTTGTCATCCAAGGCTAGAGCTGGGCTATTGATTGTAGTTGACAAGTTATGTATACCTACCCCGAAGACGAGGCTGTTAGCCAAGCAGCTCACACTTCTTGGCTGGGGCTCAGCCTTAATCATTGGTGATATGATTCTTGAAGAGAATTTTGTGCGTGCTGCTCGCAATATTAAGCATATCACTGTTTTACCATACCGAGGCGTAAACGTTTATGATATACTGCGACACGATGTCCTTGTGCTTACACAGGAAACAGCGCAGCACTTGGAGGCTCTGTTGCAATGAGTAAACCGGCAGCTCGCTTGTCCAAGGCGCGTATGTATGATGTGATCATAGCGCCTGTGATTACGGAAAAAGCGAATATGGGGGCCGAGCGTAACCAGGTTACCTTTCGCGTACCGCTGAAAGCCTCTAAGCCTGAGATCAAGATGGCCATTGAGGGGTTGTTCGATGTGCGAGTCAAAGCGGTGAATACTTTGATCCGTAAAGGCAAGACTAAACAGTTTCGGGGAAGATACGGGAAGCAAAGTGATGTGAAAAGGGCTATCGTCACTTTGATAGAGGGTTATTCCATTGATGCGATGATAGGGACTTAAAGACGATGCCCTTGAAGAAGTTCAAGCCCGTCACACCGGGACTCAGGCAGCTTGTGCTTGTGGATCGTGCAGAGCTGTACAAGGGTAAACCTGTTAAGGCCCTGACAAAAGGTCAGACTCGCTCGGGTGGGCGGAACAATGCTGGTCGTGTGACAGTACGCCATCACGGAGGGGGTCACAAGCAGCGTTATCGTATGATCGATTTTAGGCGCCGCAAGTTCAATATGAGTGCAGTCGTTGAGCGCCTAGAGTATGATCCGAACCGCACCGCTTTCATTGCCCTCCTGCACTATGAGGACAGTACACTCACTTACATTTTGGCGCCCCAGCGCCTGAAGGTCGGCGATATAGTTATTGCTGGTGATAAGGTTGACATTAAGCCAGGTAATGCTATGCCGCTACGGAATATGCCAGTTGGGACTGTGGTGCACAACGTAGAAATGAAAGCCGGTAAGGGTGGGCAGATCGCGCGGGCGGCTGGGTGCTACGCGCAGCTGATTGGCAAGGACACTGGATACGCTCAGCTTCGGTTGAGTTCCGGGGAGCTACGTATGGTACGTGGTGAATGTCTCGGTACCGTCGGAGCTATTTCTAATGCGGACCACCAAAACATTAGTCTTGGGAAAGCGGGGCGTAGCCGGTGGCTAGATGTGCGACCAACGGTGCGTGGCGTAGCCATGAATCCAGTCGATCATCCACATGGTGGTGGCGAGGGGAGAACGTCTGGAGGGCGGCATCCGGTGACTCCTTGGGGCGTGCTCACGAAAGGGAAACGGACGCGGCATAACAAGCGTACAGACGCGCTCATTATGAGACGGCGATATAAGAAGAAGTAGTGAGATGAGATGTAAGACGCTGATAAAGGAGGAGGGGGGTTGTTGTGGCTCGTGCGGTGTGGAAGGGTCCCTTTGTTGATGGTTACCTCCTGAAGAAGGCAGAAAAGGCGCGGGAGTCTGGGCGAAATGAAATCATCAGAACGTGGTCGCGCCGCTCGACGGTCCTGCCGCAGTTTGTAGGGCTAACGTTTGGTGTGCATAACGGACAAAAATTTATTCCTGTCCTTGTCACTGAAAACATGATTGGCCACAAGTTTGGAGAATTTGCCCCGAGCCGTACCTTCCACGGGCATGCTGCAGATAAAAAGGCGAAAAGGAAGTGACATGGGCAAAAGCGCCGCTCCACGTCGACTGAATGACAACGCTGCCCGCGCTACGACCAGTGCTATCCGGGTTAGTCCACGTAAATTGAACTTGGTAGCGTCATCGATTCGTGGGCTTAAGGCCGATAGCGCTTTGGCACAACTAGCTTTTTCACAACAGCGCGTGGCAGGAACTGTGCGCCGGATTCTACAATCTGCTATCGCTAATGCAGAGAATAATAATCATCTTGATGTTGACCAGCTGTATGTAGACGAGGCTTACGTGGGTAAAGGCCTTGTGCTCAAGCGATGGATGCCACGTGCAAGAAGTCGCGTTAGTAGGGTGAGGAAGTCTTTTAGTCATCTTACAATCGTCGTGCGCGAGCGTGAGGGGAGCAATTAATGGGACAGAAAGTTAATCCAATTGGCTTGCGTCTGGGGATTAATCGAACATGGGATTCACGCTGGTTTGCGGATGGAGAGTATGCTGACTTGTTGCATCGTGATTTGCACATTCGTGAGCACCTGAAAAAGAAGCTGACCCAGGCGGGTATTTCTCGGGTGATTATAGAACGGCCAGCGAAGAAAGCGCGGATTACGATCCACACAGCGAGGCCAGGTGTGGTGATCGGTAAGAAAGGACAGGATATAGAGGTCTTACGTAAAGATTTGCAGCGCATGACCGGAAGAGATATTCATCTTAATATTGTAGAGATTCGTAAGCCTGAATTGGATGCACAATTAGTCGCTGAGAATGTTGTCCAACAATTGGAGCGGCGGGTTGCCTTTCGGCGTGCTATGAAACGCGCTGTACAATCTGCTATGCGTCTTGGTGCACAGGGAATCCGTATTAATTGTTCTGGTAGGTTAGGGGGTGCAGAAATCGCACGAACAGAGTGGTATCGTGAAGGACGTGTGCCGTTGCACACGCTACGGGCCGATGTCGATTATGGGATTGCAACGGCAAAGACAACATATGGCACATGTGGCGTCAAGGTCTGGGTTTTTAAGGGAGAGGTCATGACGCATGATCCAATGGCTCAAGAGAGACGCCTGACTGAACAGCAGCAACAGGTAGGCCGCTGATAGGGATTAAGAGCATGCTGAGTCCGAAGCGGAGTAAGTTCCGTAAGCAGCACAAGGGCCGCATTCATGGGATGGCACACAGAGGAAGCAACCTGAATTTTGGAGCCTATGGCCTCAAAGCCCTGGAACCTGATAGAGTGACAGCCCGCCAGATTGAAGCAGCCAGGCGGGCAATCACACGGCAGATGAGGCGACAAGGACGTGTATGGATTAGGGTTTTTCCGGATATTCCAGTATCCGTAAAGCCAGCTGAGGTGCGTATGGGTTCCGGTAAGGGATCACCGGAATATTGGGTGTGTCGTGTGCAACCCGGTCGGATTCTGTTTGAAATAGATGGTGTAGCAGAGGAAACTGCTCGTCAGGCTTTCACCCTGGCAGCAGCTAAGTTACCCATCAAAACCAGATTTGTGACCCGTTTGCCTGGGGAAGTGTGAACTATGACAGAAATAGAGAAAATTCGTGTTCGCACCATTAATGAACTCGGTGTGCAGCTTTTAGAATTGAAGAAAGAGCAATTTAATCTTCGCTTCCAAAAGGCAGGTGGACAGCTTGAGAATACAGCGAGGGTTAGACAAGTTCGGCGGGAGATTGCCAGAGTGAAGACTGCCCTAGGTGAGCGCAGCCGTGAGGCCTCAGAGAGGAGGATGTAGAGATGCCGAAGCGGATACTGCAGGGGGTAGTGATCAGCGATAAAATGGATAAAACCGTCGTTGTAAGAGTTGAACGGCGTGTTATGCATGCTGTGTATAAGAAGTTTATTCAACGGTCTAAGAAATACCACACCCATGACGAGCTGAATCAGTATAGGACTGGTAATGCAGTGCGAATCCGCGAGTGTCGTCCACTATCCCGTACAAAAAGATGGGAAGTGATAGCAGATGAGGACAAGCGGGATTCTGCATAAGAAGTCAGTTCCAAGGTAGGTAGGGAAGGGAACCATGATCCAGATGCAGACCAATCTTGACGTGGCCGATAATTCTGGTGCCCGTCGAGTCACATGCATCAAGGTGCTAGGTGGTTCGAAGCGAAAAACAGCTGCAGCTGGCGACATTATTGTAGTCTCCGTGAAGGAGGCTATTCCGCGTGGGCGTGTGAAGAAGGGTGATGTTTACCGTGCGGTAGTTGTTCGGACTGCGAAAGAGATACGTCGCCATGATGGTACTGCTATTCGTTTTGATCGTAATGCCACTGTCCTGCTTAACAAGCAGGGAGAACCCATTGGGACACGCATCTTTGGCCCGGTAGTACGGGAACTAAGGGCGAGGAAGTATATGAAGGTGATCTCGCTTGCACCAGAGGTGTTGTAATGGCGAAATTAAGGATCAAAAAGGGGGATCGTGTTGTTGTTATTGCAGGTAGGGACAGAGGCAGGCGTGGAGAGGTCCTCCAAGTACTCCCAAAAGAGAATCGTGTCGTTGTACAAGGTGTCAATCTCGTCAAGAAGCACCAACGCCAGTCGCAGAGACAAGAAGGTGGTATCATCCAGAAAGAAGCACCCATCAATGTGTCAAACGTTGCCCACATAGATCCCAAGACTCACCAGCCTACTCGTGTAAGATTCGAGGTCCTAGAAGATGGGAACAAGGTACGTATCGCCTCGCGTTCAGGTGAGAGGATTGACAGATAGGAAAGAATCCTATGACTCGGTTGCGGGAACATTATGAAAAGACTGTCAGGCTGGTACTTGTTAAGCAGTTTGGGTACGGCAACCTTCTGGCAGTCCCGCGGCTTGAAAAAATAGTTATCAACCTGGGTGTAGGTGATGCCGTTCAAGATTCGAAGAAAATAGAGTCAGCAGTGGCGGATCTGATGGCGATTACTGGGCAGAGCCCCGTGGTCACGAAGGCCAAAAAGTCCATTGCAACATTTAAAGTACGCCAGGGTATGGCTATAGGATGCAAAGTCACTCTACGCAAGCAACGCATGTATGAGTTCCTAGACCGGCTGGTGACCATTGCTCTCCCGCGTGTTCGTGACTTTCGCGGCGTACCTAGCAGAAGTTTTGATGGGCTGGGCAATTTTTCGATGGGTCTGAAGGAGCAGTTGATCTTTCCGGAGATCAACTATGATAAAGTCGATTCTGTGCGCGGCATGGATATTACCATTTGTACGACTGCGCAGACAGACGAGGAGGCAAAAGCTTTACTTGCCAACTTCAATATACCATTCCAGAGTTGAGGGACAGAGGATTTGTATGGCGCGAGTCAGTAGCATGGAGCGTAATAAGAAGCGTGAACGCCTGGCTAGGCAACAGGCCGCTGGGCGCGGGCGTTTGAAGACGATTATCATGGACCGTACGGCCTCACCAGAGGAGCGTTTTGCAGCTGTGCTGAAGTTAGCAGCGATGGCGCGTAACGGTGCAATAGGGCGGGTACGTAATCGGTGTGAAATTACAGGAAGGCCACGTGGGACGTATAGGAAGTTCAAGCTTGGCCGTGTGATGTTGCGTGATCTAGCTTCAAAAGGTCAGATTCCTGGCATGGTTAAGTCAAGCTGGTAAGGGGTAAGCAATGGCATTTTCTGATCCACTGGGTGACATGCTGACTCGTATCCGGAATGCTCAACGCGCCCGTAAATCTAGTGTTGTGACACCTGCTTCCAAGTTACGTGAGAATGTACTGAGTGTTTTGAAGCGTGAAGGTTATATTAATAGTTACAAACACAATATTGTACGTAGTGGAGTTGTGGAGATACATATTGATCTGAAATATATAGAAGGGCAGTCTGTGATTCGCGAAATTGCGCGTATCTCTAAACCTGGTCGTCGAGTTTATGCAAAAATCTCGGAGTTGCCGAAGGTGCATAACGGCCTTGGAATCAGCATTCTGTCGACGCCTAGGGGAGTACTATCTGATCACGAGGCTCGTCAAGCTAATATGGGTGGAGAGATCTTATGTCAGGTCTTCTGAGAATGGGCGATCGCTGAGGAGGAGCAGTCGATGTCGCGCATCGGCAAATATCCTGTACCTGTGCCAAGTGAAGTGACTATCGTCCTCGGTGATGGTGAGATTACGGCTCATGGTAGACAGGGGACACTATCGATAAGATTGCGATCAGAGATTGCTGTTTTCATGAAGGATAGCAGTGTGTGGGTGAGTCCGCGTGCAGATAACAAATTCGCCCGCGCCATGTGGGGTACAACTAGGGCGAAGATCCGCAACATGGTTGTTGGTGTGGATCAGGGTTTTTCCAAACGCCTCGATATCGTGGGTGTTGGATACAGGGCCGCAGTTCATGAGAATATCCTCACGATGGCGCTTGGATTCTCACATGAGATCGTCTATCCGATCCCGGAATGTGTCACCATTCGATGTGATTCACCAATCACAATGACGATTACTGGGGCTTCGAAAGAGCGCGTTGGACAGGTTGCAGCGGAAATCCGCTCCTATCGGCCCCCTGAACCTTATAAGGGAAAGGGTGTACAATATGCCGATGAGCAGATCTTCCGCAAGGAAGGAAAGAAGAAGTGATGAGGACTGCGCAAGATGCTTTTGTGCGTCGTCGATGGCGTACTCGTTTTAATATCAAGCGTAAAAGTGGCGGGAAATTGCGTCTCTCTGTTCACAGAACTGATCGTCACATTTATGCCCAGATCATCGATGACTCAGCGGGCCGTACATTAGCAGCTGCCTCCACTCTTGATAAAAAGCTGCGCGAGCAGTTGAGGACTGGTACAGATAAAGTAGCGGCTGCAGCAGTAGGTACACTCATTGCGCAACGTGCCCTGGCAGTGGGTGTAAAGGAAGTTTTCTTTGATCGCGGCGGTTTTTTATTTCACGGGCGTGTTCAGGCTCTTGCGGACGCAGCGCGGAACGGTGGGTTAGTATTTTGAGGGGGTTCAGGCAATATGGCGCGGCAATCAAATAGCGAGCGGTCCACTAGAAATGAACGAGGACGTGACCGCGAGCGAGAACGCGAGGAGGAGTTTGTCGATAAACTAGTTCACATCAATCGTGTTGCAAAGGTGGTCAAGGGCGGGAGACGGTTTTCATTTGCGGCGCTTGTAGTAGTCGGTGATACCAAGGGCCGGGTTGGCTTTGGCTCTGGCAAGGCGCGCGAAGTGCCGGAGGCTATTCGCAAAGCAACTGATCAGGCAAAACGTGAGATGATTCGTGTCCCTTTACGGGAAGGAAGGACTCTACATCACGATGTGCGCGGTCATTTTGGAGCTGGACATGTTATTTTACGGGCCGTACCTGCTGGAACAGGTATCATTGCAGGTGGACCAATGCGGGCGGTATTTGAAACAATGGGTATGCAGGATGTAGTGGCTAAATGTGTTGGTACGACTAATCCACACAATATGGTCAATGCTACCTTCAACGCTTTACGGATGCTCATGAGCCCGCGCGCGGTAGCGGCTAAGCGTGGCAAGAAGGTGGGAGAGATCATTAGCAGGCGCGACGGGACGATGTCCCTTACGGGGACGTGAGGGTAACAGGAAAAGATTATGGCGGCGTCAAGGATCAAGGTAACTCAAGTCCGCAGTGGTGCAGGATGTAGGAGGAATCAAATTGCCACATTAAAGGGGCTAGGGCTCAATAAGATTGGCCGGAGCAAGATTCTAGAGAATACACCTGCCGTTCGTGGCATGGTCAATAAAGTGGCCCATCTGGTAGTAGCAGAATCTGTATGTTAGAGGGCGCAGGTTAGGCAATGATAAAGAAAAAGAAGAGTAGGTCATGAAGCTGAACGAACTTCGTGATCACAGAGGAGCCACTAAAGCTGGCAAACGTGTTGGTCGTGGTATTGGCTCAGGCAAGGGCAAGACTTGTGGACGTGGTGGAAAGGGACAAACGGCACGCACAGGTGTTGCCATCAACGGATTTGAAGGTGGCCAAATGCCGATTTATCGGCGTTTACCGAAACGTGGTTTCACTAATGTGTTTCGTCGCAAGTTTTCTATCATAAGTGTTGGGCGTCTACAGGAAGCTGTGGACTCTGGCAGACTTGACCCAGTGGATAGAGTGACGGTTCACTCTCTGGTCTCTAAACGGGTTATTACTCACCCATGCAGCGGCGTTCGGTTGCTAGCACAAGGTAGGCTACGCGTAGCTCTTGTGATCGAAGTCAACGGTGCTTCACAGGCAGCTATTAAGGCTGTGACAAAAGTTGGTGGACAGGTAGTTGTGACAGAATAAGACGGGAAAGGTCTAAACAGCATGCCATCTGCCGCTGAACAGCTTGCGGCCAATATTAATCTAGGTGTCTTCGCGAAGGCAACCGAACTGAAGAAGCGTTTATGGTTCACGCTGGGCGCCCTTGTTGTTTATAGGCTAGGGACTTACATTCCTTTACCCGGGATTGATGCCAGGGTTTTACAGGATATCTTCCAGCAGAATGCTGGCGGTATCCTCGGTATGTTTGATATGTTAGCTGGTGGTGCTCTGTCGCGTATGACAATCTTTGCCTTAAACATCATGCCATATATTTCTGCTTCTATCATCATGCAATTAATGACAACTGTTTCATCCACTCTGGAGACGTTAAAGAAAGAGGGTGAGATTGGGCGAAAGAAAATCAACCAGTATACACGTTATCTGACTGTTTTGATCGCAGCTTTACAAGCGTACGGTATTGCTGTTGGTCTTGAAGGGATGACTGCGAGCATGAGCTCAGATTCAGCAGTTGTATGGGGTAGCTTTGAATTTCGTTTTGCTGCAGTGGTAACTCTTGTGGGTGGTACAGTGTTTCTGATGTGGCTTGGTGAGCAAATCACTACGCGTGGTATCGGTAATGGCATTTCTCTAATTATATTTTCTGGTATTGTTGCAAATCTGCCGCATGCTTTGGTAGCAACTCTAGAACTAGGGCGCACGGGCGCGTTATCAGTTCTAGTCATTATTAGTCTACTCGTCATGGCAGTTTCTGTTGTCATGGTGATTGTGTTAGTTGAACGCGCGCAACGCCGTATCTTGGTGCAATATCCAAAACGGCAGCAAGGCACGCGAGTATACGGAGGGGAAAGCACACATTTACCGCTAAAAGTAAATGCGGCTGGTGTTATCCCTCCTATCTTCGCTAGCTCTATCCTTCTTCTGCCAATCACAGTCGCAAGTTTTACAGCAGAGCGGGGACCTGAATGGCTTGCGACTCTCACGGTTCTATTAGGACACGGGCAACCCTTGTATCTCGGGCTGTATACCACGCTGATAGCATTCTTTGCGTTCTTTTACACGGCTGTGGTTTTTAATCCAACAGAAACTGCAGATAATTTGAAAAAATATGGTGGGTTCGTTCTGGGGATCCGACCTGGGAAAAACACAGCCGACTACCTTGATCACGTATTAACACGCTTGACAGTTGTTGGTGCTTTTTATCTAGTGATATTGAGTGTTTTACCAGAGTTACTTATCTCACATTGGGCTGTACCCTTCTATTTTGGTGGCACCAGTCTTCTCATCGTCGTCACAGTTACAATGGATACAGTGGCACAAATCCAATCACATCTGCTAGCCCATCAGTATGAAGGATTAATCAAGCGGGCTAAACTAAGGGGGAAACGTGGATGAAGGATATGAAGGGTATACGTATCATTCTCATGGGTCCACCAGGAGGGGGGAAAGGAACCCAGGCGAAGTTTTTACAGGATAGGTATGGCATTGTACACCTTTCTACTGGTGATATGCTGCGCGCAGCTGTGGAGAAAAAAACAGCAGTTGGTCTGGAGGCTCAGACGGCAATGGAATCTGGCCAACTAGTATCTGATGATATTGTGATTAGGATTATCGCTGATAGGCTCAAAGAGAGCGACTGTGTTCATGGCTTTGTCTTAGATGGATTTCCGCGCACAGTGGTTCAGGCGGAGATGTTGGAGCAGTTACTCGTGGACCAGCCCTTGACTCAGGTCATTGAGGTACGTGTCCCAGACGAGATGCTAGTACAGCGTATTTCTGGACGCTTTGCCTGTGCTCAATGTGGTGCTGGCTATCATGACGTGTTTAAACAACTAAGGGTTGAAGGTGTATGTGATGTATGCGGCAGCACGATGTTCACTCGTCGCAAAGATGATCATGAAGAGACTGTTAAGGCACGTCTGCAAGCATACCATGCGCAGACAGCACCACTTCTTCCTTATTACTCTAATAAGTTGCAGGTTATTGATGGTGCAGCCTCTATTGAGGAGGTAATGAAACAGATAGAAATGGTTTTGATCGCTTAACATCAGGAAGATTCATGGCAAGACTTTCCAGGGATTTGCAGTCAGGAATAGAAGCGGTGTAGGGTGATTTGCCTTCAATGTAAGGGAGGGCAGGGTTTGGCACGTATTGCTGGAGTCAATATCCCAACTAATAAACGCGTTGTCATCGCGTTGACGTATGTTTACGGCGTTGGGCGGATTATGGCAGCTGAGATTTGTCAGAAGGTCGGTATTGCTAACGATTACAGGGTTAGTCAGCTAACTGACGAGGAGGTCTTGCGTATTCGTGAGGTGATAGACTGGGAATATAAGGTTGAAGGTGAAAGACGCCGTGAAGTGGCCATGAATATCAAGCGGTTAATGGATTTAGGCTGCTATCGAGGGCTCCGGCATCGCCGAGGCCTTCCGGTTCGTGGACAACGGACTCACACCAACGCCCGCACTCGTAAGGGTCCGGCAAGGGCCATCGCTGGTAAGAAGAAGGTTACCAAATAATAATAGTTAATAACGGATTTTGAGATCCGGGCAGCAGCGAGCAACAGGAAGATCATGGCCAGGCCAGTGCAGAAAACGCGCAGACGGGAGCGTAAGAACATAACTTCGGGTATGGCTCACGTCAGTGCATCCTTCAATAATACCAAGATTACTATTACTGACGTGCAGGGTAATGCGATTGCCTGGTCCTCCGCTGGATCGCAGGGGTTCAAGGGATCACGTAAGTCGACACCATATGCTGCCCAGGTGGCAGCAGAGGAGGTAGGCCGCAAGGCCCAGGAGCACGGTATGAAGGTCCTGGATGTACTAGTAACAGGACCGGGTTCAGGTCGTGAATCAGCTCTGCGAGCCCTGCAGGCTGTTGGATTCACTATTTCTTCGATTCGGGATGTCACACCTATTCCGCACAATGGCTGTCGGCCCCGTAAACGCCGTCGCGTGTAGAAGCTACGTGTCATGGCAGACGGTTGCGTAGTAGTTATGCGACAGGGATTGTCAGCTGGGATGGGATAAGAACATGGCCCCCCTCATTCAGAAGAATTGGCAAGAACTGATCAAACCTAATAAGCTGAGTGTTGCTGTCGGTACCACCGATCCGGTACGGCGGGCAATAGTCGTTGCAGAGCCCTTGGAACGCGGCTTTGGCATGACACTGGGCAATGCTCTACGGCGAGTGCTGCTGTCATCTTTACAGGGGGCAGCGGTGACCGCGCTTCAAATAGAAGGTGTGTTACATGAATTTTCATCCATTCCTGGTGTACGTGAGGATGTAACGGATATTATCCTCAGCATCAAGACTCTAGCATTGCGGATGTACGTTGATGGTCCGCGACGCATGATCTTAAATGCCACAGGGCCAGGCGAGATCACTGCACGAGCGATTCAAGCTGGACCTGATATCGAAATCATGAATCCTGATCTGGTCATTTGTACTCTTGATCGGGCAGAGACCATCAACATGGAACTCACAGCTAATAGGGGCAAGGGCTATGTGCCAGCCAGTCAGCATAGGACAGAAGATTCGCCTATCGGTCTGATTCCTGTGGATGCGATCTTCAGCCCTGTGCGCAAGGTATCATACAAAGTGGATAACACACGTGTTGGCCAAGTTACTGACTATGATAGGCTTTCTTTGGTAGTAGAAACAAATGGGTCTATCTCGCCAGAGGACGCGGTAGCATTAGCAGCCCGCATTTTACAGGATCAGCTACAACTTTTTATAAATTTCGAGGATCCAAAACTGACTCCTGCGGAGGATCGGCGGGATGATTTACCTTTCAACAAAAGTTTATTGCGTAAGGTAGATGAACTCGAGCTTTCTGTCCGTTCAGCCAATTGTCTCAAGAATGACAATATCATCTACATTGGCGATCTAGTGCAAAAGACGGAGACGGAAATGCTGCGCACACCTAATTTTGGTCGCAAGTCTCTAAACGAAATAAAAGAAGTGCTAGCTCAGATGGGTTTACACTTGGGCATGGATGTGTCAAACTGGCCGCCGGATAACATTGAGGAGCTAGCTAAAAAACTAGAGGAATCTTATTGAAGGTCTTATCAAGTGGGATGTGACGTAGAGGCAGGAAAAAAAAGGGGGTGTTGCCATGCGTCATGGTAAACGTGGGCGTAAACTCGGTCGCACCGCAGGACATCGCGAGGCGATGTTCGCTAATCTTGCAGTGGCGCTGCTGAGGCATGAACAAATACAGACTACTGTACCCAAGGCTAAAGATCTGCGCCCAATCACCGAGAGACTCATCACTCTGGGTAAACAGGGTGGGCTCCATCGCCGGCGCAGGGCGTTTGCCCGTCTGCGCGATCGGGGAGTAGTTAATAAACTGTTCAACGAACTGGCAGAACGCTATAGGGGGCGCGGTGGTGGTTATACAAGAGTCTTCAAGGCTGGATTCCGCTACGGTGATTGTGCACCTATGGCCGTGATAGAATTGGTAGAGCGGGATTCCCATGCAAAGGGGCAGGACTCTGGACCCTCCTCCGAGGAATCCACAGCGCCTGCTGCCACGTGAACACGTAAATTTGCTGTCTCCGCTGTGTACAGTCGCTATGTTTTCCTGGTTTTCCTGAGCGGCGCGAGTAGAAAGTGATAGGAAGCGTGTTTCTTTGATTCTGAGTCTGCTCATATCCTGGACCAGATTCTGTATGCTGCGAAGTTAGCCGTATCCGTCTGTCCTCGCTTATCCAGCAGCTAGCGTACCTGGTAAGGGAATATAAAAATGGAGGCTAGAAACCTTGCGCTCACAGTTGCAATCGCAACTAAGGACATGCCCATCGATCCTTCTCAGGAGAGTGAAGGATAAGGATAAGAAGCATCTCTAACTGCCTGGTTCTTCAACCGGAGTATGCTCTATCTGCTGAGTGAATGCTTAGCTTAAGAGTATAGTTTAAGAGTATAGTTGTAGAGTCACTAAAACGGTGAAACACTGGGTGTGTGTGAGTCTTAAATGGCTGCTGCAGTGCTCCACTGGCGTTATGGTTATGGCCTGAGAGGTGCTCGCTCAGGGGTAGCTCCAAAAAATCTGCAGGCAAGAGGATGCAATCACAGGGGAGCATACAGTGGATTCTGATTTTTACGAGACTCGCCGGTCACCCTACTGGAATTGCCGATAATCTCCCTCTGGAGGCGTCGCTGTGGAGCCTGATTCAGAGGCCAGTCATTATGATGTAGCCTTATGTAGCCTTGCGTTGTCCCAGCTCCTGATCGCCTCTCCTTCTGGTGACAGCGGCGTTGGGTCATTACGCTCTTTCAATTGACGAGGACACTGCGCCGATGACCACGCAAACAGTTTCGACTACTCGGATCGTCCACGGCGATCTTGCTAATGCTATCCGCTTCTTGTCGATGGATGCCGTCCAGAAGGCAAACTCTGGCCACCCTGGCATGCCCATGGGTATGGCTGATGTCGCTACTGTACTATTCACCCGCTTTTTAAAGTTCGATGCTAGCGCATCACGCTGGCCAGATCGCGATCGCTTTGTTCTATCGGCCGGCCACGGCTCAATGCTGTTGTATGCACTAGCATATCTGACTGGTTATCAAGATGTCACTCTCGACGAAGTCAAGAATTTCCGCCAACTCGGCTCTAAAACCGCTGGTCATCCGGAATACGGTCATGTTCTAGCTGTCGAAACCACAACAGGGCCCCTAGGACAGGGACTTGCTAATGCTGTCGGCCTTGCTATAGCCGAGAAGATGCTTGGTGCTCGTTACGGAGCTGAGATAGTAGATCATTACACCTATGTCATGGCCGGCGATGGCTGCCTGATGGAAGGGATCACGCAGGAAGCAATTTCGTTTGCCGGTCACCAGAAGCTCAATAAACTCATCGTGTTGTGGGACGATAACGGTATCTGTATAGACGGTAACACTGCCAAGGCTACCTCTGAGAATCAGCTCGACCGCTTTGCGGCCTGTCATTGGAACGTGACTTCTGTTGACGGTCATAACCCGGAGGAGATAGCGCGAGCTATTAGTGCGGCTCATACGTCTGAAAAGCCCACACTGATTGGCTGTCGTACAGTCATCGGCTATGGTGCCCCTACCCTGGCTGGGACAGAAAAAACTCACGGTGCGCCGCTAGGAGAGCAGGAAATCTCTGGAGCACGCAAGAATCTAGGCTGGCCATATGCGCCATTTGAGATGCCCTCTGCTATATTAGAGGAATGGCGAGCCGCTGGGGCACGCGGAGGTGCCGCGCGCCGGGCTTGGGAAGAACGGCGAGCTAAGCTCAGGGCTGAGGTTCGAGCGGAATTTGATCGTGTCTTAGAGGGACGTTTGCCGGTGGGTTGGCAGGTTAAACTCAATGTCTTAAAACAGAAAATGGTCACTGAGCGGTCATCAGTGGCGACTCGTAAAGCATCTGAGATGGTACTCAATGTGCTGGTACCAGCAGTGCCAGAACTGGTGGGAGGCTCAGCCGATCTGACACATTCTAACCTCACGATCGTCAAGGACATGCCCATTGTCACGGCTGATACTGCTACAGGGCGCTACATACACTGGGGCGTCCGTGAACATGCTATGGCCGCTGCGATGAACGGCATCGCTTTGCATGGTGGGTTTATTCCTTATGGTGGTACTTTTCTTATCTTTTCCGACTACTGCAGGCCATCGATCCGTCTGTCTGGACTGATGGGACAGCGGGTCATTTATGTCATGACTCACGATTCGATCGGGCTCGGCGAAGACGGCCCTACCCACCAGCCAGTCGAGCATGTTGCCTCCCTGCGTGCGATACCCAATGTGTTAGTCTTCCGCCCCGTCGATGCGGTTGAGACGGCGGAATGCTGGGCACTCGCCCTAAAAAATGCGCACCAGCCATCTATTCTCTGCCTGTCGCGACAGAACCTACCAACTCTCCGCACTGAACATACAGAGGAAAACCTATGTGCACGTGGTGGTTACGTTTTACGGGAAGCCAATCAAGGTGGCAGCGGACGCAGGGTTACCATTTTGTCCACCGGTTCTGAGGCTGCAATTGCCATACAGGCCCGTGATAAGCTAGAGGCGCAGGGTGTGTCGACGGCAGTGGTGTCCATGGTCTGCTGGGAGCTGTTCGATAAGCAGACAGCTGATTATCGGGAATCAGTCCTAGGACGTGGTGGTAAGGGTACAGTCCGTGTCGCTATTGAAGCAGCGGGGAAATTTGGCTGGGAAAGATATGTTGGAATTCGGGGGGCTATCATCGGAATAGACGGCTTTGGCGCGTCCGCACCAGCTACGCAGCTCTATACACACTTTGGTATTACAACGGAGGCCGTCGTGAGTGCCGTTGAGGCACGTCTGTAACCAGAAACAGACAAAAACAGGAGGAGATGATCCTATGGCTTCGATTTCTCTGCGTCAGCTCCTTGATCATGCAGCCGAGTACAGCTATGGCATGCCAGCATTCAACGTGAACAATATGGAGCAAGTGCTCTCCATCATGAATGCTGCTACAAAATGTAACGCACCGGTGATCCTACAGGCTAGCCGCGGGTCACGTGCCTATGCTGGTGATATCATGATCAAACATATGTTTCAAGCAGCGCTAGAAATGTATCCAGATATCCCTATATGTATGCATCAGGATCACGGGAATAGTCCAGAGACATGCTTATCAGCTATCACTAACAGCTTTTCATCTGTGATGATGGATGGGTCGTTAGAGACAGATGCTAAGACTCCAGCCTCTTATGAATACAATTGTAAAATTACTGAAACAGTCTCTCATCTAGCACACATGGTGGGGGTATCTGTAGAAGGAGAGTTAGGTTGTCTTGGTTCGCTTGAGACCGGTAAAGGTGAGAAAGAAGATGGCCACGGTTTCGATGGGACTCTAGATCACAGCCAGCTTCTAACTGATCCCGATCAGGCTGTGGACTTCGTGAAGCAGACAAAGGTAGACGCACTTGCCATTGCCATGGGGACTTCGCATGGTGCTTACAAGTTTACAAGAAAACCAACAGGAGATATTCTAGCTATGAATGTAGTAAAAGACATTCATAAGCGTTTACCAAATACACACCTTGTTATGCACGGTTCTTCAGCGGTGCCGCAAGAACTGCAAGACCTGATTAACAAGCATGGCGGTGCCATGCCCCAGACTTTTGGTGTGCCAGTTGAGGAAGTCATAGAGGGTATTAAACATGGCGTACGCAAGATTAATATTGATACCGATTGCCGTATGGCAATAACCGGGACATGGCGTAAGATTGCCTCTGAAAAGAGGACTGAATTTGACCCACGCGCTTTTAACAAACCAGCTATGGAATCTATGCAAAAGGTTTGTGAGAATCGCTATGAAGCGTTCGGCTGTGTTGGCCAGGCGGCGAAAATCAAGCCGCTGCCGCTAGTGGAGATGGCAAAACGTTACCAATCAGGCGCTCTCAACCCGATGATCGCATAGAGGCAATCAGTACAGAAGAGATACATTGCAGGTGTTCCCTGTGGAGAGGGGAACAGCAGCGCCTACTGGGGACTTGAGGGTACCTCACTTCGCATTCCGAGGCAAGCGCATGTAGTGGATCGCCTGGTGTTCTACAAAACACATGGAATGGAGATGTTGGCCCTACGCATGAGCTAAAGGAAGCTCTGTCTGTGTTCCATTTTCTCTTAGGATTGTCATTTCTACTTCCTGAGCAGTGCCAAAGCGTCTTCACCAACGCCTAAAAGTATAAAAACAACCAAAAAGGAAAACGAAGGAAAACTAAGGAAACATCAGATGACCATCAAGATTGCTCCGAGCATCCTTTCTGCTGATTTTGCCCGTCTAGGCGAGGAGATTCAGGCTGCTGATCGGGCGGGAGCGGACTATATCCACATCGATGTAATGGATGGACACTTTGTCCCTAATTTGACCTTTGGTCCACCGGTTATCAAGTGTATCCGGCCATGGAGTAGTAAGGTCTTTGATGTCCATTTGATGATAAATCCCGCACAGCCTTTTCTTAAAGACTACGCTGAGGCTGGAGCTGATATCATCACAGTGCATGCAGAAGCAGATCCGCATCTTGATCGTAGCCTGCAATTCATCCATTCGCTTGGCAGAAAGGCAGGTATATCGCTGAACCCTCATACCTCTGAATCGATGGTGCAATACGTGCTCGACAAGTGTGATTTAATCTTAGTCATGTCTGTTAACCCCGGGTTCGGTGGGCAGAGTTTTATTGAATCACAGTTAGAGAAGATTCGCCGGCTCAGGACGATGATAGGTGATCGTCCTATTGATCTGGAAGTAGACGGTGGTATAAGTCCGGAGACCTCCGCTCATGTTGTTGCTGCAGGGGCTAATGTCCTGGTAGCCGGTTCAGCTGTGTTCAAGAGCTCTGATTATGCTGCCGCTATTGCGGCCCTACGCAGAGCTTGAAACAGTTTGGGGGGTGCGGTACAGTCTTTTATCCCAGCAGAATCCTGTTATTTAGGCGAGCCTTTCTTAAGAGAGCCTTTATTGCAATCGGGAGAAAATAAATCTATCAAGATCATAACACAGAGAGAGGTAAAACAGTAGTGCTGCAGCTCAGCAAGACGTCTGAGCGTATCATTTCCTGATCGCTCCAACCTGTCACATAACGCGTTTAAACGGACCACCAGCCGGGTAGAGTGTGGTGTGCTCATCCAAAATATTATCCAGCAGCATTAGCTCACCTGCCGGGAATGATTGGACGGGGTGGGCATATCTTCTGTAACGTACCCTAGATTCGCCTTTATTGCTGGAGTACTCAAGACTCCCGTAATGTCTTGCTGTGAGCTGCCTACTCAGGCCACCTGTAGTGTTCTGTGGTCATAGCGAGAGATTAGCAGAGGATGAAATGCTGCCATTATGAACGTCTTCAAGTATTGTCAGACAATACTGCACACTGTGATCTCGGAACTCGCTGCTGGCGGTGAAATTCAGGTTTGTCTTGATATAACACGTATTACATGTGAAACTTCAAGAAATACAATCTATGGACATATTACAACCAACATAGCTATGGTCCTGGCAAAACCTACGGGTTTAGAATCACGTGTTCTTGCTGCAATGATTGCGGAAAGATTGGAAATTTTCTCTGAAATAGCATCTGTTACTGTTGCAGGGCCAGGGTTTCTCAATATATGTTTTATTAATTCTTTTTGGCATGATCGCTTACGGGAACTTCTCATAGCTGGTATATCCTACGGAGATACTACACTAGGTGCTGGATACCAGGTGAACATAGAGTTCGTTTCAGCTAATCCAACGGGCCCCCTGCACATAGGCCACGGGCGTGGTGCAGTAGTCGGTGATGCACTAGCAGCTCTCTTAGAAAAAGCGGGGTACGCTGTAACACGCGAATACTACATAAACGATGGCGGTACACAGGTCGATATGCTCGCCCGTTCCACATACTTGCGATATCGCGAGGCCTTAGGGGAGGCTGTGCATAGCATACCAGAAGGTTATTATCCAGGAGCATATCTTCTGCCAATTGGAAGAGCCTTAGCCCGTCGAGATGGCAAGCGTTGGTTGAGTGTTTCAGAATCAGAGTGGTTAGAACCGGTGCGCGCCTTCGCAGTAGATGCAATGATGAATGTAATCCGTGCTGATTTAGAGGCGCTTGGTGTACAGCATGATGTTTTTGCCTCTGAGAGGCAGCTGATCGCAGGTGGAGGCGTCGAGACAGCCGTCCGTCTGTTAGCCGAGCGTGGTTTAGTTTATGAAGGCATATTGGAACCCCCGATAGGTCAAGAAGCAGTAAGCTGGCAGGCACGACCGCAAGTGTTATTCCGAGCCACTCATTTCGGGGATCACGTTGACCGGCCATTGAAGAAGGCAGACGGACACTGGGCTTACTTCGCCTCTGATCTTGCTTATCATCTGGATAAATATCACCGTGGCTTTGCCAGCATGCTTAACATCTGGGGGGCGGATCATAGCGGCTATGTCCAGCGGATGCAAGCAGCGGTGCAGGCGCTGACGAGTGGCCAGGGAAAACTCGAGGTCAAGCTGTGTCAGATGGTGAATCTGCTAGACAACGGCCAGGCTGCAAAAAAAAAGATGAGTAAACGGGCTGGGACCTTTATCACATTGCGCGAGGTGATTGATCGGGTCGGGCGTGATGTTGTGCGTTTCATCATGTTAACACGTAAGAGCGATGCGCATCTTGATTTTGATTTTACCAGGGTGACAGAACAGTCACGTGAGAATCCGGTCTTCTACGTCCAATATGCCCACGCTCGTGCTTGTTCTGTATACCGTCATGCGTGTCTGCTTTTCCCGGATGTTGAATTCTCCACGCAGAGATTGGCTGTTAGCGCATTACATCGCTTGACTGATCCCCTAGAGCTTGGTCTGATCCGGATTCTGGCTGGGTGGCCGCAGTTGGTAGAAGCAGCTGCGGAGGCGTATGAACCGCACAGAGTGGCCTATTATCTCTTCGAAGTAGCAGCAGCTTTTCATGAGCTCTGGAATAAAGGACAGGATTCCTCAGAGCTGCGGTTTTTATTAGCTGATGATCCCGAGTTATCTCAGGCCAGGCTTGCATTGGTACGTGGTGTGGCAACAGTTATAGAATCAGGATTAAGCATATTCGGGGTAGAGGCTGTTCAGGAACTGCGGTAATGCCAGGCATAGATGAGGATGACCAGGTCTTTGGTCATGTGAGTAGTAACAGCCGCTGTCTTAAGGTAGCCAAAGATACTCGTGATGCTGTCAAACTACATGACCGTGTGCACAGCCGTCGTGGCTCTCGCGACATCACGTTGTGGGTCATAATTTTTTTGCTTATCGCAGGTAGCGCTAGTGGCACTGGTTGGTATTTCTACAGCCGCTTTCCTCGCTCTGTCCAGGTGAGCATAGAAATACCAGTTTTACTAGCACCGCCTGAGGCTATTAAGGGCACGCCCGATCAAGACAAGCGGCTCTATCAGCGCCGTGGAGGGAAGGATTTTCTGCCGAAAGGACCGGCAGGTTTAGATTCCTCGCGTGACACGCCAATGATTGTCATTCCAGTTGTTCCTACTCCTGCGCCGATCATAAGCGTTATATCTCCTACAATCCCATCAGGATTCATACTATGGACAGATGAACAGGTTGCATTTTTACATAGAAATATATTTAAGAGAAGAATAATGGAGAATACTGTGCACTCTGTCCCAGTGCCTCAGCTGGCTGCGCCCGCCGCATTACTAAGCCATGCTCGTTTGCAGCTTGGGTCATTCAAAGATACTGGAGATGCTGAGAGGGCATGGGTGCAACTCAGGCACCGACACGGCGACCTCCTGAGTGGGATACAACACATCATTGTGCCAGTCAACCTAGGAGTGAAAGGCACATGGTATCGAGTCTACGCTGGTCCCTATGACGACATACAGAGGGCCTTACTAGTCTGTAAGGCCCTTCATGAACGTAGCACTGGATGCCTCTTGGCTCTACAGTAAAAATACCTTCAAGTATTTTCGTATTATCCAGTCATAACGTCCCTGCGCCTCTAGGGGAGGTGTTTCTTCATAACACGTGTCGCCACATTGGCACTCAGATCAAGCATAGAAATTGTGATGACCTTACTCATTTTCAAGCATTCCCCATTAGCTCATACTACCTTCAGACTTCAGATGTTATTTTTACCTGATAGAATCAGTAGATAATATTCACTAAGTATTACACAGTCTCATAAAAGGAATGAATATTATAATATTGTGAAAATAGTCTTCATCAGGCAATAGCACTATGCATGTGCAAGGGAGCATACATAAATGATCGAAATGCTACCACCATGGGTATATCATACATCCACGTGGATATTGCCGGTTCTATGTGCTGTTACCCTGCACGAAGCTGCTCACGGGTTTGTCGCTTGGCGTCTAGGTGACGATACTGCCTACCGTATGGGACGTATTTCCTTGAATCCGCTCCGCCACATAGATCTTGTAGGGACTGTGCTGCTACCAGCTCTACTGATTATGCTACGGGCGCCCTTCCTATTCGGGTGGGCAAAGCCAATACCCGTCGTTTCTCATCGTTTGCGTCACCCGCGATGGGGGGTGATCTGTGTGGCTATCGCTGGTCCCACTGCCAACCTGTTGCTTGCAGTGCTGGCGGCATTACTAGCGCACGCAGCCGTTCATGCACCAGCTAGTGGTCGGGCGTGGCTCTTGTTTAACATCCAGCATGCCATACAGCTCAACGTTATGTTAGCTTTATTTAACATGATTCCGGTTCCGCCCCTAGATGGGGGTTTAGTGATGGTGAGATTACTACCACGCATTTTAGCGAGACGTCTCACGTGGTTAGAAAAACATGGTACAATGCTGCTATTAGCGATTCTATTAATCATTCCTACTATAGGATATCAAATAGGAACAGATTGGAACTTGTTAACCTGGTTACTAGGCGCACCAGCCACTCTGCTCTATGAGCTGGTTCTTCGTAGTGCTGGCCTTGTCAGTTGATCGCTAACAGTGGCTGTGGTTTAGCAACATGGAGATAAAAGACGATCGTTCTTCAACAAAAGCCATAGGCACCCAGGAGAGACACCATTATAGGTACAGGCCTCTCCTACATCCTGAGTAGCACTGATAAAATAGATATCACATACAGTCTACCTTGCTATCAATGAGTAGTTAGTAGGTTTTTAGTAGTCTGATAGACGGGTAAGATGGCAAGACTGATCTTGACTCGTGGCAGATGGCTGCATTAGGAATTATTGTTCGTATGCGGAGAGGGAAGGTGACGGCTCAGAGTTGGAGGACATGGTGTGAAAAACTGTTGCAGAAAGTGGCGAATGCCTAAGGCTAAGGATAGGGTGTGTGTGGTGCATACGAAGTGAGAAAGAAAGATAGGATATGGAAGATTTCCTCGGGGAATATGTGCCTATTCTGATCTTTTTTTGTATTGCCTGCGTGGTTGCTCTAGGTGCAGTTGTATCTTCTTATCTCATAGCACCACAGAGGCCGTATTTTGAAAAAGACTCAGCCTACGAGTGTGGATTCGATGCATTTGAGGAAGCGCATATTCAGTTCGATATAAGATTCTACCTAGTGGCCATTCTCTTCATTATTTTTGATCTGGAAGTGGCCTTTTTGTTTCCCTGGGCAGTGGCTTTAGGCAGCGTAGGGTTGTTTGGATTCTGGTCTATGATGGTATTCCTGGGGATTCTCACTGTCGGATTCGTCTACGAGTGGAAGAAAGGAGCGTTGGAATGGGAGTAAAGTTTACGACTCCAAACACGCCGCTACCACAAGACCAGGACAGATTACTTACGGTGGTCGGTGAGGAGATTGGCAACAGGGGATTCGTTTTTTCACAGGTTGATAAACTTGTGAACTGGGCTCGGACGGGCTCTTTATGGCCTATGACATTTGGTTTAGCTTGCTGTGCTATCGAGATGATTCACTGTGCTTGTGCGCGTTACGACTTGGACCGTTTTGGTCTTGTGTTTCGGCCTAGCCCTCGGCAGTCGGATGTTATGATCGTCGCTGGCACGTTAACCAATAAAATGGCTCCGGCTCTGCGTAAAGTCTACGACCAGATGGCTGAGCCACGATGGGTCATTTCCATGGGTTCCTGCGCCAACGGAGGGGGGTATTATCATTACTCTTACTCGGTCGTACGGGGGTGCGATCGCGTTGTCCCTGTTGATATTTATGTCCCCGGCTGTCCGCCTACAGCAGAAGCGCTGTTGTATGGCATCATGCAGTTGCAACGGAAAGTGCGGCGAACTGGAACATTATTCCGGTAGCGGAATGTTGCTCCGATGATCAAAAGGGGCAGGCACGATCATGCTTCAGATATTACAGGATCTGGGTGATTATGTCGGGGCTGCTTTTGTGCAGGAAGTGGAGGCAATAGCCATTGTAAACGATGAGCTAACGCTTACTGTGCAACGACTGGCTCTTATCAAAATACTGACTTTCCTACGGGACGACTCTAATTGCCAGTTTCGGCAGCTGATGTTTGTGACCGGTGCGGATTATCCTGAGCGGGAACGGCGCTTTGAAGTCGTCTATCATCTGTTGTCTCTGTGTCATAACCAGAGGATACGAGTCAAGGTGGAGGCCAGTGAGGAGAAACTTGTGCCATCAGTGACAAGTTTATTTTCCTCTGCAAACTGGTTCGAGCGTGAAGTGTGGGACATGTATGGAGTCGCCTTTACCGATCATCCTGATTTGCGGCGTTTGCTTACTGATTATGGGTTCGAAGGACATCCCCTACGCAAAGACTTCCCGCTAACCGGTTACAGCGAGATTCGCTATGATGACGAGCACAAGCGTGTAGTCTACGAGCCTGTTCAATTGACACAAGAGTTCCGTACCTTTGATTTTCTGAGTCCATGGGAAGGGTATGACGAGCCGAGAACGCCACCTGATAATCAGCAGGCAGAGGGAAAAAGCTAAAATGGCCCGAGGAGTCAACACCTGCACGCTCAATTTCGGGCCCCAGCATCCTGCAGCACATGGCGTGTTGCGTCTAGTATTAGAACTCTCAGGAGAGGTGATTGAACGTGCCGATCCCCATATCGGGTTACTGCACCGCGGAACTGAAAAACTGATAGAACACAAAACTTACGCTCAGGCAGCGCCATATTTTGACAGGCTTGACTATTGTGCGCCCATGTCTATGGAGCATTCCTTTGTCCTCGCAGCAGAAAAATTGCTCGGGGTTGAATTGCCAAAAAGAGCTCAGTACATAAGGGTTTTGTACGCCGAAATATCACGCCTTATGAGTCACATCCTAAACGTCACATCTTACGCTCTGGATGTCGGAGCGATGACTCCTCTCTTGTGGCTATTCGAAGAGCGCGAGCGGTTGATGGAATTCTATGAGCGGGTCTGTGGCGCACGCATGCATGCTAACTATTTCCGGATAGGTGGTGTATCCCATGATATGCCACCGGATCTTGCAGAGGATATTGTTCTTTGGTGTGATACGTTTCCGAAGCGGCTCGATGATATGGAATCGCTTCTGACGGAAAACCGTATCTTCAAACAGCGCACTGTTGATATTAGTCCAGTGACAGTTGAGGAGGCAACGGACTGGGGATTTTCTGGCCCTATACTGCGGGCTGCTGGCGTGCCATGGGACTTGCGCAAGGCCCAGCCATATGAAGTATACGCAGAACTGGATTTTGATATTCCAGTTGGCAGCCGGGGAGATGCCTATGATCGTTATCTAGTGCGGGTTGAAGAGATGCGCCAATCGGTACATCTTATTAAACAGTGCCTTAACAAGATACCGACAGGGGTAGTACAGGTGGAGAATCTCAAGATTGTGCCACCAAATCGTGGTGAGATGAAGCATTCCATGGAAGCCATGATACACCATTTTAAGCTATTCAGCGAAGGGTTCCACGTACCGGCTGGCGAGATTTATGTTGCAACTGAAGCACCTAAGGGAGAATTTGGCGTTTACCTAGTAGCAGATGGGACTAATAGACCCTATAGATGCGCTATTCGTTCTCCTGGCTACGCTCATCTTGCAGCGACAGATATGCTGGCGCGTGGACATATGCTGGCCGACGTCACTGCAATCGTTGGCTCTCTTGATGTTGTTTTCGGTGAGATTGATCGATGAATGAACAATTTCCCGCATCCTCCAACGAGTTTGTTTTTACCGCTGAGAATCTGCAACGAGCGGAAGAAGTAATGAAGCACTATCCTCCTGGCAGGCAGGCAGGGGCCACTATGCCGCTGCTCGATCTCGCCCAGCGCCAGGCGGGATGGCTACCGCGAGCAGCTATGGATTGCGTCGCGAGTCTTTTAAAAATACCACCCATAAGAGTATATGAAGTAGCGACATTCTATACAATGTACCGTTTGCAACCTATTGGTCAGTATCACGTGCAGATATGTACAAATATTTCTTGTTGGTTGCGCGGTTCCAGTGATATTGTGCAGGCATGTCGCGATGTTTTAGGTGTGAATCTAGGAGAAACTACCCCAGATAACCAGTTTACACTTGATGAGATTGAATGCGCTGGGGCTTGTGTCAATGCCCCAGTCGTCCAGATTGGAGACGATTATTTTGAAGATCTAGACTGTGACTCTATGAAGAGAATTCTCGAGACCTTCAAGCGAGGCGAGCGGCCGCAAGCGGGGTCCCAGATTGGTCGACAGTGTTCTTGTCCAGCTGGTGGGCTAACCACTCTCAAATCGGTACCGGTCAAAGGGGGGGCGTAATGCTAAGCGACAAGGACCGTATCTTCACTAATTTGTACGGGTTTCATGATGCTGGTTTGAGGAGCGCACGGGATCGCGGGGACTGGGATGACACTATAGCGCTGATGGCTAAAGGCCGTGACTGGATCATCGATCAAGTCCAGAAATCTGGACTGCGCGGTCGTGGAGGAGCTGGCTTCCCAACTGGCCTCAAATGGACATTCATGCCGCAGACTGTCGTGCCGGAGCGTCCGCATTACCTCGTCATCAATGCCGATGAAGGAGAGCCCGGTACATGTAAGGATCGCGATATTCTCCGTAACGAACCGCACAAGCTGCTTGAAGGCGCGTTATTGGCTGGTTTCGCTATGGGAGCCCATGTCGCCTACATTTATATCCGCGGTGAGTTTTATCGCGAATTCGAGGTGTTACAAACGGCCATCGATGAAGCCCGGGTCGCTGGCCTAATCGGTGATGATTCCTGCAGCATGGGCTGGGCCTTTGATGTCAAACTTCATCGCGGCATGGGAGCCTATATCTGCGGTGAGGAAACTGCTCTTATCAACAGCATAGAGGGGCAAAAAGGACAACCGCGCCTAAAACCACCGTTCCCTGCTGGGGTGGGGTTGTTTGGCTGCCCGACTACTGTCAACAACGTCGAGTCCATCGCTGTCGTGCCTACGGTTCTCCGTCGTGGAGGTGGGTGGTTTGCTGGATTAGGACGGCCAAAAAATACTGGCACGAAGGTGTTCTGTATCTCCGGTCATGTCAATACACCCTGCAACGTAGAGGAGGAGATGGGTGTATCGCTGAAAGAGCTGATCGAACGTCATGCTGGCGGTGTACGTGGTGGCTGGGACAATCTGCTGGCCGTTATCCCAGGCGGATCCTCGGTTCCGCTGCTGCCCAAGAACATCTGCGACCATGTACTAATGGATTTCGACTCCTTGCGTGAGGTGCAGTCTGGCTTGGGCACAGCGGCCGTGATCGTGATGGATCGCTCCACGGATATTGTACGTGCTGTTGCTCGGTTATCACGTTTCTACAAACATGAGAGCTGTGGCCAGTGCACGCCGTGTCGTGAGGGAACAGGGTGGCTGTGGCGGATGATGGAACGTATGGCCACTGGCACAGCCAATATGGTGGAAGTTGATGTTCTAGATCAGGTAAGTCGCCAGATCGAGGGACATACCATATGTGCACTGGGTGATGCAGCAGCGTGGCCTGTGCAAGGGCTGATCCGTCACTTTCGTGCGGAGCTCGAAAGTCGCATTACCGCACGTGCCAGGGCAGCCTGAGGGGGAAGCATGCCGAAGTTGACCATAGACGGCGTCGAGATTGATGTAGAACCGGGTTGTACAGTGTTACAGGCCTGCGAGCGGCTAGGAATCGAAATCCCTAGGTTCTGTTATCACGAACGGCTTTCTATAGCCGGCAACTGTCGGATGTGCTTAGTTGAGGTGTCTCCAAGTCCTCCTAAACCGCAGGCCAGTTGTGCTTTACCGGTCGCTGACGGTATGGTTGTTAAAACAGACAGTCCTATGGTGCGCAAGGCGCGACGCGGTGTTATGGAATTGCTGTTAATCAATCATCCACTTGACTGTCCCATCTGTGATCAGGGCGGTGAATGCGACCTGCAGGACCAAGCACTTGCCTACGGTGAAGGTAACAGCCGTTATCACGACGACAAGAGGGCAGTGGCTGATAAGTATTTAGGGCCCTTGATCAGGACTTATATGACCCGGTGTATCCAGTGCACACGTTGTGTGCGGTTTATGACTGAGGTAGCTGGTGTTCCCGAGTTAGGAGCAGTGTTTCGTGGCGAGCGTATGGAAATTACCACTTATGTTGGCAAAGCACTTGAGTCTGAACTCTCCGGCAATCTTGTCGATCTCTGTCCAGTTGGAGCACTCACGAACCGTTCCTATGCTTTTACAACGCGGCCATGGGAGCTTCGTAAAACTGAATCAATTGATGTGTTTGATGCCCTTGGTAGTGCTATTCGTATAGACTCACGCGGAGCACAGGTGATGCGAGTATTGCCGCGTCTCAATGAAGATATTAACGAGGAGTGGATTTCTGATAAGAGTCGTCATGCTTGTGATGGTTTACTTATCAAACGTATTGATACGCCCTATATTCGGCACAACGGCAAGCTTCAACCGGCAACGTGGGCAGAGGCATTGGCCGCTGTAGCTGAGAGACTGCAAAACCTGAATCCGGAACAGATCGCTGCCATCGCTGGTGACCTAGCGGACTGTGAATCTATGATAGCGCTCAAAGACCTGATGACTAGTCTTGGTGTGGTGAATCTTGACTGTCGTCAAGATGGTGCAGTGCTAGATACGGCAGTGCCAGCAGCTTATCGTTTCAATACGACTATTAAAGGAATAGAGTCAGCGGATGCTGTGCTGTTGATAGGAACTAATCCGCGCTACGAAGCGGCTGTTCTAAACGCTCGACTACGTAAACGCTGGTTAACGGGCCATTTAAAGATAGCGAGTATCGGTATACCAGCTAGTCTTACTTATCCAGCTCAGGTTTTAGGAGAGGGACCATCTGTTCTACATGCACTGATTGCAGGACAGCACCCATTTAGCGAGTTTCTGCAAACAGCAGAACGACCCATGTTGATCATAGGACAAGGGGCGCTGGCACGGTCTGATGGGATGGCCGTGCTGGGATTAGCGCGCAGATTGGCTGAGACTGCCAACATGGTTAAAGAGGGCTGGAACGGCTTTAATGTCTTACACACGGCGGCAGCACGTGTCGGTGGCCTGATGCTGGGGTTTGTCCCTGGACAAGGTGGCCACAGTGTCGCTGCCATTATCGATCACGCTAGTAGAGGAGCAATCAGTTTTATCTATCTGCTTAATGCCGATGAAGTTGACATGACGGCCATGGACAACAAGACTTTTACAGTCTATCAGGGTCACCACGGTGATGCTGGCGCCCGGAGAGCAGACGTCGTGCTACCAGGAGCAGCCTATACTGAGAAAAATGCTCTCTATGTGAATACTGAAGGTCGTGTACAAAGCACACAGCTTGCAGTATTTCCGCCAGGCGAGGCTCGTGAAGATTGGAAGATTGTGCGTGCCCTATCTGAGAGAGTAGGGAAGCCATTACCGTATGAGTCGCTTGCCGACGTGCGCGCAAGGTTGGCAGAAGTTGATTCAACTTTTGCATCTGTTGGTATGAGTCCTGCTCCTGCAACTTGGGGAATATTTGGAGATCCTGATTCTGCAATAGATCAATCACCATTTATAACCAATATAGGGGATTTTTACAGGACAGACCCTATCAGTCGAGCCTCTAAGAGCATGGCAGAATGCGCCGAGGCTCGTGCCGAGATTCAGAGTAGCCAGTATCCAGGGCAGGAGATGGGATATGGCTGATTTTTTGGGGCATAATCTCTTTCAACTATTTATTTATATTGTATATATTGTGCTGATTATAGGCCCGGTCATGCTTGGGGTCGCTTATCTGACTTTAGCTGAACGGAAAGTGATTGCAGCTATGCAGCTGCGCAAGGGCCCCAATGTAGTAGGGCCATTTGGGCTGTTCCAGCCCATAGCTGATGGCCTGAAGCTTCTGTTAAAGGAAACAATCATTCCAGCCTGGGCTAACCGGGGTGTGTTTATTCTTGCTCCTCTCTTAACTTTCATTTTAGCTCTGATGGCATGGGCTGTGATTCCTTTCAGCGAAGGATGGGTATTAGCGAACATTAATGTTGGTATTCTCTATCTATTTGCTCTATCCTCCACCGGAGTCTATGGGATCATCATGGCAGGATGGGCATCTAATTCAAAGTATGCCTTTCTCGGCGGCATGCGATCGGCTGCGCAGATGGTGTCCTATGAGGTATCCATTGGATTCGTACTGGTAACGATATTGCTGTCAGCTGGCACGCTGAATCTGTCCGGGATCGTCAGTGCTCAAGGCAAAGGGGTATGGTACGTTCTTCCCCATCTGCCAATGTTCGTTATATTCTGCATCTCTGCTCTGGCAGAGACTAATCGTGCCCCGTTCGATTTACCGGAAGCAGAATCTGAGTTAGTGGCTGGTTACAATGTTGAGTATTCCGCGATGACATTTGGCATGTTCTTTCTTGGAGAATACGCCAATATGATCCTTATGAGTGGTCTAGGGGTTATCCTGTTCCTAGGGGGGTGGTTACCACCTTTAGATATTGTACCATTCAATCTTTTACCCGGAGTAGTATGGTTTACATTGAAGGTAGCCTTGCTGTTATTCGGTTTTCTGTGGGTTCGAGCCACCTTTCCACGCTATCGTTACGATCAACTCATGCGTCTAGGATGGAAAATATTTCTACCGTTTTCTCTGTTCTGGGTGGTACTGACAGCGGGGGTATTAGTGGCATTTAATTGGATACCAAGAGGGTAAAGGAGATGGCTTTATTGGATCGCACTGTGCATGCGTTCCTGCTCACTGAGCTTCTGCAGGGCATGGCGCTCACCTTCCGTTATATGTTCAAATCTAAAGTAACTATTAATTACCCCTTTGAGAAGGGTCCTTTGTCACCGCGCTTCCGTGGTGAGCATGCTCTGCGCCGTTATCCGAACGGTGAAGAGCGTTGTATTGCTTGTAAGTTGTGTGAGGCCATTTGTCCTGCCCAGGCTATCACAATCGAAGCAGCGCCGCGAGCAGATGGGAGCCGTCGCACAACCCGGTATGATATTGACATGACTAAGTGCATCTATTGTGGGTATTGCCAGGAGGCTTGTCCAGTTGATGCCATCGTTGAAGGTCAAAATTTTGAATTCGCGGCTGAGACACATGAAGAACTAATGTATAATAAGAGGAAATTATTAGAAAATGGTGACCGCTGGGAGGCGGAGCTTGTCACATGCCTTAGCCTCGATGCACCTTATCGCTGATGGGTAGAGTTGTATCTGTTGTATCTGTAGTCATCGTGAAAGGCGCAACTGGGGCGGGGGAAAGTGTGATCGTGCAACCAATTATGTTTTATGTATTCGCTGCTCTTGCAATCGCAGGAGCGGTGAGGGTGATTTCGGCTCGCAATCCAGTGCATTCCGTTCTGTTTTTAGTGCTTGTTTTTTTCAATGTTGCTGGTATGTTTTTGCTTTTAGGGGCAGAGTTTCTGGCTATGGTACTGGTGATTGTCTACGTTGGGGCAGTAGCTGTTCTGTTCCTATTTGTGGTGATGATGCTTGATATAAAATTCGTCCGTCTACGGGAGGGCTTTCTATACTATCTACCACTGGGTGGGCTCGTTGGTATGATCCTACTGATCGAGCTCGCGGCGGTAATAGCAGGGTGGGTGTTTGCTCCTAATATAGAGTCTCTCCCAAAGACGACAGAGGCGGGTGTTACGAACACTGAAGCACTGGGCCAGATATTGTATACCCATTATGCTTATCAGTTCCAGACAGCAGGGCTCGCCCTGTTAGTGGCCATGGTCGGTACTATCATGTTGGCGTTGCGGTCACGATCTGGCGTGCGTAAGCAGATTATTGCGCATCAACTCTCACGAACAAAGGCTAATAGTCTCGAAATAAGAAAGGTGCAGACTAGAGGGGGAGTATGATGCTCAACATTGGTCTTAGTCATTACCTGGTTGTCGGAGCAGTCTTGTTTACCCTTGGGGTGTTTGGCATCTTTTTAAATAGGAAGAATGTCATCATCATCCTGATGGCAGTTGAGTTAATGCTGCTGGCTGTTAACGTCAACATGGTAGCATTTTCTGCTTATTTGCAGAATTTGACTGGCCAAGTTTTTACGATGTTTATTCTCACAGTTGCAGCAGCAGAGACAGCAATTGGTCTAGCCATTGTGGTGGTATTCTTCCGTAACCGTGGGACCATTGCAGTAGAGGAAATTAACCAAATGAAGGGTTAAGCCGGCCATGGTATACGTTGTAGCCGTCTTTCTTCCTCTGTTCGGGGCTTTTATAGCCGGTTTTTTCGGACGGCAGTTAGGGGACAGAGGTGCGCAGCTCATCACTGCCGCTAGCGTCGGTATTGCCGCCGTGTTGTCTATCAGCATCCTTATGATGACAGTGCAAAGCGGCGAGATACGAACTGTGCCGCTCCTATTATGGCTCCAATCCGGTGCCCTTGAGGTAACCTGGGCACTGCGATTCGACACTCTGACAGCTGTCATGCTGGTGGTGGTAACAGGCGTCTCATTCATGGTGCATGTTTATGCTATAGGCTATATGCATCATGATCCCTCTATCCCACGGTTTATGAGTTATTTATCCTTATTCACCTTCTTTATGCTCATGTTAGTCACAGCCGATAATCTTGTACAGCTTTTCTTCGGTTGGGAAGGAGTCGGATTAGCCTCTTACCTGCTCATTGGGTTTTGGCATGATCGTCCATCAGCTAACGCTGCTGCTATCAAGGCTTTCGTTGTCAACAGAGTGGGTGACTTCGGCTTTACACTGGGTATTCTTGCCACTTTTTTACTTTTTGGCTCCGTTTGTTTTGATCCAATTTTCGCTGCAGCCGCAGCCCATGCTGAGAACCACGTAATATTTCTCGGTATTGAATGGCATAGTCTGACAGTTATATGTCTTTTGCTCTTCATAGGCGCTATGGGCAAGTCAGCGCAGTTAGGTCTGCACACATGGCTGCCAGATGCTATGGAAGGTCCGACGCCGGTTTCAGCTTTAATTCACGCCGCAACGATGGTCACAGCAGGTGTATTCATGGTGGCACGTATGTCGCCTCTGTTCGAGTATTCCCCAATAGCTCTGGGGGTAGTAGCTGTTGTTGGAGCAAGCACAGCTTTCTTTGCAGCAACTGTAGCGTGTGTACAGAGTGATATCAAGAGAGTCATTGCCTATTCTACCTGCTCACAACTCGGCTATATGTTTTTTGCTATTGGTGTTTCTGCCTATCAGGCAGCTATTTTTCACTTAATGACCCACGCTTTCTTTAAGGCACTTCTTTTTCTATCAGCTGGCTCCGTTATTCACGCTATGTCTGGTGAACAAGACATGCACCGCATGGGCGGGATCGCTGGCAAGATCAAAATAACCTATGTTATGATGTGGATTGGTAGCTTAGCACTTGCTGGCATGCCATTCTTTGCAGGTTATTACTCGAAGGACATCATCTTAGAATCTGCGTTTGGTTCCGGGTCGCTGGTTGGGCGCTTTGCCTTCTGGATGGGTATTACAGCCGCTTTTATGACTGCCTTTTATTCGTGGCGCCTATTGTTTATGACTTTCCATGGTCAGCCGCGTGCTGATGAGAAAGTGATGGCTCATATTCATGAAGCACCAGTTGTGATGCTCATACCACTTTTTTTTCTAGCTGTAGGAGCATTATTCTCAGGTTGGATCAGTTATGAGGCGTTTGTTGGTCATCATCGGGAAGCCTTCTGGGGGCAGGCCATTGTGGTTTTGCCGGGACACGATGCCATAGCGGCTGCGCATCACATCCCATCATGGGTAAAACTCGCACCATTTGTTGTGGGAGCTAGTGGCATTGCACTTGCCTATCTCCTTTACGCGCGTATGCCAGTACTGCCAGGTCTACTAGCCAGTATTTTTCACAGGTTATACAAGTTTCTCCTGAAGAAGTGGTATTTTGATGAGCTTTATGACAGCCTATTTGTGCGTCCAGCCTTTCGGATCGGCCGCGGTTTCTGGAAGGGAGGCGATGGGGCGGTTATCGATGGCATTGGCCCGGATGGCGTGGCGGCCGCGAGCCGTGATATTGCTCGGCGTCTGAGTCGTTTACAATCTGGCTATGTCTATCATTACGCCTTCGCGATGATTGTTGGGGTTACAGTCTTCGTGACATGGTTCGTGGTGTTCCATATCGGGTGAGGTTCGTAATGATGGCAGATTGGCCGCTCTTGTCTTTGATCACTTTTCTTCCGTTGGCAGGCGCAACCGTGATCCTGACCATCAGAGGTGATGAAGCACTTATAGCACGCAACGCGCGCAATGTTGCTCTGTTGGTTTCTGTAGTGACGTTTATGCTCTCTCTCATCCTGTGGCATCGTTTTAATCTCGACACGGCCGATTTTCAGTTTGTGGAAAAAAGAACGTGGCTGCCAGGGTTAGGCGTGACGTATCACATGGGCGTAGATGGCATCTCTCTCTTATTTGTGCTGTTGTCCACCTTTCTGACGCCGCTCTGCATCCTGTCAAGCTGGAGTTCTGTGACAATACGGGTCAAGGAATATATGATTGCTTTTCTTGTCCTGGAAACCATGATGGTGGGCATGTTCTGTGCACTGAATCTAGTGCCATTCTATATTTTCTTTGAGGGGGTCCTCCTTCCAATGTTCATCATCATCGGAGTGTGGGGAGGGGCACGTCGGGTATACGCGGCCTTCAAGTTCTTCCTTTACACGCTGACAGGCTCCGTGTTGATGTTACTCGCTATGCTCGCCATGTATTTCACAGCCAGGACGACCGATATTCCGGCACTAGTAAGCTTTGCCTTTCCAGAAAAAATGCAGATGTGGCTATGGTTAGCTTTCTTTGCTTCCTTTGCAGTGAAAGTGCCGATGTGGCCGCTGCATACTTGGCTACCGGATGCTCACGTGGAGGCGCCAACGGCGGGCTCTGTTATCCTAGCAGGTGTACTGCTCAAAATGGGTGCTTATGGTTTCTTGCGCTTTTCTGTTCCAATGCTCCCAGATGCGAGCAACTATTTTACACCACTGATTTATACATTGTCTATAGTAGCTGTAATCTACGCCTCGTTGGTTGCCTTGGTTCAGGACGATATGAAAAAATTAGTTGCCTATTCCTCTGTTGCTCACATGGGATTCGTGACTATTGGCCTCTTCACACCAACCCAGCAAGCGGTCGAAGGCGCATTATTTCAAATGCTGTCCCACGGCATTGTCTCAGGAGCATTGTTTTTATGTGTTGGCGTGGTTTATGACCGCAGGCATACACGTGAAATTGTTGCCTATGGTGGACTAGTACATCGTATGCCAATATATGCACTGGTGTTTATGATATTCACACTTGGATCTGTAGGATTACCGGGGACCAGTGGATTTGTAGGTGAGTTTCTCGTTCTCTTAGGTGTGTTCCAGCTTAGCAGTTTTGTAGCACTGTTTGCCGCTATAGGGGTTATCCTCAGTGCCGCTTATATGCTCTACCTTTACCGTCGTGTCATTTTTGGCAGACTGGAAAAGCCGGCTTTGCAAGGAATGCTGGACTTGAATAAACGCGAGATTCTGATCCTTGCACCGCTTGTAGCACTGGTAGTATGGATGGGGGTTTATCCTACTCCTTTCTTGGACGTATTTCATACCTCAGTTGCTACCTTGCTAGAGAGAAATCAAATGGTGCATACCGCTGCTGAGGTGCTGGTTCTAGCGGCACCGTGATGTGGAGCCATTCTGATGATGACAGAACTGCCTGATTTTCTCCCAGCCTTCCCAGAGCTTTTTCTAATCTGCGCAGCGTTAGGTTTGCTGATGGTAGGTGTCTTCCGGCAGGAAGGAAAAAAGTCTACCACTGATGTCGTTGGCTTGTGGGCTGTGCTTGCCCTTATTGTTACTGGATTTCTAGTATTAGTAGGTGAAAATGCATATATAAAAACATTTAGTGGTATGTTTATCATAGACCGATTCAGCGTATTTATGAAAATCTTAGTTCTCATAGCTACAACGCTGACTCTGGTTATGTCTTTAACATGGCTGCGGCGTGAGCAGCTGAGCCGGTTTGAATTCCCAGTTCTGATTTTGTTTTCCACTGTTGGCATGTTCATGATGGTTTCTGCAAACGATTTGATGGCTATGTACCTGGGGCTAGAGCTGCAGAGTCTATCCCTATATGTGATTGCCACCTATCATCGTGATAGCAGTCGCTCAACTGAGGCTGGGATGAAATATTTCATCCTCGGAGCTCTAGCATCGGGTTTTCTTCTGTTCGGAGCATCTTTTGTGTATGGTTTCACTGGTCAGACAGGATTTGATGATTTAGCTAGGAGTCTGGCTGGCGTAGAAAAAACCAGCTTAGGAGCTATCATTGGGGTCGCTTTCATCCTTTTTGGATTAGCCTTCAAGGTCTCAGCTGTACCGTTCCACATGTGGACACCGGACGTTTATGAAGGAGCGCCTACGCCAGCAACAGCTTTTTTTGCCTTGGCACCAAAAATGGCGGCTATGGCTCTGCTCGTACGCGTTATGACTGGCCCATTTATGGCCATGATAGAACAATGGCAGCAGCTTGTAATAGTATTAGCAGTCGCCTCGATGATCCTAGGGGCTTTTGCGGCTATCAATCAAACGAATATTAAGCGCCTTATGGCCTACAGTTCCATCGGCCATATCGGCTATGCATTGATTGGTCTCGCTGTAGGTAACATGATAGGTGTGCTGGGTATTGTCATTTACCTTGCTATTTATCTTGTCATGAATCTTGGTGTATTCGCTATGATTCTTTCCATGCGTCAAAAGGGACGTCTTGTGGAGGGAATTGATGATTTAGCTGGCTTAGCAAAGACGCAGCCTGTTGTAGCTGCTGCCCTAGCAGCGCTTATGTTCTCCATGGCCGGTATCCCACCCCTAGCTGGATTCTTTGGCAAACTTTACGTGTTTATCGCTGCTATTGAAGCGCAGATGTACACCTTGGCAGTGATTGGTGTGCTGACGAGTGTGGTCAGTGCCTTTTATTACCTCCGTATCATAAAGATCATGTATTTTGATGAACCAGTTGAAATGTTCGACAAACCACTGAGTCGGTCCGTTATACTAACACTAGCGGCGAGTAGCGTGGTGGTGTTGTTCTTCTTTCTATACCCACCGCTGCTCCTGATTCAGGCAGAAGCAGCTACAGCCTCTCTGTTCCCTGGATAAAGTACGTGATAACAGGAACTATAGACTTGCCAAAAGGGTGGCAGCTTATTGTGCATGCTATCCTCGATAGCACAAATGCGGAAGCAAAGAGGTTGGCAATTGCAGGTGCAGGGGTAAAAGCTGGCGTAGTGGTTATTCAAGCAGAGGTACAGACTTCCGGTCGTGGTCGAGGCGTACGGACGTGGTACAGTCACTCTGGGAATTTGCACTTCTCGGTTCTGTTGCAACCGAACGTACCTATAACGCAGTTTGCCTTAGCTGGCTTTGTGACTAGTGTAGCTGTAGTAGAAGGGATAGCGGAGACTATACCAGCACTAAGGCACCGGTTGGCCTGTAAATGGCCAAATGACGTACTGTGCGGTATGCGCAAGCTGTGTGGGATCTTAGGGGAATGGAGTGGGGATGAGCGTTGGGTAGCCGTCGGCATAGGGATCAATGTGGCCTGGGCTCCTGAGGCGGCCATTATCCGGTATCCTGCCACCTCTTTAGCCGCGGAAGGTGTGATTGATGCTCCGCTCGAGATTATTCTCAGTGCGGTATGCCATCGGCTCGCCGGCTGGCTGGCCCGCTGGCAAGCGGAGGGTTTTGCGCCTGTGCGGCGGGCATGGTTGGCTCTGGCGGTTGGTGTTGGAAGAAAGATAACTGTGCACCTTCATCAGAGCGACTTTTCTGGTGTGTTTGCTGGTCTCGATCACGATGGTGCATTGTTAGTGGAACGGGCAGAAGGTAGTCGACAGCGTGTTCTGGCAGGAGATGTTTTTTTTCATGATTATGGGATTGCTACAGGTGCTGGCATCGAATAATCGCTAGCTTCGGCGAGGAAGGAAAATCGCTGACAACAGGGATCTACCTTTGAGGCTGTCTGAAAAGAGACGCATACGGCCGCAGTGGGTTGTGCGCCTTTTTCACATCTGAACCAGATCAGCTTAATAGAGACACAACATGCTCCTGGCAATCGACTGTGGCAATACCAATATTGTCTTTGCCCTGTTCAAAGGAGATGTTATTCGAGGCCAATGGCGAGCCTCCTCGAAATCTGACCGTACTGCCGACGAAGTAGGTGTGTGGTTAGCACAACTCTTGGAAATGGAAGGCATTGATCGCCAGGAAGTGGATGCGGCGATTATCGCTTCTGTTGTGCCATCTGCAGTTTTTGGTTTAAAGTTGCTTTGTAGACGTTTTTTTGGTTGTGATGCTCTAGTGGTAGGAGAACCGCGTGTGACGTTAGATATACGCGTCCTAATAGAGCAGCCGCAAGAAGTAGGAGCCGATCGGCTAGTGAATGCAGTAGCTGGTCATATGACCTATCCCGGGCCATTAACGATCATTGATTTTGGTACGGCCACCACTTTTGACGTCGTCGATAGCAACGGCAATTATTGCGGTGGAGCTATTGCCCCCGGAATCAATCAGTCTCTCGCTGCTTTACACATGGCAGCGGCACAATTACCGCTGGTAGCTGTTGGACGGCCAGAACGGGTAATCAGTACATCGACTGTCGCTGCTATGCAGTCTGGTATCTTTTGGGGCTACATCGGCATGATTGAAGGCTTAATAGTACGTATTGACAAGGAGTTTGGCCTGCCGACACAGGTGATTGCAACAGGTGGTCTGGCCTCGTTGTTCAAGGAATCAACTGATGTCATTCATCACCACGATCCAGATTTAACTATGCGTGGTTTGCTCGAGATTTACAAACGTAATCAGTGATTCCAGACTTGCATGACAGTGACCATAGCATGATCAACAAATTCACAATCCCCGAGGATCAGGTAGTTTTTGTGTCTCTAGGTGGTGCCGGGGAAATTGGTATGAATATGTACCTTTATGGGTATGATGGTCAATGGTTAATGGTTGACTGTGGTGTTACCTTTAGTCATGGTTCACTGCCGGCTATGGACGTGGTACTACCCGACCCGACGTTCATCAGTGGATACGGCAAAAGCTTGATTGGTTTGGTCATAACGCATGGCCACGAAGATCACTTGGGAGCTGTGGGATGGCTATGGCCACAGCTGCGCTGTCCCGTGTATACCACGCCATTTACAGCGGCCCTTCTAAATAGGAAGTTGGCTGAGGTTGGGCTTGAGTACGATGTGCCAGTTCATCCGATGGCCCTGGGTGGGCAGTTGACGTTAGGGCCGTTTGCTATTGAATTTGTGCCACTCACTCATTCCATCCCAGAGCCTGTTGCTCTTGCCATTCGGACTTCTGCTGGCACTATTGTTCATAGCGGCGACTGGAAGTTTGATCCTGCACCTATGGTTGGAAGAGTCACAGACATAGCAGCTTTAGCGCGCCTTGGCACAGAAGGTGTGATGGCCATGATCGGTGATTCTACTAATGTTTTTACTATGGGTAGCTCCGGCTCAGAAGCAGATGTGCGTGCTAGTTTGACACGTTTGTTTGCGAATGTTGAGAGTCGTATTGCTGTCACGTGTTTTGCTTCTAATATTGCTCGCTTAGAAAGTATTACAGTGGCTGCAACTGCTAATGGGAGAAAGGTTGCCTTACTGGGGAGATCCTTGTGGCGCCTCGTTGAGGCGGCACAGCAGTTGGGATACCTTTCAAGCCTCTGCTTCCATACGGCTCAGGATATGATCGGGCTACCACAGAGTTGTGTCTTGTATGTCTGTACGGGCAGCCAGGGTGAGCCCCGTGCAGCCCTGGCACGTGTTGCAGCACTTAACCATCCGTATGTACGATTAGGGCATGGGGATATGGTAGTGTTCTCGTCACGCATTATCCCTGGTAATGAACGTGCCATTCACGGTCTACACAATCAATTCGTACGGTTAGGAGCGAGAGTAGTAACGGAGTGTGACTACTTTGTACATGTTTCCGGTCACCCAGGGCAGCCAGAAATGGCAGAGATGTATCAGCTGGTTCGGCCACGACTTCTCGTTCCCATTCACGGGGAGATGCGTCATTTAGTGGCTCATGCTGATTTAGTCCGCAGCTATGGTATGGCGAGCATGGTAGTTGAAAATGGACAGATGATCACCCTTGGTCCTGCCCAACCCTCTTTTCTTGGCACCGTACCGGTGGGCAAGATGATAGTAGATGGGCATCGTCTCATCCCATCTGATTCGCAAATTTTTCGTAGTCGCAAACGTATGGTGTTCAACGGTTTTGCCGCCTTAACACTCGTAGTAGATTCAGCAGGACACTTATTACACGATCCACAACTAACAGCTTCTAGTGTGCTTAACCCAGAAGAGGAAGAGAATGAAGGGAATACCGTTGTAGCCGCAGTACGAGCAGCTATTAGTCGGCTGTCTATCGATGAACGGTGCGACGATGATTCAATACGTGCAGCAGCTCGCTCAGCAATGCGGCGCAGTTTTCAAGAAAGCCTTGGCAAAAAGCCATTAACAGAGGTCCATTTAGTACGCATGTGAGCATGGGAGCAGAAAAGAGGACTGGATTGTTTCCCACAAAAGTTTTCTAAAAGCGGGGAGTAACTTATGATAGGCAAATTAAATCATGTGGCTATTGCTGTGCCAAATTTAGAAGAGGCTGCAGCTCTGTATAGACATACTCTTGGTGCCAGTGTCTCTGATCCCTTACCACAACCAGAACACGGTGTAACAGTTATTTTCATTGAATTATCTAACACCAAAATAGAATTGTTACACCCTCTAGGTGAGAGATCGCCGATCACTGCGTTCCTGGAAAAAAACCCTACAGGTGGGATCCACCATGTCTGCTACGAGGTAGCAGACATAAACGCTGCGGCTGCCAAAATGCGATTGGATGGGAAGAAAGTGTTAGGAGATGTCAAAATAGGTGCGCACGGTAAGCCGGTGCTCTTTCTACATCCAAGAGATTTCAATGGTACCTTGGTCGAACTTGAACAAGCATGAGGTAGCTAGTTAGTCCATTTGCTACCCTACCCGGGTCTCCTGTCCACGGTCCTTGACTGTGAGGACGGATTTCCGGATAGCGGCTTTTTCGGTTATGTCAAGCCTGCAGAAATGGGTTATCCAGTCGCTCAGCACCGAATGTGGAAAGCGGCCCATGACCTGGTATGAAGGTGACGTCATCCCCCAAGGGTAATAGGGTGTTCTTGATGGATTGAATGAGGGTCCCATAGTCTCCACCGGGAAAATCAGTACGGCCGATAGAACCAGCAAAGAGTACATCCCCAACTTGGGCTATTCGCGATTGATTCTCATAAAAGACAACATGGCCTGGTGTGTGTCCCGGGCAGTGTAAAACGTCGAGAGTGACGTGCCCTAGTCGAATGGTGTCACCAGCTTCTAGCCAGCGGTGGGGTGTAAAAGAAGCCGGTGCTTGTACGCCGAAGTAACGACCCTGTTCTGCCATTTGCCGTATCCAGTAGCTATCAGCCTGGTGCGGCCCCTCAATGGGCACTCCTAAATTGGCAGCTAGTTTACCAGCGCCTCCAGCATGATCAATGTGACCGTGGGTCAGCAAGATCCGTTCCACGGCAATTCCGTATTTTGCTACCTCGCTCCCGATTCGCTCAACATCCCCACCAGGATCGACCACAACGCCCTTGCGAGTGTCAGGACACCACAACAAGGTGCAATTCTGCTGAAAGGGCGTAACAGGCACGACGGCATAATACATAGTTGTCCTCACAATTCGAAGAAAATGAGCAAAGAATCGGATGTCCGTCCCACTTTCTTAAGCAATGCACTCTGCAACCGGCTCTGCTAGGAGACTCATGGGCATGTCCAGTATGCAGTGTTGAGTGAAGGATGATTTTGTACATAAGCACACGCAAAGTTTTCATCCACCGTGTTCATGCAAACGAGACCACATGAATTTTCGCTGTGCTCTTTCACTCACAGAGAGTACCATGTGACTCCTCTCTCTGACAAGAAGAGGAACTTCTCAAAGAAGATGCAAAGGCCAATGAGACTGGCATGCTCGTGTCACAGCTGGATTTTTTAGCGACATAAGAAAAACCGCAGTATAAACTGCGACGGAGTATAAAGTCACAGCCTCTTAATGGTAGAGTCACCCCTATGCATTGCTTCGCCGATCCAGTCTGTTTTCTGCGAATCGCCAATGCCATTCTGCTGTGGAGTAGCGCTTTGACCGTTATACTGCTAGGCAGTGGGCTAGTCTGGGGACTCGTTGTTTCTCCTGCAGATTATCAGCAGGGAGAAATTGTACGAATCATGTATATTCATGCACCAGCGGCATGGATGGGTTTGTTTGCCTACACAGTAACGGCAGTGGCAAGCGCAGTCAGTTTGCTTGGGAAGCATCCATTGGCCGATCTCGTAGCCAAAGCCTCATCCCCAGTAGGGACCGTCTTCACATTCATCTGTCTAGTCACTGGGGCGTTGTGGGGTAAGCCAATGTGGGGGGCTTACTGGGTTTGGGACGCCAGACTCACGTCGATGTTAGTCCTTTTGTTTCTCTACCTAGGCCATATAGCACTAGTGAACGCTTTTGACGACTACGGGCGTGGTGCTAGAGCAGGAGCTGTTTTGGCTGTGATTGGGTTCATTAATATACCTGTGATTAAGTTCTCGGTTGATTGGTGGAATACTCTGCATCAGCCAGCCAGCATAACTCGAACATCTCTACCTACTATTGCAATTGAAATGCTTATACCATTAATAATAATGCTACTCGCATTTAAAGCGTATTACGTTACTTTTCTGCTAGTGCGCATGCGAAGCGAGATTGCTGCTGCTCAGGTACGGGCCATCCGTTTGGCCCAGATGCATGGGCGATAAACGATCATATAATGAATGATAGTGGCTTTCACCGTGGAGAAACACAGGACGGCACGGAGAAGGTGTCAGGTGATCGAGGGGGAGAGTATGGGTGAGTTCTTCGCCATGGGCGGCTATGCACTGTTCATCTGGCCATCTTATGCGATTGGAATCGGGGGATTAATAGTGCTGGCTGTTATCAGTGTATGGACACTGAAGGCTCGTGAGACAGAATTGGGAGCTTTACAAACTATTGTGGATCACAGACAGAACTGCGACGTTAGTCGTCATGGCTGCCAGATCGAGGACAGGACCCATGGATCTTAAGCAGCTGCGTTTAGCGTGGGTTGTGTTCAGCTTGGGAGCATTGGGGATAGCAACGAGTCTGATACTGCTTGCGGCTAGGGATTCAGTCATGTTCTTTTTCTCTCCAAGCGAACTAGCGCGACATAAGATTACGCCAGATCATCGCTTGCGTGTAGGTGGCCTAGTAGCCGCTGGCAGTGTGCAGAAAAATGGTCAAATAACACGATTTATCATAACAGATGTGGCACAAGGTGTCCTTGTGACCTTCGCTGGTATTCTTCCGGATCTTTTTCGCGAGGGCCAGGGGGTAGTAGCAGAAGGGAGAGTGGGAACGGATGGTGTCCTACATGCCTCAGACGTGCTAGCTAAGCATGACGAAACCTACACACCGCGCGAGGTAGCCAAAGCCCTGAAGGAAAGTGGTCAGTGGCGGGGAAGTACTCAGTCCTCTCCTGCCCCTAATCCTACAGCAGAATAACTAACTGAGGTATTGATGACGGTAGAGCTTGGTCATTTTGCTCTGATCTTAGCGCTGCTGGTGGCCATTGTGCAGGCGATCGTTCCGCTATTTGGGGCGCAGCAGGGGAACGGAGTTTGGATGGCATTGGCCAAGCCAGCGGCGGTGACACAGTGTGTTTTGATCACTGGCGCTTTTGCTATGTTGATGCGCGCTTACATAGTATCTGATTTCTCAGTTCACACTGTTGCATTGCATTCCCATACAGACAATCCTCTCTTGTACAGAATCACAGGGCTCTGGGGCAATCATGAAGGGTCTATGATGCTGTGGGTGATGATCTTGTCGATGTTTGGCACAGCTCTAGCTGTGGCAGGTAACAATTTGCCGCTGAGTCTGCGGGCACGAGCACTGTCGATACAGGCAATGATCACGGCGGGATTCCTGCTCTTCATTCTATTTATTGCCAACCCATTCTGGCGTTTAGATCCTCCAGTCGTCGAAGGTCGTGGATTCAACCCTTTATTGCAAGATCCAGGCCTTGCTTTCCACCCTCCTTTGCTCTACCTGGGATATGTTGGATTCTCAATAGCATTTTCCTTCGCAATTGCAGCCCTCATTGAAGGGTGGGTCGATCCCGCGTGGGCTCGTTGGGTACGACCCTGGACGCTAGCCGCATGGGTTTTCCTCACACTTGGCATTGCGCTTGGCAGTTGGTGGGCTTATTACGAACTGGGTTGGGGTGGCTGGTGGTTCTGGGATCCGGTCGAAAACGCTGCTCTTATCCCCTGGCTAGCAGGCACGGCTCTCCTACACTCAATTCTCGTTGTTGAAAAGCGTGATGCCCTGAAGAAATGGACGATTCTCCTCGCTATTATTACGTTTTCTCTCAGTCTGCTAGGAACGTTTCTTGTCCGTTCTGGTATTCTTACCTCTGTGCATACATTCGCCGCTGATCCAACGCGTGGAGTCTTCATTCTCTCGCTCCTAGCAATAACAGTAGGTTCTTCGCTACTACTTTTTACATTGCGGGCTCCTCTTCTACAAGGTGGTGGGTTATTCTCTATATTTTCTCGTGAAGGTAGCTTATTAGTGAATAACACACTTCTTTCTGTAGTTATGGCGACGGTGCTCCTAGGGACACTCTATCCATTATTTGCAGACATCTTTGGTATCGGACAGCTATCAGTAGGCGCACCCTTTTTTAATCAAACAGTTGCTCCATTATGGCTATTACTACTGATCGTTATGTCCATCGGTCCGCTCCTCGCCTGGAAGCAAGGCAGTGTAGGAAATGTGCTCTTACACCAGCTATGGCCTGCCGTTATTCTAGCTGTCATAACTGCTAGTGTGATTGCTGCCAAGGGAACATCCATAGCAACGGCAGGTGGCATGGGGATAGCAATGTGGCTAGGTATAGCAACCTTGGTAGAATTAGTAGAACGTCTGCGCCTTTTTAGGGTTTCGTTCCCAGAATCTCTTCGCCGAGCAAAACACTTACCCAGGTCAGCTTATGGTATGACCCTATCCCATTTTGGCTTAGCTGTGCTAGTAGCAGGGATCATCGGGGCTACGGCTTGGGAAACAGAGAAGATCCTCATTCTACAGCCCACAGAGTCTACAGAGCTCGCAGGGTACACCTTCACGATGGAAAATCTCGAGTCCGTTACAGGCCCAAACTATCGGGCCATACGTGGAACCATCATTGTTCGCCGCCACAACAATACGCCCGTAGCCACACTTCACCCTGAGCGGCGCCACTACACAGATCCTCCGCAGCTCACTACAGAAGCAGCGATTCATAGCACCGGAATGGCGGATATTTATGTCACTATGGGCGAATATGAAGATCCCGGTGTAGTGATACGCCTTTACCACAAACCACTGGTTCCGTGGTTATGGTACGGTACTGCCTTGATAGCTTTGGGGGGACTAGTATCGCTGAGCGACCGTCGTCGTCATCGTGCCATTGGAATAGTTGCTGGGGGACCTGAACGCCGTGCATCCTGCCTTTAGGTTGCCCTTAGTCGTATTTCTGGTTTTGGTTAGTGCTTTTGTGCTGCGGCTAGTTGCAGTCTGGCAGGGAGACGCGCCTGAATATTTACCTTATGTACTTATTAATCAGCCAACGCCCTCGTTTTCCTTGCCAGCACTGCCAGGTCTGGAACATTGCTTGCGTAGCGAGCATCTCAAAGGTCAGGTGAGTCTTCTCAATATCTTCGGATCCTGGTGCAGGGCCTGTCTGGCGGAACATCCATTTCTGCTGGCTCTTAAGGAGTCCAATATGATACCGATCCACGGTATCAACTGGCACGATGCCTCCACAGAGGGAGCAGCGTGGCTGCAGCATTATGGTGATCCTTACAACCGGGTTGGCACGGACTTAGATAGCCGGGTAGCGATGGATCTTGGGGTAACAGGGGCACCAGAGACGTTTGTAGTAGATGCAACAGGAGTCATCCGCTTCAGGCATATCGGTCCCCTGACATCTCAGGTATGGCAAAGCAGGCTCCGACTCCTGATCAAGCGGTTACAGCATAGGGAATCATGAGTCAAATTTTTTGCAGCAAAGGGGGTAGGGGGGTGATCGCTCCGGGTCTTCTGTTAGGCGTCTCCACAATGCTATTACTCTGTTTGTCTTTGGCCTTCCCTGCACCTGCTGTTGAACCGGCGGAGATTCTGACTGATCCTACACTAGAGGCCCGTGCTCGGGCGGTGAGTCAACAGTTACGCTGTATGGTATGTCAGAATCAGTCCATTGATGAATCCAGTACTGAGCTGGCTCGTGACATGCGTCGTCTAGTACGGGAGCAGATCCTAGCCGGTGTTTCAGAAGACTCTATTATACGCTTCCTAACAGATCGCTATGGCGATTACGTAACTTTTACACCACCGTTCAAACCATCTACTTGGTTACTGTGGTTTGGCCCTGTGATATTTCTTTTGATAGCTGCATGGACCACGAGAATTGCTATCCTAAAAGTTGAGAAACAAGACGCTCCCCTTTCAGACGAAGAACAGAATCGCTTGCGAGTCTTGATGCAGGAAGATAGCAGGCACGGATGAGTGATGATCTTCTCTTCTTCTGGATAGCAGTCAGCATTCTATTAGCTCTTACTGTAACGATGCTAGTTGTGCCGCTGATACGGTACCAGCGTATACATCCAAAAATGGGTTATCTATATAACATCGATATTTATAGAGAGCAGATCGCCGAGATAGAGTACGACCTATATCAGAAATTACTAAAAGTAGAACACGCTGCAAGCAGGCGGACTGAGATCCAACGCCGTATGTTGCGGGCTGCTGATGCAACAGGCAACACTGTCCGGACAGAGAGCAAGGTAGAATCTCAAAGGAGCTTTTTCCTCCCATCTATGATAATCGTTTTGGCTATTCCAGTAGGAACAGTAGGCCTCTATATAGACAGAGGTGCGCCAGGACTACCAGATCGACCTGCTGCTGCAGAAATCACCACCATAGCGCAGAAGAACGCAGAGCGCCTGGCTGACGAACTAGCCCAGTATATGGAAAAGAATACAGGTAAGGTAGAGGGCTGGCTATTGTTAGCTCGTTTTCAGCGACAGCTGGGGAGCTACGCGGCAGCGGCGCGGTCATTCTATATGGCGATTGAACATGGTGTCAAGGACACTGACACATTGGCTAGCTATGGCGAGATGTTAGTAGCGCAGAAAGGGGGGAGAGTTCTGTCAGAAGCATGTGCCGCTTTTCGTCAAGCCTATCACTACGCCAAGGTGGCCAATGATGACCCGCGTGCAGCTTTCTACCTCGGTCTTGCTGCCTTCCAGGCAGGTAATCCATATTGCGCTATTGCTATCTGGCGAGGACTAGAGGAACACGCTTTACCAGAAGCACCCTGGCTTAACATGCTGCGCAACCATATTGCTATTGCAGCAGAGCAAGCTCATTTGACTCCAACAGCCATTGCGCCCATTGCGCCGGTAAGCGATTCTCCCCTCTGCGGAGGGTGTACGACCGGCAGCGACGTCAGATCTGCAGAAGATATTGGACTCTCGCAGGCAGAGGAGAGTCCAGATGGGGCAGGTGAGGAGGAGAAATCACTCTAGGCCTGCTGTTGACGATGATTATGATGCAGAAAGGCACTGAGTCCCAGAAAAGCAGGGTAGGAATGAGTAATAACGTAGGTCGGGATATACATATTGTAATCGCGGAAACGGCCTTTACTTTCAAAGCGCGCCCGAAATAGCGAAGTGGGTAGCACGGCAGCCAAGCGCGGTACAATGCCGCCGGCAATGTAGAGACCCCCACGTCCACCGATAGTCAGAACCAGATTGCCGGCCACAGTACCTAACATGGCGAGAAACATCTGCACAGTTGCAAAGCATAGAGGATCTGTTCCCATCAGGCCGCGTTCTGTCACCGTGGTCGGTCCAACTGTTTCTGGCGTTTGCCCCGTTACTTCTGCGAGAGCAAAATACAGATTCACTAGGCCCGGGCCGGATAAAATCCGCTCTGCTGAAACGTGGCCAAAACGTCTGCGCAGAACTGCAAGGACTGCACTTTCGTGATCATCGGCAGCAGGCATGGTGGCGTGTCCCCCTTCGGTAGGTACCACTCGCCAGTGGGAACCATCCGGCACCAGAAGAGCAACTCCAAGACCAGTACCAGCCCCCAGAACACCAATCGGCGCGTTTGTCATGGACGTCCCCCCGCCTACCTGAAGACGATGGCCAGGAAGGAGATGCGGGACGCACAAAGCTACAGCGGCAAAGTCATTAATGACATCCAGATACCGTAATCCCAAAGCTTGGCGAATCCCTTTAATGGAAAACCGCCAGGGATGATTTGTCATAGTGACAGAATCGCCTGTTATAGGAGAAGCAATAGCGAATACACCAACTGTTGGTGGTTTATCTGGTCGCACGCTCATCAGGTAACTCTCTGCTGCCTCAACGGGTCCTGGGAAGGACGCGCAGGGTAAACTGTGTTCTTCATAGGCTTCTTGTCCCGGCCGGCAAAGAGCAAAACGGGCATTGGTTCCACCAATATCGGCGATCAATCCTACTGGTACGGACTCTAGCGCAGACAAAGTAGCAACTCCTGTTGTCACAAGCAGCTAAAACGGGATTTCATCGTCGAGATCAGGGATAGAAGAACGATCCCATCCGGCGTCGTTTACTACATCGCTAGTCCCTCCGACACTGCCAGCACGAGCAGCGGAGGGACCGGTCGTCAGCGGCGACGGGTCGTAAGAAGAAGAAAGGGAAGCGGCACTACTGTGACTCCCCACTCCTACACTGCGGCTATCAAGCAGAGTAAGCTCACCTCGGAAACGGCCAACTACCACCTCAGTGATAGAACGCTCGATTCCCGATTGATCAGCCCACTTACGAGTTTGCAAGGCACCTTCTAAGTAGGCTTTAGCACCTTTGCGCAGATAGCGCTCTGCAATGTCGGCTAAGCCAGGATGAAATATGACTACTCGATGCCACTCTGTTCTCTCACGTCGTTCACCAGAAGAACGATCTTTCCAGCTTTCCGAAGTAGCAACCGAGAGAGTAACGATCTTGGTGCCATCTTGGCTGTGGCGTATTTCAGGATCGCGGCCTAGATTACCGATGAGAATGACTTTGTTGACACTGCCTGCCATCATTCCAACCCGTTTATCTTTTTCATTGTACGAGATCTTCCAGACTGTAAAGCGAACGAGACCACAAGGGCAACCTTTTCGTTATAGGAGCAGATGATCTGCGACTGCAAACCACTGACTTCGATTATAGGCAAGAAGTCACGATTATGTCATGCAACAGTGATCTTTAAGAGCATGATCGTCATTTCATCATACCTGTGAAAAACTGCCAGTGGTCTCTCGGCTCGGCACAGGTTTTTCTAGTGTCCAACCGTTTGCCCGCACGCACCCCATTTTCACTGAGAACGCGCTTCCTCTCTGTTGCGAGAGGACAAGCGCCTGCCTGACATCATAGCACATCAGAACCCGAATGAAGGTCTCACTAGTGAATCCCCCTAACATGTGAGAAGGTTGCTTTTAGCAGCGGGGGAGCGTATATGCTACATCAGCCTAGGCTTGCCGTTATTCTGGAGGGTAGCATGGCGCGTGTAACAGTTGAAGATTGTATATTAAGAGTTCCTAATAGATTTGAGTTAACTCTCTTAGCTGGCCAACGTGCTCGGGAAATCAGCAACGGAGTAACGTTAACAGTGACGCGTGACCATGACAAGAACCCAGTGGTAGCCTTGCGTGAGGTTGCCGAAGGCACGGTAGGCATTGAGCATCTCCGTAACGCCCTGGTTCAGAGCATGCAGAAGCATGTTAGCCAAAATGAAGCAGAAGAAGAGATAGATACGCTTCTGCTGCCAGAGATCGATTTTTCCTCTGATGCAACGGAAGAAGATGCAGCGGAGGATATAGCTCTAGACGAGGAAATGGCAGAGGACAGTTTGAATCTGCAGGAAGATGTCGTAGCGTTGGAAGTAGAGGCAGAGGCTTTAGCCGCTGAGGCGTTACGGCAAGGGTGGGGTAGCGATTCTGACAGGAACGAGGACGAGGACTATGTCTGACTCTCTAAAAACTGCTGGTGAGTCAATACGCACCCCTGATAGGGGGGCGACCGTTAGCAAGGTGTGAAGATGCTCCGACAGTGCGAGCTGGTGGAGCGGATTAAGTCCTATGATTCCAATGCGAACGAGGACGCAATCGATCGTGCATACGTCTATGCTATGAAAATGCACGGAGCACAGAAGCGTGCCTCAGGCGATCCCTACTTTTCCCATCCAATCGAGGTTGCAGGGATTCTGACTCGCTTCAAGCTTGATAGTTCCTCTATTATCACGGCTCTGTTACATGATACAATCGAGGACACTGCTGCCACTCTTACAGAGATTAAGGAACTATTCGGTTCTGAAGTAGCACGTCTGGTAGACGGCGTTACCAAACTCACCCGTATTCAGCTGCGGTCAGGCCAGACTAAGCAGGCGGAGAATTTTCGCAAGCTTGTGGTAGCAATGTCAGAAGATATTCGCGTTTTGCTAGTAAAATTAGCAGATCGTGTGCATAATATGCGTACACTTCATTATGTGCGCAATCCAGAAAAGAGACACCGGATTGCACTGGAGACAATGGAAATCTATGCTCCTCTCGCTGAGCGAATTGGCATGCATGAAATCAAGAATGATTTGGAAGATCTGTCATTCGCGGAATTGCATCCCGATGTACGAAAATCCCTTGTCACACGACTCCAGTTCCTGCGTGAATCAGGCGGTAACCTTGTCATCTGTATTATTGACCAGTTACGGGAAACCCTGAGTCGGGCTGGTCTTCAGGCAGTCTGTGCCGGCCGCGAAAAAACCCCTTATTCTGTCTGGCGCAAGATGCAGCGTAAGAATGTCGGTTTCGAGCAGCTGTCGGATATCATGGCGTTTCGAGTGATCGTGAACACCGTTGAGGATTGTTACAGAGCGCTAGGGACTATTCATAGACACTATCCCATGGTGCCAGGCCGTTTCAAAGATTACATTTCAACACCAAAGCCCAACGGTTACCGTTCCCTGCATACAGGTATTATAGGTCCAGAGCGTCACCGCATCGAAGTACAGATTCGCACACAGGAAATGCATGAAATAGATGAATTAGGTGTTGCGGCACACTGGAAATACAAGCAAGGAGTGAAAAATGTCAACGGTCGTCAGTATCGTTGGCTACGAGAGTTACTGGAGATCCTTGAACATACATCAGGACCAGAAGAGTTCTTAGAGCATACGAAGCTGGAAATGTTCCAGGATCAGGTGTTCTGTTTCACACCTAAGGGCGACCTCATTAGTTTGCTCAGTGGAGCAACACCCGTGGACTTTGCTTATGCTATTCATACGGTTGTCGGGGATACCTGCATCAGTGCAAAAATCAACGGCCGTATGATGCCATTACGCAGCGTGCTACAGAACGGCGACCAAGTTGAAGTGCTCACTTCTAAAACGCAAATGCCTTCGCCTGAGTGGGAACGATTTGTCGTTACAGGCAAGGCAAGGGCACGTATCCGGCGCTTCATCCGTATCCAGACCAAGGCTCAGTACACAGGGCTTGGACGAGCTATTCTGCAGCGCACTTTTTACCAGGAAGGATACGAGTACACAGAAAAGAGTCTGGAAGGAGTCATCAGAAAGTTCAAGCTTCAGACGGTTGATGACCTGTGTAGCATGGTAGGGCAGGGGTTGCTGGCAGGGCGCGAAGTGGTTCTCGCAGTTTATCCAGGTCTCAAAATGAGCCGGCTGAGCAAGATCGTCTCCATTGCTACTCACCGCCGTCACAAACCAAAACAGAAAGCAAGCATTCCCATCCGTGGCCTCATTGCCGGCATGGCGGTCCATTACGCCGGTTGCTGCCACCCCTTACCAGGCGATCGTATTGTTGGTATCGTTACGACGGGTAAAGGTGTGACGACACATACCACAGACTGTGATACTCTGGAACAGTATGTCAATCAGGCGGACAGATGGCTCGATCTCTCATGGGGTGAGGATCTAGAAGGGGTAACGCATGTTGGACGCATTAATTTAGTTGTAACAAACGTACCTGGTACGTTAGGTACGCTGTCGACGGTGATCGCCAGAAACCAGGGGAACATCACGAATCTCAAGATTACCAATCGTGCTACTGATTTCTTTGACATGCTGATTGATGTAGAGGTGCGGGACGTCAGGCACCTGACTAATATCATTGCCGCCTTGAGGGCGAGTTCAGCCATCAGTTCGGTGGAACGCGCTCATTAGGCGAGCCTTCTTCAAGAGGATCAGGCTATGGCCCGCATGCTTCGCCTAGGAGTGAACATTGATCATGTAGCAACCCTCCGTAATGCCCGTGGTGGGTGTCATCCCGATCCACTGCGGGCAGCACATCTTGCTGCTACGGCAGGGGCAGATGGGATTACCACTCATCTGCGCGAGGATCGTCGCCATATTTCTGACGACGACATTGTGAGACTGAGAGACGAAATTACTCTGCCCATTAACATGGAGATGGCAGCGACTGCAGAAATGACTGCTATTGCCTTGCGGCATCGTCCCAATGCGGTCTGTGTGGTACCAGAGCGGCGTGAGGAACGTACGACAGAGGGTGGATTGAATGTAGTTGGTCAGAGGCCAATTCTGGCGGTGTTAACCCAGCGCATGAAGGAAGCAGGAATACGCGTGTCACTATTTATAGAACCTGAGATGATTCAACTTGAGGCAGCTGTAATGGTTGGCGCGCCAGTTGTCGAATTACACACAGGTGCTTATTGCAACGCAAAAGGCACGAGCCGTGATTATGAACTCGCTCGCTTAGCGACGGCGGCTACCCAGGCCGTCACCATGGGGCTTGAATGCCATGCGGGGCATGGTTTGGACTATGATACAGTGGGACCTGTGGCTGCTGTATTAGCCATTTCTGAGCTAAACATTGGTCATTTTCTAGTTGGCGAAGCCATTTTTAGCGGACTGAATCATGCGATTCAGCGAATGCGGACCCTCATTGATCAGGCGCGGGTCGCTGCTGCGACGGCTGCTACTAGCATAGCAGGAGCCCCGTGATCATCGGTGTTGGGACCGACTTGGTTGATATTCGCCGAATCGAACAGGCAATCGCCCGCTTCGGTGAAAGATTCTTGTGCCGTCTCTTCACTACAGAAGAACGACAGCGCGCTGGTCGTGTTGGGCCAGCGAAGCGTGCTGCAAGCTATGCCAAGCGCTTTGCCGTTAAGGAAGCTTGTGCGAAGGCACTTGGGACCGGCTTCAGGGGTGGTATCATCTGGCATGATTTTGGCACAACGGTCATTGGGACATCTGGACGGCCAGCCATGTGCCTGACTGGCCAGGCAGCTAGGAGACTAGCAGACATCACACCAGCTCGTATGGTTGCGTGGATCGATGTCACAGTCAGTGACGAGTATCCTTTTGCCCAGGCCTTCGTTGTTATCTCAGCAGTTCCGATCTGGGAGACGGCAAGGAATCAACTGCTTCGGCCCTCTGAAATGCGATGATTATTCCATGAAAAAGAAAAGAGCTCACAACAGTAGCCTAAACGAGACGATTAAAACTGTCTTTTATGCTACTTTAATTGCACTAGTTGTACGAATCTTTGCTTTTGAGCCTTTTAACATCCCTTCAGGATCTATGCTTCCAACCCTCCTGGTCGGGGATTATCTATTCGTCTCGAAGTATAGCTATGGTTATAGCCACCATGCGCTGCCATTCAGCTTACCATTATTCTCTGGGCGAATCTTAGCCGATGTACCACAGCGCGGCGATGTCGCAGTATTCAAAGTACCAACTGATAATAAAACAGATTATGTCAAGCGTGTTATCGGTTTGCCGGGTGATAGTATTCAAGTCGTTAGGGGGATACTTCACATCAATGGCTTACCCGTTAGGCGGGATCGTATAGAGGACTTTGTGGCTGAAGATGGAGATGGGCGCATCCGCGTCTATACACAATATATTGAAGTCCTACCAAATGATGTTCGGCACAGAATCATAGAGTTATCAGACACAGGTCCTTTAGATAACACACGCGAATTTGTTCTTCCTGAAGATCACTATTTTGTGATGGGTGACAATAGAGATAATTCTACTGATAGTCGTTCTATTGTAGGATATGTGCCATTCGAAAATTTCGTAGGGCGGGCCGATGTCTTCTTCTTCTCAGTCGACAATAGTGCCCATCTGTGGGAGATATGGAAGTGGCCATGGGCGATCCGTTTTGCACGTCTGTTTAGCTGCATAGATTGAGGGAGGCAGCGGGCATGTGGAGAGCAAGGGGAATGGTCTTGAGGATAGCGATGTATCTTGGTTGCACAGCTGTAATATAGCGCTGTGTTGCAGTTATCCTATCTATTACAGAAGGTTCATATGAGTAATACACGTATTGTGTGTCAAAACAATATTTTTAGTGGTGTTAATCTTGAGATATTGCAACATGTACTTGGATATAACTTTGGTGACGGTCTTACCTATTTACAAGAAGCGTTGACTCACCCTAGCGCTGCACGTGGTAAGGCTACAGCCTATGAGCGTTTAGAGTTCCTTGGCGACCGTGTGCTATCTTTAGTTGTTGCAAATATGCTACTGATGCGCTTCCCAACTGAGAAAGAAGGCGCTTTGGCGCAACGGCACACGGCTTTGGTACGTCGTGATGCACTTGCACGAGTGGCATGGCAGATTAATCTTGGTCCTCACCTCCTTATGTCTCGTGGAGAGGAAGATTCTGGTGGTCGCGACAATCCGGCTATTCTCGCCGATGCTTGTGAGGGAGTCATCGGCGCGCTGTTTATGAATGCCGGTTTTTGTGTGGCACGAGATTTCGTTTGGCGTTGGTGGTCTCCCCTCATGGAAGAGTCTGATATACCACCAAAAGATGCAAAAACAGCACTACAGGAATGGGCACAAGGGCAGGGACGGCCTCTGCCGACTTATGAGGTGCTGAGCACAGCCGGGCCCGCTCATGAACCGACTTTCTCAGTTGTGGTCAAAGTAGAGGGTACAGGACCCGCTGTGGCAACCGGCAGTTCTAAAAGACTCGCTGAGCAAACAGCAGCACAAGCTATACTAGAGCGTATTGGGTGGAAACATGCTGAATGATTATCTTGACAGCAACAGGCGATGATGACTGTTGCTGACAACAGACAGGTTGTGCAGGCGAGAGAGACACAACAGGACTCCCATATGTCATGGGTTGCTGTGATCGGCGCTCCTAATGCTGGTAAATCCACTTTGGTAAACCGCATCGTCGGAGCAAAGATAAGCATTGTTTCGCACAAGGTGCAGACCACCAGAACCAGAGTACACGGTATTATACAAAGAGATCAAACACAGCTTGCTTTCATTGATACGCCAGGTCTTTTCGCACCCAGGCACCGTCTAGAAAGAGCTATGGTCCAAGCCGCCTGGAAAGGAACGGTTGCTGCTGATAAAATTGTACTGCTGGTTGATGCGAGAGTCGGTATCACAGACAGAGTCAGAGCTATCAGTGCGGCCCTGCAACAGAAGAGGCGTCAAGCAATCCTTGCTCTCAACAAAATTGATCTGATCGAACCTTCACGCTTACTCAAATTGGTGTCCACTTTGAATGCTGTCGGAGATTTCACGGAAACCTTTATGATCTCGGCAGTAACAGGCGATGGGGTGGCAGATCTTGTTGCTCTATTAGTGCGACAGGCTCCCGTTGGGCCTTGGTTATTCCACGACAATGCGCTTTCTGATATGCCTATGTGCTTATTGGCAGCAGAGATCACGCGTGAGCAAATCTTCTTAAGATTGCATCAAGAGCTGCCTTATGCGCTTACGGTTCGGAGCGATCGTTGGGAAGAACGTGAGGATGGCAGTGTACAGATTCATCAAACGATCATCGTGCTACGCGAGAATCAGCGGGCCATCGTGCTGGGTAGGGGAGGGAGCCGTGTCAAGTCCATCGGCTGGGCTGCCCGTCAAGAGCTTGAGGAAACTTTCACACGTCGTGTTCATCTCTTCTTGGCTGTGAAGGTTGATAGCTGTTGGCTAGCGAACAGGAGCTACTATCGCGAATGGTCGCTGAATTTCGATGTCTAATCGCCTTAGCTATTCAGTACCAATACTTTAGCGGCGACTGGGATGCTATGGAATGTGTAGAGGAAGCTATTGTGCTGAAAACACGCCCTTACGGAGAGAAAAACGCTATTACTTCTCTTTTTATGGGTAGCTATGGTCGTTCTGCTGGGTTTACTCGCAGTGGCCATACAGCGAGAATGCGGGCTATTCTACAGCCTGGAAATCGAGTACATGCTCATTGGCGTGGCCGTCTCGCTGAACATCTGGGGACCGTGTCCTGCAAATTGCTACGGGCTGATGCGACATGTCTATTCGCAGATCAGGAACGTCTGACATGCCTTGCTGCTGCATGTGCCATGGTTGAGGCCACGCTGCCAGAGCGGGTCCCATATCCGGTCATCTTTGCAACGCTAGAGGCGCTGATCTGGGCACTGATCACGGGCCAACCAGGGTGGGAGATAGCATATGTGCGGTGGGAGATGACCTTAATAGCCGAATTAGGATATAGTCTTGACCGAAGAGGGCAAGAAGAAGCCGTACTACGGTGTAGTAGTCCTCAGCCTGCATACGTGTTGTTGCGAACTGGTCAGGTGATCTCAATGCCCCGGCAGGGGGAGGAGGGGTGGCGCCTGCTATCTTTTCTGGAAGAAAGCAAAGCCAATGTCACTATTACACCGGCGGACATTGCTCACGTTTTACGCTTAACAAGCCATTTTTTGCGTCACTATCTCTTCATTCGTCTGCCAAAGGCACGCAGAGATCTAGCTGCCCAGTGCGGGGTAGTCGATGCAGCGGAATGATCTCCACATTGTGACGAGATGGTGGTGGGTGCGGCACGCACCAGTGGCATCAACAGATTTCATCTATGGGCATACTGACCTGCCCTGTGACTGTTCTGACACCATGGCTTTTGCTGCTCTCGCAGCACACCTGCCCGTGCCGGCAGTAGTAGTCCGTAGTTCCCTCAGCCGCACCCGCCACACTCTTGAGGCTCTCATCGCGGCTGGCTGGACGGAAGTGGCCGAGCGCCTCATAGTAGTAGAACCCGCCTTTACAGAACAGGCCTTCGGTGCTTGGGAGGGAGTGGCCTGGGATCAAGCCGCATCTGACCCTTGTTATAAAACTTTTTGGTTATATCCCTTTACTGTACGACCACCCGGCGGTGGAGAGAGTTTTGTAGATGTCATGACACGCGTACGGGCAGCGGTGCGTCGTCTATCAAGCGAATACGCTGGTCGCGACATCGTTGCTGTTGCTCACGCCGGCCCTATTCGGGCTGCACTCGCCCTTGCCCTGAATCTCACTCCAGAGCAGGTACATGCTATTGCTGTTGATCCCCTGTCTGTTACCTGTCTCGAGCAGCGCGGTACGACATGGCAGGTGCGGAGAATCAATACGGGTTATCCGTAATGATACACCCATCCATCTCCGCTTTTTTTGCTATCTCTAGCCTGCGGGCGTTCTAGCATGGTCCGCCAATGTAGACGACAGATGACTTCCCCTAGCTTCATGCTCAGAGGCTGCTATCCACTCCACTATAACCACTGGCTTGAGTTCCCTTTCAGGCAGAAGCGAGAAAATCTTTTCTAGGTCTGCGACCACGCAGTAATGTACCCTCGATCAGAAAGTGAATACTCTCGGCAATGTTGGTAACATGATCGCCGATTCTTTCGATATTCTTAGCCATAAACATAAGGTGGGTACAGGCAGTGATCGTGCGCGGGTCTTCCATCATGTATGTCACTAATTCACGAAACAGGCTGATATACATTTCATCCATCTCTTCATCCCGCTTCCAGGTCGTCACAGCCTTCTCCTCATCGCGTTCGACATAAGCAATGAGTACATCCTTGATCAACTCCTGTGCTAACCGAGCCATGCGTGGCACACCGGCCACTGGCTTAACTGTGGGAAGCTGGTTGAGTACGATGGCGCGTTTTGCCAGATTGGCGGCGTAGTCTGCGATGCGTTCAAGATCGCTTGAAATTTTCAGACCGATGACAATATTGCGCAGATCAATGGCCACTGGTTGGCGCAGAGCCAAGAGCCGCACCACCTGCTTGTGCACTTCCTGCTCTAACTCGTCTATCACTGAGTCACCCGCGACAACGTGGTTAGCCAGGTCACTATCACGCCAGACCACGGCCTGGACAGCACTAGCTAGTTGTGCTTCCGCCATGCTACCCATGTGGGCAATAGTGTTGACGAGTAAGGCTAGTTCCTCATCGTAGGATTTCACAGTATGAGCTGTATGCTCCATGTTGTGCACCATTGACGCCGTTCGTTGAGACCCTTAACCAAAACGGCCTGTGATATATCCCTGTGTCAGCCGATGTAAGGGGTTAGTGAAAATCTGTTCTGTTCCACCGCACTCGATTAGTTCACCGAGATGGAAGAATGCTGTACGTTGAGACACACGAGCGGCCTGTTGCATCGAATGAGTCACGATGACGATGGTGAAATTATGCTGCAGCTCATCGATCAGCTCTTCAATCTTGGCTGTGGCAATGGGGTCGAGTGCTGAACAGGGTTCATCCATTAGGATGACTTCGGGACTGACAGCGATAGCACGAGCGATGCATAAACGCTGCTGCTGTCCGCCTGATAAGCTGATTCCAGATGCATGCAGACGGTCCCTGACTTCTTCTAGCAATCCTGCTCTCTCCAGGCTAGAGAGCACGACTCTTTCCAACTCGGAACGACTGGATGCTAGTCCATGGATGCGGGGGCCATAGGCAACGTTCTCAAAAATGGACTTCGGAAATGGATTGGGTTTCTGGAACACCATACCTACCCGCGCTCGCAGATGGACTGCATCAACCTTGGATGTGTGAATATCCTCACCATCAAGGGTAATAGTTCCAGTCACACGGCAAGTGTTGATAGTATCATTCATGCGGTTTAGGCACCGTAGGAAGGTAGACTTACCGCATCCTGATGGGCCAATGAGAGCAGTCACTTCATTACAGTTAATATCAAGCGTCACGTTCTTAATGGCATGCTTCTCACCGTAAAAGACGTTGACATTACGCGCTGTCAGTTTGGCATGCGCTGCATCTACCAGCGGCGATCCGACTGTTGTGTTTTCATGTGTTTCCTCGTGTGAGGATTGATACATTTCACCACCTTCTCTCGAATCTATTACGGAGAAAAACAGCTATAGTATTCATTGCAATGAGAAAGACTAGCAAAACCATAATGGCTGCTGCTGTTCTCTCGACGAAAGCTCGCTCAGGGCTGTCAGCCCACAGATAAATCTGCACTGGTAAGACAGTAGCAGGATCCAGCAGTGTAACCGGAGTATCAACGACAAATGCTACCATGCCGATCATTAGCAGTGGTGCGGATTCTCCCAAGGCATGAGCCATGCCGATAATAGTGCCGGTCATAATACCAGGCATCGCCAGTGGAAGAACATGATGGAGAATGCTTTGCATCTTCGATGCACCGATACCAAGAGCTGCCTCACGGATAGATAATGGTACCGCCTTCAAGGCGGCCCGGGCAGCAATGACAATGGTTGGCAAGATGATAAGACTCAAAACTAAGCCGCCCACAAGGGGTGCTGAGCGTGGCAAGCCAAAGACATTGAGGAAAATAGCAAGACCGAGTAGGCCAAATACCACAGAAGGTACGGCGGCTAGGTTGTTAACATTGACCTCAATCAGGTCAGTGAGACTGTTACGAGGTGCAAATTCCTCCAGGTAAACAGCAGCGGCTACTCCGACGGGAAAGCTGAAGCTCAGTGTCACGAGCATCAGGTAAAAAGACCCAGTAACCGCCCCTGAGATGCCAGCCAACTCTGGTTCACGCGAATCCCCAGCTGTAAACAGAGTGATATTGAAGCGGCTGCGGATCAGGCGACGTGCTTGTAGCTCTTGCAGCCAAGAAACCTGCTGATCTTTAAGCAGGCGTTCTGTCTCCGGCACATTGGCCGTTATATAGCCCTTGAGGAACTGGTCAGCCTCGTCGCTTAACAGGACATCCGTTGTCAGGCTGCTCCCTATCAGAGCCGGTTCCCGCGTGACCGTATCACGTAATGTGTAGGGTGCACCTACACTGACTAGGTTAAACAAGAGGCGGCGATCATGTTGGTCAGTGACAGCTGGAAACAAACCGGCTATAGCCTGCGCGATGAGAGTCTGATAATCAGCTGTAAACAGTGCTTGCGGATCACGCTGGCCTTCTGGATCGAGAATCACCGGGTCTAAAGTGATTCTCAGTGTCAGTACGTTCTCCTGGAAGGCAGTATAAGCTTTCGAGACAATACTGACGAACAGCAACACTAGTACTGCTAGAGCCATAGCCATCGCCGCAAAGCCATAAAAACGGAAGCGGCGGTCAGCCATATGACGGCGGCGGATTCTAGCACGCAGACTCTCGCTTGACTGAATCGACCGCGAAGGAGGCACTGACATAGGTGTCCTTCTACTATTCATACTGTTCTCTATACTTACGCACTACCTGCAAGGCAATTGCATTCAATACCAGTGTGACCACGAACAGCACCAAGCCTAGCGCGAAAGCTGCCAGGGTCTTTGGGCTGTCGAACTCCTGATCGCCGACCAGTAGGGTGACAATCTGCACTGTGACAGTGGTAACAGCTGCAAACGGGTTGGCTGTGAGTTGCGCGGACAGACCTGCGGCCATGACCACAATCATAGTCTCGCCGATAGCACGTGAAGCAGCCAGCAGAATACCGCCGACGAGGCCTGGCAGAGCAGCTGGCAAGACAACACGACGGATGGTCTCAGACTGAGTCGCCCCCAGACCCAGGGATCCTTCCCGTAAGGACTGTGGCACGGCGCTAATGATATCGTCTGCTAACGATGATACAAAAGGAACAATCATGATACCCATGACCACACCGGCAGCCAGAGCACTTTCGGACGATATGGATATTCCAAACATTGCGCCGGCATCGCGTAGGCCGGGGGCGACCATTAACGCAGCAAAGAAACCATAAACTACTGTTGGAATTCCTGCTAATATTTCTAGTATTGGTTTAGCTATTTTTCGGATATAAGATGCAGCATATTCTGCTGTGTAAATAGCAGTTAACAGCCCTAGTGGTATAGATACGAGCATTGCAATACCAGCAACCAGCAATGTACCAGTGAACAAAGGTACTGCTCCAAACGCGCCAAGTGTATCCACAGGATCGTCTTGGAGCGCTAATTGCGGACTCCATTCAAGGCCGAACAGAAAAGCTGTTAAGGGCACATGAGCAAAGAAGCGAAAGGATTCGAAGAGGAGAGACAGTATGATTCCTACAGTGGTAAGTACAGCAAGCGCTGTGCATAGGATCATGAAGGTTTTCAGCACACGCTCAACGCTGTTCCGAGCCTGGTGACTAGGAGTGAGTCGGCGCCAGGCAAAGACTAAACCACCGAGTGAAACACTGACTGCTATAGTAGCCACGACTGTGAAACCAGTGTGCCGAATCTCCATATAATGCCAGGCGGCTGCTACCAAAGCTGGATCCTTCCGTCCGCCATGACCGGCAGCCAGGTTGCGGATCTCTGCGGTCAAAAGACCAACTTCCCCGGCGGCTAAGTCGGATGGGACGAGTAAGTGATCCAGAGCGATACGCTGAGCCAGCGGAGCCTCAAGCAGGCTCCAAAGGAGAATCACTGCAAGCCCGGGTAAGAAAGTCGCTAAGCCGGCGAACTGGCCGTAGTAGTATGGCAGAGAGTGAAGACAGACGGTACGGGAGAGAACTAAGGCACGGCCCTGGCCAATCCCGAAGGCCAGCAGGCTTATGAGAAGAAGAACGATGATAAGTACTAAAACGTGCATGATCACTCGTTATACAAAATCTCATCGCACCGTGCTCGGTTCATCACAAAGGAGCAGCACGGTCCAGTGTACCGTACCGCAACTCCTGAAACACTACTCCACTTTGCCACGCCGCCACACAAAGAAAGCCCATCTCCTATCACTCTCGCAACCGATTGGGCAAAAGAGCAAGGCCATCTGGTCCCGGCCAACCTGAAAAAGAGAGATTGCTCAAGGTGCCTTCACGCATAGCGTTACGTTCGGTATCCGGTAATGGGATCAGGCCTTTATTGACCAGATAGCCATCCTGGCTCCATGCCTGCTCGCTAGTAAATTCTGCCACATACTCCTTGAGACCGGGTATAATTCCAACGTGTGCCTTCTTGACATAGAAATACAGTGGGCGTGCGACTGGATAGTGCCCGTCAGAAATGTTATAGGAAGTAGGAGCCTGTGAATCTATCACCATAGCCTGTAGTTTATCGGTATTTTGGGCAAGAGAGCTAAATCCGAGGATGCCGAATGCCTTGGGGTTCGCGATCAGTTTTTGGACAATCAGATTATCGTTCTCACCAGCCTCAATAAAAGCGCCGTCTGTCCGAAACATCTGACAGGCGGCGTGAAACCGTTGGATATTCTTGGCGCTTAAAGTCAAAAACTCCGGGAATCCTTTGCAGCCAACATCCATGACCAGTTCTACGAGAGCATCACGGGTACCTGAGGTCGGTGGCGGTCCAAGAATCTTGATTCTGGTGGCCAGTAGGCCTGGATCAATATCTTGCCAACACCTGTACGGATTGTCGACTAGCTTGTTATCCTTTGGAATCTGTTTAGCAAGGGCAAGGAAAATTTGTGTACGAGTCATCTGCATTGGCGGTGCCGTCTTCGCATGTGCAAACACAATGCCGTCGTAGCCAATCTTGATCTCCACGACGTCTGTGATCCCATTCCTAATGCATGTATTCATTTCTCTTCTTTTGATGCGACGTGAGGCATTGGTAATATCTGGGTACTCCACACCAACGCCGCTGCAAAACAGCTTCATGCCACCACCGGAACCTGTAGATTCTACTATAGGAACTTTAAAGTGTGTACGCTTTCCAAAACGTTCTGCAACAGTAGTAGAAAAGGGATAAACGGTTGATGAACCGACAATACGGATCTGATCGCGGGCCGCCCCAGCATGAGCAAAGCTGATTATGAGGACGACAACTGTGGCGATGCAGGTAGAAGTGTTGTACATGAGGAGACCTCCAAACTTGTGACTAGCACAAGAGAGATCTACACCCTTCTCTTTTGCAGGGAAGATTGTGTGTAGTCATCTCTCAAGGTGACGCTCTCAGAAATGAGAGAGAACTTTGGTTTTTCTAGAATCTCTCTGTCTTGCGAAGGGGAAGCGGCGGAAGATACGGCGTTTTCGCTTGTGCCCGAGCTGGCCATTACTCTAAACAGGCATCAAACAGCCATCACTCAGCACTGGTGTTTTCCACAGACGTTGTGACTCTCTTTACGAGAGCAGTCCGCCTAGCGAAAGCATTTTTGGGAGGTATGTCCAGAGAAATGGCCTCCACTCCTTTCGGTAGAGGCACGAGGAGAGGCAAGCATTGAAGTCCCTTTTAAGGGAGCGGTGCGATCAGACCCCAGCATAAGTACAAAGCCGTCTCTGCTGTCTACTCTGATTGTTCGCTGCAGCAGTGTCTATTCTAGTCTAGAGCAAGATTATCGCGGTGAATCAACTCATCACGTCCGCGGTAACCAAGCACCGTCATAATTTCACTCGTGTGTCGTCCCATGATACGGAACGTTTCATGAGATGAATACGCAATCAATCCACGCGCAATAATCTTACCCATCTGATTACGGACTAAAACAGTTTCTCCCGCAGAAAAATGGCCATCGATGGCTATCACACCGGCTGGCAGAAGACTGGAACCGCTTTTAAGAGCTATGACAGCGCCTTCATCTACTGTTAGAGCTCCAGTTGCGCGTAGAGCCCCAGCGATCCAACGCTTACGAGCTGGGTGACGTTCAGTAGTAGGAATAAACCAGGTACAGCGACCGCCTCTCTTTAGCGCCTGCAAAGGTTGCAGAAGGCGGCCAGGTGCTATGGCCATATGGCATCCTGCATTCATACAGATGCGTGCGGCCATCAGCTTGGTCACCATACCACCTGACCCATGGAGGGATGTGCTAGCCCCGGCCATAGATTCGATAGCAGGGGTGAGGGCTTGCACCTTAGGCACGAAAAGGGCTGTTGGGTCTGTGTGAGGATTTGCCGTGTAGAGACCGTCAATATCAGAGAATAGAATAAGAACATCAGCGGCAATCATTGCAGCTACTCGTGCCGCTAGGCGGTCATTGTCACCGAAACGCAACTCCTGCGTTGCGACAGTATCATTTTCGTTGACCACTGGTACAGCACCAAGCCGGAATAGAGTTTCAAAAGTATTCCGGGCATTCAGATAGCGGTGCCGATTCTCGGAATCATCGAGTGTCAACAACACATGCGCCGCTGTGAGACCTTGTGCCGCTAAGCCTGCCTGATAGGCATGTGCGAGGCTAATCTGGCCTGCCGCTGCCGCTGCCTGTTTCTCACCTAGTTTCAGGCGTTGCTTACCCAGATTCAGAAGACGACGCCCCAGAGCTACTGCCCCAGATGTGACTACTACTACATCCTGTCCACGCTGCCGTACAGCGACAATATCTTCCACCAGCCCGTTAAGCCAGGCACGGTGTAATGCACCAGTTGTCCGGTCCACCAGCAGAGTAGAACCAACTTTGAGGACTACACGGCGGGCCGTTGCCATGGGATGTTCAGCGGCAGGTGCGGCGGCTGCAGCAACGGTTATGGAGTCCATGGATGCTGCCCTGCCTTCATTTCCTCCTGCGCAGTCCCTCCATGGTACCACATAAGAGCCCGTTTCAAGTCTTGTAGTACTGCTCCCACCCCATAGCTAGTCAGGCCCGAAACTAGTCTTACTGCCTTGGTAGCCACGCCGGCAACCTTAGCCAGCGCTACACGCTGTTCGCTCATCCCCCTCGTACTCAAGGCATCAACTTTGTTGAGGGCCAGGATCTCCACCTTACTTGCTAGACCATGACCATAGGACTCGAGTGCACCACGCACGATGCGATAAGCAGCCGCTACGTCACCAGTACCATCAATCAGATGCAGTAACACACCACACCGCTCAACGTGTCCTAGAAAACGAATGCCAAGACCGGCGCCCATGTGTGCGCCCTCGATCAGGCCAGGAATGTCAGCAATAATCAATTTATCCCCATCGACATAAGTCACGCCCAAATGAGGATATATAGTAGTGAAGGGATAGGCAGCGACCTTCGGCCGTGCCTGAGTCGCTGCAGTCAGAAAGGTAGATTTACCGGCATTTGGCAAGCCAATAAGCCCAGAATCTGCTATCAACTTGAGACGTAGCCACAACCACCGCTCTTCCCCTGGCCAGCCCGAACTCGCACGCCGGGGAGCCCGATTAGTTGCTGTCTTGTAATGCGTATTACCAAATCCTCCGTATCCTCCCTGAGCCAGCATGACCCACTGTCCGACCCTGGTGAGATCGGCCAACATCGCCGTGCGCTTCTCATCAAAAATCTGCGTTCCAATAGGGACCAGAAGGACAGAATCACGTCCTTTGCGTCCATATCGGTTTGCCCCCATGCCAGCGGAACCGCTTTCCGCGCGGAAATGTTGCCGATACCGGAAATCTATGAGAGTGTTAACATTGTCTATTGTCGTGGCGACTACATCGCCTCCACGACCGCCATCACCACCATCTGGTCCACCAAATGGGATGAATCGTTCCCGGCGGAAAGCAACACAGCCACGGCCACCATCGCCGCCCCTAACGTAGATTTTCACCTGATCAAGGAATTTCATAAACGCATCGTATCACGATCAGAAAATGCTGCTGTGACACAACCCTCTTTCAGGTCACAGAGCACACACAAAAAAAGGCAAGGCCTATCCCAATCCGTACTGCTCATATGATCAGAGGGCTAAGACTAACATTCCACTGCTACAACCACCCGTCCTGCATAGCCTTTCTTGAAGAGGACTCGTCCTTCAGCTACTGCGAACAGGGTATGATCTCTACCAATGCCAACATTGTGACCAGCATGGAATCGAGTACCACGCTGCCGCACAATGATATTGCCAGGTCTGACCATCTGCCCACCAAATCTCTTGACACCTAGGCGGCGCCCCGCTGTATCTCGCCCATTACGAGAACTTCCACCTGCCTTTTTGTGGGCCATCTCTTGCCTCTCCTCCTTTTAAACGTCCAGCAGGCAGCCAGGCCTCCGACCTTGTAACAAAGACACGTTATACAGCCTCCGCCTCTGCAGCTAATCCTGTTATTCTGACTAGTGTCAAAGCTTGCCGATGGCCTCTTCTGCGCCGGTAGTTCTTACGGCGTCTTTTCTTGAAGACGGTAATCTTATCACCTTTGAATTGACGTAGTACCTCACCTACCACAGATACGCCTGTTACAACCGGCTGGCCCACCGTCTCGCCCATCATCACCACGTCGCTGAAAGCAATAGAAGAGCCAGGTTCACCATTGAGTTTTTCAACAGTCACGACCGCACCACTAGTGACCTTATACTGCTTCCCACCAGTCCTAATCACTGCGAACATAACACTGCTCACACTTATGTACCATACAACAACCTTCGCGTATCTAGAGCGCACAGAACTCTCCTCAAAGAGAGGAGGAAAGAAGAAAACCGTACCCTTTGATACATGGACCTGTCAAGGTTCACATACATATTTCCTCGCTGTTACCAAAAATAGAGTAAGAAACAACAGTGAACGGTACCCAGCTCCTCTTATCAAAGAGTGTACTGGTGTATGAGATCAATGGCGAGCATTGAGGTATCCATTGCATTTTCCTCAATTTCTGAATTCACTGCACCCTGCAGGAATGTCTCTAACTCTTGGCCCAGAGAGCTGCGAAACACTTTATAAGTTTCATGAATCCATTGAGAAACCCGTGTCAGTTGTACAATAGAGAGGTTTTCTGAATAAAAATCCTTGAAGAGCCATCATGTTGCCTCTATAAGAAGTCAGCCCAAGGTAGCATTTCCTTCCAGGGCTGATAGGAAGCGGTGGATGTCGCCCTGAGCAGAAGCAGAGTGAGCGTCGCCTGACTGGTGAAGAGTTTGATTACAATGCTCCTTTTCCCTGTTGGGTTAGTTAACAAGACTGCAAACCTGGTGGCAACCTGTCAGAGAGCGGGTCTCAGAATTGCGACAGCGGAGTCTTGTACAGGTGGCCTCCTTTGTGCCCTCCTGACTGAAGTTCCGGGTGCGTCTCGTGTTGTTGAGCGTGGCTTCATTGCTTATTCCAATGCTGCCAAGATTGAGGTCTTAGACGTGCCAGCAGATCTTCTGCAAGTTCACGGCGCCGTTAGCGAATCTGTGGCCTGCGCCATGGCGACAGGTTTATTGAATCTGTGTTCTAATGTTGCACTGACTATTGCTGTGACTGGCATCGCTGGGCCAGACGGTGGCTCAGGACAGAGGCCGGCAGGTTTAGTTCACTTAGCTGCAGCGCGGCGTGGAGCCAGCGTGACTCATCAGCGTGCGCTCTTTCCTGGTGATAGAACTGAAGTACGGCTTGCAACCGTTGCTACCGCCATTGCTATATTGGCAGCATTAGTGCCAACATCACTGCATGGCCGATCCTAGCATGAAAAAGCTTCACACAGGTGCTCTAGTTGTTTCTCTAGAACCCTTGCATCATGAATCACATACTAGATCATGAGAAAGTCTCTCGCTCTGGCACCGCATCCCCTTGCAAGCCAGCGTGGATTCGGGTTCAGGCTCCCACTGCTTACACTGTGACAGAGATGCGGTCCGTGCTGCGCAGGCGAAGGCTGCATACTGTATGCGAAGAGGCTGCGTGTCCCAATATTAGCGAGTGCTGGCAGCGGCGCCATGCCGCATTTATGATTCTAGGGGACATATGTACACGCGCCTGTGCCTTTTGCAAAGTGCGTACTGGTAAGCCTGGGACCATCAATATCAATGAACCACAAGAAATAGCCAACGTTGTCAGATCTTTGGGGCTCCAGCACGTTGTGGTGACCGCTGTGAATCGTGATGATCTTGCAGATGGCGGTGCGAGTCAGTTCGCAAGAGTGATAGAAGCTGTGCGTGCTAGCGCCCCTACAACTACTATCGAAGTCCTCACTCCTGATTTCCGGGATAAGCCGGGAGGCTGCGCAATTGTCATTCATGCCCGGCCGGATGTGTTCAATCACAACTTGGAGACAGTACCACGGTTATATCCATCTATACGACCAGGCGCCCGCTACTATGGCAGCCTCAAGTTGCTAGACCAGGCTAAAACGATGAGCCCAGCTCTATTTACAAAATCAGGAATCATGGTCGGCCTGGGTGAAAGTTTGCAGGAAATCGCACAGGTAATGGATGACCTTCGGACTGCAGGTGTAGATTTTCTAACCATCGGCCAATACCTTCAACCGACAGTGAGACATGCTGCTGTGTATCGGTACGTGACGCCGGCAGAATTTTCCGAATATGCGGTCCTCGCACGGGCAAAGGGATTTCTGATGGTAGCCGCATCGCCTCTGACCCGTTCCTCCTATCATGCCGACCGGGACTTTGCCGCTTTGCGCCACGCCCGTGATGCGACCACTGCTATTGCAGCAGCCATGCGATGAAGCCCTGCCATGCCGACTCATGCTGAAAAGCGGCCCATGCCTTATACGCCGGAGCAGATGTTCGACATGGTCGCGGATATTGAGAAGTACCCAGAATTCCTGCCCTGGTGTACAGCGGCGCGTATCCGCAGACGTGAGAAAAATATCATCATTGCAGATCTGATGATCGGTTTTAAAATGGTTCGCGAGAAGTTTACATCACGAGTCGAACTGAATCGCCCTCATGGCATCAATGTTGCCTATGCTGAAGGGCCGTTCCGACATATGGATAACCATTGGGTGTTTCAACGAATGGATGACGGGGGAGTATTAATCGACTTTTACGTAGACTTTGAATTTCACTCGAAAATGTTGCAGAAGATCGTCGGCACGCTATTTAACGAAGCAGTCAAACTCATGGTCTCTGCCTTTCAGAAACGGGCTGCGATGCTCTATGGACCAGATGGCCGTCCTCCTGTGCAGAAGAGACAAATCACAATCCCAACACCCCGGCAAATAGGGAGAAAATTACGTGGCCAGCAGCCCTGATGTCTGAACGCCTCACGCAATTCGAAGTACAACCACCTACGTATTTCCTCCCTAATCATATAAGCTTCTCCATTTCCGAGGGAGTGTGATTTTATTGCCTTCATTGGCTTTCTTCACCACAATCGTATTGTATTAGAATTGTGATAGATTCGCTTAGAGAGCTTCCGTCGCCACGCCATGTCCTCTTGATCGACGGAGCAGGCTACGTCTTTCGTGCTTTTCATGCGCTGCCACCTATGACCCGTTCTGATGGTGTACCGGTGAATGCTGTATATGGTCTGACCAGCATGCTCATGCGGTTGTTAGAAAAGACATCTGCAGACCATATTGCTGTGGTCTTCGATGCGGCTCGGCATACCTTCCGTCACGACCTCTACCGTGCCTACAAAGCACATAGGCCACCGCCGCCAGAGGCACTCGTGTTGCAGTTTTCTCTCATCCGTGAGAGTGTACGAGCATTGAATATTGCGAGCGTTGAACAGGAAGGCTATGAAGCTGATGACCTGATCGCCACATATGCCCGTCAGGCCGTGGCTCAGGGCGCCAATGTTACGATACTCTCAGCAGACAAAGATCTGATGCAACTGGTGAGGCCCGGAGTCAGACTTTGGGATCCCCTGAAGCGGTGTCTCATTGGGCCTGATCAAGTCAGGCAGAAATTCGGCGTTGAGCCACACCAGGTAGCGGACGTACAAGCTCTCGCTGGTGATTCTACTGATAATGTACCAGGAGTCCCTGGAATCGGCATGAAAATTGCTGCGGGTCTCATAACCCTCTTTGGTAACCTTGAGAATCTGCTGGCTCGTACTGGTGAAATCACCCAATCCAAACGGCGTCAGATTCTGATCGACCATGCTGAAATGGCCCGTCTTTCTCGTGCTTTAGTACAATTGAAAGATGATACACCCATTGTAACGCCACTCACTGCTCTAATGACGCAGCCACTGGATCCTAAAGCTGTCCGTGTCTTCTTACGAGCGCAAGCTTTCAGCAGCCTACTAAGCCGATTTGAGAGGAGCTTGCAGCAGCCTACTACCACCACTCAACATGTCTCAACCCCAACGGCTGCTGCTGCTAGCCAAGCGTATAGTCTTCTGCAAAATTTGGGAGATCTTGACCAATGGTTGTCTAAAATACATACTGCCCCTATAGTTGCGGTACGTGCGAAAATCGATTGCTTAGACAGCAGGCCGACCCATCTGATCGGCGTGTCACTAGCAGTGGGCACAGGAGAAGCTTGCTATATCCCGCTGGGGCACAAGCTCTCATCTGCTGCAGGCGAGCGAGTGGGTAGTGAAATCCAGATGCCCATAGCCGAAGCCTTAGAACGTCTGCGACAGACAGTTCTAGAAAACCGCAGTGTGCTTAAGGTAGGACACAACATCAAGTTTGACTTGCATGTCTTCCACATAGCTGGCCAGCGAATGCTTGGACAACCTATTAACATATCTCCGATTGATGATATTATGGTTCTGTCGTATGTGTTAGGTCCACCCGGGACCGGTCATAGTATGGATGAGCTAGCGAGGAAGCATCTCGGGCTGACTACTATTTCCCACAAGGCTGTCTGTCATCAGGATAGGCCACAGATGGCCTTTGACCGTGTGCCTCTGGATCAAGCCTGTAGAGACGCAGCCGAGGATGCTGATATCACCCGCCGTCTTCATATTCTGTTCCGGGAGCGGCTTCTGGCCGAGCACATGGTAACGGTTCATGAAACTATGGACAGACCGCTCGTACCGATTCTCGTAGCTATGGAACAGACTGGGATTCTAGTAGAAGAAGCCGCGCTGCAACGCCTCTCCACTGATTTTGCCATGCGTATGACGATGTTAGAAACGGCTATTTACCATCTAGCTGGGCAGCGCTTTAATCTCAGCTCCCCTAGACAGCTTGGAGAAATCCTGTTTGAACGCATGCGTTTCCCTGGTGGAAAGAAATCTCCTAAAAGTGGGGCATACACCACAGATGCGACTACGCTAGAGTTTCTGGCCGCCAAGGGGCACAACCTCCCGGCACTGGTTCTGCACTGGCGTCAGCTTGCTAAGCTCAGAAGTACATATACAGAGTCTTTACTCTCTCGTCGAGACAGAACAACAGGGCGTCTGCACACATCGTTTGTGCAAACTGCAACCGCTACGGGCCGTCTCTCATCTAATGACCCCAATCTGCAGAATATTCCAGCCCGTACTGCAGATGGTCGCCGCATCCGTCATGCTTTCATCGCACCGCCCGATCATGTATTGCTATCGGCGGATTACTCCCAGATCGAACTGCGGCTGCTGGCCCATGTTGCTGATGTCAGAGCTTTGAAGGAGGCTTTCAGTGCTAATGCAGACATTCATGCTGTCACCGCCAGCCAAGTATTCGGTGTACCCATCGCGACTGTGACTCCGCTCCTCCGCCGTCGCGCCAAAGCTATCAATTTTGGAATCATCTATGGTATCTCGCCGTTTGGACTAGCAACACAGCTGCACCTGTCTCAGAGCAAGGCAAGGGTCATTATAGAGGCCTACTTCGAACGCTATCCAGAAATACGTCACTACATGGAACGAACAAAAACCCAAGCACGCCAGCAGGGATTCGTCACTACATTTTTGGGGCGAAAGTGTCAAGCCTTCGGCATCAATGCCCGTCATGCCAACAGCCGTGGCGTCGCTGAACGTGCTGCTATCAATGCCCCTATCCAGGGTGGTGCTGCCGATATCATTAAGCGTGCCATGATCCGTTTGCCAGGAGCCCTGGCTGAAGCCAGTCTGAATGCACGCATGCTCTTACAAGTGCATGATGAATTAGTTTTCGAAGTACCAAAGACTGAAATTATACACACTACCCTCTTGATCCGTTCTGTGATGGAGAAGGCCGCTACTTTGTCTGTGCCACTGGTAGTAGAGATAGGCACGGGCGACAATTGGGCAGAAGCCCACTGAGGCCACAAGGCTCAATCGACCGACGCATCATTCATGCCCTGAGCTTCCACGGGTGGGCCCGTCACAGCTCGAAGTGTTAGCTCTAGCGCCTCATGCTTTGGCTCGAAGAACACAGAGCTAACCATCGAGGTAACTCAGAAGAGTGGATTCAAACACGAGAAGTCTGCAACCCCCCCTGACAGGATTGTGCGCTTCCTCTCTTAAGCCCCGACGAGCCTATTAACGATATCTGTCATAGATAGCACTCCAACAGGACGATTCTCCCTAGTAACTACCAAGCGATGTATACGTAAACGAGTCATAGTGCTAACAGCTTCAGTAACTGTAGATACGCTATCACAGGTTATGCATCCGCTACTCATTACATCGCGAACTGTGAGATGACGGACTTCTGCAGATGAACGACCTTGACGAGCGAGCACAACGTCAGTTTGGGAAAGAACACCAACAGCAGCATGATTTTCTATCACTACTAGAGCATGAACGTCATGTTCCACCATCATGGACACAGCTGCTGCAATTGTATCGGTTGGCGCACAGGAGACTAAACCTGATCGCATGACAGCACCCACCTGAGTATCATCCTCTACTACAGCTGGGACTAGATCAGTCAACTGGGAGGTAATACCTGGCAGGGGAACAGACATAGGATAGGGATGTGGTGTGTCATGCTTATCGTCCTCAGGCAAAGCTACATGCTTGCCAGCAACAGCCGGTGGCTCGGCTGTGCTTCCCAAGTCTCGCGCTGGAGTGCCCACTAGCACTGCCATGTTCCCGTGTGGGTGCTTGTTCTCGAACATGAGCTGATGAGCCATTGGCAATTCACCATAAGTAAAAATGCGCGACAGACACGGGTCGATATAGCCTTTGACTGCCAGATCATTCAGGGCATAACATTGCGTATCATTGGCGAAATGTGAGCCTTGCACACGCTTCTGTCGCATCCACAAATAGCGCAAGTCTACAGTAGCGTTATAACCACTTGTACCAGCACAAATCACAACCATGCCGCCCGTGTCGCAAACGAATAGGGATGTAGGAATAGTGCTCTCGCCAGGATGTTCGAATACGACTCGCGGCGAACGCTTTTCACCTAGCACATCCCAAACAGCAGCACCAAACGCTCTTGCACCTTTGAGCCAGGCATTATAGCCAGCCGCATCCTTCCAGTGCGGCAACATGCCCCAGTGGTCAAACTTACGGCGATCAATACAGCCAACTGCGCCAAGATTCTTGCAATAGGCAACCTTATCTTCACCAGACACGACAGCTATTGGTATAGCACCCACAGCGCTGCAAATCTGGATGGCCATAGAGCCTAGGCCACCAGCGCCGCCCCAGATCAGAACGACATCGCCCTTCCGGATAGCATGCTCACTCCACCCCATCAGCATGCGGTAGGCAGTAGCCCCTACTAGCATGTAGGCGGCGGCTGATTCCCAGCTCATGTGCCGGGGTTTTGGACACAACTGATGTGCCTGGACTCGGGTAAACTGAGCGAAACTGCCCCAATTGGTTTCATAGCCCCAAATGCGGAAAGTCGGCGAGTACATAGGGTCGGTCCCTGCCCGGACTGTTGGGCATGTAGCAGCATAACTCCCACAATGGATGACAACCTCATCCCCAACCTGAAAATTGGTCACGCTCTGACCGACCTTATAGACAATGCCGGACGCATCTGACCCCCCGATATGGAAGGCCTCCCGCTCGCCAGCCTTATTGCGGGCAGCGATAACGTCGATCGGTGTACCCAAGGCAGCCCAGACGTTATTATAATTGACGCCAGCTGCCATTACATAGACAAGGACTTCATCGTCGGCGATACTCGGCACATGGACGACTTCCTGCTGGAATGCCTGCATGGGTTCGCCGAAACGTTCTGGCCTGATGAGCCATGCATGCATCTTCTCCGGTACGGCCCCAAGCGGTGGGGCTTCACCTACGTCGTACAATTCTTTGATCAACTGTCGCCTCTCTATCTGAAGGAGTTCATGCTCACAGTCATGTGAACTACAACCATAATCAGGAATAGCTGTGATGCAACAGCTTCCTAGGGAGAACCGCTACCGCTGCTTTTCAACAGGGACCAGTAGGGAGAGGAGCTTGTGGGTGATGGGTTTTTGTTCTTGGTTGTCTCCTCTGGCACCCAGACAGCGTTCTTCAAGGATCCTCGATCTTGGACACGTTGCAGAGGAAAGAAAGTACACAAGCACATGAAGCACGTGTCATACTGATTCTCTAGGAGGGACTGTGGCTAGAAGCTGCGCGCGTTGCACACTCGCCTAGCTATTGGGACTGTGGCTTTTATTTTCTCTTGCTACTTTATGGTCGGATGACTAGTCCAGCATGCGCTACGAAATCCAACAGGCCCAGGTGCCTCGAGCGCTTCTTGAGAAGAAGAAGTATTACTAGAAAATCTTGTATATATCATGCGCTTAAGTAGCTGTTGTTTAGACACTGATCTATTAGCGGAGCGAGCACAGGCAGTGCTGAGTATGGGTATAGACGGGGATATCAACTAGCAGACCTTAAGCAGCAGGAGACCAGACGGATTGCGACGCAACGCCTCTTGCCGCTGAGCTGACATACGCTCCGCTCACTCTGGCATACAGAATAGTTTTCTGAAGCTCACGGCTGAATCCGAACGGTTGCTATAGCATGTGCAGCTATACCCTCGTGGCGGCCTGTGAATCCTAAGCCCTCTGTTGTGGTAGCCTTGACGCTAACACGCTCGCAAGCAATATCGAGGATTTCAGCGAGGCGTGTAACCATAGCTAGCCGGTGCGGCCCTACTTTGGGATGCTCGCAGAAAATAGTGATATCAACGGCCATAACCTCACCACCAAGGGCACGGACTAAGCTAGCCGCATGGCGGACAAAGAGAACGGACGCGACACCTTGCCATTGCTGCTCAGACTCTGGAAAGTGCTGCCCAATATCCCCTGCAGCGACAGCCCCGAGCAGAGCATCGGTTAAGGCATGTAGAGCCACATCAGCATCGGAATGTCCAACTAGGATGCGATCATGTGGGACCTGGACACCGCACAGTCCAATTGCTCTCCCGGCTAACCCGAAGGCATGCACATCAAATCCACTACCCATTCGTACTTCAGCTGGGACGTCATAGCGGCGACGAGCCCTACGTAAATCAGCCGCAGTGGTAATCTTAAAGTTGTTCTGACTGCCCTCTACTAACTGTACCAGTAAGCCAGCCTGTTCAGCTACCGCTGCATCGTCTGTCAGCACGTGGCTAGCTGCGGCACGATGTGCGGTGAGAATATCAGCAAAACGGAATCCTTGTGGCGTCTGCGCCTGCCACAGGCCAATCCGTTCCACAGTGGTTGCAATGTAGGACACAGGGCCATTCACAGCAGCCAGCTTTATGGTATCGTGTACAGGGAGTGCTGCAATGGCTCCTGGACTCTCGGCAAGAGCCATGATAACCCGGGTGATAGTGTTTGCATCGACAAACGGGCGGGCACCGTCATGAATCAGAACCTGGTCATAAGAAGCGCTACTTTCCAAGCTTTCTAAGCCGAGACGCACGGACTCTTGGCGTGTGGGACCGCCGATTACTGGCTCCAACAGCTTTAGACCAAGAGCAGCGCTCTCGTATAATTCGCGATCATCGGAGTGGATGACAGCTTGCACTGCGTCGATCCCGACGTGGGCCGCGAAAGTAGCTAACGCGTGCCGCAACACTGGCCGTCCCCCTAGCTCAAGATACTGTTTAGGGGTCTCATCTCCGAAGCGACAACCACGGCCAGCTGCCATGATCAACGCAACACGTGTACTCATGATGTATGTATTCCGTGGCTCTCACCTATGTACCCACTAACAGAGAAGTTGTGTTTTGCGTGGGAGTCAATGCTCCGGCTTCCTGGTAACGGCGCGAAGGCGCAACTTTGATGGCCTAGCAGCAAGGTCGCGCTTTCCGACAACATGGATCTTATGGGGACAAGCCCCGCTAAAAATAGAACTGTAGTCTGTACCTACTGATCATACTACTTTCTGTAGTAGCGTACTACGGCAGTGCCAGAAAACAGAAAAGTTCATTCCTACCACCTCTCTCCACATTACATTCCGATTCACTTCACGAGGAACATAGAGATCAGAAGGAAGCGAACAGCAGCAGATTAGAATTTTACCCTACACATGTATTGTAATGCAATACTCGTGAAAATTCTGAGCCAGAATCTCCCCTTAGGAGGAGAGGCGTAAACTTTTCTGAGAGATCGCAAGCCATTGGTCATGGCGTAGGGAGGCATCTCATTGCCAGTGCTTTGGTCCACAGACCTTTAGAGCAGCAGGCCGTTCACATTCCTCGTGTATCCGTCGGGTAGCAGGAAGCGGCTGCCCGACCGACACTGTTTCTTCTCGCAATCTACAATCCGCGCCGGTGCTTAGCAATGAGGATTGCTATCAGCTAGATACCAAGGTCTTAAAGACAGGGTGGGCTTGCATTCACACGTACGATTTGTGAGATTCCTAGCTAGAAGTACTAGAAGTACAGGTTTCATGAGCATGAGGCGGCCGTCGTCAACAGTGCGAGCCGGTGTCAGTCTGAAACTATGACACTTGGCAGCGGTGTGGTCACTGGCAAGCCGCTTAGAGAGAGGCTACAGATGGAAGCGTGTCCCTTCACATCATCGTAGATAGAATGATCTTTCGGGAATCAATCCCCATATCACTTGGAAACGATCGCTCTATGACAGAAATTTGCCCCATGCCCCGATACCATTGCTCCGTCAGGTGGACGACATCCTGGCCTTATACACCCGTGTGTACCCGTCAAGATCTCCGTAGACTTGTACTGATGCTCTCTGTGCATGGTCTTTTCCTATTGAGAGCAGGCGTATCCTGACGAAGCAAAATACCATGCCTCGACTGCTTCATCCTGACTTATGGAACCCTACATGACAATACGGGCGAAGGGTACAGGGTTGAGGCTTGTGCAAGCGTGCAAGCCAATCATGGCAGACCAAGACCATAGAAGAGATCATAGAGGTACGCTCGTGCTAAAAAATACGGAAAAGGATGGAACGCGTGTTAGCTTCATCTGCCATGGCGAGCCGAACTCAACGCCCTAGCATACCTACCTACCTGCTGGTCGTCTATAGCGTCTCATGGCTCGTGATCTCCTCATCGTGGACGAGAATACGGATATTCGGATGCTGATTGCTGGCTAGCATTCTGGCAGACGATGGTTATGAAAGCCGCGAAGCGCGCGATGCGGATTCGGCATTCAGGGCTTTTCAGCAGGCCCAGTCTTGTTATTCTTGAGATTGGGCGACGGAGCAGCCATCTGGATAGTTTGCAAGTTTTGGAGGCAATAAAGCGCGAGCATCCACAGGTCCAGGTCGTGATGATCAGCGACCATGGTACCATTGAAATCTCTGTGGCTGCTATCCGGATCCGGGGCGCCTATGATTTTACTGAATCATTTCATTGAGAAGCCGTTCAAGACCGACCGCTTGAGTCTAACGTGCCATCGAGGCCGCTCGCCTGAGATATGAGAACGAGGAATTGAATTTGCGGTGGGAGCGCAGACTGAGCTTATCGGTCTCTCTCCCAGCATTGTCCAGATTCGCCAAGCCATTGAGCGGGTTGCACCAACTGGCTCGCGTGTTTTGATAACGGGACATGTGGGCTGCGGTCAGGAAGTTGTAGCGCATCTTCTTCACCTACGTTTGGGGTCCTTGCGTCGTGATCAATTGCCCCGCTATGCATCCTGAACGCGTGGAGGGAGAGCTCTTTGGATTTGGTGTCGAACGCATAACCATCATTGGCCCTCTCAACCACACAAGACTGGTACCTTGGAACAGACTCATGAGAGGACCTTTATACTACTATGAGTCAGTAGTAATATTTATTTAAACAAGTTGCAATTGTTTGTGTACACAGAAATATTATAAGGAAAGAATAGAATGTATATCATAGCTACTACAAACAGAGATTGACGCAGAGAAATTCATATGGGCCGTTTCCGTAAGGATTGATTCTACCGTATTCATGATTTTCCAATCACAATACAGCCTTTAAGAGATAGGAAAGAGGAGATACCTATTGTAGCAGAACATTGTATGCAACAGGCCGCCCAAACTGCTGGCCTCTCGCCACGAGCACTGGGCGCGGATGCCATCGTAGCATTGCTATGACTGGCCAGGTAATGCACGTCAACTTCGCAATGCTCTGGACTGGATCCTCATGATGGCTCCAGGTGAAGGCCGTGAGGAAGTGCGGATCTAGCCGGAAAGAGGGACTACTGCTCCTCATGTGTGGAGAGCTAGCGAACTCATGACTATTCCCTTATGGGAGGCTCGCAAGGTAGCGTGAATATCTGTTGGCCCAAATGGCTAGGTTTTGTAGTATAGAACGATCCGCTCTTCATTGCAAGCTCAAGTCCATCGGTCTTATCAAAGAAAAAAGCGGAGTGAGCTATGAAAGTGATCATCTGCGGTGCTGGGCAAGTAGGTTTTAACATCGCCCGCTATCTCGCCGGTGAGAACAACGACGTTACCGTCATTGATACCAGGGCTAACCTCATTCGGCAGATCAGTGATGCTCTCGACGTCCAGGCACTGACCGGGTACGCTTCCCATCCCGACGTGCTGGAAATGGCTGGGGCGGAAGAAGTCGATATGCTCATTGCTGTGACTCACGTTGACGAAGTTAACATGGTTGCCTGTCAAGTGGCCCATTCCCTGTTTGGCGTGCCAACTAAAATTGCCCGTGTCCGTCATCAGAGCTATTTGCAGCCCATCTGGGCCCACCTATTTTCCCGCGACGATATGCCCATTGACGTTATTATCTCTCCAGAGATTGAAGTGGCACAAGCAGTGACACGGCGATTGCAAGTGCCTGGTGCAATCGAGGTCATACCGATGGCTGGGAACCGAGTATGGCTGATCGGCGTGCGTTGTACCGAGCGTACGCCTGTTGTACATACGCCACTCCGTCAGCTGACAGTGCTGTTTCCTAATTTGGCTATCATCATAGTTGGCATCGTCCGCCAGGAACAAGCTGTTGTTCCTACACCTGACGATCAGATGTTGCCTGGAGATGAAGTCTATTTCGTAGTGGATACCGCACAGATCCAGCGTGCCATGGCTGCCTTCGGCCACGAGGAACATGCGGTCCGTAGGATTCTAATCTTCGGCGGCGGCAATATCGGTCTGTTTCTGGCTCAGCAACTCGAAACTGAATTCCACGAGGTCAATGCCAAGATCATTGAAATAGACAAAAACCGTGCTGAGCTCGTAGCTAAGGCTCTGAGCCGAACAGTAGTACTAAACGGTGACGTCCTGGATCCGGAGATTCTCAACGAGGCTAGTGTGGGCCAGACAGAAGCCGTCGTCGCTGTTACCAACGGTGACGAGACCAACATCCTGTCCTCGCTCTTAGCAAAGCGCTATGGTTGCGAACGAGCTATTACTCTTATCAACAAGAACACTTATAACACATTGGTCGGTACCCTCGGCGTCGATGTAGCAGTCAATCCTCGTGGCATCACGGTCTCGAAGATCCTCCAGCACGTCCGGCGTGGTCGGATACACGCTGTTCATTCATTGCACGAGGGGTTTGGCGAGTTGATAGAGGCTGCGGCTATGGAAACATCGAGTTTGGTGGGTGTACCACTCAAGGACGCTCGGTTGCCGCCTGGGGTCATTGTGGGTGCCATCGTACGTAATGACGAAGTCATCATGCCGCGGAGGACGAGTATCATTCAAGCTAAAGATAGGGTTGTCCTATTTGCAGCTCATCACGCTGTTAAACAAGTTGAAAAGATCTTTTCCGTCCGACTGGAGTATTTCTGAACCCATGTCTCGCATCGCTTACGTGAATGGTCAGTACGTTCCTTTTGCCAGCGCTCTGGTTCATGTAGAGGACCGTGGTTACCAGCTTGCCGATGGCGTGTATGAAGTCATTGCCGTGTGGGAAGGGCTGCCAGTTGACCTTGGCCCGCACTTGCGGCGGCTTGGCAGGTCACTAGCAGAGTTACGCTTGGAATCTCCAGTAGTAGAACGCGCACTGTGCGTAATATTACGCTCTTTAGTAGAGCGAAATTACATCCGGCAAGGTATTCTTTACGTTCAGGTTTCGCGTGGCGTTGCTAGGCGTGAGCATACCTTTCCACCACCTGTGGTGCGTTCCACGCTAGTAGTGACCGCCCATTCCCGAGCTCTGATGTCGGAATCCTTGTTCGAGAAGGGTGTCTCAGTGATCACTATGCACGACCTGCGCTGGCAAAGATGCGACATCAAGAGCATTACTCTGCTGCCGAATGTCTTGAGCAGGCAGGCAGCCCACGAAAGAGGAGCGTTCGAAGCTTGGTTGCTAGCAAGTGACGGAACAATTACAGAAGGCACAGCGTCTACTGCTTGGATTGTCACCAATCGTGGTCAGGTCATCACCAGGCCACTTTCTCACGCTCTTCTGGATGGTGTGACACGGGGTCGTGTATTAGCTCTGGCGAGTCGGCTTGGCCTGGAAGTGGTTGAAAGGCCGTTTACCTTAGAGGAAGCCAAGCAGGCTGCTGAAGCTTTTCTGACTAGTACCACGACTTTCGTCTTGCCGATTGTGGCTCTAGATGGTAGGCAGATCAAGGATGGTCGTCCAGGAGCAGTGACTCACCGTCTCCGCACAGCTTACCTCTCAGCTGTCACAAGCGGAGCTGCTAGCTGGTAAGCTGATAACTATTTTTGCTTGCGGAAGCACGTGTTGTATGCCCGCGATGTGTCAAGGGGGCATTCTCCTATACTGCCTTTTTACGCTTGGCTGCCCTGCGTGTGGCACGACAGACCAGCTTCCACCAAGTGAGCACGGGGTGCTGCTCGGGATGGCTTAGCCGATCCCGCTGTCTTCAGTTGCCTTTTCGTCTTGCGATTGAGCTCTTGCGATTGAGCTAGCCAACGAATTGGCTGAACGCCTTCCAGGACTCTCTCTGGCTTGTACCATGGCAAAGCGGTTATCAGACCTGTGTATGGACACTTGATTCCCAAATTTCACTTTGGATGATCATGAGGGTCAAGTATAAGTAATTTGTGACCGTAGAGGCTAAAAGAAACGGGTAAGAGGACACAAATGTCGTCAGAAAAATCACAAAACGTACAGGATGTGCTCCTCAACTACATCCGAAAGAACAAAACTCCGGTGACTGTGTTTCTAATCAACGGCGTGAAGCTTCAAGGAGTAGTCACATGGTTCGATCATTTCTCTTTACTACTAAGACGAGATGGTCACACACAACTTGTCTACAAGCACGCTATTTCGACTATTATGCCTGCTACACAGATCCAGCTTTTTGACCCAGCTAAGGAAGGGGGCACGGAATAGCCCAGTAACCCCGTGAGGCTATCGACGACACCATCAAATTGCAGGACACTCGTTGTCTACCCTGCTTGGAAAACCAGCGCAAAGACGGTCGGACGTCTACCGCAGGCACGACTGGCTGAAGCCGTAGGATTGGCACGGGCCATTGCCTTGGATGTGGTAGCCGTCGAAACTGTGTCGGTACGCTGCGTCCGTTCTGCTACCTATCTTGGTGAGGGGGCGGCCGTCCAGCTTGGCGGTGTAGTTGCAATCGAGTGTATTCAGCTCGCATTTATAGATTGCCAATTATCGCCAGTTCAACAGCGCAACTTGGAAAGGCTTTGGCAGACAAAGGTCATAGATCGCACTGCCCTGATTCTGGAAATTTTCGGCGCCCGTGCGCATACTCGCGAAGGGGCCCTCCAAGTTGAACTCGCACATCTTTCCTATCAACGCAGCCGACTGGTGCGAAGCTGGACACATTTAGAACGTCAGCGCGGGGGCTTTGGTTTTCTAGGAGGTCCAGGGGAGACACAGATAGAGGTTGACCGTCGCATACTTGGGGATCGTATTGCCCGCCTGCAATGCGAGTTAGACGCAGTTAAAAGAACACGAGCTCTGCACCGCCGGGCTCGCCGGCGTGTCCCTTACCCGGTCATAGCCCTGGTAGGGTATACCAATGCAGGTAAGTCAACAATATTTAATCTTCTTACTAAGGCACGTGTAAAGGAGGCGGACCAGCTTTTCGCCACCCTGGACCCGACCATGCGGACGTTGCACCTGCCATCAGGACGGACTGTGATCGTATCAGATACGGTAGGGTTTATCTCTGATTTACCGCACGAACTAGTCGCTGCATTCTGTGCCACCTTGGAAGAGGTCACATCAGCCGATATAATAGTTCACGTTCGTGATATCAGCCACCCGGATAGTGAATCCCAACGCAAGGATGTCGAGGCCGTTCTGCACATGCTCGGGCTTGATAGGGCCGTGGACATGGTCCAGCTCTGCAACAAGATCGACCTGTTAGCACAGGAGGCACGTGAGAAACTGATGAATACAGCTAGCCGCAACGCGCTGCTACCATTGTCGTCTGTGACAGGAGAAGGGCTCGCGTCTCTGCTTGCTGCGCTTGATCAACGCCTTGCCCGCACTCTCTCCGTCGAGGAGATCGCCGTCCCTCTGGCAGACGGTGCGACCTTATCCTGGCTGTATCGCTGTGGCGAGGTGTTGGCATGCAATGCGGATGAAAACCATACCCATGTGCGGGTGCGCCTATCCGCGTCTAACCTCGCCCGCTTGTACGCCCGCCTAGGAAAAAAGCGCGAGCAGCCAGGCCTGGCGGGCTGACTGACTGGCTCAGCCCCGCAACCCCTTGACCCTCGCCTTCGTTTCGTGCTGTCGCCCATGGGGTGAGGGGCATTGCTCAACGAGAAACAGAGAATGTATCTATCGTACGGAATGTATCACTAGAGGTCGTAACAGAGGCCGGCCTGCCAACTCGCTTTCTTTACTTTAGTCTGCGGCAAAGTGGATTGCTTCCTCTGCCGCCCGGATGAGAGCACGAGCCTTGTTCAGGGATTCCTGATACTCAGATTCAGGGTCACTGTCGGCTACCACTCCACCGCCTGCCTGTATGATCATCATGCCGTCTTTGAGCAGAGCTGTGCGCAAAGCAATACAGGTATCCATGTTACCGTTAGCAGAGAGGTAACCAATGGCCCCAGCATAGAAACTGCGCCGTTCTGGCTCTAATTCGTCAATGATTTCCATTGCCCGTACCTTGGGTGCGCCAGATACGGTTCCAGCAGGAAAGCCAGCCATCAGAGCACTCATGGCATCCTCCTCCGGGACGAGAAGGCCTTCTACATTGGAGACGATGTGCATGACATGAGAATACCGTTCAATGACCATCTGTTCCGTCACCCTGACGGAACCCACCTGAGCCACGCGTCCAACATCGTTACGACCAAGATCCAGTAGCATGAGATGCTCTGCCAGTTCCTTAGGATCGGCTAGCAGCTCGAGCGCCAGAGCTCCGTCTGCCGCAGTTGTCTCTCCGCGTGGCCTGGTGCCGGCAATAGGCCGGATAGTCACAACTCCGTCACGAACCCGCACCAGGATTTCCGGACTGGATCCCACCAGAGCATAACCACCAAAATTGAGAAAGAAGAGGAATGGCGACGGGTTGAGCCGCCGCAAGGCTCTATACAGAGCAAACGGTGGTAATCGAAAAGGAAGGCGCAAGCGTTGGGAAAGAACAACCTGGAAGATATCACCTGCAACGATATAATCCTTTGCTCTAGAAACCATAGCGTGGAAGGTCTCCCGACTCATGTTGGCCACTGGAATGGCCGGCGACAGTTTGTCGTTAGCACTCCTATCAGGTTGGAGGGGGAACAACACACGACGAAAATTGCTGAGCACATCGCCCAGACGCTCGCAAGCACGCGCGTAGGCGGCTGCGGCTATGTAGTCCGGCATGGGCCAGACCGGTGTTACCACTGTGATCTGATCTTCGATATTGTCAAAAATAGCCATAATAGTTGGCCTCAAGAAAAGGCCACCCGGGATGCCGAGAGTATCTGGGTTAGTGTCTGGTAGGGTTTCGATGAGGCGCACCATATCATATCCCATGTAACCGAACAGGCCGGCAGCCATCGGTGGCAGGGACCTGGGCAGTTCTATATGAGATTCTGCCATCAAAGCGCGTAGAGACTCTAGTGTAGGGCGCGTGTCTTTCCTGAAGGCAGCCACATCAGTGCAAGCACTGCGGTTGATTTCAGCTTGGTTGCCGGAACAGCGCCAGACTACATCTGGCCTCAGGCCGATGAAGGAATAGCGGCCACGGATTGCTCCGCCTTCGACAGATTCCAATAGAAAACTATTGGCCTGACCCTTGGCCAGCTTGAGAAAGGCCGACACGGGTGTTTCCAGGTCAGCGACAAGCGTCGTCCACACTACCTGCGGCCGGCCAGTTTCATAGGCTGCAATGAAATCGGCAACTTCAGGACAAACTTTCATTGTGTCACGGGCCATCCAACATCCGTTGGTTGATTATGAGATTGAATTCTCGCCCCATTGCAGCAGCAAACTGGGTGAATATATCCTCTGCGTACTGCCTTGTCATTTCCTGCTTCATATTGACTATTGCGGATTCATCAACGGAGGGAGCAATAATAGATTGCAAACGCCCCACGGTAAATACTTCAGCTGTTTCATCCACTGCCGTCTCACCTACCGTGAGTCCAAAAAGACGTGTAATAAAAGTAGTAGATAATGGGGAATCTATATCGTTACGCACGAATGTTTGCAAGACACTTGTTGTGCTGCTAGTATCTGCGGCATGAGTATGTACATTATCGTTAATATCTCGTAATAAGATACTATTTCGTAAACGTTCTGCCACTCCCTCAGCCTTCTGACGCGCAGATTCTCTATTCTGTGTTATTTTCCATTGATTGACAACATCTTTTTGTATATCTTGCAATGATGGTATCATAGACGGAATGGTTGCATCTATCCTAACGACAAAAGATCCATTCTTACTTTCTGTCATCACGCTTATAATACCAGTTTGAAGTTTAAAAATTTTCTGTAGGAATGCTCTTATTAATGGTAAATTCGCTATTGTCTGCCTATCCTTACCAAGGCCGAATCTGTCCACAGAGGTGAAGACTTGCACTGGTAAATCAACCTGCTGGGCAGCCTCCTCAAGGGAGGCACCGCCGTTAATAGCATCCTCTATCTTTCCCGAAAGTTCGTAGACAACATCTCGCGTCTTCTCAGCAATCAACTCCTCTTTGATCTGATCACGCATAAATCCAAGGGAGGCAACCCCAGCAGGTATGATATCTACCACCCTCAGTATGTGCCATCCAAAGGCACTCTGGATTGGACCCTTGACCGTGTCCATCGCTGCGGTGAAGACAGCCTTGGCTAGAGTTGGCTCTATTTTCTCTATTTCTGCACGATTGAGATATCTCAGAGATGTCACCTGGTGCATCGTCTCCCTTGCTGCCTGAACCAGCGACCATCCTTGCCTTATGAATCTGAGTATCGTCTCTACGTGTGCATGGTTTGTAAGCAAAACATGCTCTACAGTGCGCATTTCCGGCATGCGTAATGTGAGGCGAGCGTCATCACAGGCCTTCTGGATTACCTCTTCGGTGATAGAAACAAAAGGTGCAAGAGTAGATCCAGTCAGCAGAATGGCACTAAACGTACGGTATTCAGGCGTAGCAAAAATTGTAGTATTTTCTCTGTAAAATTTTTCAAGGATTGTGTAATCAGGAGAATGTAGTACAGGAGCTTCTGTAATGGGTAGAATGACTATTTCTGCTACTCGCTTCTCATAACGGTGCTGTTTGAAGCGTTCTAGTAACGTCGCTGGCACCGTCACAGCGTTGATCACTGAGTCGCTAACCTGAACACGCAGGAGCTGCTGGCGCAAATCTCGGAGATAGACGTCCTCAGATTTGCCCTGAGCTGCAACAGTGTGTCGGAACAGAGTACGATCGAAGCGACCAGCTGTGTCCTGAAATGCTGGGTTACGACTGACAGCCCTAACAAGTAATTCATCCGGCACTGTCAGGCTGTAAGCACGCGCAGCCATGTCCATAGCTGCGGTTGCTGCTAGACGTTTGATGGTCTGCTGCATGAATCCCATCCTGTAGGCGTCCTCTGCAGTGACGGAGAGCTGGTCCAGTATAGCCTGGAACCTTGTCACGTCTCTGTGAAACTCCTCCTGTAGCACTTTCAGGCTTATGGTAATGTTCCCAACAACAATGACTGGCCTTTCAGATGGCTGCCGTGTAATGTAGTCAGCCACACCCCAGATACTGAAGCTCAGAATAAGGATGACGAACAGAACCTTAATAACCCATGAACTGACGGATCTGCGAAGAACGTCGAGCATTGCAATCTTTTTTTATTTAAGACATGATCTCATGATGGCAAGCGCAGACAGCCATTGGCCTCTCTTCCACTTCCTCTCGAGAGAAGAGCGAGGTGGTGATACGACATGCAAAGCTCCCAGCTGCACAGAAGGCTCCTCATCCTCACTGGTGCATGTAGGGAGTTTCGAAGAACGGATAGGAGAATCCGTGGGCTATCTACGTTATTTTTCTTCACGTGTCTGTAGCTGTCTGTGTTACACAACCTGGTCAATGATCATACTGTCTAAGCACGGCAGGTTAGTGCAGAGAGCATGAGAAGCGCAAGGGAGAATGCAGAAGATGGCACGACGTCCGCTGATCGCTGGCAACTGGAAAATGAATGGCCTCCTAGCCGATAGCTTGGCTGGCACCTTGGCCAACCTGATGAAGAGCCAGCAGGCCTGGTCATTTGAGATGGTAGTGTGTCCACCATTTACTCTCCTTCACTATCTGGGGACAATTATCGCGGGCAGCGGTCTGGCCCTTGGTGCCCAGGATTGTCACACTAGGGGAAACGGCGCCCATACTGGTGATATCTCACCCATCATGCTGAAAGACGTAGGTTGTTCCTACGTGATTCTTGGTCACTCTGAACGTCGTACGGACCACGGTGAGGATGACGCCCTTGTGAGGGCTAAGGCAACTGCGGCTCTCGAAGCAGGCTTGAAGGTTATCCTCTGTATCGGCGAGACTGAGGCTGAGCGCGATTCCGGTAAGACGCTTCTCGTCAATCAGACTCAGCTGAGGGGATCCATACCTGCCGGTGTTCATGCCACGAATCTGGTGATTGCCTATGAGCCCGTCTGGGCGATTGGCACGGGTCGGACACCGACCAATCCGGAAATTCAGGATATCCATGCCTTCATCCGCAAGGAATTGATCACTCTGATCGGAGCAGAGGCTGAGAGAGTCCGCATACTCTATGGTGGCTCGATGAAACCTGGCAATGCTGGGGAGATTCTGGCCCTCACGGATGTGGACGGTGGTCTCATCGGCGGCGCGAGTCTGAAGGCGGAAGATTTTTGGGCCATCGCGCAGCAATCCGCCTAGTTATTAAGGCGTGTAGGGCATGGGTTGCAATAGTCTAGAGCAGAGGAGAGTAGGTCAAGTTGAGCCATGGTCAGAATTCTACTCGTCGTTCATCTACTACTCGCTTTAGCCATGGTGGGCGCCATCTTGTTGCAACGCTCCGAAGGCAGTACTCTTGGGATTGGGGGCGGTGGTACTGGTTTTATGACAGGCCGCCAGGCGGGCAATCTGCTCACCAGGATCACCGCCTTGCTGGCGACGATCTTCATGATCACGAGCCTGACTCTAGCTGTTCTGGGAGGATATGATCCTCATGCGCCGCGCCGGTCCATTCTCGATCAGGCTGATAACCAGGAGGGAAAAAGCGCAACGGCTGTTGTCCCTGCCCCAACACCTATGTCAGCAACGGTTCCACCTTCTACGCTGTCAGTGCTGCCACCTCCACCTTCAGCTCCAGCAACAGCTAACAGGCCGGATACCACTCGCACACAGGCAACAGGGAGAGAACAAAGAACGCAGGAGAGGGAAGATCGGTAACGCGTTTCCGTGGGCCGTCTTGTTGGGAAACATTCATTGTCGAGCACATGCAACCTAAGCATCGACAAGGATCTATGACGCGATTCATTTTCATTACTGGTGGTGTCGTATCTTCGCTTGGCAAAGGGCTAGCGGCAGCCGCTCTTGGTGCTCTTTTGCAAGCACGTGGCTATCGGGTGCGCTTACGCAAGCTTGATCCCTATCTCAACGTTGATCCTGGCACGATGAGTCCACTGCAGCATGGCGAGGTCTATGTCACTGACGACGGCGCTGAAACCGATCTTGATCTTGGGCATTACGAACGTTTCACTGGCGTACCGTCACGCCGGAGCGACAACGTGACGACAGGTCGCATCTATTCCGCAGTCATTGGCAGGGAGCGACGTGGTGATTATCTGGGAGCCACCGTGCAGGTCATTCCCCACGTGACAGATACTATAAAAGCCTGCATTGCCACGGACCTAGCAGACGAGGATTTCCTGTTGTGTGAAATTGGTGGAACAGTCGGCGATATTGAGAGTCTACCGTTCCTTGAAGCGATCCGCCAGATGAGTAATGAACTGGGATGGGCGCGTTCGATGTTTCTACATCTGACCCTGTTGCCCTATATATCAAGTGCAGACGAGCTGAAGACCAAGCCAACTCAGCATTCCGTGAAAGAACTTCTATCCGTAGGGATACAGCCGCACATTCTGTTGTGCCGTAGCAGTAGGCCCATCTCACCGTCAGAACGGCGTAAGATTGCTTTATTCTGCAATGTGCAGGAAGAGAAGGTGATTTCTGCTCCTGATGTTGATACAATTTACCGCGTGCCACTTTGCTATCACACAGAGGGGCTTGATGTTCAGGTGTGCAGGTCTTTCGGTTTACCTCATGCGGGTGAGCCTAATCTTGCTACCTGGCAAGATATTGTAAGTCGTATTATACAACCTACAGGAGAGGTAATCATTGCCATTGTGGGCAAATACATGAAGCTGCGCGACTCCTATAAGTCGCTTGCTGAAGCATTAACCCATGGTGGTCTTGTCAACAACGTCCGTGTGCGGTTGGAGTGGATCGATGCAGAGCGGTGCGAACTGGAAGACGCGAACCAACACCTCGGTCACGTCCACGGCATCTTGGTGCCTGGCGGGTTTGGCAAACGCGGTGCTGAAGGCAAGATCAGAGCTATTCGTTTTGCCCGTGAAAAGCGAGTCCCTTATTTCGGTATCTGTTTTGGCATGCAGATGGCCGTGATCGAAACCTCCCGTAATTTAGCTGGTCTGAGTGCTGCGAGTTCTAGTGAATTCGGCTCTACAGGGGACTTGGTTGTTGGACTGATGAGAGAATGGAACCGAGAGACGACAGTAGAGCGGAGAGCGATTGATTCTGATCTAGGTGGTACCATGCGAGTTGGGTCTTATCCGTGCAGATTACAACCTGGTAGCCTTGCTCATGCAATCTATGGCACTGATTACATCAGTGAACGTCATCGCCACCGCTATGAAGTTAATATTCACTACCGTGAGTCCTTAAACGCTGTTGGGCTCCTGTTCTCTGGGATGTCACCTGATGGTGTCTTACCAGAGATTATAGAATTTTCACACCATCCCTGGTTCATCGGGGTTCAATTTCATCCTGAGCTCAAATCAAAACCTTTCGACCCCCATCCGCTGTTTACTTCGTTCATACGAGCTGCACTGGAACAAAGCAGGCTAGTGTAACCGAGATGCTAGAATGGGCGCCGTGCTTTCTAGAAGACAACGTCACGCCCAGCACGGGCTGCTTGCGCAGATCGAGGGGTGCCACGGGAGGTGAGTGTTTCCCTTCGTCTCCGACACTCTCTGTTTCACCTGGCACGGGATATAATATTATGTTAGGTCCTCCTCACGTGCTACGTTGAGGATGGCACGAATGTAATGTTGTGAGACAGACACGCTCTAGCGGAATCTCCCGACGCGTATGATCGACGAAGGAGTTGAGGGGACCCTCCCTGGCTGTCGCACGGCCTCAAGCTACACCTGTCGCCAATGGATTGGGAACACGGACCACCCAGATGCAACACAGACAAATCCCACCGTGTGGTGTTACTCTTCATGGACCTGAAGCATTCGCCAGTATGCGGCGGGCTGGATGGCTAGCCGCCGCATGTCTTGACCATATCACCCCCTATGTCAGGCCAGGAGTTACCACAAGTGAACTGGACCGACTGTGTGCCGAATTCACGGCGGCCCATGGCGGTCGCTCTGCGCCACTTGGGTACCGGGGATTCCCGAAATCCATTTGCACCTCTGTCAAGCGCGTTGTCTGTCATGGTATTCCCAACGACAAGCCTCTGGAAGCAGGAGATATCGTCAACATCGATGTCACGCCTATCTTAGATGGTTGGCATGGTGACACTAGCCGTATGTATTACGTTGGCGATGTTTCCATCAAAGCCATCCGTTTAGTTGAGGCTACTCATGAGGCATTAAGACGGGGAATTGGTGTTGTACGCCCTGGTGCCACCCTTGGAGATATTGGACATATTATCCAAAGTTATGTAGAATCCCACAGATTTTCTGTAGTACGCGATTTTTGCGGTCATGGTATCGGGCGCGTTTTTCACGAACCGCCCAATGTTATGCATTTCGGTACACCTGGTACCGGCCTGACACTATGCGCGGGCATGATCTTCACAATCGAACCGATGGTCAATGCGGGGCGGCCGGAAACGAAGGTTCTGAAGGATGGTTGGACAGCGGTGACACGGGACCGTTCTCTATCGGCCCAATTTGAACATACTATCGGAGTGACCTCTAATGGATGTGAGATATTTACACTCTCACCTAAAGGATGGCATAAACCGCCATACCTGTAAGAGTATGGTTAATCATCGCTTACATGTCTGAGCCTCTTCGGATGATCGAAAAATAGCGATACACGCAAAAGTCTCTGCACTCTGCATGACTGGGCAAAGTAGTCTACCTTCCACAAGGCCCTCCTGCATTCTTACCAGAATCAGCATGCGCTACTACTCCCGGAGGACGTGAAGCAAAGTCCAGAGGGCGTATGTGGCTGTCCTATGGCGGTACCATTTTCATGTTCATGATTCAGTATGTAGTATCCCAAGCTTTGAGGGGCTGCTATCGGTGTGCGTTGTGCAAGTGGTCATACGTTCTATGAGTGCAGTACCATTATGTGATTACGCATGATCTCTACGCATTGTAGCATTTTCAATATAATTATTAAGAGTAGTAGCCGTGTGCAGAATGACAAAGTGCTGGGAATCGATTGATCGGAAGAGCATGCCATGCCATATTAAGCCGTTATGTCTGATTCCATGGCCGTCTTCGATCGTGACTTGATTCGGACTCGCCGCAAGCGGGCGACGGCAGGTTTTGCGGCACATGATTTTCTATTCCGCGAAGTAGGCGAGCGCTTAGTCGGTCGCCTGGAGGATATCAGGCGTATTTTCCCCCTTGCGCTAGAGCTTGGTTGCAGAACTGGAGTGTTAGTTGAATGCCTAACGGACCGTGGAGGAATTCAATGCCTAGTGCGCAGCGAGTTATCGGAAACTATGGCCAAACAGGCGGTGGTTAGATGGCCCTCCGCTTTGACAGTGATTGCTGACGAGGAGCAACTGCCTTTCCGGGTCAGTAAGTTTGATCTTGTTATTAGTAATTTAGTGCTGCATTGGGTCAACGATCTGCCAGGGACTTTGATACAGGTACGGCGGGTATTGAAGCCAGATGGCCTGTTCCTCGCAAGTATGGTTGGCGGTACCTCGTTGCCGGAGTTGCGTACTGCCCTAGCTATGGCCGAAAGCGCTGCAGTCAGGAGCTGGAGAAACACACGGGTTTCGCCATTTGTGGCTGATGTCCGTGATGCAGGGGCCTTATTACAACGAGCTGGTTTTGCCATTCGGGTGGTGGATTGTGATACTATCACGGTTATGTATGCAGATCCTCTACAATTATTAATTGATCTACGCGGTATGGGGGAGAGTAATGCGATATTCAGTCGCGCGCCGTTACGGCGCGATATCCTCCAGGCGGCGCTGGAGCATTATCGCGTTGTGCATGCAGATTCTGAGGGGCGCGTGCCGGCTACATTTCAGATTCTGTATCTGACAGCTTGGGCCACAGAGCGGTTACAGCAACAATAGTTTGCTAATCATTGGAGGACTATTGCTCAAAATACTTTTTGGGTTAGGTAAGGCATGAAAGACGTATGCATCCAAAAGGAGTGGCATACAGACTATGTGATAAGTTGTTGCTTTCTTTTCCATCCCATAAAATAGAGTTTTTCTCTAGAATCACTCTCTACGAGAGTGACTTCCACGAGTCTTCCAGAAGCCGTATGATTTTAAAGTAACTTGGTGGCAGAATGGAGAGGGGTACGCCATGCTGCCGGTGTTGTTGTTTGGACTGATCGTACTGATGGCTGTCGTGCTGCTTCTGCGCTGGTTTACAACTAGTGAACCGCGTGATGTGCTCAGGGGATTGAAATGGAGTGGTTTAGCCGTGGTAGCGGTTGTTGCTGTGCTATTGGCTGCGAATGGGCGCCTTGGTTGGCTCTTCGCCGTTCTTGCAGCTTGGATACCACGGTTGATGCGGACCCTACAGATACACGCATTGATCAGAGGAGTGTGGACAGCACTCACATCGGCGGGCTTTCATTCTGTGAGTGGGGCAGAAAGGACCGCACGTGCCTCAGTAATTGAAACAGAATGCTTGCGGATGGTGCTTGATCACACTAGTGGGCACCTGTCAGGACGGGTGCGGACTGGATCGCTCGCGGGTCGTCTGTTAGACGATCTGTCTTTGGCAGAACTAATGGTTCTTTACCGCTTCTGCGCCACTGATGAGAATTCCCTGCAAGTGCTGGAGGCGTGGCTTGACCGGGAAGGGCCGGCTGGCTGGCGGCAAACGACATCTGCCTTCCGGAAGGACGATTCTGCAGATCACGTTTCTACCGGTAGCATGACGCACGCTGAGGCCTTACGCGTACTGGACCTCGAATCTGACGCCACACCTGATCAGATTCGTGAAGCGTACTGCAGATTGATCACTCGTCTGCACCCTGATCATGGGGGATCCAGTTATCTGGCCGCCCAGCTCAATTGCGCCAAAGATGTTCTACTCGGTTCGTGAACGGACAGCGGGGCGCTAAACTTGGAGTCTTTCTCTTTCGAAACAAGGAAAAAATCATGCCACAACGTGTACGCAAGGCTGTCTTCCCGGTAGCAGGAATGGGCACGCGGTTCCTCCCTGCTACCAAAGCCATGCCAAAGGAAATGTTGCCAGTCGTCGATAAGCCTCTGATCCAATATGCGGTTGAGGAAGCGGAGGCTGCTGGCATTGAGCACTTCATTTTCGTTACAGGCCGGGGGAAAAGTGCTCTAGAAGACCACTTTGACTCCGCACCAGAGCTGGAACGGTTGCTGAGTGACCGTGGCAAGCATGACCTGATAGCAGCGGTAACGAGTTGGATGCCGAAGTCGGGACAAATCTCTTACACGCGACAGCATGTGCCATTGGGCCTGGGTCATGCCGTGTGGTGTGCGCGCGACTTGATAGAGAATGAGCCATTCGCCGTTATCTTACCAGATGACTTGATTCTCACACGCATTCCTTGCCTGAAGCAGATGGTAGATGTACACGCTGAAACAGGTGGCAATGTAGTCGCGGTAATGGATGTGCCGCTTCAGCACGTCAGACGCTATGGTATCCTTGACATCGAAACGGATCATGGTCGCCTGGTCCAGGCTAAAGGGCTCATCGAGAAACCAGATCCTGCCCAGACACCATCGAACATTTCTATCACCGGTCGCTATATCTTGCACCCAGCGGTGTTTGAATACCTCGATCACCAGATCAGTGGCAGCGGTAATGAAATACAGCTTACAGATGCAATAAATGCAACAATTGGACGTATTTCCTTCCATGGCCTGCGTTTCGAAGGCAGACGCTTTGACTGTGGTGACAAGGTCGGATTTTTACACGCCAATGCTGCGTATGCTTTGCAGCGGCCTGAAATGCGCGATCCAGTCATAGAGGCGTTACAGGAACTGTTAGCCTACTATCCAGTGGAAAGTGGTGAGCACACATGACGGTGAAGAACTCGCACCATGCCTCTGTGCCATTCCGTTTCTTTCCTTCAGCGGCAAAGGAGACCTTGTTCTATGCGCATCGCCGTGATCGGGGCCGGGTATGTCGGTTTGGTCTCTGGAGCTTGCTTCTCTGAGTTTGGCATCGATGTGGTGTGTGTTGATAGAGACGAAAACAAGGTTGCCCTCTTGAAACGCGGCAAGATGCCCATTTACGAACCTGGCTTGGCGGCATTAGTCAAGAGCAATGCAGAAGCTGGTCGATTATCCTTCACAACTGCGCTGCATAGGGCTGTTGCAGAAGCTGAGGCGGTGTTTATCGCCGTTGGAACACCAAGCCGTTCTGACCATGACCATAACGGTCACGCTGATTTGAGCTACGTATTCGACGCTGCTCGTGAAGTTGCCGAGGCACTACGTGGTTACACTGTCGTTGTCATCAAGTCTACTGTACCAGTCGGCACCGGTCGCAAGGTGGAGTCCATTATCCGCGCGACAAGACCAGATACCCCTCTCGATGTAGTCTCCAATCCCGAGTTCCTGCGCGAAGGGTCGGCTATCAATGATTTCGTACGTCCAGATCGTGTGGTAGTAGGTACGGACTCCGAACGTGCCCGCGAGGTGATGCGCCAGCTCTACCGTATGTTATATCTCGTTGAGACACCTATCTTGTTTACCAATATTGAAACGTCAGAACTGATCAAATATGCCGCTAACACTTTTCTCGCCTTAAAGATCACTTTCATAAACGAAATCGCCGATCTGTGCGAAAAAATTGGCACTGATGTTTGCGATGTCGCCCACGGAATTGGGCTAGATAGCCGCATAGGCCACAAATTCCTGTATCCTGGCCCTGGCTATGGCGGCTCGTGCTTCCCTAAGGACACGCTAGCCTTGGTACGCACAGCTCGTGATCATGGTGTGCCCCTACGCATTGTCGAGACAGTGGTAGATATCAATGACTGTCGCAAGAAGGAGATGGCCGGTCGGATCATTGCAGCCTGTGGCGGATCCGTGATTGGCAAGACTATAGCCGTTCTAGGCTTGACTTTCAAACCCAATACTGATGATATGCGCGAGTCCCCTAGCCTCGATATCATACCAGCCTTGCAGAAGGCAGGAGCTGCTGTACGCGCCTTTGACCCCGAAGGGATGAATGAGGCGCGGAAACTGATGCCTGACATCCTTTACTGCCACAATGCCTATGAGACTATGAAAGGGGCCGAAGCGCTTGTTATTCTGACTGAGTGGAACGAGTTCCGCAGCCTTGACTTGGCGCGCATGCGCAGGCTGCTAAAGGAACTTATCTTAGTTGATCTACGCAATATATACGACCCTTCAGATGTTACACGGGCTGGCTTCCAATATACATGCATCGGCCGTTCTGGAAATACCGAGGTATGATAGGTATAGACACTTGTTTTCATCTATAATAGGATGATCTTTAGATCATTAAGAGTTTTTATGCAAGATGGCTCTCCTTCAAAGTGGGGTGCTAAAAGGCCGGGGCCTGGCCACCGAACCGTAGGCGAGGCTAGCATGAGAAGGCCTAGTTCGTCACTCCATTAGCGTTTGGGAGCGACGAGAACGGGTGAGAATCGGATCGCAAACCAGACCTGTGACCCAAGCCCATTTTGGCTCTCTCATGGCAGAAGAGATCCCATGAGTCGCCGCTCCGTGCGTGAGTTGTCACAGCTTCAGGATGCCCCGCAGCAGGGGCACATGATGATCCTGATGATGGATGATGTGGATACTCCTTCTGAAGTTCTGAAAGAAAGAGCTTCTTGCCTGGTAATGGCTCTACCTGCTGCTTTGGACGTGAAAGGAACGTGCAGGCATGAATCAGGATCATAATCAGGATCATGGGATGGAACAGCTGCTCAATCTCGTGGCGAAACTACGGGATCCAATAGACGGCTGTCCGTGGGATATTGCACAGACATTTGCCAGTACTGTACCCCATACTCTCGAGGAAGCCTATGAAGTAGCTGATGCTATAGAGAAAAATGATTTAGTCCTTTTGAAGGAAGAACTCGGGGATCTGCTCTTACAAATAGTCTTGTATTCCCAGATTGCAAAGGAAAAAAATCTCTTCGCCTTTGCTGATATCACTGCAGGTATCACGGAAAAACTCATACGCCGCCACCCGCATGTTTTTGGTAATGCAAATGGAAAGGTTGGGAGTGCTGAAGAGCAATTAGCGGTGTGGGAAGCCTTAAAGAAAGATGAGCAACGAAGTAAGAATCAGCCGTCTCGTGACGGCATTGCTACTGCCTTACCTGCCCTGGCTCGTGCCAAGAAACTGTGTATGCTATTAGAACTCTCTCAGGTTGATTCGTCCTCATTTTTCAGCATAATAGAAACAATAGAAGAGAAGGCCACGGAATTACGTTCCTCTGCTATGCCAAAAGAACAGAATATTGGTGACCTACTCTTTGCCTGTGTCAACCTCGCTCGCAAGCTGCAGATTGATCCTGAGGTGGCTCTGCGTCAGGCTAATGGCAGGGCCGAGCGTCTCTTGCGCTGACTGTTTGCCGATTGCGCGGAATCCTCCCATCTCATCTATACTCTATACTCACTTCTGGCCCGGCTGGTAGGAAGGCAAGGAGCCGCTCGCTCTGCTGTGGGCTGTGGGCGCGACTCAATATCCCCTTCAGTCCTTCTTCTCTTCTACAACAGTACCACCTGCCTCACGTTCCACACATCCCTGGCGTAGGTGTGAACCGTACGGTCGCTCGAGAAGTGACCCATGTTAGCGACATTTATGGCCGCCCGCCGTGCCCAATCTTTGCTGTTGCTAAAGACAGCGTCCACTCGTTCCTGATGACAAGCCACATAAGAGGCGTAGTCAGCCAGTAGCAGATAATGATCGCCTCCTTTTAAGAGTAAATCAAAGATAGGCCGATAGCGGTCTGGCTCGCCCGGCGAGAAAAAGCCCTGACCAATCATGTCCAGCACCCGCATCAAATCTTTGTTGCGGCGGTAAAACTGCCACGGGTCATACCCCTGCAAACGCAATTCTTGTGCCTCGTCAGCGGTCAAACCAAATTCGAAGAAATTCTCATCGCCAACAGACTCGCGGATCTCTATGTTCGCACCATCCAGCGTGCCAATGGTCAATGCGCCGTTGAGAGCAAACTTCATATTGCCAGTCCCTGAAGCTTCTGTCCCGGCTGTGGAAATTTGTTCCGACAGATCCGAACCCGGAATGATTATCTCAGCGAGTGAGACGTTGTAGTTAGGCACAAAGACGACCTTCATCCTGTCGCCGACCTTGGGATCATTATTGACCATTTCTGCCACGTCGTGAATGAGGCGGATAATCAGTTTAGCCATGTAATATCCCGGTGCTGATTTTCCGGCAAAAATCACAGTGCGTGGCACCAGAGTGTCGATGTCGTGGCGATCGCGCAGCCTATTGTAACGGCTTATGACGTGTAGAACGTTAAGAAGCTGACGTTTGTACTCGTGCATCCGCTTGACCTGCACATCAAACATCGAGCTAGGATCAACACGAATGCCAAGACGAGTGTAAATCAGCTGTGCCAAACGGGCTTTATTACCGTACTTGACTTTGTGGAACTGTTCTATAAATACTTCATCGTTAATGTGTGCCTCTAGCTCCTTCAGGCTGGAAAGGTCAGTCATCCAACTGTTGCCGATCCGCTCGCTGATCAGCTGTGCTAGGCCTGGATTAGACTGTAGAAGCCAGCGCCGTGGTGTCACGCCGTTCGTTACATTAACGAACTTGTGTGGCCACATGCGATGGAAGTCGGCGAAGATTGTTTGACACACCAGATTCGTATGTAACTCGGCAACACCATTGATCCGTGTTGAACCAACGATGGCTAGATGGGCCATTCGCACACGCCTGCTGTCATCATCTATCAAAGAGAGCCTGCGTAATACACCAGTGTCCCCGGGAAACGTATATTTGACTTGCTGTAGAAAGCGGTGATTGATTTGGTAGATGATTTCTAGGTGTCGTGGTAGCACAGACTCCAACATCGATATCGGCCAGGTTTCCAGTGCTTCTGGTAACAGAGTGTGATTGGTGTAATGGAAGGTGTGGCTCGTCATCTCCCAGGCTTGCTCCCATGGGTAACCATGGATATCAGTGAGTTGGCGCATCATCTCGGCGACCGATAAAGCCGGATGCGTGTCGTTGAGCTGAATCGCCACCCGGTCAGGCAAAAGATCAAGCGTCGCGTGTGTACGCTTGAAACGGGCGATGATATCCTGCAGCGAGGCGCTCACGAAGAAATATTCCTGCTTCAGTCGCAGTTCCTGTCCCATCAAGGTAGTATCAGCTGGGTACAATACTCTTGAAAGGTTTTCTGATGTTGTCTTATCACGTACCGCATCAATGTAGTTCCCTTGATTAAAATAACTCAGATCGAAATCGCGCGTAGCACGTGCAGTCCACAATCTTAAATTGCTCACTGCTGGAGAACCATAGCCTGAGACTGGCACATCATAAGCCATGGCAATCACATCATCTGTATCGACCCACTGACACGTTTCCTTGCCGTCAGCGTCCCTGAACCGCAGCACCTGTCCGTGGAAACGAACAGGGTAAAGCACCTCGGGCCTGGGGTATTCCCACGGGTTGCCGTGACGCAACCACTGCTCCGGCTGTTCCACTTGTTGACCAACCTCGATCCTCTGGTTGAACATGCCAAACGCATAACGGATACCATAACCAAACCCCGGGTACCCATGGGTCGCCATCGAGTCGAGCAGACAAGCAGCCAAACGGCCGAGACCACCGTTCCCTAGAGCAGCATCGAACTCAAGTTCTGCAATGGCATCGAGACCAATCCCAAGCTCTTCTAAAGCTGTCCGCACGTTATCGATAATCTTTAAGTCGTACAGCTGCTTGACCAAGCTGCGGCCGGTCAGGAACTCCATCGACAGGTAATAGATTCGTTTAGTATCACGGTCATACTGTGTGCGGGCTGAATGGATGTACAGCTCGCTCAGCTTACCCCGGACAAGAAAAGCAAGAGCATAGAACCAGTTCTCCTCAGTCGCGTACATTGGATCCGCGCCGACCACGTGGACCATGAAGTGCATCAGTTCCTTTTTGATCGATTCCACGTCGTTGAAATCGACCCGATCATCGATCCGCGGCGTGGTCTCATTCAGTCGCTGCATGTTCTTGGTTCTCCTTGCCCAGTACTGAGACAGCTTATCCCGTCCCCCCCAATATCATTTCTGGACCAGTTCGCGGTAGAGCTGCCGATACCGCTCAGCTGAGCGCCGCCAACTGAAATCCTGCCCCATAGCGCGGCTCTGAATGGTCTGCCACGCTGCACGATTCCGGTACAGGTCGAAGGCTCGGTGAACCACCGCCAAAAACGCCGGCACAGTCGCGGCGTCGAACACGAAACCGGTCCCTCTCTCGTCCGGATCATCCACGTCAACGACAGTATCAGCCAACCCCCCAGTACGCCGTACCACAGGAAGCGTCCCATACCGCATTGCGTACATCTGTGACAACCCGCATGGCTCAAACCGGGAGGGCATTAACAGCACATCACTGCCTGCCTGAATACGATGAGCTAAGGCCTCATCTAAGCCAATGCGTACCGCTACCCGTCCAGGATAGCTTTCAGCTGCTGCCAGGCAGGCAACCTCGAAACGGTGATCACCTGCCCCTAATATCACGAGTTGTCCAGCTCTCACCATAATATCCGACACTGCTCCTAGAACAAGGTCAACGCCTTTTTGCTCTGTCAAGCGACTGATGACTGCAAACAGAGGTGTATCGACACTGATCTGCAAACCTAGTTCACGCTGCAGGTCCATTTTGTCCAGGGCTTTACCAAGCATCTGCTGGGAGGTAAAAGGATGGCAGATTCTAGGATCAGCAGCCGGATTCCAGACACGCTCATCCTCACCGTTTAAGATGCCAACGAGATCATTGGCTCGTGCAAGAAGCAGCCCCTGTAGGCCTTGGCCAGCCTGATCTGTTTGAATTTCATGGGCATAGGTCGGGCTGACGGTAGTGATACGATCGCTATAATACAACCCCGCTTTTAGGTAACTGACGTCGCCGTAAAACTCAACACCATTAACGGAGAACATATCCAGCGGTAATCCAATGCGCCCCATCACATAAGGGGGGAACAGCCCCTGAAAAGCAAGATTATGGATGGTAAACACAGACGCTGGCCTCTTGTTCGCCCGCGTATCCTTCCACAGTTTAAGATAAGCTGGGACCAAGCCGGTCTGCCAGTCATTAGCGTGGACAACATCGGCTCTCCACACCTGTCGTCCTCTTGGCCACCGTCTTGCTTCTCTAGTATACCCCCATTCTCCTACTGCTACAGAGGCTGCAACCCGACTTAAGACAGCAAAACGCTCGTGGTTATCAGGCCAATCACGACCATTACTACAACTGTAGGGATTACCAGGACGTTCAAACAAAAGGGGACACGCTGCCAGCAGCACGGTGACACCGGAGTCGGGCATATAGCCTTCGATCAAACGCACACGCCAGCCAAGAACTTCACCCACGTCGGCCGCTGCCAGACGCCGGTGCACGAGTGCCTCCGCAGACTGTGTATAGGCTGGTAGGAGAAGACAGACATCCTCACCAGCTTCTGCTAATGCCGCTGATAAGGCTCCTGCTACATCTGCCAATCCTCCCGTCTTAACTAGAGGGTAGGCTTCTGTTGTCACAAAGAGGATTCTCATTGCCTCCTCTAGTTCTCTCCAGGGTCGGACTATGGCACTGTCTGCAGGGAATTGGAATCTCCCACCCCATTTCCTACCCTTCTCCTTCTCACTTTCAGAGGACCACCACAGCTCGGTTTACACAAGGCCGATTGATCCTAGTCTGCAGCAGTGTCAGTGTTTAAGAACACGACGCGGAACGGCGCTCAGTCTGGAGAGACGCACGCCGGAAGGGGAAACTAATGTCACAAACATCGGTCTGATGGAAGCGTGAGAACTACGTGGCCTGCACAATCAGACCGGGAGGGAACAACAAATGTATCATTCAATTGAATTACCATATGATCTCCATAATACGATAAAGAGTACATTTGCCCTAGTCTTAGCGGGTGGACGTGGCACACGACTCATGCAACTGACAGACGATGAAGCTAAACCAGCTATGCCATTCGGTGGAAAATTTCGCATCATAGATTTTCCGCTCTCTAACTGCATCAATTCCGGTATTCGGCAGATTGCCGTACTGACTCAGTACAAAGCACACACCCTGATTCAGCACATTCAGCGAGGCTGGGGTTTCCTACGGGCAGAAATTAATGAATTCGTCGAGCTGTGGCCAGCCCAGCAGCAACTGGACACGGCCGTCTGGTATCAGGGGACGGCTGATGCTGTATACCAGAATCTGCAGCTTATTAGGAGCCGGATGCCACAGTATATTCTCGTCCTAGCTGGTGATCACGTTTATAAACAGGACTACAGTCGCCTTCTTGCTTATCACATGGAAAAGGGTGCAGACGTCACTATCTCGTGCTTAGAAGTGCCCTTACAAGACGCTGTTGGTTTCGGCGTTGTAGGAGTCGATGGAGCGGATCGTATCACTAGCTTCATCGAAAAACCCAAGGCTCCCCCAGCTATTCCCAGTCGACCAGAGTGTGCCTTCGCCAGCATGGGCATTTATGTCTTTAATACAGCTGTGCTGATCAGGGAATTGGAGCAGGATGCCCGGGATTCCAGCTCCTCTCATGATTTCGGCAAGGATATCATTCCGAATCTTGTGGCCCGGTCTGGCAAGGTCGTTGCCCACCGGTTTGCTGATTCTTGTGTTCACTGCGTGGTCCAGCGCGAAAACGGTCAGATGGCACCCTACTGGCGCGATGTTGGCACTGTTGATGCCTATTGGGCCGCCAATATCGATTTAACTACTGTTACTCCAGAGCTGGATCTGTACGATGCCTCGTGGCCGATTTGGACCTATCAGGTCCAGCAACCAGCCGCGAAATTCGTTTTCGATAGCGATGATCGTCGTGGCACGGCTGTGGACTCGGTACTATCGGCAGGCTGCATTGTTTCTGGTGGCACGGTGCGTCGATCACTCTTATTCAGCACGGTGCGCGTCAACTCCTACAGCTTGGTTGAGGACACCGTGGTCCTACCTTGTTCTGACATTGGTCGCCACTGTATCCTCAAGAAGTGTATCATCGGCAGCAATTGCAGAATTCCGGAGGGATTGATAGTCGGCCAGGATACAGAAGAGGACGCCAAACGATTCTACCGTACCGATAGCGGTATCACACTCATTACTGCACAAATGTTAATAAAACTCTGAGAAGCGCTCCTGCACGGGGAGGCGTCCTGCCCCGTGTAGGAGAGCACATTCTCCTAGCGTCTAGCGTATCGCTCCTCCAGCCACGGATTACCATTATTGTGATATCCGCGTACCTCCCAATAGCCTGGTGAATCTTCATCAAGAAAAAGAATCTCCCGTACCCATTTAGCACTCTTCCAAAAATACAATTTAGGAATAATCACACGTACAGGTCCACCATGTTCCCGTGTTAAAGGCCTCCCTTGCCAGCTGTGGGCAAGTAACACATCATCATCGGCAAAGGCTGTGAGTGGCACATTACTCGTATAGCCGTCAAAACTGCAAAACAAAACGAATCGAGCTGAAGACAGAGGTCGGACGACTGATAACAAGTGACGGGCTGTCACACCCTGCCACTCATTATCGTAACGGGACCATGCGGTAACACAATGGATATCAGAGCGCAAAGTGACCTGTGGTTGACTCAGAAACGTTGTCCAACCCCAGACCGTTGGGACGTCTACCTTACCAGAGATAGCCAGTCTCCATGTTCCTGTGGAAACCAAAGGCTGCAGACCCAAATCAAGCACGGGGAAATCCTGGACGAGATGCTGACCGGAAGGTAGCCGTGCCACTGCCTCTGAAGGCTTGCGAACGATTCGCTGATCCGGATGTTCGTTGTTCCCAGGCTCAACCACAGAGTCGCCTCCATTCCCTCTAACGCTCTCATCACCTGCCACACCCGCAGGCAAGAGCCGCCCGTGGATACGGCTGCCAGAATCAGCTTGATTCATCGGTAAATTCCTTATGTATTGTACTAATAATGATTTTTGTCTCGTAAGACACGTGCCTTCTCGCGTTGCCAATCGCGTTTCTTCTTGAGATCCCGCTTGTCCATAAGCTTTCTACCACGTGCGAGCCCCAGTCGGACTTTGGCGAGACCACGGTTGTTGAAATAGACAACAAGTGGCACTAGAGTCATGCCACTTCGAGCGATCACACCATATAAACGCCTAATCTCGCGTCTGTGGAGTAGTAGCTTGCGTGGGCGGCGAGCTTCGTGGCCGAAATGGAGGTTAGCACCTCCCTGGTATTCAGGAATGTAAGCGTTAAACAAATAAAACTCGTTCTTCTGCAACCCTGCATAGCATTCTGTGATAGTACAGCGGCCCAGACGCAGAGACTTCACTTCACTGCCGACTAGTACAAGGCCAGCATCAATAGCGCTCTCTATAGAATATTCATAGCGGGCACGCCGATTTTCGCTTACCGTCCCGTGACTGATGAATTTGACACCGCCATTTCTCTTGCGGCTCATGCTTCAAATCAGTCCTAAAGCAGCCAATGTCTCCCTTACTCTCTGCCGACTAGACTCGGCAATCTCCCATAGTGGCAGGCGTGTTTCGGCTGCACAGAAACCCAGCAAAGCGGCAGCATACTTGACGGGTCCAGGACTCGTTTCACAAAACAGAGCCTCATGCAGAGGCATCAGACGATCCCGCAGTGTGAAGACTGTTGCTAGCTCTCCGGCTAACCAGGCGTTGTGGAGCTGGGCACACAGGCTAGGGGCTATGTTAGATGATACAGAGATGCAGCCATGCCCACCTTGGGCGAGAAAGGCAACGACCGTAGTGTCTTCGCCTGATAGTTGACAGAACGCTGGCCCGACAGCCAAACGCGTTCGCAGCGGCCTATTTAAGTCTGCTGTCGCATCTTTGATACCGATGATGTTAGGTAGCTTAGCCAGACGCACCATAGTGTCAGGTGCTAAGTCAACGACACACCGTCCTGGAATGTTATATATGACGATCGGTATATCAACTTTGTCATGAATAGTTTTAAAGTGGTGGTAGATACCCTCCTGAGTTGGCTTGTTGTAATAGGGAGTCACAACGAGGGCAGCAGAGGCTCCAGCCGCACGAGCATGACGAGTTAGAGCGACCGCTTCTGCAGTAGAATTGGAACCTGTCCCGGCGATGACTGGAACACGACCAGCTGCAGCCTCAACACACAGAGTAATGACTCGCCGATGTTCTTCGTGCGAAAGGGTTGGCGACTCGCCGGTGGTCCCACATGGCACCAAGCCATGTGTCCCCGCATCAATTTGGTGCGTGACCAGAGCTTGAAACGCCGCTTCATCTACTTGACCGTTACGGAAGGGCGTGATCAAAGCGGTGATGGACCCTCTGAACATTGAGTGGGTCTCCATACAGAGGCGGACCATATCGTACGGTCCTTGCAAGAAGGACCGAGATTGTATCTGATTGTATAGCACCTTCTATAGCACCGGCAAGTCAGGTATGCATGTTCAAGATCGGAAACAGAGATTTCCGCATTCTCCCATCGCCACTTCCATGATGCCCATGTGAACCCTTCTCATTCCTATGAGTGAGAAATCTGCATCCTGCCCCTATGGGCAGAGAAGCCATATCGCCATTCAACAGACTGAATCGCATCAGACATCTCACACACTCTCAATCCCATTGGATGACCCCGGCCAGCACAAGGCAGCTGATAGACACAGCAAACATAGTGATCTGTATCAGGTGAGCGGTGCACTATGATTGCACTATGATGATTGATGGGACTATAATCACCATTAGAGGGTATGACGGTTGAGACCGGCACATCCCTCCCAGTCCAGCTGCTGCGACATGTTTAGTCTAGGCATCCAGTTTCTGCCAAGTGTGAACGCAGGAGGATGGGTAGTATGCCTATCTCAGCTAGAACGATACTAGCATGTACTAGAGAGACACGTTACGACCCTCCTTCTCTACTCAGTGAGTCGCCTGCAGAGTACCGCATCGCAAGAGGAGCCAATGGCAAAGAAAATTGAGATTTACACGACGCCTGTTTGTCCATACTGCCAAAAGGCAAAACGATTGCTTGATTCGAAAGGAGTAACGTATACAGAAATCGATGTGACTCGCGAACCGGGATTACGCGAGTACATGAAACAGCGAACAGGTGGGCGCCAGAGTGTGCCTCAGGTTTTCATTGATGAACAACACATCGGAGGCTGTGATGATCTCCATGCCCTTGACGCGCAAGGCGGTCTTGACCCGTTGCTGAAAGGGGATTCCTCTTGACGGAGAGGTTGAGGGTTGCCTGCATCCAGGTCAATGCTGGGAACGAGCTGGAGAAAAATTTAAAGGTCGTAGCAGACTTCGTGCGTGTGGCGAAGGCGCGTGGCGCACACTTGGTGCTGATGCCAGAGCACGTTGCGATGATGGCATGGAAGCGGGATGAGATCATTGCGGGGGCTTTGTCTGCAAACAACCATACAGCATTGGTTACTTTCCGTGCTTTGGCTATGGAGCTCTGTCTATGGTTGCATTGTGGCACCATTATAGTGCTGGAAAGCGATAGCGTAGTTGTTAACCGGACATATGTTTTGCGTCCGAATGGCACGATTGCTGCTGTCTATGACAAGCTGCATATGTTCGATGTAGATTTGGGTGACAGGACGGCCTACCGGGAGTCCCTGACCTTTCTCCCTGGAGACAGGGCAGTGGTAGCCAAGACACCCTGGGGTGGGCTGGGACTCTCGGTATGTTACGATCTGCGCTTTCCACAGCTTTATCGCGCCCTCGCACATGGCGGAGCGTCTTTCTTCGCTGTGCCAGCCGCTTTCACACGCACGACCGGCGTAGCCCATTGGCATGTGCTGTTGCGGGCGCGCGCCATTGAGAACGGCTGCTATATCTTTGCACCAGCACAGACAGGAACTCATGTCAACAACCGTCAGACCTACGGCCACTCGCTGATTATCGATCCCTGGGGCAAGATTCTTGCAGACGCTGGCGATGCCCCGGGTCTGATCCTGGCTGAGGTTGAGACGGCACGTGTTCAGTGGGCACGGGATATAATCCCTTCATTACGTCATGATCGCCCTTTCGCTTTACCATAAGCTCATAAAGCTCATGTTACCGTTACGAATCCTCGTTATTACATGGTGGGCAACACCGCAGGTGTCACCCACCCCCGGGCCCGGGGAATCTGCCCCAGGACTCAGCGTAAGATGGTTCTGCCAGCGTAGCGAGCAGCAGCCCCAAGCTCTTGCTCAATGCGGATGAGCTGATTATACTTAGCTAGACGATCAGATCGTGACAGTGAACCTGTCTTAATCTGGCCGCAGTTGGTTGCCACGGCAATATCTGCAATCGTGGTATCTTCTGTTTCTCCTGACCTGTGCGATAGGACAGCCGTGTAGCTAGCCTTGTGGGCCATCTCTACTGCCTCTAAGGTCTCTGACAAGGTCCCAATCTGATTGACTTTGACAAGAATTGAATTGGCAATACCGCGCTGGATGCCATCCGCTAAGCGCTCCGGGTTAGTGACAAACAGGTCGTCACCTACAAGCTGAACACGGCTACCCAAAGTGTCTGTCAGAAGCTTCCATCCATTGAAGTCATCCTCGGCACAACCGTCTTCGATAGAGATGATGGGAAATTTACTGACCAAATTCTCCAGGTACCTGACCATGCCAGCAGAATCAACTATTCGACCCTCGCCGTGCATGTGATACTGGCCATCTTTGAACATTTCTGACGACGCAACGTCAAGGGCCAGATAGACGTCTTGAGCCGGCTGATAGCCAGCAGCTTCAATAGCCTTCATGATAAAGGAACAAGCGTCCTCAGCCGACTGCAGATTGGGTGCAAAGCCACCTTCATCTCCTACATTAGTGTTGTAACCTGCGCCCTTCAGTTGTTCCTTCAAAGCATGGAATATCTCGGCTCCCATGCGTATGCTGTCCGCTACCGATGGAGCACTAACCGGCATAATCATGAATTCCTGGATGTCAATAGGATTGTCAGCGTGAGCCCCACCATTTATGATGTTCATCATCGACACTGGTAGAGTCTGCGCGAACACCCCGCCAATGTAGCGGTACAGAGGTAGTCCTACCTCTTCAGCTGCTGCCTTGGCTATCGCCAGTGAGACTCCTAAGATGGCGTTCGCTCCCAGGCGCCCTTTGTTGAGCGTACCGTCAAGGTCAGTCATGGTTTGGTCGATGACAACCTGATTTTCAGCATCCATTCCGGACAAGGCATCAAAAATCTCGCCGTTGACGCTTTCGACGGCCTTCAGTACACCCTTGCCGCTGTAGCGGGACGCATCGTTGTCGCGCAATTCAATAGCTTCATGCGCTCCGGTAGAAGCGCCTGATGGAACCGCTGCGCGGCCTGTAGCGCCGGTTTCGAGAACGACGTCTACCTCGACGGTGGGATTACCACGGGAGTCAAGAATCTCACGGGCGTGGATGTCGACGATAGCGGTCATGTGGTGAAGTCCCCAGTTGTGATTGGTCTGTCGGTTTAAAGTCGTCTCAACGTTAAGGCTGGCTCCAAGATACAGCAAGCAACTGGCTTTTGGCGAGCCTGTCAAACGCTACTAGCATTTGCAATAACTCAGGCATCTGGCGCAAGGGAATCATATTGGGGCCATCGGATGGCGCTTGGTCTGGATCAGGATGTGCTTCAATGAACACAGCAGCCACTCCCACAGCAACGGCAGCCCTGGCGAGCCCAGGGGCAAATGCGCGCTGCCCACCAGAGACCGTGCCCCGTCCACTTGGCTGTTGTACCGAGTGGGTTGCATCAAACACTACGGGATAGCCAGTGCGCGCCATGATGAGCAGTGATCGCATATCATTCACCAAGCTATTGTAACCGAAGAACGTGCCACGTTCTGTCAGGAGCACTGCTCTGTTACCAGTGGACTCCAGCTTGGCCACAACGTTGACTATATCCCATGGTGCCAAGAACTGGCCCTTTTTCACATTCACGGCCTGACCAGTCCGTCCAGCGGCCAGCAGCAGATCTGTTTGTCGGCATAAAAACGCTGGGATCTGTAGTATATCAGCTACTTCGGCTACTGGTACACACTGGCTAGCGTCATGGACATCTGTGAGTATAGGACATCCCACAATTTCAGCTATTTCTGCTAGAAGTGGCAGGGCAGTTGTGATTCCGAGACCGCGATTGCTGTCAAGAGCAGTTCGATTAGCCTTATCGAAAGAAGCTTTGAAGATGAACGGCAGATCGAGTCGTGTGCACATTGCCTGCAAAGCGAAGGCAATTTCAAGCCCTTGGGCCCGGCTTTCTAGTTGACAAGGGCCTGCAATCAGTACGATGGGCAGATGATTCCCAAGAGTAACGGGAGCAGCACGGCGAGAACCGACGGTGACATGATAGTGAGGGTCGATCATGAACTCTACTCTAGGAGGACCTTGTGCAGCACTTCTGTGAACAGCCTATCCTATAGCTAGCAAGCCCAGCAATTACGAATGCGCAGACTGACTGGCCATGAAGGGATCAACAAGGTGACACATATCGAAGCTGTGCACCATTTAGAATGACAGGGCAAGGAGGATACATCATAATGCAGCAGCTCCTCTGTTCTTTCTGAGTACTGTGAGCGCTCACATATACAGCCAAGGTACAAGGTACCATTGTCTCATATACCAACACAACTGTACTGAACAAAGGTCAAGTAGACTGGAGTAAAGCGTAGAAAGAATGATCATGGTACAGGATCGGATGATTCGTGTTCTTCTATTGCAGGAAAATTCTATAAGTGTTACTGCTTCTATTGAGATGGTTGCAGAATCTTCTCTACCAAGAGGAGATGTTCTTATACGGGTATTATACTCGACTCTCAATTACAAGGATGGCATGATCCTGAAGGGTCTGGGAAAATTAGTGCGGTCCTATCCACATGTGCCAGGGATTGATTTCGCGGGAGTTGTCGAACACTCATCGTCTATCCTTTTCAAACCTGGCGAGAGCGTGATTCTAACTGGCTGGCGCGTCGGCGAGTGGCAATGGGGGGGCTACGCGACTAAGGCCCGGGTTCTGGCCGAATGGTTGGTACCGATGCCAGTTGGATTAGATGCTCGCAGAGCGATGACTCTCGGCACAGCTGGCTTAACAGCCATGCTAGCTGTGATGGCTCTTGAGGAACAGGGCTTGTCACCGGAGGCAGGTGAGGTGCTGGTGACCGGGGCAGCTGGCGGAGTCGGCAGCATTGCTGTTGCCGTTTTGGCAAGGCTAGGTTATAGAGTCGTGGCGTCCACAGGCCGGGCTAGTGCTCGAGATTACTTGCACACTTTAGGAGCTGCACGTCTCCTCAGTCGATCGGAGCTCGTTGCAAGCCCATTACACCCATTGCGGTCAGAACAATGGGCTGGTGCTATAGATAACGTGGGCGGCGCAACACTAGCTGGCATAGTCACGCAGATGCGATACGGGTCTGCAATAGCGGCCTGCGGTAACACCGGCGGCAATGCGGTGCCTCTGTCCGTACTGCCCCTCCTGTTACGTGGTGTGAGATTGCTTGGGATTGCTTCCGTACTGGCTCCTATTGTACAACGAAAACTTGCATGGTCAAGACTGACGCATTTATTATCAGTAGACATTCTTGATTATATGGCACGAATTGAACCACTCGGCCACTTGCCTGAACTGGCTGATATAATCTTGCAGGGGAAAGTACAGGGGCGCACGGTGATCGATGTGAACGCCTGAGAGCCTTGTCAAGCGGTTGTGGACTGCTTGTCAGCAGAATCTTCGGCAGATGGAGGCGTGAGCTGGCATACCAGCTTTTCGGTATTCGTCTCTTGAGAGAGGGGCACTACATTGCCATGTATTTCTCCACCTAATTCTATAACGATACGCGCATAATGTATCGTTCCTAAGACCTGTCCTGTACTGCGTATGATAAGCTTACCACGTACAGTTAGCGTTCCATCAAATAGACCACTGACGTCAGCGTGCTCCACTTTGGCACTACCACGGAAGATCCCTGTACGGGCGACTTCAATAGAGCCTGTGTCAACAAGATCCGCTGCTACCTTGCCTTCTACAACAAGACGATCACAAGCAGTGATTTCTCCGGCTAGTTCAATGTCCCGACCAACAATCAGCTTCTTGCCTTCGTAGGAATCCGAGGGGCGCCCATGGGAGCGCATTGCTACTTTTTGTAATTCTATCATACTTTTTCGTTGAGTATCTGGTTGCATAATAGCTGAAGACGCAACTTGAGAACGCTTTTCATAACTGCTATATGCTCTTATAAGAGGTGAATATTCATTTCCAGTCCCAGATACGGCGGGTGGGGATGTATCGGGTGTCTTGCGATCAACCGAATCATCCTTTTTACGTCGGAACATGTTTCCCATATCCTTCACCAATCAACACACAAACACTCCTTTTGCTCTGTTGAGCGAGGCTCTCTCTTTTATCTGTGTCACTCTTCCAAAACGTGCACCACAACGGCGTTTACGATACTGGGAGCCAGAATTGGAGCTCTCAGTCAGCAATGCCAATCATCCTTCAAGATTCCGCAGGCACCCATTGCGGGCGTAGGTTCGTAAAACCAACAGTGAGTCATGGCGTCATCCTGTAGGCTATGATGGAAACTGGTAGCATGGCGTAGAGATATCATAACTCAAAAATTGCCAGATTCTTATGCACATATGAACCCTTATACAGTCTTCTTTTGTATGGATTCTAGTCACGGAGTGTACCTGCTGCTGTTGATTCCTCTGCCAGAAAGAGGCTGCTCACAGAGCTAATGTGATTCGGAAGAGAACACAACTGTAATAATTATTAAAACGTGAATAACAATGGTATATAACCACTTAATAGACCATACTCGAGTCACCGCTTACAGGAGAGCGATACAGATGACACCGCTCCTCTCCTCCCATGCAGACAGGAATCGCAAGGGAGATTCAGAGTCCCTGGAGTCTTTCGTGATCCCTTTCATGCGACTCCACGATTGAATCAATCACATACCCACGTTCTTCAGTATTCCCCATGATATAATGTGAGGTCTAGCCGGTTCTGCAGTTTCTCACTGATCTCACAGCCCGCCTCCCCAGGCGTGTGCGGGCCCTCTGTGAAACCATTGTGCCTAGCGGGGAATCAGATGAGGATAAAAGCAGCAAGTATTGAAAACATACCGTCATACTCTCTGTCTCCCATCTCTTAAGCTTAGAAGACTTTAAGGAAGAGCAGTCTCCATGTCCCGCAACAAGCTGGTGATTGCCCTGCCCAAGGGCCGTATTCTGCAAGAGGCGAGGCCGCTGCTTTGCGCAACCGGAATTGAGCCTGAGCCTGCTTTTGACGATCCACAGGCTAGACAACTTCGTTTTACTACTAATAATCCAGATGTGGATCTCATTCGGGTGCGCAGTTTTGACGTTGCCACCTTCGTTGCCTTTGGAGCAGCGCAGGTTGGCATCGCTGGCAATGATGTTCTGATGGAATTCGACTATACTGAAATCTACGCTCCTTTGGATTTAGGCATCGGTCTCTGCCGGCTCGCAGTGGCTGAACCTGAATATCTGTCGCAAGCTGACGAGCCGAGCCGCTGGAGTCATATTCGTGTGGCTACTAAGTATCCCGCAATCACTCGCCGCCACTTTGCAGCCCGGGGTGTTCAGGCCGAATGTATTAAGCTCAATGGTGCTATGGAACTTGCACCGGCTCTTGGTCTGTGCCAAAGAATCGTGGATTTGGTATCTTCAGGTAGGACTTTAGCTGCCAACGGTCTTAAAGAGATCGAACGTATCGCTGATATCACCACGCGATTAGTCGTCAATCGGGCAGCGCTGAAAACACGGCCAGAGGAGGTAGGCGCCTGGATCAACAGATTTCGTATGGTGACTGGCCATGGCCGTTGAACTGTTTGTGAGCGCTGCTGACTTCCCTGTCACATTTGCTGCTCTGTTGGCTCGCAAGCGTGAAAGGAACGCGGATGTCGATGGTGTGGTACGGACCATTCTCGCCGACGTACAGACACGTGGCGACGAAGCTGTACTTGACTACACCCGGCGTTTTGATCACATCGATCTTACCGCTAGCGATCTGCTGGTTTCCTTGGAAGAACAGAATACCTACGCTGATATCGCTCCGACCATCGCGGTAGCAGCGCTTGAGCTAGCTGCAGGGCGGATTCGTGACTTTCATTGCCGTCAGAAACCTGTGGATCTCGACTATGTGGATGCAGCTGGCGTGCAACTCGGCCAGCGGTGGACTCCCATTGAGTCAGTTGGTTTGTATGTGCCAGGCGGTACTACTTCTTACCCTTCGTCCGTGCTGATGAATGCTCTGCCGGCCCAAATGGCAGGGGTACCACGTGTAGTAATGGTGGTGCCAACCCCAGACGGTCATATCAACCCTCTGGTGTTTGCTGCTGCCCGCATCGCTGGTGTGGACGAAATCTATCGCATCGGAGGAGCACAGGCAGTCGCCGCCCTCGCTTATGGCACCGCGACGCTTGTTCCTGTAGACAAGATTGTCGGTCCCGGTAATGCCTATGTTGCGGCAGCCAAGCGGCAGGTGTTTGGCCAGGTTGGAATCGATATGATAGCTGGCCCTTCCGAAATTGTGGTGGTAGCGGATGGTGCCAACGATCCAGATTGGATCGCTGCTGACCTCATCAGTCAAGCTGAACACGATACGACAGCGCAAGCAATCCTCATCACGGACGACTGCTCCTTCGGTCAGCAGGTAGCCAGAGCGATAGACTCTCTTCTCGCCAGCCTGCCACGGGTCGAGATTGCACGGGCTAGCTGGGATCACTATGGAGTGATCATTATAGTAGAGACTCTGGAGCAGGCTGTGCCGCTTGTCGATGCCCTAGCGCCCGAGCATCTAGAGCTGGCGGTCGCCGATCCAGAAGCCCTGGCTGTGAAGGTGCATCATGCTGGTGCGATCTTTCTTGGCCGCCATACGCCAGAAGCCGTGGGTGATTATGTAGGCGGCCCCAATCACGTGCTACCCACGGCTTGTAGCGCCCGCTTCTCGTCTGGCTTATCAGTGCTCGATTTTCTGAAAAGGACCACCCTCCTGTCATGTGATTCTGCCGCTCTTGCCCGCATTGGTCCGACCGCTATTACTCTGGCTATGGCTGAGAACCTGCATGCTCATGGACGCGCTGTAGCCATACGGCTTCGCAATACCCGGATCTCCGTCTCCACAGGCGATTCCTGAGAGGATAAGCTTCGCACTAAGCCATCGTCATCTACCCTATAAAGCGGCTAAAGTAGCAATCTCTGGTCGCGCTGCAGTGAATCTTTAAAGGGAGATTCACAACAGCATGGTAGAAGGTTGTTCGATGAGTTTCTTAAGGACGGCAAGATAGTGAGCGGCGGTTGCGCCATCGACAGCGCGATGATCTACTGACAGTGTGCCTGTCATGAGAGTAGCAATGGTCAGTGTGTCCCGATGGACCACTGGCCGCCGTTCTGCTACACCAACCGCTAGGATGCAGGCCTGCGGTGGGTTAAGAATAGCCGAGAAATGCTGGATTCCACACATACCCAAGTTCGACAAACTGAAGGTACCACCTGCATACTCCTCCGGCTGGAGCCTACCGACACGGGCCTTGCGCACTAGCGCTCTCACCTCGCTGGTGATAGTGACTAAGCCCTTGCGGTCTGCATCACGGATAACAGGTGTGAAGAGCCCGGTGGGCGTATTAACTGCAAATGCCACATTCACTTGGACGTAGCGGCGTATGGCTTCTTCCGTGAAGCTAACGTTAACCGCTGGTATCTTACGCAGGGCTAAGGCACACGCCTTAATCAGCAGGTCGTTGACAGATAAGTGCCACCGCGAGTCTCTCCTCTCATCCTCTCTGTTTTCTTTGTCTTCGGCAACAAGGTGGGCATTGAGCTCGGCCCGCAATGCCAGAAACGCATCCATCTCAAAATCCGCCGTGAGCGTAAAATGCGGGGCGTGACGTACAGATTCGACCATGCGACAAGCAATAGTGCGGCGAATAGCAGTATGCGGCAATAGCTCGTGAGGCGGTTCTATATTACCTGTGATTGTATGTTCTTGTAATGCAGGTGCAGTTGTTAACATAGCGTGTTCGACATTGGCCTTAATAATGCGGCCATGAGGACCGCTGCCACGAAGAGTGGAGAGGTCAACATGGTAGCTCTGTGCCAAACGCCGGGCCAGGGGTGTAGCAAAAATCTTTTTTGTATTTTCGCCTGATACTGCTGCAGGCGCTGACACAGGGAGTGAAACAGCGGGCTCTTTCCCAAGAGCGCGTGTAGAAGCGGCTGTTCCTTTCCTCCGCAGGAGGGTGGCTTCCCCCTCCTGCTGCAGGAAAGCAACCGGCGTGTTGATTTCTGCCCTCCCCGCCTGTATGAGAATACGGTCTAGCATGCCGTCCTGCATGACCATCGCTTCTATAACCGTCTTGTTAGTTTCAATGCTAACGAGCGCCTCTCCGGATGAGATAAAATCTCCTTCATGTTTTAACCAAGACAGAATATTCCCCTCTGTCATGGTCGGCAACAGAGCGGACATAAGAATTGGAGTCGGCATCCGAGTGATTCCTTGGGCAGGATAGGGGGATGGTCAGTGGGATGGTGAATGGTTACGGCGTGTGGTAACAGACCGCCCGAGCCGCTGCTACTACAGCCTCCGGATGTGGCAAAGCGAGCCGTTCTAGACTCGCTGCGTAAGGCAGTGGCACATCTGCCCCTGTGACTCGCATGACAGGGGCATCAAGCCAATCGAAGGTGTGCTCGATCAGTAGGGCAGCGATTTCCGCACCGGTACCCGCATAGGGCCATCCTTCCTCAATTGTTACAAGACGATTTGTTTTTCTAACACTAGTAAAAATAGCATCAGCATCGATGGGGCGAAGCGTACGCAGATTAATGACCTCAGCCTCTATGCCCTCCTTCTCTAGCAGAAGAGCCGCCTCTAGTGCCATACTGACCATGCGTGAGAAGGCAACGAGTGTGACATGACGCCCTTGCCGTTCCACCCAGGCCCTGCCGATTGGTAGCACGAAATCGGGGGCATCCGGTACCTCGAAAGTCTGTCCATACATCAGTTCATGTTCTAGGAAGACAATAGGATTAGGGTCCCGGATAGCGGCTTTGAGTAGTCCCTTAGCATCAGCTGCTGACCACGGGGCAATGACCTTGAGACCTGGTACATGGGCGTACCAACTTGCGAAACATTGCGAATGCTGTGCTGCTGCCTGGGCTGCAGCCCCGTTGGGTCCGCGAAAGACAATGGGACACCCAAGCTGGCCACCGGCCATGTAGAGAGTCTTGGCAGCTGAATTCACTACTTGATCTATGGCCTGCATAGAGAAATTGAAGGTCATAAATTCCACGATAGGCCGTAGACCAGCAAACGCTGCTCCTACCCCTAGCCCCGTGAAACCCATTTCTGTGATGGGAGTATCAATGACCCGCTCAGGGCCAAACTCGTCGAGCAGACCTTGGCTGACTTTATAGGCGCCTTGGTACTGACCAACTTCCTCGCCAATCAGAAACACTGCAGGATCGCGGCGCATTTCTTCAGCTATGGCATCCCGCAAGGCCTCCCGCACGGTCTGACGCCTGAACGTGTGATTCTGGCTTTCCGTCGTCAGAAGGGGCACCAGACGCGACACTGGTGAGGACAACGATTCTGGTGAAGACAACTGAGACGACAAGGTAGCCGCCGGCACAGGTGCGGGAGTGGTCACAGCGGCTGCCAGGGAAATGGAGTCCTCTCCATCAAGCAAGAGCAGAGCTATCGGTTGGTTGACGGCCACCCTGTCGGTGCCAGCTGGCACCAGGATACGGTATAGAATACCTTCATCCGTTGCTTCCATTGCCATCGTAGCCTTATCTGTCTCAATCTCTGCGAGAGTGTCGCCTATAGACACTCGGTCGCCCTCCTCTTTGAACCAGCAAGCCAGTCTGCCCTCTGTCATAGTGGGCGATAGAGTCGGCATGAGGATTTGGATTGGCATCGGTTTAAGGACCCTTTTCTTTGCGCTCAGCTTTCAAGCAGTACGTCGGTATAGAGTTCAGCAGGCCCTGGCTCCGGACCGTCTTGAGCAAACGCCGTAGCAGCAGCCACTATGCTCTTGACCATGCGATCGACGTCTCGCAGGCCAGCTTCATCTAGTAAGCCGCGCTTCAGGAGAAGCTGGCGCAAGTGGTAGATGGGATCCCGTTCTGTCCGCATTCGCTGTACCTCTTCCTGGCTACGGTATTTGGCCGGATCAGACATTGAATGACCACGGTAGCGGTAGGTCTTCATTTCCAGAAGGAACGGCCCACGACCAGCCCTAATGGAATCTGTCGCTTCCACACCAGCAGCGTGAACAGCTAACACGTCCATACCGTTAACGACGCGACCAGGGATTCCATAAGCAACACCGCGCTGATAGAGAGCTTGACCGGCGGAAGCACGTTCTACAGCTGTACCCATGCTATAACGGTTATTCTCTATTACATACAATACCGGCAGCTTCCATAAGGCAGCCATATTGAAAGATTCATAAACCTGGCCCTGATTAGCAGCTCCATCGCCCATATAGCACCTGCACAGACCACCATCCTTGCGGTAGTGGTGGGCAAATCCAAGGCCAGTACCAATCGGCACCTGGGCACCGACAATACCGTGGCCACCATAAAACCCCTTCTCACGGCTGAACATATGCATGGAACCACCCTTACCCTTGGAGTAGCCATTGCAGCGGCCAGTCAACTCTGCCATGACCCCTCTCGGATCCATACCACAGGCCAACATGTGACCGTGCTCGCGATAGCTGGTAATCATAGTATCCATTGGTTCAGCATTGGCCTGCAGTCCGACAACAACTGCTTCTTGCCCAATGTAGAGGTGGCAGAAACCGGTGATGAGGCCCCTGCTGTACAATTGCCCAGCCTGTTCCTCGAACCGGCGTATGAGCAGCATGTCATAGTAGAATTTCTTCAGGATGTCAGGCGCTGGTAGATTGCGCTGCAAATCGGTGTCGTCTGGTGCAACGGAGGCAGAATGACCCAACATATATCCTCCCCTGACATGGCATACGGCAAACCCGGGCCACGAGATGGCTAAGACATGTAGTTTGGATAGCTAGTATATGACAGAGACCAATACCCTGCCGAGAGAAAAAGCAGATGAGACCCTAAGCAAGAAGCGTAAATCTCAATCTGTTAGTTCAAGACCCCCCACTGAGTGAAGACAGCTCCTAAGAAGCATGGGTGAGGGTATGTGTGTCAGCCGCAAGCTCTAGCTGATGTTTCAGCGCTTCTGTTCTCTGCTCCAGCATGCGCACTTCTCGGTTACGGGCTCGGATACGAACGCGCAGACGGCCACTGGCCACCCATGTTGTTGCCAACCCAAGCAGAAAGCCTACTGCTAGCGGTCCCAATGCTATCAGATAGATAGGCACTTCGAGTCCGAATGGCAATGGCCACAAATCTAGCCGAACATTTGCACGGTTGGAGACGGCGAAAACGCCTAAGACGGCAGCGAAAGGGAGGCTGACAATCCAGCTGAGGATTCTCATAGCAGCCGTCACAGAAAGAGAGACTTCGCGTGAGTATTGAGGCGTTCCCGCAACTGCTTTCCAATCTTGAAACAGGGCACAGCCTTCTCAGCAACAGCCACATCCTCACCGGTGCGAGGATTACGTCCAATACGCGCATCTCTGATCTTGACAGAAAAGGCACCAAATCCACGCAATTCCACCCGATCTCCACGCGCAAGAGCCGCCACGATCGCCTCAAAAAGAGTTGCTACAATACGCTCAATATCGCGTTGGCTAAGATGAGGATTCCTTTCTGCAAGATGTGTAATCAGCTCTGAGCGAGTCATGGCGCGTGTTCTTCTCGCCATTCTTGCTTGCCGCCCATCTACCCCTCTTCTCTCCCCCGACCCGAGCCCACTTTCTGGCTGCCACGTTCCCTTTGCAATTCTGTCACGGCCCGTTAGTTAGCGGCCAGCGGCGTCTTTCCCTTCTCTTGCCTGCTTCAAGGCGGCCCCGAGGATATCCCCCAAAGAAGCACCTGCCTCGACTACTCCATACTCCGCCATCGCTTTCTTTTCCTCATCGAACTCACGTGCTTTGATGGACAGAGCAATACGCCGAGTGGCACGATCGATGGCAGTCACTTTGGCGTCCACTTTCTCCCCCACAGCAAACCGTTCTGGTCTTTGTTCACCGCGATCCCGTGCCAACTCCGCTTTGCGGATAAAACCCTGTACTGAGTTGTTAATGATGACTTCGACGCCGCTCTCCTGAATTTGTGAGACGATACAGGGAACAATATCTCCCTTTTTCAGACTCCTGACGGTATCTGTGAATGGGTCCTCAGTCAACTGCTTGATCCCAAGCGAGATGCGTTCCTTGTCTACGTCTACATCCAAGACCTTCGCCTGCACCACGTCGCCTTTCCTGTAATCCTGCACGGCTTCTTCACCAGAACGATTCCAGTCAAGATCGGAAAGATGAACCATGCCATCAATCTCGCTAGTCAGGCCGATGAACAAGCCAAATTCTGTGATATTCTTCACCTCACCTTCGATCATAGAGCCAATAGGAAACTTCTGTAAAAAAGACTCCCAAGGATTGCCCATTGTCTGCTTGAGTCCAAGCGAGATACGACGTTTCTGCGGATCCACATCGAGTACCATCACCTCCACTTCCTGGCTAGTGGAGAGAATCTTCCCGGGATGAATGTTCTTCTTCGTCCAACTCATTTCAGAAATGTGCACAAGCCCTTCAACACCCGCTTCGAGTTCAACGAAGGCTCCATAGTCTGTGATGTTAGTCACACGCCCACTGCATTTTGTGCCAATGGGGTACTTGTGGTCCACCTTTTCCCATGGATCAGTTTCGAGCTGTTTCATGCCAAGGCTAATTCTTTGAGTTTCTGCGTTGAAACGCACCACCTGCACCTTGACAGTCTGGCCGATATGTAGCACCTCGCTCGGATGATTAATACGCTTCCAGGAAATATCTGTAACATGTAATAGGCCATCCACGCCGCCCAAGTCAACGAAAGCGCCGTAATCTGTGATATTCTTCACCACCCCTTCTAGTACCTGACTCTCACGCAGATTCTCTATTAAGTCGCTGCGCTGTTCTGCACGGGTTTCCTCGAGCACAGCCCGACGAGAAACGACGATGTTGCCGCGAGCACGATCCATTTTTAAAATCTGGAAAGGTTGCGGTGTCCCCATCAACGGGCTGATGTCACGCACAGGACGGATATCTACCTGGCTGCCTGGCAGGAAGGCTATAGCGCCGTTTAGATCAACCGTGAAGCCACCTTTGACCCTGCCGAAGATCACACCTGTGACTCTCTGACTTTCGTGAGCAGCTTTTTCTAACTCGTTCCAGGCTTCTTCTCTACGGGCCTTATCACGGGAAAGGACAATCGTCCCATCCCGATCCTCGTAACGCTCGACGAACACCTCAACGGTATCACCTGGCCCGACCTCAGGCCTACCTCCGGGAGGGGAGAATTCTTTCAAAGCGACTCGCCCCTCGGACTTCAGGCCGACATCGACGGTCACAAAATCGCTGTCCACGTTGAGCACGGTTCCCTTGAGCACGTTACCTTCAATGCTTCCGCTCTTGCCCAATGATCCATCTAGAAGGGCGGCAAAATCTTCATCTGTGGGAAAAACAGTGACGGTATCGGCCATACGGTTTTATCCTTTCTTCATCAGTTCCCGACCAGCTGGTTGTTCCCAGCAATCTTGCGAAGAAAAACGAGTTGCTACCACCCTCTTGAGAGGCAACCTAGATTTATCACAGTTCAGGCATAGTCTTTAGAGGCCACCTTCAAGAAAGAAGAGGTGAAACATAGGTTAATGCCCTGGCCAGAGCCATATCGGCATCCATCTCCGACGTATCCAAAATGAAAGCATCTTCTGCCGGCATCAACAGCGCGATGACACGCTCACTATCACGTCGATCGCGCTCGCGCATTCTCTCAAGGACATTCTCCTCTATAGCCGGCATCCCACGCTCCCGCAACTCCTTTACGCGGCGCCTAGCACGAACAGCCAGATTGGCCGTGACGAACAACTTACATTCGGCATTAGGACAGACGACCGTGCCAACATCACGACCGTCCATTACAGCACCGTCTACACCCTCTGGCGGGCAACTTGCAAACGCGCGTTGGAAAGTCAGGAGCATGGCCCGTACCTCCGGGATCACCGCTACCTGCGATGCTACTTGCCCAGTTTCCTCTGCCCGCAGCATGGGATCTGTGAGGGGGGCCGCCGCTACTCCACGAGCCGCATCAACGACAGCAGCCGTATCACTAGGGTTACTCCCCCTGCGCAGTACGGCAAGGCCAACAGCTCTATACAATAGACCGGTATCCATATAGGCAAATCCCAGACGCTCTGCAAGCCGACGGGCCAAGGTTCCCTTCCCACCTGCTGCAGGCCCATCGACAGTCACAATCATCCCCTTCTCCCCTTTGCAACACGTTCGAAGACAGCACGTACTGTTCGTCTTTTTTCTAGGAAAAGATCCGTAATGCGTCCTGCAGTCGACGAAAGGGAGACTGATCACTTGCCAGAGACAGATCACCAATCCGTCTGACACCCTCGCGACCGAAGCGCTCCTGGATCAACTCTCTCAGCCACTGCTCTGCCTGAGTCTGACGGGTCACACTCAGACGCCCGCTTTCACGCAGGAAGACAGCGTGAGAATCGATGTTGGCAATAACATGTTTAATACTTTGCCGTACAGAAGCTGCAACCAAAAGAATAGGAACTTTCCAAGGATCAAAGCCGTTGAGTTCATGATATACCAGGGAAAGAGCTGCCTGGACATCCGCCTGAGCCTGTACAGCAGGCTTGCCCATATCCGCTTTAGTCACAAGAACAATATGGGGAATCTCGACGATGCCTGCTTTCATGAATTGCAACGAATCGCCCGACCCAGGCTGTATGCAGAACAGCACAGTATCGGCTACGCTAGCTATATCAGTCTCAGACTGACCGACCCCGACTGTCTCAATTAACACTATGTCATAGAGAGCACGCATCAACACCATACCAGAGACAGTCAGAGCTGCGAGGCCACCTAGCTTATCGCGGGCAGCCATAGAGCGGATAAAAAGTCCCTGATCCTCTGGATCAGTGGTGAGGCGCATACGATCCCCTAGAAGAGCACCCCCAGTCCGACGCGACGACGGATCAACGGCAATCACACCGACTGTGCGATTCTGTGCGCGCCAATCGTTAATGAGGGAGCCCATCAGCGTAGATTTGCCCACGCCGGGTGGGCCCGTAATGCCTACCACATGACCAACCGGTGCCGCATAGGCAGCATCGAGTAGGGCCACTGTCTTCTCGGAATCTGGGGTACACTCGATCTGGGCGAAAGCACGAGCCACAGCCGCCTTACCGCCAGTTGCTAATACATGCAGAATCTCGTAGTCCAATAACTCTTCCACTATCGCGTGTCTCTATGCTCGTGACCTTGGCGTTTAAAACACTCTATTATGCTCGTGACAGCAGGCCCACGCAAGATAGGTGAGAGACTTCTTCACAAGTTCTACTTCACGCCTGCATTGCTCCTTTCATAGATCCCTGATTTGCCACCACTTTTGTGAAGTAATCGGATATCAGTGAATCGCATACTACGGTCAATGGCCTTGCACATGTCATAGACTGCTAGAGCGGCAACGCTGACAGCGGTTAGGGCCTCCATCTCTGTGCCTGTTTGCCCAGTTGACCGAATAGTAGCAATGATCTCGACAGCATTGCGACTTGGCTCGCAGGTCAGGTCAATGCTTACAGCAGTCAGGGCGAGTGGATGGCATAAGGGCACGAGATCAGCCGTGCGCTTAGCTGCCATAATACCCGCTATCCGGGCTATAGAGAGAACATCACCTTTTTCAATAGTATTATTCATAATACGGTGTAGTGTAACAGGCTGCATGAGTATCATGCCACTAGCAGTGGCAATACGCTCTGTGACAGCCTTTTCTGTGATATCTACCATGCTAGCCTTACCACTAGCATCAATGTGCGTTAGAACATTTCTCTCTTCTAGATTTTCCATCTCTAAACTCACACTCAAAACAAGCATGAACTCAACCTCAGCCTATTCAGGCTGAAGTACTGTTATTCTCTTTTGTATTACCATTATAAAGAGCACGTGTAGCTTTAGATACATTTTTTGAGCGCATTAGCGATTCACCGATGAGAAAACGGCGGATACCGACTCTAGCGAGGCGAGCGAGGTCTGCTGGCTGGCTGAGCCCACTCTCGGCTACGAGCACGCGATCAACGGGCACCAGGGCCGCTAGCCGCTCGCTCACTGTTATATCCACTCGCATGGTCATGAGGTTTCGATTATTGATTCCTAAGAGCCGAGAGTTTAAGTTCATAGCACGTGAGAGATCCTTTTCATTATGTACTTCTACTAATACATCCAAATCAAATTCGCCAGCCGCTGACTCCAGCTCGACCGCCTGACTGTCCGAGACAGCCGCCAGGATAATCAGAATAGCATCAGCGCCAATTATCCGTGATTCCACTACTTGATAAGGATCAAGGAAGAATTCCTTACGCAGAATGGGTAGATCAACGGCAGTGCGCGCCTGGAGAACAAAAGCATCATCGCCTTGAAAATAGGGACCGTCGGTCAAGACAGACAGGCAAGCAGCACCACCCGTGGCATATTCTTTAGCCAATGCCGACGGATCAAAATCGGTGCGGATCACACCAACTGAGGGCGAGGCTTTCTTGATCTCTGTGATGAGAGCGCTACCTCTAGTATAGACAACTCGATTGAGAGCGGCCGCGAACCCGCGTGGTATAGCGGTCATCTTGGCCTGTCTCATGAGGGTAGATAGAGACACAGCAGCGCGTCGTGTGGCAATATGTTCGCGCTTGGTGGCGCAGATACGGGCTAGCAGATCGGACATTTCTACGTCCCCTCATCCAGTAAGTAAGCTCCGCCCTTACTCCAGTGCTTGTCGTAGGGCTGCCGCAGTAGCGAGTGAACATAATGGCAATGCTGTGCACAACAGCGCAGCCAAAATGAGCAACGGCATCTGCCGTCCCTCTAACCCCATGCTTGCCACCTCTACTGCCGCAACACCGAAGATCAATACCGGGATATAGAGTGGTAGTACTAATAGTGATAATAAAATACTACCACGGCGCGCCCCTAATACCAGTGCAGCTCCTACAGCACCAATAAGACTCAGGGTAGGTGTCCCCAAAGCCATGGCTATGACCAAGGCTGTCACTCCTTTTGCTTTCATCTGCAAAAATACTGCTAGCAGCGGTGCAGCCACCGTCAATGGCAGCCCTGTAGTCAGCCAATGGGCTATTACCTTAGCCAGCGTCACGGCTGTTAGGGGCAGTGGCACGAGGGCAAGCAAGTCCATGCTACCGTCCTCATAGTCATTCTGGAACATACGATCGAGCGACAGCAGGGTAGCCAGAAGGGCCATCACCCATAGTACACCTGCACTGAGCCGCTCTAACACTTGAGGTTCAGGGCCGACACCAAGTGGAAACAGCATCACCGCCAGCACAAAAAAGCCCAGTACTAACAGGGTGTCAGTCCCTTGTCGGGATACCAACCTGAGGTCGCGACGCACGATACACATGATAGCCCTCACAGTCTGCTGCCCTTTCTTGGGTAGACCCTTTGTAGTGGATTGAAGGCAAAATCACGCATGTCTAACTGTCGTGCTTGTGGTAGATCTACTATCATGTGCGTTGAAAGGATGACCATACCGCCACGGGCCCGATGCGCGGCTATTATGTTCCCCAGCGCGGTTATAGAATCTTGATCCAGAGCGGTAGCTGGTTCATCGAGTAGCCATAGATCTGCTGTGTCTAGAAGCAATCGTGCCAGGTTCACCCGCCGCTTCTGCCCAGCTGATAGCAGTCGGCCCGGCGTGTCAGCAAAGGCACTGAGACCAAAACAAGTCAGAGCTCGTGCCGTAGCTTCTGCCACCTGCTGCTGTCCAAGACCAGCCAGCCCGCCCCAAAATACCAGAGCCTCGGCGACTGAGAGAGCTGGCTTGATAGCATCTAGATGTCCTACATAGCGCACTGCAGCTGTGTAACGTTCAGGTGCGTCATCAATGGGCCGTCCTTTCCAGTACAACTCTCCTGTAGCAGGACGTGATAGTCCTGCCAGAAGTCGCAGGAGACTAGATTTACCACTACCATTTGGACCAAGCAGCAAAAGAGATTCACTAGGCTCAAGTGTGAAAGACAGACTAGCAAATACCATCCGTTCACCACGGAGACACGCTAAGTTTCTGCCTGCAAAGCCATATGGAGGAACAGGGAGAACTGCTACGGATCGCGAATGTTTAAAAGCAGACATCATGATTGTGATCGTAGGCAGAACATAGAAACTTTTCCCAACTTTCCCAATTGAAGGCCAACATCTCCAGACTGCTTTTGCCGCTAGTCGGACAACAGGCTATTAAACCATTGGGGCCTATCTTGGCATAGGCTAACAGATGTGTATGATACATCATGCCATGGGCCCATGGTGAGACTAACCAAGTGGGTGACACGGGAGGTGTCATGGAAGCGAAAGAAGCCCTAGCATTCGACGATGTGCTACTCGTGCCAGCCGAGTCCCATATCCTACCCTCCCAAGTCAACGTCCGCACACGCCTGACAAACTCCATTGAGCTTGGCATTCCCTTGGTGTCAGCGGCTATGGACACTGTGACAGAACATGCCTTAGCCATTGCTATGGCACAAGCCGGTGGTATCGGTGTCATACACAAAAATATGGATATTGATGCGCAAATTGAGGAGGTACGCAAAGTCAAACGCTTCGAAGCTGGAATGGTAGTCAATCCGGTTGTGATACACCCTAAGCAGCCTCTGTCAGAGGCATTGGCATTGATGGTGAGCTATCATATCTCGGGAATCCCAGTTATTGAGCGCAACGGCAAGCTGGTAGGCATCTTGACCAACCGCGATCTCCGCTTTGCCACTAACATGGATCAGCCAGTCTCAGAGTTCATGACTAAGGAGGCTCTCGTCACAGTGCGTGAAGGGGTCGGTCGCGATGAGGCGCGTCGTTTATTCCACCAGCATCGTATTGAGAAGCTGATTGTAGTCGACGATGAGTATCGCTGTATCGGCCTCATAACCGTCAAGGATATGGAAAAGGCCCTCTCCTACCCAAACGCCTGTAAAGACGAATGTGGTCGGCTGCGGGTTAGCGCTGCTGTCGGCGTTGGCCAAGAGGGCCTGACTCGCGCTGAAGCCCTACTGAACGCCGGTGCAGATGTTGTAGTGGTGGATACCGCGCATGGTCATGCGCAAAGGGTGATACAGGCCGTGCGTGATATCAAGGCCCTTGCCAATAGTGATGCTGATGCCCAGGTGATTGCTGGCAATATTGCCACTGCGGCAGGGGCTGAAGCTCTCATTACCGCTGGTGTCGATGCAGTCAAGGTAGGGATCGGGCCAGGGTCCATCTGTACAACCCGTGTCGTCGCAGGTGTTGGCGTGCCACAGTTCACTGCTGTCATGGAAGTCGCTGAGGTGGCACGTTGTCACGGTATTCCAGTCATCGCCGACGGCGGCATCAAGTCCTCAGGCGATCTCGCTAAAGCTATTGCTGCCGGTGGTGATAGTGTTATGATCGGTTCGCTATTTGCTGGCACCCAAGAGGCTCCAGGTGAGGTGTTTCTCTATCAAGGACGTTCTTACAAAGTCTACCGCGGTATGGGCTCTCTTGGAGCCATGGCAAGAGGATCTGCAGACCGCTATTTCCAGGCAGATGTGTCACACAGCTTGAAGCTGGTGCCAGAAGGGATTGAGGGACGAGTACCCTTCAAGGGGCCGGTTGCTGCTGTTATCCACCAACTCGTTGGTGGCTTGAAGTCAGCGATGGGCTATACCGGCAATTCAGTGATCGCTGATTTGCACAAGCATGCCAATTTTCGGCGAGTCACTGCTGCTGGCTTGCGCGAGAGTCACGTGCACGACGTGGCTATTACTCGAGAAGCCCCTAACTATCGGCCAGAGAACTTCTAATCCTTTCCCCGGACAGCAGGGAGAGGAGCAACCAAGGCAAACAACGATGCTCCTGCCCACCCGTGGATGTATAATACCCCTTTTACGAGAGTTGTCTATTGTGCTCTATTTATAATGGCATGATGGTAGAATTCTGTACAGGTACAGACTATAGACTTTATAATATACGAGTAAACTACTTATGCATGTATAAAAATCTTGTAGTGCAAGTATTACAAAATACGACAAGGGAAGAGACGAGGATCATAAAGTTTAACTATGGAGTGTTGAAACTTTACTAGGCCGAAAGTTCAATGATATCCTCGAGGTTTCGCTCTAGTACTATAGAGGGACATCATAGAGGGACAGCAAGGCTGATGGTCAATGTGCAACCATGGGTGCAGAGAGTCATTCCAGAGGAGTCAATTCCTAGTATCGCAAACACTAGTACGTTTCTAGCAAATCTTGCATATCTTGTTTCCATACGCCTGGAGAAAAATCCGTGTTATGATTGCTGAACCTGTTCAGTAGATGTCTACTGCAAGTTATTTATGGCGTAGAAGAGTGAGGAATGACCTCCTGGTGAGGGTATGACTAGAAGCTGGACTAGAGGCGCTATGATGATCTCAGTACAAGATGCTCGCTGTCGTATCATGACTCCATTGCGGCGGCTTGGGGCAGAGCTTGTCAGTCTACGCGAAGCTGCGGATCGGATTTTAGCCGTTGATATCGCTGCCCGCATCACCCATCCGCAAGCAGCGGTTTCCGCTATGGACGGCTACGCGGTCCGTGTAGTCGATATCGCTCATAGACCAGTCACGCTGGCAGTCGTGGCCCAATCTGCAGCTGGTCACCCCGCTGGGCGCGGAATCGGCCCAGGGGAGGCTGTGCGTATCTTCACTGGTGCCGTCATTCCGGCTGGTGCTGATTGCATCTTATTACAGGAGGATGTTGAAACAGGCCCAGAGAAAAACATCATCGTACAGAAACAGACAACAACAGGTTCCCATATCCGTCCAGCAGGCTCTGACTTTAAAGCCGGTGACGTCCTCCTACGAGCGGGTAGATGCCTAAGCTTTCGTGATATTGCCTTAGCCGCGGCCATGAATGTGCCGTGGTTCCCGGTGGTGCGTCGGCCACGAGTGGCGATTCTCTCTACAGGTGAAGAAATCCGCCTACCTGGGGAGAGCATAGGGCCAGGAGAGCTCATTGATTCTAACGGATTTGGCATCTCTGTTCTGATTGCTAGCCATGGTGGCGTGGCAGAGAACCTGGGGATGGCAAGTGACAACCGGGATTCGCTCCTGTCTTTAGTAGAGGCGGCTAGGGGGGCAGATTTACTAGTAATCACTGGTGGAGTTTCTGTAGGAGAATATGACCTGGTACGAGAAGTTTTAAGTGAAGCCGGTATGATTCTTGATTTCTGGAAGGTGGCAGTACGACCGGGCAAGCCTCTGATGAGCGGCCACCTCGCTGGCATGCCAGTGCTTGGCCTGCCCGGTAATCCAGTTTCTGCGCTGGTCAGTGCAATCCTCTTTGTGTTACCAGCTCTGAATACTCTGCTCGGTCTGCCCGTACAGACTGGTGCTGAGCGGCAAAGCGGTGTGTTGACATGTAACTTACCCGCTAATGATTCACGGGAGGACTACCTACGTGCTATCTGTGTTCGCACAGATGATCATGTGCTTCATGTCACGCCTTTCGCGCAACAGGATAGTGCCATGCAGGCTATTCTAGCGAAGGCTAATTGTCTAGCTATTAGGCCACAGTATGCATCTTCTGCTAGAAGAGGTGATTCTATAGATATTATTATACTGGAATCTTTATGATCATCTCTCCTATTGAGCTGTATGCAGCATATAAGAGAACATTCAGGATACAGAATGAGAGCCTATCACGAAGGGGCCAGGTGCTTAAGAGGCGCAACGAGGAGCGCGCTATGCTTACAAAAAAACAGTATGAACTGCTGATATTCATCGACCGTCGTCTTAAAGCGGCAGGTGTCTCACCATCTTTTGATGAGATGAAAGATGCCCTCAGTCTGAAAAGCAAATCCGGTATCCACCGTCTTATCACTGGTCTGGAAGAGCGGGGTTTTATTCGACGGCTACCGCATCGGGCCAGAGCTTTAGAGGTGCTGCGTCTGCCCGAAAATTTGGAGGAACAGCCTGTGCTTCCCCCCGTTTTCACATCGGACGTCATGCTAGGCGATTTTCGTCCTGCCCTGCCGGGCGCAAGGGTGGCAGTCGATGTTGGAGCGGTACAATTACCCCTGTATGGTAGGATCCCAGCTGGGACATCCATCGAGACTCTGCGTGATACCTCGACCATGGTTGATGTCCCAGCCTGTATGATTGGCAAGGGTGACGAGTATTATGCTCTGACTGTTGAGGGCGACTCTATGGTCGAGGCGGGTATCCTGGAGGGAGACACGGTGCTGATTCGGCGTTGCGAAATGGCGGAGAACGGTGCCATCGTTGTCTCTCTAGTAGACGGCACAGAAGTGACACTCAAACGTCTGCGCCGCAGTGGGGCATCCATTGCCCTTGAATCCGCTAACGGCAAATACGAAACGCGCATCTTCTGCCCTGACCGGGTTCAGGTACAAGGAGTCTTAGTCGGATTGCTGCGCACCTATTGAACAGGCCATTCAAGCTACTCCTTCTCTGCACACAACGGAAGATTGCCTGATTCTCCTTGAGATGGTGAGATACGGGTGCTACATTCTTCCACATTCTTCCCATGCCTGCCAAACTACTGTGTAGCACAACCCATCTCCAGCCATTTTGTATGACGCTCTATCGACAGCGCGGCAACTCTAACTCTTTAATGGTGTATTTTTTTGAGAGTTACAATTTGAAGATGTTTTGTCTGTACTGTCCACTAAAAGTGGTAAACTGAGCGCATCAACTAGAGCTCGTAGTTCTTGACGTGCCGCCACATGCGACATGTTGAGGGCGACTCCTACGCCTCCTTCGCGCAAATCCAGTAACGTAAGGCCTCGCAGGAACATTTCTCTGTAGATCACGCGCTCCGATAATCCAGAGACAAGGCGAAACCCTACGCGACGTGCCAACTCGGCCAGGAGATGATCGATATCCCTTTTATTACGTGTACTTATCTGTGATAAACGATTACGGGTTACAACCCATGCGATGCTTTCGCCGTCATCTATTGCCCGTTGCTTACGAATTTGCCACACCATCTCAGCGTAGTGACTGGGACCACTCACTCGCATAGTCTTGGGATTCACACGGGCGAGCACGTCAAGGTCGATCAGACTGTCGTTCAAGGGTGTTAAGAGAGTGTCGGCATAAGTATGACCCAGTCTAGATAAATAATGATCACTACCTGGTGTATCTATCACAATTATATTACAACTTGCACGAAGACGGTTAACGCAGTCGTCAAGACATTGCAAATCTTCTTCCAGAGCCATACCGGTAGCATAAGGATCACTTGCAACGACCGATTCATGTACCGGCATAGGCAGAGTCAAGTGCTGCTGTGTAATGAAGAGTCTTCGATTTTCGACGTAGCGAGTCAACGTGGCCTGGCGAGCATCGAGGTCAATGGACCCAACTCGTAGACCCTTGTTCATCAGATTGACCATGACATGCATGGCAATGGTTGACTTACCCGTACCACCCTTTTCGTTTCCGACAACGATGATGTAAGCCCCTTGTGTCATGGCCTTTCCTTCAGGCTGGGCGCAGCCAGACAGCCGTGTCATGGAAAGCGGCCCCGCCCGCTGGGGGTACAGGATCAGCGCCCGTCAGTGTGTTAATACCAGAACCATTGATGAAATCGTGGGCTGGCCAGACACTTTCAACTACAATGACGCCTCGTGGCAAACCGGGAAAGACTTGTGCATGTAAGGTCACCATCCCGCGTTTATTGCCAAGATGTATAACCGCACCATCCGTAATGCCAGCTGCTCTGCAATCTTCAGGGTGGATCAGAACGGTTGGCCGACCCTGGTGCTGCCTTGAGGTAGGCGACTCAGAAAAGGTCGAATTCAGAAAGTCACGTGCTGGCGCCGTAATGAGCCTGAAGGGATGTGTTTGGTCTGCGTCTTCGATCAGAGGAACATGGTCTGGCAAAGCAGGTAAAGAGGGACTGCCAAGGGCCCATGCAGGCGCGAAGTGAAACCGTCCATCAGATTGGGCGAAACCTGTAAGAAAATGCTGCTCTGTGAAGGACTGAGCACAATCGAGCCAGCCGCATGTCTGTACGGTGGTGGCTGATGGTAGACCAGAAGCTGCCAGCACGTACTCAATCATGCTCCAGGCATCAAAGGCAAGACTCACATGGTCACTTCCTAACCGTTGCACGATGGAATTGATGACATCATGATTGCTGCGCGACTCGCCAATGGGCGGAAGAATAGCCCTGGCAATTTGCAGAAAGGTATGGCCATAAGACGTATAGAGATCATCATGCTCAAGGAAAGTAGTGGCTGGTAAAATCACGTCAGCAAAGCGGGCTGTGTCAGTCAGAAACTGTTCATGAACACATAGGAACAGATCCTCCCGCGCTAACCCTCGGCATACTAGTGCACTTTCCGGAGCCGTGGCCGCTGGGTTGGCATTCTGCACTAGCATGGCTGTAACCGGCTCGTCTCCGACCAGAGCCGCTGCATTGCCTGTTAGCACACGGCCAATCTGCGACATATCCAAGGTACGTACTGCGGTATCGCGGGCATCGTTTGCCTCTACCAGGGTAGTGTCTATATGGAAGGTATCTGAGGTGGACAACAGCGCCCCTCCGCCCCGATGACGCCATGCTCCCGTCACTGCTGGCAGGCAGGAAGCAGCGTGCAATGCTACAGCGCCATTGCGCGATCGCGTCATGCCGTAACCAAAGCGAATGAAACTGCGTGGTGTGCAGCCATATAATGCCGCAAAGGTCTCAATCATCTCAGGAGTCAAACCCGTGATAGCAGCCGCCCATGTCGGTGGGCGTTGCGCTACATGGTGTTCTAGAGCCTCCGGGACATCAGTGTAGCGGGCCAGGTACTCCTGATTGGCCAATCCGTCTCTAAACAGAATATGCATAACCGCACAGGCAAGAGCTCCATCTGTTCCGGGACGCAGAGGCAAGTGATGGTCAGCGCTTGCAGCACTAGCTGTTCGATAGGGATCAATGACTACAATTTTCGCCCCTCTTGTTTTGCGAGCTTTAATTGCATGTGACCAAGTATTGATCTGCGTGACAATCGGGTTCATACCCCAGAAGACGATTAAATCAGAGTCATGCATCTCACGAGGATCTGGGCCAATCTTGGTACCAACGCCAGCTAGCCAGCCTGCGCTACCGATGGCAGCACAGATAGTAGTCTTTTGGTGCGATCCTCCCGCAAGATGACGCAACCGATGAATGGCTCCCCGTTGTACTAATCCCATAGTGCCACCGTAGGAATAGGGCCACAGAGTCGCTCTTCCAAAACGCTTTTGTGCATTCTGGAAGGCAGTGACAACGGTCTCAAGAGCCTCCTCCCACCCAATGGCCTCAAACGCACCCAACCCTTTCGGACCGCTACGCCGCAAAGGAGTCATGAGTCTCCCTGGGTGGTAGACTCGCTCTGCATAGCGAGCCACTTTGGCACAAACGACCCCGTCAGTATAAGGGTGATCGACCGCACCGCGTATGTGCCCAACTCGATTGTCCGACAGCTGTTCTACCACCAGTGCACACGTGCCTGGACAATCGTGCGGACAAACAGAGGGCAAACCCTTTCTAATCATATACGCCCTTTCTGTCATTCTTTGAGTGTAAGATCCACTGTCTCAATAGGCAACTATGAGCATGGGAATGACAGTTGCTACCCTGACAGGAACAGCACACTCGCAGTCTCATGTTAGCACAAAGCCGCATACGTAGCGTAGGACGTGTTCCTCAAGATTTACCTGGCAGAGTTTTCCAAGGAATCAGAGATATTGGCCCCAGCCCTGTTCATTATTTGCACAAAATTTGGAAAGCTGGTAGCGATAGCCTCCTGAGCATTCTCTACCGTCACAGGCTCTTGAGTCACCAGTCCCAGTACCAAGAAAGCCATGGCGATACGGTGGTCGCAGGCAGCGTTCACGCGAGCCCCGCCCAGCAGTGGGCGACCGTTGCCGTAGATGATAAGAGTATCACCCTGTATATCAACCCGGCTGCCGCATGCAGATAACCCGCGAGCGATAGCAGTTAAGCGATCACTTTCCTTGAGTCGCAGCTCTGCTAGACCGTACATGCGGGTAGTACCGTTGGCACAGGCTGCGGCTATAGCAAGCACTGGATATTCATCGATCATGCTGGGGACTCTGGTTGCCGGCACATCAATGCCCGTCAGCGGGGCATGACGGACTACGAGATCAGCGACCGGCTCGTCGCTGTCTCCTCGAGCATTCATCATCTCTACCTGCGCTCCCATTTCCCGCAGAGTGTCATAAAGAGCAGAGCGTAGGGGGTTCGTACAAACACCGACGAGCGTCACTGCCCCTCCCGGTACAAGCAAGGCCGCCACAGCTAGAAAAGCAGCTGAGGAGGGATCAGCAGGTACCGTTACCGCCCGCCCGCTGATCTCAGGCTGGCCAGTGAGGGTGATAATCCGTCCCCCCGTCATGTTCTCTTCCACTCTCAGGATGGCGCCGAATCCCTGCAGCATACGTTCAGTGTGATCGCGGGTTGGCAGAGGCTCTATGACAGTGGTTGTACCTGGGGTATTGAGACCAGCCAGCAGTACAGCTGACTTCACCTGCGCTGAAGCTACTTCCAGTGTATGGACGATGGGGATAGGATGGGCTGTGCCAGCCATGGCCAGTGGTAACTGGCCGTTAGCGCGGGCCAGAAAACAAGCACCTATGCTGTGCAGAGGCTTCATCACCCGCTGCATAGGTCGTGCCCGCAAGCTAGCATCACCTGTCAGCACACAGGTCAAAGGATGGCTAGCCAGGAGACCCATGAGGAGTCTGGCTCCAGTCCCAGAGTTACCCATGTCAAGTATGTTCATGGGTTCAGCTAAACCGCCAATCCCTCGCCCATATAAACGCCAGGAGGCAGGTGCAATGCGGGTCACATCTGTCCCTAAAGCCCGCATCGCAGCAGCAGTGCGGAAGACATCCTCGCTCTCAAGCAAGCCGGTGATAATGGTTTCCCCTACGGCTAAGGCACCTATCATTAACACTCGGTGCGAGAGCGATTTGTCCCCAGGGATGGGCAAAGTGCCGCTAAAATGATTTGCGTGCAAGGAGGTAAGAGATGTGGTCAAGTCTGGACTCCCGTGTCAACAGGTTTCTCTGAGGGAGAATGAGTCAGTAGAAGTAGCACAAGACAGAACAGGCTGTGTGCACTTTCCAACTGGTTCGCTTGAACTTTTGACCGATCTGACAGAACATGGCCACACGGCCACAGTGGCTTAACATTTGAAGACCATGGGAGGATATGCGGGTGGCAAAACCGGAGTGGGGTATCAAGAGAACCTGCTTGAATTGCGAAGCCCATTTCTACGACCTACGACGCAATCCAATCCGTTGCCCCAAGTGCAACAGCAGCTTCATCGAACCTGAGGTATCATTCCGTACGCAGCGACCGGTGGCCACGAGGAAGATGGTGAAACCGATCATGGCGACAAAAACGGTCGAAGAACTCGATATGAACCTTCCAGAGAGTGATAAGTCAGAAGTCACTCTTGCTGGTATCCATGAAGATGGTGCGATAGAATCGGAAGATGACGCGGAGGCTCTACGAGGAGAGGACGACGACGAGGCAGGGGATGCCCTTATAGAAGACGCCTCAGATCTATGCGCAGATGATGACGACATGGCCGAGGTGATAGAACGCTTAGGTGAAGATCGCGATGTTTGAAAAACTGCACGTAGGCGGTCTGATCTGCCTGGATTCGGAGATGGGGTGTTCTGTCTTGACTCTGTCTTGACGATAGAACAAAAATCCAAAAAGATGGCACACCAGCGGCAAGCAGAGCACATGGGGGCTGTAGCTCAGTTGGGAGAGCGCTACAATGGCATTGTAGAGGCCAGGGGTTCGATTCCCCTCAGCTCCACCATAATCACTTATTGTATAGTATAGAGGGGTCCTGTTCGACTCGTGCGATTGTTACGAGTGTGCCATTTTGTGCCGCCCGATGGAAGCAGCTGCGTCTTCCGGTATGACAGGCAACCCCTGTTTGATCTACTAGAAGTAGCAATGTATCACCATCGCAATCGATCCGTAACTCTCTTAAAAATTGTACCTGCCCAGATTGCTCACCCTTACGCCACAGCATGTTTCGTGATCGCGACCAATAACACACACGACCGACAGTCAGTGTTTCCACCACCGCCTCGCGGTTCATCCACGCCATCATCAGCACCTCACCACCGTCATGCTGCTGGGCGATGGCAGGCACCAGACCGTTATGATCAAATGTAATGGCATCTAGCACCCTAGCGAGATTGGACATGTTGCCTGTGCTCCTGATTCAGGGTTGAGCGCATCGTGTTTTGCTCCTCATCATGTGCAAGTTCAGGTGCAAGGCATGCTCGCAGGGCACGGGCGTTAGCCTTCATCATCTTCGCATACTCAGCATACTGCCCAGGTGACCCAAGTGGATCGAGCATGCCAACACGCACACTAGTGCCAGCAACAATTGTCTCCACTATCTTCGGTGGGAATTGTGGCTCGTGGAAAACACATATAACGCCTAATGTCCGTATCCGTTCCCGCAACGCGGATAAATGGCGGATTCCAGGGGCCCGTTCAGGGGTCACTGTTGCAGCACCGACAGCATTGAGTCCATAGTGGACCTCGAGATACTGATAAGCATCGTGAAAAACTATAAATGGGTGTCGCGTTACTGGGGCCAGCTCACGGTGTAATGTCTCGTCTAGGGTGATGAGATCCTGGGCGATCGTTTGAGCATTGTGCTGGTAGGTAGCGGCGTGAACAGGATCCACTTCCGCAAGGACACCGGCAACGGCGGTAACGATGTGACGAGCATTATCTGGATCAAGCCACAGATGAGGATCAAAAGTTTTGCCATGGGTATGGGTATGGACATGATGGGCATGCGAGTCGCCAAGGTGATCTGCACCCCTGCTATCCGGCGCATTCGCTACCCAAGAAGCGCGAGCAGGGTACTTCTGTAGACCAGGAACATCAGCTACATGCATCACGCGTGCCTGGCTGGCCAGAGTAGCGAGGGGCCTGCTTAAGAAAGTTTCAAAAGTAGGATCAATCAGTACTACAACCTGCGCTGCGCTTAACGCCAAGGCATCTGATGGGCGCAGAGCATAAGTATGCGGCGAGACCCCGCCAGGCACGAGCAGTTTCGGTTCGCCTACGCCAAACATGACACCTGCGACCAGCGCCTGGAGTGGCGATATGCTCACCACAACTTGCAGAGTCTTCGTAATCGCCGCAGCCGGTAGGGCGAAAAGCGCAAAAGAGATAAAGAAAAAGACAACAAGAACGCGTCGTCTTGTCCATATTCTGGAGAATCCTTGCCAATCTTCTGGCAGCGGCACAAGTTGCTGTAAGCTCACGGTTCTTGCACCCGTGATGTCCGCCTCTGCCCCGTGCTCGTGGAAGACTTGTCGTCTCATTCCCCACCCTCCAGCGACGTTGCCCTGTTACTAGCGCTACGCGCGCCGGGCTATAAAGTTTCGTGACGGCAATCCATCACATGCATTGTCTTCCAACTGTTCTCTGCCGACACCGGCAGATATGCTGTTCCGACCCTGCAGCAAGTTGTATCCTAGGCATCCATGTTACAGGCATCCATGTTACCATTGCCATCAGTTGCACCCCTGGTGAAAGGAGCGTAGGAAATGACGTTCCAGTATGACGAGTATAGCACAATAGTACACGTGGAAAGCGTTGGTCTATGTGCTCACTGTCGGGGCAGAATTGATGTTTGAACGACCTCCCCTCATAGAGGGATACGGCCTCATGGTCCGCTTTGGCAGGACTGTGGTGCTTGAGAAAGTCGATATTACCGTCCCTGAAGGCCGTGTGATTACATTAATCGGGCCTAACGGTGCTGGTAAGACCACCCTGATTCGGGTGCTGCTTGGATTAGCAGTGGCTGATGCTGGCGTCATTCGGCGACGCTCTGGATTGCGTATTGGATATGTTCCACAACGCTTACATGTGGACCCAATCTTGCCACTGAAGGTACGGAGATTCCTTGGTCTAGTTCAGGAGAGACGTCAGATTGGACCGGTACTAGAGGAACTGGCCATTGCCCATCTGGTCGACAAACCTGTGCAGCGCCTCTCCGGTGGGGAAATGCAGCGCGTCTTGCTAGCGCGCGCCCTACTGGGCAAGCCTGACCTCCTAGTGCTGGACGAGCCGGCGCAGAGCGTGGACGTAGGGGGGCAGAGCGAGCTGTATGCACTGATCGGTCGATTACGCGATCACCGTGGCTGCGGTGTATTGCTTGTCTCCCACGATCTGCACCTGGTCATGGTGGAGACGGATCATGTCATATGCCTCAATCGGCACGTGTGCTGTGCAGGCACGCCGGCTTTAGTGAGTCAGCAACCAGAATATGTCGCCATGTTCGGCCAGGAGGCGGTCCGGAACATTGCACTTTACCACCACCATCACGCTCATCAGCACAGTCTCGACGGTTCTATCCACTTCACACCGGAGGATGTAACACGTTCCTCCGCCGCTCCTCCAGAGGGAAACGGTTTCATCCATGGCTGACTTCATCCTCAACGCTGCCCTGGCCGGATTTGGTGTCTCCATCGCGGCTGGTCCACTGGGCGCCTTCGTCGTCTGGCGCCGCATGGCCTATTTTGGCAACGCTGTATCCCACTCTGCACTACTCGGCGTGGCCATCGCTCTGCTGCTCAGTGTCGATATTACTGTCAGCGTGATCAGCGTATGCGTTGGCCTTGCCGGCCTGCTGTTATTACTGCAGCGCCAGCGGCGACTCAGCGATGATACCCTCCTTGGTATTCTAGCCCATGGAGCCCTGGCTATCGGTATGGTGCTGCTATCTTTTTTAGAAGCGGTGCGGGTTGATTTAATGGGCTATCTGTTCGGTGATATTCTCGCGGTTTCATCCCTTGACTTAGCATGGATTTATATAAGCGGGGCCCTGACACTCATCGTACTCGTAGGGCTCTGGCAGCCCCTCTTATCGGCCACAGTGCATGAGGAACTGGCCAGAGTGGAGGGCAGACCAGTTGTTATCGTACAGGCCGCTTACATGCTGCTTCTCGCGTTTTACATCGCCGTGGCCATGAAGGTAGTCGGCATGCTGTTGTTGACTGCCCTCCTGGTGGTGCCAGCCGCTACAGCTCGTCGTTTCGTTAGCACACCGGAAACCATGGCTGGCCTTGCTGCAGTCATCGGTGCTGTTGCAGTCACGGGGGGCTTAGGACTCTCATTTGTCATTGACACACCTTCAGGTCCCACCATTGTTGCTGTTGCCATCAGCCTATTCGGCGCTTCACTGCTGTGGCGGACCTATACGGAATGAAGCATTCCCTTTGTTTAGCATGGGTAGTCTAGACTAGAGGATGGGGCAACCTTCTACGGAAGGTCCGATATCAGTTTCTTAAAATAGGCGATGATATTCACCTCTGCGGTGGATACAATAGCGGCCAGGGGGAAATGAACAATGCGCGTACTGTTGCTGACTAACGAATATCCTCCACATATTTACGGTGGTGCTGGTGTCCATGTTGAATACCTTTCGCGAGAATTAGCTAAGCTAACCGCCGTTGAAGTTCGCAGCTTCCATGATCAGGCCTTCAGGGCTGGGCAGCTTGTGGTCCAAGGGTATAAGGTAGACAGTGCTTTGTTCAGCGGTTGCCCAAAAGAACTGCTGTCTCCTTTGCGTGCTTTTGAGACTTGTCTACGCTTTAATGGCCAGGGCATAGCAGCTGATGTAGTACACTGTCATACTTGGTACGCTCACTTTGGTGGTATTCTAGCCAGGGTTTTGTACGGAATCCCACTAGTGGTGACTGTCCACTCGCTCGAACCTCTGCGGCCGTGGAAGCAAGAACAGATAGGCCGCGGTTACGACCTGTCGCGTTGGGTAGAAAAGACAGCCCTTGAAATGGCAGATGCCGTTGTTGCTGTTTCTAAGAGTACACGGCAAGATATCTTGCGCCTCTTTGACATAGATGCGAAAAAGGTGCAGGTCATCCCAAATGGTGTTGACACAGACGAATACAAACACAGTGCTGACAGGGCAGTCCTAGAAAAATATGGTATAGATCCGTCTAAGCCATACGTCTTGTTTGTTGGCCGTATGACTCGCCAGAAGGGGCTGTATTATTTGTTGCAGGCTCTGCCAAAGCTGGAGCCATCCGTCCAGGTTGTGCTGTGTGCTGGGGAATCTGACACCCCTGCGCTCCAGAAGGAACTGGAGGCTATGGTGAAGACTCTGAGAACACAGCGACAAGGTGTCGTTTGGATCCCAGAGATGGTGAGTCGGAGAACGACAATTGCCCTGTATTCACAGGCAGCTGTGTTTTGCTGCCCATCGATCTACGAGCCGTTTGGCATCATTAACCTTGAGGCTATGGCCTGTGGCACACCAGTAGTCGGCAGTAAAGTTGGTGGAATCGCAGAGGTGGTAGTTGACGGTATGACTGGAGTATTGGTAGACCCCAAGCTATCCTCAACTGCGCCATATGACCCTGTTGACCCAGAGAGCTTCGCAATTCTCCTTGCAGAGAGTCTGAATAGGGTAGTGCTCGATAAAGAGTTGCGTACTGCCATGGCAATAGCAGGAAGACAAAGAGTTGAAGCCAATTATTCGTGGCACAGTGTTGCTAAACAGACATTAGCTCTATACAAGAATCTATCAGCACAAAATTGATGCTGGAGTGTATATGCAATTGATTTGCACTTGCATAATCTGTACGGCGCAAGTATATTACGTCCCTCTGTATGGGGAGAGTATGCAATGTACGTCTGCATATGCCATGGGCTTAATGATCACCAGATCAGACAGGCCGTTTGTTGGGGCGCTAGCCGTGCTGCGGAAGTTTACAAGCATTTTGGTGTGCGCCCGCAGTGTGGTAGGTGTGTTTCCTATGTATGTGAGATGTTAGCGTACCACAAGAAAAGACCGGCTAACCGGTGACGGTTCGAACGGAGGACATGAACATGCAAGGCAGCCAGGCGATTGTCACCCACCTAAATAGAATCCTGCGTAATGAACTGACTGCTATTAATCAATATTTCCTACATGCAAAAATGTTAAAAAACTGGGGGTTAAACAAGCTTAGCGAGCATGAACAAAAAGAATCCATAGAGGAAATGCACCATGCGAGCGAGGTCATTGAGCGTATCCTTTTTCTTGAAGGTTTACCCAATCTGCAGGACCTAGGTAAGCTTCTGATAGGGGAAACAGCCCATGAGGTTCTTGCCAACGACCTGACCCTAGAGCGAGCCGCCCGCGAGGATTTAATTGTCACTGTAGCTGAGTGTGAACGAACTCCGGATTATGTCAGCCGTCTCCTGCTACAGAATATTCTCAATGAAACAGAAGAGCACATCGATTATCTGGAAACGCAGATTCGACTAGCGGAAGACGTAGGTTTACAGAATTATCTACAGAGCCAGATCTAACCGATCTGAGGTTACCTTCCAGCGGGGCTCTTAGCGGGGAGTTTATTAGGATTGGGAGAGTGCTTCTGTGCTCTTCTCTGGGAACAGGGTGTCGTGTCTCACCAGCAGCACTCTTCTCTTTCTTAGTACAAAACGTTTTATCTGCTCCCGTGTTCCCGGCACGGGATTCTGTAACAGCCAGGCGATCGCGTTGCCTAGTGATGGATAGCCGGGAAATGGGCGAACAGTGGATGGCAACGGTTATTACCGTAGCGCAACAAAAAGGTGGTGCTGGCAAGACGACCTTAGCTGCACAATTAGCTGTCGCTTGGGCAAAGGGTAGAAACGTTGCCCTCGTCGACATCGACCCTCAGAAGAGCCTCTCAGCTTGGTATAAGGTGCGTCAGAGTACGTTAGGATCGGAGGCTGGTGGGTTGTTTCTATCTGATATCTCCGGTTGGAGACTGGGCACTGAACTAGACCGCATCAGACAGCGTTTCGACTTCATTATTATTGATAGTCCTCCTCATGCAGAGAGTGATGCCCGCGTTGCCATCCGGTCCGGTGATCTCGTCGTCGTCCCTATTCAACCCAGCCCTGTAGATCTGTGGGCAACCAGAGCAACGTTGGATCTCGCTCGTCAGGAAAAATGCAAGATGCTGTTAGTAGTCAACCGCCTACCGCCACGTGGCCGACTACCCGGCGTGATAGTCAGCGCCATTCGTGAAATGGGCTTATCTGTTGCGGAAACTGTGCTCAGTAACCGTATTGCTTTTGCCGCCAGCATGCTGGAAGGGCGTGGAGCAGTAGAAACTGCACGCAAAAGTGCTGCGGCACATGAAATACTCTCTTTAGCAAATGAAGTGGCCATCGTAGTGGCCAGAAATTCCAGCTCCTTTGCGAGTCCTCCTATACGCATACAATAGAATCTGATCGCTCCAAAGATTGGGACTTCCTAAGTGACACCGTCTCAGTGACACCGTGTAGTCTCTGTTCCCATGACTCGGAGTATTGGTGTGACCGCGATCAATATGCCTGTCTGACAACGTATCGCCCGCATGGGCTTTCCTTGGCCGGCAATCTTGTTTTAATCTATCCGTACCTGCGTTGCCAGAAGGTTTCCCGCCATGCTACCTGATCTCGCCGCTGTTGTCCAGATAGTCCGAGAAGTTGCGATAGAGGAAATTCTGCCTCGTTTTGGGACTCTAGCGGCTCACCAGATTTGTAGCAAAAACCATCCTGGCGACCTTGTGACCGATGCAGATATCTACGCTGAGCAAGCCTTGAGCCGGAAATTAATGGCCTTGCTGCCCGGTTCAGTTGTAGTCGGTGAGGAGGCTTGCTATCAGAATCAATCTATCCTTGACAGATTGTCACAGGATGTGCCTGTTTGGGTTCTGGATCCGGTTGATGGAACAGGGAATTTTATTCGTGGTTGCAAGAGATTTGGTGTGACTGTTGCTCTAGTACGTAGGGGACAAATCATTTTTGGTTGCATTCATGATCCTGTTCGCAACATCACTGCAGCTGGTGAAGAGGGTGGAGGAACGTGGTCTGATGGTCTGCGGCTCCAGGTACCAGCATCACCTTCTTTGCCGGCCATGTGCGGCAGCGTGGGCACCAGTCTAGTCCGTATGCTAGAAGGTAGGGTGGCTAGGCTAGTGCATTACTCTAGTGCCGCGCAGGATTACCTAGCCTTGTTGTGGGGCGAGATTCATTTCGCTCTCTACAGGCGTCTTTTGCTGCCATGGGACCATGCGGCTGGCGTACTCCTACACCGGGAAGCCGGAGGATACGGCGCCATGGTCAAGGGCTGTGCCTACCGGCCGGTCATGGAGGATGAGGGTATGCTGCTGTTAGCCCCGGACCAGACCAGTTGGCAAGCGTTGTTAGCCCTGGTAAACGAAACAGCTAAACAGACGAACGGTATTCTTCCCTCAAGCCACACTCACTAAGGCTTTCTTCCATCGCAGCAGCTGGCGGGTGGACTGCGAGCAACAGATCCTGCGGAGCCATTACTGTGGCCATGGCCTGATCGGTACCCCCGATAAGGAGTGATTCGGAGTCTGAGTACCGTCGCTCCGATCATCAGACCATGCTATGTACAGAACAGTACGGCGTCTAGAATCGAACAGACGAGTCACACGCATACTCTTTAGCAATGGAGATGTCTGAGTCTTGAACACCTCAGTGCCATCTCTCGTATTCTCTCGTTCTAATTGCCGCTGCAACGCTGGAGAGAACATCATGGCGCCACGCTGGTGACAAGTGATGGACCCGTGCGACGGATTCGCAGCCAGACCAACAGCCCCCGAAAGGCCACCGCTCAACGGCCGGCTGACCCAGCAGGTCACTGTGGGAATATCTGGATCGTCGAAGGCCTCGACTATAATTCGAGGGTTTGGCCCTAGCATTTTCCAAGCAGTATCAACATGACCGATCTCTTCTGCCATGCAGCCGACACAGAGACTCGTTGCCAGCAGGACACTGATCATCAAAGTCCTACCGAGGGGACTGTGTCGTCTCATGTTTCTTTCACTCCGCTCGATCATCATCGTTTTGATCCCGCTACACTAACTAGAGTGGGTCCGCGCATGTTGCATTACTGCAGAGCAGACTCTCAGTAAACCAGCCTTAGAGGAAGGTTATCACGATCTCTTGAGGCAGCGCACGGGTCGCCGATTGACATGGAAGATTGGGTGGCCTCCCCCTTCTTCGTATAATGCTGCAGTGCTCCTAATACCTTGTGCCAATCTGGCTGCCTGCAGGGGGGACAGCAGCATCTTGCCAGATGTGGCCGACAGCAGATGAGCAATGATGGGCAATGAGCAGTCAGTGCTGGGTCCAGGATTCCACTGCTGTGTTGGTAAGTAAGTTGTTGGTAAGTTATTGAGCATAGCGGACCGCCAGGGTGACGGTCAGAGGTTCCCTCCCTCGAGAAGGTCACACTGCCAGAAGAGTGAAGAGAAGAGGATCGGAGCTTGCTTTCTAGCCGCTCTGCTAAGAGGCATTTCTCAATGTGCAACGTACGATTTGTTACAGTAACGGAGGAAGATTCTGATTTGCGACTCGACCGCTGGTTCCGTAGATGGCATCCGATACAGAGTCACAGTAGGCTGGAGAAGTTACTACGGACCGGTCAGGTGCGTGTAGATGGACGACGCGCCAGAGCCGGGCAGCGGCTGCAGGCAGGACAGAGAGTACGGATTCCCCCCATCGAGGAGCCGTCACTGCCTAATGGCGAGGACGCAATTGCCTCCCGTTCCGCCACCGTGCAACAGCAAGAGGCAGCTGCCCTCCTACGGGCCCGTGTCCTATACAGGGATTCTCTAGTCTTGGCCATTGACAAGCCGGCGGGTCTAGCCGTGCAGGGCGGCCCTGGCATGACACGCCATCTGGACGCTATGCTTGCAGGCCTCTGTTTCGAGGCCACGGAACGACCACGCTTGGTTCACCGCCTCGACAAGGATACGAGCGGCGTCCTGCTGCTGGCCCGGACAGCCGCAGCGGCTGCTATGTTAGCGGAGATGTTTCGGTCACATACAGTCCACAAAGTCTATTGGGCAGTAGTAGCAGGTGTCCCACAGCCGTTGTCTGGCTGCTTGTCGGCACCCCTAGCGAAAGTATACTACCGCAATGGTGAACGGGTGGCCGTAGACGAGCACAACGGGAAGCTGGCTGTAACAAGCTATAGAGTCGTCAGAACGGTAGCCTGGCGTGCTGCCTGGCTGGAATTGGACCCCCGCACTGGCCGTACCCATCAGCTCCGCGCCCATTGTGCCCTACTGGGCACACCCATTCTTGGCGATGGTAAGTATGGGAGAATGGCAGCTTTCTCGCTAGGAGATGCGGTTACACGTCACCTTCATTTGCACGCCCGTGCGCTGATGATGCCAAATCCAGCTGGCGGTTTCTTGCATGTCAACGCACCATTGCCACCACATATGGTAGAGACTTTTGCCTTACTTGGATTCCGAGAAGCGTCGAGAAAAACAGCGCTTTCACTTCGGATGAGGACCTAGCCAGAAGGTGTCGGCAGCGGTGTTCTGGAGCCACACCTCTAAGGAGAATGCAACCATGTCAACTAGCTGCAGTACCTCCCTGTCTGTTGAGCAGGCCATTCAGGCTGTGCGTGCTCAAGCCCACTGTCGTCTCGCTACAGAACCAGTACCATTAACTGTGGCTCTGGGACGAGTCCTAGCCGAGGATCTTATAGCTCCTCTGTCGCTCCCGCCTTACGATAACGCCGCCGTAGATGGTTATGGGATACGCAGTACAGACCAGGCTGGATTGCCACGACGCGTGGTCAGTCGGGCCGCAGCCGGCGTCGTTGCTGAATGTCCCATTGGCCCTGGCGAGGCTGTACGTCTCTTCACCGGTAGCCTGCTGCCGCATGGGGTCGATGCCGTCGTCATGCAGGAGGAATGCCAGGCGAAAGGAGACCTGGTGCTCATCCCTGCAGGTGTGGCCTCGGGGACCAATTGTCGGCGGGCTGGTGAAGATGTGCGTCGCGGTCACTTAGCCCTAACCGCAGGTATGCGTCTGCGGCCGCAGGACTTAGGATTCATAGCTGCTATGGGTCTGAGCACATTGCCTGTTCGTGCTCCGCTGCGGGTCGCACTGTTTTCAACTGGTGATGAACTGCGCGAGCCAGGGAATCCTCTCCCGCCTGGTTGTATCTATGATGCTAATCGTCGTGCCATAGCCGCCTGTCTCACGGCACTCGGTTGTGCTGTCACGGATCTTGGTATGATCCCTGATCAGGTGACGGCTGTGACTGCGGCTTTGCGAGAGGCTATCCTCGATCATGATCTACTGGTGACCTCAGGGGGCATGTCAGTAGGAGAAGAAGATCATGTTAGGACCGCTGTCTCTGATATTGGGACACTCCATCTTTGGAGTGTGAAAATTAAACCTGGAAAACCTATTGCGATTGGCACCGTGGCTGATGTACCCTTCTTAGGATTACCAGGTAACCCGGTCGCGGCTATGGTGGCCTTTCTGATCATCGGCCGGCCGCTGGTGCTAACCTTAGCCGGTCGTTCCTTCTTTCCCCCACCGGTTTATCCCATGCCAGCCGGCTTTGTACTGACTCGCTCACCTGGTCGGCGCGAGTTTCTGCGCGTTTGCCTTGACACCGGCTCTGACGGTGTCCAGCAGGTTATCCTTTGCCAGATGCAGGGAGCCGCCGTGTTGTCGTCTATGAGTCGTGCTGACGGCTTCGTTGATTTAGCGGAGACGGTAGAGAAAGTGCAACCAGGCGAGATGCTTCGCTTCCTTTCCCTCTCTGATCTCCTGTGGTAGGCTTGGAAGGTCAGAAGCACCATGTTGTGTCCATCAACTTGGTTTATGGTGTCCGTCCATAGCACTCTCCAGGAGGTATGAGTGCTGTTATTGTCCTCTCTTTGTGATGCCGCGCCTCTTCCAGCACCCGCGCACGGCGCTGAAGCGTTCGCTTGATTGATTCTAAGGGGTTGAGCCCACTTATGAGGCCCCTTCAGGGGTTTAGAATGTTAAAATATAACTATTAATAGAATATTAATTTTATATAGTATATATAACCATGTATTTTCGATACGACAAAAACATTTTATATATTCTAAATTATCTCTTAATAGTAATACGCGTCATGGCGAGGCGAGCTTGTAAGAGGGACACAATGTGAACGGCTATGACTGCTGAAGAGGTGTCCTGGTGCGCTTGTCCATGCTCCTAAGAAAGACAGCCCTGCATTCACGCATAGGGTTGGTTAGTCGGTTGCGAGCCTATTTTTTTGCTGGTGTCCTAGTGACAGCCCCAGCAGCTATCACATTTTATGTTGCTTGGCTCGTCATCGATTTTGTTGATAGACAGGTTACTCCGTGGCTCCCACCCCGCTACAATCCGGAGACCTACCTGCCATTTGGTTTGCCTGGACTTGGGCTCCTGATTCTTGTCTTCGGCCTCACGGCCATCGGCGCCTTGACAGCTGGTTTCCTCGGCAACATCCTGATTCGCACCGGGGAACGCATCCTCGCTCGCATGCCAGTGATTCGCAGTATCTACAGCGCTACCAAGCAGATTTTCGAAACTGTGCTACGCCAGCAATCAACCGCTTTTCGAGAGGTAGTACTTCTGGAGTATCCTCGACGTGGTCTCTGGACCATTGGTTTCATTACCGCGCCCGCTGCAGACGAGATTCACAGATTGCTCAGCAGTGAAATGGCCAACGTTTTCGTGCCAACCACACCGAACCCAACTTCTGGGTTTCTCCTGTTCGTACCACGCGCTGATCTCATCCAATTGTCAATGACAGTCGAAGAAGGCATAAAGATGGTTGTTTCCGGGGGAATCGTGACTCCCCCTGACCACCGCGCGACGCAAACTCTCTCTGGTGGCGATCCCTCTCACTCTCCCATGGCTTCTCGAATTCCCGGCTAATTCCCATTGTATGGTCACAGAGAACTGACCCCATAAGATTCCTCGGATGAGGAGCAGCAAAATATCCCCTTCCCTAAGAAGCAGACTCCTCTTGGCAGACTGCCGATCCTTCATCACAGCACTGTCGATAGAATGATAGAATGGTCCCTACTAGCCCAGCATCACTGCCAGCTCTCGTAACCAAACCCGTATTAGGCGTCTTAGGTCACTACATTCGGCTGCTCGCGACCGGTGCGCTTTTTTATCTCAGCCAGTTCATTAGCGAGCCGCACCAATTCAGAGAGAGTTTCCTGAGTATTCTGATTATGATGAACGGGATCAGGTTCGTATTTCTCAATATAGACTCTGAGTGTCGCGCCTTCTGTTCCTGTACCCGATAATCGGAATACAATTCTCGAACCATCAGTAAAAAGCACCCGCACACCCTGTCCTGTGGCAACACTGCCATCGACCGGATCAGTGTAACGGAAATCATCACCGCGTGTAACCGTCAAGGAACCTCTCACGCGACCAGCGAGACCTGGAACAGTCATCTTGAGCTGTTCCATCATAACATCAGCAGCGACACTATCGATTCCCTCGTAATCGTGGCGGGAATAGTAATGCCGTCCGTAATCCCGCCAATGGGTTCTGACAATATCAGCGACCGATTCACGTCTCACAGAGAGAATATTGAGCCACATTAGCACTGCCCAAACACCGTCCTTTTCACGAACGTGATTGGAGCCGGTGCCGAAGCTCTCTTCTCCACACAGCGTGACTGATCCAGCGTCGAGCAGATTGCCAAAGAATTTCCATCCTGTAGGCGTTTCGTAAAAGTGAATATTCTTTGTACGAGCGACAATATCTACAGCACTACTAGTTGGCATAGAACGCGCCACACCGGCCAGGCCATCGGCATACCCAGGAGTCAAGTGGGCGTTGGCGGCCAGAATCGCCAGGCTGTCCGACGGTGTCACAAAGGACATGCAGCCGAGAATCATATTACGGTCGCCGTCTCCGTCAGAAGCAGCACCAAAATCAGGGGCATCAGGCCTGTATAACGTCTTTACCAGATCGCGGGCATGAACCAGATTAGGGTCTGGGTGATGGCCACCGAAGTCCTCAAGCGGCATAGCATTCATCACAGTGCCGACTGGAGCGCCCAGCATATCCTCCAGAATCACCTTAGCATACGGTCCAGTCACTGCACTCATGGCATCAAAGCGCATGCGGAAACCGGATCGGAATAAATCTCTGATGCGGTTGAAATCGAACAGAGTTTGCATCAGTGCAGCATAATCGCGTACAGGGTCAATGACCTCGACTGTCATGTCACCAAGGGTTCGCTGGCCGATGGCATCAATATCCACATCGGGCATTGCCAGGATCCTGTAGGAATCGATTACCCTGGTACGGGCATAGATAGCATCAGTTACCTTCTCTGGAGCAGGGCCGCCGTTAGCGATGTTGTATTTAATACCAAAATCTTCTTGCGGCCCGCCGGGGTTGTGGCTGGCAGACAGAACGATACCACCAAATGCCTGATATTTGCGAATCATACCGCTTGCTGCGGGTGTAGAGAGGATCCCCCCTTGCCCAACTAGGCAACGCCCAAATCCATTAGCGGCAGCCATTTTCAGAATCACCTGCACTGCATGGCGATTGAAAAAGCGCCCATCCCCGCCGACGACAAGCGTTTGATTAGCAACGCTCTCGAGAGAATCAAATATAGCCTGAATGAAATTCTCGAGATAATGCGGCTGCTGAAAGACCGTGACTTTCTTGCGTAGCCCCGATGTACCCGGCTTCTGACCAGAGAACGGTACCGTGGCGACGGTGCGGAGGATCGTCATGTGGGCAATCATGTTTTTGCCTTTCCCTCACAGATGGCATGGCGTGTCACTTGGACAGATACGTTACCAGAAAAAGCAGCCATCTGTGTGGAGAAGCTCTCCTGTCAGAGAGCAATTGCAAGGGTTGTATTGTCATAGATATTATGGCGCCATTCCACCTTCTGAAGCACAGTCTGGTCGGTTAGGACAGAGGACGCAGGCGTCGGAAGGCGCGAAGGCTCAGGGGAAGGCTGGCTAGATACAGCAGTCCTAGAACGCTGAGTGTCGTCCAAGGCTCTGTAACCAGGAAGGCTGCCAACATCCCGACTAACAGCATCACCGGTAGTACGTAACGGTGTTGCACACGGACCCTTCTAAAGCTATAAGTAGGAATGCGACTTATTTCAAGTAATGAAACGCTTACTAAAAAGATAGACGCTACTAAAGGATGCCTCAACCAATCGAGTCTATATTGAAACCAAACTATCATGGGTAGAAGCACAATACCAGCACCAGCCGGCGTTGGCACGCCGATGAAAAAGCTATGAACAAAAGGTGGTGGATCAGGTGTTCCTGCCATAGTGTTAAAGCGGGCTAGTCGTAAAGCAGCACAGACTGGAAATAAGAGCACCAGTGCCCAACCGAGGCCACCTGCGTTTTGCATTGTCCACAGATAGATCAGCAGAGCGGGAGCAACACCGAATCCGACAAAATCCGACAAAGAATCAAGTTCAGCGCCGAACTTTGATGTCCCACGCAACAGGCGTGCTATTCGTCCATCCAAACCGTCGAACACAGCAGCAATGCCGATGGCGATGATCGCCTTCTCCCACTCCTCGTGCAGTCCATAGCGTATCGCGGTCACACCAGCACATAAGGCAAAGAGTGTCAGAATATTCGGGATCATTCTATTGATAGATAAGTCTTTCAAATCTCTCAGGCGTGCGGGCCGATTGGAGCGGAACATGTCAGCAGATTACTCCCTGGTCATAGGGGAGAGTGGTAAGTATGCTAAGTCCGCAATGACGGTCTCGCCAGCCATGGTTGGCTGGCCCACTGAAACCAGAGACGTAACACCCTCAGGTAAATAAACGTCCACCCGGCTGCCGAAGCGAATCAGGCCAAACCGCTCGCCAGCCTGCACTGTCATCCCTTCCTGTAGATCACAGCGGATGCGGCGGGCTACCAGGCCAGCAATCTGTACAAATGCTAGATCGCGGCCATCGGGCAGAGCTAAACGTACCGCCAGACGTTCGTTGCCTTCACTGGCCTTGTCAAACGAAGCGTTGACGAATCGGCCTGGCCGGTACGCTGTTTGCAGCACCATCCCATCTGCTGGCACACGGTTGACATGACAGTTGAAGAGACTCATGAACACGCTAACCCGCACTCTAGAATCGTGTCCCATGCCGAGTTCTGGCGGAGGCGGCGCCATCAGGATTGTCTGGACAACACCGTCCGCTGGACTGATGAGGAGGCCTGTTCGGCTAGGCGTGATGCGCGGCGGGTCACGAAAAAAATAAAGACACCACACCGTCAAGGCCAGACCAGGAATGGTCAGTGGCCACCACCATAGGGCACAGAGTGTAGAGCAAAGAGCAAAAAAAGCTATAAATCGCCAACCATCCGGGTGAATACGGGGCAACAAGTAGTGGGTCAAAGATACCGTCCTGACGGCCGTCATGTCAGTGGAGTCGTAATCGGTGTCCATCACAGAAACCGTCTTTCCTCAAACATTGTCGCATAGTCAGCGGTGGGTTCCTCGCCGCCGCAGCAAGTCGCAATGTACAACGTCATATACTCGCTCACAAGCGCAACGCCGGGTGTGACCCTGGAGGACACAAGCACGCTCATAGTGGATGTAGGATCTAGAGCGTTATGCATTATTATGCACTAGGCTAGCGGCCAGCGATCATGCGTTGCCTGGCAGTGTTGCGAGAAGATAACGTTTCTGCCATGATTCCCTCTTTGCCAACAAGGAGAGCGTGAGGAGAGTGTAGACATGGGTTCCTGGAGCATTGGGCATTGGATTGTCGTTCTTCTAGTCATATTACTGCTGTTTGGAGCTGGCAAAATTCCTCATCTCATGGGCGATATGGCTAGGGGTATAAAGGCCTTTAAGAAGGGTATGAAGGAAGAGGAAGAGGGCGCGGCATCACCTTCGCCGTCTGAAGAGCCCAAGGTATTGCTGCGAGAGCAGACCGCTAACACGAGCGAGATGCAGAAGGACAGCAGAAACATAGTCCACAGCTAAGTGCGGGCGGCTGCAGGACTGGCATAGCGATGTTCGATTTCAGTATTTCGGAAATGTTGGTGGTCGTGGTAGTGATTCTGATCGCTATCGGTCCGAGGGATCTGCCGCGTGCCCTTCACACAGTAGGACGTTGGGTGAGCAGAGCACGGGCCATGGCCAGTGAGTTTCATCGCCATATTGATGATATGGTACATGAGGTAGAACTAGAAGAGTTCCATCGTAAGTCTGAAGACCTCAATCGCAAGAGCCTAACGCAAATGCTGGAAAATGTTGTTGATTCCGATGGAAAGATACGTCGTGGCTTGGAACTTCCGGATTTCGACGCATCTGATCTTAACAAAGAAGGCACAATAAAAAATAAGACGCCGCTTCAGCAGCAGCCGTCACCATCATGCTCTCCGCTCCAGTCCCCTCCTACCAGTTCTGTTACCCTGGAAGGCGACCATGCCCCAGAGCCCCGATAATGATCCTGAACAACACAGGATGCCATTGATAGAGCATTTGCTGGAATTAAGGCAGAGACTGCTTTTTACGGTCGCCTCTTTTCTTATAGCCTTTGTGGGTTGCTTCTATCTAGCAGGAGATATTTACAGCTTCCTGGTGCGTCCACTGGCAGTTGTTATGGAGGCTCATGGCGGTAGTCAGCGGATGATATACACTGCTGTCACAGAGGCTTTTGTCACCTATCTGAAAGTAGCAGCTTTCTCTGCTTTCGTTATAACCTTTCCCATTCTCGCGACACAATTGTGGCTGTTTATTGCACCGGGACTGTACAAACATGAGAAGAAGGTCTTCTTACCGTTTTTAGTAGCAACACCTATTTTATTTCTACTAGGAGCTGGTATTGTGTACGTGTTTGTTATGCCGCTGGCCTGGCATTATCTGCTCAGCTTCCAGAGCAGCGGTGCTGAGACAATGCTGCCTATCCAACTGGAGGCCAAGGTTTCCGAATATCTGGATGTGGTCATGACCCTGATGCTGGCCTTTGGTACTTGCTTTGAACTACCAGTGGCCTTAACTCTGATGGCAAAGGTAGGCCTGACCAGTGCGCAAGGACTAGTAGCAAAACGTCAGTTTGCTATTGTCGGTGTGTTTGTGGCCGCCGCCATCCTCACTCCCCCTGACGTGATCAGTCAGATTGGCCTTGCCTTGCCGTTAATCGGTCTCTACGAGCTCTCAATCCTCTCCTGCCGTTGGATCGAAGGGCAAAGAGCCAAGGATCAACAGGAAACAAAGCATCACAGATAGCCTTTTCACAAGCTCTGTCTCCCATGTCTCCCTTCCCCCATTTCTAGGCTATGGACGACACTGGATCGGCAGCGTATAAGCATTCAGACGGGTAAGAGGATACGGATACTATACCTCATGTTTGATATCAAGTGGATCCGGGAGAATCCAGATGCCTTTGACCATGGACTGGCACGACGTGGTCTCGCTCCCATGGCAGAAAAGGTACTGGCCTTGGACAAGGCTCGCCGTGCGGCTCAGACTCATATCCAGTTTCTCCGTAGGCAACGCAATCAACTGTCCAAGGAGATTGGCATAGCTCACCGCAACGGTCAGGGGCAGGAGACTACTGCTACCTTGCTGGCACGGGGAGCAGCGGGCAAGGATGCGCAAACCGAAAAGACTACTACTCACTGTGTCGGCCGGCTTACTGATGAGCTGGAAGGACCGCAAGGGTTGTTAATGAGCCTTCCTAACCTGCCTGCAGAAGATGTGCCAAACGGTACAGATGATTGTGCTAATGTTGAGCTACGTCGAGTCGGCCTGGCACAGAGCCTCGCGTTTTCCCCCAAAGGGCATGATACGATTGGAATCGCTCTTGGTCTCATGGATTTCGAGCGCGCAAGCAGGCTCTCTGGTGCTCGTTTTGTGATTCTCAAAGGTGTCCTCGCTCGGCTTGAGCGAGCCCTCGCTGCCTTTATGCTTGATTTGCATACAACAGAATTTGGCTACGTCGAGATTAGCCCGCCTGCTCTAGTCCACGACAAGGCGCTGCGCGGCACTGGCCAGTTGCCGAAATTTTCGGCTGATCTCTTCCATACCGATGACCGTCTTTGGCTGATCCCAACTGCTGAGGTCCCGCTCACGAACCTAGTGGCAGGAGAGATTCTGGAGGAGTCTGTCTTGCCTTTGCGCTATACAGCCGTGACGTTGTGCTTTCGCTCAGAAGCCGGAGCGGCCGGCAAGGAGAGCCGCGGTATGTTCCGCCAGCATCAGTTCACTAAGGTTGAACTTGTGAGCATTACGCATCCAGAGCAGTCTGAGGTTGAACACCGGCGGATGACTGCTTGTGCCGAGGAAGTACTGAAACGGTTGGGACTGCCGTACCGGGTCGTGGTGCTCTGCACAGGCGACATGGGTTTTTGCGCCTACCGGACGTATGATATCGAAGTCTGGCTACCAGGACAGGGACGCTATCGCGAAATTTCGAGCTGCTCTCACTGCAGAGACTTTCAGGCCCGGCGTATGAACGCCCGTTTCCGTCCAACAGGCGCAAAAGATACGCGTTTTGTACATACTCTCAACGGCTCAGGCCTTGCGGTTGGCCGTACACTGGTGGCCGTGCTGGAGAACTATCAACAGGAAGACGGAACGGTCGTCGTACCGGAGGTTTTGCGTCCCTACATGGGCGGACAGGAGATCATAGCACCACATGTGTGAATCCATTGCTAATCCTGGCCAGATGCGGATCCTGATTTGTAATGATGATGGTATTGACGCTCAGGGCCTCTACTTGCTGGAAAAGATCGCTCGTACCTTCAGCGAAGATGTCTGGGTGGTAGCTCCGGAAACTGAGCAGAGTGGTGCAAGTCACTCCCTCACGTTGCACAGGCCATTACGACTCCGTACACGCGACACGCGTCATTACACTATAGATGGCACTCCCAGTGATTGTGTTCTCTTGGCAATCAACAGATTACTGCAGGATCATAAACCAGACCTAGTACTCGCAGGTATTAATTGTGGCGGTAATCTAGGCGAGGATGTACATTACTCAGGTACAGTGGCAGCAGCTATGGAGGGGACGCTGTTAGGCATACGCGCTCTCGCCCTGTCTCAGGTATTCACCGCCCCCTGGCCAGTCCGTTGGGACACGGCAGAGAGGTTTTTACCTGGAATCCTCCGCGCGGTCATCGGGGGACCATGGGATCGAAATGTGCTTCTCAATGTTAACTTCCCAGACGTAGACCCAGACGCAGTCAGCGGCGTTGCAATCGTGCATCAGGGCAAGCGCAAAATTGGGGACTATTTGGAGGAAAGAGTGGATCCTCGGGGGCGGCCATACATTTGGATCAGTGGCCAGCGTCGGGAGGATCGCCATAAGCCTGGCACAGATCTTGAAGCCATCTGCCGTGGCGCGATCACAATTACACCATTAGTCGTAGATTGGACTCATGTGCCAACCCTGGAAGCTTTGCAGGAGACTTTTTGTGCGTTCCAAAAAGACAGTTAAAAACTGTAGAATGAACAGAGTAGATAGAAGTACAAACGGATTTTAAAAGATGGTAGATGGTAGTGCAGACAGATGCAGCTCTCCTCTTTCCTTCCTCATTTCAACGCCACCCTTAATGCCGTAACGACGGTTCTACTCATCGCCGGTTTTATGTTCATCCGCAGTGGCAAACAACATATGCACCGTATGATGATGCTGACGGCTCTCACTGTCTCGGCTCTCTTCCTCGTTAGCTACCTCGTTTACCATTTCACGGCACCGGTTCTAGTATTCCCAGGTGAGAACTGGACACGACCCCTTTACTACACCATCATGATTACGCATATTATACTTGCAACGGTAGTGACACCGCTAGCAGGGATGACGGCTTGGTATGCCTTGCAGGGTCGTTACGGTAGGCACCGCATCTTGGCTCTTTGGACATTGCCAGTCTGGCTGTACGTGTCAGTCACCGGCATTATCATCTACGTAATCCTGTATCATGTCTATGCATAAAGCACTTGCCACGCCCAATGCAGCCCGAACAAGCTCCTAAGGCCTTTGTTGCTAGAACCGTTTCTGTACTGGGCCCTGCACTGACACGGGAACTGAATGGCTGGGTAGGGCTCGCGGTAGCCGCCCTCGCAGTGGCTGGTCTATTGGCACTGGTGGCTGTCATAGCCCGCACACCGGGGTTACGGGAGTTCCTACCGTGGCCGTGGCAGGATTTTTTCCCAAAAATTGTCATTACGCATGTCGATTTTTCTATCATCATCTGGTTTCTAAGCATACTGGCCGCATTGGCACTGCTCGCTACGGCGCGTGTAACAGGTGGGAAGCCACGTTGGCCTGCTTTAGGCCCATTTGGCTTGATTGCAGTAGCAATCGGATTCACGCTAGTATTAGTATCTTTTTTGTTTAACCTGGGGGACGCCTCTCTCAACAATTACGTGCCTGTTCTTATGCATCCTCTGTTCTACACTGGTCTTGGAGGACTAGCGATTGGTGTAGCGGGGGTGTTGATACGGTTGCTGCGCAGTTTACCAGGCAACACAGTTGGTTCCTTTGAGCACGGAGTCGCTGCTACCGGCACGACCTTCTTGATCGCTTTGCTCTGTTTTTGTCTTGCGTGGACAGCCCTGCCGGCTGGCACTGAGCGAGCATTGGCTCACGAGCGTCTCTTTTGGGGTGGTGGCCATATCCTTCAGTTTGTTAACACGATGCTCATGCTAGTGAGCTGGCGAGTCTTAACCGAACAGGCCGTTGCTAGAGAGATCCCACACTACTGGTTCGTCGGAACTTTGTGGAGCTTAACAGCTGCGGCTGCGTCCGGTATACTCTTGTATGGGGCGTTTGACGTACTCAGCAGCGAATACCGTGAAGCCTTTACTCAACTGCTGGGTTATGGCCTCTCGCTGCCGCCAACTGTGCTCGTAGTCATGACCACTGTGCGCCTGATTCAGGAACGGCCGGTCTGGCAGGACATCTCTACACTCGCCTTGCTGCTCTCACTGTTGCTGTTTGTGGTTGGTGGTATGCTAGGATATTTCCTGGGTGTTAGCGATACCCGTATACCGTCGCATTACCATGCTGTCATCAGCGGCGTGAATCTGGCAGTGATGGGTTTAACCTTCACGCTGTTTCTGCCACTGCTACAACGGCCATGTCCAACGCCACAGGCAATACGCTGGTCTCTACTCCTGTATGGAGGGGGACAGCTCATACTTTCTGGCGGCATGTTCGCTGCCGGTATTGCTGGCGTGCCACGTAAGACCGCTGGTCTAGAACAGAACATCGATACCACCGTCAAACATGTTTATATGGTTGTTTATGGGGCTGGCGGCCTTATTGCTATCATAGGTGGTCTCCTCTTTGTATGGATGGCCGCGAAATGTTTATTATCACAGCAGAAAATTAGCGATGCCGGGTAACAGAACATATAATGAATATTTCTGGGGCGTAGTCGTACTAGTAGCGGCCACTCTAACCTTGGTCTCTGTTATGCCGGCTTGGCGGTGGATATGGAATCCGGAGCCGTTCGCGGAGACATACCCTGTGACCGTTGAATCTTTCTTGACTCGGATGGATGCTATGGTCGCTAGACATGGCACAGGGGAGCTGCTAGAGAATACTCCCGTTGTCCATCCACCACCAGGAGATATTTTTTTATGTGCACAACGATTCCGCTTTTTTCCTATGCTAGAATTAGAAGTTGGTCATACTTACCGTTTACATGTTACTACTATTGATGTTGTCCATGGAGTATACTTTCCATTAACAGAACGTAACTTACTACTTCTACCAGGTTATGCTGTTGTAATGACTCTAAAACCGGTTGCAGCTGGACACTATGTCATGCAGTGCAGCGAGTACTGTGGCCTGGATCACAGCCGTATGAAGGGGTGGGTCCTGGTCAGGTAAACAGGAGGGGGTATGGAGCGGCAACGCTCCCCGATAACGACGCAAAAACGCAAAGAGACTCCCCACGTTTTTGGCTAACAAACAGAGTCCAACGAGTAGATGTTGTTCTCATTTGGGGGCGATGACCATGATCATCTGCCGTCCTTCCATCTTCGGCAACTGTTCGACCTTGCCCATATCAGACAGCTCGTTGCGCATACGTTCTAGAACAACTATCCCTAGATCCTGGTGAGCCATTTCACGCCCTCGGAAACGTAGAGTGACTTTGACTTTATCACCCTCATCGAGGAAACGACGCATGCTACGCATCTTGACATCGTAGTCGTGGTCATTAATATTTGGACGCAGTTTTATTTCTTTGACTTCTATAACTTTTTGCTTCTTTTTTGCTTCATTACGTTTCTTTTGATTCTCATATTTGAATTTGCCGTAGTCTAGTATCTTACATACCGGTGGACTGGCATTGGGTGAGATCTCAACCAAGTCTAAACCAGCACTGTAGGCCCGCTCCAAAGCATCGCGAAAAGAAACTATCCCTACGTTTTCGCCATCAGAGTCGATCAGCCGTACAACGCGGGTATCAATCTCCTCATTGACACGCCGTCCCTCACGGGTCGGTAGTGTCGTCGTGGATGACCTAGCTATTTCTATATCTCCCGTGTCTGTTTTCGCTGTTTTTTCGCTGTATCCTAGCTTTAGCTATCCACATTGTACCTGGTGACGCACACCTTCTAAAAGGTTGCTCCGTCAGTGTGCAAAGGGCGGGTGTTGCTCCTATTCATTGTCAGGCACTACCGCTTCACGTTTCAGCGAAGCGACCGCTACATCAAGTGCGAAAATTTCTTGTTTGTTGATGCCCAAGCGCCGAAGAGACACAGTGCGGGCGGCAGTTTCCCGTTTTCCGACTACTAGCATGATAGGTACTTTTGCCAAACTGTGCTCCCGTATCTTGAGATTGATCTTCTCGTTACGCCTGTCGCTCACACACCGTAGACCAGCCATCCGCAAGACCCGGGTTGTTTCTTCAGCATAGGAATCTGCCTCGCTGACGATAGTAGCAACCACCACCTGGATGGGTGCTAACCACAACGGCAATTTACCGGCATAGTGTTCCAAGAGAATACCAATAAAACGTTCAAAGGATCCCAGGATTGCACGGTGCAGCATGACTGGTCTGTACTTGTGCCCGTCCCTACCAACGTAAGCCGCATTGAGCCGCTCCGGCAGCACGAAATCCACTTGCAGCGTGCCACACTGCCAATCCCGGCTGAGGGCGTCTCTCAGCACGAACTCTAGTTTCGGACCGTAGAAAGCCCCTTCTCCTGGGCTCAAGGTAAGATCTAGGGAAGCTGCCCTGCTAGCCTCCAGCAAAGCCTTCTCCGCCTTGTCCCAGATTCTGTCGGATCCAACCCGTCTCATAGGCCGGTCCGAAAATTTCACGCGCACGTCTGTAAAACCGAAATCACGATAGATCTTGAGAAGCAAGTGACAAAAATCCTGGCTTTCTGACAGAATCTGTTCCTCTGTGCAGAAGATGTGAGCGTCGTCCTGAGTGAAAGCTCGCACCCGCATGAGCCCATGTAGGGCACCGGAAAGCTCATAGCGGTGGCAAACCCCAAACTCTGCCATACGCAGGGGCAAGTCACGATAACTTCTGATCCCCTGGCGGAAGATCTGCACGTGACAAGGGCAATTCATCGGCTTGATAGCTAGCACTTCATCTTGGCCACCATCAGTGGTGAACATGTTCTCTCGAAACTTTTCCCAGTGACCAGAGGTTTCCCAGAGGGACCGCTCCACTAGCTGTGGTGTTTTCACTTCCACATAACCGCTAGCAACCAGCTGTCGGCGTATGTAGCTTTCAATGGTACGATACAGCTCCCACCCCTTGGGATGCCAGAACACGCTGCCAACCGCTTCCTCTTGCAGATGAAACAGTTCCATCTCGCGACCGAGACGCCGATGATCACGGCGCTCAGCTTCTTCAAGAGTCGTCAAGTAGAACGCAAGCTGTTCCTCATCAGGCCAGCACGTACCATAGAGGCGTTGCAGCATCTCGTTGCGGGCATCTCCTCGCCAGTAGGCTCCAGCTAGCTTCGTCAGTTTGAAAGCCTTCCCGAGCCTGCCAGTTGAAGGCAGATGTGGTCCTCGGCACAAATCAAGCCATTCCCCTTGCCGATAAATAGAGATCACCTCTCCTTCTGGTAACTGGGCAACCCACTCAGCTTTATATTTTTCTCCCCTATCTGTAAAATACGTAATAGCCTGTTCCCGGCTCCACACTTCACGGCGAATCGGTTCATCCCTGTCGACGATTTCCTGCATACGGCTTTCTATGCGCCCGAGATCATCAGGCGTAAAGGGAACAGCCCGCGCGAAATCATAATAAAAGCCTGTGTCAGTAGCTGGCCCAAAGGTTACTTGGGTGTCAGGATAGAGCTCTTTCACCGCCTCTGCCATTACATGAGCAGCATCGTGGCGCAGTAAGGGCAGCGCGTCTGGATCCTTCGCAGTAATAATGGTCACTGCTGCGTCGCGGTCAATCACAGTGGTCAAGTCCTGCAGCGTGCCATCAACGCGTATGGCAAGTGCCGCTCTCGTGAGGTCCACATCCCTGGCGATGTCACTCCCCGATATGGGACCACTGTAGGAACGGATGTGTCCATCCGGCAGCAGAATGGAAACCATAGGGACCTATACAAAAACGCTGCACATGTCTTCCCTGCTTCTATTGCAGAAGAGAGAATAACAAATGAACGGTTTAAATCATGCTGTCAAGACCACGCAAGATCATACTCTTGATCCTGTCCAGTGGAAGGTGATATCCGAGTGTGCCTGTACAAGGCTGATCATCATACGATGGATCGGCTAAGGTTTCGCGCTTGACATATTCTAGCGTACTGTAGTCCTGTTGCTCGCCTGACAAAGGCCCTCTTCCCTCCCCTCTCTTCCAGAGTTGCCCATTTCCCACTCTCTCACCCGGCCCTGTCTAAACCTGGTAGAGACGATAAGCGCTGGTGGGCGAATCCCAGAACCTTGAACAAACGACCCATTGTGGAATCGCCGATCAGACGGTGTACACCTGCTGTAACGGCATGAGCCTGCTGCCCGGACCTGGCTTGTGCCAGCAAACGCTCGGCACGAGTCAGGAGGCCGAGTCGGCACAGCCATTCTCCCTGATGAACTGGACCGTAGATACACGCACCTGCTCGTCTGGCTGTAGCCGTGGCAGCAGCGAAGTCGACATGAGCAGTTAAGTCGGTTTTTCCCGGCGCTTCCAGAACCGGATAGGGTACGTGGCGTCGTACTGCCTGCAGGGAGTCGCCGACTGTACTGATAGCCGACCCATAATCGATGAACAGAGCCGCTCCACCGTGGGTGACGAGGCGTGCCGCTACGGCAGAAATGACGTCGTGCATGGCTGGAGATCCTTCAGCGAGAGCTCCAACAGGGGCTGCATCGCGGACGCTTGGCGATAACGGTGGCATAGAGCTGATGTAACCGGGTACAAAACGGAACGTCCTGCCGTCAGAGGCGAGACCGACTAACCGCTCACGCCACCCTTCAGCAGTACGTTCGAATTGATGGATTGGCAGAGTGTCGAGAAACTCGTTGGCGACTACTAGCAACGGCCCAGACGGCACGTCTTCGAAATGATCATGCCAAGCGAGTGGGAAGACACTACTGCCGAGTCTCTGACGCTGCAGAGAAGCAAGGCGTGGACTAGTCTCAACTAGATGTACCTTCAGCGCTGTGGAGAAGGCTGGCACTACCTGCACTGCCCGCAGCAGATCGTTCATCAGCGTGCCAAGGCCTGGGCCTAGTTCCACCATGTGCACTATTGCTGGTGCGCCCATCTCTTGCCAGACGACAGCAGCCCACAGGCCAACGAGTTCACCGAACATTTGACTCACCTCTGGGGCTGTGACGAAGTCACCCTCGACGCCGAACGGCGCGGCTTGAGCATAATAGGCTGTGGCAGCTTCTTCCATGAATGTCGCTACTGTCACCGGCCCCTCCGTACAGATGCGGGCTCTCAGACGTGCTATCACATTGCCTTCACTCACACTGCCACCTGCCCTTGGCTTCCACTACCGTTGTGCCAGGCCCACCCTAGCAACAGGCCGCCCCCGAGCATCATCGGCAAAGATAACCATTGCCCCATCGTCGCCCCCCCAAACAGGAATCCAAGATGGCAATCAGGTTCGCGGAAGCATTCTGCGATCATACGCATTAGCCCGTAGCCAAGCAGAAACAGCCCAACGAGTACCCCGCGTCGGGCGCGTAGAGACCTGATTCGCCATGAAAGATGCAGCAGCATGAGCAATATCGCTCCTTCTAGGAGCGCTTCATAGATCTGACTGGGATGGCGTGGCAATGGTCCAGCTGCTGGGAAAATCGCAGCCCACGGTAGATCAGCCGACGCTGGTCGGCCGTATAACTCACCATTCATGAAATTACCGATGCGCCCGGACATTAGCCCGAACGGAGCCGCACAGCCCAACAGATCGCCTAGGCCCAGTACAGAGAGGCCATGGCAACGCGCGAAAAGCGTCGTGGCCAGCATCACTCCCAGTAATCCGCCGTGAAAGGACATACCACCTTGCCATAAGAACAGTATTTCTAGCGGAGAGGCCAGGAAATAAAGCGGTTTATAAAACAGCACGTAGCCAAGCCGCCCACCGAGAACGATACCTAAAGCGACCCAGACAATAAGGTCCTCCACGTGGTGATCTCTGGTCAGCGTCACATCATGACTGGCGGGTTGACGCATCATGAAACGGACATACCACCAGCTACCAGCGATCCCAACAACATAAGAAAGAGCATACCAACGAACAGTAATAGGACCAATGGCAATGGCAATGGGATTCAAATCAGGAAACAGCATTTTCAGAGTAATTCTCTCTTTTCACGTGTATCTCTTAAGTCTAGCGGTAACGCTCAGCAGCCATAAGATAGGCCCCTACGTAACGGCGGATGCCTTCTTCTAACCCAATGAAGGGCTTCCAGTAGCCGACTGCACGCAGGCGGTCCATATGCGCCTGTGTAAAATACTGATACTGATCTCGTATAGCCAATGGTGTGTCGATGAACTGTATGCAAGGCTCTCTGTCTAGGACCTGATAGATTGCAAGCGCTACGTCATGGAAGGTGCGGGCTTGACCAGTGCCAACGTTGAACAGGCCACTGATCTGTGGATTATCGAGCAGCCACAACATAACGTCTATGCAATCATCGACATAAATAAAATCCCGCATTTGCCCGCCATCTGGATACCCAGGATGCTGTGAGCGGAATAAAAGACAAGGCCTTCCTCTCACGATGGCAGAAAATATCTGTACGATCACGCTTGCCTGTGTACCTTTATGATACTCATTCGGGCCATAGACATTAAAGAACTTTAGGCCAACCCATTGCGGGGGACGCGCCCCACCGTTGGCAAGGCGGCGCCAGACCCAGCGGTCGAACAAGTGCTTGCTCCAGCCGTAGATATTGAGTGGCCGCAACCTAGCCAAGGCGTGCGCACTGCTGAAATCATCGTCGAAACCGGCTTTCCCATCCCCATAGGTCGCTGCGGAAGACGCATACATCAACCTAACGCTGTTTCTGGCACACCACTCCCATAAAGCCAGCGACAGGCTGAAATTGTTGACCAAGATCTTGTCAGCATCGACTTCGGTAGTGGAGGAGACTGCACCCATATGAACTATGAGCTCTATGTGAGTGCGATGACTATCTAAAAAGGTGAAAAGCTGTTCCGGCATGAGGATAGTAGCCAGTTCGCGCTTGGCGATATTACGCCATTTATTGTCGCTCCGCAGACGATCCACAACCACTAGTTCATAAAACCCTCGCGCCTCAAGAGCTGCTAGCATGTTTGAGCCAATGAACCCAGCCCCACCCGTGATCACAATCATGACCGCTATGTCACCAAGTTGTTGAGAAACCTTCACTAGTGATCATGCTGGATCACCTCGTGACCCCTCTAGCGGGCAGAGCGCATTTTGTACATACGCGAGTGGCAGAGAGGGATGATGCCAAAAACCAAATACGAATACCTTCACTATAATTTCTACCATGGATTTTGCGCAGTAAAAACCACTTCAGACAGTCGAGCGCGCAACCTATGTTGCGCTCTTGTTCCTTTCTCTGTTAACCGCCCTGCCCACCCATTCATACACTTCAGTCTCTGCGCTATTGCTGCAGGCACAGCTACCACTACATGGTCCACAGTTTCCAACGAGCCGGATACAGTCACGACTCCGCCATCGGTCTACCATATCGCGTACAACCTCTGGCGAGGACCCGAAGTGCACAGAGATCTCCGCAACGCTCGCCTGGCCGCGGTAAGATAAATATCCCTTTAGATCAAGCAATGTCATACCCTCTCTCCCTTGAAGCTAGCTGCTTCTGCGCGGGAGGAACGATTCCCATGGCTGAGCCCACGCGTGATAACAAGTACCATCCCTAACAGCGACACACTGCCAGCGATCCACAGTCCTGATGCGAGGGGATCACGTTCGAAGGTCATCGCCTTGTAGAAAAGAACGGCAATAGTATAGCCAAGCCCTGTGCCCCACGCCGCGCTGAATGCGGCCCAGCGCCAACCCGCCTCATGGCTGATGGCACCAAGAGCAGCCACACAAGGCGCATAGAAGAGAACCAGCAGTAGATAAGCGAAGGCACTAGCTGTGTCGTCAAATCGAGCTGCCATGGCTCCGAACACACCACTGGCCACTTCGGCCACCTGTCCAGTCTCAGCGACGAAGCCAATCTCAAGGTTCATAGGATCCATCAGCTTGCTGAAACCGCTGGCCAGATTTGTAGGAACACTCAGGAGAGCCGCCCACAATTTCGCACCAGGATTAAACTGTTGTTCGTGCGTGCTAACCTGTATGCCAGCTTCACTGGCTGCAATATTCGCATAAAGGGCATTCAGAGTCCCTACCACGGCCTCTTTGGCAAGGAGGCCACTCATCAAGCCCACCGCTGCTGGCCAGTTCTCTCCCGTCAGCCCCATTGGCGCGAATGCTGGCATCAGACTCTGACTCGCCTTTGCTAGGATAGAGCGATCACTGTCGCGATTGTTAAAGCTACCGTCAGGCCCCATGGTGCCCAGAATCGAGAGCACCATGACCATAGGCACGATCACAAGGCCGGCCCGTAAGACGAAATCCTTCAGGCGATGCCAAGCCCGCAACCCTACAGTGGCGAGAGTAGGCAAATGATAAGGCGGCAACTCCATAACAAATGGTGCCGTCTCTCCTGCAAGCAGGGTCCGCTTCAGCACTAAGCCGGTACCGATGGCACAGAGAATCCCGATCAGATACAGAACGAACACGACATTCTGGCCACTAGCGGGAAAGAAGATAGCCGCTAACAGAGCATAGACTGGCAACCGTGCCCCACACGACATGAACGGTGTCATCATCATTGTTAAAATACGATCACGACGGTGTTCAATGGTACGCGTTGCCATAATTGCCGGTACATTGCAGCCAAAACCAACAAGCAGCGGCACAAAAGCCTTGCCAGGTAGACCGATCGCACGCATGCCACGGTCCATCACAAATGCTGCCCGTGCCATGTAACCAGAATCCTCTAAAAAAGAGAGAAACAGATACAAAAAGCCTATGATGGGTACAAAGGTTGCAACAGTCCGAATCCCACCGCCAATGCCATCCGCCAGAACGACCGCTACCGCTTCGTGTGCCGCTACCTTACGAAGCAGCACGCTCATACTATCCACTAGCACCGTTCCTACTATCTGCTCAAAAAAGTTAACAAATGCACCACCAATGTTAAGGGTAAACGTGAACATCACATAGATCATGGCAAGAAAAATTGGTATACCTAGAAAGCGGTTCAGCACAATCCGATCGATCCAGTCTGAGGCCGTACGGGAGACCACACTACTGCGATGGACACAAGAACCGACTATTCTGCTGACAAAGGCGTAACGACTATCAGCGATAAGAATATCCGAATCCTCGCTCATGGCTGTGACTAGAGCAGCTGTCTGGACTGTGACATCATTGAGAACGTTTGGATCGGCCAGCGCGGCAGCCCTCGAATCCCCTTCCAGCAGGCGGATAGCCAACCAGCGAGAATCGAGACGATGCCTGGCAACTAAGCTTCCCAACTGCGGGACGAGAGCAGCGACTGCGGCTTCAATGGCAGGCCCATACGTCGGGTAATGGGTGGCTAGGCCTGCATGGCCCTCCTCTGCTGCCTTCCGTACGGCCTCCTTCAAACTGTCAAGACCACGCCGGCGGCTGGCGACGAGTGCAACAACTGAGCAGCCTAGGGCCTGTTGTAGCTTGCCTATGTCCACATCGAGGTGACGCCGCTCTGCAATATCCATCATATTGACGGCGACCACGATCGGCACTCTCATTTCGAGAAGCTGGCTTGTCAGATAAAGATTCCGTTCTAGATTAGCTGCATCGACGATGTTAACTGTGACCGCAGCCTCGTTGGATAGGATATAATCGCGGGCTACCCGTTCATCCTCCGATGAGCGCCCGCCATCAAGCGCATAAATACCTGGCAAATCAACCACTCGCCAGGTTTCCTCCCCATGCTTGCAGACTCCAATCTTCCTTTCTACCGTTACACCAGGCCAATTGCCCACCTCCTGACGGGCCCCTGTGAGGGCGTTGAATAGAGTGGTCTTGCCACAGTTAGGGTTGCCGACTATGCTGAAAGTTAAGGCTGTAGCGAGCACACCGTTCGTTGCCATCTTAGCACCTCTCGATGGTCAGCATGTCAGCTTCAACCTTGCGCAAGCTTACACCCGTGCCACGCACCCGGATTTCCACTGGATCCCCCAGGGGGGCTACACGAGTCAGTTCAAATTCGACTCCTGGAGTCAGCCCCATTGCCAACAAACGGCGCCGATAGTCACGATCGCCTGCCACAAATCCGGTGATTCGTCCTCGATCGCCAGGATGCAAATCACGTATGAGTTCCCTCTGTTCTTTTGCTCCCATTTTCATTCCCCCATTGTCTATGCTCCTTCTAATACACTATTACGTGTTTAATTTAATAAAATATTCCTTATTACACAAGTAAAAAATATATACACTACTCATGATGATAACAACCAGTAGGACGCTTAGCACTGTATCACAGCATAAGAACAGTATCAGAATAGCCACGGATAGCAGTAGCCTGCTCAAGAATCCGCGATTTCACTGCGCATATGCGATTCACTTGCATTGTCTTCTCCTCCAAACCATCTTGAGACTGGTGCAAACACGAAACTATTTCGGCACCCCACCCCAGCCGCGCCAGCAGCTCAACATGGCTGCTGCCAGATCTCTGACTGTCTCCCTCTTGACAACTTTTCGTTTCCCTCTGCTCTCACCAGAGCCCCTCCCATCCTGTGACAGACTTGCAGAACAGTGAGAGACATAACTGCTAATGCAGCCGGTCCGATTGGTTCATCATGGTAGCCCACTTGCACAGAAAAATCCTATGAGAAGATCGTCAAGATATCAAGATGCTGCAACTGAAACAACACCTCTCTCCAATTACTAACCCTAGTACGGGTGAATATCAACATAGCATCATAGGCTGCCCGCCTTTGTTCGCCCGTTCCTATCCTGGATGCAGCAAAGGGTACCCGCCAGGTGTGAAACAGATGCTGTGATGCAAACGGGAAATCGCACACTTTCTCGGACGAGCAGAAGGAAGAAAGCACAGAGACGAGAGAAGATTAGATCATAAGATTAGAAACTGTCTTAGTGTGCCTGCAGGCGTTCCGCTGTTGACACCGCAGAAGGAAGATGTGTGGTCATGGCTATTCTCATAACAGGCGCTGCTGGTTTCATCGGCTACCATACATGCAAAGCGTTACTAGAACGCGGAGAACATGTTATCGGCGTGGATAATATGAGTACATATTACAATATTTCATTGAAGAAAGCAAGACTTTTACAGTTAATAAAATATAGAACATTTTGCTTCCATGAGCTAGATATCGCTGAGCGCGCCCCTATGCTTACCTTGGCGGGAGATTACCCTACTATCGACCGTGTCATCAATCTGGCCGCCCAGGTCGGTGTCCGCCACTCGCTTGTCTGCCCATTCGCCTATAGTCGCTCTAATGTTGAGGGGCACTTGGTGGTGCTGGAGTTCTGTCGCTCTCTGCAACACTGCCGTCATTTGATCTATGCGAGTTCATCGTCTGTTTATGGTGCTAACCGCAAACTGCCGTTCTCTATTGAGGATCGAGTTGACACTCCCATCTCGCTTTATGCTGCGACTAAGAAAGCCTGCGAATTGATGAGCCACTGCTACAGCCATCTGTATCAGATACCGACCACGGGGTTACGTTTCTTTACCGTGTATGGCCCTTGGGGGCGGCCAGACATGGCGCTGTATCTCTTTACCACCCGCATCCTAGCTGGGAAACCCATTGCTGTTTTCAACAACGGTGATATGAAACGAGATTTCACCTACATCGATGACATCGTGACTGGTATGATAGACTGCTTAGATCATCCACCAGTTGGTGATCCTCTCCATGCCCCGCAGCGGGTTTACAACATTGGCAACAACCAGCCAGAACCACTGCTCCGTTGCATCGAATTGCTGGAACAGGCTCTAGGGCGCAGGGCAGTCATCGATTATCAGCCTATACAGCCCGGTGACCTGCAGGAAACCTATGCCGATATCACTGCTACCACCTGTGACATTCACTATGCCCCACGTACAGCCCTCGATATCGGTGTGCCAAAATTTGTTGCCTGGTATCGAGCCTATCATGGTGTTTAAAGCAATGGGCCGTCAATCCTGACCAATGAGCGGGACAAAGGCCACCGACAAGCAGCGTTGCTGCTTTAACGTGTTATCTGGTTGCTTAACTAACCGCAGCAATTTTTGATGTATTCCAGAGTTGTTGTGACATCCTTTGACAGGGATAACCATACGACCATTGACTTCTAATTGTTCAACGAGATGTGGTGGAATATCTGGGCTAGCAGCTGCTACCAAAATGGCAGCGTAGGGAGCGGCCTCAGGCCAGCCGTACCGGCCCTGGCCATGATGGATGTGAACGGTACTGTAGCCTAGCTTGGCCAAACGTCTCGCGGCGCTATGGGCTAAATCGGCTACCAGTTCCACTGAGTGAACCTCAGAGACGAGTTCTGCAAGAATGGCACTTTGGTAACCGCTGCCGCTGCCTATCTCAAGCACCTTGTCTGTCGGTGTCAGATCCAGAAGATCAGTCATTAAAGCAACTATGAAAGGTTGTGATATTGTTTGCCCATATCCTATAAGAAGAGGTTTATTGACATAGGCATCTACACGGATGCTATCTGGAACAAACACAACCCTAGGTACTCTAGCCATAGCAGTCATGACTCGCTCTGATAATACTGGCCGGCCAGTATAGACAGCTGTTTCCCGTGCATTAGCAGTGATTTCCTGCAAAAGATGCGCCCACCGGGCTTCCATGGCCGATTTTCTCTCCTCGATTACTATATTCAGTTCAGGATGCGGAGATTTCTCTGCATCCGCTCTGGTGCTGTGCTACGCCCCTTGCGTTCCCGTATTCCCCATTACATATCAGAAGGTTGCCCCAAAGGGCAGCCCAAACGGGCGACGCGGTTTCCGGTAACGATGACAGAGGCGATGATGGCAACAGAAACATTCACCTTTCAGAGCGATGTTTCCAAACTTCTGGATATCGTGGTACATGCACTTTATTCAAACAAGCAGATCTTTCTACGCGAGTTGATCTCCAACGCAGCGGACGCTTGCGATCGTCTGCGCTACGTTGCTCTCACCCAACCCGAGCTATTGCGAGAGGATGCGGTTTTCCGCATTGTCCTTATACCGGATAAGGTGGCAGGGCGCTTGACTATTGTCGACAACGGTATCGGCATGTCTCGCGACGAGCTGGTAGAGAATCTTGGCACCATCGCCAGATCAGGCACAGTAGCCTTTATGAATCAACTAGCAATTGAGAAAAAAACGGATTTTAACATGATCGGCCAGTTTGGCGTCGGCTTTTATTCAGCCTTCATGGTTGCTGACAGGGTCGAGGTTATCACTCGTAGGGCTGAGACGGACACAGGCCATGGGTGGCGTTGGGTGTCCAACGGCAAAGGTACGTTCACGGTGGAGGAGGCTCCCACAGCGACTCGCGGCACCCACATCATCCTGCATCTGTGCCAGGATGAACAGGGCTACCTTGAACCGCATCGCTTGCGTCACCTCGTCAAAACCTATTCTGACCATATTGCCATCCCGGTCCTCTTGCGAGAGGGTGATACAGAGGAGGCTGTCAATGAAGCATCTGCCCTGTGGACTCGACCCCGTAACGAAATCAGCGCAGACCAATATAAGGAATTCTATCGCCATGTCGGCCACTCATTCGATGAGCCTTGGCTAACGCTCCATTACAAGGGTGAAGGGGCGATAGAGTATACAGGCCTTCTATTCGTTCCTTCCGTTAGACCGTTCGATCTGTTCCATCAGGATAGGAAACATCATATTCAATTGTACGTAAAACGTGTTTTTATCACTGAAGATTGTGCTGACCTACTGCCGGCTTGGCTGCGTTTCTTAAGAGGGGTAGTTGATAGCCAAGATCTACCTCTCAACATCAGCCGTGAGGTCCTCCAGCACAATCCACTGCTGGCAAAAATACGCAGCGGTCTTGTGCGCCGTTTTCTCGCCGAGCTCAAAAACAAAAGCAAAACCCTCGAAGACTACTCTGTATTCTGGAATAACTTCGGTGCCGTTTTGAAGGAAGGACTGTATGAGGATTTGGAACGAAAAAGCGATATCATTGCACTATGTCGATTCCATACAACTCTTCATCCAGAAAGGTTAGTCAGTCTGGAAGAATATGTGGGGCGGATGAAAGATGGTCAGGAGGAGATCTATTACATAACCGGTGATGAAGCCGGTACTCTCATTCGCAGCCCCCATTTGGAAGGGTTCCGTGCTAAGGAAATCGAAGTGCTGCTACTGACCGATCCTATTGATGAGTTCTGGCCTGCCACGATTGGTGACTATTCAGGCAGAAAACTCGTCTCAGCAGCCCATGCCAGTCTGGACCTACACAAAATCACAAATACAACCAAAGACCCTGAGACAGGAGATATACCTGATGCACAGGAGGCAACAGCTGCTAACATTGATGGTTTAATCGAGGCCCTCAAGAAAATCCTATGCGCGACCATCAAGGATGTGCGCTCTTCTGACAGGTTGACAGAGAGCCCAGTCTGCCTGGTCGCTGAACAGAACGACATGAGCCTACATTTAGAACGGCTGCTGCGTCAGCACCGTCAGATTGAGCACACTGTTCCCCGTGTGCTGGAGATTAACCCCCGACACGGGCTCATCAGGCGGCTGGCAGATATGGCCCAGTGTGATGAAGAGAGTGAGGATTTCAAGGAGGCTGCCTTGCTGCTTCTGGATCAAGCACGCATCCTCAACAGCGAGACTCTGCCAGACCCAAGTGCATTTACCCGTCGTGTGACCGCGATCATGGAGCGAGGATTGAAGATCTTACCAAGCGGCTAGTGCTCGCCAGAGCAGAATCGCGACGGCGCGGGTCAGGGAGATCCTGACCCGCAGTAGTCTCTATCTCGCGAATACGCGCTGCTTTCCCAAGCTCTTTGACCCAATCTTGCTTGGCTTGACTGTCTGCATCACCAAGACAGCTCCACTATCAATCATTACATGAACCAAAGATTCACGCACTTCTTTGGGGATTTAGCCGCTGGATCACGTTATCCTGTAACCGGCTCTGTCGGGTTTATTGGGGTTTTGACGGAGACGTAGTGAAACATTTACGATCCCGATGACTCTGCCACACGGCCACCTTGTAAGGAGGAGAGCGTCCCTCTGTGAGACTGCAACAAGTGGTCTCAGGGTATAGACTCAATATTGGCACCCTGACTAGGAATCTTTATACAATAATCTACCAGGGAATGCGTTGCAGGTTCAAAAAACTCCAAGAGGATATGAGGTGTGGTAGTCATATGATGGTGATTGTCATACGTCTGTCAAGCTTCTCTTTACTAGCGTGGAGTTTTCTATGTTTACCCGTAATAAAGATACATTAAAAGCACGCAATACTTTAGAAGTTGATTGCGTCCGATACACATACTACAACCTAGAAGCGTCTGGCAGTGATGTGAAACGGCTGCCCTATTCGCTCAAGGTACTGCTTGAGAATCTTCTACGGTTTGAAGATGGACACACGGTCACAACCGATGATATATATGCTCTTGTCTCCTGGCAGCAGAATCGCCGTTCCGATCGTGCAATCGCCTATCACCCGGCCCGTATTCTCATGCAGGACTTCACTGGAGTCCCGGCTATCGTTGACCTTGCTGCCATGCGCGAGGCCATGGCAGCTGCTGGAGAAGATCCGAAAAAGATCAATCCATTGTCGCCTGTGGATCTTATTATTGACCACTCGGTGACGGTTGATCATTTCGGCACACCACAAGCCACTCTCAAAAATATGACTCTTGAATTCCAACGCAATGCTGAACGTTATGCTTTTCTGCGCTGGGGCCAGACGGCCTTCGATAATTTCCGTGTTGTCCCGCCTGGGACTGGTATCTGCCATCAAGTGAATCTTGAATATTTATCCCCATGCGTGTGTACAGCTAGAGATACAACGAATACCATAGTATACCCCGACACTGTGGTCGGCACAGACAGCCATACTACTATGATCAACGGCCTGGCCGTTCTAGGCTGGGGAGTCGGTGGAATCGAGGCAGAAGCGGCTATGCTGGGTCAGCCAGTGTCCATGCTTCTTCCAGAAGTGGTAGGGGTAAGGCTACATGGTCATCTGCTAGAAGGTGTGACTGCCACGGATCTGGTGCTAACCGTGACAGAGAGGCTACGCCGGAAAGGCGTGGTGGGAAAGTTCGTTGAATTCTGCGGGTCTGGTCTCAATGAATTAAGCTTGGCTGATCGTGCCACCATTGCAAACATGGCCCCTGAATACGGGGCCACCTGTGGCCTCTTTCCTATCGACCGCAAGACGACCGATTATCTCTCCTTGACTGGTCGTGACCCACATAATGTGAAACTAGTCGAAGCTTACGCTAGAGTTCAGGGTATGTGGCGTGGAGCAGACAGTCCTGAGCCTCTCTTCACCGATATGCTGGAACTGGATCTAGCCACTGTCGAACCCAGCTTAGCTGGTCCGCGCCGGCCGCAGGATCGGTTAGCTCTATCAACTGCAAGGCAATCTTTCCTAGATTCTCTAAAATCTTTTAAAGAAAAAAGTGATATATATAGGAGACACACAGTAAAAGGAGAAAAATATACTCTTGGATGCGGTGATATCCTAATTGCTGCTATTACTTCGTGTACCAATACATCAAACCCATCTTTGTTAATAGCCGCTGGTTTATTAGCCCGTAAGGCAGTTGAGCAGGGTTTATCTACAAAACCATGGGTCAAGACCTCGCTTGCCCCAGGCAGTCAGGTCAGCACTGACTATCTGACAGCTGCTGGCCTCCAGTCCTATTTGGACCAGCTTGGGTTCCATGTCGTTGGTTATGGCTGTACCACCTGTATTGGTAACGCAGGTCCACTTGCTAAGTCTTTGGTGAAGACTATTGACTCCGGCAACCTTGTCACTGTAGCCATTCTGTCTGGCAACCGCAATTTTGAGGGGCGGGTGAGCCCCCATACTCAGGCCAATTACCTGGCCTCGCCCCCGCTAGTCGTTGCCTACGCTCTAGCGGGCTCCATAGTTGTAGATTTGACCAGTGACCCACTCGGCACTGGCACAGATGGTCAGCCAGTATTTCTTAAAGACATTTGGCCAAGCACAGCTGAAATCCAAGCTACCCTTGCTCAGGCGCTGACGGCGGAGATGTTTCTCACACGTTACACTGATGTATTTGCTGGACCAACTGCTTGGCAGGAAATTGAGACGTCAACCAGGGTAACCTATGACTGGGACGCAGGCTCTACCTACGTTAAACTGCCGCCATATTTTCAGGATTTTCAAAACAGACCCAGCGCCACAGTTGACATCATCGGCGCTCGCTGCCTGGCTTTGCTAGGCGATTCGGTTACCACAGACCACATCTCACCAGCTGGCCCTATCCAGGCCACAAGTCCTGCAGGCCTCTATCTACGGGCTCAAGGCGTCTCTTACGAGGATTTCAATTCCTATGGTGCTCGCCGCGGCAATCACGAGGTAATGATGCGTGGCACCTTTGCGAACATTCGCATCCGTAATGAAATAGTACCCGGTGTCGAAGGGGGTATGACACGTTATGAGCCAAGTGGCAGCCTGATGCCTATCTATGATGCGGCTATGCGCTACCAGAAGGATCGCACGCCCCTGATAGTGGTCGCTGGGAAGGAATATGGCACGGGTTCGTCACGGGACTGGGCGGCCAAGGGACCAGCCCTGCTCGGCATTAGGGTAGTCATAGCAGAGAGTTTTGAGAGAATCCATCGCTCTAATCTCATCGGCGTTGGCATTTTACCATTGCAGTTCGGGGAGGGTGAGAGTCGCAGGACTTTGGGTCTCGACGGCAGCGAACACTTTGACGTCCTAGGTATTGCGGACCTGAGACCTCTGCAAACTGTGACAGTCATTTGTTACCAAAAGGGGAATCACCAGAAGCAGTTCCCTGCAATCTGCCGTATCGAAACTCTGGATGAGTTGGGTTATTACCGTAATGGTGGTATTTTACATTATGTGCTCGCTCAATTCATGAAAAAAGACAGTCAGTGCTGACAGAACAATAATGCGACGGTTACAAGCGGCAGGGCAGTCACTCTAGTGAGAAAGCAGCTTGTGCTGGAAAATGCTAGTTTTTGTTTTCCTAGTGTGTTGCCTTAAAAGAGGCATCAAGTATATATACACATCCTTTACAACATGTATGTGTGTATGTACTGACTCTATCAGTCGTGCATTTTCTACCTATCAGAACATGTCAGACAAGAATCTGGCGCAAGATTTCATCCAAGACCAGCCGGCCTGTTGACGTAACGCGCAAACCGGCTGCGTCCAGGGTAACAAATTCAGCGAGACGCTCTAAAGTTTGCAAACTGAAGATACTTTCCAGTGGGCGGCCAACTAGATTGTAGAAAATGGTCCGGTCTATCCCAGCTGTCAGGCGCAAACCCATTACCACTAACTCTTCAAGCCGCTCCTCTGGTGAGAGGTATGAGACGGTTCGATGTGTGCACGACTCCACTCGCGCGAGCCACACCGCTGGTGTTTGGTGCTGGCGTGTAGCTATCGTGTTCCTCCTTTGGAAGCCACTGAGACGGCCATGTGCCCCCGGTCCGATACCGACAATGTCACCTCCCTGCCAGGCAGTCACATTGTGAAAGCACTCTGCCCCTGGTCTAGCGTGGTTCGAAATCTCATAGGCTGGTAACCCCGCAATGGCAGTGACATCTTGCGTCATCTGATAGAAATCAGCTGCCGTGTCCTCGTCCGGTAAGACTAGGAGGGCACCACGGGCTTGGTAAGCGGAAAAGGCGGTGCCGGGTTCAATAGTGAGCTGGTAAAGGGACAAATGGTCAGCAGTGAGCGCGATGGCCAACTCTAACTCCTGTCGCCACGCTTCCAGCGTCTGACCAGGCCTAGCGTATATGAGATCAAATGACAGCTGAGGAAAGAAATGCCGCGCCAAGTCGATGGCTGCTATAGCCTGGCGAGTATCATGGATACGGCCTAGCCAGCGTAAGGCTCGGTCATCTAGAGCCTGTACACCCAGAGACAACCTGTTCACACCGGCCACTCGGAAGTCCGTGAGTCTGTCGCGATCGACAGTGCCCGGGTTAGCTTCCAGTGTCACTTCTACATCCGCTGCGATGGGCCAAGCGACTGCGGCCTGGTCGAGTACAGTTGCTACTGTTGCCGGATCCATCAGGGATGGCGTCCCGCCGCCGAAAAATACACTTTTCAAGATATGCCCCTTTGGCATACTCGCTACTTCGTGGTCGAGAGCTAACCGCAAGGCCCACCGCCAACCTTCGTGATTCACTGCTGTGGTAACACGCGAGTTAAAAGCGCAGTATGGACACTTGTGGATACAGAAAGGCCAATGAATGTAAAGGCCTAAGCCGTGTTGAGTCCCGTGAATGAGATCCTCGCTCATGCTGATTGCCTGTTATATACGCTACCTTTCATTGGTTGGGTCCTAGGGTTCTCGTCTGTAAGAGACAAGCGTGCCTCCCCTTTCGAGGGTGTGCTATACTCCTCTCGGGAGTCTGGGATCCTTGTGAAGACTCTCATCCTCACTGGACTTTAGCTCCTCAACTGCTACAGAATGAGGAGTCCTGAGGAGTCCATCCATACCACCATAGCTACCTCGGCTGCGGATGTCATCCTCTCATGAGCTTGTGCTCTTCGCCAAGCCAGCAGCATGTGGGTTACAAAAGTTCTCATTGCATTCCTATTGGAAAAGGCATAGAAGGGTTCGTGTGGCACGCGCGATTCCCTAGAGAGCACGCCTCTCTGCAGAAGAGAAGCGAACAGTACGAAAACGGAATAGTTATGAAGCTACTTCGGTCCGAGAATTCCGCGCGTGCTGTACAACACTAGTTGGTGAGAAAGCAGGCAGGGGCCAGGAGAACGGACAAACCCAGTAACCGTGTCGTGTTCGCTCCCAACGCCAGTAGACATGGCGGATGCGCGAGATCCAATCCCTGTGCCTGGAGCCTCTCAAGCAAGAATGTGCTCGCCTCCCCTGCGAATAGGGACTGGAAAAGAACCTATCCTCAAGGTTTATTGTATTACACTCCTCAGAGGAGTTTCTGAATCAGCATCATCGACACCGTTGGCTCCTCATACCTTCCAGCTTGCATCATTTACGACTTTGGATGGCACTTGCATCTATAAATAGCTATGTTGTCAATATATACATTCGGGATGTAGTGATAGCAGCAGGCTATTCAATCAATGCGCTATATGCGTGCGTCTGCGCTTCACCAATGTGCGGCGCACGCCGTGAGTCTGAAACAGACTATCGCGCTGCCCACCGGTCGGAGTATAAATTACCTATGCTGACCTTGCCTCTATCGCCTGAGATAGCCGTCCCAGGTTTACTGGCTGTTGTCGATCATGCCGTAGGTGAGTTGCGCCGTGGCGGGTTTGTCATTCTTTCTGCTGCTGAGGAGGGAGAAGGTGTTTTTATTATGCAAGCAGCGGAAGCTGTCACCTCGCAGAGCCTTGGGATTCTCGGCCGCCTCTCAGACCAGCCAGTGGCCCTTGCTCTGACTCTACGGCGGGCTATGGTGTTAGGCTTAGTTGAAAAGGCTCTTGATGGAAGCCCGGATCCAACTGATGTGGTATTAGTCAAGGCTCCTGCTGGTCTGGAAGCCGAGCGAGTGCTCCCCTTAGCGGAGGTAGCTGCTGAGGAGCACACGGTCCGTTCTGAGAGTTTGTCAGTCACCTTTCTATCGGGTCGCAGCGCCATCGGCGCTGCCGTGCGCCTGGTCAAACTCGCCCGACTCTTACCTGCTGCAGTACTAGTCCCACGCTCCTTTGAGCCAAAAGTCAGTAGTCACTCTGCAGTGAGAAAAATACTAAAGGGAGATGTACCACTTGCAATAACCGTGAAGGTAGAGGATATTAATACCTACGATCAGTGTGTTGTCCGCACCCTGCGACCGGTCAGTGAAGCACAGGTGCCTCTGGCAGGGGCTGAAAATGTCCGTCTTATTGCCTTTCGTCCTAGTGATGGTGGAATCGAACACCTCGCCATTATCGTCGGCATACCAGACAGTACTACTCCGGTCCTAGTCCGTCTGCATTCGGAATGTTTTACCGGTGATCTTCTAGATTCCCTGCGCTGCGACTGCGGTAGCCAGCTACGCGGCGCTATCGCCGCTATCACTGCTGCTGGCGCCGGCGTGTTGCTCTATCTCGCTCAGGAAGGGCGAGGTATTGGCCTCGTCAACAAACTGAGAGCCTATCAACTACAAGACCGCGGCTTCGATACTTTGGAGGCGAATGGGCAACTCGGCTTTGATGACGACGAGCGCACCTATATGCCGGCTGCTGAAATGCTGCGCCAGCTTGGTTTTTGCCGAGTCCGCCTCATGACCAATAATCCCCATAAGGTGGAAGCACTTGTCTATCATGGTATTGAAGTGACGGAAAGGATCCCTCACATTTTTCCCGCTAATGCGCACAACCTTTCTTACATACAGACAAAATCTACCAAAGGAAATCATATATTCTGAAAGTGCACTCTCAATAGCATTCATATTCTTTATAACGATCTACTGTTTGCTCAGTGAGCAGCACAACTTCATCCCCTCGATGCCCTGATGTTGCGCACAGAGCCTTTCCCTAGCAAGATAGCACGACATCCCTCTGATTGAGAATCGGTTCTGGCATGGGAGGCTGCAGGGGTGTGGCCCGCACCCTCTTTCTACCGGGCAGCTAATGGAGCGGCAAGACGCCAGACTCAGTCATGCCTCTACTATAGGTTTTCAAACATGGCAGGCGTATATGATATGACACGTTCCAATCCAAAAAGGAGAACACCATGCCCTACACGCTCGACGACAATGCCTTAGACCTGCTGTTCCGGACCGCCCGCACACACAATCACTGGCGCAATATCCCAATCCCCGATGATGTATTACACGCTCTCCACGCGCTGATGTGCCTGGGGCCGACAAGCGCCAATTGCCAGCCGGCACGTCTTCTCTTCGTGAAGTCGCCAGAAGCCAAGGCGCGCTTACGACCCGCCTTGATAGAAGGCAACATTGAAAAGACCATGACGGCACCAGTCACAGCTATTATTGGGTATGACCTGACCTTCCACGAGCGATTGCCGTACACATTTCCACAAGCTGACGCACAATCCTGGTTTGCCGGCAATGACTCCTTGATTCGAGAGACAGCCTTCCGTAATGGAACCTTGCAAGGTGCCTATCTGATCATAGCCGCGCGGGCGCTTGGTCTGGATTGTGGACCGATGAGTGGCTTTGATAACGCCGCAGTTGATCAGGCCTTCTTTCCCAATAGCACGAGCCGGTCCAATTTTCTGTGCAATCTGGGGTATGGGGACCCAAGTGGTTTATATCCACGGAATCCGCGGTTGTCTTTTGAAGAACAATGTCAAATTCTCTAGCGTGACTAACGGCTTGTTGGGGGAGTGCGGGGGCATCCCATCCCCCCGCCGGCCGGCTTGCTAGGTTAGCGCAACCACAGGCGCTGTCGAGCTGTCGAGAAGAAAGGAGCCGAGGGTAGCGTAGCGGGCTAAGGAGTAGCGCCTATTTCGCAGACTCAATATTCTGAGAAGGTTTGCGCAGAGTTGAATCCCCACTCCACACAATCGTCGATCGTCAATAACCGAACTGGCGTAGGATGCGGTCGACAGAACTAGCATAGCTCCCACCGAACAGCCGCACATGCACGAGAAGAGGGTACAGATTATAGATATCCTTCCGCTCCTCGAAGAAGCCAGGACGGAGTGGACGAATTTCGCCATAGCGACGAAAGAATGCTGTCTCGAAGGTGCCGAATAACATAGAAAAAGCCAGTTCGGCATCGGCATAATAGATAGCCGGATCGATAAATGCTGCGATCCGTCCCCGGCGGCATAGCACGTTTCCACTCCAGACATCGCCATGAATCAGCGATGGCACAGAGGACTCTTCCAACCAGGTGGTCAGACGGGCAGCAAATTTCTCCAGCCTGCTATATAGGGATAACGGTAGCCTACCCACCCGCATAGCCTCTGTACCCATGAACAACAGACGCTGATCACGGAAAAAGTCAATCCAACGGTGCGAGAACGGATTGGGTTGGTGCAGACTGCCGATCAACGTGTCACGCTCGAACCCGTAAGCCTCGGCGCTGGTCTCGTGCAGATCAGCTAGCAGTTCCGCAGCATGGCACTGGGCATTGGCATTCAAATGGTCGCCTGCCAAGACATAAGTCATGAGCAACAGACGCTCATCAGCGTAGAAAACCTCGGGCACTGGCAGGCGAGTCCTGTTCCTGAGGTAAGTCAGCATATAGCTTTCCACTGCCAGACTGCTGCCCAGCGGGCCCACTTTAGCTACTAAATAGGAGCCATCAGCTAGATGGACCCCATAGACCTCGCTGATGCCACTGCGCGCTATAGCAGTATACTGAGTGACACTGATACCCGTCGTATTCTCAATCTTGTGAAGTATGTCTGATGCAAGAAGCATGAGTTATCCCATCATTCTCTGCCAGGCGACCGCAGATATATGTTAGAAGGCCAGTAGTCCCTGCCTCGAGCAAATCGAGCACCTGTGTAAAGCCTTCTTGGCCGCCATAATAGGGGTCTGGCACATAGAGACTTCCTGTTTCAGGTGCAAAAGACAGCAATAAGTGCAGACGATGAACCATGGCAGGCGGACATAAACGGGCCAGAGCCAATAAGTGCTCGCCCTCCATAGTGAGAATCAAATGAAAACTGGCAAAATCTGTCTGTGCTACCTGACGGGCGCGCAGAGCGGAAATGTCAACGCCACGCCGTCTGGCTGCGGCAATCGCGCGTTCATCAGGGCTTGCGCCTACGTGCCAACCGCTGATGCCAGCCGAGTCTGCTGTGACCCGTTCGGATAGACCTGCACGCGCCACACTTGCTAGGAACAGACCTTCAGCCGTGGGTGAGCGACAGATATTACCCGTGCAAACAAACAGTACCTGAAACGGCCCAGCGCCGTCGTTCATAGCCTTTACCCTACCCCGTCATCACCTGCATCCTGCCTCTTTCTTGGCTATAAAAATTCAACCTTGTATGGCATCCACAATGCCTGTCATGAGATGGAGTAAGGAGTGGAACGCGCAGTCGCTAACACGACGTTCTTCCTCTTCAGATCCTCTTTCATCAATCACCCAAGAGACCCACCCAAGAGACCCTAGCCCTTGCGGGCAGGCGTCTCAACACCGATGGCTATGCGCCGTAATGGAGAAGATACAATACTAGAACATTCTGCTGCGTGTGCCAACTGAGTCACGGCTGTGGATCACGGCTCAGGCCAAGACGCGTCAAATTCTCTCTGTAACACTGCCAGATGCGTTCTTGGTCATGCCCAAGCTCGTACAGATAATCCCATGAATAGATCCCTGTGTCGTGCAGGTCGTCGAACATGATGGCAATGGCATAATTGCCGATAGGCTGAATGGCAGTAATGCCAACATGACGGCAGCCGCCAATGATCTTCTTCTCATCCAGGGTGTGTCCCTGCACCTCCGCTGATGGACTTTCCACACGCAGCAGTTCTGCCGATAAGGCAAAGCTACATCCATCGTCGAAGTCTATTTCCAGCATCTTCTCCGCCTTCTTCAGACGAAGTTCTATCGGCCAGTGGCGTGTACCGAATTGTGGAGAGGGCGTCATGGCTAGTAGATCTCCGAGCTAGATCTCCGATGGATCTGCGGTTTGCCCTGCTGTAAGACGGCGTGCCTCAGAGACCAGCATGATAGGGATCCCATCCCGAATCGGGTAAGCGAGGCCGGCTTGGTCACTAATTAGCTCCTGCGTCTGTGTGTCATAACGCAACGAACCAGGTGTACGCACCTGAGGGCAGACGAGCAGTTCCAGCAACCGCGGATCAATACTAGCCTTTGCTTCTTTCATGGGCTTATCCTTCGTCTATGCTTGATCCTCAAGCAAGGCCCCCTCTACCCTGCAGGCTCATTTCAATCAAAGCTATCCTGACCACGCGCCTCAACAGGCTGCACTTCCAGGAGGGCTTGTTTTTCCCGATTCGCAAACGGCCATAACATGGCAACCGCTGTGAGAAGGAAGAGCAGAATTGGAAAGACTCTCTAGCACGTTCAGCGTGCTGTGGTCTCAGGCAGGCTAAGAGCCGCCTGTGATTCACAACAGATGCTCTAACTGGCTCTTCTTCTTCCATATCGGCATGGAAGGGATCGTAGTCCCCCTGCCGATCGCCACCCTTTGCCACAGTAAATTCACGCTGAATACGAAAAAGGCATAAGCCAAGCAGTGTGATCAGCAAGCGATCATCCTCTGTTTCGTTGAACGAGACAATACAACCAGCGCAGCCATGCTCAGCCATGCTCATAGACCTGTGCAGATCCCACAGGCTCATCCTTGCCGGCTGCACCATACCAATGCCTGTTGCCAAGTGCGTCTAAGGTCAGCGCTAGATAACGGGGCTCGAAGATGGGCACCCTTGGCAACAGTAGGACACCGGCCAGAGGGAAAAGGGCAATGGTCCGCGGCAAAGTTGTGAACCTGACATCAAACCCACCCTTCCGCATAGTGCCTGATACCCTGATATTTTAGGAAAACATGATCGTAGACAATCGCCGCCGCGATTGTACAGTCAAAGCATCTGTTGGACCAAAGGCCTCAAACAGCCTCAGGAGTTGTCTGTGCGCACAGCCATCGTTCCACGATCTATCCTGCTGCAGGATCCCTAGTAACTCTTCCACAGCCTTCTGCCGCTCTCCAGCTGCATAATAAGCCATGGCCAAGTCATAACGCGCTTGATGATCTTCTGGATTCGCTTCTACCACATTTTGTAGGCTCTCTTCTACACCTCTGCTAGTAGATGTTTCGGCAGCGAGCTCCAGCCTGGTTCTAATAGTCACAATCTCGCTTTTAGTCAGCAGATCCTTGGGCAGCTTCTGCAACAGATCTTGAGCCGCTTTTTGTTCACCACGGGCGATGAGACACTCCATCACACCGGCTAAGGCCACGTGATTCGTTTGCTCCTGTCCAAGAACTTTGCGGTAGAGCGTTTCTGCCCATTTGAAATCCCCTGTCTCGAGTACAGCTCGAGCCTCCTCCAGAAGCTTATCGACAAGATTGGTCTCACGACCAGCGAGACGGGCCAGGAAAGCCTTTATCTGACTTTCCGGCAGGGCACCGACGAATCCGTCGACGACCGCTCCATTCTTGAAGGCAAAAGCCGCCGGAATAGATGACACCCCTAACTGGGCCGCTAACTTTTGATTCTCGTCTACATTTATTTTGACCATGCGAATACTACCGCCACACTGGCGTACCAGTTTTTCCAGCATTGGCCCCAGGGTACGGCACGGACCACACCAGGGTGCCCATAAGTCGACGATGACCGGCACTCGCCGCGATTCCTCGATGACATCGGCGACAAAGTGAGCAGTATCGGAAACCTTGATCAAATCATCTGACACCATCCCTCCAGCTAGCTTGCGGCCCTTAGTGTCAGCACCCCCTCGCCCCTTGCGGATGAAATCCATAGTCCCCATTCCTGTTCTTCGCCCCTACACTGTTCGCATTCTTAGCGCCCATTCCATCCTTGGCAAGGGCGAAAAAACGAGAGATGTGGTACGACATGAAAAAGCTCTTGCATGCCCTCGTGGCAAGGATAATATCCGACAGAGATGTGAATAGGAAGTGCATAGGGGGCACAATAGGGGGCACAGGGGCTGTCCCCTTGCGGTGTTTGCGGGTGTAGCTCAGAGGCAGAGCACAACCTTGCCAAGGTTGGGGTCGTGGGTTCGAATCCCATCGCCCGCTCCAAAGATCAAGTCTGCAGAGCCGTTAGCATAGATTCGGCCACAACGATCTGTCGCTCAGCCTTGGCGCTGGTTGTTGGAGTTTCAGCAGTCTGGAACGCCTTTTTGGCTAGGGCGAGTTGGCGTTCGATGGCTACACGTTCTAGAGAATCTACGAATAATGCTTCCTCAGCTAGTACCGTCAGCGTTGTTTCCGTCACCTCCGCAAAGCCGCCGGTGACGAAGATACGTTCCACCACTTGGCCGTTGCGATAAACGGCGAGTACACCAGGCCGAATCGTAGCAATCATAGGTGCGTGGTTAATGAGCACGCCGAAGTCGCCTTCAGAGCCTGGTACGACAACCATTTCTACCTGTTCAGAGAACAGCAGCTTCTCCGGGGCGACCAACTCAAATTGCACCATGGGCATGTCCTTCAGTCAGATTTCTCAGGCCACCTCAGCGGCCAGCTTTTTTGCCTTGGTCAGGACATCCTCGATAGTACCAATCATGTAAAAGGCCTGTTCAGGGAGATGATCGTAGTCACCAGAAACGATCCCCTTGAAACCTTTTATGGTATCGTCTATGGCAACCAATACGCCAGGTGCGCCCGTAAAGACCTCTGCAACATGAAAAGGCTGCGACAGGAATCTCTGTATTTTGCGAGCACGTGCGACCACAAGTTTGTCTTCCTCTGAGAGCTCATCCATGCCTAGAATAGCTATGATATCCTGCAAAGATTTGTAGCTTTGCAACACACGTTGCACTTCGCGTGCTACTTGGTAGTGTTCCTCGCCAACTACCCGCGGGTCCAAGGCACGTGAGGTGGAATCCAGAGGATCGACAGCTGGATAAATCCCGAGTTCGGCGATCTGCCGTGACAGTACGGTAGTAGCATCAAGATGAGCAAACGAGGCGGCTGGCGCAGGATCTGTCAGATCGTCGGCTGGCACATAGATAGCCTGCACAGACGTGATAGAGCCCTTCTGAGTCGAAGTAATGCGTTCCTGCAAGGTGCCCATATCGGTGGCCAGCGTCGGCTGATAGCCCACTGCTGATGGAATACGACCTAGCAGAGCCGACACTTCAGATCCCGCCTGAGTGAAACGGAAAATGTTATCTACAAAGAACAGCACATCCTGTCCTTCCTCATCTCGGAAGTATTCAGCGAGCGTGAGGCCAGACAGCCCGACCCTGGCGCGCGCCCCAGGAGGTTCATTCATCTGGCCATAAACGAGTGCTGCTTTCGAGGCGCTGCCGTCTAGGTCTATGACACCCGATTCGACCATTTCATTGTACAGATCGTTCCCCTCACGGGTACGCTCCCCCACACCGGCAAACACAGAATATCCACCATGACCTTTGGCAACGTTGTTGATCAGTTCCATGATCAACACTGTTTTGCCTACACCGGCACCGCCAAACAAACCAACCTTGCCGCCCTTGGTATAAGGGGCTAGCAGATCGATGACCTTTATACCCGTGACAAGAATCTCTGTCTCCGTAGACTGCTCGACGAAGGTAGGTGCGCCACGGTGAATGGGCAGACTCTGACGGGTTTCTATTGGGCCACGCTCATCGATCACCTCACCAATCACATTCAGGATACGTCCGAGTGTGCCAGGCCCTACTGGCATCATAATAGGATTACCGATATCTTTCACCATCTGACCACGTACCAAACCTTCGGTAGAATCCATCGCAACACAACGAACCGTATTCTCGCCAAGATGTTTGGCTACTTCTAAGACAAGTCTCTTGCCCCAATTAAGGCATTCAAGAGCGTTGAGAATAGGTGGCAGCTCGCGATTAAACTTCACGTCTACTACGGCACCCAGGACCTGGGTAATCGTGCCGACGTTGTCTGTCATCATGGGAAAACTCCTGCATTTGTATGCGGGCCGCCTTTTACAAGGCCTCAGCACCAGAGATGATCTCTATCAACTCTTTGGTGATGTATGCCTGACGTGTGCGATTGTATGCTATAGTGAGATCGTTGATCATATCGTTAGCATTACGCGTTGCATTATCCATAGCCGTCATACGGGCACCGTGCTCAGACGCTACACTTTCTAATAGAGCCCGAAAGATTTGCACAGTGACGTTGCGAGGTGCAATGGAAGCAAGGATCTCCTCCTCTGACGGTTCGTATTCATACAACGCTCGTGCCCCTGAGGCCATGATGGACTGTTCATCAACAGGCTGATATGCAACCGGAAATGGTATTAATTGCTGTCTTGTCACCACCTGACTGATAGCCGACTGAAAACGATTAAAAACTATCGTACAAACATCAAATGTACCAGAATCGAAAAGGGCAACGATTCGTCGTCCGATTGCATCTGCCCCCCCAAATGAGACCTGAATGTCTTCAACAGTGTTAAGAATCAATTTTTCATGGTCTTTTTTTAATTGATCACAACCTTTACGTCCTATACATAAGATATTGGCATGTTTCCCACTCCCGACAAGATCGGCAATCAAACGCCGAGTCTCCCGCACCACTGTGCTGTTAAACGCCCCACAGAGGCCGCGGTTGGCGGTGAGAGGAATGATGAGATGGAGGTTATCGCGACCATTGCCAGTCATCAGCAACGGTGCACTCCCCTGATGAGCGATACTGGCAGTAAGATTACCCAGGATACGTTCCATACGCTCTGCATAGGGACGCGCAGCAGTAGCCGCCTCTTGTGCTCGCCGTAGCTTAGAGGCAGCCACCATTTTCATCGCCGAGGTGATCTTCTTAGTTGACTTCACCGATGCGATGCGTTGGCGGAAGTCTTTGAGGCTTGGCATCCGTCTACTCTCTACCGCCGATAATAACTAAGTCAGACGACGCAGGTCTTCGCAAAGCTGTCAAGAAAAGTCATAAGCTTCTGTTCCGTATCCATGGAGAGCACCTGATCACTACGAATAGCGTTTAAGATCTCTGGCGCATGAGTCTCGATGGCATCAAGCATTCTTTTTTCAAATTTTCCTACTTCAGAGACTTTCACTCCATCCAAATAGCCCCGTACCCCGGAAAAGATCGCCACCACCTGCTTCTCAACCGACATGGGCGCAAACTGTGGCTGTTTCAACAGTTCTGTCAGGCGTGCTCCCCGGTTGAGCAGCTTCTGGGTGGCAGGATCTAGATCTGCAGCGAACTGAGCAAATGCAACCATTTCACGATACTGAGCTAACTCCAGCTTGATACTCCCTGCAACCTGTTTCATAGCCTTTACTTGGGCTGCAGAACCGACACGGCTGACAGACAAGCCCACATTCACCGCTGGCCGAATGCCCTTGTAAAATAGGTCTGTCTCCAGGAAGATCTGACCATCTGTGATGGAAATGACATTTGTTGGGATGTAAGCAGAGACATCGTTTGCCTGTGTTTCAATCACTGGTAGTGCAGTCAGAGAGCCAGCGCCGTGACTCGCGTTCAGCTTGGCTGCGCGCTCCAGTAGGCGGGAATGCAAATAGAACACGTCTCCTGGATACGCCTCACGACCAGGCGGGCGACGCAAGAGTAGTGACATTTGTCTATAGGCTGTTGCTTGCTTCGACAAATCATCGTAGAATATGACTGCGTGCATGCCATTATCACGGAAATATTCACCAATTGTACAACCAGTGTAAGGGGCGATAAACTGCAGAGGTGCCGGTTCAGAGGCGGTAGCGGCTACAACAATGGTGTAGGCCATAGCACCGTAATCTTCGAGCGTTTTCACAACTTGGGCGACAGTTGAGCGTTTTTGTCCTACGGCAACATAGATACAGAACAGTCTATCCTTGTCCTCGTCAGCTGTTTCGTTCATTGTTTTCTGGTTGATGATCGCGTCTACGATGATTGCCGTCTTACCAGTCTGGCGATCACCGATGATCAGTTCGCGCTGGCCGCGGCCTATGGGAATCAGACTATCTATAGCTTTGAGACCAGTCTGCACAGGCTCGTGTACTGACCGGCGTGGGATAATACCTGGCGCTTTAACATCAGCCCGTCTGCGTTCGCTTGCCTTGATCACCCCCCGGCCGTCAATGGGATTGCCGAGCGCATCTACTACTCTACCGAGGATATCTTTGCCAACTGGCACGTCAAAGATATCTCCGGTGCGGCTTGCTATATCGCCTTCACGAATACCGCGATCTTCACCAAATACGACAACACCGACATTGTCAGCCTCAAGATTCAGAGCCATCCCTTTGAGACCACCTGGAAACTCTACCATCTCGCCGGCCTGGATGTTGTCGAGTCCGTAGACATGCACAATTCCATCCCCAACAGACAGTACCCGTCCCACCTCTGTGGTCACAGTCTCTGTGTCAAAGTCGCTGATCTGCTGCTTGAGAATCGCGGAGATCTCAGCGGCGCGGATTTTCATCACCCGATCCCTTTCATAGCGAGCTGTAAGTGTTGCAGCTTGGTACGGAGAGAACTGTCGATTATCCGCGACCCTATCCTGATCACGAGACCCCCGAGTAGCGTCGGATCGACTGTAATATCGACTAAAACCTGCCCACCTGTCACAGCTGCCAACGCAGCTGCTAGGGCGGCCTCTTGGTCGCTGGACAGCGGCTGCGCTACGACCACATCAACCCGGTGTTCGCCTCGGGATCCAGCTATCCTAGCCAAAAGAACCGTGATCACTGTAGACACAACGAAGAGCCGGCGCTTGGCTGCTACTACCTTGAGGAAGCGCTGCGTTAAAGACGACAGACCAGCGGCGCCTCCCACTGCGGCTATGCCTCGGATTTGCTCCTCCCGTGACAGCACGGGACTAGTCACAAAACGCTGCAAGTCCGCACTTGCGGCGAGTAGTGTACGCAAATTCACAAGGTCAGCTTCGACCTGGTCGAGACATTGTTCCTCATGAGCTAACTCGAATAGGGCCGTCGCATAACGATCAGCAATGCCCGCAACCCCTGCTGTTTCGGATACCAATTCTCCGGTTCCCAGAAAACGCTGCCTAATTTGAGCCAAAACACCGCACGCTGCCCCCCCTCTGCTGAAGCGGCTACCACACGGCTGCCCATTCAGGGCCCACTGGCGCCCCATCTTGGCGCACGTCCCATTGACTACCATAAAGGTCGCGCACATTGCAAGACCGATACGTGGACAGCAGCAACTTTCCTTGGTTCTACGCTCGATTCAACACATGAACTGCAGGGAGCGCAGGCGCTTTCCTCATGGTCCCTTCTTCACCACGGTCAATCCAGGAAAGCATAGAACAGCTTGGGTTTGGCATGGAGTGACAGTAACAGTGCATCGTGTAGATGCTTAGCCTTCCTGTAGTCTCGAACCTTCCTTCCAGTCTGCTACCATCTTCAGAAGTTTGATCGCCTGCGTCCGCGAACGTGGTAAAGAGTCATCAGCTCCCAGTAAGCCCAGCTGTCTGGCCGTCAGTCCTAATGCTGCCATCCAGGGCTGGCGCAAGCGAGCCGCTTGGAGCAAGGTCTGATCACCTAGCACGTCGACGGCTCGCCCCTGGATAAGAGCGCAACCGCCCCGCAATAGGGCAACCTCGTCAGCCCAGGCATAGGCGAGGTCCACATCATGGGTAGTCAGAACGATGGTTGTGCCGTGCTTTACGACGAGTCGATCCAGCACCGCCAACAAATGAATCACTCCCCATCCATCCAGCCCGGTAGTAGGTTCGTCTAGCAGTAGAACATGCGGCTTCATGGCAAGGAGGCCTGCGATCGCTACCCGTTTACGTTGGCCAAAGCTGAGACAGTGCGGTGGGCGGTCAGCGAGATCGGTAATCCGCATGGCTGCCAGCGCAGCAGCCACCCGATTCTGTACGGTGACAGCATCCAGCCCCAGGTTCAACGGTCCAAACGAGACGTCCTCTGCCACTGTAGCGGCGAAAAGCTGATCATCGGGATCCTGCAGTACTAACCCCACAGCTGCCCGCCATGCTAGTAAGGCACGGGCTCCGTAACGAACAGGAACCCCATCGCGCCAAATCGTGCCAGCGCTCGGTCGCAAGGTACCATTCAGATGCAGGAGCAAGGTCGTCTTGCCAGTTCCGTTAGCTCCGAGAATGGCGATTTTGCCCCCACGGGGAATCCGCAGTGCGAGGCCGTTCAATGCCCACGGGCCACCAGAATAGGCATACCAGAGTCCCTCTACTTCCAGTACTGGATCAACTTTTGTCACAGCAGGACCCCCGCTGTGGCTACCACGATCACTGTGCCAAGCACGATTGCTATCCCGCCTAGGGAGGGCGGTCGGCGATCACGCTGTCGTACTCCCAACGCTCCGGTAAACCCACGCGCCGCTAGGCCTGTTTCCAGACGCCGCGCCCGTTCTAGGGCACGCGGCAGTAAAGCTGCGGCTAGTAGATTAGCAGCACGGGCCGCCTGCCATGGGCCCTGCCAGCCCAGCCTTGCTTTCTGCGCTGTTACCCCGTGGCTGGCCATGTCTACTAGTAACATAGTGAAGCGATAGGTAAGAAGCGCTAACTCTATCACAGGCTGAGGCATTCCAGCCCGCGATAACAACCATCCTATATCGGCCATTGGCGTAGTTAGCGCCAGAAACGCAAGGCACGACACTGCGGCTAACGCCCGCAGGCTTGTCAGAGCCGCCGTTTGCACCCCTTCTAGATGGACAGACACCATCACGGAGGCCGGATCCACTGTAAGCGCCATTACGCTACTCCCAGCCACTAAAAATCCCATTGGCCACAACAGTACTCTGAACCATTCGCGGAACGGTAATCTCGCTATACCTACAGTCGCAGCTGTCATAGTTCCAAGTACTAGAGCTGCGCCGGGCCATGGTGGTACAACGAAATTTGCCCCTAAAAGACCACAGGCCAACAGAATCTTTTCCAATGGGTGACGACAGGTGAGGCGATTAGCACCAGCTAGCCGGTCAACTAGGCGCATCCGTAAGGCCTTTATCAGAATCAGAAGGAGACAGTGCCTCATGGCCCTGAGAGACTGTCCAGTGCACCTCGCCATGACGACGCCGTCCCAGATAATATCCTACCACCCCGGCTCCCAGAGCGGCCTGCAGGGCGAAGAAGAAACTTTCTACTGCCGGCCCTGGTGGTCGCCACCAGGTCTCTACCCACGGCTGATAATCCGGAGCAAGCGTTGTAATCAGGGCAACAGCTTGGCTGTCAGTGCCGACAAAAGGTTCCACGAGGTCTCGAGGAACGGCCCATACTAGGGGCATTCCCACTAATCCGCCAGCCACTATTAGTAATATATAATGTTGCACAATTCTGCTACTGAAAGATTTATAAGTTACCATAATTTCTTTTCCCCTTTAAGGATGTCTCTATCAGAGACACTCACCTCATTGGATGCAGTAAAAGCATTCATTACTACTACTGTAAGTAAACCCTCACTGATGGCCAGTGGAATCTGTGTGGGACCAAACACAGTGAGGAACTTCACGACAGCACCAGTCACACCACTGAGCGGATCGGGAAAAGCTAGGGCGAGTTGAACAGCTGTGACTCCATAGGTCACGAGAGTACCCATGACGACAGCAAGAAAAAGTGCTACGCGCCCCACCCGCCGGCCCAAACGAAAAACCACCCATGCCACCCACGGGCCTGCCACAGCCATTGAGAAAACGTTAGCACCAAGGGTGGTCAAGCCACCATGTGCCAATAATAAGGCCTGAAAGACCAGCACTATGGTGCCCATCACTGCCATGACCGGTGGTCCAAATAGCAGCGCTCCCAATCCAGTTCCTGTGGGATGTGAAGAACTGCCTGTGACAGATGGCACCTTTAGGGCTGAGAGGACAAGCGTGTAAGCGCCTACCGCTGCTAAAGGTAGTTTAGCACGGGGTCGTTCTGCCAGTAGGTGCAACAAACGCCGCACCCCGTGGATCACGAACGGTGCCGCTACCGTCGTCCATAAGACCGCATGGCTGACCGGCAAATATCCTTCCATAATATGCATCAGGTCCCCCTTCATATGGCACCGCCATATGCAAGCCCGTTACGCTGTCTGCACAACTAAAATAGCTCACGTTGTATAACACGCTACATGAGATATCCCACCAGGGTGAATCACGGCAGGGCAGTCCTCCACCCGTATCGCCTTCCCCAGCTTTTATGCTTCCCTGCGATATAGGGCTGCGTCGTGCAACTGACTCTCTAAAAAGCATATCGCAAAACCCCTTGTTGGCTCGGATCGTGCTCCCTTGCGGGCTCCTGTACGCAGAGCCTCTCTAACGAGTGATAGAGAGTGAATGACTATTGTTGCGATTCTCAAAGTGAGATACCTGTCTCCTATAGAGGCAAAGAAAGATTTAAAAATCCTCTAATAAAGAGAATACACCATCAGGTAGTATATAGCAATTTTCTAAGCTTTTCCGACAGCATCCTTGCATGACAACTAGCGAATGAGAAGGTTGCCTCTCGACTCGGCCGCGTCTGTGTTCATCAGTTTTGACTGCACAAATCATGTCCCTTCACTTGGGAGGAGTCACGATTGGGCTCTTCTAAACGTCGATTCGCATGGCGTTTGCGGATGGGGGTAGCGTGTTGCTCGCTCCAGACACTACTATGACTATAAAATCCAGAATCAATCACTCGGCTGCTGCAGCATGATAGACTAACCAGAAATCCCTCTCTTCGGGGGAGAGTGTTAACAGAATAAACAGGCTTGCGACTTCCTCACTGCAAAAGACCAGCATCACCATGCACAGTGACCTTGCTACGGGTGTCGCAAACACTCGCTGCGCCTGTTCAGGCAGACACAAGAACTGCGATTGACACGCGAGTCTTTCGGCAATGACTCAGATCCAGTACCTCTTAGCAGATACTTATAAACCGCGTCCCAGCCTGCTGGGCAATGGGCTATCTTGTCCCCTGTATCTAGCGCTAGATTGATCAGCATAGGGTTTTGAGGTCGGTGATAGCAGTGGCTCAAAACTGAGAGCACAGATCTGCATGCCTGCCCGCATAGCCAGTAGCAATGGGCCGCAGTTGAAAAATTCGAGTGTGATCCGCCCGTCCCAGCCAGGGTCAATAGTGTGCGCAGTGGCATGGACCATGAGACCGATGCGAGCAAGACTGCTACGACCGTCCAGACGGCCGGCGATGTCAGCCGGCAGGGTGATACGCTGCTGTGTCATCCCGAGTGCAAACGCACCCGGGTGCAAATAGAAGGCCTCTGCAGGTTGAATTTCAACTATTTGCATTAAGTGTTCTATTGTTTGCCATTGGCTGCTAGATGGAGCCAGATCAACAAATGCCGCCTTACCAGGTACAAACACACGGAAGGCGGCACCAAGCCGCAGGTCAACTGACACGGCTCCTATTTCCTGTTCCGTTGGTCGTGGGTCTATGCGCAAGCGCCCCGCTGCGAGAGCGGCACGGATATCAACATCGGCAAGCTTCATGACAGTGACATTGCATACCCTACATTACATCCATTATACCACCATATACCACCATGAACAGAGCGCTCTGGGAGTTCCGTAATAGGGAGACGTGTAGAGTGATCAGGGCACAAAGATCGATATGTGCCACCTTACCCACCTGCTAGCTCAGTGCGGGCTCAGTGCTGTCTCGCACCCTCGTTGGTATTCAGCAGTTATGAAAGCATTCTATCCGCTTTGAGATCTGAGCGTTGTCCAACACAGACCGATACCCAGATCCCTGGGGTTGAAACGGATTCCTGAACACATGGATACCCTCTCTGTTTGACAAATAGGGCTGGAGCCGAGGAGCGATCCCTTCCCTCTCAGGGAGAGAGCAAGCCCTCTCAGACGAGGTGGTCCTCCCTCTTTGCTAGAGACCCGGGCAACTGCTGGACAAGCAATGTGCAAAAAGGCATTCCTTAACAAGAGTGCAGTGAGCCCACTGAAAAACAGAGAGAAACATGAAGAACATGAGGACCGGATGCAACACCCTGATCACCGATGTTTTGATTATCGGTGGCGGTCTGATCGGTGGTATGCTGGCCTGTGCCTTGGGACAGGCACACGTACTTGTAGTCGTCACTGATCGTGATGATCGAACTATATTACAAGCCCCAGAACTGGATGGACGTGGCACAGCTGTTTCTCTGTCGAGCCAACGTCTGCTGGCTGGAATCGGTGTCTGGAATGAAGTCGCACTGCACGCAGGAGCGATCCTTGATATCCGCGTCGTCGATGGTGACTCCCCCTTCCTTCTCCATTATGACCACACTGATGTTGGCAAAGAACCATTCGGTTGGATTGTCGAGAATCCAGTGATGCGCAGGGCGCTGCTCCGGCGTTTACAAACCTTGCCAACCGTGACAATGCTCGCTCCTGCTATGGTGACTCATCTGAATCGTGACGACAATTGCGTTTATGCTATTACTGATAGAGATATACGTATAAATGCACGTCTTGTAGTAGCAGCTGATGGACGTGCATCCCCTACACGTAGGGCCGCTGGCATCGGTCTAACATGCTGGAGCTATTGCCAGACCGGCATCGTCTGCACAGTCGCACATCAGAAACCGCACGACAATGTTGCCCACGAACATTTCCTACCCGCTGGCCCGTTTGCCATCCTGCCTCTAGTGCATCCCTATCGATCCTCAATCGTATGGGTTGAATCGAGTCGATTCGCATCCATTCTCATGGCTATGAACGACGACACTTTCTTAGCCGAGCTGCAGTCTCGTTTTGGGGATTTCCTGGGCAAAGTACGTGTCATCGGTTCCCGTTTTGCCTACCCGCTGTCCCTGCAGTTTGCTGATGCCTATATAGCCCAGCGCCTAGCATTAGTTGGCGACGCTGCTCATGGCATGCACCCGCTCGCTGGCCAAGGCCTAAACATGGGCATCCGCGATGTCGCTGCTTTGGCTGAAGTGATCGTAGATGCTATGCGTCTTGGACTTGATATCGGTGAGACCAACAGGCTAACTTGTTACCAGCGCTGGCGCCGGTTCGACAACATGGTGATGCTTGCTTTAACAGACGGCCTCAACCATCTATTCTCCAATGACGTTAGCCCCGTGCAGCTGATCCGGGATGCCGGCTTATCTATGGTCAACCATTTACCCCCGCTGAAGAAGTTTTTCATGAGGCATGCCATGGGCACTGTCGGAGAACTACCGCGTCTGCTGCGAGGGGAAACCTTGTAGGCAGTCCAGAGAGAGATGCACGTGTCTAGCGCACCGCTACGACGACCACAGCTACTCTCTGTAAGAGGGCAAGCAAGTGCGCCGAAAGGATGTAGCGGTCTGGCAGGAGGATTTCCACCGCGAATCCTGGGACATCTGGAGAGATTGTGACTGTGACATGACCACGGCTTTCGTGTTCCAGTATTTCCTTCAGCGATATGAGTGCTTTAGTGTCAGCAATGGCTATCTCCAACCGGTTAGTGATAGCAACCGCCATAATTTCCAGAGCCTCGATCCGCTGTACCACCAACCTAATCTGACTGTCTTCCAGTCGGGCATCGACGGTCAGCAGCAGCGGCTTGCCGGAATCGAGCAGGTCCCGTGCGGCTGCAAACACCTCTGCAAACAAAGTGCCTTCAAAACTGCCAGTAGCATCAGAGAAGCTAGCCACGGCATAGCGGGTACCGTTCCGGCTAACCCGTTCCTTGCGGTTCACTAGGACAGCTGCCATTTTTCTGAACCCAGTCTCACCCAGCTCTAGTCTTTGCCTGACTTCTGTCAGAGATTGCACCTCTAATATATTGAGAACAGGGGTATAAATATCGATAGGATGTGAAGAGAGATAAAAGCCAATTGCTTCATATTCACGTTCGAGTCTTTCCAGTGGCAACCAATCGACCCGTTCAGGCAGAGCGAAAAGCGGTGTAGCTTGTGCCATGCTCTCAAACAGATTAACCTGCCGGCTTGCCCGCTCCTCAGCAAAAGTTGTTGCGGCACGCATAAGACTCTCGGCGCCATCGAACAGACGAGCTCGATTAGGATCCAGAGTATCCAGGGCGCCGGCCTTGACAAGATTCTCTACCTGCCGTTTGTTCAGCATCCGGGGATCCAGACGACCAGTGAAATCGGTAATGTTGCAAAATAAGCCATTTCGGACGCGCTCCTCCACGAGGGCTTCCATAGCGCCAACGCCAACATTTCGGATGGCCCCTAAGGCATAGCGCATAGCGTTGCCTTCGACGGTAAAGACTGCCTCTGATCTGTTGATGTCGGGCGGTAGCAGTGGAATGTTCAATCGTCGCAGCTCTTGACGAAACAGAGTCAGCTTCTCTGTGTTATGCATATCGAACGTCATGGTCGCAGCCATGAACTCAACTGTGTAGTTGGTTTTCAGGTAAGCCGTCTGATAGGCGAGCACAGCATAAGCCGCGGCATGCGACTTATTGAACCCGTATTCAGCGAATTTGGCTACCAGGTCAAATACATCAGCAGCCTTGTGCTGTGGGACACCCCTTGCGACAGCGCCATCCACGAAGATCTTACGCTGGGCTTCCATTTCCTCTTTGATCTTCTTGCCCATAGCACGGCGCAGTAGGTCCGCTCCCCCCAACGAGTAGCCAGCCAGCTCCTGGGCAATCTGCATGACCTGCTCCTGATAGACAACGATGCCATAGGTCTCCCGCAAGATTGATTCCAATGCCGGGTGTAGATAATCAGGGCTTTCTTGACCGTGCTTGCGGCGGATGTAAGAGGGAATGTTGTCCATGGGACCAGGCCGGTACAGAGCGACCACTGCAATAATGTCTTCTAGTGAGTCTGGTTTCATGCTACGCAGCACATCGCGCATGCCAGAGCTTTCAAGCTGGAAAACGCCGCTTGTCTCGCCACTAGAGAGCAAGTGGAATGTATCTTGATCACGTGGCGGTAGAGTCGTGAGGTCTACCCGGATCCCTCTCTTTTTCTCGATCAGCGCCAAGGCTCGTGCCAGCACTGTTAAGGTCTTCAACCCGAGAAAGTCGAACTTCACCAGACCAGTGTTTTCTACCCATTTCATGTTGAACTGGGTTACCGGCATATCTGAACGTGGATCTCTATAGAGTGGGACTAAGGCGTCGAGGCGGCGGTCACCAATGACCACACCAGCGGCGTGCGTGGAGGCATGACGGTACAGACCCTCTAGTTTTACGCTTATATCAATAAGATGTGCTACTAAAGATTCATTATCCCGCATCTCGCGTAATTGAGGTTCTCTCTCTATTGCCTTTTTGAGAGGCACAGGGTGAACAGGGTTGTGAGGGACAAGCTTACAGAGACGATCTACCTGACCATAGGGCATCTGCAGAACACGGCCTACATCGCGCAGTACGGCACGCGCTTGCAGTTTGCCAAACGTGATAATCTGAGCGACATTCATGTAGCCATACCGGTCTTGGACATAGCGAATGACGCGCTCCCTGCGTTCCTGACAGAAGTCTATGTCGAAGTCAGGCATGGAGACTCGCTCAGGATTCAGAAAACGCTCGAATAAGAGTCCGAAACGCAATGGGTCGAGATCAGTGATGGTCAGCGCCCACGCAACGAGGGAACCAGCACCTGAGCCGCGCCCTGGCCCCACTGGAACGTTGTTTGCCTTGGCCCACTGAATGAAGTCTGATACAATGAGGAAGTAGCCAGGGAAGCCCATCTGTTCAATAATCTTGAGCTCGTATTGCAACCGTTTCCAATAGGACTGTGCAGTCTGTACATAGGCAGACGGATCTTCTGCCGTAGGAGGGGTCTCCAGGCGTTTCTCCAGGCCAGCACTGGCGCGGGCGCGCAGTTCGCTCGCCTCACTGCGATGGGAACCGGTCCGAAACGGCGGCAGGAGCGGCTTGCGCTTTTCGATCATGAAGGCACAGCGTTGCGCCACTATAAGAGTGTTGTGAATGGCCTCTGGGAGATCAGCGAACAGAGCACTCATGGCCTCGGCTGTCTTAAAGTGATGTTCAGCTGTCAGACGACGGCGATCCTCCTGTGCTAAATAGGCACCGCTTGCTATACACAACAGGACATCATGTGCTTCATACATGTCGTGAGTAGCAAAAAATGGCTCGTTAGTTGCTACTAAAGGCAGCCCCATGGCATAGGCTAATTCGATAAGCGGCGTTTCAGTGCTGTCTTCTTCAGACAAACCATGGCGCTGGATCTCCACATAGATCCGACCCGGGAACAGGCTGGTAAGCCGTTCCAGAATCTCCTGAGCCTTGTCTGGCTGGTTATCGGCGAGTAGACGGCCAATCGGTCCGTCAGCACCACCTGTCAGAAGGATCAGACCATCGCTTTGATTTTCTAGTTCTACGAGTGAAATAGAAATAACTTCTTTATTAGATTTTAAATATGCTTGACTCACTATTCTTAGGATGTTACTATAACCAACTGCGTTCTGTACGAGCAAAACTATAGGCTCAAACGCGCTTTGTTTATTAGCATTGTGTGTTATGATAGAGACTTCACGTTTTAGTAATAGCTGGCATCCTATGATCGGTTGAATTCCAGCCTCAACGCAGGCTGCAGAAAATTCCATGGCACCAAATAAATTGCTTGTGTCGGTGATAGCCACTGCCGGCATGGCCATCTGCCTGCAGAGCTGAATCAATTCCTTGATCGTGATAGCCCCTTCCGAAAGGGAATAGGCCGTGTGAGTACGGAGATGCACGAAAGGAGCATGGGGCATACGACCTCTCAGTGATGACTAGATTAAGGCTGCAAGGAGGAAGACCTATTGCTCTTGCACTGGCAACCTCACGCCTGTCTGGCCATTCAGCTTAGCGGTTTGGTGCGAGACTGATCCTCTCCCACACTGGCTGGCTCTGAAGAGGGTGCGCTCCGGTTAGATCCAGATGCAACTGCGCCAGCCCACGTTGCCGAGATAGCCCAGTACGCCCCGTCTGGCAAGGTCCCAGTGCTCATCATCTATGAAGACGTTTCAGAGCCAACGGACTTAACGGACTTGTACACACGCACAGTCTCGCTTCGCGCTTTCAGTTCAGTAGCGACGCACACCGGTTTGCTCTACGTGAAACTCTCTACTATAGAGAGTATAGTGTACGACGACTTTCTCTGAAATATATATATGCTAGCAGGAAGTGCCTGTTTGGAGATCGCCATGACTTGATTGCTAACCCATAAAATAGTGCTGTGATGAGAACTGTGCAACCAATCACTACTGTATTTCAGCCGCATCCACCTATCGTGTGCAAAAGGACAAAAGTCGCTTCTCCAGCTAGCCCGGATGTACCCCCGTCGCCTCTTCACTCCTAAACATGGGGGTGCTTGTCCACGCCTGTCTTTGTGCGGCCTTCACATCATGAACCGTGAGGCAGGGCTAAACCCTATGGCATTCATCTTCGTACAGAGGCCAAGCAGACAGGCAGGGGCTCCTACTCCAAGGATACTGAGTCCCCTGTGCTATACAGCATCCTCAACCCGATGCCGGGCAACTACCTTTTGATATAGGCCGCCAAAGAATGTCTCTTTGTGCCAAGAAAACTGTCCTGTCAGAAAGCCATAGCTCTTGATCTCTCGCTGCCACAACTCCCCTGCAAAGGGTTCAAGAGTGTTGAAAACCAGACTCATCAACGGCTTTAACGGATGCAGTGGCCATGGCTGGTGATAATCGACAAACACCACCTTGCCACCCGGCGTGACCACACTGAGTAGGGCATCGACGATCCTATGCTTGTAGTCTTCGGGCACCTCATGTAGAAGAAAAAAGCAGGCAACGACGTCATAGGGGCCGCCTGGCGGTCTAGCGGCATCACTCAGTTGAATCGTGACCTGGGATAAGTGCCCTAGTTTGCGACGTGCATTGGTGACTTGAATGGGCGCGACATCCGTTACAACTAAGCGGCCTTTTAAACCTACAGAATCGGCTAATACGAGTGAAAAGTTTCCATATACACATGCTGGCTGCAATACGGATTGGCCAGACTGAATCTCAGCGACCATAGCCCTGGTTAACCGGTGCATGTTGCCCCACAAAATGGCATGAACCACCAGAGGATGGTCAAAGACGGCCTGGCCTAGACTGCTCAGATAGGCCCAATGGTAGACCTCCCGCAGATAGTCAGGGATCATAACAGAGTCCGACGCAAAAGGTAGAATGCCGGCCTCAACAGCCACTGACTCCGCAATAACGAGATCCTTCTCTTCGGTCTGATGCATAGCCACGGCTTTGACTGGGTACATAGACGGTTCCCCTCCTCCTGCACTCCCTGTCTTAGAGCACTACTAAAGATACACATAACAGCTTGTTTCTGACTGACAAGCGTAGGAACGCAATGTGTCTTCGTTTGAGAGCGCTTTTATTGACAATACTACCCTACTCACTAAGGACGGCTAGCACACACGATCAGATTCCGGGCCTCTTACGTGCTGGCGCAGGATCGCGTTCGCACTGCGGCGCGAGTGAGACGAATGGGAGGATGTTGGACAGGAGAGCGCAGAGTCCGTCCACGCGCCACAGTTATAGGGACTTGAATATGCAGATCACGAGCCATGAATGCTTGCTTACCGAAAAGTTGTGTGGCGCGGTCCTCAAAAGTATCAACCAAATGGATAATTCCTTCTTCAGAGATAAAACTACCTAGAAAGGCATAGCGAGTAGCACACCACTCCAGATCAACCTGCAAGTGAACACACGTCCCCTCTTCGGAGGAAGGCCTGAAATACCAGTTCATGTCAAGCTTCTTAAATGGGCGGTCAACAGAACTAATATTGATATGTTGCGGCCGATTCAATGTAGTTCTGGATTGAAATTCCTGCCGCAGGAATGGCAGGCCAAGCACCTGACGTGTATAATACACATTATCGTGCTTTTTCCACACGTTCGCTGCTACCCACCAGGGCACAAATTCTGGGTAGCGTTCGACATCGGCAACCAGATCGAACAACTGGTTAGATGTGTATGGCAACAGGCGTTCAACCGAATGGATCGACATGTGCTGTCCTTCCCTGAAATTTAATGTACACCACAAAGCAACTATCAAGCTTCAATAAAGCCTTGCCTGCGGTTCACCCTGGGTTATTCGGCTTTATTTTTCTCGACCTTCAGATCAGTATGTGCTTGTTTGCAGTATCATCCACGAAATTCTTTGTCGCTATATCTGTATCACCTGTCAAGTCCGAGATGAAAGTTACGTTTTTATTGTGCAGCGCAATATTGCAACGCAGTAAGTAGGATTCTTCAGACAAGATGGCAATTCTGGTGACTTTTCCTTCACTGTGATAGTCTTCGAGACGTCATGAGTGGAAGTTTCACATTAGCTAGGTATCATTGAACGAATGACAGTTATTATTGATTGTGGGAGAGTTTTGCGAGAAGAGTGCAGAGCGAACAGTAATCCACAGGGGTTCGCACTTCGGTGCGCACCGCGTCTGTGTAGACAAGCACCTATTAAGCTGTTAGCATCCTGAGGAGATCACTTTCGATTCCGCAAACCCATATTTCTAACTTCCGCGTGTATGTTGACGGGAGGGAAGTCTCTCAAAATGGAAACGATTAAGACAGATATTGCCATTGTGGGCGCAGGGGGCGCTGGATTGCGAGCGGCCATCGCGGTTGCCGAAGCAGACCCATCGCTCAGTATTGCTCTGATCTCTAAGGTCTATCCGATGCGCAGCCACACGGTGGCAGCAGAAGGTGGTGCTGCGGCTGTAGCTAAGGAAAACGACACTCTAGAGTATCACTTCCACGATACCGTGTCTGGAGGTGACTGGCTGACTGACCAGGATGCCGTAGACTTGTTCGTCAACACGATCCCAGAAGAACTGACCAGACTTGAACACTGGGGGTGTCCGTGGAGTCGTGAATCGAATGGCAAAGTGGCTGTTCGCCCCTTCGGCGGTATGAAGATCAAACGGACTTGGTTCGCGGCCGACAAGACGGGTTTCCATATCCTGCACACACTGTTTCAGACCTCGCTCAAGTACCCATCGATCCGGCGGTTTGATGAGTTCTACTCGACAGACCTTCTGGTCGCGGATGGACGTTGTCATGGCGTAACTGCCATAGAGATGCGAACTGGCAAGATGCATACCTTCCAGACCAAGGGAGTCATCATCTGCTCTGGCGGGGGCGGTCGTATCTTTCCGTTTACGACTAATGGCGGTATCAAGACCGGCGATGGCATGGCTATGGCCTATCGGGTGGGCGTACCTCTGAAAGATATGGAGTTCGTCCAATATCACCCAACTGGCTTACCAGTCACTGGTATTCTTCTCACGGAGGGCTGCCGAGGAGAAGGTGGTTATCTGATCAACAAGGATGGCTACCGTTACTTGCAAGACTATGGACTAGGTCCTGCTACACCTGAGCCCAGACTAAAGGCTATGGAGCTAGGGCCGCGTGATCGCCTGTCACAGGCATTTTGGCACGAGCAGCGTAGGGGGCGCACGGTCCAGACCCCTTACGGGGCCATGGTCTACCTTGATATGCGCCACATTGGAGAGAAGAAAATCAATGAGCGGCTACCTTTTATACGTGATCTAGCGAGGAGTTACATCGGTGTGGATCCTGTCACTGACCCTGTGCCAGTACGCCCTGTGATTCACTACATGATGGGCGGTATTCATACGGATATCAACGCTGCGACTCCTCTCAAGGGTTTATGGGCTGCAGGTGAGTGCGCGTGCGTTTCGATCAACGGTGCCAATCGTTTGGGGTCCAATTCCCTGGGAGAACTGCTCGTGTTTGGCGCAATAGCCGGCCGTCAAGCTGCCGCCTATGCCAGAAGCGAGGGACGCGATGCTGGAGAATCTGTGGTGCGTGATTGTGCGGCAGCAGCTAACGCGAGAATCACAGAAATCTTCCGGCGCAGTGGTGGCAAGGAAAGAGCCGCTGATCTGCGGGCCAGAATGGCCACCGCTCTGGAGGAAGGTGCTGGTATTTATCGCGAACATGACTCTCTCAAGACGTGCTGTCAAAGGATCAGCGAATTGCGTGAGCGCTACACGGAGATAGAGATCAAGGACAAGTCCAATATTTTCAATACTGACTTGGTTTACACCCTTGAACTCGGAGCTATGCTCGATATCGCCGAGACGGTTGCCTACGGGGCTCTCCTACGTACGGAATCCCGCGGGGCTCATCAGCGTATGGATCACGAAAAGCGGGACGATGACAACTTTCTCAAGCACACGATCGCTTATTACAATGAAAACGCCCCACCGCGGATTGATTACCTGCCGGTCGTGATTACTAAATCACAGCCCGCTGAGCGTGTCTATGGTGCAGCAGCAGGAGGTGCAGTAGAGCAATGAGCGAAGAATCACGTATCATAACAATTGAAGTGATGCGATATCGGCCAGAAACGGAATCCGAGCCGGTCTTGCAGAGCTACCAGGTCCCGTGCCCCAACGAGTGGGTCGTCCTAGATGCATTGAATTACATCAAGAATGAGCTTGACTCGAGTCTTTCCTATCGCTGGTCCTGTCACATGGCTGTGTGTGGAAGCTGTGGCATGATGGTCAATGGAGAACCTATGCTGGCGTGCAAAGCCTTTCTGCGTGAGATGGGTGACACCGTACGGGTAGAGCCGCTCTTGCATTTTCCCATAGAGCGCGACCTAGTGGTTGTAGTGGATGATTACCTTGAAAAGTTGCAAAGTATCAAGCCTTATATAATCCAAAAAATAGAAAAACCCGTTCAAGAAGGTACATATCTACAGACACCAGCTCAGCTCAAGCGCTTCAAGCAGTACACGCTGTGCATAAATTGCCTGCTTTGTTATGCAGCTTGCCCACAGTATGCGCTCAGCCTCGATTTCATTGGTCCATCTGCTTTAGCGCTTGCCCATCGCTACAATCTTGATAGTCGCGACGAGGGATATGCCCTGCGCCAGGAGAGAGTGGCCTCGCATGCAGGTGTCTGGGAATGCTCTTTTGTCGGGGCCTGCTCAGAGGTATGCCCTAAGCATGTTGATCCGGCCTCTGCAGTGCAGCAGATGAAAATCACCAGCACCAAGGACTATTTCCTTAGGTTTCTGGGAGGGAATCGATGAGCCGTAGACCCTATATCCGTCCTGTTCCGAAGACTACCTGGTACATGCGGCATGGTCGTTACAAGCGCTACATGATGCGCGAAGTCACATCTATCTTTATAGGTGCATATACAATAATTTTCACACTAGGATTGTATCGCCTTGCTGAAGGCCAGGACGCTTTCGATAGTTTCATGTCCACCCTGCGAGCCCCTGGAGCAATCGTCTTCCATCTGGTTGCCATGGTCTTTGCAATTTATCATAGCACTACGTGGTTCAACGTGACACCACAGGCCATGCCCCTCATGAAGGGAGAGGATTTCATCTCTAGTTCCCTTATCATCAGCGCACATTACGCTGCTTGGGCCGCAGTCTCGCTAGTGGTTCTACTCACAGTGACAGTGGGGGTATGACAGATGGCTCAGTCCCATAAGCCCATTATCTGGGGCCCATTCGCTGCTGGTGGCACACTCGCCGCCCTGATAATGCCTGTGCTGATTTTCATCACTGGCGTCGCAGTACCGTTAGGAATCCTACCAACAGAGATTGTGTCCTACGATCGTGCCGTCGTTTTCGCTGGCACCTGGTTTGGCAAACTGATCCTGTTTGTGTTTGTAGTGTTGCCAGCTTGGCACGCAGCGCACAGGACGCGCATTACCCTCCACGATTTCGGGGTGCGTGCTGACATATTAGTAGCGGGAGTGGTTTACATTCTTGCAGCTGTCATCACAGTGGCGGCAGTGATGGCGTTGCTGAGAATCTGAGGAATGCTCTGGGAGCGTGCATAGCTGTGCATATGTTCAAGAATGGGGCGTAGCCAAGTGGTAAGGCAGCGGGTTTTGGTCCCGCGATCCCAGGTTCGAATCCTGGCGCCCCAGCCAACCAGTGGAACCAGTGGGCACATCCTCCCAAGGCCCTCCCCCTGCTCCTTGCTAGCGCAACTCTCCATTCTCAGCCAGTACAGTACCGACAAGATATATGGATCCAGCAACGAGGATGCGCCCCAACGTTCTGTTGCCTCTGTCTCTGTAGTGAGCAACTATGCCGGCGACTGCAGCGGTCACAGATTCTGCCGCTTGAGCGTCCGGATGGCCTTGGGCAACAGCTAGCGCTGCTAGTGCTTCAGCGCCCAGACTAGCCGACTGACGAGGAATCGTGACAGTACGAATGTGAGCAACACGAGGGAGCAAGGGCCTGAGAAAGCCCTCGGCATCCTTTGTGGCAAGCATACCTACAACGAGAGCGAGCGGTATGTCACGCCAGTTGCGGACATGCCGAGCAAGAGCATCGGCGGCAGCTGGATTATGGCCACCGTCGATCCAGACCTCCCAGCCAGTAGGTAAACCCTCTACCAGCGAACCGCGAATCAGTCTCTGCAAGCGGCCTGGCCATTCTACCATCTGCAGACCGGCCGCGATGTGTGCAGCGGTCACACAGAACGGCAGCCGTTCGACAGCGGCGATAGCAAGGCCAGCATTACGGACTTGGAAATTGCCAGAAAGTGCCGGCAACGGCAAGTGTAGCGCACCATGCAGCCCTTCAAAAATCATGCTCTTGTTCTTGTGTGTGCGAATCTGCCATTCGCGCCCCTCGCGCCACACAGGCGCTCCCACTTCCAAAGAACGCAGCTCGATAATCGTGGCAACTTTGCGGTCCTGCTTAGCGCTGATACAGCCCACACCAGGCTTAAGAATGTGGGCCTTCTCAGCGGTAATTGCCTCAAGGTGATCGCCTAGATACTGCGCGTGATCCATGGCAATTGGCGTTAGCACCGTGAGTATCGGGTGTTTGAGAACGTTAGTTGCATCCAGACGCCCACCTAGGCCTGTTTCCAACAGCACCACGTCCGCACGGGTTTGTGCAAAGGCTAAAAAGGCAGCGCAGGTAGTAATCTCGAAGAAGGTGACAGGTTTGCCTGCATTCAGCCGCTCTACTTCTTCCAGTAGTGCTAGCAAGGCAGAATCGTCCATAAGCTGACCAGCAACGCGAATACGTTCATTGAAGCGAATAAGATGCGGCGAAGTATAAGCATGTACAAGAAAACCGGCCGCTTCTAAAAAAGCCCGCAGATAAGCCACCACAGAGCCCTTACCATTGGTCCCAGCCACGTGGATAACAGGCGGCAGGGCAGTTTCTGGATGGTTGAGAGCCTGCAGGAGCCGCCACACTCGCTCCAGAGACATGTCAATAGCTTTGGGGTGCAAAGCAGCTAACCGATTGAGCACGGTATCTGTGGAATTCTCATGGCGATTGATGGACACGAGAGGTAGTGACATAGGCTTCATACTCGGCTCAGAGGTACAACAAAGTGATTATGACACAGCTGCGCGGATGGTATGGAGAGGATAGATACAAATGAAAGAGATAAAGAGTCTGACTGTTATCTGACATGTCTTTGGGAAGAGATCGCGCCTGTGAGACGGACGATTCTGCAGTTACACTGCTTACTCAGGAGTCGTATACTCTCACGACTCCTGCAGGCGCTCGACGGGAGGCGGATCTATAGAGTACTTGCCCTTGTGCTAGATCTATAGTGTTTTCTCCTTCTCATGCCCAGGGTACCTGGCCAGCATGGCCATGAGCACGGCTCTGATATGGAAGACCGGTTGTTGGGCGACGGCGATGCGACCTCCCGATCCCTACGGCTTGGTGGAGCCGCACTGCTTGCAATAGACGCATTCTTTGAGGCCACACCATTGAGTGGCCTGTCTGTAGGTAGGCGAGTGCAGCCGATTAGACAGACTCGTGACGTCTCGCGTAAGACCATATAAATGAAACCTGGCCCACTCTCTTATAAACGAAGGAGCGTCTGACAGACTGGGTCTTGGGGGCCGACGGTTGCCCTACGGACGGAGACGACTCAACGCAACGTCAGGCGAGAGGCAGCGTTCGTCAGCAATCTTGCCATACATCCGTTCGAACGCCTCAGAGCTCGGGGGGTCGCCAAGCAGAGTTGCAAAGGCTCCAGCCCCTCTATACTCAACTCAATGACCACACACACACAGGAGGATGATGATCTAGACTACTGACCAGAGAGGCAACGATATCCAAGATGCAGTCTGGTAGCTTGCCACATGTCTCTTTCTAATAAGAGAATGACATATTTGATGATTCATTAAACTCACTACCATTAGAGCTACACAACCCCCCTTAGCCAGAGAATCTACAACTATAGATATATAGGCTCATGCTGTATGTGCGTGTCATTACGCCAATTAACTAATCCACAGCGACAGAGGCGAAGAAGAAGGACCAATCATGCTGTCACCGGGGGCGAAGAGAGAGCCGCACGGCGGCTTTCAATCGCATCCCATATACGGGCCTCGAGACATTCTCCATCAAAGCGATTGATCTCCTGCAGGCCGGTGGGGGAGGTAACGTTTATTTCTGTCAGGTAGGGTCCTATGACATCGATTCCGACGAAGACCAAGCCACGTGCTTTCAAAATTGGACCAATGGTTTCGCAGATTTCTCGATCACGACGACTTAGGGTAGTCTTTACCGCTCTTCCACCCACGTGCAGATTGGAACGCGCCTCACCCGCCTGCGGCACCCGGTTCACTGCTCCACCTGGTTCACCATCGATCAGGACAATCCGCTTATCCCCCATCCGCACATCCGAAAGGTATTTCTGCACTACGATAGGCTCACGGTTGAACTGCGTTAACATTTCCAGTAGAGCATTCAGATTTTCATCTTCTGGTGTAATACGAAACACGCCAGTACCACCGCTACTAAATAATGGCTTGATGATAATATCCACATGTTCGCGACGAAAGTCGTGAATCTCTTGCCAACTGGCAGTCACCAGAGTAGGGGGAATCAGATCTGGAAAGTGAGTGACGAACAACTTCTCTGGTGCATTGCGGACTTGCACCGGATCGTTCACGACCAGCGTGCGCGGATGGATGTGCTCCAGGAAATGGGTCGCTGTGATATAGGCCATGTCAAACAGCGGATTCTGGCGCATCAAGATGACATCGACAGCAGCCAGACGCAGGTCAACTGGTTCTCCCAGAGTGTGGTAATTACCTGGTTCACGACGGACTACAAGAGGACAAGCCAACGCATGGACCTGACCATGGCGAAAGGATAACCGCTGTGGTAGATAGTGAAATAAGGCATGGTGGCGACGCTGCGCTTCTAGAGCGAGCACAAAAGTGCTATCAGTGTTGATATCAATACTCTCAATAGGGTCCATTTGGATAGCGACGACTAAACTCATGATCTACTTCTGTCCTTCCTAGGGATATCTGCGCGCAGCTGTTTATGTGTTATGTAGTGTACGCAGCTGTGTGGCAGCTGGCAGGTCATTTGGCGACAAGGTGTTCTAGCGCCGAGAGCACCACACCTGCGTTGCTAAAACAACTCTGAATCAGCCTGACTTCCAGGTATCACCTATTATAAGGTAGGTATGGTATGGTACAGTGCCGGGCAGGCATCGCACTCAGTCGCAGCCTCATCGCGCGGGATTGATTGCCACCGTGCGATGCCACGCTGCTCCAGGACCGAGGTAAGCCATATGACCTCACTACAAGGAGGGCACTGCGAACCTTGAAACAGGCTGGGAAAGACGCGCAGTTGGTGATCCTTCTGTGTACCATCAGCGCTTCCGAGCCTCCTCGCTAGATTTCCGGCTGCTTGCACCAAGCAAGACTGGAGGCAGTGCACAACTCAGAAAGCCAGTGTGTCGTCATACTTCTTCAATCGAAGGTCACTGACAACGCGTTTCATGTGCTTCAGGTTTCATGCATAGGTCACAACATGTTGTTCTCCGTAAAATAGTGACTTGCTACGATAATGTAATGTGCAGTTGATTCACTAGACATAAAAAATTTCTAATATATATATAGAAATTTGCTTTTTAGTTGTAAAGAATCTATAGATCGCGACTCCTATCGAAAAAAGCGATCCAACTGGCCGGTGTTTTTGATTGCCTTCTCAACTTCTCTTACCCATGGCACAGGCCACACTAGCAGTACGGCGTCATAAGCACTCTATAACGACTCCAGTAAGTAAGAATAACACGTAATTAGCGAAATATGCCTTCAAATTTGTCGATCACAATACAATTAATGATAAACGATCCTGCTATTTGGATCTCTATTACAATGTATATCTAATACTTTCATCTTCTTATGAAGGTAGTATCGATAATATTGATATTCTACAACTCAAATGACAAATGCGACGGCAACCCAGCTAGACAGGATGGGAGTCCTCCGCAGAGCAGCAGAGTCACTAGGTCACGCCATGGCATAGCAGAAGGCAGAGAACGATGACTGCTCACGTGTTGTAGAGACTTTGTTGTGTGCTCGTTGGAATTGGAGCATGGCTCCAGATGTTACCTGTCTCTTGACAGAAGCGCCTTTTTGTTGAATGAAGAGGATTGCGTACACTGCTGTGTCAACAAGCAGTGCAGCTGCGGAAGCAGACTCTGTCCTTGTTTTTGGTGGCAATGGAAACAATAATGCGCGATTTTTCTATGCCATTAGTTGAAAAACTTGATCAAGTCATTGAACAGGCTGCGGCTGCGTTGATACGCTATCAGACCCCGGATGGGCCTTTCATCTTTGAGCTGGAGGCCGATGCTACGATCCCAGCTGAATATATTCTGCTCAATCACTACCTTGGCACGCCTCACGACTCACTGGAGCGCAAGCTGGCTCATTACCTACGCGCGATTCAGGGGGGAGATGGTGGGTGGCCTCTGTATCATCAGGGCGAAGCTAATGTCAGTGCCTCGGTCAAAGCTTACTATGCTCTGAAGTTAGTAGGGGACTCAGCTCTGGCGCCCCACATGTGCCGTGCCCGTGACAGGATCCTGGCTCTTGGCGGAGCCGCACGCTGCAATGTCTTCACCCGGATCACGCTTGCTCTTTTCGGGCAGGTGCCATGGAGAGCTGTGCCCGTTATGCGGGTAGAAGCTATGTTGTTGCCGCGATGGTTCCCGTTGCACATTGACAAGGTATCGTATTGGTCGCGAACTGTGATGGTACCGCTGTTAATTCTGTATTCCCTGAAACCGCAGGCGCGCAATCCGCGCCAGATAGGCATCACTGAACTTTTTTCCGTGCCGGCCGATCAGGTGCGCTGCTATCACAGCAATCCAACAGGACAGGTACTCGGCGACATTTTCGTCCGCCTGGACAGGCTCGCGCAGCTGTGTGAGCCTCTTTTGCCTCGCTTTATTGAACGCAAGGCTATTACGAGAGCCCTAGATTTTGTGGTTGAACGACTGAATGGCGAAGAGGGTCTAGGAGGTATCTTTCCAGCCATGGCTAATGCGATAATGGCCTTCGAGGCTTTGGGCTACCCGCTTGACCATCCATGGTGTGCTACCACGCGTCGGGCGCTGGATAAGCTATTAGTCATTGAAGATGAGAAGGCCTACTGCCAGCCGTGCTTATCACCGGTGTGGGATACCGCCCTAGCCTGTCACGCTTTGATGGAAACAGGTGTGACAGGTGAGGCAGCAGTGATCAGCCAGGCCCTCATGTGGCTCAAGGGGCGGCAGGTGCTAGACGTAGCCGGTGATTGGGCTGTCCAGCGGCCGCACGTGCGTCCTGGCGGCTGGGCTTTCCAATATGCCAATCCGCACTATCCGGATGTGGATGATACTGCCGTGGCAGTGATGATCCTAGACCGTGCCAGACGTGATTTGCCGCCAGGGCAGGAACAGGATAGCCATGCTCGCTCCATTGCTCGTGGTGGCGAGTGGGTCATTGGTATGCAGTGCAGCAATGGTGGCTGGGCGGCCTTCAATGCTGAGAACGAGCACTATCACCTCAATCATCTCCCGTTCGCTGATCATGGCGCCCTCCTGGATCCACCCACGGCAGACGTCAGCGCCCGCTGTTTGGGCATGTTGGGTCAGCTTGACTCTGCCCACCCAGCCATGGCATTGGGAATCGACTGGCTGCGCCGGCAGCAAGAGTTAGATGGCTCCTGGTTCGGCCGTTGGGGAACCAACTATATCTATGGTACTTGGTCGGCGTTGAGTGCTTTGGCAGCGGCTGGTGAGAATACAGCAGCTCCACACGTCCACAGGGCCGTCGCCTATCTAAAGGGACGACAGCGTTTTGACGGTGGATGGGGCGAGGATTGTGCCAGCTACTGGATGGATCGCAAGACGGAGGTCAAAGGCAGTACGCCATCCCAGACAGCATGGGCTCTACTGGGTCTGATGGCAGCAGGTGAGGTCAACAGCTCAGCTGTCGAGCATGGTATCCGTTACCTGCTCGCTGCCCCACGGACAGGCGCTAAGTGGCATGAAGAACTCTTCACAGCTGTTGGGTTCCCACGCGTCTTCTACCTGCGTTACCATGGCTATTCTGCTTATTTTCCTCTATGGGCCCTTGCTCGCTACCGCAGGCTGAAGTACAGAAGTGATCCTGGCATGCTGCTGGGGCTTTAGAGTTCTGATCAAACAGACCGCCGTCTCTCATCTCTTAGGACGTGCCTGACAGTGCCAGGTGCCCGTGTTTGCTGTGCATTGGGTTGTTCTGCGTAGCACTCACTTATTGATTTTCATGTTATGGCAATCCTAAGTAGCCCTCTAGAGGGGAAACTGTATGGTCCATGTCATACGTCATCCGACCCATGTAGGCACTCATACGCTGAGCTGTGAGATTCATCACACCTATGTCGTGGCTCATGGTCTCAAGCAGTGTACGGATCTGCTCGATATCCTCTGACATCGTGTGCTGAATGCCAGCAATATTGTGATTCACACGGTTCAGGTTACGGTCAAGCATGGTGATGTTTTGCTGCATGGCAGCTATGTGCTCCACGATACGAGCCGTATCTTGACGCATAGCGAACAGAGTAGTGGAGGCTGTGCGTATGTCCTCACCAAGACTACTAACAGTAGCATTCATAGTATTCATGACTGCTAGGAAGCCTGTTACAAACCATAACATCATCCCGGCCATAACAAGGCCCAGTAGAATCGTCACCCGGTTGCCTATCATTGCCGACATCCCTGTTCATCCAGCAGGCATCACACCGATGCAGGCAATTTTTTTGGTTCTTGCTCTGCAAGAGAAGAGTGTGCAGAGCAAAAAGCAGAAGGACTCTACACAGGGCTCCACACATTTCCTGGGTTCTTGTGCCTGGGACGCAGAAACACCAATCGCGTGTGTTAGCGTTACTCTCCTGTAAACTGTCTTACTGATTATCACTCTTAAGAGTCCTTGAAGAGATTAAAAGTATAACTCTTTATAGGATAAAGATCCTATATATGGACTTTTAAAAATTGAATTATATACATAAGATAAACCGGAAGCGGTAGTCCCTGTTCCTGAAGAACGCGTGTGCAAGACGCTACTTCGCGGCCTTTCCATCAAGCGGGCATGATAGACCCTTGATAGACCCTTGCCCTCTTGGCAGGGTTTTTTTAGCTTGTATTCTCGTATCTTCCAAAGGGCTACAGCCGATATAACGGCTGGATAGTACGGAAGGAGCCAAGATGAATGCCACAGGATCTCAAGGATTCTACATGGACTCTGTGCTTTGACCTAGAGGGTCGTGTCTGAGGAACTGTACCGGGACTGATTTTTTTCGTGTTCGTTCCTGCCAAGTTGCTGGTGATGCCAATTTATACCATTATTAATATGTAATCTATACATAGAAGTATGAGTTTCCTTGCCTGCGTTCCTTTGTGATTACCTGTGCTATCACGTGTGCCAACTACTGTTGTGATCGCTGACTCCCGCAGAGGCACGACACATCTGAAAGTTGTTCTTAGATACACGTAATAATAGAAATATCAGAACAGAATCAATCTTCCATGAGGTCACCCCGCCCTCTTTGTAAGAGAAAACAACTTGAGTGAGCTTTGAAGGGAGCTGAGTCACGGCTCTTGGGCTCGCTCCTCAGCTTGAAACGGCACGCACAACGTCGTGATCATCTTTGTCAGTGATTCTAGGTGGTTCGGATCTTCAGCACTATCGGCGTGATCGGCGTGTAGGACTTGACCAGTCTTAGATTCCATAACACACCTGCACCGGTCGCCGGTCACAGCAGGTTGAACACAGCCGGCAGAATGAGAGTGTCAGTGCGTGCATGGCCGGATGCACTGTCTCCGCTCATTGCCCTTAAGCGTTACTATCCTTCTAGTATTACGAGTATTTTCATGAGTCATTGCTGGAAAACTGTGGGTGTGGACCGCAGTCTATGCTGTGGCTTCTCACGCCACCTTGGAGCGCGGTGGGAGATTCTTCTAGAGCGCTGTCAACCGTCTTTGCCACGCGAGGTTAGCAGAGCGGAGGGGAAGGTCTTGACAGACCTCATCTGAAGCTGTAGACAGCCTTTCTGCTTTCGAGGGACAGGCAGGCATCGTGGATTCTGGCAACTGGCGGAGTAGCTCAGTGGTAGAGCAGGGGAATCATAATCCCTGGGTCGGGGGTTCAAATCCCTCCTCCGCTACCATCCCACTACAGCCTCCCCTAAACGTAACGTAAAGCACACGCGCGCTCAGAGCCCCCAGGAAGAAGGGACCGCCTTCTCTCCTGCGAGGGACGGTCCGTTTGCCAGCCACACGTCAACGTTCGACACAGATAGCGATGCCCATACCACCACCGACACAAGCCGTGGCAATACCCTTCTTGGCACTACGTTTCATCATTTCGTATACGAGGGTCAGGAGAATGCGACACCCAGAGGCGCCGATCGGATGGCCAAGGGCGATAGCACCGCCATTGACATTCACCCTCGACAGATCCCAACCCATTTCCTTGTTGACGGCCACCGCCTGTGCACCAAAGGCTTCATTAGCCTCTATCAGATCCAGATCATCAATTTTCCAGCCTGCACGCTGCAGAGCAAGGCGGCTGGCTGGTACAGGGCCAATACCCATGATGGCGGGGTCGACACCATGGGTGGCCCAGGAAACGATACGGCACAGAGGAGTGATCCCGCGCCGTGCGGCTTCTTCAGAGGCCATCAGTACCACAGCAGCGGCGCCATCGTTAATACCAGAGGAGTTGCCAGCAGTCACGGGACCGTCCTTTGAAAAAGCCGGCCGCAGCTTCGCTAGTTTCTCCATCGTTGTCCCGTGGGTTGGGTGTTCGTCGGTCTCAACCACCGTCTCGCCCTTCGACCCCTTAATGGTCACGGGAATGATCTCATCCTTGAATCTGCCCGCCTTCTGTGCGGCCTCAGCCTTGTTCTGTGAGGCACAGGCTAACGTATCAATCTCCTCACGGGTTAAATGCCACCGCTGTGCGACATTCTCGGCTGTGGTACCCATGTGATAGTTGCCAAACGGGTCAACCAGCCCGTCGCGCAGCATGCTATCCACTAGCTTGCCTTCGCCCATGCGCACACCGCCACGTAGATTCATGACGTGCGGGGACCAACTCATAGACTCCATACCACCGGCAACGACGATCTTGCTGTCACCCATTTTGAGAGACTTGTAGCCTTCTGCAACGGCCCGCATGCCAGACGCACATAACTGGTTAATGGCATAAGCCGTGCTTTCATGCGTCATACCACAATGAATCGCAACCTGACGCGCAGGACCTGCGCCCGCATTACTCTGTAACACGATCCCTTGAATCAGTTCTTCTACCTCTCCTGCCTCTGTTTTCGCGCGTTTCAGGGCTTCGGTCACAGCCGCTTCCGCCAACTTTGTCGGTGGCAGGGAACTGAACGCACCATTGAAGCGCCCGACAGGCGTTCGTGCACCTCCAGCAATTACGATATCGGTCATATACTTGATCCCTCCTTAGACTTTCAGGGAACTGCCGTGCGGATCTCTAGCTGCTAGAGAGGATTGATGTCCATCAAAACTCTCCCGCCTAGCTGGCGCGGTCCTATTGCGAATCATGCCTCCCACAGGAAGGCCATACCCTAAGAAAGGGCAACATTGCAAGGTAAACACTCATCGTCCTATCGTAGGGAATATGTTGCAAGCCATTCTGCCAATGGCGCATAGGGTGGGGAGCTGATTGAGCCAGCCGCGATTGGCATGCGCATAAAGCGAGGAATCGAATCCGCGAGAGCAGCGACCGCAGACAGGAGAACGATAACCAAAGAGAGGACCCGGTCAATATCGAGGATTCGGGTCTGTCGTATAGTCTCGTCACGAGTGAGTGATGGAAGCACTCAAAGAGCTATCCTATTATCACCATCGTGGGTCAGTGAGACGATTCTGGTGCGACTCTGCATTTTTCACCAGTTGAATAGTACAATGATAAGACTCCACCGCTGACATTGTCTGTATTTTCTCAGAAAATAGTGAATACAAGACATTCTAACGATATCGTGTACCCTACGTGTATTCTGTTATACCTGTTATACATTCTATTCTTTTAGGATAGAATATTGTAAGTATCATATACTCCTGCGTAGTAGAAAGATCTATCAGGAGTTGATCGCGCCTCCGGATACGGCTACAGCCTCCACGAGCCAAACAAGCGCTCGCATGCAAGAGCGAGCTATCTTATAATGAGTATCGTGGTCGTCTACGCTATTCGCAGCACGGAAGCTAGTTATGATGCGGGAAGGGGATGGGCCGGATCTAGGGCCGATCATGATTAAGAAATACGCTAACCGCCGTCTCTATAATACGGCAGCTAGCAGTTACGTTACGCTGGGCCACCTCTCGCGGATGGTGAAGGACGGCACTAACTTCGTAGTTCACGATGCCAAGACAGGCGAAGACATTACGCGTTCTGTTCTCACCCAAATCATAGTCGAGGAAGAGGCAAAAGGCCAAAATTTACTGCCTATCAATTTTCTACGCCAGTTGATCAGTTTTTACGGTGATTCTCTTAGTGGATTGGTGCCTTGCTATCTTGAGTACAGTATGCAGGCATTTGCTCAACATGAGGGTAAGATGCGTTCGTTGATGCAGGATGCGCTAAATGGCTTGTTTCCTTTCAATCAATTCGAGGAAATGGGCAAGCAGAATATGGCTTTTTTTGAAAGCGCTATGAGAATGTTCACACCATTCTACGGCAACAGTGCCAATAGACAGACTCAATCTGGTAGCAATACATATTATGCATATCCACTAAGAGAAGCATCATACGAAGCAGGACTCGAGGAATTACGTACTCGTATAAATATTATGCAAGAGCAATTAAATCATCTTTTACGAGAGTATTCCAACAAAGAGGAACAAGAAAATTGATCTTGGTAGGCAGTTGACATTGCACATTATAAACCGTAGGCCTCGCCTGCTCCTCCCTTCTCCGGCCCGTCGCACTCCATCACATAACCTGCCGTGCTGACGAAAAGTTGTCTGGTACCAAAACCGTATTCTGTGGCGTAGCAATTGTGTCTATGACTGGAAAATCAATTGTGTAATGCAATCCTCTGCTTTCCTTGCGCCTTAACGCAGACAGAATGATGAGTTTCGCGACTAGAGTCAGGTTACGCAGTTCGATCAGATCGTTGGTGACACGGAAACTGCGGTAGTATTCACTGATTTCTGCTGACAATAACTCGCAGCGACGCTGCGCCCGTTCCAGGCGCTTAGTGGAACGGACGATCCCAACGTAATCCCACATGAAACGCCGTAGTTCATCCCAGTTGTGGGAGACTACTACTTCCTCATCTGAATCCGTAACACAACTTTCATCCCACGGTGGCAATTCTGGTGGAACAGGAATATTAGGTAGATGATCCAGAACATTAGCTGCCGCGGCCGCCCCGAACACCAGGCATTCTAGGAGAGAGTTGGAGGCCATACGGTTAGCTCCGTGTAGGCCAGTGAAAGCACACTCACCGATAGCATATAAGTTCGGTACATCAGTACTGCCTGCAAGATTAGTAACAATGCCGCCGCACGTATAGTGAGCAGCAGGAACTACTGGAATAGGTTGCTGTGTCATGTCGAGGCCAAATTCCAGACACTTGGCATGGACGGTGGGGAAATGCCCGATGATAAAGTCTGCTGGCTTGTGGCTGATGTCGAGATAGACACAATCGAGGCCGGATTTTTTCATTTCATTATCAATAGCGCGGGCAACGATGTCACGGGGAGCCAGCTCAGCCCGAGGATGATAGGAATCCATAAAGACCTGACTGTTCGGGAGCCGCAGAGCACCGCCTTCGCCACGCACTGCCTCGGTAATCAGGAACGATTTGGCTTGCGGATGATAGAGACAAGTGGGATGAAATTGGCAGAATTCTAGGTTGGCTACCCGGCAGCCAGCTCGCCAGGCCATAGCAATTCCGTCTCCAGTACTGCTGTCGGGATTCGAGGTATACAAATAGACTTTACTCGCCCCTCCGGTTGCTAGTACTACTACTCGTGCTCTCAAAAGCCTAACATGGCCGCTCCGACGGTCAAGAGCATAGACGCCAACACAGCGACCTAGCCGACCCATGCTCAGGGGCTCACGCAGCAGGTCGATAATAATGTGGTGCTCCAGCAAAACAACATTCGGGGCCATTCTGATTCTCTCAACCAGAGTGGTCTGTACGGCCATACCAGTGGCGTCAGCTACGTGGACAATACGGCGGTGACTGTGGCCCCCTTCGCGGGTTAAATGCAATATGGTCTCGCCATTTGGGTCGAGAACCGTCGTAAACGAGACACCATACTCAACCAGTCTGCGGATCGCCACAGGCGCATGCTCAGCCACAAAGCGCACCACCCGAGGGTCGCACAAACCAGCGCCAGCCGTCAGAGTGTCTGCCACATGCCAATCGATACTGTCAGCATTGTCGAGTACAGCAGCAATCCCTCCCTGGGCATAGAAAGTACTGCCCTCAGCGAGGGCATTTTTCGCTACGACCGTCACTTGCACCCGCGGCACTAGATGGAGTGCCATGGTCAACCCGGCTGCACCGCTCCCTACGATCAGCACGTCATGATAAAAGGCCGAGGAGGAAATAGTACACCTCATTCACAGCCTATGCTGCTATCGCGAACCCGTCCCCGCTACATTCTTGCACGGGCTCACCACTCTGCGCAAGAGCCTGGCGCTCTCCCATAGGTCTCCCATAGGCTTGCAGATATCGGCAAATCATACCGCGTGCCAGTCGAGACCGATATCGACAGCAGGAGCGGAGTGTGTGATACGCCCTACAGAAATGTAGTCGACGCCGGTTGCAGCGATGGCCCTGATCGAATCGAGGGTAACACTGCCAGAAGCTTCTGTCTTGGCACGACCAGCGATGAGGTCAACTGCTAAACGTAGCGTTTCAAGGGGCATATTATCTAATAAAATGATATCAACTTCAGATTCCACAGCTTCACGCACCTGTTCTATAGAATCGCACTCTACCTCTATTTGTTTTTCTTTTTTATATTCTCTTGCAGACTGGACCGCTCTTTGAATACTGCCACAGACAGCAATATGATTATCTTTGATGAGCACACCGTCATAGAGCCCAAACCTGTGATTACAAGCTCCACCGACACGCGTCGCATATTTAGCCAGTCGCCGTAGGCCGGGAATAGTCTTTCTGGTATCAAGCAGAGTGACACCAGTGCCAGCGAGACGCTCTACATAAGCCCGTGTCTCAGTCGCAACACCGGACAGATTCTGTAGTAGGTTCAAGGCCGTCCGTTCTGCCGCTAACAGCCCTTGCGCCGGGCCGTTTATTTCAGCAAGGATAGTACCGGCGACAATACGCTGGCCTTCTGAGACACGAGCCGTGAAGGTCGTCTCTGGCGCTACAATCTGAAACACCTTAGCCGCAATTGGCAGCCCAGCTACCACCATGTCATGGCGCGCAACGATGCTGCCGCGAAAGTATATACCGACAGGAATCACAGCTTGTGACGTGACGTCCCCTGTTCCAACGTCTTCGGCTAAAGCTACAGCAATGATCTGCCGGGCAGCCGCAGCTTCCGCAGATAGCAGCCCAGATAGAGGCTCCAACAACATATCATCCAGCTGGTCGATTTTTTGCAGCAAGATTCTGGGACATATCAAGCATCCGTTGCAACGGCTGCAGAGCACGTAGACGCATTTCCTCCGCAATCTCTATGCGTGGACTCTCATTAGCTAGGCACCAATACACCTTCGCCAAGGTGTTTCTGGCCATATGTGGACAGATCGCACAGTTGCAACTCCCATCAGCGCCAGGGGCGGGGAGGAAGATCTTGTCTGGCGCAACTTTCGCCATCTGGTGGATGATATGCGGCTCTGTGGCGATAATGAAAGTCCTATCCGCAGATCCTGTCACGTACTGCAGAATGCCGTGGGTAGAACCAACATAGTCCGCACACAACAGAATGCTTTCTTGGCACTCCGGGTGAGCAGCAACTCTGGCCTCTGGGTAAAGAACCTTCAGTTTTTTCAGTTCCCGCTCAGAGAATTGCTCATGAATCACACAAGCACCCGGCCATAGGATCATGTTATCGCGGCCAGTGCGACGTTTGATGAAGTGCCCTAGATGATAGTCAGGTGCAAATAGAATAGGCTGCTCGACTGGAATCTGATTGACGATGGCCTCAGCATTGGATGAAGTAACGATGATATCGGAGAGCGCTTTCACCTCTGCTGAGCAATTGATATAGCTGATAGCCAGATGATCCGGGTATCTCTCCCGAAATTTCTTGAAAGACTCAGGCTTGCATGCCTCTTCTAGGGAACAACCTGCTGCTAGGTCTGGCAGCAGAACCAAGCGGTCCGGATTGAGTACCTTGGCCACCTCCCCCATGAATCGCACACCGCAGAAAACAATTATATCGGCTCTCGTTTCGGCGGCACGGCGAGACAAGTCGAGAGAATCACCAACGAAATCAGCCAAATCTTGCAGTGGACCTTCTTGATAATAATGAGCCAAAACGACAGCATTCTTCCGCCATCGTAGCCGGTCTATTGCCGCACGTACGTCAGGCATGTCAGGGGCAGGAATGAGGTCGGATTCGGTCATCACAGGTTGATACTCCTGGCCAGTTGTATTGCAGCTTTACCAAAATGGGCCTTTTCACTTCCGGTTGGCGTGGCTTTCAAAAGCGCAGAATCCCTCGTTTCTTTAGTGTCTCACATACAGGGGACCTGTGTACGCTAGAGCTTTAGGTGAAGAAGAACACTCATGAGCTGGAATTTATCGCAATGCTTAGAAGTATCCGCTGCTGGCTTATACACTGTGACAAGAAACCCACTTTGGGAACAATCATTGAGCCAATACACACGATTACATCACGAATCCCTTAGTTGAGAATCGGAACCTGCCGCTCGGCAGCCATCTGGGACTGTGTCGCCCGTGGAAGCCTCGGACCGGCGGCTCACGAACAGGCCGTCTTTTTCTTGACAGCTGTTTACAGCCTTTGTCCACGTTCCTCGTTCTCTCTGCTCTAACTTCTGCATCCCCCGCAATCCCTCCCTGTCTCCCTTATACCAGCGCCAAGGAACGGTTACTCTTACGGTGTGCGAGTCATGGCGTAATCACGCAGCACTCCCATTTCCATCTGTGCCTCCTGCAGCCTGAAGTTCACAACGTCACCTATACTCACAATACCCACTAATCTTCCACTATCAATTACAGGTAAATGTCGAATACGACGTTTAGTCATTGTCTCCATCAAATCCTTGACATCATCGGTTGGTTTGCAGGTAATCACTGCGGTTGTCATGAGATTCCGCACGGGCATGGTTAAGGCGGCTGCACCATACTTAGCCATGCCCTTGACAAGGTCACGTTCGGATAAGACCCCTTCCAGTTTTCCCTTTGGGTCACAGGCCACCATCACGCCGATCTTGTGCTCAGTCAACAGTCGCGCCGCATCGCTAGCCATGTGTTCCGGCAGGATGGTGATAACGTTACGCCCTTTCTTAGCCAGGATTCTCTCAACGCTCACGGTCGCCCCCTTGCTGACAAGGCCCTTCAAAAGGCCGTGGACTCTCCTCTTCTCTCTCCTGATGTACGATTACATAGAGATAGAGGCGATCTCGCGGACCTTCAATACCTTCCGCTTAATCAGAGGAGGCTGCCAAACTACCTGATATGAGCAGCCTGGATAACAGCGGGCGTGCCAGCCAACGAGCAGCCTTTGCGAGACAGCCTGCCTGGACCATGCGCTGCGCATTCTGGTGCATTCTAGTGTAGTGGAGCTCATGGCCTTGTGTAAACGCCAGCCTATACGAACACTATACCATAGAATCCATGAAGACAGAGAATACAGAAGATCGGTCTCCGCACGACAGTGACCTGCAGACCTTTGACGAGATAACTGGTCCGAGTACATGGCGAAAACTCTCTCCACTGTTCCCTGCAGTCGCAGCTGCAAGCGCCCACAGACGCTAGCGAGTCCATTCTCTTCAAGCACAGCCCTGTGTCCGCAAGAGCGCATGCTCAGCCGCTGCACTGTATATGGCCATGTCATGCGTCAATCCATGAATTCAGTCAATGTCTGCAGACCAGGCAGGCGGGACTTCCGCAAGGCTCTAGGCATATAACAAGGATATAGTGATATATTTGCCACCATGCAATATATCTCTGTCTCTCTCTAATAAACGCTGCCATAAACGTCGCACAAGACGACCAGCCTGGCCACCTGTCAGAGCACTGTTATGAGCCCCGTCATCGTGCAGGCGATCATCGGTCCATGCGAGGCCAGCAGCACCATGCGCACCGATCCCTGCATGGCCAAGAAAACTCAGAAGGCGCAGTCCACTCGCCGAGGGCTACCCAGACTCACAGCTGGCCAGTTAGGCCAAGGCAGTGTTAGAGAACGGCTGTACAAAGAAGAAGGTGAATGGTGAGAATTCCGTATGCTGCTCCCTCCCAGCGCGAATGGATAGGAACGTAGTCTGGCGGTATGAGGAGGGAGGGCTCAGGTGCAATCCAGCCGCATCATGTGACAGGCCCTACAGGATTTCGTAGGGCACTCGCGTGCACTTCTTCTGCCAGAAGCAGATGCTGTGGATAGTCTTTCAAGTTGGCCATTGGGTTTTGAGAGCGAGCCATCTTCTCCCCATTTCCGCAAGCCTGCCTCCACTCCACCCTGGCTGCGACCTGAATCACTCTCTTGGAAAGTTTGCTATCAGCTGCACCTGTTATCATAGGATGACGCTATTGATTGATGAATCAGTCACTTCCCCATCACCATGAACCTTAGCCTCTCGAGTACAACGAGTAACTGACATCTAGAGTCATCTTCCAATCTTGAGGGTGAAGACAGCGAGCAAGATCAATCACTTGAACGCTGATCTCTTCCACCTCCTGACCTATGCGCGAGTCGCGCTCTATCCGATTAGAATAGTCACTTGTTGTAGAGAGGGTCGACAAGATCACGGAAATCACAGATCCTCTAGCACACTCATGCAGCCAGCTTTCTCAAAATGCGCAAGCCCTTCCCTAGATTGCTTTAACTATTATCAACGGAAAGTACGAGGAATGGAGAAATCTATCCTGCTGTTACAGACCCATCAAGTGCAGGACAACACGGCGGGTGTGCGGGTGTTGACGGTGTTCAGCGAGGTAGATACCTTGCCAAGTACCTAGAACAGGGTAGCTATTGCGGACGGGGATAGAAAGGCAGATACCGGTCAGCATGGTTCTGATGTGGGCTGGCATATCATCTGGTCCTTCGATAGTGTGGCGGTAGCACTGCCGTGCTTCGGGCACTAAACGTCTGAGGAAGGTGCTGAGGTCATTGAGTACATCTGGGTCAGCATTTTCCTGAATCATTAAGTTGGCTGATGTATGCTGGCTGAACAACGTCAGTAGGCCAGTACAGATTTCCTGACGTTCCACCCAAGCAGTGACATCGCGAGTGATATCAAAAAATCCTTCTCCCGTTGTCAGGACAGTCAGCGTCTCCTGCGACTGCTTCATCACGTACCTTCCTTTCCACTCCCTCTTTCTGTCTCTCTGACCAGCTCCACCAAACGAGCGAGCAGAATCTGCCGGCTAGCCTGATACCCTGTCTCTTCCCACCACTGGTATAAGACACTCAGCAACGCACCAACCTTCTGCCCTGGTGCCAGTCCTAATGCTAACGCGTCTCTCCCTCGAACTGGAAACGGTATGTTTCTCCATGCGAGAGCAGTTTTCAATATTTGCAACCATGCCATATGTTCTGCGACCGCTGTGGAGCCAGTCGCCGCCCCAGCCCACTGCAGCAGGGTCAAATCTCTGAATCGTGCTGCTCCCAGGGTTTGTAGAGCCCGGCGTAAAGTACTTTCTGTCATACCAGGTGCAGGGGTTAGCCCTAGTGGGACCTCTTCTAGCAGACTGCATAGGCGGCGTCTTTCATGCTTAGACAACCGGAGACGTGTAGCCACAGATTCGGCAGTGGCTACTCCGCTGGTCAAGACCGCGGCGAGACGACGAAGCGGATCTGGCGTGATCCCATGCAAGCCGTGCTCTTCAAGCCAGGCGAGTACACGTAGGTGATTGAAATTACATGCCTCTTTAAGTATATGTTGTAGAACATTAATGTCACGCATAAGTAGTAATATGCCGGCTGGGTCCGGAGCCAGCAGAATTTTCCACAACTCCTCCCGCACCCGCTCCCCTGAAAGCAAAGCTAGCCGAGGGGCGAGCTCACGGCAGGCAGACAGCGCTTCCCCATTAGGGAACGAGCGCCCATACCAACCATGAAAACGGAAATAACGCAAAAGCCGCAGGATATCTTCTTCTATCCTGGCCAGTGGTGAGCCAACGAAACGTACATGGCCACAGTACAGATCTGAAAGCCCGCTGAAGGGATCATAAATGGCACCGGCAGGATCCGCTGATAGAGCATTGATAGTAAAGTCACGGCGTGCAGCGTCCTCCGTCCAGTCGTCCGTGTAGACTATCACGGCATGGCGGCCGTTGCAGGCGATATCACAGCGCAAGGAAGTAATCTCACAAGTGAGATTATCGGTAGTTGCAGATACTGTTCCATGTGTGATCCCGATAGGCGCTGTGCGGATCCCAGCCTTTTGCAGTAACCACAGTACACGTTCTGGCTGGTTAGGTGTGGCAAGATCGATGTCCCGAAACGGCCGCCGCAGCAGGATATCCCGTACGCACCCTCCTACGAATCGCACAGGGGCACCCTCTGCTGTGAGGGCAGATACAACTAAGTATATATCATTATTTATAAATAATACTTCTGATGGTACATTCAAAGTAGAACAACAGCTCCTAGACTTACCAGAGAAAGGCACGCGAATTGATAGGACTGACAGCCGTAAGCTCACACGCAGGCCAGGACAGCACCCTTATCACATGCCTCTGACGAGCAAAGCGGCATCTGCTGCGGCGGAACCGGAGGGAGCCACAGGCAGTCAGGCTTCACCAGCAGTAGAGGATATTCCGTAGTACCCTGTTGGCGCACACGGGCCAGAGGCCGCGACAATCTGATAGAGAGCCATCAGAATAGCCGCTGTCGCGCCCCATATGTAATAGCTTTGGTAGGGAATAGCATAGGTCGTTCGCACAAACTGCGAATGCACTGGTGTGAGACACCGGTGGTTCGTAGGGTTCAGAAGAAAGGTCAGGGGCATTTCGAAAGCTACAGCTACCTCTTCTAGCGCGGTCCGCAGGATCAGTGGCGGCCGGATTAACCCGACCACCGGCGTGACAACAAAACCTGTCAGAGTCTTGTAATCTTCGAGACAACCGATCAAGGTGACAGAATCGGGTGAAACCCCTACTTCCTCAAAAGCCTCACGTAAAGCCGTGTCCACTGGTCCATGGTCAGCATCTTCCGCCCGTCCGCCTGGGAAGCACACCTGACCTCTATGATGGGCGAGATGTTCCGTACGCTTGGTCAGGAGAACCGTTATGTCATCAGCATGCTCTATCAGAGGCACTAAGACGGCCGATAGAACACCTGACAAGGTCCTATACCTTTTGGGCCTGCGGGTCGTCACAATCAACCTTGCAAACAGATCAGCCCGTGTCATGGGGGTAGTCATGAGATCGTCGAATCGAGTCTGCCTAAAGGAAAGAAGGCCTCACTGCTCCAGATTCCGAACAGGGAGCCTGCTTCCCGCTTTTCCTCCACCCCCACTGCCACCAGTTCATAAAACACTGCCCGCGACAGACGGGCTTCCAGCCCGTTACGGACAGTCACGTAGGGAACGGCTTCTCCCGAAGCTGAACCCGCAGTCATGCGCAATGGGTGCAGGCGATCAACCGTGATGATCTCATCCACGTTGGTCCGCAGACTGACACACTGTTTCCGCCCATGACCAGCAACGAACATCTCAACAGCGATGAAGGGAACGTCTTCGACGTCTATCCAGCCTGCCTCCCCTGGCGTGACCAGCCAGTAAGAACCATCCGCCTGCCGCGTCAACAATGAGGCAAACAGACAGACAAGCTCTTGGCGGTTAATCGGCGACCCACGATAATGCCATATCCCATGACGGTCTATTCGGATATGAAAGGAGTGATGACCGCTATCAGGTTGGCTGCCGGTGCTAAAATTAAAACGTGCAACAGATTGGCGTTCCTGTCTTTTTCTGCTAGTCATGGCTGCAGTATGTTTACTAGTGGATGCATCTTCTATTCCTTCCTCTTCTCGAGGATTCCTTCTTCAACTTCGGTGATGGTATCCGTGAACAGGGTCGTTTTTTTCAAACTCTCATCTATGGGCACGCCCTCTTGAGAAACGCCCCAACTACTGATGAGAATCAGAGAATCAGGCTGATGTTGAGCCAAGACTCCCCCCCCGAGGGGGCCGCGTCAGCACTCTCAACCCAGCCAGAAAGAGCAGAAAGAGAGAAAAGAGAGCATAGGTCAAATTCTGAGAGCCTTTTGTCATCTCGTCAAGAGAAACCACGCCCTCGACCGCACGAACGGATGGGCCCCTAGCACTATCGCTATTTTTAATGGCTCTCTGCTGATTCTCTATCTGCTGACTGTCTCCTTGCGCGTTTTCGCATAACCTAGTGCATTCAGTGCTACCTCTATTTCATTCAGAATGGCTGGATCATCAATGGTCGCCGGTACTTTATAGGGTTGTCCATCAGCGATCTTCTGGATCGTGCCACGCAGTATTTTACCCGAACGAGTCTTGGGTAAGCGCTGAACGGTGGCCACCGCTTTGAAGGCCGCTACGGCTCCGATTCGCTCGCGCATCATAGCTACCAGTTCAGAGAAGAGCGGAGTTTCTGACCGGACGACGCCGGCTTTCAGACAGATAAAGCCAATCGGAATCTGACCTTTCAGTGCATCTGCTACCCCGACTACGGCACATTCTGCCACATCAGGGTGGGCAGCGAGTACCTCTTCCATAGCACCGGTTGACAAACGATGGCCGGCAACATTAATGATGTCATCCGTTCGAGCCATGACGTGGATATAGCCATCCTCATCTCTGTAGCCAGCATCGCCAGACTGGTAATAGCCAGGGTAGGGGTCAAGATATGACTTGCGGTAGCGATCCTCGCGCTGCCACAGAGTCGCCAAACTGCCTGGTGGCAGTGGTAACCGGCAGACCAGTGAACCGCTCTGGCCAATGGGCGCGAGCTTTCCATCTTCACCCATGACTCTCACATCCCAGCCTGGCACTGGGAGCGTTGATGAGCCGTAGCGGACGGGGTATCTATGCAGCCCTAGACAGTTAGCCGCAATGGCCCAACCGGTTTCTGTCTGCCACCAGTGATCGATCACCGGAACCTGTAGATGATGCTCGGCCCACTGGATGGTATCAGGATCGGAACGCTCACCAGCAAGGAACAGAGCGCGCAACCCTGCTCTGCCTACAGCATATTTCTTCAGAAAATCTGCATTGGGATCTTCACGCTTGATAGCACGGAAAGCGGTAGGCGCGGTGAAGAGTGTACAGATTCTATGTTCTGTAATGACACGCCAGAAAGCCCCAGGATCTGGTGTGCCTACCGGCTTGCCTTCGTAAACTACAGTCGTACAGCCATGCAGGAGTGGAGCATAGACGATGTAGGAATGACCTACCACCCAGCCCACGTCAGAGGCGGCCCAGAACACTTCCCCCGGTCTGACATCGTAGATGGCATCCATCGTCCACTTGAGAGCTACGGCATGGCCACCGTTGTCGCGGACGATACCTTTTGGGTCACCAGTAGTCCCTGATGTATATAGAATATATAAAGGATCTGTCGCTAGCAATGGCACGCAATCCACCGGTCTAGCTGTCGCTATCGCAGAATCGTAATCGAGATCGTGACTGGTATTCCAGGACACATCGGCCTGAGGACGGCGGACAACGATGACCCGATGAGGTTTATGGGTGGCCAGTGCGATGGCCTGCTTCAGCAAAGGTTGGTAAGGAATGACCTTGCCACCGTCTATACCACAGGAGGCAGAGAATATGACTTTTGGCCTTGCATCATTAATACGCACAGCTAGCTCGTGAGGGGCAAAACCCCCAAAAACCACTGAGTGAATGGCCCCGATTCGGGCGCAAGCCAGCATGGCAATAAGTGCTTCTGGAATCATCGGCATGTAAAGGACTACTCGGTCACCCCTGGTTACACCCTCGGTAACTAAGGCGCCTGCACAGCTTGCAACCAGATCCATCAACTCTTTGTATGTAATGTGACGCTGTGAACCACTTGTAGGACTGTCCCAGATGATAGCGTCCTGTCCACCGCGGCCCTGTGCAACGTGACGATCTACCGCGTTGTAGCAGGTGTTCATCGTGCCACCACGAAACCAGCGATAGAGAGGCGGATGGGAATCATCCAAAACTTTGTGCCATTTGCTGTACCAATGGAGACTTTCTGCAATTGCCCCCCAGAATCCTTCTGGATCCGAGAGAGAACGCTTGTAGGCGAGCGCGTATGGATTCATCGTGCGTAGTTCTCTCTATCATTGCCGCTATGAGTCTCTCTCAAGAGACTATTCAGCAGTATACTGCGCTGCTAAACCGGGATTATTCTATAGTTCTTGAGAAAATCTTATAATACGCCAACGGAACCCATACCCCGTAGCACGCACAGTGCACTGTAATATTGCGTCTACTGTCAAGAAGACTTGCGATCGATTGCTAACATGTACAGAGATGAGAAAGCATTGTATTTTGGCGCAACTTGCCTTTCTGCGCGCCCCCGTGAGGAACACAAGCATGCTGATGTAGCCAATAACCATAACGCGTCAAACATCCTATTGCACATCTTTTACGGCTTCTAGGAGATCGAGAACTCTGCACCACGGCAGCAGAACCTGCGAGTCTAGTGGGCAGCTATGCTAGCGACTACATATGTCCTGACAAAGAAAGGAAAACCTATCGCTCTATTCCGTATGTCCATCTTCTATCAAGATTCTTCTTCTAATGTGTAGCTCATAATGTGTAGCTCATACATGCAAACGCTCAATTTCTTCCTTAATCCTGAGTTTTTGACGTTTGAGGTCCGTCAGAAGCGTGCTATTGGGCAACGGCCGATTATTTTCAGCCGCAATCGCGGCTTCCAGTTCTGCGTGCTTGGCACGCAACGCTGCGAGGCGGGTCTCCACACTCATCACAACCCTCCCTTATCAATTGCGATCTCATACTATGCCCACTCCAACACGGTTTTACCAGAATCGTTGTCATAAGATACGACTAGGGTGCACCTTGCAGGTTGTATGAATCATCCCGGTCATCCCGGAAGTGCAGAACATGAGATGAGGAGCAGCTTCATGAAGCAACGCGCGCGTCTGATTGCAGGGATCAGTGGGGCATCAGGGATAGTTTACGGTCTTCGCCTCCTGACGATGGCCCGACAGCTCGGAGTGGAAACACATCTAGTGATGACTGCGGCTGCCGAAGTAGCTCTGGCCCGTGAAACCTCCTACAAGGTCGTGGATGTGCAAGCCATGGCAGATGCCTGCCACCAAGTGCATGACCTGACAGCATCCCTAGCCAGCGGAGCGTTCCAGACTATAGGGATGGTGATAGCACCCTGTTCCATACGCTCGCTGTCGGAGATTGCCACGGGTGTGACATCCAATCTGCTGACCCGGGCGGCAGATGTCACTTTGAAGGAGCGGCGACGGTTAGTGCTCATGGTGCGTGAGTCGCCGCTGCATAGAGGACATTTACGAGCAATGCTGAGAGTCACAGAACTAGGTGGGATCGTTGCACCACCGGTGCCAGCCTTCTATATCCGGCCTCAATCTTTGGACGTGGTGGTAGATTATACGGTAGGGCGTATACTCGATCTGTTTGGACTCGACTCTGGTTTCCCTCGCTGGGGCGAGACGAGAGGGGAGGAGAGATAATGCCATCTTAAGGAGAGAATGTTAAAAATTTTCTTGCAAAATTATCAGTACCACCCTGACGTATCGGAAACATGGTTCGAAACATGATAAACCCTCGCAAGCACCCTCAGTGCTCGTATAGCCACAGCCATATGGACCTGAGAGACGCGGTTGCGAGCATCGTGCGCACCTTTCTCAAAGAAACTTTCCAGTTGCATATACTAGAAAGTCAGTACCTATTAAACCTGCAACGGATAAGAGTATAACGTTCCGGATTCTGTAGTGCTATCCTAGAGGATCTCGGGAGTCGCACACAGCCACGGATGGCCGAGGCCTTCACACGATGGATAACATCAGAGGGCGGTCCTTTACAGCTGACTGGATCCTGCTACGGTGATGGGGTCCAAACATCAATGTTACTGAACGTTCTCTGTCCTTCAGCATAAGGAGACCACGGGATATTTGGAGACAAAGCTCAGCGTGCCCAAGTCTATACCCAAAATATCTGCTAGACTATTAGACTATAATGGTTGCCCTCTCTTTTGCCTTTGAGCCGTGCTATTTTGCTGACAGGCTGCGCGTCGTCAACCCGCACAGTGACGTGGGCATTGCGACTCTGTGGACACCCGTGCGGGCTGTTATGGACGTCTTGAGACGGGCTGGTATAGACCTTGATCCCGCCTCGTCGCGTATTGCGGTGCTCGGCAACCTCTATGGCGATGGCCTACCGCAGCTGATCCGTAATTTGCTGTGGAATCCGCAAATCTGCCATGTGCTGATTCTGGGCCAGAATTTGAGCCGGTCAGCAGAGGAACTAGCCAACCTGCTGACTCTGGGGGTAGAAAAGGCGGAACGGCTAGGCCAGTCTTGTTTCCGTATCCGGGGCACAGAGCGCTGCCTAGATACAGCGTTTGATCCTACCCTCCTCATCGGGCAGGTGCGACCAGTGGTGCTTGGGAAGCTATCGGCGCCTGAAACCACAACCGCCGTTCGTGCTTTCTTTGCAACTCTGCCGCCTTCTGAACTAGCACGGCGCAAGCGGGTGCATGCGCCTTTGCCAGTATACCAGCCAGTCTATTTCCCGTCGGAGCCGCGTGCACACACTATTGTGCGCCAGCGCCCTCTCTGGGCTTGGAAAGATGTGGTCCGTCGGGTGCTACGCTTTGGTGTCCCAGTACTGATTCCTAATGGTAGACGGCTTGAATTACAGAATCTCAAGGTAGTAGTGACAGAGCCTGTTGAGGACGATGTCGCAGCCCTGCACGCTGTTGGTTTCACGCTGGCTGATTTACGGGCCTATCAGGCGGAGATTCTATCGGGCGAACAACCTGTCGAAGTAAGCTATACGTATGGCAACCGGCTACGAAGCTACTGGCACCTCGACTTAATAGAAGCAGCCTCTGCCAGGCTTGCGGCAGAGCCAAATAGTAGGGGCGTTTTCCTAAGCCTGTGGAATCCAACAACAGACTTAGGAGTTGGTCATGTTGCTACTAGCACTCCTTGTCTGGTGACGTTATTCTTTCGGCTGTTTCAGGATGTCCTGACGCTGACTGCTACCTTCCGCGCCCACAATGTTATGTCTGCCTGGCTGCGCAACCTATACGGCTTAATGGCAATACAAACAGAAGTGGCGCGCCAAGCCGGCGGCCTGCCGCACGGGCCGATCACAGTTGTCAGCCATTCCATCACGATAGACCCAGAGGCTACAGAACGACTCGACTTAGCGAAACAGATTCTGACAGCTGAGACTGAGAGGAGTAGTCAGAACGAAGTGGACGATACGACTGGCAAGAGAATGCTGCAGGAGGATCCAAACGGCTATTTTACCTTTACCGTGGATCAGGAAGCTGGTGAGGTCATCGCCGTGCACAAAGTTGGTGGCGAGACACTGACCCAATATCGTGGCCGGACAGCTGTGGCAATAGAAAGCCAGATTGCCCGCGATGGAGCGATCTCTGACATAGGCCATGCTCTGTATGTTGGACGCCAACTCGCTCTCATGGAAAGACAAGTGCTGAGGAGACAGGGGCAGATGGATTGATGAGGGCACTGTGAGATTCTTTGGTACACAGGAAACAGAAGCGTCTTGCCCATGAGAAATGGAGTGAGCAAGATGTTGGCTATTCTCATTCTACTATGCTCTTCATTGTGTTAGAGAAACGTCTCTCTCTGAAATGAAGGTAAGAAGAAATGAGAGGCAAGAGCATTCCATGGGATCAGGCGCTGCTGCTATAAACAGCCAGGAGCATGATGGCGTTTCTTTCCGGAGTTCTACTACGACTGGTTTCAGCTCTTGTGCTTGGCATGTTCCTATGGCAACCCTTTTTATCATCGCAACCCCTATCGGCAATCTTCAGGATATTTCTGTGCGTGCCCTAGCGGTCTTACGCACGGTACAGGTGTTAGCCTGTGAAGATACTCGTATTACACGTAAACTCCTGAGTCATTACAGAATCCCTAGACCGCCGCAGCTGCTGTCAGTACACGAGTACAACGAGCACAAGAACGTACACCGGGTAGTCCGCTTTCTCTCCGAGGGCCATGATGTTGCTTATGTTAGCGATGCTGGTATGCCGGGTATCAGCGACCCAGGTTACCTGCTCGTGTGCAATGCTCGCGCAGCAGGACACATCGTAGTCGTGGTGCCAGGTCCCAGTGCGCTGATCGCTGCCCTCGTTACCTCTGGTCTACCCATGGCAGGATTTACTTTCCTCGGTTTCCTGCCCCGCCAATCAGGCCGGCGACAGCGCCTCCTCGCTCGAATGGCCTCTGCTCCAGAGACCCTGGTATTGTATGAATCACCGCGGCGGTTAGGCAGTCTGCTAGCTGACGCCCTCTCGGTGTTAGGTGACCGGCGGGCAGCAGTTACTCTCGACCTGACCAAAGTCTTCGAATCCGTTGAACAGGATTGGTTATCAGCACTCTCCAAACGTTACCGAGGGTCCGTGCGCGGCGAGGCGACAGTGGTGATTGCCGGCCATTTGCCGAAGTTCCTCCGGGCAATCAATAACGAAGAACTGAACACTCCCCTGCAAAAGGGAGCGGTCGCTCCAAACCGCTGATCCTCCAGGCTCGCGAGGCAGAGATGACTCATATGGCGTTCCGCAACGCAGCCGCGGGTTTCTGAAGTAAACACGTGGTCTCTGTGAGACTCTCAGCTACCACTGCTCCCAGAGGGAAACACCCGGGCCACAGTCCGCTCACGTTACGTTACAGCCCGCCCGCATGACTCGAGACGTTCCGCGATACACTCTATGCGTTTCGCTAGCCTCTCAATATGAATGGCCATTTCCTCTTCGGTATCCGAACCCTCTCCTATTGGCCTCTCAACTCGCCTCATCTGATCGCGTTCTTGCTGGATATCCTCCAAAGCACGCTGGCATTCCCACAGTTCATCAACGACCACTAAGCCTGCAAGCACTAATAACAGAGATTCACCAATATGGCCAACGACACGCGCGAGCTCGCAGGCCTTACGGTCCAAGTAGTCGCCAAGTTCGGTGACGCGATTCTCCTGACCGTCGTCACAGGCCACACGATAAATGCGACCAGAGATTGTGACGGACACCTGCCCCACGATTTTACTCCCCTAGCAAAATCTCGAGCCGTCCAATAGTGCTCTCCAGGCGACTTGCTACTGCGGCGGTTTCCAGTCGAACGTCATCAGTCCTGATTGTTTCTACTGCGGTCCGTAATTCCTGTTCAGCCTCAGCAGAAGGCGTAGACAGCAGCGCATCCCCTGCTAACACCCGCTCCAACCGCGCGATCGCCCTTTCCAGCCGTCCATGAGCGGCTTCTATAGGCCCTAGCCTGGTTGTGGGTAACTTTTCCAAGGTTCTCTGCCGTTAATAGGAATATGAATGAGTGTACGGGGGCTGGCTTGTCAGGTCAACGCCTGCTGTTTCTCCGCAGCACAGTTGGATCCAATTTTCCGGCGGCTAGTTCTTCAGAATCGGCAGCCGCTTGTCCAAAGAAAGAGAACCGTCTCTCTCTTTGCGCTGGGCTACTAGAGTAGACTAGACAAGGGCATCACATACACGTAATAATAATGCAGAATCTGTGCCCGCAAGCGCCGCTTGAGCGATCTCAGGGGGAGCAGCCGTTGCAGCAGACGATGACGAGGGCGGAATCCTCCCCTGGTGCAACCGCCCCGGGGCCCTCAGAGCAGGGTTCAGGGCATTGCAGCAAATACTAGGGAGGCGTTCGTGCCACCGAAACCGAAGGAATTGGATAACGCAGTCAAAACGTTGCGTGCTTTAGCTGTGCATGGCACCAAATCGATGTCGCAACCTTCGGCTGGATTCTCGAGATTGAGGGTTGGTGGCACAATTCCGTCTCGCATAGCGAGAATAGTATAAATAGCCTCAGTCGCACCAGCTGCACCCAACAAGTGGCCTACAGCTGATTTTGTAGACGAAATACACAACTGATAAGCATGTGGCCCAAATAAACGTTTAATGGCACTGAGTTCTATTTCATCTCCGAGTGGCGTCGATGTCCCGTGAGCATTGATATAGTCAATATCCGTAGGCTCGACTCTAGCATTCCGCAGGGCGTTGGCCATGGCCCGGTAGGCCCCCTGCCCATCTTCGACAGGTGCGGTGATATGATAGGCATCGCCGGACAGGCCATAACCAAGAACCTCAGCGTAGATTCTCGCGTCGCGTTTCCGCGCGTGCTCTAGATCCTCCAGTACCAATATAGCCGCGCCTTCGCTCATGACGAATCCATCGCGCCTCCTGTCCCATGGGCGCGAGGCCGCCTGCGGGCAGTCATTGAAGCCGGTAGACAGGGCGCGGGCAGCAGCAAAACCAGCAATACCCAGTCTGCACACAGCAGCTTCTGTCCCACCGGCGATCATCACGTCTGCATCGCCAAACATGATGAGACGGGAAGCATCGCCAATGGCATGACTCCCACTCGCGCAGGCAGTCACAGTGGCATGGTTCGGTCCGGTGAAGCCGTACTTGATAGAGACGTGCCCAGCGGCAAGATTGATCAGAGCGGCTGGAATAAAAAATGGGCTAACCCGGCGTGGCCCATTTTTCTCAAGCGTCACAGCAGTGGAGGCAATACCTGGTAAACCGCCGATGCCAGACCCTATGATGACTCCAGTGCGAGCGCGGTCTTCTTCCCCTTCTGGTTTCCAGCCGGAATCTTCCACTGCCTCCGTAGTAGCAGCTAGAGCATAGATGATGAAATCATCCATGCGACGCTGTTCCCGGGGGGGAACAAACTGATCAGGATTAAACAATCCCTCGCCACTCCCACGGGGTACGATACCAGCAATCTGCGACGGCAGATCAGAAACGTCGAAGTGACCGATGGCACGTATTCCGGACCGGTTGTTGATGAGGCGTTGCCAATTGATACCCACGCCGCACCCGAGCGGCGTGACCATCCCCATGCCTGTGACGACAACTCGTTTCATACCGTGGCGGCCCCTCATGTGCTTGCGAGACCTGTTATTTGCCCTTTTCTGTTTCCAAGTATAAACAGCTATTATTACTTGATATTCGCCTTGATGAAATCTGTTGCGTCCTTAACGGTTAGGATCTTCTCAGCAGCGTCATCGGGAATTTCGCAACCGAACTCTTCCTCAAACGCCATGACTAATTCAACCGTATCGAGACTATCTGCTCCCAGATCGTCTATGAAGCTCGCGTTCTCTGTCACCTTGACTTCTTCTACCCCGAGGTGCTCAACGATGATTCTTCTCACGCGCTCGGCGATGCTATCGCTCATAATGTTCAGTCCTCGACCCGCAAGTGGAATTAAAGACAGCTGAAATTAACGCCTTCCGGTACCAGTGCGCCCACTACCCTTCCGGCACATCCAACTACCCCTTTCCGGCCCAAAGTGGCAGAGTCTCGTACCATACTTTTGCAGGCTTGACCAGCACCCACCGCACATTACACGGAGCGATCGGGTGATGGAAACTATTCATACTTCTGTCACACGCCTACCCGACACGGAGCTACCTTGACAAGATCGCGATACCCCTCCACGCACCGGCAGCTAGAGTTTCAGATCTCATACCATTGCCATTCCACCATTGATGTGCAGAGTCTGGCCCGTGATATAGCCAGCCTCAGGGCTGACAAGGAACAGAGTAGCAGCAGCAATATCCTCCGGTACACCGAAGCGACCAGCTGGAATGACCGAGATCAATCTGTTACGTTGTGTTTCGTGCAGTGTATCTGTCATAGAGGTGGTTATAAAACCAGGTGCAATACAATTGATCGTAATATAACGTGTGGCTACTTCTGCTGCCAAGCTCTTTGTCATGCCAATTATGCCGGCCTTGGCAGCGGCGTAGTTGACCTGTCCCGGATTACCGGTGACACCGACGATGGAAGTGATGTTAACGATGCGCCCAAATCGCCTTTTCATCATACCACGTACGACTGCCCGGGAGAGGCGGAATGCCGCTGTTAGGTTAACGTCCATGACAGTTGTCCAGTCTTTGTCCTTCATGCGCAGGATGAGAGTATCACGGGTGATTCCAGCACTATTCACCAGAATATCAACACGGCCCATTGCAGCTTCAGCTTCTGGAACTAATCGCTCAACAGATTCTGATTCGTTCAGGTTACATGGCAACACGAAGACGCGTGTGCCGAGAGAGATACCTAGTGCTTCAAGTGCGGTTCGCTGGGTGCCAGATAAAACAAGAGTCGCACCTTGCGCATGCAATTGACGGGCAATAGCTCCACCGATTCCCCCTGAAGCCCCGGTTATGAGAGCGCACCTGTCAGTTAGATCAAACATTTTCTATCTTTCACTAACTTGCTAACATTCACTGCCTTTGTAATCTAGCAATACAAACGCTCATGAGGGGCGAGCCTGGGACTCAGGCCATAACAACTTTCACAAGTATAAATCATACATTTACATATTAGCCAGTATATACAGTACAGCAATTCTTAGAGTTCAGAAAAGCTTCGATTTCTCTTGGCGTGTGTACAGCTATACCTGTTAGGTCCCGCGCGATACGTCTCGTCAGGCCAGTGAGCACCTTGCCTACTCCCACCTCGACGATCTGTGTGACCCCTTGCTCATGCATATACATCACGCTTTCTCGCCACCGTACGGTCTGAGTCATCTGCTCGACAAGCAGAGATCTTATAGTTACCGGTTCCTCAACGCAGTTAGCAGTGACATTAGCCACAAGAGGAACCGCTGGGTGCTCCAACGTTATGTGAGCCAGTGCTTCGGCTATGGTCTCTGCAGCCGGTCGCATGAGCTCGCAGTGGAAGGGTGCAGAAACAGGTAAAATCGCGCTCCGCTTGGCCCCATAGGCAGCTGCTAGAGCGACAGCCCGCTGGACTGCAGCCATATGACCGCTCACGACCACCTGGGTCGGTGCGTTATCATTGGCTGCGGTACAGACCTCCCCTTCGGCTGCCTGTGCAGCTACTTCCCGAGCTCTGTCAAGATCGAGTCCAAGCAACGCTGCCATCGCCCCTAATCCTGCTGGTACAGCTTTCTGCATGGCCTTACCACGTATCTTCACCAGTTGTACCGCGTCGGACAACGTGAAGCTCTTGGCAGCAGTCAGAGCTGAATACTCGCCCAGAGAATGGCCAGCCACAAATTGAGCGTGCTGCTGCAGATCCAAGCCGCCTTCGTCTTCCAACACCCGCAGGACCGCCATGCTGACTGCCATGAGCGCTGGCTGAGCATTTTCCGTTAACATCAACGTCATTTCTGGCCCCTCAAACATGAGGTGGCTCAGATGCTGCTTTAACACCTCGTCAACCTCCTCAAAGACAAGGCGAGCGGCAGAAAAAGTCTCGGCTAGTTCCAGACCCATTCCAACGCACTGGGAGCCCTGTCCTGGAAACACGAACGCACGCGCCGCCATCGGTAACCTATCCTCCGTTACGGTGATGTTAGTCATACTTGTGCTGACCATTCTGTCAAGTGTGCTTGCACGCGAACTCGAACAGTGTATAGTGTAACCCTTAAAAACTTTTTCCTCGCTAACAAAAGTCCGGCTATACCCGCCAGTTTGGCGGTATGAAGGAGCCACATGAGGCACACATGCCATTCTACGAAACAGTTTTCATCGTACGCCAGGATGCCTCGACTCAGCAGGTCGAAAATCTAGCTAATCAGTTTGCCGCTGTCATTGGAGAGCGTGGGGGCAGACTTGGGAAGCGCGAGAGCTGGGGCCTGCGTACCCTAGCCTATAGAATCAAAAAGAACCGTAAGGGTTATTATACCTTCTTTAATATCGAGGCGCCACCTGATGCTATTATTGAAATAGAGCGACAGATGCGCATTAATGAAGATGTATTGCGCTACCTGACCGTCAGGGTCGACAAGCTCAACGAGCAACCTTCGCCGATTCTACAAAGCCGCGGCGGACGGGAAGGGGAGCGTGATCGTGAACGTGGCAAGTTCGGACGCGAGCGCGAAAGTGGTGGGAGATTCAGCCGCGAACGCGGTGGCCGTGATCGTAGCAGTGAGCGAGGAAGTGATCGAGGCGAGGTGTCTGGCGCTGGCGGCGATCGACTCAGTGAAGGAGGGATATGATGCCAGTGACACGTCGTCCATTTTTCCGCCGCCGCAAGACCTGTCCTTTTTCAGGAGCGGAGGCTCCCCGAATCGATTATAAAGACGTGCGCTTGCTCCAACGCTACGTGTCCGAAAGAGGCAAGATTGTTCCTAGCCGCATTACCGCCGTCTCAGCGAAAAAGCAGAGAAGGCTGGCCCGTGCCATTAAGCGGGCTCGCTATCTGGCTTTGCTGCCTTATGCCGTTGGTTGATCGTCACGTGGCAAGCGTAGCGCTTAGCAATGTTCACCGGAGGAGAAGCAGGGGGAGGAGCGATGGAAATCGTTCTGCTTGAACGGATAGAAAAGCTTGGTCAGATGGGCGATGTGATCAAAGTTCGTCCCGGCTATGCTCGTAACTACTTGCTGCCGCAACAGAAAGCTCTCCGTGCAACCAAGGAGAACATCGCGTATTTCCAGCGGAAGCGGACCCAGCTTGAGACTGTCAACCTAAAAAGACGGGAGGAAGCTGCGGCCGTTGCCGCTCGGATGGATGGCTTGTCGTTGTTTATCGTCCGTCAAGCTGGTGAGAGTGGGCAGCTTTACGGTTCGGTAACAGCACGTGATATTGCCGAATCTGTGACAGAAACCGGTTTTCCCATACAGCGTCATCAGGTCCAGCTCAGCCAAGCCATAAAGACTCTGGGAGCAACAGTAGTATGGGTAGTATTACATCCAGAGGTAGTTGTATCTATTACAATTACTATTGGGCGCTCTATAGAGGAAAGGGGCGAGGAACTGGAGGCGGGCGCGGGCGAGGACGCAAGCAGCGAAAATTAGAGTAGGCGAGTTTCCCAGGACGCAGCGCTATGGCGTTGGACAGAGTGTGACACTGACTTCGACTCGGAGGCTATGCTTGCCACCGCCCATGACGACGCCCTTCAGTGGACTCACGTCGTCGTAGTCGCGTCCCCAGGCGATAGTAATATGTTCCACGGAAGGCATTGTATCGTTAGTCGGATCGAGGTCAACCCAACCTACTGCTGGCACATATATGGCTAGCCACGCATGGGAAGCATCAGCCCCAATGAGCCTTGTTGGCTGACCGTCTGTCCCCGTAGGGGATGTTGCGCGGTAGGTATGCACATAGCCTGATACGTAGCGCGCTGCCAAGCCCATGGTGCGGCAACAGGCGATCTGCAGGTGGGCGAAATCCTGACAAACCCCACGCCGATGGCGTAACACTTCGACTAGGGGGGTGGCGATGGTCGTTGCCTGAGGATCATAGGTAAAATCCCGATGGATGCGGTGCATCAAATCCACCACGGCGGCGAGAACGGGACGGCCTGGCGGAAAAGACGGCTTCGCGTAATCCTCAACCGCTGCACTGGTGACAACGAAGGACGAATCGAACCCATACTGATGGGCCTCCAGGGTATCCGGCGATAGATCACGGGCGAGACGGTCCCGGACTTGCTCCCACGGCAGGGTAGAGTCTGCTGGGGGACGAACGGGAGCGCTGAGTGTTACCTTACACAAAGATTCTACCTTTAGTGATCTATGAGTCTCTTCAAGAGTGAAGAAAAATACATGGTTGCCAAAATAATCTGTGCGAGTGGAACGATGGGCTGGCTCTGGCTGGACCCGTAACATGCTACTATGAATAGTCTGCGTTGGCAGGGCGCGTGGTGCTAGATGGGCGGCGTGATGGGAAACGGTAACCGGTAGGGCGTAGTTATAAACTGTGACATGGCGGCTGTGGTAGGTGACGGTCATGAGGATGGTTCAGGCTGAGGTGAGCAGGGGAGGAAAAGTTTCCACCGCATGAGTGAAATACTGGCGGTTTAGAATTTCTGACAGTGTCTGTAAGCGTAGGCGTAGATCACTGCAGAGGCTGCTAATAGCGGTACCAGTGCTGACCAGAGGAGACTCCAGATCTACCGTCCGCACGGTGGCCAGCATAGCAATGATAGATTTCTGTTCTGCTGTAAAGGTCCCGGGAAAGGTCCCAGGGATGCGGTCCGCACCAATGGCATCCATGTGCTCCTGTAGGGCGGTCAGTTGAAAGACGAGCGAACGCGGATTACTCTCATCACACAAGAGCAGGTCCGCCAGCGGCACAAGAGCAGGCGGGGCTAGGTAGCGGGCCCTGTAGGTCATCATGCTGTCCGATATGCCAAGTGCAACATCCAGCACTGGGCTGTCCTCAGCTGTACCAGCCTCCACCGTCCCTGCTAGCAGATCAAGAACATGCATGGCTCGTTCTAAACGGCGCCCGGCATCGAGGAACCGCCACGAGAGGTCACGTGTCATGTTCTCCATTACCAAGCCGCTCAATGCCTCTGTCATTTGGATGACCTCATTCAGGCGCAGCAGAATTTCATCAAGGTCCCCCTCCGCCGGAGAGACTACCCCCTGCCCTGCGCAGCGGACTGTTTCCGTCAGTCGGCGGATGGCGCGCCAGGTATCTAAGGACAGACGATCACGCACAACTGTTGCGACACGCTGCAGATGACTAACGGTGTGACACAGCCCAGCGGGGTGTTCAGGATCGAAGTTGACCCGAATCACCTGCCGCACTAGAATTTCCTGCAGCAGCATAGGAGACGAATGGTGTCTGTGTCTCTCTTCTCCAGGGGGTGTTGTCTCTTCTGCTTGGTCGCGAGCGAAAGGGTGATAGCCGCGCATAGTGAGAATGCTCAGTACGACAGCTAATGCTTCCTCCTGCCCAAGCCCGGCCCCTTCTACCTGGCGGGCGATTGCTGAGCGTAGAATACGGGTTGTCAGCTCGCTGCGTTCCAAATGGCGGCCCATCCAGAACATGTTATCGGCTACCCGCGACGATAGGTCACGCGCACCGCGGACCGGTTTGCTCGGTGCACCAGCGGGCCGCAGCAGAGTAATAGGTTCGACAGGTTTTTCGGACAGAACCCAGGTATCCTTGCTAGTGCCACCGTGCTGCATGGAAACAGTGGACAAACCATCAGCTGGTGCCACCCTGGTCAGTCCCCCCGGCATGACGACGTAACTGCCATTATAGAATGCTAAATGTACCCTTGTCACAACCGGACGTGGCGCAATCCTATCCACATGCCAAACTGGTGCCGTGGATAAACTAACAATTTCCTGCGCTACATAATTGTAGGGATAGGCGCGAAGACGCGCAACCAAATCTGCACGTTCAGCGCTCGATAGCTCACGCCCACACCACGGCTGAGCGAGTGAAGGCAGCAGCGGCCGTACACATAGCCTATCCAGATTGGTTATCACATAGTCCAATTCCCGTTCCTGACCACACCACCAGGTAGCCACTGAGGGCATCTTGAGATCCTCGTGCAGAAGAATGCGGCATAAACTGGGCAGGAAGGCAAGCAAAGCGGCGCTTTCCAGCACAGAGGCTCCTAAGCCATTAGCAACGCTCACCGTACTCGCATGCACGGCCTGCACCAAACCGGCGATACCAAGCGATGAGTCACTGCGCAGTTCTAGAGGATCACAGTAGCCGTCATCTGTGCGGCGGATAATGACATCGACTTGACGTAGGCCGTTGAGGGTCTTGAGGTAGACGCGATCGCCACGGGTTGTGAGATCCTCGCCCTCAACCAGAGTCATACCGAGATAACGAGCCAGATAAGCATGCTCAAAATAGGTCTCATTGTAGGGGCCAGGAGTGTAGAGCACGATTCGTGGCATCTCTCCCTGACGCGGCGACAGATGCAATAGAGTCTCGTGTACTTTAAGGAAAAAGGGTGCTAGTCGCTCTACCTGTATATGCTTGTAGATATCGGGGTGAATGCGCGCCGTGATGATACGGTTCTCAAGGGCGTACCCAGCCCCAGACGGCGCTGCCGTGCGGTCACCAATGACCCACCAGCGCCCATCCGGCGAACGGGCGAGATCGGCAGCATATAACACGAGAGGCGTATCACAAGGCACGGAAGCCCCATGCAGGGGACGCCAGAAATCAGGGTGGCTGAACACTAGGGCCGGCGGTAGATAACCCTCTTTCAGTAATCTCTGGGCACCATATAAATCGCGTAGAATCAAATTCAATAGGGTAGCGCGTTGGATTAAAGAATCTTCGATTCCCCTCCATTCGTCAGCAGCAAGCAGGAACGGAATCGGGTCGAGTTCCCACGGCCGGTCTGTCCCAGCTTTGTCACCGTAGACATTGTAGGTCACACCACTGTCACGGATGAGTCGCCAGCCTTTCTCATGCCGCGCTTTCAGTTCGCCAGCGGGTAGAGTCGAGAGGTCAGCGAGAAACTCAGCCCAATGGGGGCGCAGCTGACCCTCAGGGAAAATCATTTCATCGAAGGTCGCCCGCCCCGGATACTGGAGTCGGGAGGCGACGCTTTGCAGCAGGCTGGGACATAGCATCGCCTTTGCTGTCATACTTGTCCGCTCCTCTGAGCGTCCTCTAGAAAGGACCACGACGCAGTTAAACGCAGATCGGGCGTGAAAGGAAGGTCCAGATTGCGCACAGGCGGTGGTCGTCAGTGCGAGCGGGCGGAGAATCGAGCTCTCAGAAAAGAGAGAACACACTGTCTCCCGTCAGGTCACGTGGTGGCACAGCGTTTTTGAGCGAAACCAGATCAAGACAAGACTCTAGACTGGTAGAGCGGCATGACAAAAGAATCAGATACCAACACTGTTGAATTAGAGAGCAGTTTCCAGTCAAGTCGCATTATTCTGGAGACCGTATGGGCCGTAGTACGCGGTGAAGTGACCTGCTAATGGCAGGGCTGAAACTATGATGGCGGAGGCTTGTGTATGGGGATTCTAGCCACAGTACTTCTGACGCCAGCAGTCCTGGCGGTAGCCGGTGTTCTAGTCATCGGCATCATCACGTTTATGTGTGGGGGGGAGATTGATCAACGCAATAGCCTCACACTCATGAATATGCGCGTTGCTACTCAGGCAGCTGCATTATTACTCGCAACAATCGTTCTGCTGATCCAGGATTAGGGGAGACGTAAGAGAGCTCTAGCGATGGAGTCGTCGTACCCTGGTGGCAGAGTGAAGAGGATGAGGGGTGTGCGTGATTCTCTCGAGGCATTCGGGACACACTGATGTTGTTGTGCTTCTCGAAGAGGTGCAGCAAGAGAGACTCGGCTGTTCAGGGTGCGACAGCGGGTTGGTTCAGAGAGACAAACAATTTGAAGACTGCGGATGAGCACAGGCTGCAGTCTCATCTGCAGAATGGTTCAAAAGACCTGAAGGTCTTCTATGGGGAACCCGTGCCTGACATAAATATCGAGCGGCGCTTGGGGGGACGCGTAGCTGGCCTTGACGAGGTCGGGCGCGGGGCGTTAGCAGGGCCAGTGGTAGCAGCTGCTGTTGTGCTCCATTTAGGGCGTCTGCCGGCACAGCTGCTAGCAACCCTTGACGATTCTAAGAGATTGAGCCTCGCCCAACGCGAGAGTCTGTTCGCGGCCCTGACTGATACTGATTATGCAGACATTGGCACCGGCCAGGCTGACGTGGCGGAGATTGATGCTCTCAACATCCTCAAAGCGACGTTTTTAGCTATGACACGGGCTATAGGTACGCTCAGAGGAGTGGATTATGCCATTGTTGATGGCAACCAAGCTCCTGCGTTACGCTGCCCGGCTTTCCCCCTAGTCAAGGGCGATCGGTTGTCTGTCTCAATCGCAGCTGCCTCCATTGTTGCCAAGGTGACGCGCGATCGTCTCATGATGCGTCTGGCGGAGGGGCATCCAGGCTATAGATGGGAAAGAAACGTGGGGTATGGTACACCAGCCCATCGGGCCGCTATTGCCAAGCTTGGCCTCACCCCCCACCATCGACGGTCGTTTAGGTTAGGTGTGGCGCCTCAGCACACAGGCTCTCTCAACTGAACTGAGGACTACCGTCGCCGGTAGTCCTCTATCCACGCCCGCTGTGACAAGCACGGCCTCGCTTCAGGCGGCCATGTATTGGCCACCGTTCACAGACATAGTGGCGCCAGTAATGAATGATGCCTGATCACTAGCCAGGAACGCTACCATATGGCCAATGTCTTCCGGATAGCCGATACGGCCGATCGGAATCTTCTTCACCTCAGCCTCCAGTATCTCTTTCGGCATGGTACCGGTCATCTCTGTCAAGATAAAGCCAGGACACACGGCGTTTACGGTCACGCCCTTGTTAGAGACTTCCTGAGCCAGGGCACGGGTAAGCCCTAACATGCCAGCTTTAGCAGCGGAGTAGTTCGTCTGACCGAACTGGCCGCGCTGACCATTCATCGAGCTAATGTTAATAATGCGGCCCCAGCTGCGCTCACGCATCCCTGGCACAACACAGCGACAAGTGTTGAAGACAGACCCCAAATTCACGTTGATCACAGCCTGCCACTGCTGAATCGGATCCATCTTATGCAGGAAGCCGTCACGAGTGATTCCCGCATTGTTGACGAGGATATCAATAGGACCCACCTGCGACTCGATTGTCTTCACGCCTGCCTCGACAGACTCGAAATTGCTGACGTCAATCTTAAAGCCTGCAACACCAGTATCGGCCTGGAATTTCGTGATCTGCTCCTCGACTACATCGCACACAACGACAGTGTGGCCCACCGCCTTCAAATCCTTTGCAATCGCCGCCCCAAGGCCACGCGTACCGCCGGTTACTAATGCAACACGTGCCATCAAAATCCTCCTCCGTGCTTGTGTCTGCAAGTGTCTAGCACCCTTCTTCTCCACATTCCATGCCACCTCGGGTTAGCCTGAATGGGCAATACACCGTTGACAGCGGGGCACGGCACTTTGTCCTGATCGAGTACCACTAGGGAGAGTGAACGGCACCGGCAGCAATCATATCACATTTTGGTCATGCGTGTGAAAGATGATCGATTCTGGCGTAACGGCTATATGCTGCGTGGAGCTGTAGTCATAGATGGGTTCCGCAGGCTGCCTCGTCACTCCAACCCATGCGACGGTCGGCCTCAGCGGTGACAACATTGAGAGCCTGCTCTATTGCCTGCCTGCATGTCTCAATAGTAGCGGAATTAGCTGCTCTTGGTACCGAAAGAGGCTTACCCCATACGAACACACCCCGTCCAAACGGCCAGGCTACGAGGAAGTGGTCCCAACTCTGCAGCACTAAAGCACGACTAGCTGAGAAGCTGACTGGTATCACCGGCACGCCAGCCAGACGGGCAAGACTGACTACGCCACCGAGAACGACACGCATACGCGGACCGCGCGGGCCGTCTGGGGTGATCCCAACGGACTCACCCGCTCTCAGGGCCTTCAGCATAGCTATGAGCGCTATATGGCCTCCTTGCGAGGATGAACCAGCGACTCTGCGAACGCCGAAATGCGCTACAGTGCGGGCGATGTATTGTCCATCGCGGTGCTGGGAAATAAGCATATTTATGATTCTTGATTTGTTCCAACAATATGGCATCATCAGGAGACGGCCATGCCAGAAAGCTAGCACGAACGGCTGGTCTGCATCCCAGAATCGACGTGGCACCTCACCCCCAACAACCTCCCAGCGACTGGTGACCCATACAAAACGGATGTAACCCGCTGCTAGCATGCACAGCCCATTGTGGATCCAGCCAAAACAGCACTTGCTCAGCGCCCTTAAGAGTCGTCGCATGCGCATGCATGGCTCCTACGCTACTTCTCTACGCTACTTCTATGAACTGCACAGCATATAGGTGCGCATACAACGCTCCCCGTGTCAGCAACTCGGCATGGGAACCAGATTCCAGTACGCGCCCCTTGTCTATGACATAAATGACATCCGCGTTCATTACCGTAGACAGACGGTGGGCAATAACTAGCGTGGTGCGCTTGTGCATGAGCGTAGCGATGGCATCCTGGATCTGCCGCTCAGACTCGGTATCAAGAGCACTGGTTGCTTCGTCTAGAAGTAGAATGGGGGCATCTTTCAGCATGGCGCGCGCGATCGCCAAGCGCTGGCACTGACCGCCAGAGAGGTTCATCCCCCGCTCACCGACTCTGGTATCATAGCCATCTGGTAAACGGCTGATAAACGCGTGCGCCGCTGCATGACGGGCAGCCGCTTCAATCGCGGCCTCGCTGGCCTCGGGCCGTCCATAAGCAATGTTAGCGCGCACGGTATCGTCAAAGAGGGTCACCTCCTGGCTTACCACAGCAATCCGGGCGCGTAAGGAGGATAAGGTGACATCGCGTATGTCCGCTCCGTCAATGGTGATGCGGCCAGCCTGAACATCCCAAAAACGGGGTATGAGGTTCAGGATAGTAGTTTTACCAGCTCCAGAAGGCCCAACCAGAGCAACAGTGCAACCAGCTGGTACATCTAACGACAAGTTGTCCAAAGTGACAGACGAGTCAGCGCTGTAAGAAAAGGTTACGTTCTCAAACCGAATGGCACCACCTGCGATTGCTAGTGGCCGGGCAACAGGAGACTCACAGATGATCGGCCTAGTGTCGAACAGCGCGAACAGACGCTGGGCACTAGCTAAGCCCTCCTGTAGCGTGGCATTGATACCCGCAAGGGCCTTGAGGGGACGATAAGCCGTTAGCAGTGAAGCAATAAAGGAAAAGAACGCCCCTGCAGTCATATCGTTTGCAATCACCCGCCAGCCGCCATAGATGATGACTACCGTGGCCGCAACGCCTCCCAGAGTCTCCATGAGGGGGCTAGAAAAGGCCCTTGTGAACTGGGCTTTCAGCGTTAGACGAAAAACCATTTCAATGATAGTGATTACACGGCTTTGCTCGTACTCTTCCATACCGTAAGATTTGACTACACGCACGCCCTGGAAGTTCTGCTCCAGAAGCGTCGCCAGGGTCCCCATGTGCTCCTGTGTATTCACGGCTACCTTGCGCATACGCTGACCAAGGCGCACAATTGGCAGAACCGCTGCTGGGAAGATAAAGAAGGACACAGCTGCCAGTAGCCAGTCCTGTATGAACATGTTGACAATCAGTCCGATAATAGTGAGCAGATCCTTACCAAAGCTTACTAGTGTATTCGATACAACTGCTCGTAAGAGATGTACATCATTAGTAAATCGAGCAATCAAATTACCTGTATTCGTTCTTGCAAAGAAGGGCACATCCATTTGCATCAGATGATTGAACAGGCGTCTCTGCATGTTCGCTACGATACGCAGTCCAACAAAGCTCATCAGGGCTGTCTGACCAAAGTCAGCGATACCCTTGACAAGAAAGGCAAGCAACACCGCCCCCCCTACCGGCCATAGCATGGCAGAGTCTCGCGCCACAAAGATCTCGTCCACAACCGGTTTCAGGAGATAGGTAGTAAAAGCTGTCGTGCCGGCCACCACTCCCATAAGCAGCACAGCAGCGCCCAACCTTTCAGCATAGGGCTGCACAGCCTCGGCCAAAAGACGTCTGAGCAGCCCCCAAGTGGAAGTGTCGAGGACAACGGCCTGCGCAGCCTTTCCTGGCTTATTATGCTTGGACACGTTTTGTCTAAATCAACGCCTAAAACTCTACAACAAGAAGTAGTAATATGGGCTGGAGTGTCAAAGTCCTTAGACAACTCCCTGCGTATCAGAGATACAATCAACGATTTCGCTTATCACTACTGATAGATCATAATCCTTTGGCGTGTAGACCCGCGCCACGCCAGCGCCACGCAGGATTTGCTCATCCTCAGACGGGATAATACCACCAGCGACAACAGGAACATGCCCAAGACCATTTTCCCGCATGCGTTCCATGACCTCTGTCACAAGAGGTACATGGGAGCCAGACAGAACGGACACCCCTACCACATGGACACCTTCTTCTAGAGCAGCATTGACGATCTGCGCTGGTGTCAGACGTATACCCTCGTAGACTACTTCCATACCAGCATCGCGAGCCCGCACGGCAATCTGTTCAGCGCCATTGGAATGGCCGTCGAGTCCTGGCTTACCTACAAGGATTTTAATCCGCCTGCCTAGCTTAGCGGAGACGTTATCTACTTTATGGCGTACATCTTGCATACTCTTATTCTTAACAGTCATACTAACAGCATGACTCACACCGGTAGGTGCCCTATATTCTCCATAGATTTCCCGCAAAGCACCAGCCCATTCACCACCTGTGACACCTGCATGGGCACAGGCTATGGAAGCTTCCATTATATTGCGCCCTTCCTGGGCAGCAGTTTTTAACGTACTCAGAGCTGTAGCAACCGCCAGTGCCTCACGGCTGGCTCTCCATGCCTGTAGATGCCCGATCTGTTCCTGCTCTGCCCGCGGATCAACAGTGAGGACAGTGCCGTCCCCAGCTGTCAATGGGCTAGTTTCTGCCTCAACAAACCTGTTGACGCCAACAACAGCTTGCTCGCCTGTTTCTATGGTCGTCATGCGACGCGTATTGGACTCAACGAGCTTCTGCTTCATATAGCTGGAATCAATAGCCGTTACAGCCCCCCCCATGGCTTCAATGCGGGCGAGTTCCTCACGAGCCTGTGTCTTGAGCGCCTCGACTTTGTGGGCAATCTCGTCGGAACCATCAAAAATATCACCGTACTCCAGAAGATCCGTTTCGTAGGCGAGGATTTGCTGTAGCCGCAGCGACCATTGTTGATCCCATGGCCGTGGCAAGCCTAGGGCCTCGTTCCAGGCCGGGAGCTGTACAGCACGGGCACGTGCCTTCTTTGAAAGTACGACCGCTAGCATTTCCAGGAGGATGCGATAGACGTTGTTCTCAGGCTGTTGCTCCGTTAGCCCAAGCGAGTTCACCTGCACGCCATAGCGAAACATGCGGTACTTCGCGTCCTGCACTTCGTAGCGCTCACGGCAGATGTCATCCCACAGCTCGCAAAAAGCACGCATCTTGCACAGCTCCGTGATAAAACGGATGCCAGCGTTGACGAAGAAGCTGATTCGCCCGACTACCTGGGGAAAGTCTTGCTCCGGTACCTGCTGCCGGACGGTATCGAGCACAGCAATAGCCGTAGCAAGCGCGAAGGCCAATTCCTGCTCAGGGGTCGCACCGGCTTCCTGGAGGTGATAGGAACAGACGTTCGTTGGGTTCCACTTTGGCACGTCTTTATAGGTAAAGGCGATCACGTCGCTTGTCAGTTTCAAAGACGGCTGCGGCGGGAAAATGTATGTGCCGCGCGATAGGTATTCCTTGATGATGTCGTTCTGCGTGGTACCGTTCAATGCCGACCGTGCTGCACCTTGCTTCTCAGCTATAGCAATGTAGAGCGCCAGCAGCCAGGCTGCTGGCGCGTTGATGGTCATCGATGTGTTCATCTTTTCGAGCGGAATCTGATCAAACAGAGCCATCATGTCGCCTAGGTGACAGATCGGCACGCCTACCTTGCCGACTTCGCCCCGAGCCAATGGATGATCGGAATCATAGCCTGTCTGCGTCGGAAGATCGAAGGCGACGGAGAGGCCAGTCTGGCCCTTGCTCAAGTTCGTACGGAACAATTTATTAGATTCCGCTGCAGATGAATGCCCGGAATAAGTGCGAAATAACCACGGCCTCTCACGCACAGGCCTGGGTGCTTGGTCGATCATCCGGAACTCCTGCCAGATAGATAGTGACACTCTCTCCCCTCTTCTGTTGGGGGAGCCACCTGTTTACTCTAGCCTTTCTGTGACAAAGCAAATTATCATCTTGTGCGATGCAATGAAAGCGACAAAAAGCCATGAACCGTCTGATCTCCGCCATCGTTTTGAACTGTACTAGACACTCTACCAGACAGAAGGAACGGGCATGACGGTGGCCACGTCTACAGCACGGCTCAACCCAATGACAAAAAGGAAAGATCTTTATGCGGCTGGAGAAATCCCCCCTATAGGGCATCTACCAACCCTTATGCATGCCTTCGCTGTGCGTCAGGATCGACATGGTGAGCCCTTAATTGCCCTGCAAGAAGAGATTGTGCCTACACCTATACCAGATTCTGGGGAAGTAGTGATCATGGTCATGGCCACTGGCGTCAGTATGCACACCATATGGTCCTGTCTGGGCATTCCGACTACGCCGTTCATTGACGGTGCCAGCCCCTATCATATTCCTGGCTCGGACTGTGCTGGTGTGGTGTGGGCTGTGGGAGCCGATGTCACCGGCTGGCGAGTAGGCGAGGAAGTAGTGGTCTATCCGGTTGTGACAAGGGACAGCGGTGTTGAATCCATCCCAGCCCAAGTATGGGGGTACGAGACGGCCAATGGTGCTCTCGCTCAGTTTGCACGCGTTCGTGCCGAACAACTTCTACCGCGCCCTTTGCATCTGACGTGGGCTGAGTCGGCCTGTCATTTGTCAGTGCTCGCCACTGCCTATCGTATGCTATTTGGGTACCACCCACACGTGGTCGGTCCAGGCCAGGCGGTTTTGGTGTGGGATGCGGCGCGAGGCCTAGGCGCTATGGCTGTACAACTTGTAGGTGTTGCTGGAGCCACAGCAGTGGCTGTTGTTGGCAATGCAGAACAGGCTGGGGTCGCTACCCAGTTGGGTGCCGTTGCTGCCCTAGACCACAGCCGATTCGAGCCTGTCGGACCACTAGCAGAAAACAGGAGTACCCACGATCACTGGCGACAACAGACAGCAGCGTTCATTGCTGCTACCCGCACTGCGCTTGGCAAGGCGTGCGGTTTTGACATCGTGTTTGAGTCCCTGGGGCAGAGCACCTTCCCCTTATCATGCCAGCTTGTCCGCCGCTGTGGCATGGTAGTTTTCTGCAGCGGAACAACAGACTACACTTTTTGTTTCGATGCGCGTCCTGCTTGGAGGAAGGAAATTCGTCTCCAGGGCAGTCACTTAGCTAGCAAGACTGATGCCGCTGCGGCTAACCGGCTGGTGCATGCAGGGTCTATCAATCCCTGCTTGGCTGCTGTGTTCGACTGGCAGGAAGCACCGGTCGCTCATACGCGAATGCTGCACGGCGTATCCCGGCCAGGCAACATGGCGGTGCTAGTACAGAGCCGGGACAGAAATGGCGAAACTGGGCGTTGGGAACACAAACCACCGCCTGTCGCGTGGGGAGATTCATGAACGCAAGTACCAAACATCTAATTGTGCCGGAATTGATGCATAACTGTGAGCAGGCGGTGGCTAAGATTCACAGCGTGCTCGAGTCGGCAAGGCGCCACCTACTCGCACTCGTCTCAAAGGATGGTAAGATCGACGCGGCTCTGTTCGAGCAACACCAGTATGCCACCCATGGATTCGCCTGGCTTGCTACCTATGTCTATGCGCTACGAGAGATGCTGCACTGGGCAAGACGGCTAGATGAGGCAGGTGAGTTCACAGAACTCGAGCAACTGCTTCTGCAGTCCTCTTTCGCCGAATATCTGCATCAGATTTACGGCGGTATTCCCATGAGTCAGAACGAGTTCGTGCGGCCTGCCGATTTTGGCATAGAGACTCGCGAGCGCCTCTCACTCCAGGATCCCCACACCAACACCCTGCGTGATCACGGTGCCACGCCGGACGTGTATGCTCATCTGAGTAACCTCATCCATGACGGCAGCTTTGGTAATCCCGGGTTAGGAGATGAAACTTTAACAATTATTCGTGATCAATTCTACAACTTTGTCGAGGATCGAATCTCTCCACTGGCCCATGATTGGCACCTACGCGATGATATGATTCCGATGGAAATCGTCGAAGAGTTGGCCACGCTTGGTGTATTCGGCCTTACCATTCCAGAGGCATACGGCGGTCTCGGCCTGTCGAAGATGGCCATGGTCGTAGTCACAGAGGAGCTATCACGCGGTTACATCGGTGTTGGCTCGCTTGGGACTCGCTCGGAAATTGCGGCAGAACTGATTAGCGGCGGCGGTACAGAGGAACAAAAAAGAAATATTCTGCCTGGACTCGCCGCTGGCACGATTCTGCCAACCGCTGTCTTCACAGAACCTAACACAGGTTCAGATCTCGCAGCGCTGAACACTCGTGCTGTCAGGGAAGGCGACGATTACGTAGTGACCGGCAATAAGACTTGGATCACCCATGCTGCTCGCACAGACTTGATGACTCTGCTAGTACGGACGAACTCCAACGATAAGTCCTACAGGGGCTTATCCATGCTGCTCGCTTCTAAACCGCGGGGCAGCGATACAGATCCGTTCCCAGCCTCTGGTATGAGTGGTTCGGAAATTCCGGTGCTCGGTTATCGTGGCATGAAGGAATACGAGCTGTCGTTCGACGGTTTCAAGGTACCCAGCACCAACTTGCTGGGTGGCAAGGAAGGCGAAGGCTTCAAGCAGCTCATGACTACATTCGAAGCCGCTCGCATTCAGACCGCTGCCCGTGCTGTTGGTGTGGCACAGAATGCCATGGAAGAAGGTATGAAGTATGCTAAGGAGCGCATTCAGTTTGGGAAACCGATCTACACGTTCCCGCGTGTATATGGCAAAGTCGCCCGTATGGCAGTCGAGACCATGGTTGCCCGCCAACTGACCTACTTCGCAGCACGTGAGAAGGACGGCCAGCGTCGGTGTGACATCGAGGCTGGAATGGCGAAGTTGCTCGCCGCTCGTGTCGCCTGGTCCAATGCCGATAATGCATTACAGTGCCATGGGGGCAACGGTTACGCACAGGAATATGAGATCAGCCGCGTGCTATGCGATGCTCGTATCCTCAATATCTTTGAGGGCGCAGCGGAGATTCAGGCACAGGTCGTCGCACGTGGTTTGCTCGGGCGATAGAAGATTGAACTCATAATAAATGTGAGAAATGACTTTTGCCTTTCCCTACCCTCCTTTTAGAGGGTAGGGTAGTGAAATCAAGTTAGTTTTCTTTTTCTTCTGCATGCTGCTCTTTCGTGGCCACCGTACGGCCGATGCGCTGTTGGCGCCGTCGTCTGAGATTCTCGCGCAGAGCCCTAGCATGACGGGCGAAACGAATCTCTGCCTGTCTGACGCCATGAATATTTTTCATGGCATGTTTTGTATTATACACAATATACGCGTGTCTTTTCTGCGATGTATAGGAAAGCTCTGATGACATGCACTATCCTTTCTTTCCTAAGAGAATGATACATGAGGAACTTTCTATGACACTGTGACATAATACTTCTTGACTAGCAGTTTGATTCATCCAACGCGCATCAGATGACTGTTGGATGACTGTCGAGTGCTAAACACTCGCATGCCGACGGCCTCAAGCAGAATTCGCAGGCTGCTGGTCGCGTTCAATCCTGTCCTGCCTGCATATCCTGAGTGTGCGGAACCATGGTTGCCGAGACCCGTCCTTACGGAAGGTCCCACTTACACCAGCATAGAGGGCAGTGTGCTCTTACCTTACCAGCATAGAGGGGCTCTTCTATGCATGCCAGAGGCCCTCCAGCCAGGTGAGGCTCACAGGAGGATTGGGTGCCACAGAAGATGAGAGGCAGATGTGGTTTGTAAAGAGGAAAGGTGTGCCAGACAGGTGTCTTTACGCTGTTTCCGATAGGATGCCTGTGTTATAGAAAGCTGGCCAGCGACCAGGAGGCGGTTAGGCCGTGGGAGTGGACCGGAATCAGGTCAAGCAGAGCCGCTTTATTGTGAGTACGAAAGATGCGGGTGTGGTGGAACTGGAAGACACGCCAGATTTAGGTTCTGGTAGCTTATGGCTGTGGGGGTTCAAATCCCTCCACCCGCACCACGTGACTCCTAGTAGGAGCTGGTGGCGTACTTCCAGTGCCAATGGCAGCAGCGCCTTCACTGTAGGCAGAGTGATGGCTCCCGACATCGACATTTCGCGGCGGCCCAAGGATTCATTCCACTGAACGGCAGAGAGAAGCTATGCAGCTGATCGAAACAAACTTCCAGGGATTGAAGCGCGAATTCAAAGTCATTTTACCATTCCATGTTATTCAATCTAAGATTGATGCTCGCATAAAGGAGATTTGCAGCACACTACGCCTACCTGGCTTTAGGCCGGGCAAAGTACCCATGAAGCTTGTGCATAAACGGTATGGCTCAGCAGTGCGGGCTGATATCATTACTGAGTCGGTTCAGGATTCTACGACTCGGATTCTGGAAGAGCGTCAATTACGGCCTGCTCTGCAGCCTCAGGTCCACATCCTCTCAGGAGGAAACACGGAGACGGAGGAAGATCTAGCTTTTCTTCTCAGCGTAGAAGTGCTACCGGAACTACCAATTGTCGATTTGACCACCCTGCATCTGGAAAGACTCAAAGCTGAAGTGGACAACCAGTCAGTAGAGGATGTTCTGGCCAAGTTGGCAAGAGATCGTAATAGGAGCAGTATTGTTACAGAAAGGAGGCTTTCACATATAGGTGATCTACTTGTAGTAGATATTCAGGGTATGGTAGACGGTCGTGCTGCTCCAGATATTGCAAGAAAAGATTTTGCGCTCGAATTAGGAAAAGAGCATTTCATTCCTGGCTTTGATGATGCCATCGCTGGTGCCAGAGCGGAAGACGTGTGTCACTTCACACTGAAGTGGCCCGAGGGCACCGACAAAGCAATTAGCTTTGTTGTCACGGTCAAGGAGGTGCGGGAAGTGATCACGATGCCTGTCGACGACGCACTGGCCCAGAGCTATGGTCTGGAAAGCCTTGATGCGTTGCGCCATATAGTATGGCAGCAGATTGCACAGGGATACGTGGCACGGTCACGAGCCAGGCTGAAACGGGCTCTCTTCGATCGGTTTGCCACGGACTACACGTTTGAAGTTCCATCTGGAATGCTTGAAACTGAACTCAGTGCAATCTGGCAACAGGTAACAGAGGCCAGGGACAAGGGTGAACTGTCGCCAGACGAAATGGCAAAAGATGAAGCAATCTTGAAGATTGAATATAGAACAATGGCAGAACGACGTGTGCGGCTTGGATTGCTTCTTGCAGAGATCGGTCGTACTCACAACATCACCATCACCCAAACAGATGTCGAGCAAGCCCTGGAAGCGGGCATCAAGGGGGCTCCACCAAGCATCCGGCAGAGGATGCTAGAGCAGTATCGTCATGCACCCAGTGTCCTTGAGTCTCTCAAGGTATCGGTTTTCGAAGAGAAAATTGTGGATTTTATCCTTGCTACAGCTCCGATCACTGACAGGATCGTCACAGTGGAGGAACTCTTTCGAGACGATCCCTCTGATCCAGCAGAGGGCACAGAAGGGGCTGCAGCCCTTGATGGCGAGGGTCAGGGGTTCCAATGAAAGAGCGTGATCCGTTCGATGTTTACATGAATACACTTGTTCCGATTGTGGTAGAACAGACGAACCGTGGCGAGCGTGCTTATGACATTTATTCGCGTCTTCTCAAAGAGCGTATCATCTTCCTGACAGGCCAGATTCATGATGCTATGGCCAGCTTAGCTTGTGCGCAGCTTTTATTCCTGGAATCCGAAAATCCAGGCAAGGACATCGCTTTGTATATTAATTCGCAAGGAGGCGTCGTGACATCGGGTCTCGCCATTTACGACACCATACAGTATATTCGCTGTCCTGTGTCCACGCTGTGCATCGGCCAGGCCGCCTCTATGGGATCCCTGCTATTGGCTGCCGGAGCAGAAGGGAAGCGTTTTGCCCTACCTCATTCAAGGATCATGATTCATCAGCCCTCTGGTGGAGCCCAGGGACAGGCAACTGATATCGAGATTCAGGCCCGCGAAATCCTTGCACTGCGATCCCGTCTGAATCAGATATACGTCAAGCATACCGGACAGCCCATTGAAATGATTGAACAGGCAGTAGAACGCGATAGGTTTATGAGTCCTGAAGACGCTAAGGAGTTCGGTTTAGTTGACGAGGTAGTGACGACAAGGCCCCCCATAGACGATGAACCGTCAAGATAAATACGCCTGACATTGATATATATGAAGATTTTCCCTTTTTGTACTACCTAGTGATGGATTAGCCGCTGCTCTGGCACAAGGGTCCCAATGGCGCGATGATGAGCCAAGTGGACGAGGACATCGGGTCACCGGTACTGCTGTCCCCAATGACCTGGGTTATACAGGGATTATTCCGACATTCCTGCTGGTGTGAGAATAAAAAGTTGTCAATTCCGGTTTCTTAGTTGTCTCTCTGAGAGAATCTCGTGGATTCATAGTGATATGCGGACTCTTCAGTGTTTTGGTAGTCAGGCGGCAAGCGCAGTTACAGCAGATCATGCCACTTTCAAGCGTGGACATTGTTGAGGATTCTGTGCACCTATGTGCCTTGAATTTTGGCTCATATGGTCCTTGACAAGACGCAATGGATTCACACGGTGTGATTGATCTGCGTTGGGATTCTATAGCGTTGCAGCCAACGCTGGAGAGTTAGGATTTGGAACAGGAATTTCATCGTATCAAAAGGTTGCCACCCTACGGGTTTGCAGAAGTGAACAGGATGAAGGATCAGGCCCGGGCCACGGGAGAAGATATCTTTGGTATGGGCAACCCGGATCCGCCCACTCCACGTCATATCGTTGAGAAGCTCTGTGTGGGAGCGGCTGATCCACGGGCTCATCGGTACTCAGTCTCCCGCGGTATCCCTGGCCTGCGTAGGGCACTTGCTAACTATGACGCCTGCAGATTCAATGTTCCACTCGATCCAGAAACAGAGGTTGTTGTCACACTGGGATCAAAAGAAGGTTTCACGAATTTAGCCTCGGCTCTTACCAGTCCTGGCGACGTTGTACTCGTACCCAATCCTTGCTACCCCATCCACGCCTTCGGATTCGTCATTGCCGGCTGTATGGTGCAGCAGCACATTCCGGCGACGCCGAACGTCCTCTTCTTGGAGGCCCTGCACCGGGTGGTGCGTTATTCTGTGCCAAAGCCGTTAGCTGTCATCGTCAATTACCCCTCCAATCCGACTGCCTTAGTAGCGTCACTGGATTTCTATCGCGAGGGTGTAGCGTTCTGCCGCCGGCATGACATCTGGATTCTCTCAGATCTTGCTGATGCGGAGGTCTATTTTGATCTCGTGCCGCCACCATCTGTGCATCTGTGTTGCAGGTGCCTGACGCCAAGGAGATCTGTGTGGAATTCAGCTCTATGTCTAAAACGTATAACATGCCTGACTGGCGGATCGGTTTTGCTGCAGGCAAGAAGCGGTTGATCGCAGCCATGACTAAGATAAAATCCTCTCTGGATTATGGGGCGTTTACCCCTATCCAGGTAGCCGCGACAACAGCCTTGAACGGACCGCAAGATTGTGTCGAAGAGATTCGCCTGACTGATCGCAAACGATGGGATGTGCTGATCGATGGTCTGCGCCAGGCAGGTTGGGAAAGACCAAGTCCATCGGCTACTATGTTTGCCTGGGCGCCGATTCCGCCAGTCTTTGCCTCTCTTGGTTCAATCGCTTTCACTACGCTGCTGCTACGTGAGGCCAGAGTGGCCGTTGCACCTGGTATTGGCTTCGGTGAGCACAGCGATACTTACGTACGGATGGATTGCCATGGTCGAGAATGAGCATAGCACGGCGCTACGCTCGATCAAGGCGTTCTTCGCTACCCGGGTGATGCCTCTCTCTCCTGAACAGGACCCTACCCGCAAGCGTCAGGCTGCTCTATGATGATACTCTTGAAAATGGTATTTTCGAGTCTGGGCACCGCTACGCTCAAGCTGCCAAGGCATCCTTTGCTGCTTATGAATGGGAGAGGGGCCAATGAGTCTCTCCCGAACAGCCTTCAGGTCACCTGATGACTACTCCCTTAAAGATTGCCATGGCTGGTCTGGGTACTGTGGGTATCGCTACACTGAAGCTGCTGGCAACTCATCATGATCTTATCGTATGCCGTAGCGGCCGGCCACTGGTCGTTACTGCAGTTTCTGCTTGCGATCGTAAGCGTGACCGGGGTGTACCGCTGGAAGGATTCACCTGGCACGATGACCCTATCCATATGGCCAGAGTGGCTGAAGCCGACGTTGTCGTAGAACTCATAGGCGGGGCCGGTGATCCGGCTCGGGCTGTATGTGAAGCTGCCATAGATTGCGGACGTCACGTTGTGACAGCTAATAAGGCGTTACTCGCTCACCATGGCGCTGCGCTCGCTCGCGCAGCCGAGGCTGCTCAAGTCACTTTGGCTTTCGAGGCAGCCGTGGCCGGCGGGATTCCGATCATCAAGGCTCTACGTGAGGGACTCGCGCCCAATCGCCTGAGTCGCGTCTATGGCATCCTGAATGGCACTTGTAACTACGTCCTCACAAAGATGCGTGAGAGCGGGCGGGACTTTGCTGATGTGCTGCAGGAAGCACAGGCGCTGGGGTATGCGGAGGCTGATCCCTCGTTCGACATCGATGGAATCGATACGGCTCACAAGCTTGCGCTGCTGACGAGCCTTGCTTTCGGTACAGAGATAGATATGCAATCAGTCTATATCGAGGGAATTCGTCATATATCAGCGGCAGACATCAGCTATGCTAATGAGCTAGGCTACTGTATCAAGCTCTTGGGAATCGCGCAGCGCACAGAGCACGGTGTTGAACAGCGCGTGCACCCAGCTATGGTTGCATGGTCCACTGCTATCGCCTCTGTGGATGGCGTGTTCAATGCGGTGGTAGCAGAAGGGGATTCTGTCGGTCGTTCAGTTTATGTAGGGCGCGGCGCTGGAGGCGGACCAACCGCCTCTGCAGTAGTTGCTGATTTGATTGACATTGCAGCCGGTCGTTCGGCTCCCACATTCGGAGTTGCAGCCACCGCTCTGACCCGGTTGCAGGCGACGGCGATGGCACAGCACCGTAGTGCTTTCTATGTCCGCCTGATGGTGGTGGATAAGCCAGGCGTGTTTGCCGATGTGGCGGCAGCCTTGCGTGATGAACAGGTGTCGATGGAATCGGTGCTGCAACGACGTCGCGATCCAGGGGAAATTGTTCCTGTGGTGATGACTCTGCATGACACCGAGGAGCATGCCATGCTGCGAGCACTCAAACGGATCAATCATCTCGCTGCAGTGGTCGAGTTGCCACGCCTAATACGTATAGAGTGTTTATAGGGAATAGTGTCAGATCTATCTATGGCTATCTGGTAACGATTCAGATAGGTTGGCACAATGGCATCCGGTGCGGTCGGGTTGATGCCAAGTGCGCTGAATCCTGGTAAAGTACCAGACAGAACGTTGTCCTGCTGAAGCAAAGTCACCTGGTCGGGGGTGCGGTCTCGGCAGGTATTGCAGGAAGCGTGCGCTGAGCCTGCCGATCCAGAATGGAACAGGTACGATCAGACGGGGACGGTCTATCGCCCGCGAGACAAATTCCAGTATGTCACGCATAGTATACACTACCGGTCCGCCTACTTCGTTTTCCTGCTGTGTTCTGCAGTTCTTGCATGACCGCAGCGGCTATGGTCTCCAGCATAGACTGAAGTGTGTGCCTGTATCACGATTGCTCGTCAAAATAGGTAATACCGGGCTGATATTAGCTATAGTAGCAAAACGATTGAAGAACTTATCATCAGGACCGAAACCCACACTAGGACGCAAAATGACGCTGCTCGGAAAGTAGTCGCGAATGACTCGTTCACCCCTTGCTTGAGAACGCGCATACAGTGCGCTGCTATTCTCAGTGGCTCCTAAAGCTGACACATGTACCAATCTCTTAAGATTCAGTCAGCATCCAGTTGAGCCAGTTGCCGCGGTGCTTCGACGTGCAGGCGTTCAAACGTGCGTTGGCCGCGTTCGTAAAGAATGCCAACCAAATTAACGACTGCGTCGCTCCCAACAACCGCTGCTTCCATCTGTTGCCGGTCCGTGAGAATCCGCTCGCCGGATGACGATCTGCCCAGGTTCCCCCATAGACTTTAGAAAGGCAGCGGCTCTAGAGTCCCGCACCGCCACACGCACGATATACCCCTCGGCGGCTACCCGCCTAACCAGATGGCGACCGATAAAGCCTGAACCACCAAAAATCGTTATCCGCTGACGTACTGCCATGTTTCTACACTCACCTGAGGCTCTCTCGTAACATGGCACAATCCGCTCTCCTGCAGCAGCCACTCCAAAAGCCTTTCATGCACTGGATGCTGCTCCGCTTGGATGCTCCGCTGACCATAAGATCGGTCCATGCAGAAAGGCACGGACTTCTTTGAGAAGAACTTTATCGAACAGTTCTTTCTGTTCAGCAACTTCCAGGATATCCCACCAATTCGCTAGGTAATGCAGATCAACACCGATGTCTGCAAGTGTTTGGAGCGCATCAGGAAAGACGCCATAAAAAAACACCACCATAGCATGGCTAACGGTTCCCCCTGCCGCCTGTAGAACTTGACAGAAATTCACCTTGCTGGCACCGTCAGTTGCCAGATCCTCGATCAGCAATATCCGCTGCCCTTTGACCAAATGCCCTTCGATCTGGGCGTGACGACCAAACTCTTTTGGCTTTTTGCGCACATAAAGCATGGGTAGAGCTAGCTCGTCGGCAACCCAAGCAGCATAGGGAATCCCTGCGGTTTCTCCTCCAGCCACCGCGTCTACCGACTCGTACCCCACCTCACGCAAAATAGCCTGCACAGCTAATCGAGAGATGGTCCGGCGGGCACGTGGATAGGAAATGACCTTGCGGCAGTCGATGTACACCGGGCTAGCCCAGCCCGATGTTAGGATGTAGGGTAGTTCCGGGCTGAATGTGACTGCACCGATTTCAAGCAGAATCTGCGCTACTGTTAACCCGGCTTGTTTTTGGTCCAGGGTACGTGAAACTGACTGCATCCGTGTCCCCCCCTGTCGTTCCCCTCACACGACCGACACTGCTGCGCTGAGGATCGTTGTGACGGCCCAAGGCCTGGCCGCGGCAGAAACTTCCCAGCGTGAGGAGCAATGGCCCAATCCCGCAAGAGCCTGCTTCCGAGCAGGTGTGCGGTCGCATTGCGCGAGCGGATATTAATACGTGTTGTATTACATGTCTACTGTATAGTATTCTCAATAGATGTAATATTGGAACGTAATTCGTCAATTACAAGTTTATATAGTGCATATTTAAAATTAATTATATGCAATAGTACCATATCAATGTCCATCCACTGCCATTTAGAGAATTCATGATACCTTGTACTCGTAATATTAATATCCGTATCGCTGCCTGTAAAGCGCATGACATACCACTTCTGTTTCTGACCACGGTAGCGCCCATTCCACACCGTGCAGGCCAATTCAGCTGGCAAGTCATAGACTGCCCAATCGGCTGTCTCGGTGATAACCTCGACCTTGTCAGTGCCAACTTCTTCGTGCAGTTCACGCAGAGCAGCCGCGCGCGGGTCCTCGCCCTCCTCGATTCCGCCCTGCGGCATCTGCCAAGCGGGTTGGTCCGTGTCAATGCGTTGTCCCACGAAGACTTGCCCAACTTTATTCACTAGAATGATACCAACACCAAGACGGTACGGACGAGATTCGTTGTCCATAGTCATAATCATCTCCTAGGCTGAAGAGACAAGCTAATCTCCCGGATTATAAGTCGCCTTTTCTCCTAGGGACTATCGTAAAAATGGACTCTCGTGTGCTCGTCTAGCACTGAATCACAGCCCCTGATATGTTGCGGCTTGTCACCCTAGGATGACTGTCTTTTCTGCGGACACTCCTAATAGGATATCTCTAGTGATACAGGCATGCATCGGCCCCAGCAGATGGATGCAGAGTGAAGAAGAAACGGTCACAACACGCACTTTCACTCACGTACTGGACGCATCTGATCAGCCAGCAGTTCCCCTGCCTTGCACGCGCCACGCCTCTCCCTGTCGATCACAGCTTGGAAGACACGCCGGCGCCTCGCCTACCTACACCTACATCACCGTCTGTGAGCTGCTGCCCGATAGATAGACACCCCCCGTAGCAGATCGAGGGCGCGTGCCAGCTGATAGTCTTCAGGAGAGCCAAGCTTGATTCCTCCCTCCTGCTTATCCTCACGCCGCTCTTCCACACTATGGTGGCGTGCCCCAGTGGAGAGTACAGAAGGGAGAGGCACAGGTGCTGTCTCGTCTGCTGTGTCCGGCCCCAGTAGATCATCACTCAGTAGATCAGCACTGAGAACATCCTCACCCAGGGCATGGCGCAAACTCGCTTCGTTGTGTGTCTGACCATTGGTGGATAACACCTGCAAACGAGCCTGCTCAACTACAATGTCCGGAGCAACACCGATTGTCTGGATAGAGCGACCTGATGGCGTGTAGTAGCGGGCTGTGGTCAGGCGTATGGCACCATTGTCATGCAGTGGAACGATAGTCTGTACTGAGCCTTTGCCAAACGAGCGGGTCCCAACGAGAATGGCACGCTTGTGGTCCTGTAAAGCCCCAGCAACGATTTCCGCGGCTGAGGCGGAACCGTCGTTGATGAGCACAACAAGGGGCAGATTATCAGCCATATCGCCTTTACGGGCATTGTAGCGTTGTATGTCCTCCGCTCGTCGTGAGCGTGTGGAGACGATTTCACCGCGGTCTAGGAAGGTATCAGCGACGAGTATGGCCTGATCTAAGAGGCCGCCCGGGTTATTGCGTAAGTCAAGCACATAGCCCTTTAGATGATTGTGGGTTTGCGCCTTAATCTCGCGTAGGGCCTGGTGCAGGCTCGGCTCAGTCCGATCCGTGAAGCTAGTAATCCGGAGATAGCCAATATCTCCTCCTTCCACTCGGCCCTTTACGGACTGAATAGTGATGATGGCACGGGTGAGCGTCAGGTCAAAAGGCTTGCCACCTTCACGCCGCACTGTAAGACGAATGTCCGAATCAGGTGGGCCTCGCATCTTGTCCACTGCCTCGCTCAGGCTCATACCCAGCACCGCCTCTCCGTCCAGGTGCGTAATATAATCACCAGGCCGGATTCCAGCTCTCGCTGCCGGGGTCTCGTCCAGGGGACTAATCACCCTGACCCAGCTACTGTCAAGCGTAACCTCGATTCCCAACCCCCCGAATTCACCTTTCGTCTGAACCTGCATTTCATGGTAGTTCTTAACGTTTAAATAACTTGAATGTGGATCAAGCGCGCTCAGCATGCCATTGATAGCACTTTCAACGAGCCGCTGGTCGCTTATCCTATCGACATAATCACGGCGTGCCCGTTCAAACGCTGCCCCGAAGAGATCAAGGAAAAGGTAGGTATCCTTTTCACCCTGTGGTATGGCTCTAGCCATTTCGGATAACAGCACCAGCATGACACCCAGCGTAAAAGTTAACGCTTGTTTCATCCTTTAACACCACCTTTGCGTTCTGCAAGCCAGGGCATAGGATTGATAGGATGTCCTTCTCGGCGCAATTCCACATACAAGATAGACTTCTTAATATTAGCGACTACACCAACAGACTCACCTGCAAGTAGATGTTGCCCAATTGCAGCGTCGATCCGAGCCATGCCAGCAAGAACCATATGATAACCTTCGCCGTGTTCTATGATCAAGAGACGTCCATAGCCGCGAAAGAGTCCAGAAAAGACAACCACACCATCGTGAGGTGCAACTACCTGAGCGCCGGAACGGGCGCTAATGATGATTCCCCGTGAGGCCAATCCGACGTCGTTGATCTGGCCATACACAGTTGTCACCTGCCCCCGTGTTGGCATTGGCAGGTGGCCACGTGCTTGACTGAACGGCCGCAAGGGCGTTGTAGCAACTATGTGGTGTTCTGGATTATCGGAATCTTTATTTTGTTTATCAGATAAGTCCGTTTTGGCTGTTCCAGCAGCCTTCATCCGGCGTGATTCTCTGGCCTGGTGCTCCTCGTCTGTTTTGGGCAATTTGCTATTTTTTGCTACATACCTTTGTTCCTCTCTAAGGGAAGAACCAGATTGACTAACCAAACTCTTTTCATGCTGTTCGTGCTGAGTAGTAGAGTGTGCAGTATGCTGTTTTGCTATTATAGATTGTAGTAAGCGAGTTTCCTTTCTTGTATCGCGTATCGTATCCACAAGTTTATTGCTCATAGTTTTAGTATGACTGTGCAGATTCTGCTTACGCGTAAGTAAGGCATGTAAATCTTCTCGCTTATTATTCATGATTCTCTTGACAAGCGCGATACTATCATGCCTCCTGCTGATAGTGCTACGCATAGTCTCAACAGTAGTTATTTCAGATTCAGTTTTATCTATTAAAATTAGAATATTTTTTACTAAAGCACGGAAGAAAGAATAATGCCGCAAAGATGCAACTTCCTGCGTTTTCTGCTGGGTAATCGGCACATCCATCTTGAATAGGGCCATCGGCAGCCAAGCGAGCTGTTCTAGAGCCACCAAGACCCTGGCCTTCTGTGCGCTCAGTCGGTCCATGGCTTCGCGCAACTCACCACGTCTCTGCTCCAGCGCGGTGAGTTGCTGTTCCAGTTGGGTAAGGATTTCTGCTTGCTCCCGTACGGTAGCAGTCACTTTGACTAAGCTAGTTTTCACCGCAACGAGTTCTCTGGATAGGACCAGTGTTTCACGTTGTAGCTGCTCGTACTCGAGCCGACGTTCCACGAGGGTGCTTTCCAGAGCCCGTAGCCGCTCAACTGATGCGTCCGGATGTGACTCTGCTGCAGCAACAGAGACAAGCACAGCCAAGCCAGCTGCCAGTACGGCCAGTACCATAATACGCCCCTGCTGGGCCAGTGTCAGAATATGGGCCTTACGTTCAGCACTCCTGCCCGACGACATGTGTCTCTTCCATGCCAAGGAGCGAATGTCCTGTCATTTCCGATGGTTGTGTCATGCCAAGGAGCGCTAGCACGGTTGGGGCTATATCAGCGAGACAACCTTCGTTTAGATGCTGGATCCATCCGGCATTCACCAGAACAGCCGGCACTTTACCCACAGTGTGAGCAGTATGTGGCTCACCAGTCACTGGGTCACACATCATTTCACAGTTGCCATGATCCGCGGTGATGAACAGGATGCCACCCTTGCGCTTCACCGCTGCTTCTATTTGGCCCAGGGCGATATCCACTGCCTCAGTTGCTTGGATAGCAGCGGGTAAAATGCCAGTGTGCCCTACCATGTCACCGTTAGCGTAATTGCAAATGATCACATCAAACTTGTTCGACTCGATTGCTGCCACCAGATGATCCGTGACTTGGGAGGCGGACATTTCTGGTTGCAAATCATAGGTTGCAACCTTAGGGCTCGGCACCAGAATCCGCTCCTCACCTGGATAAATTCCTTCCTCGCCACCATTGAAGAAGAAAGTAACATGGGCGTACTTTTCTGTCTCTGCAATACGAAGCTGGGTCATACCCGCCTTCGCTAGCAGTTCGCCTAGAATACAGACGAGATTCTGCGGTAGGAACAGGGCTGGATAAAAGGCATTCAGTTCCTTTGAGTATTCAATCAGGCCAAGCCGGGTGGCCAGGCTTGGCAGGCGCGTACGCGCAAAACCAGTAAATTCTGGATCTGCGAGGGCCGTGAGGAGCTCGCGGGCACGATCAGCCCGGAAGTTGGCCATCAACATGCCATCATTCTTCTGTAGACCTTTGTAACCTACCATGGCAACAGGCTGCACGAATTCGTCGCCCTTGCCATCATCGTAAGAAGCCTGGATGGCTGTCAGGGCATCCGAAGACGTGAATCCATTGCCATTCACGATCACTTCGAAAGCCTTCTCAACCCGTTCCCAGCGCTGGTCACGGTCCATAGCGTAATAGCGTCCACTAACAACGCCGATACCAACATTGGGTAGATCATCCACATCCTTAAGAAACCGGGCCATAAATTCCTTACCTGACGTTGGTGGCGTGTCGCGACCATCTAATATGGCATGTACAATCACAGGGACACCAGCCGTGGCAATCATGCGAGCCAGGGCTGCCATATGATCCTGGTGAGAGTGCACGCCCCCTGGCGACATCAGACCCATGAGGTGTGCTGCACCAGCACTCTCTTTCAGAGCACTGATGAACCGAAGTAAAGCCGGATTCGCTGCAAGAGAGCCGTCGGTCACGGCAGCATCGATGCGTGGTAGATCCTGCATGACTACCCGGCCTGCCCCTAAATTCATATGTCCAACCTCAGAATTCCCCATCTGACCAGCTGGCAATCCCACGTCCAAGCCAGAAGTCTCGATCAGCGTATGCGGGCAGTTTGCTAGCAGATGATCCCAGTTGGGAGTATGACCTAAGGCAATAGCATTGTTGGATGTTTCCGTCCGGTGGCCCCAGCCGTCTAGAATACACAGGACGAAAGGGCGGGGACGAGCGAAGGGAGTCACACTTTCAATCATGATTGCAAAACTCTAAGTGGTTATACCGCACCATAATTCAGAATGGCATAACCTGAAGAATGCCATGGCCAGGCCTGTTAGGTAAAAGGTATATTCCCGCAGTAGACTATCATCTTTAAGCGCTGGCATGTGATTCCTGCAAGGAGCAATCTTCTCCCACTTGCTCATAGGATGATGTCCATTGGTAGACACCCTGATCCGCAGATTTCGCGATTCTCTAACGACCCTCTCTTTTTTCTCTTTCACGCAGAGGCCTGTGTGAGCCACTTTTTGGACAAAATACCCCACTATTACACCGCGCTTCTATGTATACGAGATGCAGGTGGAGAAAAGAATGAATGACAATTATTAATTGCTAAATACAGCCGCACAGAAAAGCCCGCAAACCCTACCCCCTTTTGCCTTGCGCGACTGCGACCATCAGCGCGCCAGCAGCGAGTATAAAAGGGCGCACACCACAACAGCTTCTTTGTCCCTCCTTTTCCTCACTGCTAGAACAAACCGCAATAAACAGCCATCAGACAGGTGCAAGAGAGCTGCGCATTGTGGGCCGCCCACTGGGCGGGTGCAGCTCGTGGGCCAACGCGTAGCTGCCGACTCTACTCTAGGCTAAGGAGCCGGCCTGCTGGCAAGAGCTGTGCCAGAATCTGTTGGCACGCCGAGCAGGGCATCTTGTTTAAGATGCGCAATTGTTCAGGCATAGCTGCGTGTTAATCTTACTGCCACGACAGAAGGGAAAGCACATGACAAAAGTAATCATTGAACGTTTCTTTATGAAGAGACTCACCGCTTTCCATTATGCAATTTTGCTCTTCCCTATTCCATTCTTTCCGCAGACACAAGCAGAAGAGAGATGCCCTTAGGTTTCTCTGCCATGCTGCATAGGGCAGAAGATCAAAACAATGAGTAGCATACGCAGAGTATCTTATTGTCAAAATTTGAGACTGCACATAGAAACACAAGAATAAATACCCATACGTGTAAATATAGTACTATTACAGGCATGATGAATAGCTCTACATCAAGCGGTGCATCATTCCATTCTCCCAGAAATTGCCAGGAAGCCGTGTTATATTGTCAACCCTATGATACAATCTCCAGGCTATCCTTTTTCTGATTGCGTGCCGACTAGGAGAGCTCATGATGCCTGATATCGCCCGCATCGAAGAACTATTCTTCACCAACACCGATTTAAATAGAGAATCATGTCGTCGCCTCGTCGCGGACGCTTTGCTCGGCGCCGATGATGGGGAACTGTTTCTAGAATATCGTCAATCGGAGAGTTGCAGACTTGATGATGGTCGCATCCGGAACGCCTCATTCGAGAGTGCACAAGGGTTTGGACTACGGGCAGTGTCAGGTGAGGCTGCAGGTTACGCCCACGCAAGCGAGCTGTCCATGGCAGCACTGCAACGCGCAGCAGAAACGGTGCGAACAGTCCGCAGTTATGGCAAGATCACACAGGCAGAGCCGCCACCTCCTACTCATAGGACTGTCTATGCTCATCTCAATCCACTCGCTATGGTATCATTTGACGCAAAGATAAGCGTGCTATCAGACATTGATACCTATGCGCGTGCATGTGACCCACGGATCCGGCAAGTGATAGCTACATTGATGGGAAATTGGCAGGTTGTTTCCATCCTGCACGCTGATGGACAAACAACCGCTGACGTCCGTCCACTTGTGCGCCTCAATGTCTCCATCATGGTGGCGCAAGGGGATCGCATGGAAATCGGCAGCTATGGTGCTGGTGGTCGGGTCGCCTACGATAGTCTTGTGTCTCCAGCAGTCTGGCGGGCTGCCGTAGACGAAGCGCTACGCCAGGCTCTTGTCAACTTAGACTCGATTCCGGCCCCAGCTGGGGAAATGCCAGTCGTGCTTGGGCCAGGCTGGCCAGGCGTGCTACTACATGAAGCCGTGGGCCACGGCCTGGAAGGGGATTTTAACCGTAAGAAAACCTCCGCCTTTGCGTCTCGGATGGGGCAGCGGGTAGCAGCCCCGGGTGTAACAGTGGTAGATGACGGTACCCTTCCTGACAGGCGTGGCTCGCTGTCTGTTGACGACGAAGGGACACCCACCAGCCGGACAGTGCTGATTGAGGACGGCATCCTGGTGGGATATATGCAGGATCGTCTGAATGCACGCCTCATGGGCCTGAAACCTACAGGCAACGGCAGGCGCCAGTCCTATGCGCATGTGCCTTTACCACGTATGACAAATACCTTTATGCTGGCTGGGAACACTGATCCAGCTGAAATCATCGCCTCGGTGCCACGTGGCCTTTATGCTGTGCATTTTGGTGGCGGGCAGGTGGATATCACTTCAGGGAAATTCGTGTTTTCTGCCTCAGAGGCTTATCTGATCGAAGATGGCAAAGTGGGCCCAGCTGTCCGAGGGGCAACGCTGATCGGTAACGGTCAGGATGCGCTGACTCGAGTGACTCTGATTGGTCATGACTTGAAGCTGGACGATGGGATCGGTACATGCGGTAAGAGTGGGCAGAGCGTGCCTGTTGGGGTTGGTCAACCGACGTTAAGAGTGGATGGGATAACGGTGGGAGGGACTAGCCAGTAGCCTGGTCATGTGCCTCAGAGAGGAGCGTCCTTTACAGTTGCTATCAGATGTATCTGATGCGTTGCGCTTGCTCATAAGAAATTGCCATCGGGGCTATTTCATAGATTGACAGCGAGACTGACTAGCACGGCTGTGCTAACGGCATGACCAGTGGCTCCTAACACGTCGCCTGTGTGGCCACCGATGTGTTGGCATGCACAAGCAGTTATCACTCTTGCTATTAGTAGCATAGTCATTATCGTCCAAACTGCTCTCCATAGCTGTAATAAGGTTAGTGCCAGGATGCCCGCCAGAGCCACTGCGATGATTGTGGCAACCAAAGCCTCTTTGTCGTCCGCAGCAGCAGCAGTTGCTCCCAGTCCATCGAGACGAGCTGGGGGTGCAAGCCGCATGGCAAGCGGCATGGCGGCCCGCCCCATAGCCTCTGCTAGTATGAGAGCAACAGCAACGTCGGCAACACCTGTGGCACCTACAGCGGCGATAGCGGTAGCACGGATCGCAATTGCGAACCCAAGGGTCAGTACCCCAAATGTACCAATGTGGCTGTCCCGCATGACCGTCATTTTATGCAAACGCGAACCAGTCACTCCAAAGCCATCGGCCATGTCTGCAAGACCATCCTCGTGTAGACCCCCGGTCAGCCTAGTCATAACAGCCAGGGCAAGCACCGCGGCCAACAGAGGTGTGAGGCCCACGGCTACGGACATGGCATAGACCGCTGCTCCAGCCGCCCCAACAATCATTCCCACCAACGGAAAGATCCACATCGCTCTTGCCAAGGCGCCCAGCGGTATTGGTAAGGACAGTGGTGGCAGAGGCAGACGTAATAAGAAAGTAAACGCCAGATGGCCAGAGAAAAGCCAACGGCGCCACCCAGCTTGTCTGTCATCACCGAGGGATTCGCTGCTTTTCTTAGTGGCGGCTCTCCACTGTTGCTGTGTGATTTCACGACACCGATGTGGTACAATGCAGTGTTTTAGCACTAGGAGTCCCCGCTAGAGATGTTAGCGAATGTTACAAGCTGTACAGCCCGTCCGTACTCTGGATGATTTTCGTGCACTGCTCAAGACCTTGCCAGGGCCAGATCATGCGGCTCGGTCTCGGGCTGTCGCGCATGAATCGAACCTGATCAAGCCACCAGGCGCCCTTGGCAGGCTGGAAGACTTGATGGCGTGGCTATGCGCATGGCAGGGGCGCCAGCCGCCGCGTCTTGATTATCCAACTGTGGTAGTGTTCGCCGGTAACCATGGGGTTGCCACTCTGGGGGTCTCCGCGTATCCGGCAGCCGTCACGGCACAAATGGTCGACAATTTTCGGGCAGGTGGTGCAGCTGTCAATCAGTTATGCCGCACATTTGGCGCCACGTTGTTGGTGCGGGCTATAGACCTTGAGCGTCCAACTGCTAACTTCGTTCATACACCAGCTATGACTGAAGATGAATGCGTTGCTGCTCTTTTAGAGGGTATGGCCGCTGTGCCTGCTGGTAGTGACGTACTCTGTGTGGGTGAAATGGGCATTGCCAACACGACGGTGGCGGCAACTATTTGTCATGGTTTGTTCGGCGGTGCGGCTGACACCTGGACAGGACCTGGCACGGGCATAGTGGGAGAACAACTCGCTGCGAAGGCGCAGGTAGTCGCACGTGCCGTTTCCCTGCATCGACCAGCTTGGCGGGACGCAGTGGACGTCCTGCGCTACGTCGGCGGGCGAGAACTCGCAGCAATCGCCGGTGCAGTGATAGCCGCCCGTCTAAAACGGGTGCCGGTTCTGCTTGACGGATATGTCTGCACTGCCGCTGCCGCTGTGCTAGAAGCCTTCACGACTGGTGCCCTCGACCACTGTGTCATAGCCCATGTCTCAGCGGAACCTGCCCACCGCCACTTGTGTGACCGGCTAGGCAAACGTCCTCTGCTCGATCTCAGCTTGCGCCTGGGGGAAGCATCGGGTGCGGCATTAGCCCTGGCTCTTCTGCAGGGGGCCATAGCCTGTCATAACGGTATGGCTACTTTCGGTGACGCTAGTGTCAGCGGTCCCTGCCAGAATCAGAACGTTCCATAGATGCTGAGACTCTCAGGTAGCTGGTAGTCTGGTAGACGCAAGGGTAACCGCGTTCCAATCTCAAGATTCCGAGGTTGGGAATGAATCCTGCGCCAGAAGAGGGCTGCTGCAGAGAGTGGGCAACGCAGTAAGATAAGGACTCTCTAGATTAGAAGATGTATGGACGGCTAGTCTACCCGCGAAAACCAGCAACTGCTGGTGTGTTACGGTGTCTCCTCCAGATTCTACCTGACTAAGGAAACAGAGATTGGTGTGGCTAAAGGGCATGGTGAATAACTAGCTGGGAAGAGAACAGGAAAGTGTGCGGAGGACAAGGGAATGAAGGGGAATAGAGCGATTACCGCTGGCCCGCGCCGAGAATGGTACTAAACTGAGCGACTGCTGCTTCTGGACCAGCTGGGTGATTCCATACCCCGGCGCTGACGGCGAGGAAGTCAGCACCAGCCTGGATAAGGGGCTCACAGTTCCTAGGGGTAATACCGCCAATGGCGACACAGGGAACCGTCATGAGCTCAGTCCACCATTGAATTAAGGTAACGGGCGCTAGGGCTCTAGAGTGCTTAGTAGCCGTTGGAAAGAAAGCCCCGAAGGCAACGTAATCGGCACCCTGCTCAGCCGCTACCATGGCCAGATGGCGCGAGTCAGAGCAGGTCACACCGACAATAGAGTCAGCACCTACTAGGTGCCGACTCTCAACGTAAGACATGTCGTTTTGTCCTACGTGAACACCGTCGCAGCCCGACAGCAAGGCGAGGTCAGGTCGGTCATTCAGGAGGAAGGCAATACCACGACTCTGCACAATCGGCCGCAGCGCCTCGATAGTCCATAGCAGCGCTGCATCATCCTCTCCTTTCAAACGCAGCTGGACACAGGCAATATCACCGGCATCAAGGGTAGCCGCCAGGATAGCGGCAAAGGACACAGGATTTCGTAGGACCGGCGGCGTGACCAGGTACAGCCGGCAGGCGTAATGGTAGCTCCTTATTAGAAGACTCTTAGCCACGACTTCGCACGCCTCCCTGGCACGCTGGCAATTCTCGAAGGCACGGTCACAGCGCAACAACGCTGAATCCATGGTACTTAGCAGGAATGACATGCTGAGCCAAGTTCTTGACAGCACGAGTCTGAATGGCAGTGATTGCTATCAACACACGTCCTACACGAGATATCCCACGACCCGCCGCCTTCAGACGTAGTCACCCGTTAGGGAGGAGGGGCCTAGGATAGGCAGACCTGCGGGGCCCAAAGGGTTCAGCAGCAGAACGGCATGGCAAAGAATACGCAACACCTAGAACCAAGAAGCCCGGCACTCTCTTGTCTCTTGAGTGTAACGGGCTGCAAACAGGCCTGGGTTAATCCGTTGCGCGAACAGCCAGGACTTCCGGAATGTAATGGCGCAGTAGATTCTCAACCCCATTCTTGAGCGTGGCCGTCGAGCTGGGGCAGCCTGCACACGAGCCCTGTAAGCGCAGATAGACGACTCCGTCACGGAAATCACGAAAGATAATGTCCCCACCATCACGGGAGACGGCCGGGCGGACTTTTGTGTCGAGCAGCTCACAAATGTGACGGACGATCTCTCCCTCCGGCCCAGCTTCTACGATGCCATCTGAGAACTGTTCCTGCACGACTGGCTCTCCTGATGCCAGATGCTGGGCCAGAGTCGCTAGAATAGCAGGCTTCAGCGCGAACCAGTCTATGTTGTCTGCCTTGGTAACAGTCACAAAATTCGATCCGAGAAAAACGCCACACACTCCGTCAACCTCGAATAGTCTTTGCGCCAGAGGTGAAGGATGTGCCATCTCTAGGGATGGGAAGTCCGCCGTCCCGCGCGTCATGACGGGCCGTCCCAGTAGAAATTTCATGGATGCCGGATTGGGGGTCGGTTCTGTCTGAATAAACATGGCTACCACTCTCCTAAAGCCAGGGATGCACCCCAATATTCAGGTAGCCACAGGATCCCCTGGCGTCCCCAACGGGATTCGAACCCGTGTTGCCGCCTTGAAAGAGCGGAGTCCTCGGCCTCTAGACGATGGGGACAATGGCTACGCAGCACATCGCCTCAACAGGTAGCCACAAATGTGGCTGAAATCAACCTCATTCCTCGTGAGGACATAAATCATGTTGTACCATTACCGAGACTCTTTGCCTTGCACACCATACGGTCTAGAATGCGGTGTGATTCATGAACTGCGCCTGGGGACGGAAGAGGAGGATTGTAGCGTGGAACGGCGGGTATTATGACAATCCACAGGACCATGAAGGAGGAACGTTACTCATGTTGCAAGGTAAGATTCTTGTTGCTCAAGGGGGGGGACCTACGGCTGTCATTAATGAGTCTCTGGCCGGCGTGGTGATCGAAGCGCGTAAGTATCCAGCTGTCAGTCAGATCTATGGAGCCTATCATGGGGTGCGTGGCATCGTCGAGGAAGATTTTGTTGATTTAACTCAGGAAACGACTCACAACCTTGAACTGGTTGCTAAGACCCCGTCCTCTGGTCTTGGGAGTACGCGCGATAAGCCAGACATAAAATACTGCCAGGAGATCTTCAAAGTTCTGCAGGCACATGAGATCTCTACATTCTTCTATATTGGGGGTAACGATTCTTCGGATACCTCACGCATTGTCGCCGAAGAAGCCCGCAAGGCAAACTATCGCCTGCATTGTTTTCACATACCCAAAACCATTGACAATGATCTTGTCATCAACGATCACACGCCAGGATTTGGTTCTGCAGCACGCTTCGTTGCCCTAGCCTTTGCCGGGGCGAACCTCGACAACCATGCCCTGCCAGGTCTTTATGTTGGTGTGGTTATGGGGCGGCACGCAGGCTTTCTCACAGCTGCCTCTGCCTTAGGCCGCAAGTTTAACGAAGATGGCCCGCATCTAATATATCTACCAGAGAGAGTTTTTTCTATAGATAATTTTTTAAAAGATGTAAAAGCGGTTCATGATACATATGGACGTTGTATCATCGCTGTCTCAGAAGGCATCCATAACGAAAAAGGCGAACCAATCATTACAACTCTCATGAAACAGATAGAACGGGATGCCCACGGTAATGTCCAGTTATCAGGCACTGGAATATTGGCTGACCTGCTGTGCGATTTAATTAGGGAAAAGCTCGGGTACAAGCGCGTTCGTGGGGATACATTTGGTTATCTCCAGCGTTCTTTCCTAGGGTGCGTTTCCGACGTTGATCAGCGTGAGGCCCGTGAGGTTGGTGAGAAGGCTGTGCAGTATGCCCGGTGGCGCGAAACAGATGGTTCAGTGGCCATTCACCGCACAGGGTTCTATTCAGTTGAATATCACTTGCACCCGCTGGAGGATATCGCCGGTAAAACAAGAGTCATGCCGAGCGAGTTTATCAATGCCGAAGGCAACAATGTAACAGACAAGTTCCTGATGTATTGCCGTCCGCTCCTGGGTTCCGGGGTCCCAGATGTTTTTCATCTGCGCAACTATAAGGTGTCAAAAATACTTAATCAGTAGAGGTCAGGCTTACCTTGGTAAGCCCCAACCTCAAGAGGTTGGGTGCGGGCTCTTCAATGTTTTCTCCCCTTCACTCCAAAAGTGGTAGCTGGGGTGTGTGTGCGTGGCGCGAGTACTGTCATGCTGATGCTGACCCAACCTACAATCGTTTTGCTCCTCTTAGCCCTGCTGGCTCTCCAGGCAACGGCGGAGCCTCAGGTAGTCTCAACTGCGCTATGTGCCGATCAGATGGTCGTAGCGCTTGTTGATTCTGAGCATATTCTCGCCCTTTCACCGCAAGCGCGTGACAATCGTCTATCGGCGGTGGTAGAGCAAGCTAAGGCTCTGCCGAGCCTCCCACCGGCAGCGGAGGCATTAGTGTTCGCCAACGCTGATGTAGTAGTTGGCATGACTGGGAGTGAGACTCAAACACTCATCCTCATGGAACAACTGGGCGTGCGAGTTCTCCGTCTGGAGGCGCCGAATCATTTTACAGCCATTGCTAGGCTTATACGAATCTTCTCTACGACTTTAGGTGCATCAGCGCGAGGCGAGGGACTAGCGGTTGCTCTTGCGAAGCGTTGGGCTGCTGCGAAGGCTATGCGAACCGCAGCTCCCCGGCCGCCGCTGGCGGCCTACTACCGTCCCGATGGCGGCAGTGCTGGGCATGGCACTTTTGTGGATGTTGTCCTGGGTGCTGCTGGATTTGAGAATCTTGCCACAGCCTTAGGGTATCACGGCTGGGGTCGACTCGACCTTGAGACTCTCACCATGAATCCACCTGAGGGAATCGTTGCAGCCTTCTTCCATCCCCAGCACAGGGACACTCTCAGTCGATCCCTCTTACACCGATTCAGCCATCATCCCATTTTTCGTACCCTCTGGAGGCATGTCCCAGTGCTTGAGGTCCCAGGCTCCATGATAACCTGTGCTTCGCCAGTTTTAACTGATGTTGTCGAATATTTAGCACGCAAGCGTAGCTCTCTCCGAGTCTATCAGCCATGAAGGACGGGCCCTGGGGCGCGCACGTCTGGCCCCTCACATTTTTGGTTTCCATTCTCGCCTTGGCCTGTGCCTGGTCATTAGCGTTAGGAACAGTGCCACTGCCTATAGCAGATGTCTACAGCGCACTGGTTGGGGCGGGCGAGCCCCGTGTCGTCATCGTGGTACAAGAGATCCGTCTGCCGCGTGTGCTCTCCTTGGTCTTGTGATTGGTGCGGCGCTCGGTGCCTCTGGGGCTGCCTTGCAAGGACTCCTGCGCAACCCCTTAGCCGAACCAGGGTTACTGGGAACTTCCGCAAGCGCTGGCTTGGGGGCGGTTTTAGCACTGTACTACGGCTGGGCAGCGGTCTTTCCCTTAGCATTGCCGATTGCTGCTATAAGCACCAGTGCGGTGGGAACATTAGTACTACTATTGGCAGCAGGGTGGCGAGCAGGTAGCCTCACTCTAATCCTCGCTGGAATCGCCGTGTCCAGCTTGACCCTGGCCTTGACCGCGCTCGCTATGAATCTGGCCTCTGATCCCTTTGCTATGGGTGAAATGGTTTTATGGTTGATGGGCTCGCTCAAGGATCGCAGCCTGGAAGATGTTGCACTGGCAGCGCCATTTGTGGCCACTGGCTTAGTGCTGTTACATGGTTCTGGACGGGGTCTCGATGCTCTGACGCTCGGTGAGGACGCAGCGGCGAGCCTTGGCATAGACATGCTACGGTTGCGTTGCCGTGTTGTGCTCGGTTCGGCGCTTGCTGTTGGAGCTGCAGTCGCCGTTGCCGGCACGGTTGGCTTCGTCGGCCTGATAGTACCGCACCTGCTCCGGCCGTTGGTGCGCCACTACCCATCGGCCCTACTGCTACCGAGTGCACTCGGTGGTGCCCTGCTGGTGACGGTAGCTGACATCGCCGTACGACTGATTCCTGCTCGCAATGAATTGATGCTAGGTGTGCTGACCTCGCTGGTGGGAACACCGTTTTTTCTCTTCCTCATCTTTAAGGAAGCACCGCATGACCGTTCTCTCTGCGAATAACTTAAGTGTACGGCTGGCAAGCCGCCTCGTTTTGTCCAGTGTTAATCTGCGCGTGGTGGATGGTGAGATGGTCTGCCTGCTGGGACCGAATGGTGCCGGCAAAACGACCCTCCTCAAGGCGTTAGCTGGTCTGCTACCGGGAAACCGTGCTGTCTGCTTGGATAGCCAACCATTACATACTCTCGCACTGCCAGAGCGTGCTCGCCGCATTGCCTATCTCCCACAGGGCAGTATCATCCACTGGCCCGTGCGTGTCCGTGATCTCGTTACGCTGGGCCGGCTGCCGCATGGCAAGCCAGGGTACAGGTGTTTGTATGACATGGATGATGGTACGAATCCCGATAATTTAGCGGTCAGAGCTGCTCTGCGCGCAACCGGACCGAAGCTCTTGCGGAGCGTTCTCTCACGACCTTATCCAGTGGAGAGCGCGCGCGTGTGCTGCTGGCCCGCGCTTTGGCAGTGGAGGCGCCAGTTCTGTTGGCTGACGAACCAGTTGCTTATCTTGATCCCCTTCACCAGCTCCAGGTGCTTGCGCTCTTGCGACGGAGAATCAAGACAGGAACACTTGTAATAATAGTTCTGCATGATTTAGCACTCGCTGTGCGTTACTGCAATCGGGTGGTGCTGATTGAGCAGGGGCGTGCTGTTGCAGCCGGCTCCCCGCAGGATATTCTTGATGACAGACTCATTGCGCAAGTTTACGGAATCCGTGTGGTGCGTGGTGAGCAACAAGGCACACCATTCCTGCTGCCCTGGGAATCCGCCGTCTGAAACTCACTCTACACTCTGCTCATCATGTCGGTTAAGCTCCGGGACTGCATCCCATGGGGGGGCGCTGTTAAGAGATATGATCAAGAGGGTTATGGTTGAGGCGGTAGCTGTACTATACTTCATAGGTGTTCTTTTATTAGTTCTATCTGGAACTATGATACTCCCAATACTAGCAGATTTATATACTGGTACTCCCGATTGGCACGTGTTTTTAGTATCAGCGATTGTAACCTGTAGTGTTGGGGCCACCACAACAATTGCCTACCGACCGCTACGCTCTATTATCATCTTGAGTACCCGGCAGGCGTTCCTGCTAACAACCGGCGCATGGCTAGTAGTATGCTCTTTCGGTTCTCTCCCTTTTCTCTTTTCATCGCTCAACATGTCACCGACAGATGCATTTTTTGAAGCAATGTCTGGTCTGACCACTACTGGTTCCACAGTTATGACTGGTCTAGACACAGCCCCACGCGGCATCCTCCTATGGCGCAGTCTTCTGCAATGGCTCGGTGGTATCGGAATCATTGTCATGGCAGTGGCGGTTTTCCCTGATCTGCGAATAGGTGGCATGCAACTCTTCCGAATGGAGTCGTCAGATAAAACCGATAAGGCAATGCCACGTGTCTCGCAAATAGCAGGAACAATCACTGTACTGTATGGGCTCTTCAGTGTAGTGTGTGCTTTGATTCTGTGGGTGGCAGGCATGGATGGGTTTGATGCCATTAACCATGCTATGACTACACTTGCCACCGGCGGGTATTCTACCTTTGATCAGTCGGTCGGTCATTTCCAGAGCCCACTCATTGAGTGGATCCTCATCATCTTCATGATGATCGGCGCCACCCCGTTCGTTCTCTTCATCATGCTTTGGCAGCATAAGGAATGGCGGTTGCTAGGTGATTCGCAGGTGCGCTGGTTTTACGGCGGCACAGCCGTATCTGTCTTAGTTCTCGCAACCTGGTTGTGGACAGCCCGTGATATCTCTTACAATAACGCCCTGCGTTCTGCTGCTTTTAACGTGGTTTCTGTGATAACAACTTGTGGTTACGTCTCTACAGACTATGCTACATGGGGAGGCTTTGCGCAGACAATCTTCTTTTGGCTGACATTTGTAGGCGGTTGCACGGGCTCTACCTCCGGCGCAATCAAGGTTTTCCGTTTCCAGGTGCTCTTTTCTCTAATAGCCGTTCAATTTAAGAGGTTATTACACCAAACTGGCGTGTTTTTAGTTCATTTTGACAAAGAGCAAATCTCGGATGATGTCGTACGTTCTGTACAGGGCTTTGTCGTGTTGTACACCGTGTGCTTTACCGTGATCGCCAGTGCCCTAATGGTAACAGGGCTCAATCTCGTAACGGCTTTGTCTGGCTCTGCTACGGCCCTCGGGAATGTCGGTCCAGGGCTGGGACCGACGATTGGTCCAGCAGGCAATTTCAGTTCGTTATCCGACACAGCCAAGTGGATTCTTGCCTGTACCATGTTACTGGGGCGTCTTGAGTTACTGACGGTCTTAGTGTTGCTGAGACGCAGTTTCTGGCAGGATCATCGAGTCTCGTAACAAGGACGGAACAGAAAGTTGCATGCAAGCAGACTGAACCTGAGACCGGTTTTCCTCATAACGGGCTTACTGCTTACTGCCTTTGCCATGCTCCAGCTGGTGCTGGCAGCAGCTTTGGATGACGGCAGAATCTTTACTACCCCAGCTGCCTTTACCTTCTTCGTCGGTGGCACGCTCGCCCTCGCGAATCGGATGGGTGCGTTTCGTCTGTCGCTGCGCCAAGCTTTCGTGCTCATTGCTACCATTTGGAGCACGTTGCCAACATTTGCTGCTTTGCCCTTCATGTTTTCCGAACTTGCTCTAGGCTATACAGATGCCTTTTTTGAAGCTATGTCGGGCTTAACCACTACAGGTTCTACCGTGATAGTTGGTCTCGAGAGCGTAGAGTCGGGTGTATTGCTCTGGCGCGCATTACTCCAGTGGCTTGGTGGGATTGGTATCATTCTCACAGCTCTTCTTATCTTGCCAGTACTAGGGGTGGGTGGCATGCAAATGTTTCGGGTCGCAGCCATCGATGCGCACGAACGTCCAGTTTCACGGGTTGCGTCACTGAGTACTGAACTGGTTGCTCTTTACATCGTCCTTACTGCAATCTGGACCCTGGCACTATGGGCACTAGGCATGACTGGTTTCGAGGCTGTGACTTATGCTATGACTACTATCTCTACTGGTGGTTTCTCGACCGCTGAATTGTCTCTCGCGACCTTCAATAATGTCGTCCTAGAGCTCACAATAGTCGCTGGTATGATTGTTGGTAGTCTACCCTTCCTGCTCTATCTCCAAGCTGTGCATGGCACGCCCGAGTTGCTGTTGTATGACACGCAGGTCCGTGCCTTCCTAACCACCCTTGGGATTGCCATTGTGCTAGTGTTTGGCTGGTTGTGGCTTGCCTCAGACAGACCGCTGCTGCATGCGGCTCGTATGGCAGTTTTTACGACCACTGCTCTCATGACAGGTACTGGTTATTCCGTTGCTAATTATTGGCAATGGGGTGGGATACCTGCTGCTGTTCTGTTCTTTTTAGCCTTTGTAGGTGGTTGTGCAGGCTCCACTGCTGGCGCTATCAAGGTTTTTCGTTTTCAAATCCTCTACGTTACTGCAAGGATGCAGATGCTGAAGTTAGTACAGCCGCACAGTGTGTGTGTCCCCCATTACAACCACCGCCCTATCCCTCAAGGCGTGCCAGAGGCTGTGCTAGGGTTCTTCTTTCTGTACGCTTGCACAGTTGCTGTAGTTTCCCTGCTGCTCAGTTTGATCGGTCTTGATTTTGTGACTGCTTTTTCGGTCGCTGCCACTGCTATCTTGAATGTGGGACAAGGCCCCAGTGTGACTTGTTTATCTTTTCTTCAACTGCCTGACGCAGCAAAATGGATCCTCTCGGTAGCTATGCTAGCGGGGCGCTTGGAGATGTTTAGCGTGCTGATTCTCTTCCTGCCGAATTTCTGGCGGATGTGAGAGACACCACGGATCTTTGCCCTTTGCACCACACCCCTGTGCATGCGTTCAGATGGCATAGGATGTAGTAGCGATTCTCACAGCATGGATGGCTCTTCCATCCAATTGATAGGCTTCTGTTGCTACGGCTCGACTCTCGCCGTCTACCGCTACGATTACCCAGACGAGTTCTGGCTCGAACACCATGGCAAGATCTGTGAGAGATGGGTACGCCTGCCCGTTAGGATGAGAGTGGTAATGGCCGATCAGGTGCTCTGGTCCACCGCCGCCGCGTAAACGCCGTACTAACGCGATATGTATAGCCGGGTCAATCTCGAAACGGTCGTTTCGTTCTATCGCTTTTAGATTGTATGCTGGAATGACCTGCGTTATACGCCATCGTACTGCCGTCTCAATGACACCAACTAACAGGCCACAACACTCAGCGGGATAAGCGGCAACTGCAGCAGTGCGGATCCTTTCAAGATTGGCTTGGGTTAGGGACAAGATCCGTGGCATCAGACGTGGCATCAGACTCATGATCCGACGGTGACAGTGCCGAGTACGCGGCCGGAGACGATATCGACGACGATCACACGCTCACCCTGTTCACCGCCCTCCATATGTAGGATAATACACTGACTGGCAACTATCATGGCGGTAATCTGGGTACCAGGTGCTTGATTCAAGGTTACTGTCCCAAACGGCACACGCCTACCTGCACCAGCTCTAGCGGTTCCTTCTGCCTCTCCTGCTAGAGAGAGAGTGGAGACGCTAGAGGAAGGGTTATCCTTGACAAACAAACCATATGCTACCAAAGCCAAGCCAAGTACAATAAGGATAGCCATTGTAGTGACCAGAACCTTCATGATCTTAAGAGTACGACTGCTAGACAATAATATGACCTCCCGCAGGAGTGAGTAGGGCCTGCATGGAGGATACGCCTTTTACCTTTAAAGTGCATATCGAGCTGGGACAAGCTGGTTTACGATTGGATCAATGCCGGCTCTCTGGCCTGTCACGTTCGCGTCTTAAAGCGCTGATCATGCAAGGACATGTAAAGATAGATAATGTAACAGTCAATGATCCTGCTGCTCGGATGCGCAGGGGACAAGAGGTCAGAGTCGCTGTGCCCGTGCTTCCAAAACCGGAGCCGCAGGGACTCCCTCTTAACATTGTCTATGAAGACATGGATTTAGTCGTAATCGACAAATCACCCGGCATGATAGTGCACCCTCCTACAGCTGGTACCCAAGAGGCAACTATAGTCAATGCTCTGCTAGCCCGTTATGGGGTACGCCTCTCAAAGGTGGGTGGAGTGGTAGGACGTTCAGGCATCGTACACCGTCTCGACAAGAATACTAGCGGCCTGCTGGTAGTAGCCAAAACTGATCGCGCCCATCACAGTCTTACTGCCCAGTTTGCTGACCACCAGGTAGACAGGATTTACAAGGCGGTAGTGTGGGGTGTTCCACAAACACTCTCAGGGGTTATTACAGGCCATGTTGGCCGTCACCCTACGAATCGCAAGAAGATGGCTATGCTGCAAAAGGGTGGAAAAGCAGCACTCACATACTTCAAAGTGGTGAAAACGTTTTGTTCTACAGCTAGTATAATAGAATGCTGCTTAGCAACAGGCCGCACACATCAGATCAGAGTACACATGACCTCTATGGGCCATCCCCTTATTGGGGACCTGCTCTATAGTAGTGGCCACTCGATGCAATTACCACAGATGAAAAGGCTGGCTCGCAAGCTCTTCCCGCGCCAAGCCCTTCACGCATGTTTTCTCAGATTGGACCATCCTCGCACCGGGAACAAACTATGCTTTGAAAGCAAATTACCCTTTGATATCAAGGAACTAATAAATTTTTTAGAGCTTAACTAAATAAAATATATTGGAGTTTAAAACTATGTTATCGTCAGGATTCTTATAGAAAACTTGGTGTCGTTGGATATAGAGTTGGGAAAAAAATCCGCATGCATGGCAAGTAATTCTGGCAAGCCATTACACATTCAAATGGAGAGGTTGACATGACTTCATGTTCTCCCTTTGCGCTAGCGCCAGATAATAACCTCGTGCATTATATGCATGCAATCCGCAAATTCCCCATGCTCGTACCTGAGGTAGAGCATGCACTTGCCATGGACTATAAGAATAATGGGAATCTTAACGCTGCGCACAAGCTTGTGATGAGTCACCTACGTCTGGTAGTTAAGATTGCCATGGGGTACAGAGGCTATGGTTTGCCTATGGGAGAAGTCATTTCTGAAGGTAATGTGGGCCTCATGCAGGCAGTACGCAGGTTTGATCCAGATCGTGGCTTCCGGTTAGCTACTTACGCTATGTGGTGGATTCGGGCGGCTATTCAGGAATATATTCTGCATTCATGGTCTCTTGTCAAAATAGGCACCACAGCTGCACAGAAGAAGCTGTTTTTTAACTTGCGCAAAATCAAAGGGCAGGTACAAGCCATTGATGAAGGTGTCTTATCCCCCGAGAACGTGCGATTCATTGCAGAGAAATTAGAGGTACCCGAATGGGACGTCGTACAGATGAATCAGCGCCTGGCCAGCCCTGATCGCTCGCTCAATGCCCCAATGCGGGTAAACGGGGAAGGGGAGTGGCAAGATTGTCTGATAGATGAAAGCGAGAGCCAGGAAGTCGTTCTGGGCGATCTCGAGGAAATGGGCCAGAGACGCACCCTACTGTCCCGAGCGATGAAAACACTAAACGAGCGTGAACGCCATATTCTGATCGAGCGTCGACTACGCGACAGGCCGACCACCTTGGAAGATCTGAGTCAACACTATGACATTTCTCGGGAGCGTGTACGCCAGATCGAAGTACGAGCGTTTGAGAAACTACAGAAATCGATGCGCGGCACCCTCGCAGGTTAGCCACCGCGGCTTAGAACAAAGCGGCAGTATGTTTCTGTGCATTAAGAGAATGGATCATGAACCAAAATAGTACTATGCCGCTCAGGACTGGTCGAAAGTAGACTCACAGGAGTCTCAAGCAGTTCCTCAATACGGCGCACATATTTTATGGCCCTGGTGGGGAGCTGGGCCCAGCTATGAGTTCCATGGGTGCTTTCTTCCCAGCCCTCTAATTCTTCGTAGACAGGCTCCAGTCGTGCCTGGGCTGATAGGAGCGCTGGCATGTGATGCAGCTCCTGACCATCGAGACGGTAGCGTACACAAATTTTGATTGTCTTTAAGATGTCAAGAACATCTAGTTTAGTCAGCGCAATCCCCTTAATACCGCCAACCTTAATAGCCTGCCGTGCGAGTACGGCATCAAACCAACCACAACGGCGACGACGGCCGGTCACGGTGCCAAATTCGTAGCCACGCTCACCGATCTGCGCACCGAGCGCATTATTCAGCTCGCTTGGGAATGGCCCGGCCCCGACTCGGGTGGTATAGGCCTTACAGACGCCCAGAACGAATCCGATGTCGCCTGCGCCAACGCCGGAACCTGTAGCCGCCTGTGCGGCTACAGTGTTGGAGGAGGTGACGAACGGATAAGTGCCATGGTCAACGTCGAGCATGGCACCTTGGGCACCCTCGAATAGAATCCGCTTACCAGCCATACGGTATGAATCGAGTTGTTGCCACACAACATCCATATAAAGCAGCAAACGCGGTGCTAAATCCTGTAGAGACTTGAGCAGAATCGCGCAATTGACCTCTGGCTGACCGAGCCCTCGTAGCAAAGCATTATGGTGGATTAACAGGCGATCAACCTTGTCGGCTAGTACCGCATTATCAGCTAAATCACACACACGCACGGACCGGCGTGCCACTTTGTCCTCATAGGCTGGCCCGATCCCTCTTCCAGTAGTACCAATCCTTGTAACACTCTGTTCACGTGTGTGATCCAGCGTGTGATGCAGAGGCAGAATAAGGGGGACGTTCTCTGCTATCCGCAGAGTCTCTGGAGTCACGGGTACTCCTTGTTCGCTCAGTCGGTCAATCTCGGCTAAAAAGGCCCACGGATCAAGAACGACGCCGTTCCCAATGAAAGAAATCTTCCCCCGTACTATACCTGCTGGTAGTAGGTTCAGTTTGTAGGTTATTCCGTTTATGACGAGGGTATGACCGGCATTATGCCCCCCCTGAAAACGGACTACTATGTCAGTTCGCTCTGACAGCCAGTCGACAACCTTGCCCTTGCCTTCATCGCCCCACTGGATACCAACTACCGCAACATTTGTCATCTCTTCTGGTTCCAACCTTGCTCTCATCCTGGCCAGACTATAATGCTACTGCATCATCAAAAGAATGTTGTCGTGCCAAAGGGCGCGCAGCTCCTGTCGTAACAGACAGCCACTGCTGCACATCATAAGCTGCCGAAAGATATCTCTTCTTATAGTGATATCAATTGGCCATCTACTAGAATGTGTGAACATCCCAAGCGATTTGCAACTAATGACATGTTTTCCTCCGGGTCCAGGGCTTTTACTGTAATCCAATCAGCAGCCTGTAGAGAACGTACTATTGCGCGGGTTGTGCCGTGGGGCAGTAGGAGACGGCGATCAGCAGCAGTAGCGGGTGGAGGCAGTACTTCTAGTACCGCATCTACGAATAATGTTGCACCAACAGCTACCTCACCAGCCGCTGCTCTGTTCCCAACCACACGGTAGCGGCCTCCCCGCCCTAGTTCCCCTTGCGCACCACGGGCGAACACGGTGAAACTAACTCCGGCATGGTACTCAAAACCGCAATGCTCAACCGGGTCGATAGTGACGGTCAGAGCAGGTGATTCGGCGCGAATCAGTCTGACCACTTGGGCTAAGACATCGCGTTCAGAAGCAGCCACTGACGGCAGATCGAGAGCAGAGAGGGCATCCACAGCACGGTCGGCCGGCCCGCAAGCCGCTACCAAGTCTCCTAACAGACTGGCCGCCATACCCTCTTCAGCGGCCAGGGCAGTAGCGTCTTTGTAACCAAGCGCTCGCTGCAGACGCTCTGCTTCTTCTCCTGCTACGCCAAGACCAGACAGGACGGCTGGTACCAACGTCGGCAAGTTGAGATCTACAGAGACGCCAGTCACTCCCAGGTCAGTCAGGGCTTCAGCTACCAGCAGGATGACTTCTGTATCAGCTTCGGCACGAGCAGACCCGATCAGCTCCACGCCTGCTTGGATGGACTGACGCTCTGGACGAAGCTGCGAACCCTTGACTCTGAGCACTGGCCCTGCATATCCTAGTCGCAGTGGTCGTGGCGCCTTGACCAAACGGGTTACGGCAATGCGAGCTACCTGGGATGTGATATCTGCCCGTACCCCCATCATGCGCTGGCTCACAGGATCCATAAATCGGAAGACCTGTGCGGCCGTAGCAGCCCCACTACCGGATAGCAGCGTTTCCTCAAATTCTATTAAGGGAGGGCTGACACGATCGTAACCATTAGAAGAGAAAAAACTGGCTAAGCCCTCGGTCACCCTAGCCTCAAAGGCGGCATCAGGCGGGAGAGTATCCCGTAAACCAGCAGGCAACAGCGCTCTCTGCGCGTAGTCAGTCATCATTCAGTGACGTTTGCAACGATCCAGGACCAGTGATACATGCCCACCCTAGTTTCTTCGTGTGTAGCGCGTTCTCTTCCAAACGACAAAGGATAAATACCTACCTGTTAAAGGACAAGAGGAGCCTATGGATTTGCGTACAGGCTTTTCTGATACCATCTTATGTTGCTTACAATTCCGTTAGAGATATCTAAGATAGTAGATACGAGACGAGGCAGATAACAGCGGAAAGTGCTTGACCCTGAGCGTGACCAGTCTCACTAAAATCTTTTACGCGGGCAATCTTGTTTGCAGTATGGCAGATTTTGCCGCATGGGTTAGAGATAGAACGAGGTTAAGGAACGTATGGCAAAGGAAGACGTGCTCGAATTTTCCGGTACCGTGGTCGAGCTGTTACCAAATGCAATGTTCCGGGTAAAACTGGACAATGAGCATGAAATTCTAGCGCACACGTCTGGAAAAATGCGGAAGAATAGGATACGGGTACTAGCTGGAGATCGCGTGAATGTCGAGATGACGCCCTATGATCTTACCAAGGGCCGCATCACATTTCGTTTCAAATAGCGCTAGCGCTTGGCTGTTTTCATGCATGTTAGGGGAGAAGATTCACACCTGGCCGTGGGCGGTGTTGTGAGATATTCTGTGTTTGTTCTTGCTTCCACATCACCATGGCAGCTGGCATTGCTACGGCAGATTGCCATTGTCCCTATGGCCGTTGATCCTACTATTTTGAACGAACGACCGCACTGGAACGAACGGCCGGCGTCGTATGTCGTGCGGCTTGCCCGCGAACGAGCAGCGGTCGTGGCTGAACAGCACGTTGGCCTCCATGTATTGGCAGCTAATACGGTGGTTTCTTGTGGACGACGTCTTTTATCCAAGACGGAAACAATAGATGATGCTAGGCGATGTCTCGATCTCCTGTCCGGCCGCCGTCATCGTGTGTATGGAGGAATCTGTTTGCGCACACCGCAAGGACGATCAGCTGTACGCGTCGTCGCGACGATTGTGACATTCAAGCGACTCGACGACCATGAACGGCGCGCCTACCTGGCGGCAGGCGAGTGGCACGGTCAGGTTGGCGGCTATGCTATTCAGGGAGAGGCTGCCGCCTTCGTGCGTTTTATCACCGGTTCCTATTCTAATGTAGTGGGTCTACCGCTTTATGAAACGGCTACTCTTCTAAAAGGAGCAGGTCTTTGGGACTTGTCGCCTTGGAGACACACAGTCCAAGTAGCGCCTCTATGATGTCTTCTATAGAGAGGATAGAGATTGTCGCGTCGCGTTCTCCAGGGGAGAGTCGCTATGCGATGCGTTACAATAATCGCACGACTGACCTCATCATCGTGCGAGATGGTAGCCGTCCCTATGGCTCTGTCCATCTTGGTCGGGTGATCAAAGTCCTGCCAGGAGCACAAGCGGTGCTGGTCGATATTGGTGGCCCGCAGCTCGGCTTTCTCCCGCGCGAGACGGCACATGATTGGTCCCTGTCAGAGGGGATGACCCTGCTAGTACAGGTTACACGAGAGGAGCGCGCCGGAAAGGGTGCCAAGCTCTCTCGCCATGTCACACTGGCCGGTCTGCTAACAGTTCTGTCACCGCGTCGGCCAGGCGTGGTTGTTTCACGCTACCTGTACGATGATCATAGTGAATGCCAGCGACTCGCAGAGGTCGTACAGCCCGTTTTAGTGGGAAACGAGGGAGTCATTATACGCAGCTGTGCTGCTGGAGCAGCACCACATTGCCTCAAAAACGAGATCCAGTCTCTGCGGCAGCGCTGGCAGACCCTGATGGCGGCTGCAGCAACATTGCTGCCCCCAGCGCGGCTCGACAGCGGGGCTGACCCACTAGCCGAGTTACTGGCCCGTGCTATAGTGGATACAGCACGTACCCGGACGTGCCCCATTCTGATGATATGCGATAACGTTGGTCTTCTAACCTGCGCCCATACCCTTGGTAAATTGTTAGAACCGGCTGTTCTGGTACATCTGCATACCGGTTTGTCACCGGGTACTCTGTTTCAAGAATATGAGCTTGAGGCGGATATCGAGGCGGCATTAGAGCGTGAGGTGCCTTTAGCTTGTGGGGGGCGGTTGCATATTGAATCCACTGCTGCTCTGACTGCTATTGACGTCGATACTGCTGCAGCGGGCCTTGATGCAGCAGAAGCTGTTAATCAGGCAGCTGTTGCAGTGATTGCTCAGCATATGCGTCTGCGTAATCTGTCCGGCGCGCTGGTAGTAGATTTTATCACTAGGAGACCGGCGAGCAAACGCCTGCGCCGAGTCGTCTCTACCTTGCGCGCGGCCGTGGCATGTGATCCGCTCAAAGTGCAGGTCAGCGGACCGTCTGTGCTTGGCCTCGTAGAGATGATCCGCGAACGTCGCCGCGTTTCGCTAGCTGACCTGCTGTTGGAACCGCACGACTCCTCTCACAGGGGTGTGACTCTCAACCCTGTTACGATCGGCCTGTCTGCCTTGCGTTTAGTGTTGCAGGAAACGACGGCACAACGCCACACGGGACTGGGCTTAGAGGTTGCACCCATTGTGGCCGAGTGTTTGACTGGCTCACTAATAATGGCAGTCATGGAGGCCGAAGCACACCTGGGGCATCGGCTGGTAATCCGTGCGAGCCCCGCCCGCAGGCTAGATGAGGTCGTCGTGATGACGACGCTCTAGCCTCCTTCTGAGACAGGAGCTCGTGATGTGACAGAGAGACAGATCGTACGGGTTGCTGCGGCTGCAGGCCTCGACCCTTTCATATACCGCTGTCCGCACGTTTCCGTCTCTATTCGCTTCTGCAATATATAATACATAAGCGAGATGAGACAAATACACTTTTCTAGCTATCACGCTGATGACACACATGTAACATTTTTTGATGATCTAGCATCATCTATCCGAGGGCTCAAGCGGACGCAAGTACACCCCACCTCTCCTGCAAACGGCGGGAGAGGGTTAAATCAGCCTCTGTCATGTCCTCCTCGCTCCATGCCCCCGGGTCAGCTAAAAGAGCCCGCAACAATTGGTTGTTCAGTGTATGCCCAGAACAATAGCCGTGGAAACGACCGCTCAAGGGGCGCCCTGCTAGGTACAGGTCGCCAATAGCATCAAGGATTTTGTGGCGGACGAATTCGTCGTTGAAGCGTAACCCCTCTTTATTGAGCACCCTATCGCCACTGATAACAATGGCATTGTCTAGTGAACCGCCACGGGCTAAGCCACTGGCCCGTAATTGTGCGACCTCTTCTAGAAAACCAAAGGTTCTAGCACTGCTTATTTCTACACTGAAAGCAGGTGGATTCATTGCCACTACGTAAGCCTGTCGTGCCACAGCCCGAGAGGGGAAGCTGATCTCACAGCTAACAGAGAAACCGTTGACCGTTGGATAAAGCACGGCTAAGCGCTCGCCATCCCGCACCTGCACTTTCCTGTGCAGACGGATGATCCGACGACGGGCATCCTGTTCACAAAGCCCAGCGCATTCCATGAGAAACACGAACGGTGCCGCACTACCATCCATAATAGGGACTTCAGAACCATCTATCTCAACCATGACGTTGTCAACACCAACGCCGGCAAAAGCAGCTAGCAAATGTTCAACTGTTCCTACGATTACACGATCATCATTACCAATAACAGTGCATAAGCGTGTATCAACTACACGTGACCATAGGGCTGGAATGAGAGCACCTTTCGCCACAACATCACTGCGCCTAAAAACAATGCCGCTGTTTGGTGCGGCTGGATGGAGAGTCATGCTGACGCGCTGGCCACAATGTAGCCCGATCCCCGTACAACTTATGGAGCTTTTGAGTGTGCGCTGCGGTACCCATCCACTCTGATCGGCCTGCTGGTGTGGCGCCTTGCTGTCGATAAATATGCAACCTTCTTGTCTCATAGCCCTTCAGCACGACATTGATGTGCGGTGCTCGTTGAGCAAGCACGCAACAAGGAGGACAATCCACCAGCATTGCACATCATAAGATGTGTAAACAAGGGACGGTAGTACCATCAAAAAGATATAGAACTGCGAAAATGTGATGCTGCCCTGCTTTAAACAAGACCGCATGTTTGTGTCTCTTCAAGAGAGACACGTAAACTACATATGACAGGTATGATAACGTTTGCTGAATGCACAAGAGACACAACTATAGAGAAAGTACTTCTCTCCAACCGTCAAGGCACAGCCTACTCCTGTCACACTGCAGCTACGCAGGCCAGCGTCTGCTGGCCTTCGCTGCAGAGGTATTCAATTAGCCTGTCGTCGTAGGAATGCTGGAATCTCCAGATCTTCATCAATAGCGCTCGTAGGCTGATTCTCAGGTTGCACTCTTAAACTCAGTCTATCATCTACTTTTGGTATATCGTGTTCTTTGTCATTTCTATTTTTATGAGATGTCCCTGTCCGACGGATTCTGCCGATGCCCGCCACCTTCTCTAGCAGAGTCTGCGCACGGCGTACTGGCAGTGGCTCAGCTGGCCTCCCTGGGAGCGATTGTGCGATCCGGGTCTGCACCGCAGAAGCCTGTGGTGAGAACTCTCTCGGCTGTGGTGCTACTGACGTGGGAAGTGGTGATCTAAGATTTGCCTGGCGTTGACTAGAGGGGCGACTGCCTATGTCCTGCGGTTCCATGGCTGGGGCTGGAATGAATGCTTCTTCCATCCGGCTAGCTGCTTGGCGCAGAGTGGCAAAGTGTTCGCACCCAGGCTGTTCTTTTGATCTTCGCTGTTGATTTCCCCCCATCATCCCTGGTGTTTCTGTCGGTAAGGCCTTGTCATACCCACGCAGCTTCCCTGCTTCTTCTGATCTTATAGTCGTCGTTACGTCTGCTGCCGCTGGGGAGATGGGTTCGGCCATGCCACGAACCATGTATGGCATGGGCGACGGGCGCTGCGGTGCACGCATTGTAGCCTTTTCGAGTTCACGTAAACGATCTTGCATACTGATATCTGAATCAATACCTGTAGCTACTACAGAAACACGTATTCTACCATCAAGACGGTCATCAAAAGCTGAGCCAAAAATGATATTGGCGTCAGGGTCAACTTCATCGCGGACACGATTGGCAGCCTCATCTACCTCGTAAAGAGTCATGTCAGGCCCACCAGTAATGTTGATCAGTACACCACGGGCACCCTTCATTGATGTATCATCGAGTAACGGGTTGGAGATGGCTGCTTCAGCAGCATCAAGGGCCCGCTTCTCTCCATCCGCCTCGCCAGTTCCCATCATCGCCTTGCCCATTTCACTCATGACCGTACGAATATCAGCAAAATCGAGGTTAATGAGACCAGGCATCAGGATCAGATCCGTAACACCACGCACGCCGGCGTACAGTACATCGTCTGCCATATTGAAGGCCTGGGCAAAAGTCGTGCGCTCGTTTGCTACCCGAAAGAGATTTTGATTTGGGATAATGATCAGGGTGTCTACGTAACGCGCCAATTCATCCATACCGACCTCAGCCAGACGCATACGGTGAATGCCTTCAAAGTGAAACGGCTTTGTCACCACACCGACAGTCAGGATACCCATTTCTCTGGCAGTCCTTGCTATCACTGGTGCAGCACCCGTCCCGGTACCCCCTCCCATGCCGGCAGTAATAAAGGACATATGGCTGCCAGCGAGTTCACTCTGGATGACCTCCAATGCCTCCTCAGCTGCAGCTCGCCCAATCTCAGGCTTGGCCCCAGCTCCTAGACCTTCAGTGGTATGAACGCCCAGCTGGATGCGACGGTCGGTACATGACTGGGACAACGATTGAGCATCTGTATTGGCAACAATGAAGTCTACCCCTTCCAGATTTTTGGCAATCATGTTATTGACTGCATTACTTCCGGCGCCACCAACGCCGACAACAGTGATGCGCGGTTTTAGCTGGGGATCCGCATCTCCGCGTGGTACGCTCAAATTTATGCCCATGCGTCCCTCCGGTTGGTTATCGTCGTGAGGCCGACGTCTTGTATCCGAGCTTACATATTCATCCGTCATCTCTCATTACACCTGTTTTTCCTCGCGACTGAGAGTGGCACTAGGAATGTGCGGCCCAGTCACCAATAGCCCGCTTGAGCTATCCACGTGCGTGGCATCATACCTGCACAGGTGGTAAATTTTGCGTCCGCCACACCCCGGGACTGACCGTCCTAGGCGAATTTCCTGGTCCAGAAGATGCGGCCTCGCGTATTCTCTGGCTGGGGCCGCGCCTCCAGTCAGGCCGACAAGGCGTCGTTGGTAAAGCAATTGGCTGCTAAATGACTGCGCACTCGCTCGAACGTTTCTTCGATACGAGGCTGGATGATCCGCATGAGTGTGGTACATGGTTTGCTCCTGGCACATGCAGAATCCCATGGATGTCCGATGGGAAAGCGCTGCCGTGAAGCGTCTTCAAACGCTCGGTATTAGCCACTGGTGTGGCAAGACCCTGAGCAATGTCACAGGTAAAATGCTGACCGCCGAGACAGGCCATATGGATGGCCTGGCCACTCTTGAAGAGAGTGATAGTGCTTGTTCTGCTACCCCCGCTACAAAGTGACGGTGACACACGCTTCCCTTTCTTCATCAGCTAAGCAAGCAATAGCAGAAGCATAAGGTGAGAATGGCCTTAACGTCCAGGTAGCAGCGTTCTCCTACTAAATGCAGATTGTATACCATTAAAAATAGAGACATGACCGTGTGCAGATTGACCCCTAACGGACTGCCGAACATGCCGCGATTGGTACCGTCAAGAGAGTAGCCGATCGCAATGCAGTAGATCAGGTCACAGGTTCTCTCCCTGTGACAAGCATAGACGCGGTGCACGTCCTCATCGCTGATCTGACGACCAGAGACATAGTTTGAAGAACGCAGCTTGCCGCACGAAATATTGACCAGGTCGATGCGCTTACGAGCTATCTGTTCAGTGGAGGCTGCGCGTGTGGATGATGTTTCCACCTTGTTAACGCCGTTACGCAGACCGAGGGAGCGATGGTGACCGATAACGATTTCAGAGCATCCCTCCGGGCGATGAAGCAGTGTAGTGTATCGAGAGCGGAGATCCAAGTGGTACGCAATCTCACTTTCGATAGCACGTTTGTTTCCTTATCCCTTTGATTCACCTGGCTGCTATACAGGGTATAGCTTTGGCCTGATTCCCATATCTGATGAGGGTGACGGGTCTGTTTTTGACATATGCAGACGTGGAGTACGTCAGTCGACAATCTCTAGATTGTGCCTCAGTAGACCATAGTAAAGTACTTCTAACATTTTAGACTTTGGTGTATATATTCGGCTTTTAGGAGTATGTTGCTGCCATGATTCACAGCATGAATCTGAAAATTCCGGCGTCTGCCTGAGACGAATGGCACTGCCAGTGGAACCAGTGTTTGTTGATACTGCAGGTGGCCATCTGACTCAGGCACGAGATGGGGGGCAGCGTCTCCATATCGTTTTACCAATGTCAAGCACGTGCGGATCGGCAAGATCGGCAAAGCCTCTAGACGTTGCTTGTGCTACGCGTATAGATAGCGTGCACAAACGACCAATCACACCAATATGGTTCAGCCAGAACACGCTATTGATCAAAAGCTGCATAGCCGCAGCAGTAGTGCTGCCCCCGTTGAATTTCTTCTGTCCCACATGCTCCCACCTGCTAGAGCGGCCCAGACGAAGATCCAACAGACAATTGCCCAGTGTCAACTGGCATACTACCCACGCGTGCATCAATACTGTCTTTGTCTTACGCGTCGCATGCCGCATTCTCCACCATCCACTGCACCAGATCGGTAAAACTCATACCAATATGGGCTGCCTGTTCAGGCACTAAGGAAGTGGGCGTCATGCCTGGCTGCGTGTTCACTTCAAGAATCACTAAGCGTTCTCCGTCAAAACGGAAATCTGCCCGTGAGACCCCACGACATCCCAGCGTTCTATGGGCTAAAAGGGCGAGGCGTAGTGCTTCATTAGTCACTGCTGTTGATAACGGCGCAGGCAGAATGTGACGAGAACCACTAGCTGTGTACTTAGCATCATAATCATAGAAGACATGATCTGTGACGATTTCGGTCACCGCTAGTGGCTGCTCGCCCATAATGGAAATCGTCAACTCACGACCGGGAATGAAACTCTCAACTAGTACTGGCTCTCTATAAAGCCACTCCATGTCTGCAAAAGGCAATTGTCCATCCTCAGAGCGTATGATTCGCACTTCTAGCGAGGAGCCTTGATTCAGGGGTTTCACAACATAAGGCCGCGGCAGAGGATCAGCAGACAGCAGCTCTGACCGGCACACTACTGCACCCATGGCAACTGGGATACCGGCCTGCGCGAAGAGCCGTCGTGCCATAACCTTGTTCATAGCGAGCGCTGAAGCCATCACGCCAGAGTGAGTATAGGGAATGCCGAGAATATTCAAAACGCCCTGCACACAGCCGTCTTCGCCAAAGCGGCCATGTAGGGTGTTAAACACGACATCGGGCCACTGGCGGAAACACGTCAACAACGCGGCGACATCACGCAAGTCCACAGCCGATACCTCGTAGCCCAGGCTTTGTAAGGCTGTTGTCACAGCGCCACCCCCCACTAGAGATACCTCGCGTTCAGCAGACCAGCCACCCATCAGCACCAAAACCCGTCTCATCATGAGGGTGTATCCCCCTCTAAGCCAACTCCTGGCAGTATAGGCTGACCGATCCTGCGTACTTCCCACTCTAGGGTGATTCCACTAGTCTCCCACACCCGACGGCGCACCTCTTCGCCCAGTGCTTCGATGTCGGCCGCAGTAGCCCCACCAGTATTAATGAGAAAATTGCAGTGCTTGCCAGAGACCATGGCTCCGCCCCGCTGCAAGCCGCGGCAGCCTGCATTATCAATCAGTTCCCAGGCTCTGGCACCCTTGGGATTCTTAAAGGTAGACCCACAAGTGCGGGTTCGCAGGGGCTGTGACTCCTCACGGTGGAGACGCATTTTTGCTATACGAGCAGCAACGGCAGCAGGACTATCGAGATAGCCCTGTAAGACAGCCCCTATGAAGACCCAGTCCTTCGCTATGGCGGCATGGCGGTAGGAAAAGGCAGTCGGCCCCACACGATGCCGTTGACCACGTCCATCTACCGCTTCTGTCTCTACTAGCACATTCCGTATCTCCGTTCCATAGGCACCGGCGTTCATGCATAGAGCGCCGCCGATGGAGCCGGGAATACCAGACAAGAATTCGAGGCCTCCCACGCCAGCCATGCTTGCTATGGCTGCTACGTTAGCGTCCAGCGCCGCTGCACCACAGTGCAGGCGTCCACCCGTTTCAACCGTGATGGCAGCAAAGCAGCGCCCGAGCCTTATGATCACTCCCGGCACGCCCCCATCGCGCACCAGAAGATTGGAACCAACACCGATCACCATCACTGGTACATCAGCTGGACGGGTAGCGAGAAAATGCGTGAGATCCTCAACGTCGGCTGGCCAGAACATGATTTCGCTTTCTCCTCCCACCTGGAACCAAGTGGTGCGAGCTAGGGGGGTCCGTGCTGTATAGCGCCCACGCACCAGAGGCAAGCGGTCAATCAAACCGCTACTGTATGCTCCGTTCACCACAACCTTCCCCTGCGGCTCCTAAGCGTGCCAGCGCGTCTGGTAGGGCGTGAGCCCAATGAGTGATACTACCAGCTCCTAGACATACGACAAAATCTCCTGGCCGTGCCAATGCCTGTACCACATTGGCGAGAGCTTTCTCGTGCGACAAGGCAAGAACATGCCTATGACCGTGAGCACGTAAACGCTCGACTAAGGCATCGCGGTGCATACCATCGATAGCGGGCTCACCCGCTGAGTAGACCTCAGCGACTATCACAGTGTCGGCATCGTCGAAGCAGGTACAGAATAACTCGAACAAATCGCGCAGGCGGGTATAGCGATGCGGCTGCACGACGGCGATGACATGACCACTACAGACACTACGTGCTGCCCTCAGGGCGGCAGCAATCTCTACGGGATGATGGCCATAGTCGTCTATCACAGTCACACCATCGACCACACCGATGCGGGTGAAACGGCGTTTGACACCGCTGAATCTAGACAGGGCACGAACGATCACACAGTCATCGATTCCGAGGCATACAGCGACAGAGATAGCTGCTAGTGCATTACACACATTATGTAGACCATACATTGGTAATTGCACACCAAAAAGAGTATGCTGGGTCCCACGGCGGCGGTTTGTCACGAAAACATTGAATGTTGCTCCATGAGCATCAAGTACAACATCGAGCGCATGCACATCAGCCTGCGGGGTGAATCCATAGGTGATGATTCTGCGGTCTGACATACGAGTAATCAGCGCCTGAACCTCTGGGTGATCGAGGCATAAAATGGTAAATCCATAAAAGGGAATATTTTGGGCAAAGATATAAAAGGCCTCACGCACCTGATCAAAACCACCCCAAAAATCAAGGTGTTCTGGATTGATGCTGGTGACTACCGCAACAGTGGCTGGCACTTTAGTGAAAGTGCCGTCTGATTCGTCGGCCTCTACTACTATCCAGTCCCCTCCTCCTAGGCGAGCATTCGTGTTATAGGCGTTGATAATACCACCATTGATGACAGTCGGATCGAGGCCAGCAGCATCCAGGAGTGCCGCTACCATAGATGTAGTGGTTGTTTTACCGTGTGTGCCAGCTACAGCGACAGAATACCTAAGCCGCATCAATGCGGCTAGCATTTCAGACCGCTGCACTACTGGGATCAGACGCTGGCGGGCAGCAGTTATTTCAGGATTGTCGCTTCCGATAGCAGTTGAGACGACTACCACCGTCGCCGCACCTAAGTTTTCAGCTGCGTGTCCCACTGTGACTGGAATGCCAAGCCTGCGCAGACGCTGAATGTTAGGACCCTCTGCGACGTCTGAACCCTGGACTACATAGCCCATGTTGTGTAGAATCTCTGCGATCCCAGACATCCCAATACCGCCGATTCCAACAAAGTGGAGGGTTCCGATGTCAAGTGGTAGAGTGCGGATCATATTCCTGTGACTCTCTTTGTCTGATACCCATCCACCCTGCCCTGAATGACTGGCTAGGCTTGCGCGAGCCCTCATCAGGACCAGTAAGGGATTCGACCATGTCAGCCAAGCGTTGCGCAGCATCTGGCAAAGCAATTCTGCGAGCGCACATAGCAGCCTCAGCTAAGATAGCTGGCAAGGCAAACAGTGTCTGCAGCTTGGTAGCAAGCGCCTCAGGTGTAAAAGCTACCTGGGGTACTAGCCAGGCCCCACCTGTCTCTGCCATAGCGCGGGCATTGGCAGTTTGATGGTCATTGATCGCATGAGGATATGGTACGAGAATGGCCGGACGGCCGGCTACAGTGAGTTCTGCCACTGTCGAAGCTCCTGCTCGGGCGATGACTAGGTGGGTTTCTACCAGGCGGGTTTGTACATCGTCGAAGAATGATTCCACTTCAACGTCTATACCCAAACCATCATAGGCGGCGACAACGGCAGCACGGTCCTCAACTCGCACTTGCTGACTCACGCGCAGGCGGGTGCGCAAGGCGACAGGTAGCCTACTCAGGGCAGCAGGTATCACATCGCTGAAGATATGGGCGCCTTGGCTGCCGCCGATAACCAGCACACGGACGACGTTCGCGTCATTGGGGGGTACATAAGGCACATTGCGTATTGCCTGCATCTCTGGCCGCACTGGTGTGCCTGTATGCAGAACAGTCGTGCCCGCATTGTAAAGAGGAGGAGCAAATGAGACTGCTACACGACTGACCCAAGGTGCCAGAAGACGGTTTGCTCTACCTAAGACAGCGTTCTGCTCATGCACCATTGTGGGATAGCCAGCTAGTAATGATGCTATTATTACTGGTACTGAAGCATAACTACCAAACCCTACAACAACTTCAGGGTGCAGACTCTTGAGCAGAATCCAGGACTCGCCTATGCCCCAAGTTAGCCGGGCACCCCCAGCTACGGTGCCAAATAGGCTGCGGCCGGCTAAGCCGCCGCTGACGACAGCATGCACAGAGAGGTTTTCAAGTGCACGACGACGACGACTACTATACCAGGCGGTGCCACGCCTGTCTGTCACGCAAGTCAGCGCATAACCGCGACGCCTTAATTCCTCGGCTAACACCTCTGCCGGGAACACGTGCCCGCCTGTGCCTCCAGCAGCGAGCATGATCATCCTGGGTTTGGATACTGCTGAGATTGTCATGGCAGATCTTCCTTCCTCCCTTGGAGGGTGCCTTCTTGGAGGGTGCCGAGGCAGTCTGAGTACGAGCCTTGATGAACAGCCGTAGGAAATGAACGGTAGTGTGACACCCTTGGTTGGCATGATACGCAAAGAAGAGGCCATGTTCATAATGGCGCCTGCAACCCAAACTGCACCAGAAGGCCGCGTCAGCAGCACACCTCCGCTCGTATGAGACCACGGAGGACTACAAGTGTAAACAGCCCTAAAATGACGAGGTACATAATCAGACCAAACTCTTCAGCAAAGATAAACAGTACATCCTTCACCAGTCATTCGCCCCCGCCATTGCGAAATGACATCTGGTAGGAATCACATCACCTGCATTTCGATCGCGGCAACGATCAAAACGGCGTGGCTAAACGGAATGCCACCAATGACCAGCCACGAGACCCAGAATAAATAAAGACCAGATAAAAAGTATTGCATAGCCCATACAACTGACACCAGCAACAATATACCTATGTTTAGGTGCAGTCAAATATCCCTTTTAAAAAGAACAACTACAGTACAGTCACCAGGAAAGGTCTTGGTGCCGCTCTCTGCAAGAAGCATCCAGGCGGTGACAACGGCGACAATCGGCTTGAAGAACTCGGATGATTGCAAAGAAAACCCAAGCAGATTGTTTCAGCGAGTGCCCCCTTGACTGCCTCCCTAACCATAGGCGTGCTTGCCATCAAGCTGGTCGCAATAAGAAAACCGATCACACTCAGATAGTGCACAGTGCAATGTGTTGGGGATGACACCAACCACCTACTGCTAGCGGAAGGAAAGCAGTATGACGGTAGACGAATGGCCCCAATACGCTGGGCGACAGCCACAGACAGCCCACGATCCACCACCTGTGACGTGTGTGACGTGTCAATGAATGAAGTGCCCTCCCCCTCGCCGGCCAGGTAGAGCGGCGACTAGTCTTCGGAAGACACTGCCGCGGTGTTCGAAATCGTCGAACTGATCCCATGAGGCACATGCCGGTGACAACAGCACTACCGCTCCTGGTATCCTTTCTAAAGTAGCCATTCTATTAGCATATACTACTGCAGTAGTAAGAGTCTCACAAAATGTATAAGGTAGGTGTCCCTCCAGCGTGCTAGCAAAAGCCGGTGAAGCCTCGCCAATCAGGAAAGCATGGCGGACTCGTGAAAAGAAGGGGGCTAGTGCCGTGATGCCACCTTCTTTGGCCTGGCCGCCGGCGATCCAATACAGAGTATCATAGCAGGTCATGGCTTTCTCTGCCGCATCGGCGTTAGTGGCCTTACTATCGTTGACGTAGCGCACACCATCAATAACAGCCACCAGCTCCTGACGATGCGCAAGACCAGGAAAGGTCTGTAACGCTGCTGCGATGACAGAGGGCTTGATACCAAGCACTCGTGCTGTCGCAAAAGCTGCTGCAGCATTTTGCTGGTTATGCTGACCAGGCAAGGCCATCGCAGTGGCTAAATTTGCCACGGCCGTTGTGCCGCCATTCGTGTGATCCCATAAGAAACCATCGCGGACGTGTACACCCTTTGGTTTTTCCACAGATATCGGCACTACTCTGAGGCCACGGCCTGGCAGACTCTCATGCAGAGCAGCGCTATTCACGTCGTCAACACTTATCACCGCTGTACCGCCTCGTTTTAGTCCTGCAAAAATACTACTTTTAGCAGTAATATATCCAGAGATGCCACCATGACGAATAATATGGTCGGAAGCGATGTTCAGGAGCACCGCTATATCAAGTGTCAGCGATGGTATCAGTTCGAGTTGATAGGACGACAGTTCGATCACATAGATACCCTCGTCCCCTAACTGAGGCAAAGCAAGCACTGGAGGGCCAAGGTTACCACCAGTCTCCACAGATCGACCAGCAGAAGTGAGAATGTGAGTGATTAAGCTGGTAGTAGTCGATTTACCGTTAGTGCCGGTAATGCCAACGCAACGGGCAACCAGGCCACTTTGCATGAGTAACTCGACATCACACACGGGTACTACCCCGGCTGCGCGTGCACGCTGCGCTACTGGATGCGGTGCTGGGAAAGTATGGGGAATACCAGGGCTCCATACTAAGCAAGCAATATCCGGCCAGTGAACATCTGTTAGATCAAGGATTCTGAACCCATCAGCCATTGCCTCGGCCCGTTTCACTGGGTCGTCGTCCCAGATCCAGACGGTTGCCTCAATACTCCGTAGGACCTGTGCAGTAGCCTGACCGGACTGGCCGAATCCCATGACTGCCACCGTCTGACCTGTATATTGGCTTAGCTCAATCACTGCTATTCTACCGCAACTTTAGGGTTGAAAGCCCTGCAATCGCTAGAATCGTCGCAATGATCCAGAACCGGATCACGATAGTTGGCTCTGGCCATCCCTTCCTTTCAAAATGATGATGCAGGGGGGCCATGCGGAAAACTCGCTTGCCGGTCAGCCTAAACGAGACCACCTGCACAACGACAGACACCGCTTCCAGGACAAACAAACCACCGACAACAGCGAGCACAAGTTCGTGTTTTGTTATGACACTGACTGCTCCTAGCGCACCGCCCATGGCAAGCGAGCCAGTGTCACCCATGAACACCATCGCGGGTGGTGCGTTGAACCACAGGAAGCCAAGTCCTGCTCCAATCAGAGCACCGCAGAACACGGCTAATTCGCCGGCACCGGGTACGTGATGAATCTGCAGGTATGTCGCAAATCCCAGATGCCCTGAGAGATAGGCAATCAGCATAAAGACCCCAGCAGCAATTAGGACTGGTACGGTAGCAAGCCCGTCGAGGCCATCAGTGAGATTAACAGCATTAGAGGCCCCAACCATCACTATCGTTGCGAATAGAAAATAGAACATACCAAGGTCAAATGTCACACCCTTCAGGAAAGGGAGGGTCAGACCAGTGGCAATGACGTCTTGGCCTTGGGTAAAGTGGACGATCATGCTAGCCGCAACGGTCCCGATCATGAATTGACCGAGGAACTTCACTCGCCCGGAAAGGCCACCACTGTGATGCCTTGTGACCTTGAGGTAATCATCAACGAGGCCAATACCACCATACCCAAGCGTCACTAACGATGCGACCCACACGAAACCATTACCTAAATCTGCCCATAGAACAGTGGCAAGCCCAATCCCAAGCAGGATCAGCAATCCGCCCATCGTTGGCGTGCCCTTCTTTTCAAGCAGGTGTCGCTCCGGCCCATCAGTGCGGATTGGCTGGCCCTGTCTCTGCCTGCGCCTGAGCCAGTGGATGATAGGCTGACCAAAGATAAAGGCAAAAAGCAAGGCGGTCAGCACGGCGCCGGCCGTCCGAAAAGTCAGATAGCGGAACAGATTAAACAGTCCAGGTTCATCCGCCAGTGGCGCAAGCAGATTATACAACATGACATTCGTCACTCCCTGCTATACACCAGACGTTCCTGGCTGGGTGAGACTGTTCCTCTGCAGCGCCGCTAGAATCACTCCAGTCTGGCTACCGGCAGACCCTTTCACCAGTACCACGTCTCCCGACCTGATTGCAGCTACGACCTGTGCGGCCAGAACAGCAGTGCTGACCGCATGGCTACCACGCCTTTCTGGTGGCAACGCCTCGTGTAGAGAGGCCATCAGCAGTCCAGCGGTGAATACGAGGTCTATCCGATGATCGAGAATGGAAGCGGCTAGGTCAGCATGCAGCGCGGCCGCGCCTGTGCCTAGCTCCAGCATGTCCCCTAAAACAGCGATTCGGCGCCCACCTGGGCCAGGATGTGCCGCTCCCAAGACCTCTATTGCCGCCTGCACCGCCACCGGATTAGCATTGTAACTTTCGTCGATGACTTCGATGCTACTACCACAACAGTCTAAAATTAGCTTATGACGGACACCACGACCAGGTAACGGATGCACAGTGGTGAGCGTATTGGCTACCTGGCTTATGCGCCCCCCTACTGCATGAACCGTTGCAAGCACAGCCAAGCTGTTGAGAGCCCAGTGGCGCCCGTATGTACTCAGCATATAAGCGGCTGGCTGCTCCAAAACATTGGCTCGGACTATGGTGCCGTTCTCGACAAGAGCATAATTGCACAGTCGAAATTCAGCCTCACGATGATGACCGAATCCGTAGATGCACGTGATGCCGGCAGCAAGTGCGTGACGGGCTAAGTGATCAAAATAGGGGCTCTCACGGTTAAGAATGGCAATGCCGTTCCTGTTCATACCGGTGAAGATCTCCGCTTTAGCATCAGCAATTGCGAGAGTAGAGGCGAAAGATTCGAGATGCACAGCTTCTACCGCAGTGATCACCGCTACATCGGGCTGTGCCAGCCGTGACAAAGGCGCCAGTTCACCGGCGTGGTTCATTCCCATTTCTAGGACAACAAAGGCAGTGGCAGCAGGCATACGAGCGAGTGTCAGCGGTACACCCAAGTGGTTGTTGAGATTGCCTTCGGAAGCATGGGTGTGTCCCTGGCCTGCTAGGACTCGCCTCAGCATCTCCTTCGTGCTGGTCTTGCCGACAGACCCGGTGATGGCCACCACTTGGGCCGAGCTGCGGAGACGGGCGTGATGGGCCAGAGCTTCCAGAGCAGTATGTGTATTTTGCACTATTAGAAGTTGTTTTAACGACACTCCATCCGGAATCCGCGCCACCACCGCTGCCGTTGCACCCCTAGCTAGGGCCGTCGCTACGAAGTCGTGTCCGTCATAATTGGGCCCCTGCAGAGCGATGAACAATTCACCCACTCGCAGAGTACGGCTGTCAATGGACACACCGTTCACATGCCAGTCAGCCGCAACGGAGCCACCAGTAGCCGTGGCTGCCTCCGTTGCCGTCCACAAGCTGGTCATACAACACCCTCTCCCAACATTATCAGCTGTCAGCCAATGACGTGTCAGCCTGGGCAACAGCGCGTTGACAGACCGCAACGTCGTTGAACAGGAGAACTGTACTGTTGCCTATGATCTGTCCATGTTCGTGCCCCTTACCTGCCACTAGCAGCACGTCGTCTGGTAGCAGTGCTGACACCGCCGTTTGGATGGCTACCGCTCGATTCCCAATGTCATATGCTCCTGGACAGACGGCGGAAATCTCAGCCCGGATAGCCGCTGGTGTTTCGCTACGCGGGTTGTCGTCAGTGATGATGACAACATCTGCCAGACGCGCGGCTACTGCCCCCATCTGCGGCCGCTTACCGCGGTCACGATCGCCGCCGCAGCCAAATACCACCAAGAGTCTGCCCCTTCCCCGAGGGCGCAGTGCCGTCAGCACTGTCTCCAGGGCGGCAGGCGTGTGGGCGTAGTCCACATAGATAGGCGCGCCATGACGCCGTCTTGCAGCCCACTGCAGGCGACCAGGGACGGATTCCAGTGTTTCAAGAGCTGCTATAGCAGCATCAATCTGTCCTTCTACAGCTATGACGAGTCCTAAAGCGCAGAGAGCGTTCATAATCTGGAAGAATCCTACCAATGGTAAGTGTACCTTAAAACGATGGCCCTGCACATGTAAATCCAGCTTCTGTCCCGACTGCGTGGGCATGACTGCAATCAAACGGAGATTGTCCCCCTTCAGGCCATAGGATAACACCCATGCTCCGTGGGCTACAGCCGCCGCGCGGAAGACAGTGAAGGCAGGGTCGTCTGCATTCAGTACGGCAACTGCACCTAAAGGAAGTAATTCAGTGAAGAGACGCAACTTAGCTTGCATGTAGGCAACCATAGTACCATGGTAGTCTAGGTGATCGCGAGTCAGGTTGGTAAAGGCTGCAGCGGCTAAGTGCACGCCATCTAGACGAAACTGATCAAGACCATGGCTTGATGCTTCTAGAGCAACATGTGCCGTACCGTGATCAGCCAAATTTGCCAGAAGTGTGTGGAGAGCTGCAGGATCTGGTGTGGTGAGAGCACTCGGAACCGTCAGGCCAGGTGCTACCATCCCTAGGGTCCCTAGACTGCCAGCAGTAAACCCCAGATGAGTCCAAATCTGACGGACGAAGCTTGCTACTGATGTCTTGCCATTGGTCCCAGTGACCGCTACTGTTACCCTGGGTTGGAGACCATAAAAAGTAGCGGCTATTTGAGCGAAAAGTCTCCTTGGGTTGTCATCTTCTATTAGAGACACGCCTCTTGCTGTGAGTTTTGTCCCCGTGACTGCTAAAACCGCTTTCGCACCACGAGCCACAGCCTCGTCGATGTAGGCACGCCCATCCCGTACGCTACCCTGCAATGCAGCGAACAGATAACCAGGATGAACCTGCCGTGAATCTGCCGTTAAACCCTTGATATCTTTTTGTATCTCTTCCATCACGTCGCTATTCTTGCCCAAATAATCAGATGTCTTCTGAAGGGAAGGAGCGTGCCCGTGCCCACCATTTTCCCCTGCTATCATATGTCGTTTGTTCCCGCTCCTCACACCTCTCACCTATAGTCCTATAGTATAGTCACCGGATTGTAGTGTGTCCCCCAACAAGTGTGCACTGGGGCAATCCACTGGGGCAAGCGCCTACGGCGCTATCCGCGCCCGCCCCACCGCGCCACACCAGCCACCCACCCAAAGGTACTAGGGTAGTGAAGCTGCTGAATACCACCGTTGACTAGGATACTCATGGCTGTTGCCATCGGAGTCACGGCGAGGCCATGACCATAGGCAATCGAATCGTCAGAGTGTTGATCTCACGCCACGGGGAGGAAATCAATGGCTTACTCGTTTCCGGCAGGGTCAGCGGCTGCAAGAATCCCAGCTGGCCGAAAGAACTGCGCATCGCTTTGGTACCCACATCCCTTGACGGCTCCGATATTGGAGGAGCGACTCATGATCGCCGGGGAGCCGACGGCGTTGAGGATAGTATCCTGGATTGTGAATCGCGCAATTTTGAGATGTCATAACTATCTCCCAAACTGGCAAAACCACTATCCAAAGCTGCCACTGCCGTGAACACTTGGAAAGTCGAACCCATTTCGTCGACACCCAGGGTAGTACGATTGAACAGCATCTCTGGCTTGGATACACCTGAGTCGTTCGGGCGAGAGTGCCAGGATTTCGTGGACATCGGAGATCGCCCCTGCTCTGCCCGCATGTCCACTGATCTTTTCCGCTCTTCGCGAACTGGCGCATCTACTGGCTGCAATAGCTGGCTTGGCTGGGCGTTGAGATATGCATTGAAGGTCGTTTTGCCACCGGCGATGCCGCGGTTGTCAATATCGATATCGCCTATCACATGAGCAGCGAGAGGACGGATTCACTCGTTGCTCTCCCCTTTCAAATCCTGGAATACAACGACTCACGATTGCCTGATTGGGATCAGGAGTCAGAGATATCAATCTTTTACAAGAGTACCATATACTGAGCCATTTTTAAAAGTTCAAATATGACAGGGTGGTAACAATTTCGCAGGCTACCTCTTGTGGATCGAATATCACGCTGACACCAATGGCCATGATGGTCCACGGAGTGACGATGGATCATGAGCCTTGCCTGTCCAGCGCTTCGTATGGCCATGGTGGAGCCGCTGTTCGTTCGGCTGCTCGCAGTCTAGCGGACCGCGCGCGTGGATTAACGACCCTCTCTGCGGCACTCGGTCGTACAGCGCAACGTGTAAGGATCCGGAAGGTCGATGGACGTACACAGGGTGTCTCTGGCCAATGGCGGGAGACGTGTGGCAAGTGGCCAGCACGGTCTCTGAAAAAACGCTTGATCGCACGATCATCCAGAGAATGGAAGGCGACTATAACCAAGCGGCTGCCTGGTACTAGGAGCTTTTCACTTTCGAGCAAGGCGCGATACAGCTCACCGGGTTCATCATTCACAAATGCACGCAACGCCTGAAAGGTTCTCGTGGCGGGGTCGATTCCGTTAGGGGGACGCGGAACAACACGGCGTATGAGTGCCGCTAAGGGAGCAGTGCTGGTAATGGGTCGTGCAGCAATGATGGCGCGGGCGACCCGGTGCGCGAGCGGCTCCTCGCCTAGGGCACGGATAATGGAGGTCAGTGTGGATTCGGAACAGGTGTTAACGATTTCCGCAGCAGTTTGCCCACTCTGCCCCATACGCATGTCCAGGGGGCCGTCATACCGGAACGAGAACCCACGCTCGGGTGTGTCAAGCTGCCAAGCGGAGACACCAAGATCAAGAGTCACGCCGTCCACCGCTCTGAGACCACGCGCAGCTAGCAACGCTGCCATATTGCCGAAGCATCCCTCGATGAGAGTGAGACAACCTGGGAACTGCCGCGCGATAGTTGCTCCGCCTACGATGGCCGCTGGATCACGGTCTATGCCTACTACCTGGCAGTCAGCCGCTCCTAAAATGGCCGTGCTATAGCCACCACCCCCAAAAGTTCCATCGACATAAAGACCGCCCCGGCGAGGAGCGAGCCACGACATAGCCTCCTGCAGGAGCACTGGCACATGACTGCCTTCTGTGTGAGTAATAAGCCGTGAAGTCATCCCAAGTGGAACCGTTATCCTCTCCTTAACAAACAGTCATGGTTAACATCGACTGGTTTCTCCGCACAACCCAGCTTCCTATATACCTGCCATTTCGGCCTTCCCCAAGCCTGAAACGGTCTTGCTCAGGCACACATGCATGCGTCACAGTGAGATTCTCAGTAGCTGTCAAGCACTCCACTGCCGTACTAACAGCATATGCACGAAGCACTGACATGTGCTGTGTGTTGATTCATCTTATTTAAGTCCCTTTATGTCTTCTTAAGTGAGCGCATATCTGATTGACAGTCTGTGCTCTCTTGAGAAAGAGTATCTGGCAATGTTTGTGAGACACACAAACTGGCAAAGAGGATTGTAATTCAATACCATTCTTAGAGATTCTCGTGCTCCACTGTGTCTTGCTATTCTTCCTTTATATCACTGCTATAAATAGCGTATCTCTCTTCTTCTTTATTGTAAAAAGTGAATCCTGCTAGATCCTGTATTGCGACAAAGTCTAGCAGCCTGTCAGGCACTCGCCCACGCTGTAGCGCCAGCAGCGCTTCTTGCATTGCCTGTACTGCCGCGCTCATCAGAGTCAAGGGATAGGCAACAATCTTATACCCAATCTCTTCCAGACGAGCTGGTGAAAACAGCGGCGTCTTGCCTTGCTCTAGCATATTAGCCATTTTTGGCCCTGTTACAGCTGTGCAATAGGCTCGCATTTCATCTTCTGTTAACGGTGCTTCTAGAAATGTGATGTCTGCCCCTGCGTTGACAAAAGCTTGTGCCCGGTCCACAGCCTCGAGGAGACCATGGGTGGCGCGGGCATCAGTGCGGGCTATGATTAGGATGTCTGCCCCCTCCTCCCGGGCATCCACCGCTGCTCGTACACGGGTGATGGCCTCTTCCCGCGATACCACCCGCTTACCACGGGTGTGGCCACAGCGTTTAGGCCACATCTGGTCTTCGATGGTTACACCAGCAAAACCTGCTGCGGCATACCCCTGCACTGTGCGCTTGACATTCATAGCGTTGCCATAGCCAGTGTCACCGTCGCCTATGACTGGGATGGACACTGCAGCGCAAATATTGCGTCCTTGCTCCACTATCTCACCATAGGAGATCAGTCCTGTATCTGGGGCTCCTATCCTACAGACGGAAACCGCGAAGCCACTCATGAAAGCCAATGGGAAGCCGGCACGTTCAATCAGACGGGCCGAAAGAGCATCAAAACAGCAAGGGATGACGAGAACTCCAGGTTGCGTCAGCAGAGCCTGCAGACGAGCAGTCTGACTTGGTGACCTTAGTGTCATAATCTTTCCTTTCTGTCTCAGCACAGTGTTTTTGACCAGAATACAGAGAGCTGAGGGGATACCGTGTGAGGATATGCAGGCATATGAGCATCTTTTAACCATGCATCATACAATCACCCCAGCGTTCAGTCTGCTGTGGATGAAACAGGCAGTGAGGGATCAACACGATAAACACAGAGTGCACGTCTGATTCATTCACCATGCACCCAATTTCTGTTGTTGTCTGGACGCAGAGGGCATAGGAGGAGTCTGTGAGGTCAGGGTATGCAGAAACGTCGTTCTCGCACACTTCGCTTCATAGGCATCCGAATCAATTGTTAAGCTTTTCAAGCTTCTACCTGTTATTCCGAACATGGATTGAGAGCTCTATTGATAGCTCTCATGAGAGAGGAGGGGCATTTGTGCCACGGTTGTGACCACAGTCAATTGTTTTGGTAGGGTTTCGGGAGGGCTCTGCCAGTGTCGTGATCCTCTCCACTCTGAATACGCTTAGACATTTGCAGGAAATTTGTATATACGGCTAACCATTGACGCGGCTATAGCTTTGCCGGAAACCCTGCAACGATGACCGGGGAGCGGGGGTCGGACCCGCGCCACGGATGGATAACATGAGGATGTGAATATGGGCGATCAACAGGGTGGAACACTGAATACGCCGAACCCTGCCGAGTTGTCGAAGACGATGGCGAACATTGCTGTGCGGAGCCAGCGGGTCGTTGCTGATTTTTTACAGCGACAAACAGAGAACGCTAAGTTTGGCCTTGACCCGATGAACATCGGCAGTGCCTTCATGGAGATGACGGCGAAACTTTTAGCCGATCCGCAAAAAGTCATGAACGCACAGATGTCACTGTGGCAAGATTATCTTGTTCTGTGGCAGAACACGACTCGCCATATGCTAGGCGAAGAGAGACGCCCCGTTGTCGAGTCTGATCCGAGCGATAAACGCTTTAAGGACGAGACATGGGAAAAAAATCATGTTTTTGACTTTATCAAGCAGTCCTACCTGCTCAGCGCCCGCTGGATCCAGTCCGTGGCTAAGAATGTAGATGGTTTGGACGAGAAGACAGCTCGCAAGGTTGATTTCTACACCCGCCAGTTTGTCGATGCCATGGCACCGACTAACTTTGTGATGACTAACCCTGAGGTGCTGCGCACTACCATTGAGAGCGGCGGTGAGAACCTACTGAAGGGACTCAACAATGTGCTCAGTGACCTTGAGCATGGTAAGGGCCAAATCCGGATCCGGATGACCGATTATGATGCCTTCAAGGTAGGCGAGAATATTGCCTCTACTCCTGGCAAGGTCATCTACCAGAACGAACTCGCGCAGGTCATCCAGTATACGCCAACCACTGAGCATGTGTTCAAGCGGCCACTGATGATCGTTCCGCCATGGATTAACAAGTACTACATCATGGACTTGCGACCCAAGAATTCACTAATCAAGTGGTGTATCGATCAAGGCCACACGGTCTTTGTCATGTCGTGGGTCAACCCAGACGAGAAATTAGCGCAATACACGTTTGACGATTATATGCGGCTCGGTCCTCTCGAAACGATGAATGTGATCGAACAGATCACTGGTGAGGCAGAAGTCAACGGGCTCGGGTACTGCTTAGGAGGGACACTACTGGCTGCGACACAGGCTGTTCTCTCTGCAAAAGAAGATGGTCGCATAAAAAGCGGAACCTATTTTACCTGCATGCTTGATTTTGCAGAACCAGGTGAATTGGGTGTGTTCGTGGATGAGGCGCAGATCCAGCTTGCCGAGGCCAAGATGCGTGAGCGCGGCTACTTAGATGGCGCGGAAATGTCTACCACTTTCAACATGTTGCGCGCTAACGACCTCATTTGGTCTTTTGTGGTCAACAATTATCTGCTTGGCAAGGATCCATTCCCGTTTGATCTCCTGTACTGGAATAGTGATTCTACGCGTATGCCCTATGCAATGCACAGTTTTTATCTCCGCAAGTTCTATCAGGAAAACAAGTTTAAAGAACCTGGCGCTCTGAATATGTTAGGCGTGCCGGTTGATCTAGGGAAAATTAAGACACCTGCCTATTTTCTATCAGCAATAGAGGATCATATTGCTCCTTGGATGTCTAACTATGCTGGCGCCCAGCTCTTGGGAGGTCCCGTCCGGTATGTCCTTGCTGCCTCTGGCCACATTGCCGGTGTTATCAACCCACCAGCTGCTAACAAATACCATTACTGGGCAAGTGCGAAAAAGCTCTCCAAGAATCCGGAGGCTTGGTTCCAAGGCGCCCAGCAGCAACCTGGTTCGTGGTGGACGGACTGGCTCGAGTGGGTCTCTAAACAGGCACCTGACAAGGTCCCAGCTCGCGTGCCAGGTGAAGGCCCACTGAAGGTGATTGATGATGCACCAGGTAGCTATGTCAAGATGCGGGCAGGCTAGTCTCAGGATCGTCGTCCGGGCAAGGAGAGTGCGGGTGCATCAGCTCGTATCCGCCGGTCAGCAGCCGGAACAGAAGTTCCGGCGCTATACAAAGGTGGGACGCTTTTTCTCCACGGCTTGCCTAGCATCTGAGTGATGATACAGTTAGCGACATCTGGTACAATCCCTGCCCCAGTCATTGATGTTCAAGACTTAACTAAACTATATGGTGCAGTTACGGCTATTAATTCTATTTCTTTCACAGTGAATCCCGGTCAGAGGGTCGCACTCCTAGGCGGAAACGGAGCTGGCAAGACTACGACTCTTTCCATACTGCTCGGGCTCCTACTGCCTAGTGCTGGCACGATTCGTGTGCTAGGGGAAGATATGGTCAATCAACGGTATCGTGTACTTTCTCGTATTAATTTTTCTTCCCCATATGTTGATTTGCCGCACAGACTCTCTGTCCGGGAGAATATGACTGTATATGCTCACTTATACGGCGTTCCAGATGCGCGCGGCCGCATTGCGGATTTAGCGCGGGAACTGGATATAGAAGATCTGCTGAATCGTCCATGCGGCAAACTATCCGCTGGGCAGAGAACGCGTGTGATTCTTGCAAAGGCACTGTTAAATCAACCAGAACTATTGTTTCTGGATGAACCAACTGCTTCCCTCGATCCAGATACTAGTGACTGGGTGCGGAGTTATCTTGAATCTTATGGTCGTGGAGCTACTCTTCTGTTAGCTTCACATAACATGGCTGAGGTTGAGCGGCTGTGTGACTTCGTTTTGATCATGCGGCAGGGGTGTATTTATGACCGTGGCGCTCCCGTCGATCTTATTCGCCGTTACGGTCGTGACACCTTGGAAGAGGTCTTTCTCGACATTGCTCGCAATCGCTTTCTGGAGCTCTCAACAAGGCTGCTCTGAACTTCTTCAAAGGGGACTGCCACCCCATTGCTACGCCCATCGCCGCTATCCAGTCAAAACGTCGTAGACCGTAAAAGTGTGCTAGCAGATCTTGATGACGTAATCGATGTAGCAGACGCAGAGCCAAAGCCAGGGTCACAGTGGCTTCCATGCGAAAACGACGGCAGGCGATAGCAGCTGGCAGATGGTGTGCTGCCATGACCAGAGACTCAACTTCGTCCAGCATGTGGTTGAACACCCGCAGCAATCCTGGTGGAGCTTTCCGTGCCCCTAAAATAGTTCGATCGAGCCCCTCTGCGGCCAGTAAGTCGGCCGGCACGTACACGCGATTCAGAGCGGTAAAATCCTTGTGGCAATCCTGTAGGTGGTTGAGCACCTGCAGAGCCGTGCACAGCGCATCCGACGCCGTCAGAGCGGCAGGGTTGGTCTCGTAATGAATCCCTAATAGAAACCGGCCCACAGGATTGGCTGACATACGGCAGTAGTCTAGCAAGTCTACCCAGTTTCTGCTGTCCTCGTTAACAGCATCGCGTCGAAACGCCAGGAGCAAGGCCCGTGGCTGGTCGACCGAGAATAATCCACTGTGCTGCAGCAGTAACTGACGGAGATGCCAAGCTGATTGAGCCCATGCTGGCACAGGTGAGAGCCCTTGTAGAGCACTGTCCATTGTGTCGAGCTTGGCAAGCTTAGTCTGACTATCCAACACTGGGTCGTCCGCAAGGTCATCCGCCGTGCGAGCAAAGCGGTAGAAAGCTGCTATCAGAGGACGTACGGTCTTCGATAGTAGAAAGGATCCTACGGGAAAGTTCTCATCGCGCTGAGTCTTGCCAGTCAGGCGAACCATCTCAATGGCATTGCTGAACATGGCGGAAGCCTCCTCGGCCAGCAGCTTACTGTTCCACATATGTCTCCTGGCACCGTGTATGGCTTCCACACGTGCCCTCGGCACCTCTTGTCGTCTATAGAGAACACAAAAAGTGCAACGGCAAATCGCGGATAATGAAACGTTATCACAAGGGCCAACCTATCCAACAGAGTGAGTCTCCCACCTAGACTTCGTGCAAGATGACGGCAGTTGCAGTGTGAAACGTATGCATGAAACCGCTCCTTTCTTTCCCGTGTGTTTGCACTCTTATGGCATGTGGAGCTAGGCTCTCTTTGCTTGCAAGGGTAGCCTATCGACACCGAGGCGGTGAGGCTGGTCACAGCCTCGTTATTCTTAACCGTTCTTGAAGGGGTCCGTCGGACACTGGCAGTAAGCACATAAGCGACAGTGGCTGCTGCGCAGGGGCTCGGCGGCTACAGCTATTGAATCTGCCTCCCGCTCCATTATGTTTCTTCCTGAGAACACTTTGCAAAAGTATGCGCTGACACATTGCCCTGATATGATAGCGTTTATGATAGCGTTTAGAAATAGAAATTAGTTTTGCTCGAACAGAGACATACCACACGCCTTGGCATGGCAGTGGCCATGCCAAGGACCTTTGGAATCTGACAACTCTGACTATGGGCCTCAGTGGACACCAGACCAGATCTGCCGCTTGAGAGCATAGAACAGCCCCGTCAGGAAAACCAGGAAGGCTAGTGTTTTAAGGCCAAGTGCGTGTCGTGCATCTAGCTCTGGCTCAGCCGTCCAATTCAGAAACGCCGTCACATCCTTGGCCAATTGCGGCAAGGACGCTGATGTGCCATCGTCGTAGGTTACCATATCTTCGAACAAAGGCTGTGGCATGGCAATCTGTTGACCAGGGAAGGCCTTATTATAGTTCATGCCTGGGGTCAGAATGACGTCAGATGGGGGGTCCTCATAGCCTGTTAACAAGCTATAGAGATAATCTGGTCCCCCAGCTCTGGCCTTAGCCATCAGTGAGAGGTCAGGTGGTAGAGCGCCGTTGTTGGCAACGCGAGCAGCCTGATCATTGGCATAAGGTGAGACGAAGCGATCCGATGGACGAGCGAAACGTGTAAACATCTCTCCTTGCTCGTTCGGACCATCCTGTACTTCCTTTTCAGCTGCGATTGTCTTAATCTCTTCATCTGTGAACCCGATGTCGACTAGGTTGCGGTAGGCGACTAGCCTCAAGCCATGGCAGTTGGCACACACTTCACTGTAGACCATAAAGCCCCTCCTGAGCTGGTCCTTGTCGTAGCTACCGAATATCCCCCGCCAGGGCCAAGACTGAGCCGCTAGCAGGGGTTTCTCCTCAGAAGACGCAACAGCGGGAACAGCCAGCCATGTGGCAACCAGGACAAAAACGAAGAACCGGCGCATGTCGTGCTCTCCTCAGTCAGATCTTGGTTGCCTTGACCACTGGCGTACAAATGCTTTCCGGCAGTGACCGTGGCTTTTCGAATATGCCTATTAGGGGTATGAGAATGAGGAAGTGGAGGAAGTAATACACCGTTGCCACCCGGCCGATGACGAGATAAGCGCCTTCCGGCGGCTTAGCCCCGATCCAACCCAAGATCAAGCAATCCAGCAGAAAGACCCAGAACAGCTGCTTGTAGATCGGCCGGAATCGTGCTGAACGAACCTTCGACCTGTCTAGCCAGGGTAGGACAAACAGGATCAAAATGGCGGAAAACATCAATACCACTCCGAACAATTTGTCCGGCACAGCCCGTAGGATAGCATAGAAAGGCAGAAAATACCACTCTGGTACGATGTGTGGAGGCGTAACCATTGGATTAGCTGGAATATAGTTATCCGGCTCTCCAAAAAGATTCGGTGCGAAAAAAACGAAGAAGAGATAGAAAAGCAGGAAAAGACCGATTCCGTATAGATCCTTGATGGTATAATAAGGATGGAAGGGAATTGTGTCTTGCGATCCCCTAATATCGATGCCGAGTGGATTGTTGGACTTGACAGTATGCAATGCCCACACGTGGATAGCAACTAAACCAAGTATAATAAAAGGCAGGAGATAATGCAGGGAGAAAAACCGATTTAATGTAGGGTTATCAACAGAGAATCCCCCCCACAGCCAGGTGACAACCTCCTGACCTACCCATGGCACAGCTGAGAAGAGATTGGTGATCACAGTAGCCCCCCAGAAACTCATCTGGCCCCAGGGCAGTACATAGCCCATGAACGCGGTGGCCATCATCGTCAGGAAGATGATGATACCAATCCACCACAGCACCTCGCGTGGCGATTTGTAAGAGCCATAATACAAACCACGGAAGATATGGATATAGACGACGAGAAAAAACATCGACGCCCCGTTCATGTGTAGATAGCGCAGGAGCCAACCATAATTGACATCACGCATGATCCGTTCAACGCTATCGAAGGCATGGGCTGTGTGGGCTGTATAATTCATGGCCAGAAAGATGCCAGTGAGAACCATCACCGCAAGGGCGAATCCCGCAAGGGAACCAAAATTCCACCAATAATTGAGATTCCTCGGCGTTGGATATGCAATTGCCAAATGATGTACCATGGTAAAGATCGGCAGGCGATCATCGATCCACCGGACAATCCTATTGCTATGTACCGAAGCACTCATCTCCTGGAGGCTCCTAACCGATCTTGATGGTAGTTGCGCTAGTAAAAGTATACGGTGGGACAATCAGATTGAATGGTGCAGGTCCTTTACGGATTCGTCCAGACACATCGTAATGGGACCCGTGACAGGGGCAAAACCAACCATTATATTCTCCGTGTGGATCTGTCTGCTTTTGCCCCAGCGGCACACACCCTAGATGTGTACACACGCCAACCAGAACGAGCCATTCCGGGTTTTGAACTCGATCTTCGTCTGTTTGTGGATCGGGCAGCCCACTGATATCTACATTACGGGCTGCCTGCGTTTCCTCAGGCGTTCTGTGGCGGATGAAGACCGGTTTACCGCGCCAAGTCACAGTGATCGCTTGTCCTGGAGCGACTGGTGTTAAGTCCACTTCGGATGAGGATAATGCCAACACATCAGCAGCCGGGTTCATGCTGTGAATGAACGGCCACAGCGCCAAGGCCGTTCCGGTCGCTCCCGTTATAGAGGTCGCATAAGTCAGAAAATCACGGCGAGTTTGAGCCTCGCCTGGGCCCACTGGTGTGGAAAGTGCAGAGTCAGCCATTACATAACCTCAATGGTTTTATTCCTCTTAGATTCTCTTGTGATCCGCTCGTACTCCGCACCTCTACACCTATTCTAGCAAGCAGACCTACCATGAAAACACACAAACCGGCACAGCCTCGCCGCTTGCGCCACTGACCAGAGCGGTTGATTGTAATCCAAGAGACTCTGTCTTGGAAAGGCAAAAGATTAGAAATCTCTAAATTGGTCTAAGCCAAAATGGCCTAGCCTAGGCAAGGGGTTACGTGAAATAGCTTTGTGCGGAGGACAATAGGAAGCACTGTGATCAACCTGTACCCTTGACGTGTGGGAGCAATAGTCACCACTATGGACAGTGTCGAACACTCTCTTGATACGTTTGCAACCTAGGGAATGGCTGTGGTCAATCTGAAGAAATATGCCTGCACAGAGACATGTTGGAATTGAGCAGCAGTAAATCTTCGAAGAACAGGGGGCAATTGTGCGTGTGGTCGTGCTAGGGGCAGGTGTGATTGGTGTCGCAACTGCCTATCGTCTTGCCCAGGAAGGGCATGAAGTCATTGTGATCGATCGCAGGCCATATGCGGGACTAGAGACTAGCTTTGCTAATGGCGGACAGGTTTCAGCTAGTCATGCTGAGCCATGGGCTACACCGACTGCTCTCCTCAAAGTGTTGCGATGGCTGGGACGCGAGGATGCACCTCTGGTGTACCAGTGGACGCGCTGGGACCCCGCCTTGTGGAGCTGGCTTTGGAGATTCCTGTGCAACTGCACATCAGCCCGTGCTCACCACAATATTGGACGTAGCTTGCGCTTGGCCCTCTACAGTCGGGCCATGTTGAAGGTACTGCGGGCAGAGACCGGGATCACCTACGATAACTGCAAAAGTGGTATTCTACACATCTATCGCATGGCGCGCGCTTTTTCCCACGCTTGTGCGGCTGCAACAATAATGCGGGCCCATGGTTTGGAATGTCGACCATGCTCAATGGCTACATGTCTGACTATAGAACCAGCCCTGGTAAATATTGCACCACATCTGGCCGGTGGTCTGTACAGTCCGGACGATGAGAGTGGTGATGCGTATCTGTTTACTACCCGTTTAGCTGGGCTCGCCCAAGCAGCAGGGGTTGATTTTCGTTTTGGAGTCACTGTGCGCGGTCTAGAGGCTGAGGCTGGCCGTATTGTGCACGTTGTCACTGATCACGGACCCATCACTGGTGTCCTGTATGTGCTTTCTTTAGGGAGTTATAGTCCACTAATCGCAAATACTATTGGTTTAAATCTTCCAATATATCCAGCAAAAGGATACTCTCTTACAGTAGATGCCACTGGCTTCTCTGGTGCCCCAACTGTTAGTATTACTGATGATGAATATAAGATGGTGTACACTCGTTTAAGGAATCGCCTTCGCATTGCCGGCACCGCTGAGCTAGTAGGATGGGATGCGACGCTAACACCTTTACGAGCTGAGTTTCTACTAAAACGGGCCAGAATCTTATTCCCCAATGGCGGGGATTATGCTAGTGCTGTGTCTTGGGCTGGCTTGAGGCCGCAAACCCCAGATAGCGTACCCATCATAGGTTGCACGCCATGGCCTGAACTGCTTCTGAACACTGGTCATGGCACGCTAGGATGGACAATGGCCGTCGGTTCAGCCTGCATCATCGCTGATCTGGTGGCTGGTCGACCCCCTGCCATCGATCTTGAAGGTCTAGGATTAGAGCGATTTTGATGCAAAGTTTCAAGCAATCCCTCCGTGCTACATGGAGAACGGAGGGAAAGCAAGTTGTTATTGCCAGCTATCGGCCACGATATTATTGAACCAGCTGTGGGCATAAGCGACTTCACGCTTCAGCATTTCCGGTGAGGCATCAGAGGCTGTGATGGCAGACTTACCGGTGATCACCTGCTTATCATCATCAAAAGTATAAACTGCTGCCACTGAAAAGCCATAATCGTGACCTGCGATGCTGTAGCAGGTATTCACGTACGATGGTGTTTCTGGTTCACGACCCTCTAAAGAGGCGATGATCGCAGATGCTGCCACCTTAGCTTGTGAATTCGCAGAATAAGCAGACTTAGGCATAATTCCTGCGACACAGGAGTCCCCAATAACATAAACACCTGTATGCAGAGTGGATTCAAAGGTTTTTTGATTGACCAGACACCAGCCATTACGATCTGTCAGGCCAGCGGCAGCGGCAATAGCCCCTGCCTTCTGTGGGGGGATGACGTTTAGGACATCTGCCTTGAAATCATCGATCTGGGCCTGAACCATCAGTGTTTTGGGATCGATCTTGTCAACCTTGCCCCCATCAGCCCCTGCAATCCATTGGATCATACTATCCGGTGTACCATAGCCGTACATACGGCTCCATGCCTGAATGAACAACTCTTTCTTGATAAAATCATCCTTAGGGTCGAGGATGATGATCTTTGACTTAGTCTTCCCATGAGACTTGAAATAGTGTGCGAGTAGTGAAGCGCGCTCGTAAGGCCCCGGTGGGCAACGAAAGGGGTTCGGAGGTGCGACGATAATGACCGTTCCACCATCTTTCATGCTTTCTATCTGCTTTCTCAGGAGCTGAGTCTGCGCGCCAGCCTTCCAGGCATGGGGAATGGTGGCACTTGTCATTTCATTGTAGCCCTCGATAGCATCCCATCTAAAGTCGATACCGGGGGCTACAACACAGCGGTCATAGGCATAAGTCTTACCCTCCCTGGTACTGACACGCTTGCTAGCTGGGTCGAGACCAGTAACAGTATCGAGAACGATGTTAATTCCATGTTGTTTCAGTCCGTCGAAACGGACCGTCAGTGAGTCCATCGTACGTCTACCGATAAGAGCTTCATTCGATAGAAAACAGGCTATGTACTCGGCGCTGGCCTCTATTAGAGTCACGTTAAGCTGTGGGCTTGCCATCTTCAGGTACTTAGCAGCCGTCGCGCCTCCCGGACCGCCCCCGATAACCACTACCTTCTGGCTCGCACCACGCGCGATGGAGGGGACACCGAACACCGGGAGGGTGGCTGCGGTTGTGAGTTTTAGGAAACCACGGCGATTGACATTGAACATAGGCACTACCTCCCTTAATTGCTCTTGCTGCCATAGAAATGAACAAGCGCCTCAATGCCTGCCTGTTGGTGCTCCTTTAGCACCGCGTCTATCTTTGCCTCCATATTCTTGCTCATCGGTCGCGTTCCGGAGATATAATCATGTAATGTTGCACGAAGATAAGGCATCCATTGCCCAGCTAATACCCCTGCTCCCTCGCTGCTGGCGCCAGCATCTTCATGACATTTCTCACAGTGCTGCTTGTGTAGGACCTGGCCAAGTCTCACTTTCCGACCATCTACTAACTGATGTGCAGGAACAAATTTCTGTTCAGAGAAGAACTGTCCCATGGCGGTGATTTGACTATCACTATAATTTTTTGCGAGGCGACCCATTACTGTAGAAGCCCATTCATCTTTCTTGTAGCCTTGCATAGCAGCAACAAAATAGTCAGCATCTATCCCAGCGATGGTTGGGATCGCCGGTCCTGTGCTAACACCGTTAGTCCCATGACAACCGGCACAGGCGTTACTCAACATCCTGGGGGTGGGAGGGTCATCAGCAGCAAAGCTACTTGCTGCTATGATCAACCCCCCTAATAATGCTAAAAGACTCACTTTTTTTTGCATGGTCGTCCCTCACTGTTGCAGCGTCCCCTCTACCTCAGACAAATGAGCTGAATGGTCATATAGCAACCCACTCACGATGTTGATGACAGGACAGGCTCTCGATTTTTCATAGGATTGCTTTTTCTGGTGACTGGAGGTCAGGACAGTCTGCCTCAAGCTTCCATTGCTCCTCAGAGACTGACGGAGACCTCTACTGCCGCCGCATTGCCGCTCTGTTCGTCAGGCTATGTCAGCACGCAGGCACGTACAATTTTCACGAAATCTATCCTAGTCTATTTTAGAGCACAGTGTTTGCCTAGCACACAGCAATTGGCCCACCGAATCTAGCCTAGAGATCTGGCATAATGCGTGTTGTAGTTCGTCCATGGTCCTCTCCTTTCCTAGAGTAGCTTCTTCATTGCACAATAACCTGTATGGAGAGTCCTTGTGTTGGTGTGGTGTTGAATAGCATTATATTCCACTGCGAGGCGTGTGCTCATATAGTGGTTCCTACTTTACAATCCTTTATAAAGACAGCAATGTGATAATAAAGTGTGCGTTACACCATAATAATAATAGTTAGGTATCATAGTTAGGTATCATTGATCTCTTAGAGATCCTTTTCCGCGCTCTCCGATCTTCCCATGCGTCATCAGGACGAATCTTGATCAGTTGCCATGCTGAGCATGGCCTGGAATTTTTCCTAACAATTGTATTGAATTGTAATTCTTCAGCCTTTAGAGTAGAATGCGCAATTCTCTTGGCGCCAGCCATATTTCACGTTAGATTGTTGCCTTCTAATCCATGGATTCTGATTTAAGAAGTGGCGTTTATTAGCTACTGAAGCCAAGGAAGCCAGACGATGTAGGAAAGTATGGCCATGCGTCGCGAGCGGGCTCACTCAGTATGGGCAGCCGAGGAGCAGCGTGCCACCGATAGGGTAAGGGTAGAAGATGCCTTGAGAGCCCCCTGCAAAGGTAGGGCACAACGCACGAGGGCGGCAGAGTATTGTATGCGTGCACAGAGAGGGGCAAATGTCGGACAATACCAAGAGCATGTCAATTATTGTGACTAAAGGGACTCTAGACTGGGCTTACCCTCCATTTATTCTAGCAACTACAGGAGCTAGTATGGGGCTCGACGTCACATTATTCTTTACTTTCTATGGACTGGCCCTATGCAAGAAGAAACTTGATCTGAAGGTCACTACCCTTGGTAATGCAGCTATGGAGATGCCAATGATGGGCATGCATTTAGTTATGCCCAATCTCATTGGTATGTTGCCAGGCATCGATGGCTTTGCCACTGCTATGATGAAGGATCTCATAAAGAAAAAAGGGGTCGCGTCTATTGAGGAGCTGCGCGAACTTGCGAAAGAAGCAGAGGTACGTTTGATTGCCTGTCAGATGACCATGGATCTCTTCGAGTACAAAACCTCGGACATGATGGATGGGCTCGAATATGCGGGAGCAGCGACCTATATAGAAACTGCCTCTAAGTGCAATATTAACCTATTCATTTAACCCGGGCAACGATATTGCATTATGGTTCTGCAATACAGTGAGGTGGCATATTCTCTTTCTTAGAAGTTGTAATAGGGAGAAAAACAATGAGTACTATCACCTTTCTTGACGCTAAGGGCTTGAATTGCCCTATGCCAATCTTGCGGGCAAAAAAGGCCCTGAAGGACGTTACGGTTGGTGCGATCCTGGAAGTACATGCTACAGATCCTGGCTCTATCAAAGACTTCGAGGCTTTCTGTCGCCAGACAGGCCACGAACTGATGCAGAGTACAGAGGAAGGCGGCATCTACAAGTATCAAATCAAACGCACAAGCTGAGCCAGGGGAGTGTGTGTATACGATCCCTGCCTCGCTGCCTGCGCCTGCTGCTATGCTGAACCGTACAGCAGCAGAAGCAGCCTAGAGAGGGGTGTGCGTGAGTAGGGAGCGGAGCGCCATCGGCGTACGGCCGTGCATCCCAGCGTTGGTTCACACGGCAGGACGAGCAGAACGATCTGCATGAATGGCTGCGGCGCTTGTATGCAGGTAGTGATTGTCCTTTAAGTTCTCTACTAGAAATTTTATTTTCCGCTGCCAGTTGGAATATTCGTCGACCGTTCCCGGCAAGTTGAGCTGCGTCGTTTCCAGTAATAGGTCATCCAGATTCACGAGCATCAAGCGGCTACTCGATCGGGCGAGGAAACGGTGCACAGCCAGAATCAGAGTCTGCATATGCCCGTCGTCTAGTGCAGGATTCAGAGGGAAATCCTGTCCAAGCAGCTCCTGATCCATAAGAGCAGCGCGCAGTAATTGACGGTCTGTATTGCGTTTCTCTACCAGAGTTTCAGCTGGTTGGTCAGCCGAGACGAGGTTCAGTTGCCGTTTCAGGGCGATATCCGTGCCATGCCAGTGGCCAGCCACTGTCGGTAGATCGTGTGTAGAAGCCGTGGCCAGCGCAACAGGTGGATAAGTATTAGGTCGCTTGAACAAATTTTCTCCTGGCCAGCGTTCAAACATCAATACACGGTACGAGAGGATGCCTTCCGCTGTCATACGGTCGCGGAATTCGGGTGGCACAGTCCCTAAATCCTCGCCTATGACCATGCACCTGTGACGGTGACTCTCTAGGGCAACGATCCCTAGCAGATCATCGAAGGGATAGCCCACATAAGCCCCTGTAGATGGATTCCCGCCGAGTGGAATCCAGAAAAGGTGCATAAGTGCCATAACATGGTCTATACGCAAGGCGCCAGCATGACGCATATTAGCCCGCAATACGGCAATGAAATCAGCATAGCCGTTTTCCTGGAGCCGCAGCGGATTAAACGGCGGCGAACCCCAATCCTGGCCTTTAGCATTGAATTGATCTGGTGGTGCACCGACACGAGCAGCTGCGAAAGTTTCCTGATGGCTCCAGACATCCGCCCCGGCAGGATCCACGCCGACAGCCAGATCGCGGTATAATCCGACTGACAGCCCGTTGTCAGTGCAATGCTGCGCCGCAGCACCAAGCTGACGATCCGCCTCCCATTGTAGATAGAGGTGATAGGCAATGCGTCTCGCATGCACCTTCTCCTGTGCAAAGGCCTGCACTGCAGCACTGGTAGTGGTTTGAAACGGCACTGGCCAATCGTGCCAGCCCAGGCCCTTGTGGGCATCCACAAGGGCCTGATAAAGGGCAAAGCGATAGAGAGGCTCACCGCCTGCTTCGCAGAAGAGCTGGAAGGCCCTGCGGCGGTCATCCGTTTTGCGTCCAGCGGGATGTTGAGACTCAAAGCAAGCATGTAACAATTCAAGGACCTCGAATTTCAGTGCAGCGACCGCTATATAATCCACGTGTGTCGTGGCACGCGCCTGTTTCAGTCGTTTCTGAAACCGAGCAGTTCTGATACGCTTGCAAGCTCTGTCGCATTCGACTAGTTCAGGCACAGCACTGACATCAATATAAAGCGGGTTCAAGAACAGTCTGCTCGACGGAGAATAAGGGCTACAATGCAGGGGATTATGAGGAAATAAAGCGTGTAGTGGGTTGAGACCGATACAGGTCGCCCCAATCCCGGCCAGCGCCGTCGTCAACTTCCCCAAGGTAGTGAAATCACCGATTCCCCAGTCATTTTCCGAACGGAGAGCATAAAGATGGCAGGCCACGCCCCAGCGCCGCTCATCGGCTAGGAACCATGCAGGCATGTATGACATAGTGGGAGCAATGACTACCATTCCATGTGCAGATATACTGTTTATATTAATAATAAGATGATAATATCCATCACTAATATCTTCTGGAAGTGGCATATCTAGACGTACAACCTTAGTGCTGTATATTATTCGACTATCACTCTCCGATAGAGTACCGGGTTGGAGCTTTCCGCTCACGACACGGCCATCCTCAGCTGTGAGACTCCAAACAATTGGCTGCATGGCCACGTCGGCTGGCAGATTCAGCGGCACAGTCATAGGCTGACCGCGGCGAATGACGGTGACGAACTGCAGCCAACGCCGCCACGTTCGTTCCTCGAGAGCCTGCAGGTATTCCGCAGCGGCATCGTTTGCCTCTCCTAGCGGTAACCCCATGGCAGCTATCATCAACCGCTTAGTGTCTTCGCTGGTCTCGTTGCGATGGCCGAAGATGTCCCAGTAAACAGGTTCGATTCCAACCAGTTCGGCAAGCCGACTCAAGGTTTCGCTTTTATCCATGATCGCTTCCTCTTAGGCTTCTGCATCCTGGCCTTGAGCCATACCTTGTGCCGCTGTTGGGAATAAGCAGGAGTATACTGTCGGAAACGGTCTAGGGCTGTCCTGCTGACGGCACGGTGTGGGCGGGCATCCTCACCATCCTCAACGACACTTTGCTGATGATCGCGGATCAGGAGCACGAACGAACGCGGCTCCAATGGGTAGAAACTGGAGGCAACAAAGGTTTCCGCTGACCCTGCGAGACCAGGCCTGGCAGTGTCAAACACACGACTCCACCGCTGGCCATAAGAACCAGAAGGCAGACGAAAGTCGACAGGGCCGTCATGGGCGTTCATCAGAATAATGAAACGCTCATTAGCGATGAGATCAGCGCTCGTCACAGTGCTGCCGAGGTGAAATCCGAAGCAGCGAATGAAAGGAACACGCCATTCCTCCGCCTTCATCTCACAGCCATTCGTACTTAACCAGGTCACATCCTTTAAACTAAGGTGTGGCACTACCGTGCCCGTGAAGAAAGAGGTGCGTCGAAATACAGCATATCTGCGGCGCAAGCTGAGCAACATCCGCGTAAAGTCCAACAGTGCGCAATCCTCTGCTCTAGTTAGGGACCAATCCACCCAGCTGACGGGATTGTCTTGGCAATATGCGTTGTTGTTGCCATGCTGAGTACGGCCCATTTCATCGCCAGCCACCAACATCGGTACACCCTGGGATAAAAGAAGTGTTGCTAACATGTTTTTCTTTTGACGCTGACGCAGAGCATTGATACGCGGGTCAGCAGTTTCACCCTCAATGCCGCAATGCCAGCTCAGGTTATTATCGGTGCCGTCTTGGTTGTCTTCGTTGTTAGCCTCATTATGCTTGACACTATAGCTGACGAGGTCATGCAAGGTGAAGCCATCATGAGCGGTGATAAAATTAATGCTGGCCTGGGGACGGCGACCATCGTGGCCGAAAAGATCGGAGGAGCCAGTCAGGCGAGTCGCGAGGTCGCTGACGAGACCATAATCCCCTCGCCAGAAACCGCGTACCGTGTTGCGAAAGCGGTCGTTCCACTCCGCCCAACCAGGAGGAAAACGTCCTACCTGGTAGCCGCCTAAGCCGAGATCCCACGGTTCAGCAATTAATTTTGCCCTGGACAGGACGGGATCTTGGCTTACAGCCGCTAAAAACGGGCACTCAGGGTGGTAACCATTCGGCAGTCGTGCTAGGGACAGGGCAAGATCGAAACGGAAGCCATCCACCCCCATTTCAGTAACCCAATAGCGCAGACAATCCGTTACCATCTGCATGACCCGCGGATGTGGTACGTTCAATGTGTTGCCGCAGCCAGTGTGATCCATGTAGTAACGGGCGTTGTCGTGAACGGTCAGGTAATAACTCAGATTGTCGATCCCCCTCAGAGAAAGAGTCGGCCCGAGGTGATTCCCTTCGGCTGTGTGGTTGAAGACCACGTCAAGAATCACTTCGATTCCAGCTTCATGAAAGCGACGGACCATTAATTGGAACTCATCGACGCCTGTCTCAGCCATGTAACCAGAGTGGGAGGCAAAGAACGCATAAGGATTATAGCCCCAGTAGTTGCTGAGTCCCTTGCCAATAAGATGTTGCTCATCCAAGAAGGGAAATACCGGTAACAGTTCAATAGCAGTGATTCCTAAGCTTTGCAGGTGCCGTAGAATTGGTTCTGAAGCTAGACCAGTATAAGTACCGCGCTGACTCTCTGGTATCTGCGGATGGCGCCGCGACAAACCAGCCACGTGAGCTTCGTAGAGAATAGTTTGGCTCCATGGCGTGCATGGCCTATGATGCTCCTCCCATGGCGATGGCATAGCCGTCACTACTGCTTTAGCCATATAACGGGCGCTATCTCGGCGGTCGAACGACATGTCCTTGTGCAGACTGTCTGTTCGATAACCGAATAGAGCATCATGCCAGTGAATACGGCCAGCAATAGCACGGGCATAAGGGTCGAGCAGTAATTTATTGCCGTTGAAGCGCTGCCCCTTCGCAGGCTCATAGGGGCCGTAAACCCTATACCCGTAAAGCTGGCCTGGCCTACACTCGGGCAGACGAGCGTGCCAGATCTGGTCTGTATACTCCAACAACGGTATCCGTGCTTGCTCGTGCCGTCCACTGGAGTCAAAAAGACACAGCTCGACCCGCTCAGCATGGGCTGAGAATAAGGCGAAATTGACACCACCTCCATCCCAGGTTGCTCCCAGAGGATAGGGAGCTCCCGGCCAAACCGTCCAACCGGAACCTTTAGCCATGCCCTCCCCCTGTTCAGGCCGCTGGCTTAAAAATCACTGCCCCAAGAGGCGGCAGAATGAGAGACATAGAACACGGTTGACTATGCATTGGAGCGGGGTCTGACATCACAGCACCAGCATTCCCGACGTTGCTGCCTCCGTACACAGCAGCGTCAGAATTGAATATTTCCTTGTATACTGCATGTGTTGGTACACCAATGCGATAGTGATACCGTACCACCGGTGTGAAATTGCACACTACAACCACGAAATCCTCTGGATTGAGTCCCCGCCGTACATAAGACAGGGTACTCTGGTCGTGGTCGTGACAATCGATCCATAGGAACCCCTCCCGCTCGTTGTCTACGTTGTCTAGCTGGTGCAGGGCAGAATGGTGGCGGCAAAGGGTATTTAAGTCACGTAAACAGTTCTGTGCGCCTTTGTGAATAGGGTATTGCAGCAGGTGCCAACCCAGACTGTCATCGTGATTCCATTCCGATGTCTGACCAAACTCCGATCCCATGAATAAGAGCTTTTTCCCTGGTTGTGTGTACATGAAGGCAAAGTAGAGCCGCAGGTTAGCGAATTTTCTCCACTCATCACCAGGCATCTTACTCACAAGAGACCCCTTGCCGTGCACGACCTCATCGTGGGAGATGGCGAGGATAAAATTCTCGTGAAAAGCGTATAGAAGACCAAATGTCAGATCATCGTGGTGAAAGCGTCGATGGACTGGGTCTTTTGATATATATCTCAACGTGTCATGCATCCAGCCCATATTCCACTTATAGCCAAAACCAAGCCCACCCAGATAAGTGGGGCGTGATACCATAGGCCATGCTGTTGATTCTTCAGCACAGGTAAAAGCCCCAGAGTGCTGGGCATAGACTACTTCATTGACACGCTTCAGAAAGCTGATAGCCGCTAAATTCTCCTTCCCACCGTACTCATTTGGTATCCACTCCCCAGAAGAACGACTGTAATCAAGATAGATCATTGACGCCACGGCATCCACGCGCAGCCCATCGATGTGGTATTGATCAAGCCAGAACAGAGCGTTTGAGAGAAGGAAATTCTGCACCTCAGAGCGGTCGTAGTTGTAGACGAGTGTCCCCCAGTCGCTATGCCGCCCCTGACGAGGGTCCATGTGTTCGTACAGATGGGTGCCATCAAAGAAACCAAGACCATGGGCGTCCTCCGGGAAATGGCCTGGCACCCAGTCTAAAATAACGCCAATATTTGCTTCGTGGCATCTGTTAACAAAATAGCGAAAATCATCTGGCTCGCCCAGACGGCTGGTCGGCGCAAAGAGGGCGATGGGTTGATAACCCCACGACCCCACAAATGGATGTTCGTTTACTGGCAGCAACTCAATGTGAGTGTAGCCCATGTCCTTGACGTAGTCGACCAGCTCTTCGGCTAGCTCCCGATAGCTCAACGACCGGAATCCTTGTTCTGGATTGCGCCGCCACGACATGAGATGTACTTCGTATATGCAAATCGGATGTGTATTAGCACTAGTAGAAGAGCGATTTTTCATCCATTCATCGTCTGTCCACCGAAAGCAGGATTCGTAAACACGCGAAGCCGTACGTGGCGGTACCTCGCACCAAAAGGCATACGGGTCAGCCTTCGCTGGTATCAGATTGCCATGAGGGCCACGGATTTCAAACTTGTAATTGGTGCCGATACCAATACACGGCACAAAGAGATCCCACACACCGCAAGAGTGGTGAACGCGCATCGGGTGACGCCGACCGTCCCATTCATTGAAATCACCGATTACACTGACACGCCGTGCGTTAGGTGCCCAAACAGCGAAGGCCACCCCCTGGACACCATCTATTTCCATCAGATGGGCACCAAGCTTCTCGTAGCTGCGCAGGTGGGTACCTTCTGCTAGCAGGTACTGATCAATCTCACCTAACACTGGCGGGAATCGATAAGTATCCTCAATGTCAGTGGCACCCCCATCCCAGAAATGCAAACGCAACTTATATGCGAATCTTTCTGTAGCCTCAGGAAACAGAGCAACGAAAAATCCCTGCTCGTGGATTTGTTCCATAGGCGCCAGCACTGTCCCCGCCATATCAACAACATCAAGACGCAGGGCATGTGGCAAGAAAGCTCGGATGACCATCCCCACGTCGGGCTCGGCAGAATGAATGCCGAGAATGGAGAACGGATCTGCATGGTCTGAATTCATGAGACCCAGAACCGCTCCGTCGATTGCTTGGTAATTCATTGATGCTACCCTCTGTTTTGCAGCCAGGCGCCTGAGCCTGAAGATAGCGGGAATCCATTACCTACTACTTTCTAGGGCATGCATCTCCGGCTACCACCAAACTGTCAGCTCCTCTGAACCGCTACCCATGTCACAGCCGAACCGTGCCCATACCTCCAACCTCTTTGGCCACAACCTACCCCTGCCCGCTGCAGCAGCCCCCCACAAGAAGACCAGCCTACTATGGTCAACGATCATCAACGACACGCCGTTACTTTTTAGACCTTTTTAGAAGACCGTGCCTTGCGTGGTACGGATACAGTCGGTGCTATTTTAGTTTTTATTTCGTTCTTTCCCCCTGTCTTGCCGCGGTCTCCTGGCTTCACGGCAGTTTCCGTATCGATACTGGTTCTAGACGTGGGCACAGATGTGGTTTGCGGCGGAGACTGTACCTGTGCAGCCGCCTGTTCAGCGGCGATCTGGACTTCAGCTTTGAACCAGTACTCCATATCACGACCATGCTCACACCCTGCCGCTTCCCATAGTTGGTAGGCGCGTTCACGGACGCGCTGAATAAATTCCGTTCCCATCCTGTTTGCTTCCATGCTATTGTGTCTGCACACGCGGAGTGCGCACTTTGTCCGAAACGGTGGCTCGTCTGCAAGACTCAGTTCGTGAGGTGGCCTGGCGTAAAGCGGAATTGCCGGCCGGCATTGGTTTGCAGCTACTGCTTTGCAACTGTTCCCCTTACTGCTCGGACCGAATCGAGATCCCGCTGCCTAGGAATCACAGGATCTCCTGCTAGGCGTTCCCTAGCCCCTCGTAATCGCAGAACCCCTTCGAAAGGGGATGGACAGCAAGGCTGCCAGCTAAGGCTACCAGCTAATGAATGGGTTGAGACAATCAAAGATGTAAAGCGCCTGCCCCTACTGCTAATGCAGCCTCACGCACAGCCTCTGCCAGTGAGGGGTGGGCATGACTCGTCCGGGCAATATCCTCAGCAGAAGTAGAAAACTCCGCCCCAAGTACTATTTCTGCAATGAGTTCCCCAGCCTGCGGGCCAATGATATGCGCCCCCAATAGCCTATCTGTGTAGGCATCCACTAGAATCTTGACAAAACCATCGCTCTCACCACTGCAATGAGCACGTGCATTTGCTGTAAAAGGAAACCTACCTACCTTGTAGGTAGTACCAGCCGCCTGCAAAGCCTCCTCATTCTGACCAACCGCCGCCACCTCAGGCCATGTATAGACCACTGACGGTATAGCCTCATAATTGACATACCCAGCCTGACCTGCAAGCCGTTCGGCAACAGCGATTCCTTCTTCTGCCGCCTTATGGGCAAGCATGGTGCCGCCTATCACGTCACCAATAGCATAGATACCGGCTGTACTGGTGCAAAAGTGATGATCAACGACAATGAATCCCTGGGCATTGCAGGTGACTCCTACCTCCGCTAGATTGAGGCCATCTGTGAAAGGCCGCCGCCCTACGGCAACCAGTACCGCATCGAAAGCGAGCTCCTCCATTCTACTACTTAACAGAGATTCTACTGTGAGTACTACAGATTTTTCTACTCTTTCCGCTACAGCAACCTTGTGGCGGAGTCGGAAAACCAAACCCTGCCGTTCCAGAAGGCGTTGCATATACTGACGTACTTCACCATCCATAGGAGGGAGAATATGATCGCAATATTCTATGACAGTGACGTGTGCCCCCAGCCGCTGCCACACTGACCCCAGTTCTAGCCCAATGGCCCCTGCTCCGATGATTGCGAGCCGCTTTGGCACAGCGGTTAAGGACAGGGCTCCTGTTGATGTCACGATGTGTTCTTCGTCAACAGGCACACCTGGCAGCCGGATTGGCTCTGCCCCTGTGGCAAGAACGAGAGCACCGGCTGTCAGGGTCCGTGTTCCAACCTGGACCCGCCCTGCCCCTAAGAGCTGACCACTCCCCACTACATGTTCGATCCCGTGCTTACGGAATAGCGTTGCGATACCCTTGGTAAGCCCTTCAACTGTCTTATTTTTGCGCGCCATCATGACCGCCAGATCCACAGTGAGACCATCGCCGCCACGAATCCCGTGTACTACGAAGGCATGCCTTGCAACATGGAACAAGTGCGAAGAGTGCAGCAGAGTCTTTGAAGGTATGCAGCCAATATTGAGACAAGTGCCTCCTAATGTCGCGCGCTTCTCAACACAGGCCACCTTTAGCCCAAGTTGCGCCGCCCGGAGGGCGCACACATACCCACCCGGCCCACTGCCTATGATGATGACATCGTAGGTCATATCCACCCGAACTCTCCTTGCAGCAACAAAGAGGAACAGAGAATGCTAGGGTCTCGAACACTCTTAACACAGAACCGTATCATTCTAATAGGGTTTCTGGCTGATTTCTAGTCAGCAATTGTGGCGAGCAGTGGAGATTACGTTATATTCTGTCAATAAGATACGATCCTATATCTTTTAGGAGAGATAAGAGATTACACTGACGTTTAAGTTTAATGATCGTTCTGTATAAAAACCTGTGCATTGATAGTCAGAGAGACAGAACTATCCTTTAAAGGCAAGGAAGTATCGTAATACTACAGATTCTGAATATATATGCTACCTCTACATACAACTCCAAAATCATTGGAGTGACTAGACGATGCCTACCTCTAGAACGGCTATAGGGTATGAGTGGGATGATTATGGAGGGCGAGAAAATTGGATTTGTGAGGAAGGGGCGGCATGCTTCAATCAAGCGTAAGGTTTTTCTAGTCAATTGGATTTTGCGATGCTTCACTCGACTGAGATAGAACAATACCTGACCGCAACGCTAGCCGGCATTAATTTGCCAATGTTGCCATGCTGTCATCGCGGTAAGGTCCGTGATAGCTTTGATCTTGCAGACGGTAGCCGGATCGTTGTTGTCACTGACCGGCTCAGCGTATTTGACAAAGTCATCGGCTGTATTCCCTTCAAGGGACAGATCCTTAATCAGACAGCCTTACACTGGTTCCAGAAGACAGCTGATATCGTCGCTAATCATGTGCGGGTTGTCATCGATCCTAATGTCGTCGTTGTTGAACGACTAGCCATGATTCCGATCGAAATAATCGTACGCGCCTACATGGCAGGCACTAGCAGAACCTCGCTCTGGACCTTATACAAGGCAGGGGCACGTACCCTCTATGGTCTCCACTTTCCAAACGGAATACGAGTAAACCATCAGTTGCCGCAACCTGTAATAACACCTACGACCAAAGGTGCAATGCACGACACACCGATATCGGCTGCTGATATCCTTGCACATGGCATGCTGTCGGCAGAACAGTGGGAACAGATTGCAGACGTTGCTATGCGCTTATTTGCTAGAGGTAGCGCGATCGCCCGTCGCCACGGCCTGATTCTAGCTGATACCAAGTACGAATTCGGCTTTACTGCTGACGGCCGGCTGATGGTAGCTGATGAAATACACACTCCAGACAGCAGCCGTTACTGGCTCTCTAACAGCTACGAGGACCGGCTGTCCAGGGAGCAGAATCCCGAGAGCTTAGATAAAGACTTCGCACGCTCATGGGTGATCGCTCGTTGTGATCCTTACCATCAGTCAATCCCCACTCTGCCGCCAGAAATGGCAGTTGCTTTCTCTCACCGCTACGTGAGTCTATACGAAACTGTCACTGGTCTAACATTCGTCCCCCCGCCGCTTCATCCCACCACATCTACACGAGTACAGGCGAGCATCAAACACTATTGCGCCACAGCCTCGCTCTGTCCTTCACTGTGCGCGGCGAGCAGCAAGAAGTAAATGGCGAAGCGAGATGAAAGGTAGGGCCCACCCACCACACTACTGTGTATCGCACCGCGCAGGTGCGAACAGCTACGCCATGACTCTCTGCCCGCACACGTTATGAATTTAACGAGAGGCCGCTCGGCGCAGGCGATCGTTAATTGCCCGTCCCAATCCGAGCAAGGGTACAGGGCTGATAGCAATGGCAGTGACATCCGATCGGTCCAAGGCTCGCAACATAAGGAACAAGTTAGCCGCAGCTTCTTCTAAATTAGCCGTCTGACTCAAGTTGAGTGTTGCCCCTGGCACCTGGCCAAACCCTAGCAACACCTCCCCCGGTCGAATATCGTGAGCGTTGAGTCGCAGTGGACGACTAGGTGCGTAATGACGGGTGAGCATACCAGGAGAGCGAGGCGCACATTCCGTCTCATTGCTGATTACTAGTGTACCAATGAGATATTCAATATCTTCGGTTGCGATTCCACCAGGACGTAACAATGTGGCATGTGGCCTAGAGAGATCAATCACAGTTGATTCGAGTCCCACACGACAGGTACCACCGTCCAAAATCATATCGATAGCTCCCGCCAGAGACTCAGCGACATGGGCAGCTGTTGTAGGACTCACCAGACCAGAAAGATTAGCACTGGGGGCAACAACTGGACAACCGACTGTGGTCAAGAGAGAGAGAGCTACCGGATGATCCGGCACACGCACGGCTAGAGTCTCTAATCCCGCCGTTGCTAACCGTGACACAGGACAATCAGATCGCTGATGCGCCACCAGAGTCAGCGGTCCAGGCCACAGGTGACTGGCTAGCACTCTCCCCCTTTCCTCTAAATCTACTAGAGCCGTTACTGCATCAAGCGATGCGACATGGACGATTAAAGGATTAAAGCATGGTCGACTCTTAGCAGCAAAGATGGCTGAGACAGCCTTATCATTCCTAGCATCACTCCCGAGACCGTAAACCGTTTCTGTCGGAAAGGCAACTAATCGTCCGTATCGAATGAGACGCGCTGCCTTTAATATACTATCTTTAGTAGCTATAACAATCTGATTACTTATATTACGAGTATTCATACTGTATCTCTCGCGCAATTGACAAAAACGCGTTGCATAATACTCATGCCTGGTGGATCCTTCCCCATCGCCGTGATGGGGATCAGGCCGATGCGGGCGTGGGTTGAGTGCCACGGAAATCAAGGCCTACTACCAGCATGAGCGTACCAGGTATATGTAGCGGCCCATGCAGAAGTGACAGAATATCACTAAATAAATAGCAATTTATATAGATCTTAATTACTTAGTTGTATAATCGAGAATATGGACAACGCATGTATATGCGTATGCAAAAGACCCAGAGATTCCTGCAGACTCCATGCATTCATATGCTCCTCTCAATGCAATCACATCAGAACACTGTGCCCTCCTTCCCAGTCTTTTCGCGTTATTTTCCGAGCTTCAGGCGCATAGCGATAGCTCTTGAAGGCATTCCGCACAGCAGCCCTCTATGGGGGCGTAACGCTATCGACACTGCATATAGACTGTGGACGTAGGAATCTGAAGGGCTATGACTCATTCCAAGAGAGCGGCAGGTGCAGGCAGGGAGATGATATGGCGTCAGTTTTCCCTAGCCGGAAACCGAACCATCGTAGCCAAGTCTGCCGCCGTACCTATTATGAGTAACAGTAAGCAGCTTGATGAAAGGGAGCAGCTCTCCTATAGTTAGGATGCCCTCGTTCATCTTGATGATCATGAATATGTCAGGCTTCCGCCATAGACACCTTCTCGGCATCCAAGGTCTGACTCCGGTCGAGATCGAGTCACTGCTTAACTTAGCAGACAGCTATGTCGCTCATAATCGTGATACCGATAAGAAGAAAGATCTGTTGCGTGGTTCCACAGTCACGAACCTTTTCTTTGAGCACTCGACTCGCACCCGTACTTCGTTCGAATTGGCTGGCAAGCGTCTGGGTGCTGACGTCATCAACATGACAATCTCGACTAGTGCTGTGCACAAAGGCGAAACCCTGATTGACACGGCTGTGACCTTAAATGCCATGCATCTTGATGTACTGGTCGTGCGCCATCCTGCTTCAGGAGCCGTGAAGCTTCTGGCTGAAAAAGTAAACTGTGCTGTCATCAATGGAGGGGATGGCACCCATGAACACCCGACCCAGGCATTGCTAGACGCTCTTACTATTCGCCGCCGCAAGGGCAGACTCTCTGGGCTTATAGTGGCCATATGCGGCGATATTCTGCACAGTCGGGTTGCCCGTTCTAACATCTGTCTGCTTAACATCATGGGAGCGCAGGTACGAGTCGTCGCACCGAAAACCCTGCTACCCGCTGGCATTGAGGAATTAGGAGTTGAGCTGCATCACGACATGCGAACAGGCCTGCGTGGAGTGGACATCGTAATGATGTTAAGAGTCCAAAAGGAACGCATGAGTGGCAACTTTATTCCTTCCATACGGGAGTATTTTTATTTCTTTGGTCTGGACTACGCCAAACTGGCTGTGGTGAAACCTGACGCCCTTATCATGCATCCTGGCCCCATGAATCGCGGATTTGAGATTGATTCAGACGTCGCTGATGATGTTGAGCGCAGTGTCATCCGTGAGCAGGTAGAAATGGGTGTTGCCGTGCGCATGGCTGTGCTTGATGTGCTGGTTCGCAATTAAACGGAGAAACACTGATGTCAGTGCCTATCCCTGGTAGCGTTTCCTACATCAAAGCCAGACTCCTGGATCCTGCAACGGGCTTTGACGGGCCAGGAGGCGTTTTATCTGATGGTGAGCGCATTGTGGACTTTGGCCAAGGGCTCTACCAGCCTGAATCTCTACCTGAAGGTACCAGAATAGTAGACTGTTGTGGACACTGTCTCTCCCCAGGCTTGGTTGATATCCGCATGCAATTGCGCGAGCCTGGATATGAATACAAGGAGTCTGTGCGGGGTGCCTGCTGGGCTGCTGTCAAAGGTGGTGTCACCTCGATGGTCTGCCTACCCAACACCCTCCCTGTGATCGACGATGTTGCAACGGTCGAGTTCGTGGCACGCCGGGCCCGATTAATTGGCCTGACTAAGGTCTACGCCTACGGTGCGGCTACTAAGGGCCTCCAGGGTATGGAACTGGCGGAAATGGGCCTGCTAGCAAAAGCGGGTGCCGTTGGATTCACGGATGGGATTTCTCCCATCGCTGATGCCCTGGTTATGCGCCGTGCCTTGTCTTATGCCGCTACCTTTGGTCTGACAATCGTTCAGCACCCTGAGGAGCCATCTCTGGCAGCAGGAGGTGTGATGAACGAGGGCAAGGTTGCTACCCGTCTGGGCTTAGCCGGTATTCCCGCTTGTGCAGAATCCATCCTGCTGGCCCGTGATCTACGTTTGGTAGAATTAACCGGAAGTCGCTACCATGCGGCTCATATCTCGACTGCTGAGGGGCTTGAAACTCTCCGCCGAGCGAAAGACAAGGGATTACCAGTCAGCTGTGATACAGCGCCCTTTTACTTTGCCTTGAATGAACTCGCTGTCAACGATTATCGTACTTTTGCTAAGCTGTCGCCGCCGCTGCGGTGTGAAACAGACCGGCAAGCGATAGTGGAAGGTTTGTGCCTGGGCTTGATCGATGCCATCGTTTCTGATCACGCACCGCAGGACCAGGACTCAAAACGTCGACCGTTTGCTCAGGCCGCATTTGGTGGTGTGGGCCTTGAAACGCTACTTGCGGTTACACTAGAACTTTACCACAATGGTCACTTGAGCCTGCTTGCGGCCTTGCAGTTGGTGACCTCAGGACCGGCTAGCCTGCTGGGGTTGGAAGCAGGACGTCTCACGCGGGGAGGAGCCGCAGATCTTGTGTTGTTTACGCCGGACACAGCCTGGATAGTGGTAGCCGATGCGTTGGGTAGCAAGTCAAAGAATTCCCCTTTTGATGATCGTCCAGTACAGGGCAGAGTGTTACGCACAGTGATAGATGGGCGCACGGTCTTCTCTGCAGCATCTGAAGAGAGTCCAAAAGAACGGCTATGGACATCGGTATGATCCATTTGCTTGCTGCAATAGGTGGTTATCTGCTGGGAGCAGTGCCTTTTGGGCTGGTGTTAACTCGGCTAGTCGGCATACGCGATATTCGCATCATAGGGTCTGGTAACATTGGTGCTACTAATGTCCTACGCACTGGGCGCAAAGACCTCGCCCTGGTTACCCTGTTGCTTGATGCTGGCAAGGGTGTTATGGCGGTCTTGCTTGCAGTTCTATTCTTTCCGGATCAGGCCCGCGCGGCATCCTTGGCGGCAGGATCTTTTGCCGTTATCGGACATAACTTCCCCCTCTGGTTGCGTTTCAGAGGTGGCAAGGGTGTCGCTACCACCCTTGGGGTGCTACTCGCGACGGTCTGGCCGGTGGGTTTATTGTCCAGTTTGACTTGGCTTGGGATAGCGGCGATCTTCCGCTATTCCTCGCTCGCAGCCTTGTTCTCCCTAACGCTTGCGCCTGTTTATGCACCGATCTTTGCTGACCGTGAAACTGTTGTGGTGTTTGCTGGACTAGCAGCCTTGGGCTGGTCACGCCATCAAGCTAATCTTCGTCGCCTGATGACTGGCATGGAACCGCCCTTTGGTGAAAGGGGGGCGGAAGGGCAGTCAGGGGAGAAGTGAAGAGCCAGCACGAGTCACAGGCTCTTCCCCCCATTTCTCACAATTCTGCCTCCATCACGATATAGCCGCACGGACACTCTGCAGCACAAACGCCACAACCCTTACAGTATTCATAGTCAAATACATAGTGTGACCCGTCCTTTGCCAGCGCTACTGTCTTGACGACAGCATTGTCGGGGCAGAAAGTCCAGCAATTATCGCAGGCAAGACAGCTTCCGCAAGAAAAACAGCGGTTAGATTCCTGGGTGATGGCCGCACTTGACAGTGGCCTGTCAATTTCTGCAGTATCTGTCCGCTCTGCTACGGACAAGGTGGGCTCTTCTACCCGTTTTGCAGGTTCGAAATAGCTAAGATTGATGCGGTTAAAATCAATGACTGCACGTGACACCACCTCTGGATCATCACCCTGACGGATATAGGCATCAATTGCTGCCGCCGCTAGTCGGCCATCTCCAACGGCAGCTGACACTGTGCCTCTGTCGCCACGCGCGTCGCCGCCCACAAAGAGCCCCGGCGCATGGTCCAAACGGCCGAATAGGTTACCTGGCCGCAGGTAATCGCTGCCCCCCAACAGCGTGCCCAGGCCGGTTGGATCGACACTTTCGCCAATGGCTGGGATGACCATATCAGCGTGTAGCAGAGTTTCTGTGCCCTCAAAGGCGATACGACCCGTCCGCCCACTTTTGGTTGGCAGCTTGCGTAAAGTCACCATCTCGACTCCGACTACCCGCGAGCCGCGGAACAGAAGTCGTTGGATGGTACGGTGTGGATGGATTGCAATGCCCTCCTCAATTGCCTGCTCTAGTTCACGTGGTACGATGTTGATAATATCATCTGGCTCAGTGTCTGGGCCTGGCAGACCAGAGGCAGTGATCAAATGAACTTCCTTGACACCAGCCCGCTTCATAGCCCGGCATAGGTCAACGGCTGTGTTGCCACCACCATGCACGATGACTGACCGTGGTGCTGGCAATGAGCCAACGGCAACCCACTCCTGCAGCAACTCCAGGGCGGTACGATGGTCCGTGGGAACAGCCCCATCAACACTCCACGCCTTGGCCTTCGCAGTGCCAGGCGCGAGAAACAATGCCCGATAATCACTGCGCAGTTCATCCAGATGTACGTCGACTCCTAATCGGGTCCTGCCGCGGAATTCGATACCGAGTGCTAGAATGCGGGCAATATCGGCGTCCAGCACGTCACGCGGCAAGCGGTTGATGGGAATCGCCGACCGCATCAAGCCGCCAGCCTCTGGTAAGGCGTCCAGCAAGGTGACCTGATAACCGCGACGGCGCAGATGATAGGCAGCACTAAGGCCAGCAGGGCCAGCTCCAATCACCGCTACTGTTGCCCCAGCACCACGTCCGAGATCCATCGGATATTCCCATCCGCGCTGACGCGCTTCATCCCCGAGAAAGCGTTCGATAGCATGAATAGCCAGTGGCTGATCAAAATGACCCCGATTGCAGGCCTGCTCACACGGATGCGGGCAGATGCGGCCGGTGATAGATGGTATAGGATTGATGTGGACGATGCTCTCCCACGCCTCGCGAGGGTGGTTTTCCTGGATCTTGGCAATATAAGCCTGGGGGTCTTCGCCGGCGGGACAGGCACTATGGCATGGAGCTGCCCAATGCTTGTGTAACGGTCTACTGGTACGCCACGTACCGGTTTTGAACTCAATGGATGTACCAGGTAGGGCATAACCGCCTCTGGTGAGCACTTGCATGGACTATCCTCCTTACGCCACAAGTCCGCCACGCCGGACAGTGTCGGCGCCTTCACTATCCAGAGGATCCATACCATCACCGCGGAGATTGAATTTTTCAATATTACGATCAGCTAAAGCTTGAAGATGCTCACGTTCTTCGCGCGCGCGTGGGTCATGAGAGAACAAGTGACGGAAACGATTCTGCAGCTTTAGGTATTCCGTGACTGATCGTGGATTGCGTAGTGGCATCACACCTGCCACTTCACCACGTTCAAACTCCACCACTGGAAACAGGCCTGTCTGCACGGCCAGACGCGCGACCGCAATGGTCACAGCCCCCTCATGACCCCAGCCCAGTGGGCACGGGCAATGCACCTGTAGAAAGGTTGGGCCATCTACCTCCATCGCACGGCGTACTTTGCGACGCAAGTCACGCGGATAGGCCACAGAGGCGCTGGCAGCGTAGGGAATGTGGTGAGAGGCAATGATACTGAGTAGGTCTTTCTTCAGATGCCGCTTTCCCATCCGTTCCTGCCCGGCAGGTGAAGTAGTGGTGGAAGCGGCGTGTGGTGTAGACCCTGACCGCTGTATACCGGTATTCATGTACGCTTCGTTATCGTAACATACATAGAACACGTTGTGCATGCGCTCTAGCATGCCTGAGAGAGCCTGGAAACCGATGTCGAAAGTCCCGCCATCTCCACCCTGAGCAATAACCTTTGTGGCCTTACCTTGATGCTTCATAGCGGCCTCGATCCCTGCAGCAATAGCAGCTGAATTTTCAAATAGGGAGTGAATCCATGGCACACGCCAGGCAGATTGTGGCCATGGTGAGGTAAAAATTTCAAGGCAGCCAGTGGCGTTGGTAAGAATTACGTCAGGCCCCGCCGCCTCCGCCACTAGGCGAGCACCAAGCGCCTCGCCGCAGCCCTGACAGGCACGATGGCCAGCTTCCAGACCGCGGAAGGCAGGCTGACGCTCGCGCAGCTCGGCGATGGCCGGTTCACTACGTTTACGAGTAAAAACCTTATCCATTCCGTGCTTTTCCTTCAGCTTGCTGCGAAGAACAGCCTTACGGGTCTCAATGTCGACAGCAGTATCATTTATGGTTGTTGTCATGCTGATCCTCCCTTAGCGGTCTTCCATCGGGAGCTTTTCCAGCTCCACATCGAAGATTTCAAACCACACGGGCTCAGTTACGCAGGCTACTGCCTCTATTAGACGGGGGTAGATCTCTATTGGTACATCGCGGCCGCCAAGGCCAACGGCATAGTTGTGAATCCTAGGGGGGGGGTCCATAGTCGTGGCTAGACTGCGTACTTCCATACCCACGATACCACCTGAGCCTGGGGCAACAGCACGTTCCAGAACTATTAGATCGCGAACTTCTTTAAGAGCTTCACGTAAGGCAATCACAGGTAGCGGACGATAAGCCCGTAGCTTGATTAATTTTACTGGCATCTGTTGTGGAAAGATCTGCATGCTTTCCTGTAAGGTAGAGCAAACGGATCCCATAGCAAGTATGGCAATTTCTGCATTAGTAGGACCAACAACGGACAATAGTCCTCCACAAGAACGGCCGATGATCTCCGCATAGTCACAATCAGCTGCTACAATCTCTTGCATTGATTGCAGCAGCGCTTGGTGTTGGGAATGACGTGACTCAGTGAAGAATAGCGGGTCAACACATGTACCAAGCGATAGCGGATTGCGCGAATCGAGCGCGCGATCGAACCGATAAGGCGGCAGGAAGTGGTCTACCTGTTCCTGGGTAGGTAGGTCAATTGGTTCCAGGGTGTGCGTGAGGACGAAACCATCTACACAGACCATCACTGGTACCTCCGTGCGCTCTGCAATGCGGAAAGCCTGGATAGTGGTATCGACTGCTTCCTGATTGTCGGCACAGTAGAGCTGAATCCAGCCAGCATCACGCACGGCCATAGAATCTTGCTGGTCGTTCCAGATGTTGAGTGGAGCACCAAGAGCGCGGTTAGCACAGGTGAGAACCATAGGAACACGGAGCCCGGAAATATTGTACAGCACCTCTCCCATCAACAGGATGCCCTGCGACGAACTAGCTGTGTAGGCCCGTGTACCAGCGGCGGCAGCCCCTAAGGCGACTGAAGCAGCAGAGAATTCACTTTCCACGCTGACTAGTTCACACTGTAGTTGGCCATCTGCAACCAGCTTTGAAATGTTCTCAACGATATGAGTCTGCGGTGTGATAGGATAGGCTGCGACAACTCCTGGGCGACACAACCCAACAGCGCGAGCAAGTGCCTGTGATCCTTCAAGTGCTGAGAGCATCGGCTATCTCCTTCCACGATCTGCTCGGCACTTGATTAGCTATCATGTCGACCAGCTTCAGATTCTTCGCAAGGACCTCATCTTTGAAACGAGACGACAGTGCTTTCACGAGTGCTTCCCTGGAGAGAAGGCCAGTCAGACTAGCAAAAGCCGATAACAGGGCAACGTTCGCCAGCGGTTTACCTGTGATTTGCAGGGCCAGATGGGTAGCTGCAAAAGCGACTACGGTCTTTCCGGTGTGACGCGACAATTCTTCAGAAGAACGGGAAGAGTTGACGAGCACTCCTCCGCGTTCCTGTAGGCCGTCCAAGACACCGGCCACGTTGAGGAGGCCAGGGTCTTGGATGATGAGGAAAGCAGGAGTGCGGACCTGCGATCGACGTAGGATAGGCCTCACGTCGATGCGTACAAAGGCCATCACTGGTGCCCCCCGGCGCTCCGCACCGAAATTCGGGAAGGCCTGGCAGTATCGCCCCACTTCGAAAGCCGCAGAGGCAAGCAGGTACGCTGCCACCACGTTCCCTTGACCTCCTCGGCCATGAATGCGAATTTCGATCATTGCTCTCCGTTCGTGTCGTGTAGTTGACTGTCGCTCTGCATGTAACTGTAATGGGCTCCGTATGTATTATGACGACGCTCTGACTCCCTTACCCCAGGGAGCGGAAGATAAAGGCTGCTTGTCTCTTTGCATAGGTGAAAATGCACAAGGAGTCACCTAAAGGGCCCAATCCTCAGGAGAGGGAGGAGTCCATAACCCAGAAGTAATAAGCGAGTTGTCTAAGATGGATATATGAGGGAGTGAGACTAGTTTCGAGATTCTAAAAATGCTGTACTGGTTGAGAGATTAGCGCCCATCTCAAGGCAGATCTAGGGATAATAGGGATAACGCAAGGTGCAAAATTTACAAGATTGGGAAAAAATCATCGCAAAGTTTTACAGAGAATGAGGAAATGATAGCCACTATCAGGACTGAATAGAAAATAATTTCAATTATCTGTACCCATAGCCTCTCTTGGAGATTGATCATCCTGTTAAGAAGCGCGCTTTGCCATAGATCCAACAGCCTCTGGAAGACCGCTCTATGCTTCATGCCCCACCTGAGAATCCCATTGCCCGTTTTCGTCAATGGCTGAGGGAGGCTGCACAGAAGGAAATCAATGACCCCGATGCTATGAGTCTCGCGACGGCCACACCCAATGGGCATCCCAGCGTGCGGATGGTCCTGCTGAAGGAAGTAGATGAGCGCGGATTCCTTTTCTATACTAACTTGGAAAGCCGCAAAGGAACAGAGCTGCGAGCTAACGCCCGTGCGGCGTTGTGTTTTCACTGGAAGACACTGCGTCGTCAGGTACGGGTGGAAGGAGTCACGGAACTCATTAGCCTGGCTGAAGCCGATGCCTACTTTGCCTCGCGCCCCCGTCTGAGTCAGATTGGTGCCTGGGCTTCACAGCAGTCGCGGCCACTGTCAGGTTTCCTAGAACTGGATCGTCGTGTGGCTGAGGTGGCGGCTCGCCATGTTCTGGGCCCTGTCCCACGCCCGCCATACTGGTCCGGGTTCCGGGTGGTGCCTGAAATGATAGAGTTCTGGCGCGATCGGCCGTTCCGGCTGCACGAGCGTTTCGTCTACCACAGACAGGGCTCAGATTGGCGGACAGAGCGCCTCTATCCCTGATTGAGCCCCTGCTGGGCGGCGGTCGCACCTCGCGGGTTAGAGCCAAGTACTCGCTTCTAGACTAGCTAGCTATCTTTCTTCATCCAGAAACAGTGTTCAGGGCCAGGGAAGGTGCGGGCACGTACTTCGTTGACATAGGCGGTGAATGCTTGTTTGGCTTCTATACCTAGATTGGCGAATCGCTTGACAAAACGAGGTTGAAACGCGTCGAACAGTCCCAGCATGTCTTCTGTGACCAGCACCTGCCCATCACAGGCCGGTGAGGCCCCAATACCTATGGTGGGCACCGGCACCCTTTCAGTAATACGGCGGCCAAGTGGCTCCATAACACCTTCAACCACGAGCGAGAAAACACCAGCTTCGGCAACAGCAATGGCATCGGCAACGATGGTAGCGGCTGAAGCCTCGTCACGTCCCTGGGTCCGAAAACCGCCCAGCGCGTGCACTGACTGTGGTAGCAGACCAACGTGCCCCATGACAGGGATACCACGCTGGACTAAAAAAGAGATGGTTTCAGCCATCTCATCACCGCCCTCCAGCTTGACGCCTGCACAACCTGTTGTTGCCATAACCTGGGCTGCTGTACGGAAGGCCGTCTGCGGGGATTCCTGATAGCTACCGAACGGCATATCGATGATGATGCAAGCGCGCCGACTAGCGCGGACCACAGCCGCTCCGTGGTTAATCATCATCTCAACAGTGACACCGAGCGTGGTTTCCATGCCGTAAATAACCATGCCAAGCGAATCGCCCACCAAGATAATATCCACTAGGGGGTCAAGCAAGCGTGCCATGGTTGCCGTATAGGCAGTAAGAACAGCAAGAGGGGCACCACCCTTGCGTTGACGGATGTCGTGGACGGTGATTCTCTTGACGTCGGCCCCAATACTCAAGACTGCTTCTCCCCGACCACATGAATGCCTCCCACCCTACGGCTATACGAAGCGCGCTAGAAGCGCAAAGGTACGGTCAGTTTCTCAGGGGGTCTAGGGGGGTCTCCAGAACGAGCGGAGGTTACTATCGGAAATGCACTTTTTACAGGTAAAAATAAAACTAATAATATCAAGTATATAATTTTTTTCATAAAATGATCTACTATAAGTAGATGATTCTTCTGTACTAGAAGCGCAGAGTTATCTCCTTAAGATAGAAACACATGTTATAACTAATAGTAAAAATCATATATTATGCGACAATATAACTATTAAATGTAAAACTATTGGATAGTCCCTGTAAAATAGAGAGTATGGGAAGCGTCCGATTCGGATTCTCTGCTCTTAGCACTCTCCCCGTCTACTCTATGCAGCAAGGTTGGGAATGATGGTCCAACTGTATTGATACTTTTACAAGACAATTATAGATAACAAATATGCCTTTGCTAGAATGACGAATCTGCAAGAGCTATGCCCTCTTTTGTTCTTTGCAATTTCTCTATCGTTGACAGGGGAGCTCACTGTGGCATACTGTTCTCTCTAGACGGACTAGACGGAGCGGGTGGCCTCGTGTCTCACCCTTGCGGCACTGCCATCCATTTGAGGAACTGAAAGGCAATGAAAACTTACGCAGCTAAGCCGGCTGAGATAACAAGGAAGTGGTTCGTCATAGACGCCAAGAACGTTATCCTCGGCCGCCTTGCTACTGAGGTGGCGAAGATACTGCGCGGCAAGCATAAGCCTATCTACTCACCGCATATTGATACTGGCGATCATGTGGTTGTTATCAACGCCGCGCGTGTTCAACTGACTGGTAATAAGCGTAAGGACAAACGATTCTACTGGCATACAGGGTATCCTGGAGGAATCAAGAGTCGCACTATGGAGCAGATCCTCTCTGGACTACACCCAGAGCGAGTGCTTCTCAAAGCGGTAGAGAGAATGATAAGTCGTTCTTCTCTTGGTAGAATTCAGATGCGCAAGCTACGCGTTTATGGGGATTCTTCCCATCCGCATGCCGCGCAGAGACCAGAGAATCTAGATATTGGTGCCTGTAATACAAAGAATAGAAGGAGCGCTTGAGCGTGGCAGAGGAAATAAAGTCTTTTGAAGATCTGCAAAGGACGGTTATTCCCCACGAGACTCTACAACGTGAACCAAGGGTTGACCCTTCTGGACGCAGTTATGCCACTGGAAAGCGCAAATGCGCTGTGGCACGTGTGTGGGTTCGGCATGGCAGCGGAAGAATGACTGTCAATGGGCGCACGCTAGGCGACTATTTCACACGCCCATCACTGCAAATGCGCGTGCATCAGCCTTTTGTGATGGTCAATCGCACAGACAAGTTCGACGTCATTTGCACGGTCAACGGTGGTGGATTATCAGGTCAGGCGGGAGCTGTTCGCCATGGTATTAGCAGGGCCTTAACTTACTTTGAGCCGGAGCTCCGGCCGATACTGAAAGTGAGTGGATTTCTTACACGCGATGCACGAGTAGTCGAACGTAAGAAATACGGCAAGGCCAAAGCCAGACGCAGCTTCCAGTTTTCAAAACGCTGACTCTGTGACGAGCAAGCAGCCAGAAATGAGCGATGGCAAGACACAGCGAGTCGCTGTCCTGGGGGCGAGCGGTTATGCAGGTTGTGAATTGGTGCGGCTGCTGGCTGGTCATTCTGCTGTGCGTTTGTGCGTACTCACTGCCGAGCGTCACGCAGGTCAGGCTATAGGCGAGGTGTTTCCGCATCTGGGGAGGTTGTCTTTGCCAGTCATGGTGAGTCTTGAGACGGTTAACTGGTACAGTCTAGACTTTGTATTCTGTGCGCTTCCGCATGGGATGACTCAGGAAGTCGTTGCCACCCTACCGGGCCATTTGAAGGTGATTGATTTATCAGCCGATTTGCGCTTTGCCGACGTCGAGACTTATGCTCAGTGGTACGGCCAAAGACACAAGGCACCAGAGCTACAAAAGGAAGTGGTTTACGGTCTGTCAGAGCTGGCGCGGCCGTCCATACGCACTGCCCGCGTGGTGGCGTGTCCAGGGTGTTACCCGACATCAGTACAATTGCCGCTCGTTCCTCTCCTCGCTGCTGGATTGATTGCAGCTGAGGGAATCGTCATCGATGCCAAGTCGGGAGTCTCCGGTGCTGGACGAGTGGTCAAAGAAGAATCTTTGTTCTGCGAGGTTACCGACGGTCTGCATGCCTATAGCATCGCTCATCATCGCCATGCCCCAGAGATTGAACAAGGTTTATCTTTAGCTGCAGGACGGCCGATCACCGTCACTTTCACACCGCACTTGGTGCCCATGAGCCGTGGTATCCTCTCTACTCTCTACGTTCGTCTTACCGGCAAGACCACAGCTGCTGACTTGCGCAACACCCTTGCCAAGTACTACGCCGGGGAGGCCTTTGTGAGAGTAGTCCCAGAAGGAATCGTCCCACATACGCATCATGTACGCGGTTCCAACTTCTGCTTAATTGGCGTGTTCGCCGATCGGGTACCTGGTCAAGCTATTTTATGTACGGTCCTTGATAACCTGCTGAAGGGCGCTGCTGGGCAGGCGGTGCAGAATTTCAATCTGATGACCGATCAGCCAGAAATCCTGGGGTTAGAACAGCAGCCACTGTTTCCGTAAGACGCGTGTGATACAGAGATCCAGGCTTAGCGACGCGTAGGGAGAACAACCTACAGCTCATGGGGCGGAAATACATGGCTAACAACGTTCTAGCGTGGCGTGGCGTACAGCCGCACATCCATGGCAGTGCTTTTGTTGCTCCAACTGCTACTGTCATCGGTAATACGACGATCGGACAGGACAGCTCTATATGGTTTGGCACTGTGGTCCGCGGCGATGTGCACGAGATTCGTATTGGTGCACGAACGAATATCCAAGATAACTCGGTCGTACATGTCACCGGCGGGAAGTATGGTACCTACATTGGTTCCGATATCACTATCGGTCACAGAGCGATCATTCACGCTTGTACTCTTGAGGATGGCTGCTTCATCGGTATGGGGGCGGTGGTCATGGATGGGGCAGTAGTCGAATCCTGTGCCATGGTTGCTGCCAATGCTATGATCACGCCCGGGAAACGAGTGAAAGCAGGAGAATTGTGGGCTGGGAGTCCAGCGCGGTCACTGCGGCCACTCTCCGCGGAGGAAATCAACGGATTCTCGCTTGTCACCAGCAAGTACATCGATTTACACAGGGAGTATCAAACTCTCCTGGGGATGGTGTAGGAAAAGAAGCTGCGCACCGCCAGGGAACTTACCAGCAGCCACTTACCCCCTAACCTTTGTGAACGCGGAGCTTATCGTCGAGATGGCTCAGGACTCGTGGTGAGACGAAGGATGAGATGTCCCCTCCCAGCCGAGCAATTTCCTTTACAAACCGTGAAGAGATGAATTGGCAGCGCTCGGAGGCGGTCAGAAATACTGTCTCGATGGTCGGAGCAATACGGGTATTCATAGCAGCCATCTGGAATTCGTATTCAAAATCCGAAACAGCCCGCAAGCCGCGGACGATAAGGCTAGCCCCGCACAAGCGTACAAAATCGACCAATAGAATGTTAAAAGAACGAACCTCGATTCGCGTGCCATTACCAGATGGCATGGTAGAAATCTCTCCACGAATCATGGCAACACGTTCAGCAAGTGGGAAGAGTGGCACTTTTCCGTCGTTGTCTGCAACAGCGATAATCAGATAGTCAACTACCTTTGTCGCACGCGTTATAATATCGAGATGACCACTTGTGATCGGGTCGAATGTACCCGGGTAGACCCCGATGCGCTCACCCATTACCTGCTCCTCTATCATCACCTCCTCCAGCCACTAAGGAGGCGCCATCTGGCACCGCTGCTCCATCTGGCACCGCTGCTCCATCTGGCACCGCTGCTCCATCTGGCACCGCTGCTCCCCTGGCAGCATTCCCCCCCCCGTTGGGGTTGATAAAAGCCCTACCAACGTCCGGCAGCCTGACAGCTGAAACCACCCGCTGATTTTCCCCAGTGCGGAACAGAGTGACTCCTTGCGTGGCACGGCGAGCGAGGCGTATACTGTCCACCGGTAGGCGGATGATTTGGCCGTTTTCTGCGATCATGACGATTTGATCATTGTCGCGCACTGGGAACGCCGCGATCGCCAGCCCGTTGCGACGGGTTGTTTCGATGTTGACGATCCCTTGCCCCCCGCGACCAGTCACCCGATATTCATAGGCAGAGGTCCGCTTACCGAAGCCATGTTCCGTAACGGTTAGAATGAATTCCTCATTGACTACCATGCGATCGTAGTCCGCGGCTAACAGCACAGGCTTTTCGCCCGTCGTCCCGTCTTCCTCCTCGCCGCGCCGTAGCCGCAGATAAGCAGAACGATGCTCCAGGGAAGAACCATTATGGCCTAGTACGGACATTGCAATCACTGTGTCTCCTTTTGTAAGCTTGATCCCTCGTACCCCGATGGATGTACGCCCCGCGAATACGCGCACGTCTGTCACGGGGAAACGGATGCACTTACCGTAGCGGGTAGATAAGAGGATGTCGTCATCTTCAGTACAAGGCAGGACACTAATCAAACTGTCTCCTGCATCGAACTTCATAGCGGTTTTGCCACTGGCCATGAGACTGGTAAAATCTGAGAGTAAGTTGCGCCGCACGTGACCAGAAGCTGTGGCAAACATGACATGCAAGTGGCCCCATGTTGTCTCGTCTTCTGGCAATGGCATAACGGCAGAGATGCTTTGTTTCTCCTGCAATGGCAAAAGGTTTACCATGGCTTTACCACGGCTTTGTGGTGTGCCATCCGGTAATTTATAAACCTTGAGCCTGTAGACAATACCAGCAGAGGAGAAGAATAGCACTGGGGCATGGGTACTAGCGACGAATACGCGACTGACAAAATCAGCCTCCTTTGTCACCATTCCGGTGCGTCCCTTACCACCACGGCGTTGGGCACGATAGGTGGAGAGGGGGACCCTTTTAATATAGCCGGTGTTGGTAACCGTTACCACCATGTCTTCCCGCTGGATGAGATCCTCGACGTCTTGTTCAAACTCGTTCTCCTCTATAGTGGTCCGGCGTGGGGTGTTGAAGTCCTCCTTAACTTGTACGAGTTCCTGGCGGAGGATGGTGTAAAGGTATGCTCGCGATGAGAGAATATTCAGATAGTTTTTGATCTGTTCTGTCATTTCACGCAGATCGGCATGCAGCCTGTGGTGCTCAAGCCCTGTTAGACGATGCAAGCGCAAATCTAGGATAGCACGGGCCTGAGTTTTAGATAAATGGTAGTGGTCGCCTACAACCGGACGGCCAGGTTCGTCGACAAGACGGATGAGAGGAGCGACATCAAGAACTGGCCAAGCGCGCGCGACTAACTGAGCATGAGCTGTCTGTTGGTCGAGGGTCGTACGGATCAGGGCGATCACATCGCTGAGATTTGCCAGTGCGATGGCCAGGCCAAGCAAGGTGTGTGCTCTCTCACGCGCTTTACTCAGTTTAAAGAGCGTGCGCCGGCGAATGACCTCCTCACGGAAAGTGATGAAAGCAGCGATGATCTCTTTCAGAGTCATCATCTCTGGCCTGCCAGCATTCAGAGCCAGGGTGTTAACACTGAAAGTAGTTTGCAATTGGCTAAAGCGGTATAGTTGGTTGAGTACTACCTCAGCAACGGCGTCACGCTTGATTTCTGCTACCACCCGTAGACCATGCCGATCGGACTCGTCACGTAGGTCCGCGATTCCCTCTATGCGCTTCTCACGCACTAGCGTGGCGATGACCTCGATCATGCGTGCCTTATTCACTTGATACGGAATTTCGGTAATGACAATAGCCCGACGGTCCTTGGGTAATTTCTCCACATGGCAACGGCCACGCACGATAATAGAACCACGCCCAGTAGCATAGGCGGCTCGTACGCCAATGCGACCTAGGATAGTGCCACCAGTCGGAAAATCCGGCGCCGGTACCAATTGCATCAATGCTTCTATGGAAATACACGGATCGTCAATGTAGGCACAGCAAGCGTCGATGATTTCCCCAAGATTATGGGGCGGCAGATTGGTGGCCATGCCTACAGCGATGCCACCTGCTCCGTTCACGAGGAGATTAGGAAAACGAGCTGGCAGGACTGTTGGCTCCCTGACTGTTTCGTCATAGTTAGGCTGAAAATCGACGGTATTCCTCTCAATATCGTCGAGCAGCACATGCGCAGAACGAGCCAGTCTGGCCTCAGTATAACGCATAGCGGCGGGTGAATCACCGTCCATAGAGCCAAAGTTACCCTGCCCATCCACTAACGGTAGGCGCATAGAAAAAGTCTGTGCCATGCGAACCATGGCATCATAAATGGCTGTATCTCCGTGCGGATGATATTTGCCCATCACTTCGCCGACGATGCGCGCTGACTTGCGAAATGGGCGGTCGTGACCGTAACCGCTTTCCTTCATCGCGAAAAGGATGCGCCTGTGCACAGGTTTCAAGCCATCACGGACATCGGGCAACGCTCGGCTGACGATCACGCTCATGGCATAATCGAGATACGAACGTTTCATCTCCTCTTCTATGGTCACGGATGCGATATCGAAAGCGGACAAAGGTGCGGTGCTACTCAAGGCCTTATGCTCGGAAAGATGTCATTGACAAGGCAGTGATGCCGTCCGTCATGGTACCGGATCTGGCGAAAATTTGCACGTGGGAACAAAAAAACTCTCACCTCTCATTTGAACCCCTCATGCGCTAACTCGCTTGCTCCAACACTTTATGACATGAATGCGCAGACGTTCGCACGAGCCTCTTGCATGGCCACGAGACTCCAGTCATTCGGAGTGCCCTCTCTTCTCGAGGGGAGTCACGGCTGATCGTCAGCAGGCAGCCTACTACCCTGCAGAACAGGATCTCTTTTACTGCAATATTGCTATGCAGACATGTCGGTGCGAAGAAGTAAACCGTAAAAGACGGTGGGGCAACAGTCTCAATCGGAGTTGCAAACAGCCTCTGCTCTTTCTCAGTGTGATGTGCCATGGCCTGATCCTATGTGCTCCTTAATTTATATGTGCTCCTGACTATATTGAGAAGATTATTCTGGACTCGTGAGGAAGCTTCCCTCAAGTCAAAGAATTGACGATGAGGATCGATTGTCGTATTCTCCTCTCTACAGCAAGTTCGGGCTGGTGTGATGTTTCTCTTGATAGACAATTACGATAGTTTTACATACAACCTATGGCACTATCTACGTGAGCAGGGCGCTGAGGTTGTCGTCAGACGCAATGACTCCGTTAGCGTGCTGGATGCTCTTGCTATAGCCTCACAAGGTGTAATTGTCTCTCCTGGTCCTTGTGATCCGGACCGGGCTGGAATCTGCTTAGATCTTCTTAGCCATGTGTGCGTGCCAACGTTGGGTGTATGTCTGGGACATCAGGCAATCGGCCAGGCCTTCGGCGGCAAGGTCATCCGGGCCCCTGTCCCCATGCATGGAAAAGTAAGCTCTATTTACCATACAGGCAGTTCTTTATTTGCGGGTCTGTCGAGTCCGTTTCAGGCGACACGTTACCACTCGCTGATCGTTGAGCGTTCGACCCTGCCAGCCTGCTTGGAGGTGACAGCGGCCACTGAAGACGGTTTAGTCATGGGCTTAGCCCACCGCACTCTGCCGATTTTTGGCGTCCAGTTCCATCCCGAGAGTGTTGCTTCCGCATATGGGCATGCTTTGATTGCCAACTTCCTTGCTCTAACCCATAGATGATGGGCTAAGAGCGAAGAAAGGCCATGCACTATGATCACACGAGCCACGAGCATGCAGGAACTGTTGCACCACCTTGCCACGGGTGTAACTTTGAATGAGACAGAAGCAGAAATGGCTTTCGAGGCTATCATATCTGGAAAGGCCACCACAGCCCAGATTAGTGCCTTTCTGATGGCACTACGGGTGCGGGGTGAGACTGTCGCGGAAATCACGGGTGCAGCACGAACCCTACGCGCCAAGGCGCTGACTCTTGCGGTGCCGTCAGAAGCCATCGATACCTGTGGGACGGGCGGTGATGCTACCTGTACATACAACATCTCCACTGCTGCTGCTTTGATCATCGCTGGATGCGGTATCCCAGTGGCGAAACATGGGAACAGAGCCTTGTCGTCTCGCTCCGGTTCGGCGGATGTGCTCGAAGCGCTTGGCGTCAAAATAGACGCCGACCTCGTGCTCATGAGCGAAGCGATGGCCAAGGCAAAAATCTGCTTTATGCTGGCTCCCAAACATCACGACACCATGCACAACGTTATGCCTGCTCGAGTAGAGCTTGGAATCCGTACTATTTTCAACCTGCTAGGACCACTGTCAAACCCCGCCGGAGTCCGCCGTCAGGTAGTAGGCGTCTACTCTGCTGATTGGTTACGGCCTATGGCAGAGGGACTTGGACGTCTTGGGGCGGAATGTGCTTGGGTAGTGCATGGCCACGACGGCCTAGATGAGATCACCACTACCGGCCCGACCGATATCGCCGAATACCGCAACGGTACTGTCCACACCTTTACCATCACACCCAGCTCAGCTGGACTAGCCGCGGCTCATCCTGAAGATCTCAAGGGTGGCGATGCCTCTTACAATGCGGCCGCGATCCGGGCATTACTCGATGGTGCTCTCGGTCCGTTTCGTGACATCGTTCTTCTGAATGCTGCCGCTGGTCTGATAGTAGCGGGCATAGCTAGCAATCTGCAGGAAGGTGTCATCCAGGCTACTGCTGCCGTGGATGACGGCCGGGCCAGAGCTACTCTAGAAAAGCTGGTCACAATAACTAACCTCGCATAGCGAGTGACGTGCCATACTCTTTTTGAAATCACCTCCTACGCCTCTCTTCAGACAGCCCGTTGAGAAGACTACACAGTGGGAAGCATGTGGGAGGGAAGAGGATCACAGGGACGTCTCAGCAGCGCTCCTATCCTCTGTTCTAGACTAGAGAAGCGCACGATGAGAGAGAGTATGGCTATTCCCCTCATCACTGCACTGGTACCCATTGAGTGCCCCTATACCAGTCCCTGTTCTTGACGCTGTGGGTTAGAGTCTCGTAACGTGGGACGGAGGACTAGGATCTTAGAGCTAGGAGGAGGTAGTCTTTGTAAGACGTAAGACAACTGCTGCCGTGGATGAGAGCAACCCTGAGTGTTTGCAGGGTTTTGCCCATGTGCACGGACAAACAAGGGAAAGCCATGAACAACGAGAATATGGTATCCGTCGGTGATTTCCCCACACCGAGCTATGAAGAATGGCGCAGCGCAGTCGACAAGGCCCTGAAGGGTGCCCCATTTGAAAAGAAGATGGTCAGTCAGACGTATGAAGGAATCTCTATTCCTCCCATTTATACCAGTAAGAATTGGCCAGCAGCGGGGGAGCCATCGGGCTTTCCGGGAAAACAACCGTTTACCCGCGGCTTCAGCGCTTGCGGGGTTGGTGCAGAAGGGTGGTGTATCCGTCAAGAACAGGCGGCGCCTGATTTGAAGGTTGCCAACGCTGCCATTCTCGCCGATCTCAAACACGGTACGACATCGTTCTTGATCCGTATCGATAAGGCAGCCAGGAGTGGCCTTGATCCCGATCAGGCAAATCCCGGTTTGATCGGTGTCGATGGTGTCATGGCATATGCACGCGCAGATTTCGATGCCCTCATGGACAGGGTCCAACTCGACCTGGTCCCTATCGCTCTGGCAGCCGGCAGTCAATTCCTAGGCACGGCGGCCATGCTAGCATCTCTGTGGCAGCAGCGCAAGGTCACGGGCAACGAGGCAAAGGGCGCCTTCAACGCTGATCCCTTAGGGACTCTGGCAGCGACGGGAACCCTGCCAGTGCCAGTAGAAATGGCTTTAGCACACATGGCAGACCTTGCAGCCTATACGGCTCTCCACTGGCCGAATGTCACCGCGGTTGGCGTTGATACTACACCGTATTACGATGCTGGCGCAACGGAGAGCCAAGATCTAGCTTGCGCCATGGCTACTGGCGTTGCTTATCTGCGGGCTATGACTGCGGCTGGTATGGAGGTCAACACGGCCTGCCATCAGATCGCGTTTACATTCCCGGTGGGCTGTGATTTCTTTCTATCAATGGCCAAGCTGCGTGCCGCCCGCAAGCTGTGGGCCCGTATTACCGAGTCGTGCACTGGAACCCCCACCGCTGCCCGCATCCACGCCAGGACTACTGAACGGATGCTGACCCGCTGTGACCCATGGGTCAATATGCTGCGTACCACTACTGCTGCCTTTGCTGCGGGTGTAGCCGGTGCTAACAGCATCACTGTGCTGCCGTTCGACCATGCCCTGGGCCACGCAGACGCTTTCTCGCGCCGTATTGCCCGCAACAGCCAGATCATTCTGCGCGAAGAATCCTCCTTAACCCGTGTCATCGATCCGGCTGGTGGCTCGTGGTATGTTGAAAGCCTGACCGATCAACTAGCCCATGCTGCGTGGGGGTTGTTCCAGGATATTGAAAAGGCTGGTGGCATGGCGATGGCTCTCCGCAGTGGTATCATCGCTGAAAAAATTGATGCCGTGCATGTGGTGCGTGAAAGGAACATAGCCCACCGTAAAGACCCGCTCACTGGCATATCCGAGTTTCCGAACATTGCTGAGCTTGTCCCAAGCCACCCTGATGTTGACCGCAAATCCCTCGCCGATCAGGCACGGGTAGCCCTGCCTGCTAATCGTGTTGAGGCAGCGAGAGCCCTGAGGGGCGCGGAACTTGGCAGTCTAACTGAAAGAGCAGTTGCAGCAGCAACTGATGGTGCTACAATAGGGAGTATTGCTGCTGCACTGGCCGCAGGTACTTCTAGTGGTGTCAGTCTCCAGTCTCTGCCCAGACACTGTCTCGCTGAATCCTTCGAAGCCCTGCGCAGTGCGGCGGCAGCTTACAAAACCAATACTGGTGCTTGGCCGACGATTTTCCTTGCCAATATTGGGCTCATTGCTGCCCACACCGGACGGGCTACCTATGCGAAGAACTTCTTCGAGGCTGGCGGTGTGAAAACGCTTACGAATAACGGCTTCACAGAAGCGAAAGCCTGTGCTGCTGCATTTCAAGACAGCGGCGCCCATATTGCCATCCTCTGTTCTTCCGATGCCCTCTATGAGAAATACGTGTCAACAATGGCCCCGGCTCTTAAGGCAGCTGGCTGTCAGTTTCTGTTCCTAGCTGGCAATCCAGGTGACAGAAAGGAGGGCTATCTGAAGGCCGGCGTAGATGATTTTATCTTTGTGGGCTGTGACGTTCTAGGGTCGCTGCGCACGACCCTCTCTCGCCTGGGAGTGACCCACTGATGACGCAGATTCCTGATTTTACGCAGATTCACCTTGAGCCCGGTCCAGGTAACGTGTTACCATCCCCAGATGAATTGGCGGCCTGGCAGCAGCGCTATCGGACTGAGACGGGCCAGAGACCCATGGCATGGACAACGCCAGAGCAGATCGATGTCAAGCCGCTGTACACAGCGGCTGACACAGCCGGGCTTGATCACTTAGACACCATGCCGGGTCTACCGCCATTTCTGCGTGGTCCATATCCGACTATGTACGTTGTACAGCCGTGGACGATTCGCCAGTATGCGGGGTTCTCCACGGCGGAAGACTCTAATGCCTTTTATCGCCGCAACTTGGCGGGAGGGCAAAAGGGATTATCAGTGGCCTTTGATCTCGCGACTCACCGCGGCTACGATTCTGATAATCCGCGCGTAGTGGGCGACGTTGGCATGGCAGGAGTCGCTATTGACTCGATCTATGACATGCGCACGCTGTTCGACAGGATTCCGCTTGATCAGATGAGCGTATCCATGACTATGAACGGTGCTGTCTTACCGGTCATGGCTCTCTACATCCACGCTGCTGAGGAACAAGGTGTTCCGTTCGATAAACTATCGGGCACCATTCAGAACGACATACTCAAGGAGTTTATGGTCCGTAACACCTATATCTACCCACCAAAACCGTCTATACGGATCATTTCAGATATCTTTGCTTTCACCGCTAGAAACATGCCGAAGTTCAACTCGATCTCAATATCCGGCTATCATATGCAAGAGGCTGGCGCGACTGCAGATTTGGAACTCGCTTACACACTCGCTGATGGGGTTGAGTACGTCCGTGCTGGCCTTGACGCTGGTCTGACCATCGATGCCTTTGCACCACGGTTGTCTTTCTTTTGGGCGATTGGCATGAACTTTTTCATGGAAATCGCCAAAATGCGTGCTGCGCGCATGCTGTGGGCGAAATTAATCCGGCAGTTTAGTCCACAGAATCCAAAGTCAATGTCACTCAGGGCTCACTCACAGACTTCAGGTTGGAGTCTGACAGCGCAGGATGTCTACAATAACGTCCCTCGCACCATCATTGAGGCGCTGGCCGCAACGCAGGGGCATACTCAGTCTCTACATACTAATTCGTTTGACGAAGCGCTCGCCCTGCCAACTGACTTCTCCGCTCGCATCGCCCGTAACACACAATTGTTTATTCAGCAAGAAAGCAAGACCTGCCGTGTGATTGACCCGTGGGGGGGCAGTTATTATGTAGAACGCCTCACCCATGATCTTGCCCAACGCGCCTGGATGCACATCACAGAGGTAGAACAGACTGGTGGCATGGCTAAGGCTATCGAGGCCGGCATTCCCAAGCTGCGTATTGAGGAGGCAGCAGCCAGGACTCAAGCGCGCATCGACTCTGGTCGTCAGACTGTGGTAGGCGTTAACAAATTCCTCTTAGAGGAAGAGGAAGCAATAGATGTACTAAAAGTAGATAATACGATAGTACGCTCTCGTCAAATTGAGAAAATCAACCGACTCAAAGAGGAGCGTGATCAGACTGTAGTGACACAGAGACTCAATGCTCTGACTAAGGCAGCGGAGACAGACTCCGGCAACCTGCTAGAACTCGCTCTGGATGCCGCACGGGCGAAAGCAACTGTAGGTGAAATCAGTTATGCACTAGAAGCAGTTTTTGGTCGTCACAGAGCGGACATCCGCACGATTTCTGGTGTTTACCGAGGTGAGATTGGCACGCATTCTAATTCTGTTGGTAGAGTGCAGAATATGGTGGCAGAGTTCGAACGGCATGAAGGCCGTAGGCCGCGCATTCTTGTCGCCAAGATGGGACAGGACGGCCATGATCGTGGTCAAAAGGTCATTGCTTCCGCATTTGCAGACATGGGATTTGACGTGGACATTGGACCTCTGTTCCAGACACCTGCTGAGACTGCCAAACAGGCGGTGGAAAATGACGTTCATATCATTGGTGTCAGTTCTCTCGCTGCCGGCCACCTGACGCTAGTGCCAGATCTGCGGAAAGAGTTGCGAGAATTTGATCGTGAAGACGTTTTAATTGTGCTTGGAGGTGTCATTCCGCCACAGGATTACGACGCGTTGTACCAAGCAGGAGCAAAGGCTATCTTCGCACCTGGCACGGTGATCCCCGAGGCTGCTGTGGACTTGATGCACAAGCTAAACGAAACCCTTGGCTTTGAATCGCAGGTGGTATAAAGGCAGTGGATGTTTTACAACAGAGCGCAAATTATGCCGGTCGAGCTCATCGTAGAAAACTCGACGTATCGGAGTATGTAGAGGGTGTCCGCGCGGGGAGCTGCTCTATTCTCGGTCGTGCTATTACTATGGTGGAAAGCCGGAATGCAGAGCATCACCGTATGGCAGAGGAAATGATGCTGCGCCTCCTGCCTCACAGCGGACGGGCACATCGCGTCGGGATTACCGGTGTGCCGGGCGTAGGGAAGAGCACTTTTATTGAATCTCTGGGTACCATGCTCACAGGCAGTGGCTACAAAGTGGCTGTGCTGGCGGTTGATCCGTCTAGTACTCGCACTGGTGGTAGTATTCTAGGCGACAAGACACGCATGGAGAAGCTGTCTGTTGACACCAATGCCTTCATCCGTCCATCCCCTGCAGCAGGAACGCTCGGGGGCGTAGCTAGGAAAACTCGCGAGACTATGCTTCTCTGTGAAGCAGCCGGTTACGACGTGATTCTCGTGGAGACTGTTGGCGTCGGTCAGTCGGAAACGGTTGTGGCAGATATGGTCGATTTTTTTCTCGTCCTGATGCTGCCAGGCGCTGGCGATGAGCTCCAGGGTATTAAAAAGGGCGTTCTGGAAATCGCCGACATGATTGCTATCAATAAGGCGGATGGCGAGAACGAGAGACGAGCTCAGCTAGCGGCACGAGAATATTCCAACGCCATGCGCATTATGACCCCTGCTAGTCTTGTCTGGAAGCCACCGGTCGTCGTCTGTGCTGGTCTGACCGGTCAGGGGCTGAGGCCTCTATGGGAAGAGGTGCTTGCACACCGCCGTGTTCTGTCAGATAATGGCGAATGGCTAGAAAAAAGACAGCAACAGCAGATCCGCTGGATGTGGTCTATGCTTGATGACAAGCTCATGCGGATGTTGCATCATCACGAACAAGTGAAGGAAATGCTACCCAAGATAGAGCAAGATATTGTGCATAACCGCCTGAGTCCGTCTACTGCTGCGGAGCGTATTTTGGGGTTTTTTTTGGCAAAAAAATCATGACGGATTCCTCTAACGGTGAGCGTAGTTAGCGTATTCTACGAGACGCGACGGTGGGACTGTCGCATGGGGTGCTCCCCCGTCGCGCTTCTTTCCCTTCATAGTTTTTTTGTGCGCAACAGGCCCTGCCTGAGTGGTTGGTATGGCCATGGAGATGACGGATCAGGATCAAGGTGGGAGCCTGCCCTCGCTAGGCAGGGAGGGTCCCATCTTATGGGATGGCTGCATTAAGTAATGGAAGTAATGGATAAGCAGAAGATCTTGGAAGCCGCTGTGAGTCAGATTGAACGGGCCTTTGGTAAGGGGGCGATTATGCGCCTAGGAGCCCGTGACAGCGGAATGGAGGTCGAGACCATTCCTACAGGTTCCCTAGGGCTTGACATTGCTCTTGGCGTCGGTGGGTTACCACGGGGACGGATCGTCGAAATTTACGGTCCAGAGAGCTCAGGGAAGACGACGTTGGCTTTACATGTCATCTCTGAGGCCCAGAAACGGGGTGGTACTTGCGCCTTCATAGACGCGGAGCATGCCCTAGACGCCATATACGCCTGCAAGCTTGGGGTGAGTCTTGAGGAGCTACTCATCTCACAGCCCGATGCAGGTGAGCAAGGACTGGAAATTTGTGATATCTTAGTGCGATCAGGGGCAATCGACGTCGTGGTAGTCGATTCAGTAGCTGCCCTGGTGCCACGCGCTGAACTGGAAGGCGAGATGGGCGATAGCCATGTCGGTCTGCATGCCCGTCTGATGAGCCAGGCCCTACGCAAGCTCACCGCTTCCGTTGCTCGCTCCAATACGCTTGTCATCTTTATTAATCAGATTCGCATGAGGATTGGTGTGATATTTGGGAATCCTGAAACGACTACTGGAGGGAATGCCCTGAAGTTTTATGCATCTGTTCGTTTAGAAATACGCCGCATCGGTGCCATTAAGGATCGCGATGATGTGATTGGCAATCATACAAGAGTAAAAGTTGTAAAAAATAAAATAGCACCCCCTTTCAAAGTTGTAGATTTCGATATTATGTATGGCGAAGGAATATCGCAGAGTGGTGAACTACTGGACTTAGGTGTCAAAGCGGGCGTGCTTGAGAAAGCAGGCGCGTGGTTCTCTTATCATGCACAGCGCATCGGCCAAGGGCGTGAAAATGCCAAGAGCTTCCTGCGTACCAATCCACAGCTGAGTCAAGAGATCGGGGATGTCATCCGCGCCAATTCTGGCTTGTTATCGGCAGCACTCACTCCTCATCCGAGTGACCATACTGGTGAAGTGGCTGCTGAATCAGTTGACGATATGGGCGAGTAAGTTTCAAGCATGGAGACAAAACGGAGAGTGTGGCTAGACAGACAAGGCTGAAGAAGAGGTGTCATGTCTGTGGATGTATGTACAAGATTGAGTGATCTGTATGAATGAGAGGTGGTGATGGCTTACCTTGAGACAAGCGTATCGTGACTTCTTGTGGCACTTCGAGACGACTGTTCATCGACCTTCGGCTTTCGACAGAACAGGTGATTCAACAACGAGGGAAGGCGGACTGGCCCTGGCTATGCTGTCCAAGTGGAGATCAAGCGAGAAGTGGTTTGATAGCGAGAATGTAGAGGCGATGTACGTTAACCTCGATCATGCCGTCTTCGCCTATGCCAGCAAGAATAGTGTCACGCACCACAGCGTTCAGGTTAGCGAGAAATGTGTCGCCGACATCACGCTCATAGCAGGCTACGTTGAATAACGCTGCACCTGCCATAGATCGCAACAAGTTGAGGGCTTCCGTAGGCGTATGGCGCGTGGTTTCCAGCTCGATCCAGGCGTCGTGAACGTCAAAGCCGGTACCGTTGAGCAGGGCAACATATTCCCCAACAGTTGCCATGAAGAACATGGGGTCACGAAAGCTTCCAAAATCATCTCTCGTGCGCGAGTCAGTAGCAGCTGCTATCATAATGTCGCGCACCAGTGAGCACCACTGCCGAGTAGCTGGGGCTTGAGCCCCAAGCCAGCCCCCACGCCGTAAAGCCCGATGGCAGCCATCTACGACCCGTCCTGGACTGCTGAACCACTGTAAAGCTGAATTGCAGAAAATAACATTGAAGTTACGATCGAAATCAAGATTTTCTGCCATTTTAGATAGAAATATGATCCCGCTACCTTGAGCATGCCAGCGTGCCTGTGCGACCATGCCTGCTGACGCATCGACCCCGACCAGCTTGCCGTTAGTGCGGGTACGGATGCGGCGGGTCAGGTCGCCAGAGCCGCAACCGAGGTCAAGAACGAAATCCCGCGGCCCTATCGCTAGCATGTCAAGCAGACGCTCTCCAGAAGCCCGTTCCAGAATAGCCATGTGCTCATAATACGGTGCGAGACGTGAAAAGGCTGCACTAGTTTGTAACTCCGGGCTGTTGCTACCCTTGTGTTGAAAGGAACGATCGAGTGCCATGACCCCTCCCGATGTAACCAGGGATAACATTGCCCTCTTCTAGTCACGTCTAGGACCAGCCGGCTTGTGATAGAGGCACACGAGAGATGGGAAGGCTGTCCGAAATGGCTCTTCTCTTCTGCGGTGGATACCTGCCAGTTCCTTGTATCTAACCTTACACCTAGCGCATTTGGTACAAAGTGGCCACCGCTTTTAGCGCGGTTTCCGATTAGGTTGATTGGATTCTCCTGTAGCCTCTCCTCCCGCCCAGGGGATGCGGAGAGAACCAGCAAGAAACCGCAGGAGTCAGTAGTCCTGCGACACAGAGTGCGTTTCCGCAGCCTTATTCCTTATTCTGCAGCGTGCTCTCTAATATACTGCTAGTGCATGTTTCCCTTATCGCCGCTCGAATAGAGAGGGGATGGACGAAGACCCACGATCAAAAACAGACGTTGACAGGAGCGGCCACGAGCTTTATTGGCTACCTTTATTGGCTACCTATGCCGTCGTCATAATAATCTCACCATTGTCCTGCAACCTTCCACTAGATTGAGGCATCATGATGTTTGGCGCTGTTGCCCGGCGACTTTTCGGGTCCGCCAATGATCGTCTCATTAGAAGTCTGAACAAGACCATCCAGGCTATTACTACCTTGGAGCCAATGGTGCGAGAGCTGAACGATGATGGCCTGCGTGCTCGCACCAATGTCTTCCGTGCCCGTCTAGCCGCAGGGGCAAGGCCAGAGATTCTACTAGTCGAGGCTTTTGCCACCGTACGGGAAGCAGCCCTACGCACTTTGGGTCAGCGTCCTTTCGACGTGCAGCTTCTGGGTGGTCTCGTTCTGCACCAGGGCAAGATTGCCGAGATGAAAACTGGCGAGGGTAAGACCTTAGCAGCCACGCTGTCTGTTTATTTGAATGCATTATCCGGTCAGGGTGTGCATGTTGTAACGGCCAACGATTACCTGGCCAGCCGTGATGCAGAATGGATGGGACAGATTTACCGTTTTCTCGGACTGGCGGTAGGCGTCATCATCCATGGCATGAGCGACTCGGAACGGCGGGCCGCTTATGCTTGCGATGTTGTTTATGCCACCAATAACGAGCTGGGGTTTGACTATCTACGTGATAATATGAAATTCAATCTGGAAGATATGGTGCAACGCCCATTCCACTACGCTATTGTAGACGAGGTTGACAGTATCCTGATAGACGAGGCCCGTACGCCGCTCATTGTCTCGGGTCCATCAGAAGATTGCTTGGATCTCTATATTCAGGTTGACCAGCTGATCCCGCGCTTGGGAGCTGTCCATTTTGAAAAAGACGAAAAGGCTCGTGCTGTCACCCTGACAGAGGAAGGGGCAGAGTACATAGAAAAGTTGTTAACCCAGACCAATCTTCTGCGTGGTGAAGGGCTCTATGATGTTGGCAACCTATCGTTAGTCCACCATATCAATCAGGCTCTGCGGGCACACAAATTATTCACGCGTGACGTTGATTACATCGTCAAGGATGACAGGGTTATCATTATAGACGAATTCACTGGTCGTATGATGGAAGGGCGCCGCTACTCTGATGGCCTGCATCAGGCGCTGGAAGCGAAGGAAAAGGTGACGGTCCAGAACGAAAATCAGACTCTTGCCTCGATTACCTTTCAGAACTACTTCCGACTTTATCCTAAGCTAGCGGGTATGACTGGTACCGCCATGACAGAATCCAGCGAATTTCAGGAAATCTATGGCCTGGAGGTGGTGGCAATCCCGACCAATGTACCTGTTGTGCGCCAGGATATGCATGACGAAGTTTACCGCACCGCCCGTGAGAAATCCCAAGCGATTCTAAAGAACATCAAAGACTGTCACGCGCGCTGTCAGCCCGTGCTGGTAGGGACGACTTCCATCGAGAAATCTGAGCTCCTCGCCGGGAGGCTGCAGGCTGGTGGTATTCCACACAAGGTTCTGAATGCCCGCTATCACGAGCAGGAAGCCTATATTATCGCTGAGGCTGGCGTGCCAGGGGCCGTTACCATTGCCACAAACATGGCAGGCCGTGGCACTGATATCCAGCTTGGCGGCAACGCTGCTATGCGCCTGAAGCAAGACCTGGCTATCAGTCATGACAAAACGGTAACAGAAGCGCAGCACGACCACACAGCAAAAGTCTACCAGGAAGTCGCTGAACGCCGGCAGATAGCTATGGCGGCTGGTGGTTTGTTTGTGATTGGTACTGAGCGGCATGAGAGTCGCCGCATTGATAACCAATTGCGCGGTCGTAGTGGACGCCAGGGTGATCCAGGTGCCTCGCGGTTCTTCCTGTCTCTGGAAGACGATCTGATGCGCATCTTTGGCTCTGAACGTATGGACAAGATGCTGCAGACACTGGGCCTGCAGGAAGGCGAAGCCATTATCCATCCCTGGATTAATAAAGCCCTGGAAAAGGCTCAGCAAAAGGTTGAAGCACGCAATTTTGAAATCCGCAAGAATCTGCTGAAATTCGATGATGTGATGAATGACCAGCGCAAGGTTGTCTATGAACAACGGCGTGAGGTTATGACAGCCGCTGACGTGCACCAGACTATCGTCGATATGCGCAGCCAAGTTATCGATGATCTCTTCGCTCGCTTCACGCCCGAGCGGACCTTACCCGAGCAGTGGAACGCACAAGGATTGCATGAGGAATGCCTACGCGTACTGGGCCTGGACTTGCCGATGGCTGACTGGTGTAGCGAGGAAGGCATCACCGCGGGCGCAATCAGGAACCGCGTGACTGAGGCCTCCGATAGGTTGGTGGTGGAGAAGACGGCTCGTTTCGGTCTAGAGTTCCTGCGGAGGATTGAGAAGGGCGTGTTGCTGCAGGTACTTGACCAAATCTGGAAGGAACACCTGCTGACACTTGATCACCTGCGCCAGGGCATAGGGTTGCGCGCTTACGGCCAGCGTGACCCATTGAATGAGTATAAGCAAGAGTCCTTTGCTCTCTTCGAGCACATGCTGACACAGCTACGAGAACGTATCACAGCAATACTGTCCCACGTTACTTTCACCCTCCAGGAAGAAAAAGAGGCTTCTCAAATAGTGTTTGCCCTGCCTCCGCAAGAAGCAAGTCCTTTTTCTGCATCATACACTCCTACCACTCCTAGAGAGGATAAGTGGCAACGCACGCCTGTGGCAAGCACTCGTGGCAAAAAGAGCAAAATCCGGCGTAACGATCTATGCCCATGTGGCTCCGGTAGGAAATTCAAGCATTGCCACGGCTAAGTTGAGGCGTGGCAACGCTTGCGTGCTTGGAAGCGGCGAAGCCTACGGGTTGCTAGCCAGCCATTTACCACACGAACGCTGGTAAAATTGCCCGACAGCGCAAATCGTGGCGAGCGAGTAAGGTAGCCACTCGGCCTGGTTCCGCTTGTTCATTGTAACCGACCCCTAGTTCACCACCATGTACACCACAGGTTACAAGTGCAGAATCAATACCAGCATTCATCGCACCCGCAACGTCAGTTTCGAGTGTATCCCCAACCGCTAGCACCTTGCACCGGTCCGGCTGACCTAAACACTCCAGACACATATCATAAATAGCGGGATCGGGCTTGCCACGGTAGCTGACTCTGCCACCTAGCTCTTCATAGCGTGCTGCCAGGGCGCCAGCACACATTGCTCGCTGTCCTTCTCGAAGCACTACCACGTAGTCAGGATTAGCACACACCATGGGTAAATCGCGCTGCCGGCAGCGAAGTAGATATGTTTCATAATCTACTACGGTTTCATGGATGGCCCAGGGGCCAGTGTTGACCATGAAGGCGGCCTCTTCGGGTGTCGTTACCAACTCTACATCTAAAGACTCAAAGACACTGCGGTCGCGGTCGGGACCAAGGTGCCAGCAGTGTTGCCCTAGAGCAGCATAAAAAGGATCACGGCGGCTGCGCATTTCAAAGTTAACAGCCTCTCCTGAGGACATAATCTCGCTGTAGAGAGAACGGTGTAGACCCATACGCTGCATCCCTTGGACCAAGTCACGGGTGCGTCTTGGCGCATTAGACAACAAGATGGTCGGTTTACCGGTTTTTTGGAACTGTTGTAGCGTCTCAACGGCGTGTGGATAAGCAGCGGCCCCGTCATGTAGCACCCCCCACAGGTCGATGATGAAGGCATCGTAGTGCCTAACTAAGGCAGACAGGCCAGACAGGGTAGCAAAATCAGGGGGGACCATATCTACACGCTATTACTGTTGTCGTTACCCGGAAGCACTTCACTGACCCCAGTGCCCACTGCTTCGGACACCGTGCGATAACCATGATCTCGTAATAACTGTGCTAATTCCTTTTTTATTCTCCTCACAATACCTGGTCCCTCATAAATCATCGCAGTATACACTTGTACCAGCGAGGCACCGGCCTTGATCTTCGCAAGAGCATCAGCACCGGAAAAGACACCTCCGACTCCAATCAGCGGGAGTTTTCCCTTGGTCAGCTGATACATCTCAGCGAGCACTGCGGTAGAAGCGGAGAAAAGCGGTCTGCCAGATAAGCCACCTCTTTCCGCTCGCGCACAGGCCCGTATGTTTAATGGGCGGGCAAGGGTAGTGTTAGTGGCAATGAACCCATCTAGGCCGCTGGCCAAAGCAACTGTGGCAATATCGGACAGCTCCTTGTGTGTCAGGTCTGGAGCAATTTTTACTAATATTGGTGGTCTAGCATGTGAATCAATAATTCTATGGTATAACGCATCACGAACATGTCTTATAAGAGTTGTAAGCACATTTTGATCCTGCAGTCTCCGTAAGCCATCGGTGTTGGGTGAGGAGACATTAAGAACCAGATAATCGGCTAACGGTGCAAGAGTCCTGACTCCCTCTACGTAATCGGCAATGGCTTCAGGACTGTCTCTATTACAGCCTAGATTGACCCCTATCCAGCCAAGCTGTCTCCTATCGTGAGTCTGACGTTGCTGTCGTTCCACCAGACGGTGCATGATTTTTGCCAGTCCATCGTTATTGAAGCCCATACGGTTGATGAGTGCCTTATCCGCAGGTAAACGAAACAACCGTGGGCGTGCATTACCCCACTGTGGACGAGGTGTGACCGTACCGACCTCGATAAAACTGAATCCCAGTCCTAGCAGGGCATCGACTCCCTTGGCATCCTTATCGAACCCAGCCGCCAGACCAAGAGGGTTTTGAAAATCCCGTTCCCACAACCGCACTGCCAGGATTGGGTCCTCAGGGTCGGTAGTCAGGGCTTGGAACAGGCGAGTTCTCGTTCCCATCTGTAACAGAAACAGAGCCACTTTGTGTGCTGTCTCTGGGGGCAACAGACACAGGAGCCGACTCCCGCTTTGTAACCATCTGTCCAGGGTCATGATCCACCACTCCCTAGTCCCTGGGGTCAAAGTCTCAAGAAAAAAAGTCAGGCCACCACCAACCTGGCAACGGACTTGACCAACTCCTGCAGTTCGTAGCCCTGTCTGAGAGACACACAGAGCCGTTGAGTTTTCTGCCGCTGACCGTCAGAATCTATCTAATCTGAACCACAACATGTTTTTTAGTGCTCACACAAAGGATATCTGCTATATCCGCCTTACCGTCTTAGGACGTAAGCCAGAATGAGCCTCAGTTCTACGCCAGCCGGCAGCCGAACATTCCCCGCAATAATCTTGCAGAGAGGTCCATGACTCTCTACATTCCACTCCCATGCTACAGGAGGGTTGCGTGAAAGTGCTACTGCGTTTCTTGACAAGAGGAGGACTTGTTGTCACGCTATTCCTAGTGCTCGTCGGCGTAATGGCTGAGGACACGAGTCACAGGACCACACCCGCTGCCCAGGCGGCCACACCCGCTGCCCAGGCGGCGCGCTTACCTGCAGACCGCTTCATGGGTCGGGAAGACGCATCTGTGACAGTGATCGATTACTCCTCGCTTACCTGCCCGCATTGTGCGGATTTTCACACGCAGATTTTACCGCGATTCAAAACCCATTATATTGACAGTGGGAAGGTAAAGTTTATTTATCGTGATTTTGCCGTTGACCCTGTTGCTACAGCCGGCGCTATGCTGGCTCGTTGCGCTCCACTGGATATGTATTTTCACTTTCTCGGCACCCTGTTTAGCAGCCAGAAGACTTGGTCCCGAGCGAGCCAACCTCGTCGGGCGCTGGTTCACCTGGCCCAGATGGGCGGCATGACAGAGACAGAGGTCAACCAGTGCCTGAGCGATCCTGCTTTACTAGCCGATCTGAATGCCATAAAGAATGAAGCCATTGGTATGCATGGGATCACGGCAACACCCAGTTTCGTCATTGGTGGTCGGACTTACGTTGGCATAGCTTCCTATGAAGCGCTTGTTTCTCTAGTAGAGAGAGAGCTGAACAAATGAGAGAATCCTATAGGCTTCACTTAAAGATTGAAATACTTTTATTGAGATATATGATGTAGATAAGCGACTTGTTATAGTGGCATTCTTAATCAGACGATGCGTGTGCAGCGCGCTAACACGGATCCTACTGCTGACTGACGCGGCGCTCCGAACCCGATTGTTTCTCAGCGTTTTATTTTCTCTCTATGCAGGATATGGATATTCCATGTACAATTATTGGTAGATAATTTATTAGAAACTCATCTTACATCGTACGGTAGGGGACGCCCAGGCGCGATCTGACCTGCTTGTATGCTGCAATTATAGGGTCACAGCAGCGGGTGAGTAGTCGAGCTGCGCTGCTAACATATGGCAACATAGTCATGCTTTGCTTTTCATTAAAGTATCTACAACCTCAGGATCTGACAGCGTTGAAATATCATCCAGATGATCCATCTCACCAGCAGCGATCTTACGTAAGATTCTGCGCATAATCTTGCCAGAACGGGTCTTTGGCAAGGCGTGCACCCACTGGATCACATCCGGTGTAGCGATGGGACCAATCACCTTGCGAACCCAATCCACCAGTTCCTGATGGAAAGATTCTCCTCGCTCTTCACCGACGACTAGGATCACATAGGCATATATCCCCTGTCCCTTGAGGTCATGGGGATAGCCTACCACGGCTGCTTCAGCCACCTGAGGATGGGCGACCAGGGCACTCTCGATTTCAGCGGTGCCTAGCCGATGCCCGGAGACGTTGATCACGTCATCCACACGACCCGTAATCCAATAATAGCCATCCGCATCGCGCCGTGCCCCATCACCGGTGAAGTACAAGCCGGGATAGGTGGAGAAATAGGCTTGCACGAAGCGCTGGTGATCACCGAACACAGTTCGCATCATACCAGGCCAAGCATCGCCTATGCACAAATGCCCATCTCCGGGACCGTTCAGGACTTGTCCGGTATCATCCACTAATACGGGCCTGATTCCAAAGAATGGCTGCGCTGCTGAGCCGGGCTTCAGGGCCGTAGCACCAGGCAGCGGTGTGATCATGATGCCACCAGTCTCAGTCTGCCACCAAGTATCCACGATCGGGCAACGTCCGTCACCAACGATCTTATAATACCATAGCCATGCTTCAGGATTAATGGGTTCACCCACTGAGCCTAGCAAGCGTAGACTGCGACGAGAACTCTTCGTAACTGGTGCATTACCTTCACGCATGAGAGCACGGATAGCAGTAGGAGCTGTGTACAAAATGTTTACCTTGTGCTTGTCGACGATTTCCCAGAACCGGGAGAACGATGGATAGTTTGGGACTCCTTCGAACATCATGGTTATTGCACCGTTGGCCAGTGGTCCATAGACAACATAGCTATGGCCTGTGATCCAGCCGACGTCAGCTGTGCACCAATAGATGTCGCCATCATGGTAGTCGAAAACATGCTGGTGTGTCACGGATACATAAACCATATAACCGCCAGTTGTATGTAAGACACCCTTTGGTTTTCCTGTTGAACCTGACGTGTAGAGGATGAATAAAGGATCCTCCGCCCCCATCTCCTCTGCTGTACAATGTGCTATCTGTGATTGTATCGCTGTGTGGTACCAGTGATCACGACCATGCTGCATGGCAACGGCTTTACCAGTGCGTCTGACCACGATCACATTCTGTATGGAGGAACAGCTTTCTAGAGCCTTATCAGCGTTGACCTTCAGCGGTACCGGCCGGCCGCCACGTAGGCCCTCATCAGCGGTGATCAGCATAACCGCGCTACAGTCCTGGATGCGACTCGCTAAAGATTCGGGTGAGAATCCCCCAAATACCACTGAATGGATGGCTCCTATCCGAGCACAAGCCAGCATTGCTACCGCTGCCTCTGGAATCATAGGCAGATAAATAGCGACCCGTTCGCCTTTTCGCACGCCCATTATCCTCATCGCGTTAGCAAGGCGACAGACCTGTTCATACAACTCCTGATATGTAAGAGTCGCTGATTCACTAGGATCATCGCCTTCCCAAAGAATGGCAGGTTGGTTAGCTCGATGAGCGAGGTGGCGGTCTAGGCAGTTGACCGCAGCATTCAGGGTACCGTTGGGAAACCACCGAATGTAGATGTTAGGTGCGGTCAGGTTGACGTCCTTCGTCCTGCTGTAGGGGCGGATCCAGTCAATGCGCTTGCCTTGTGCAGCCCAGAAATCCTCTGGATTCTCAATAGACTGCTTATACAGTTGCAGGTACCTAGCATTGTCAACCCAGGCTGACGTCGCAACCTCTATGGGCACAGGAAATAGATGCTCGCTCATATGGACTGACTCCTTGCCACAACATATTTTTTAGTCTCTTGTTCGATCGCACCCTTTCACTGTCTGCTAGCCGCCCTCTCTCGTTCAGGATTCTCTCACTCGTGTCTAGAGCACGCTGGCGAGCAGCCGCTCCGATCGATCCTCTGAAACTGCACTCAGGATGACAGGTAGACAGGTAGAGAGCTCTAAACGGCAGCAGAGAGGCTTGAGAGGGAAGTGAGATATTCATCTTTTCCACATTCCTCTTTGTTCTGGTAACACCTGCCTGAACGGATGTACCATGACGCTTTCAAATAGGCCAGCCTGGCTATACGGATCCTGAGCAAGGAAGATCTCGATCGCAGCCAGATCTGGCAGGTCGATGACAATCAGGCTCCCCACCATCCCAGTGCCATCAGCAGCTAGTAACGGCCCCAACAGCACAAGCCTATCCAGGTACTCCATCATATATGCTATATGGGCAGGCCGGTGGGCCGATCGCACCGACTGGTGATCTGGTTTATCAAGGCAATGGATGGCGAACAACATAAGCATTCCTCCCGTCCTCACATGCTGGCTAGTAGGTACGAGAGCGGCAGCCAATGAAAGAGGAATCCTTTGGTTTTAATTACGGCTCTTCAATTCGTCTCTCTTGGCCTGGAGAGCAACCAACAATCCAGTGATACTACCTAAGTGCCTGATAACAGCACTGTATTCAGAGCGATATGTCACCGCCATGCTCACACCCTCTACCACTAGGTCGGTGATACGGATTCCATTATCAGACCGTCTCAGCCTCCACAGCACCAGCAAAGGCGCCCCTTGCGGTTGACTAATCTTGCTGTCTACCACTGTATCTCCTTCATCTGGTCGAACTCTGATGAGAGTCAGATCCTGATCAGAGTAGTCTCTGAAACGCTTGGACCAAGTATAGACGGTGATATCTTCGAAAAGTTTCAGAAATTGAGCACGCTCAACTTCTGTAGTCTTGCGCCAGTGACGGCCCAGCACGAAGCGACTGATGAATTCTAGGTCAATTGTGGCTGTAAGCAGTGCGCGGAAATAACGAATGCGCTTGGCATCTGGAAGATTGTGCGCACTTAGAGTTCGCGCCGCTTGACTAGACAAAGCGCGGAGAAAAGATTCCGCTTCGTCCTGGTCGATAACTGACGGACCGAGCGTGGAGCTAATCCAGAGAGCAGATTCAGAGGGCACTGTCAGCAAAAAAGGGACAACAGAAAATACTAAAACTCGTAATAGAAGTATTCCCGACATGAGGTACAGTCTTCAGATGCTAATTTAATAAATCATACGGAAAGCATTATACACGATTCTCAGCCACACTGGCACCTTTTCGTACATTTCTCTCATGCTTTTACTTACTGACCGTCTTGTCGCATAAAGAGGAACGGTTACCTATGACAATGGCAGAACTTCACAAACGAAACAACAACTGCAGAGAGGTCACAGTCTAGCCTGTGAGGAGCTGTGAGAGGCTGCATGAGATGGGCTGAACAACGGAGACAGTGAACGGAGACAGTGTATGAAGGCGTATGAATCAGCAGATGCCGTGCAAAACGGAAACCTCTCACTACTTGCCCTGCCAGGACCTATATCGGTGTCATTCGAATTTTTCCCGCCCAGAACTGCGCAAATGGTAGGGATCCTATGGGAGTGTATCCGCCGCTTGGAGCCTCTGGCCCCACGTTTCGTTTCGGTGACCTATGGAGCAAGTGGCAGCACACGTGAGCGGACTCATGACACAGTTGTGCGCATCGCGCGTGAAACCTCCCTAAAGCCAGCAGCGCACTTGACCTGTGTCGGAGCTAGCCGGGCAGAGGTCGATCATATCGCTCACCGCTACTGGGAGGCTGGGATCCGTCACATTGTTGCCCTGCGTGGGGATCCGCCGGAGAGACAAAATCACTATGTGCCCCATGCTGATGGCTATGCGTATGCAGTCAATCTAGTCCGCGGCTTGAAGACAGTAGCAGATTTTGAGATTACTGTGGCCGCCTATCCCGAAGCTCATCCGGAAGCTCCCAGCGCTGCTTTCGACCTCGACAATCTAAAACGTAAGATTGACGCTGGTGCAAGTCGTGCTATCACTCAATACTTTTTTGACATAGACGTCTACCGTCGCTTCATGGACAAGGTACGAGCAGCAGGGATCACAGTTCCGGTGATCCCTGGTATCCTACCGGTGACTAACGTGGCAACGATGCTCCGATTCTCTCAGGCTTGTGGTACTGCAGTCCCATCATGGGTACACGCGTTGTTCGACGGACTCGATGCGGACCCTGACACCCGTCGGTTGGTAGCAGCAGTCCTAGCGGCCGAGCAGTGTCGGGCGTTAGTGACTGATGGTGTGACCGATTTTCATTTCTATACCCTGAATCGCGCCGACTTAGTGTTTGCCATATGCCATATCTTGGGAGTGCGGCAGCAATGGGGCAGCAAAGTTGCTGCAGACAGAACGTAAAAACCAACCGCATAACATGAAATTTGCAATCTGGCCTTCTCTTGAGCAAGCCTATGCCCGGCAGACACTGTGCTCTCCATTCTATGGACTCGGCCGAGTCTGTGGATCAAGAAACTCTGACAAAGGTGCTAGCTCTTGAGCAACATACTCAACCACCTTCATGATCGTGTGCTGCTGTGCGATGGTGGTACTGGTTCCCTGATTCAGGCGATGAATCTCTCAGTAGAGAGAACTTTCCTGGGGAAGGAGAACTGTACAGAAATTTTGGTATTGACGCAACCAGATATAGTACGATCCATTCATACACTCTACTTCGCGGCCGGAGCCGACTGTGTCGAGACCAACACTTTCGGTGCTTCGCCAATTACCCTGGCAGAATTTGACTTAGCCGGCCAGGCAATGGAAATAAACCAACAGGCTGTCGCAATCGCTCGCGAGGCGGCGGCGCAATTCTCTGGCAGTTGTCACCGTTTTGTGCTTGGTGCGGTTGGGCCAGGCACAAAGCTGCCTAGCCTTGGTCATATTGACTACGACTCCTTAGAGACGGCCTATGCTATCCAGTGCGCGGGACTAGCAGGAGCGGACGCTTTCTTGATTGAAACGTGTCAGGACCCACTACAGATCAAAGCCGCAATCAATGGCGCTAAGATTGGCCGCTCTCAAGCGGGCACAGAAACTCCGATCTTCATCCAAGTCACTGTGGAGAGCACAGGGAATCTTCTCGTCGGCACAGACATCGCTGCTGCTGCGACGGTTATACACAGTCTAGACATCCCGCTGATGGGCTTAAATTGTGCCACTGGTCCACAGGAAATGGCAGAGCACGTTCGCTGGTTAGCGGCACACTGGCCAGGCTTCCTGTCAGTACAACCTAATGCCGGCCTGCCGGAAGTAGTGGATGGACACGCTCATTACCCACTCCAGCCTGCAGATCTCGCCTTATGGCATGAGCGGTTTGTCAGTGAGAATGGCATTCATCTGGTGGGAGGGTGCTGCGGCACCACGCCGGAGCACATACGTGCTGTTGCTGCCATGTTGGAACGGCTCAGCCAGGGCAGAAGGCGACCCTCGCCAGTCCGGCGATCAGTGCATTGGGTGCCAGCAGTTGCTTCTCTCTACAGCCAAGTGCCACTGCGACAGGACAATGCCTTCCTATCCATCGGTGAGCGCTGCAATGCTAATGGTTCCCGCCAGTTCCGCAAGTACCAGGAAACTAATGACTGGGACGGTGTTGCATCCATGGCTCGCGCTCAGATCATGGAAGGCTCCCACTGCCTGGACGTCTGTACAGCCTGTGTCGGCCGCGACGAACGGGCTGATATGATTGAGGTCGTCACGCATTTGCGAGGCAAGGTCACAGCACCTCTCGTGATAGATTCAACAGAAACCACGGTCATAGAAGCAGCGCTTAAGCTGTATGGCGGGAAGGCCATCATTAATTCTATCCACTTCGAGGACGGTGAAGCGACCGCTGCCGATCGTCTGCATCTAGCCCGTCATTTCGGCGCTGCCGTTGTTGCCCTAACTATCGACGAGAACGGCATGGCTAAAACAGCAGACGACAAGATCCAGATTGCCCGCCGTTTATACAACTTCGCTGTAAACCGCCATGGCCTTCCAGCAGCGGATCTTCTGTTCGATCCCCTAACTTTCACCATATGTACCGGCACGCCAGACGACCGATCTCTAGCTATTGAAACTTTGCAAGCCATAGAACGTCTACGTACTGAGTTACCTGAATGCCAAATCATGCTTGGGGTTTCCAATATCTCGTTTGGTCTGAAGCCGATAGCTAGGCATGTGCTGAATGCTGTGTTTCTAGAGCATGCCCTCCGTCGCGGCATGACCTCCGCTATTGTCCATCCCTCTCATCTTCTACCCTTACATCGTCTGACCGTGAAGGAGTGCCGTGCTGCGGAAGATCTGATTCTGAACCGTGGCCAAACAGATCATGATTTGTTGCAGACGTTCATTGCCTTGTTTCAGGATAATACAATGAAAGCCAGTGCAACAATGTTACCCTTTTTAAGGGTAGAAGAACGTATTAAACAACGTATTCTCAATGGAGACCGCCAAGGACTGGAGAGGGACTTAGCTGAGGCTCTTCAATCCTATGCCCCGCTCGTTCTCATTAATGACATTCTCCTCGCGGGCATGAAGGAGGTTGGTGAATTGTTTAGCATTGGAAAGATACATCTTCCATTTGTATTACAATCTGCAGAGACTATGAAAATAGCAATAAAAGAATTAGAATCACATCTAACAAGTGATTCACAGAAACAAAAAGGTACCATTGTTCTTGCTACTGTTAGAGGCGATGTCCACGACATAGGTAAGAATCTTGTAGACATTCTGCTCACTAATAATGGTTATCGGGTAGTGAATCTGGGGACCAAGCAGCCTATTACGGCTATCCTGTCAGCGGCTCGTGAACATGCAGCTGATGCTATTGGTATGTCTGGGCTTCTCGTCAAGTCCACTTTCGTTATGAGAGAGAATCTAGAGGAAATGGCGCGTCAGGGAGTAGAAATACCAGTGATACTAGGTGGAGCAGCGTTGACGCGCCGATTCGTTGAAGAGCATTGTGCTACAGCCTATAGATGTGGTCTAGTCGCCTACGCAAATGATGCATTTGCAGGCTTAGATCTCATGACCCGGGTCGTCGATGGAACCTTTGCTCATGTGACCGCCACACGGCGTACTGCTCCACGGCCAGCGCGAGGACGGTCTGGGGGGCAGACGACGCAACAACGAGAGCTGCCGGTCGATCTGGAGGTCACGCGTCTCCAACCAGAGATTGCAGCACAGATTCCAACCCCTCCTTTCTGGGGAGCGCGTTTACTCAGGCACGTGCCGGTCAAGACTCTTGTGCCCTACTTGAATGAAGTCATGCTCTATCAGTTCCACTGGGGATTCCGCAAAGCCGGTAAGAGCCGCGAGGTATGGCAGGCGTGGGCAGCACAGGAGGTACGTCCGGTTCTGAAGCGTATGCTCGATCTCTGTGCGCGGGAGAATCTTCTCCAACCATGTGCTGCTTATGGCTACTGGCCGTGCGCTAGATTCAAGGACAGCGTGATACTGTTCGACACGGACGGCACGAGCGAAATCACTCGCTTGACTTTCCCCCGCCAGGCTAAGCCAGGTGGACTCTGCATCGCTGACTTTTTCTGCAGTGATGACGTAGGTAAGCGTGATGTCATCGGTCTACAGGTGGTCACCGTGGGGGCACAAGCATCAGACGTAGCGCGGACATGGTTTGCCGATGACCGGTACAAGGACTACCTGTATTTGCATGGCCTTGCAGTGGAAATGACAGAAGCGCTGGCTGAATATGTACACCGAGTAATATGCATAGATATAGACATTGCTACTTGCAATACTAATAATATAGATGTTATGCCGAAAAAAGAGTATCTTGGAACCCGGTATTCGTTCGGTTATCCAGCCTGTCCTAATCTAGCGGACCAGCACCAGCTGTTAACTCTCTTAGGGGCTGACCGTATCGGAATCAGTCTGTCTGAGGAAGACCAGCTCTATCCTGAACAATCTACCTCTGCTATCGTCTGTCTACATCCACAAGCAAAGTACTTTACGATGTGAAACCATCCCTACGCCACGCCTAGGCCTAGAATTTCTAAGCAGGCATACTCAGCGTCATCACGCTTCGCTTCGGGAGGACAAAATCCAAGGCGCAGAGTGCAGTCTGATCGCAGCACAACCTGCATGAACTTAACGACGGGAATTGATACCCAGGCGACGGAGCCCCTTCAGATCCGATGGCCGAGCCGTTCCGCTGATGTGGGCGAGGCTGGCGAAGACTATGAAGCCGCCGATGATGAGCACAGAAATATTTCTGATATGTTCCCATTCTACCGGACTGCTCAGCTGCCAAGGGGCAAGAGCTGATTCTCCTGCTATCAAAAATAATCCCATGACCAGGCTAATGACAACCAAACGCGGCAGACGGACCTTCAGCCGTCTATCGAACCGTAGCTGCCCACGGCGATAGAGAACCGCCCCTAACACTACCACATTCAGCCATGCGGACAAGGCTGAAGACAAGGCAATACCGACATGGGCGAAAGGCCCCATCAAGATCAGGCTCAAGAGTACGTTTACAATCAAAGCGAGTATTGCTATCTTAACCGATGTCGCAGTATCGTGGCGAGCGAAGAATCCTGGAGTCAGGACCTTGTTTAAAACATAGGCTGGCAAGCCGACAGAGAATGCGACCAGTGTGGTTGCCGTCGCTGTTCGTTCTGTCGCACCAAACGCCCCACGCTCGAACAATGTAGAAACAATAGGTTCAGCTAGCACTATCAATGCCACGGTAGCTGGCACCGTTAAGAGTAGCGCGAATTCTATCGCCCGATTTTGGCTGTCTATCGCCTCTTCTGCATGGCCAGCGCCAATCTGACGTGCTAGCAGTGGCAGCAAGGCAGTCCCTACTGCGACGCCAACGACGCCCAGTGGCAACTGGCTAATCCGGTCAGCGTAATAAAGAAATGACACTGCCCCGTCAGATACTAGGGAGGCCAGTGCGGTATCTATCATGAGGTTGACCTGATACAACCCAGCTCCAAAGGTAACTGGTAGAATCCGCCGAGCAAAGGTACACACTCTCGCATCCCAACGCGGCCAGTGTAAGCTGAAGTGTACGCCGGCCCGGGTGCAGATAGAGGATAGCCAGAGAAGCTGCAACACACCAGCGACACTGACCCCCCAGACCAGGGCATAGGCTGGACCAGCCATGAATGGCGCAGCTCCTAGGAGGAAGCCTATCATGCTGAGATTGAGAAGGACAGGTGTAGCCGCTGCAGCTGCGAACCTATGCAACGCATTCAGTACACCAGCTTGCAATGACAGGACTGAAATAAACAGGAGATACGGAAAGGTGATTCGAGCAAGCTCAGTGGCCATGGCCATCTTGCCAGGTGTATGACGAAAGCCTGGTGCAAACAGCAGTAAGAGATATGGCATGATTATTTCTGCCAAGCAGACGACGATCAGGAGAAGTAGCAGGATAGTCGAGAGCGTGCGGCTGGCAAAATCGTCTGCCTCCGGGCGTCCGTCTGTCTCTAGAGTAGCGGCATACAATGGGACGAAAGCTGCATTAAAAGCGCCTTCGGCGAATAGGCGGCGGAAAAGATTCGGCAATCTGAAGGCAGTGAGAAAGACATCCGCCGCTAGTCCAGCTCCCAAAGTATGTGCAATCAATATATCACGAAGTAATCCAGTGACGCGGCTCATCAGAGTAATACCACTAATCGTAGCTATATCCTGAACGAGCGCCATCTATCAAAACACTCTTCACGTGTACAGCTTTTGTCTCTACGCTTTAGTGATACAAAGAACGGCTCGACCATATCCCAAAGAATCCATGCCTCAGAACACCATCATGAAGTTACGCCGGATTTCATCGCTTAGAGCAGCATTGCGGTCAATGAATTCTGTCAGATAGTTATGCAGATCAGGTATGTCCCTGATACGGCCAAAGTGCAGGCGAGCATGCATTTCACCAGTAAAACGTGTGCATTCACAGTGGCTGCAGAGTCTTTCTAACACGTGCTGAATATCGTCGTAGCAAGCATGTAATGAGCGCGGAAATTCATGACGAAAAATCAGGAGCTCCGTCACCTGTTGCGGCCGGATAGTGTCACGATAAAGCATCCGGTAGGCCTTAAAGCCCGACACAGAACGCAACAGGGCGCCCCACTGGTAGTAATCGACTGCATCGCCGATGTCGACCCCGCTGCTGCCGTTGCTCTCACTTTGCCTTTGCACAGAGGAGAGCGTGGCCATCGGTTCCCCAGCCTCGTGCACGAGTACGTCATACTTCACATCAAGTAGGCGGGCTGTATTGTCCGCCCGCTCCACAAAAGTGCCGAGCCGGTTGAAACGGAAGCCGTCACCGCGGACCATCGTGCCAACAGAAACCCCGCGAAACAGATGCGAGCGTTCCTTGACCCAATCGAAGAAGGCACGGAAATTCATTTCAACCACCTTAACATAGGTCGTCTCCCGTAACTCCAGCCAAGCAGCATTGAGGCTTTCGAACAGTTCACTCGGAATCACCCCGCGCTCTGCTCTGGCGTTTTCCCGTGCTTGATGGAGGCATGACACGATACTAGACGGATTATCAGGGGCTAAAGCAACGAAGGCGATGACGTTACTAGCCGTGATTGTATCGTGTCTAGCCAAGAACGACGGTAACTGCCCGGTGATGGAGAGAGCAGTTTCCCATTCAGCTGATGAGTGATCATTTGCTCGTGGTAACTGTGAAAGTCTATAACTAACATCTAAAAGACGTGCCATATTCTCAGCCCGCTCGACATAACGGGCCATCCAGTACAGATTATCGGCGGTGCGGCTCAACATGCACGATCCTCCAGAACCCAGGTGTCCTTTGTGCCCCCTCCCTGGGATGAGTTGACGACCAAAGATCCCTCGCGCAAGGCCACACGGGTGAGCCCACCTGGAACAACGGTCACAGCGCTGCCCATTAGCACAAATGGACGCAGGTCCACGTGTCGTGGGGCCACGCCCTGTTCAACAAAGGTTGGACAAGCAGAGAGAGCCAGTGTTGGCTGAGCAATGAAATTAGCCGGATTGGCCAAGATTCGTTCCCTGTAGGCGCGGCGTTCTGTCACAGTGGCGGCAGGACCGATCAGCATACCATAACCGCCTGAACCGTGCACCTCCTTCACCACCAGTTCTCCCAGGTGGTCCAGCACGTAGGCGAGGTCAGTTTTCTCTCTCAGCTTGTAGGTTGGCACGTTAGCCAAGATGGATGATTCGCCTAGATAGAACCGTACCATTTCGGGGACATAATTATAGATGGCCTTGTCGTCCGCAATACCGATTCCAATGGCATTAGCAAGCGTCACCCTACCCTTTTTGTAAGCCTTATACAGTCCTGGCACGCCAAGAAGCGAGTCTGAACGGAAGACTGTGGGATCCAGAAAATCATCATCTACCCGACGATAAATCACATCCACTTGCCGTGGTCCCTCAACAGTACGCATGTAGACATTGCCGTTATCTACAAACAAATCCTGCCCTTGTACTAATTCCACTCCCATTTCATCAGCCAAAAAAGCGTGCTCAAAATAGGCGCTGTTAAAGGACCCTGGTGTCAAAACCACTACAGTTGGGTCTTCCACGTTTCTTGGGGCCACCGAGCGCAGATTCTTGAGAAGTTCGTGTGGATAGTGATTGATCGGTGCGACGGGGTAAATGTTGAATAATTCTGGGAACAGCCGCATCATGATTTCACGGTTCTCGAGCATGTAGGACACCCCCGAGGGGGTACGCAAGTTGTCCTCCAGCACATGGAACTGATTCTCGCCGGTCCGCACAACGTCAATGCCGGCGATGTTAATGTAGATACCACCGGGTGGCTCGAAGTCTAGCATTTCAGCGCAGAATAGCTTGTTTTGGTGCACAAGATCCGTCGGAATCAGACCAGCCTTCAGAATCTCCTGGCTGTGATAGACATCGTGGACAAAGGCATTCAGAGCTTGTACTCTCTGGGTGAGACCAGCTGAGAGGAGATTCCAGTCTTCGGCAGTCAGGATGCGTGGGATGATGTCGAAGGGGATCAAGCGCTCGACACCCATGTTGTTGCCATAAACAGCAAAGGTGATGCCAATGCGTCGGAACAGAAGATCCGCCTGACGATGACGCTGATTCAACTGTTCCGTCGGTGTAGCGTCTAGCCATTCCTTGTAGCGGGCATAGGCAAGGCGAACGCTTCCTGCCTCTGTATACATTTCATTGTAGGACAATTGCAGGCCCATGACCCTACCTCGCAATTTCGTTGCCCGCGACTGTCGGGCGCTTGACCATCTTTACTGGCAATGCGGTGGGAGGCAATGTTTGGAATACCAGCACAGCCTTTTGGAGCTATTTACCGCCTTTCTCTTTTTCAATAATGTGTTACCACCGATGGTCCGCCAGTAGGGGAGAAGTACTGAAAAGAGAGCCAACTGGCTATGGCAGCTCTGTTGGACTCAGGACATTGGGTCTACAGACGGAAATTTTTTGTTATTCACGCGCAAGCCCTGCTAGAGGGCTTTGCTTGAGAGAGCACTCTCGTATCTGAACTGCAAGAATCTGCCATTCTTCGCAAGAAGAGCGAGGGGAAGACGTGATTCCGTGCCATGAACATGGTGCTGCAGGCGCTTCTGTCACAACAAGACATGATTCCACCTTATCGGAGTCGCTTCCTACGCAGCACAGTGCCGCTCCTGGACGCGACAGAGACTCACCGGGGTGAGGAGTCGCATCACATGTATGCCTATGTGCTATGCTACTTCGGCAGGTTTGACTCTGCTCCGTGGAGAGCTAACCACGCTTTGGCTTCATGCCAGATATAGACGTCGATCATAGTCCGATAAATTTTTTCCACTAACTCAGGATCACCGCCGAGCGCGTCAGCCTGATGACGCACCCTGGTCACAATGTCCTCGATCCGCCCTGGTACCACTACTTCAGCTCTTGTTTTCTTGAAGCGAGCTGCCTCACGGACATAATGGCTCCTTTCAACAATCAGAGCGACCATGTCGTGATCGAGGCGATCGATGTGCTGCCGGACGTCGTTAAGAGAACTACATAGAGTCATAGCGCCTCATCCTTCCTCGACTTTCGATCAGGCTCATTCGGCGACTGCATCGAACAGCGGATCGACTGACTGTGCCCAGTGGCCAAAATACCTGTCTAACAGGCATTCAGCAGGTGTTCTCCCCGATTTGGCTATGGTAAACAGGGGCTCAAGGTAAACACTCTCATCCTGGCCGTTCTCATTACGTCGCTGGCGGGAGCGTAGTCCGCCCTGGGCAATCTCCAGCATCTCTAATGCTACATCGCGCACCGTTCGTCCCTGGAATGATGTTTTCATACCGAAGCGTGGGACATCCTGGCGCAGTTTCTCTCGATCATCCGCTGTCCAGTTCCTAATCAGTGCCAACGCTGCCTCCAGCGCTGATGACGAATACAACAGTCCACTCCACAGGGCGGACAACGCACACACATGAGCCAGTGGGCCAGCGTCAACACCACGCATTTCCAGAAAGCGCTTCAGACGTACTTCCGGAAAGACGGTTGTGAGATGGGTTTCCCAATCAGCCAATGTCGCTCCTTCGCCCCATAAGGCCGGCAATCGGCCGGCCATAAAATGACGGAAGGATTGGCCGCCAGCATTAATATACCTACCGTTACGATATATATGATAAAGCGGCACGTCTAGCACGTAGTCAACATAGCGCTCAAACCCCATGCCAGAGGCGAAGACAAACGGCAACATGCCGCAACGGCTAGGATCAGTATCAGTCCATACATGGCTACGGTAGCTGAGAAAACCGCTCGGTCGCCCGTCGACGAACGGTGAGTTCGCAAAGAGGGCTGTGGCCACGGGTTGCAGCGCTAGAGCAGCACGATATTTGCGTACCATGTCGGCTTCTGACTCGTAGTCCAGGTTGATCTGGATTGTACAGGTCCGTAGCATCATATCGAGACCAAGGCGGCCGACCCTTGGCATGTGAGCCCTCATAATGCTATAGCGCTCCTTAGGCATCCAGGGGATATCCTCCCGCCGCCAGAGTGGCTGGAACCCGAGTGCCAATAGGCCGATCCCTAGTGGCTTCGCGACTGTGCAGACCTGGTGGTGGTGCTCGGTCACAGCGCGATGAATCTCATGCACAGTGTGTAAAGGCGTGCCAGACAGTTCAATTTGCCCACCGGGTTCAAGAGAAATGACACTGCCGTCAGCGCTGACCAGGGCGACCAGGGCCATTCCTTCCCTGATAGGCTGCCAGCCGAATCGTTGCAACCCTTCTAGCAGGGATTGCACGCTGCGGACCCCGCTATGAGGCAGAGGGCAATGATCCTCTATCATGAAAGCAAACCGTTCCTGCTCACAACCGATTCGCCAGTCCCCAGGTGGCTTGCAACCGGCAGCTAGGTAGTCAACTAACTGACGTTTGTCGGTAACAGGCTCGCCGCTGCCTGTGGCCGGACCAGATATCGAAAAGCGGCCTTTCTCGGTCTTCAAAAAGCTGCCTTTCTTGGCCGTCAACTAGCTGACGTTTGTCGGTGATAGGGCTGTCCTTTGTGAACTCTATCAGGACAGAGAACCAATAGAACAGCAAGAATGACACATTAGAACCATGCGATCATGTCCTCTGATAAAAAGACACGCGCCAATCTCCGCAAAGAGCCTGCCAACAAACTAGTGCTGCCAGCGCAGCGGTCTCAGCACGCAGGACCAGCGACCCCAGACTGACTCGTGTAGCAAACGGCAGAATACGCAGAAGGTCAAGCTCCGTTTTGGCTAAACCACCCTCTGGGCCCACCAGAATAGCAACGGGGCCAGGCCCAATGCTTGTCATAGCGGCGGTGACGGACTCTCCGTGCCCGGACTCGTCGCAGACGATGAGACGCCGTTCAACTGGCCAATGGACTAATACCTGGTCAAGAGCCGCTATCGGCTGGCGCACCTCCGGGACTGTCAGACGACCACACTGCTCTGCGGCCTTAACAACTTGCAGGCGCAACCTGTCTGTATTCACACGTGTTACAGCCGTATGTTGGGTAAACAATGGCCACAGCACAGATACACCTAGCTCACATGCCTTCTCTGCGAGCAGGTCGATGTGAAGCCGTTTGAGAGGAGCGAAGAGAAGCCATACGTCAGCGCTACCATCTGTTTGTTGACGTAGTTGAGCCCTAACCGACAAGGTACAACCTTGTCGGCCAATATCCATAACGCATGCTAACCACTCGCCATTGCAGCCATTGAACAGCACGACCTCACCTCCCTTTGGAACACGCATAACATGCATAAGATAGTGCTCCTGCTTCTTATCCACGGTGACCACTGCATTTTCTGCCAGGGTCCATGTACCGAAGAGACGTATGGTCATGAGGTCATAGGGTCATGCATCAAAAATCGACGACACCGCTCTGCTGGCACGCCGCCTCGCTAGAGCCCTACCCTGAGGAGGCCTCCTGTAGGGTCCAGGAGCATTATTTGGATCTCTCTACGTGTCAACACTCCTGCCATGAAAAACGTGAATCACTACCGGAATTACTACCATAACAAGATTACTGTGTGAGAGCAGAGACACCTGGTAGTGTTTTCCCCTCGATCCATTCCAGAAAGGCCCCACCAGCTGTTGAAATATACGAGAACTTTTCCTCTACCCGAGCGTTGACCAGTGCCGCTACAGTATCACCACCGCCAGCGACGCTGAGAATCCTGCCGTCTTCACTGAGACGAGCAGCGGCCTGGGCCACGCTGTTTGTCGCCGTATCAAATGGCTTGACCTCGAAAGCACCGAGTGGCCCGTTCCACACCAGAGTTTTACACGATGACAGTTTAGCGATCACAGCCTCTGTGGACGCTGGACCGATATCGAGGAGCATCTTATCAGCGGGAATCTCGCTAACAGAGATCACGCTATAGGCAGCACCCTCCTTGAATTCGTCGGCAACAACAGCATCAGTCGGCAGAACGATCTCACACCCCGTAGCCTCTGCCCTCTGCATGATGTGGCGAGCAGTGTCGGCCATGCTCTTCTCACACAGTGACTTCCCCACATCGATTCCTTTGGCGAACAGAAAGGTATTCGCCATGCTACCTCCGATCACCAAGAGGTCTACTTTACTGACCATGTTACCGAGTAGATCGAGCTTAGTAGAGATTTTCGCTCCACCTACCACGGCAGCCACGGGATGCTCCGGCTGTTCTAGTGCCTTCCCCAAAGCCTCTAGCTCTGCCTGCATGAGACGACCTGCCGCTGCGGGTAACAGGCGGGCAATAGCCTCGGTGGAGGCATGAGCCCGGTGGGCTGTAGAAAAGGCATCGTTAACGTAGAGATCCCCAAGAGCGGCTAACTTCTTAGCGAACTCAAGATCATTTTGTTCCTCCTCAGGATGGAAACGGAGATTTTCCAGTAGTGCAATCTGACCAGCCTGCAGGTCATTGACTGCTTGCTCAGCCTCTGGCCCAATACAATCGTTCCCGAACATAACGGCTAGACCCACCGCCCTGTGCAGAGGGTCTAAAACTGGTCTGAGCGTGTATTTTTCATTGCGTTTGCCGTCCGGTCTTCCAAAGTGGGACAATACGATAACACGCCCCCCCCTGCTCATCAGCTCTTTGAGAGTCTGGGCAGAGCGGTCGATACGGGTCGTATCTGTGACACGACCATCCTTGACGGGTACGTTCAGATCAGCGCGCACAACAATACGCTTGCCGGCCACGTCAATCTGGTCGACCGTTTTGAAAGCGGGCATTGCTGTTCTTCTCCCTCTTTTTCATTCATCTCGACTCAAGAGTGACTAACCAAGAATGCTGTTTCATTCCCAAGCTGCAGCCAAGAGACAGACTGTCCCAACCACGACACGGCAGGACAGTCCCCCTTCACAATCAGCACGCAAACACTCAAATCAGCTTGCCCCACGTCACAGCAGTGTCTGCCATCCGAGTGGAAAAGCCCCATTCGTTATCGTACCAGGCCATGACACGAACAAAATTCCCATCAATTACCTTGGTGCCAGTCGCATCGAAAATAGAGCTCACGGCATTGTGATTGAAATCAGATGACACCATGTCAGATTCTGTATAGGCTAAGACGCCCTTCATTGGCCCACCAGCCGTGTTTTTCATAGCGGTATTAATCTCGTCCCTGCTGACACTCCGCTTGACTACACATTTGAGGTCAACCAAAGACACGTTCGGAGTTGGTACACGGATAGCCACGCCGTCCAGCTTACCCTTCAGTTCGGGTAGCACTTCACCTACTGCTTTGGCGGCACCAGTGGAAGTCGGGATCATATTGAGAGCAGAAGCTCTGGCACGGCGGAGATCTTTGTGTAAAGTATCTACCGTGCGCTGATCACCAGTGTAGGAGTGTATCGTGGTCATGAAGCCATGTGTGATGCCGCAGAGCTGTTGTAGAACCGCTGCCACTGGGGACAGGCAATTCGTGGTGCACGAAGCATTCGAAACTACTCTGTGCTCCGGAGTTAGCTTAGTGTGATTGACGCCGTAAACCACGGTTAAGTCTGCGTTCTTCGACGGTGCTGACACCAGAACGCGCTTAGCCCCAGCCTCTAGGTGTACTTGAGCTTTCTCTTTGTCAGTGAAGATTCCAGTGCACTCCATGCAGATATCAACGCCTAGTGCCTTCCAGGGTAGCTTGGTCGGGTCGCGTTCTGCGACTACCTTCATCGAACGGCTGCCGATGGTCATGACGTCGCCAACCACACTCACATCAGCCGGTAGCACGCCATGCACCGAGTCGTATTTAATCAGATGAGCGTTAGCTTCTGGTGAGCCAAGATCATTGATCCCCACGACTTCCACATCGCTGCGGTTGTGCTCGATAATCGAACGCAGCACCAGACGACCAATACGGCCAAAACCGTTAATCGCAACCCGAACTGCCATAGTTTTCTGCCTCCCTTGCCTCTGTTCTACCGTGGTTACGACACTTGCGTGAGATGCCACCACGGGATTACTAATCTTTGCCTCTCCCGAGGCTGTTCCTGCCGACTACGGCAAAGTGCCTATCACGCACGTCACGGGGCACATGAGGGAACCAGCACGCCCCAACGAGCTGCCGCAAAAAATCCACCCCAGCGGAAAGCCCCACTTACGAGCCGTTGCTACACTAGCAGGTACATAGAGCTTTGACTACTCCCAAATAGGGTATACACTCGGGTGAGTGTTGGTCCTCTGAGAATTGTCGCATCTTGTCCGCAGCAATGCAGCAATTGTGTCCTCTCCTTGTTTTTGTGACCGATGAGGCTGAGCTGCGCTTTGGTTGGGCTTCTCACCCATGCTCTGTCTCCTGTCTGACAGCCCGGCGATGCACTGAGAAGCTTCTCATGTCTCTGAACGATGTACGATTGAACGCATCGCGAGCCTGGAGGTTTGCAATCATCCACACGTGGTGCGCGACACCTATCAGCTCAATTATAACATTGCGGATAAGCGCAAATAACTTGCTAGTACTCCATGACATCTTGGAGATTCCTTCGTGTCTCCGCAAAGAGAGGGTGCTGACTATGTGCCAGGTCTGACGTTTGTGATTTTTTGCTTTATCCACTGGGTGTCTTTCCATTACCATCTTCTTCTTGAAGAGAGTGCTGGAGCGATCTACAAAGACCTGACGGAAAAACTGCCGGTCAAGGAAGTTGGTGCTTTCTCTTGTGTGTTGGAGCGCCATTTTCGAGGCTTCAAGAAGCACACGAGCGGACTGATGCAGCTGCATTTTCAGTCCAAGCTCGGATTCAGTGCAGTATATCCGGGAGATGACCAGCGGATGCACAAGTTTCTCCGCTCTCCAACCCTCCAATGGGCGGCCATTGCGGTACTTCAAATCAAAAACGAGGACGACATCATTATGGGATGGCTGCAAAGAACACTGCTCTGGCTGTCGGTCGGGTTAGGGCTTTCCCTAGTGCCAGCAGCAGTATGGGCCTCGGCGACCCTGCATCTTGATAGCACGCGGCTGACCCTGATTTGGGGCGTTCCCTTCATAGGGATGTTGTTGTCTATTGCCATAGGCCCGCTTGTATTCCCGCATTTCTGGGAACACCACTTCGGCAAGATATCCGCATTTTGGGCCATGTGTTTTATTGTACCCTACACCCTGATGCATGGAATCACTATCGCCACTTACCAGATCCTTCACACTGCGCTCCTGGAATACATTCCATTTATTACTCTTTTGTTTACACTCTTCACGGTGGCTGGAGGTGTCTATCTCAAGGGCACTCTTACAGGGACACCTATTGTTAATACCACTTTTCTTCTTGTTGGCACACTTGTTGCGAGCTGGATGGGAACAACAGGAGCGTCTATGCTGTTAATACGCTCTCTCATACGAGCGATTGAGAATCGTCGTTATAAGATTCATGTGATCGTGTTTTTCATTTTTCTTGTCAGTAATATTGGTGGCGCTCTGAGTCCATTAGGAGATCCTCCTCTGTTTCTGGGATTTCTCAAAGGGGTAGATTTTTTCTGGCCAACATTTCACCTTTTACTGCCAACAGGTGTGGCAACGGCTCTTCTGCTTGGCTTATTCTTCGTACTCGATTCCTATTTATACAGCAGGGAAGAGCCTCCACAGCAGCGCGACGGCAGAAAAGGCAGAACCAACGAGCCTATCAGCCTAGAGGGCGGGGTTAATATTCTCCTCCTCGCTGGTATCATCGGCGCCGTGCTAATGAGCGGCATATGGCGGCCAGGTATAGTCTGGACCCTCTACCACGTCGAGATTGAATTACAGAACGTGGTCCGTGACGGGCTTCTGCTGCTCATCACTGGATTGTCCTTAAGACTGACTCATACGGAAAACCGTGTCGCTAATGGCTTTACTTGGGGGCCGATTCTAGAGGTCGCAAAGCTTTTTGCTGGCATTTTCGTGACGATCATTCCTGTTATTATCATCCTCCGTGCCGGAGCAGATGGTGCCCTCGCTATGATAGTAGAGTCTGTAACTAGCAAAGACGGCCAACCCATCAATGCGGCCTATTTTTGGTTGACAGGTGCTCTGTCCAGCTTCCTCGACAACGCACCTACCTATCTTGTATTTTTTAATACAGCCGGCGGAGAAGCCAAAACGTTGATGGGTCCTATGGCAGCCACACTTGCGGCTATCTCAGCGGGTGCAGTGTTCATGGGTGCGAACTCCTATATCGGCAATGCCCCTAACTTTATGGTCCGCGCCATCGCTGAAGAACAAGGGATCAAGATGCCAAGCTTCTTCGGCTATATGGTCTGGTCTTGTGGGATCCTGGTGCCACTATTTCTATTACTAACGTTCCTTTTCTTTCTTCAATAAGTGAAGTGGTCGCGCACTCAGAAACATGGGGGATCTCGGTCAGGGCGTCACCATGAACGAACGGCCACCCGAGCGCCATTCCAGGCACGCCCTGTGTGGCTCGGGCGGCCGGCAGGAAGGTTTCTTGCTCGGCAAGAAGTCGTTCGATTGCCTGGCCTGTTGCCTCCCTCGTTCACGGAAGCTTTTCATGCTGTCAATCCTGTCGGTAGAACACTGGATCGCCTTACTCGCGATTCTGTCAGAATCTCGTCATGTTTTGTTTTCTCCCGCGCCGTTACCATGGCCAATATACTACTTTAAATTGTATACTTGAGAAGAATTACCTGATATGTTAGAGAATGAAATCGACTCTTGTAGTTTTTGGAACCTGAGAGACTCCAGCCCTCTCAGGAGAGACTGACTCCACGATAGGGATAGCAAATGGCTAACACACACCGCTTTTTCCTCGTGCCATTTTTAGCGTTATGAACCATTAATCTTGATCGTTCAGCACGAAGGAATCGACCATGATTGCCATATCGCCGTTTGCACCTTCGAGTCTGCCGGAATTACCACCTATAGATGGTGTACGTTTAGCCACTCGTGCCTGTGGTATCCGTTATAAGGGACGCAAAGATCTACTGTTCATAGAATTATCTTCAAATAGCACTGTTGCAGGTGTCTTTACGCGTTCAAAAACCTGCGCAGCGCCGGTGGATTGGTGCCGGGCGGTAGTAGGCGGTGGCCGTGGAAGAGCTGTAGTAGTCAATTCTGGTAACGCTAATGCCTTTACAGGTCAGGCTGGTGTCACTGCAGTACAGAATATCGCTACTGCTGCTGCCACTGTCATCAATTGTGCACCTGGGGAGATCCTCATAGCCTCAACAGGTACAATCGGCCTTCCGCTTGATGACAGCCGGATCACTGCGGCCCTGCCGGATCTACGGGCACAAATGTCCGAATATGCATGGGCAGAAGCTGCTCAGGCCATTATGACCACTGACACCTACCCTAAGGCCGCTACCCGGCGAGCCATGATTGGCGACGTACAGGTTACACTCAACGGTATTGCTAAAGGATCAGGTATGATTGCCCCCAGCATGGCCACGATGCTAGGGTTCGTGTTTACAGATGCCGTTATCATTGCCCCGGTGCTGCACGAGATTCTGCGCAAGGGGGTGAGCAGAACCTTCAATTGTATTACCGTGGATGGCGATACATCTACTAACGATACGCTGCTCTTGTTCGCTACTGGCCAGGCGGACCACGTGCCTATCACAGCGGCAACGGATCCGCGTCTAGCCCAGTTTCGTACTCAGTTCAACGAAGTGCTCCTCGACCTCGCTCACCAAGTGGCCAAAGATGGCGAGGGTGCCTCTCGCTTCGTTACCCTTACTGTCAATAGTGCAACCAGCGCTAGCGCAGCCCGCAGAATCGGCTTCTCCATTGCTAACTCACCTTTGGTTAAAACCGCCATCGCCGGCGGGGATGCCAACTGGGGGCGAATTGTTATGGCCATTGGCAAGTCTGGTGAGAAGGTAGACCGCGATAGGCTGAAAATACGCATTGGCGGTGTCGCCGTCACTGAAAATGGCGGCCCCGTGACGGGTTATGATGAAATACCGATAGTTACACACATGCAGGGTCGCCACATCGTAATCGAGATCGACGTCGGTGTCGGCCGCGGCAGAGCAACCGTGTGGACGTGCGACCTAACCAACGCTTATATCAACATTAACGGTGCCTATCGCACGTGAGAGAATCATGCTCCTCATTCCTTGTTGGCAGACTAGCTATGTCTTTTCGTCCTTATCGTGCCATTATCCGCCGCAAGAGCCGTCAGATCCGAGTTGGCAGAGTGCCTGTTGGTGGGGAAGCGCCTATTAGCGTACAGTCGATGACTAACACGCCGACTGCAGATGTCGCGGCAACCGTGGAACAAATCCGCTGTCTGGAAGCGGCTGGCGTGGATATCGTGCGTTGTTCTTGTCCGGATGAAGATTCGACTCGAGCCTTGCGGGACATTGTCCGCGCTGTTGATGTTCCCATCATTGCGGACATCCATTTCCATTATAAACGTGCTATTGAGGCCGCTATGAATGGGGCAGCCTGTTTGCGCATTAATCCCGGCAATATCGGCTCTGCTGGACGTGTGCGCGAGGTGATTCGCGCTGCTCGGGAGCATGGTCTGTCCATGCGTATTGGTGTCAATGCTGGCAGCTTAGAGCCGCATCTTTTGGAAAAATACGGTGAACCAACCCCTGAGGCCCTGATCGAAAGCGCTTTAGAACATGTGCACCTATTAGAAGATAATAATTTTTTCGACTTTAAGATTAGTGTTAAAGCATCAGACATATTTCTGATGGTAGCAGCCTACAAAGGACTCGCGAATCTGTGCGATTATCCTCTGCATCTTGGTGTCACAGAAGCCGGGGGCTTGCGCGGCGGTACTGTGAAATCAGCCATGGGTATTGGCGCGCTGTTATGTAGCGGTATCGGTGACACTATACGCGTCTCTCTCTCTACAGATCCGATTGAAGAGGTGAAGGTTGGATTCGAAATACTGAAAAGCCTGGGCATTCGCTCTCGCGGCGTCCATATCGTCTCATGCCCATCATGCGCCCGCCAGGGGTTTGATGTCATCAGAACAGTCGCAGCCCTGGAGGAACGGCTCGCTCACATCACCACACCCATTACACTATCTGTTATAGGTTGCGTTGTCAATGGACCAGGCGAAGCGAGGGTTACCACTATTGGGCTGACAGGAGGTGGTAATAGCGAACACATGATCTATATTAATGGTGCTCCTGCTCATAAAATAGGGACTAAGGCCATGGTGGACCATCTGGTTGAACTAGTCGAATCTAGTGCTGCTCAGATTGCAGCAGAGAGATCCTACACGGAGACTAGCAAATCATCATAATACCTGCTGCTGATCAGTAGGAAGTTCGGGGGCATGGGTCTGTATAAACTCACCCCGCTGACCCGATATCGTCAGGAGATTGCCGGAGCACATCTACCGGCCATTCAGATGCAATAGGGGCCATTCGTGTCTGTTCTTCAACCTGTCCGTGGCACACAGGATTTGTTACCGGACGAAGCGCGTCGACATCGTGCTGTTGAGGAAACTTTCTGCTGCCTAGCCGGGCTTTATGGATTTGGCGAAATCGCAACGCCAATCATTGAGTTTACCGAGGTATTCAGGCGAACCCTGGGAGAGACCTCGGATATCGTAACCAAAGAGATGTATGCCCTCATGAGTAGAGGCGAATCACTCACCTTGCGGCCTGAAGGGACCTCCAGTGTGGCACGGGCTTTTCTTTCCAATGGCCTACACCATGCGCTACCGCTCAAGGTGTTCTACCGTGGCCCCATGTTCCGCCGAGAACGGCCCCAAAAGGGACGTCTCCGTCAGTTCCATCAGGTCGGTATAGAACTGCTGGGGGTGGAAAATCCACTCGCTGATGCTGAGGTTATCGCCTTCGCCGCCCACTTTCTCACGGAACTAGGGCTCGCCGGCATGGTGACACTGGAACTGAACAGTCTCGGGGATTCTGCAAGTCGCGCTGTCTACAGAGCAGCTCTCTTGGATTATTTGGAGCAGCAAGCAGATAGACTGTCAGTAGAGAGCCGCAACAGATTGGAGCGCAACCCGCTGCGGATTCTCGATTCCAAGGACAAGAGTGACCAGGCAATCATCGCTGATGCTCCACCCCTCACAGATTTTTTAAATCAGCCGTCGCGGAGCTTCCTCGACCAGGTCTGTACTTTTTTACACGAACTCGGGCTCAAGCCAGTCGTGAATCCCTGTCTAGTCCGCGGCCTTGATTACTACTGCCACACCACCTTTGAGTTTACAACAACAGCACTTGGTACACAAGGCACAGTTCTCGCCGGTGGACGCTACGATGGTCTGATCCAGCAGATGGGCGGGTCTGCCATTGCTGGCATAGGTTGGGCAGCGGGTGTTGAGCGGTTGGCGATGCTGTATGCAGGAGGACCTGCAGTCCCACGCGCCGTGGCCATTATCACTGTAGGAGCCGCTGCAGAGCATAGAGCCCTGTCTCTTGCACAGGATTTACGAAAGGCTGGGGTAAGAGTCGACTTGGGCTATGCTGGCAGTTTAGCCAAACGTTTGAAGAGAGCGCACAAAATAAGGGCCCGTGCTGCTGTGATCGTGGGTGACGATGAACTAGCCCAGGGCATGGCGACAGTGCGTGATTTGGATAGCGGCACGCAGGTAGAGGTGCCATTCACTCGCCTCACCGCTTACTTACAGCTGTGAGTCAGTTGCCCCAGCCCTCCTAGGGATCTCTTGAGGCGCCGTTGGGCAGTGTGTGTAAGTAAGGTATGTTTTAGGCAACCTGGGCGCGGCTGACAGTCCACAAGAGTGGGGAGCACCCTCTTGAGGCCAAAGCATGACCTATGGAGACTGATACCGTACGGCTTCAGTGTTATCATCGATGCTCCGCTGGCTTTACACCGATGCCAACCAAGACCCGTTCTTGGGACGTGGAACAAACTGCTACTCCACTGGGAACGCCTTTCTTCATGACCATGAAGATCTGGGACTTGTGACGATAGGAAGATGAGCATCGCACAAGCGGCGTGGAGTAGTATCATCATCACGGTGGTTGTAGTGTTTTGGAAGGGGCCACTGGTAGCAGCGAGCCCTGCAACAGCACTTCAGTACTACATGGAGGAGCGATGTTGCTGGTACCTAACCTAATACCTAGGCTCAGCTGCTTGTGACACATTCGCTGCTCACGGCCAGCTAGCATCGCAAGTAAGCCCTGCGGCGGGGCTTTTTTCCAACGGGACGGCAAATGCTCCGGTAGCAAACGCGAGCCTGTATCAGGGGGAATCTTAACGTGAAGCTAGATGCTAAACTGGAGCGTGTTGTGACGCGCTGCGATGAGCTGGACATGTGGATGGCCGAGGGGAAAGCCTCTCACGACACTGTAGCTTATGGACGTCTAGCAAAAGAGTACGCGGAGTTACAGCCGCTGGCAGAGGCTATTCGCACCTACCGCAAAGTCCAGGCTGAACTAGCGGAGGCTGAGTCTATAATGGATGATCCTAGTGCTGATCCGGAGCTGCGCGCCCTAGCGGGCGCGGAATATTACGCCCTAAGGGAAAATCTGCCAGCTAAGGAACAAGCTGTCCGATTGATGCTCCTGCCCAAGGACGAGGCCGACGAGCGCAATGCCATCCTGGAGGTGCGGGCAGGCATCGGTGGTGAAGAGGCAGCCCTGTTTGCTGCTGAGCTGTTCCGTCTCTATGAGCGATACACTAGTCTGCACGGTTGGCGATTCGAGGTGTTGGCGCTCAACGAGACTGGCATTGGTGGTGTAAAGGAAGCCATTGCCGTGGTCAGCGGGCGAGCTGTATTCGCGCGGCTCAAGTTTGAATCGGGGGTCCATCGGGTACAGCGGGTGCCAGTGACTGAGGCGAGTGGACGCATTCACACATCCACGGCTACCGTTGCTGTGCTGCCTGAAGCGGAAGAAGTCGATATACAAGTTGATGAAAAGGATCTCCGCTTTGACACCTTCCGCTCACAAGGAGCTGGTGGGCAGCATGTTAATACCACTGATAGCGCTGTACGCATCACCCATATTCCAACGGGTATCGCAGTGACATGCCAAGAGGAAAAATCGCAGCACAAGAATCGAGCGAAGGTCATGAAAATTCTCCGTGCCCGACTGTATGAAGCTGAACGGGAACGACAAGCAGTCGAACGAGCGGAATCACGCCGCCATCAAGTAGGCAGCGGTGACCGTTCAGAACGTATCCGCACCTACAACTTTCCTCGGGGGAGAGTGACTGATCACCGAGCTGGCCTCAGCTTATATAAGATAGACCAGATTATGGACGGAACCGCTCTAGACGAAATCATTGAGGCCCTGATTGCTGGAGACCAAGCAGCGCGATTGGCAGAAGTGGAGAGATGATCAGAGGGTCGATAGGGAACGATAGCATTGCCGTTTCTACTCTTCTTGCTGAGGCAACAGTCTGTCTGACAATAGCTGGAGTAGAGAACCCACGGTTGGATGCCCGACGGCTCCTAGCCCATGTCCTAGAGGTCGCGCCACAGAGTCTTGCAACAGGCAGGGGATTATTCCTCTCCTGTGTTGAGAAACAGACTACTTTCACTGCCCTGGTGACACGGCGGGCACAGCGCGAACCAGTGTCACGTATACTAGGCTGGCGGGGCTTTTGGACATTGGATTGCCGTATCAATGCGGAGACGTTTGATCCCCGCCCTGAGACCGAGACTGTGGTCGAGACGATTTTAAACTATGTCGTCAACAGGCAGACTCCTTACTCGCTTCTTGACCTCGGCAGCGGCAGTGGGAGCCTTTTGTTAGCACTGCTGTCGGAGCTACCAAATGCAACTGGTATAGGAGTTGATATCGCTGCTGGAGCTGTGGAAGTCGCTCGTGTTAATGCCGCGTTGGCCGGCCTGGCCACACGCGCTCGTTTCCAGGTCGGGGATTGGGGTGAAGGGCTTGAGGAAGTATTCGACGTGATCATGGCAAATCCTCCCTATATAGCCGAGTCTGATATTAGCAGCCTGTCCCCAGAGGTGGTACAATTCGATCCGCGCTGTGCCTTAGTGGGGGGCCGTGATGGGTTGGCAGCATACCGCGCCATGGCGCCGTCTCTTATACGCTTGCTGTCCCCGAGAGGGTTAGTAGCTCTGGAAATCGGCAAGGGGCAGGCTTCAGCCGTGAAAGAGATTATGACAGGGAGCGGCCTGGCATTTTTGGATTGTCGCCCTGATCTCTCAGGGGTGACACGGTGTGTGTTGTTCCAGCGGAAAGTGACGGGACATGAAAAAAGTGCTTGGCAATCTTTTCGCTCCTGAATATGCTGCTGCACGAGGTCAGCGCGACAGTATGTTAGCCCTGGGGCGGACAGTAAGGTTGCCCCTGTCTTGTTCGCGCAGCAGCTTATCCCCTGTCTTCAAGACCAGACTGGCAGTCTATAGGAAGGGCTGGGAGAGTGCCGGAAAGGAGAGGGGGTGTCAGTGCCAAATCAGAACACTGTAGGGACCATGAGGCAAGGTTCGAACCCCAAGGGTCGTTTGCGTGGGCGCGGCTCGAATAGCAAAAAGGGTAGTCCTCTCCGGACCGGTTCATTTGACGGTGCTCCAAGCGCCCGTGTGCGCGGGAATGCGCATCAGTTGATGGACAAATACCTAGCTCTCGCCCGGGATGCATCGTCTTCTGGTGATCGTGTTCTGGCCGAAAATTATTTTCAGCATGCTGATCATTATTACAGGGTGATAGGAAACACGGGTACTGCGACTAGCAGTCGTATTGGACAGCGCCAGCCTTTATCACAGGCAACACCAGCAGTTCCTACACCGGATACCGATGAGACAGATGATCTGGAGCAGGCTGGGGAGGACAAGCAGCCGGCTGGGGAGAATAAGCAGGCCAATGGGGAAACAGCAACGGCAGCAGCAACGGCAGCGGAGTCAGCGGAAGTCGTCGGTTTCTAAACACCAGTCTTACACAGGTTTACAGGAGACGGACAATAGCCTCCACGGCTTGGTCGATTCCAGTTTGTTGAGGGGGGGGTGTAGGCTGTGGTAAGGCCAGTACCGCTTCTAGTTCAGCAGCGAAATCCCCCACCCGCAGTCGTTCCGCTGGCACAGTGAGAGCGCGGGTATGGGCCTGAAGCCACTGTGATAGGGGGACTGCCTCTGGCCATCCTTCGCGGCAAGAATGTAGTACAGCGACTCTCGCACAGGCCGCTTCTGTGAATGTGCCATAGCCAGGCTTCGTTAGTACTACTTCAGCTGAGGCCAGTAGATCAATGAACGGCAACGGCAGCGTTTCTGCCTTGACGATATCAGAGCGTGCTGGCACCTGCGACAGGCCTGCAATCCACAGCCAGCCAGGATGGCGAGGCCACTTCTCCAGAATCAATGCAGGAGCGATTCCGCCAAAAGCAAGCAGACCAATGCGGATCTTCTCTGTTACACCTAACAGATGCCGTAGTTCCTGTCGGCGGTTGCATCCTTGGCGCGCAATGGGTCCAATATCTTGCACATGGAACACGCATGGCATGCGCATAGCTGGCAGGGAACGGAGAAAAACACGGGCCGTACTGTAGGCAGCCTCCATCTGTGCAAGTACGCGATCCGCCCCTGGTCTGTCACCACAATAGGCCCGATAGATACCAGCCCAGTTCAGGGAGCATAAGGCAACAGCCGGCACATGAGCCCTCGCTGCTGCAGCTAGCGCTAGGTGTGATATATTTGATAAAACTATGTCTGGTTGCGTAATCTGCAGCTGCTCGGCTTCCTTTGCCACTGTAGCCGGCCAGTCAGCATGTAAATCCAGATAGGCAGCATGACTGCGTTCCGCATCTACTTCCGTGGCGGAACGCATGACCATACCGAAATCTCGAGTCGGAATGTACTCGAAGGAACCCGTGACTCTCTCTACGAGCCAATGGCGCGGCACATTTGTTTCTATTGTAAGACGCAAATATGGTATATGTGCTCGTAATGTGTTCAATACAGGAGCTGTCATAGCGGCGTGGCCATATCCATGTGGCGACAAGGCTACGTACAAGTGCGGGGATGTGACTTTGTCAATCATGACTGCACTCACGCAAGCCGCGCTCACACTTCCACACCAGACGGAATGATCAGGACTTGCAATGGTTGCAATGGTCGGAGCGGCGGGACTTGAACCCGCGACCCCCAGACCCCCAGTCTGATGCGCTACCAGGCTGCGCTACGCTCCGAGCGGTTTTGCCACGAGGAATTTCCAACACTAAAAAACTTCCTACACGAAAGCAAGAACCCTTCATGTGAAAAGAACCACACAGAGTCCAAAAAGGATAAATCCCATACGCTAACATAACATAAGATTAAATGAAAACTTCTTATATCCCATATGGGATCAGAAAATCTGTACGGTCATTTGTATTAGTAGGATCGGCACAGCCAAAGATGCACAGCCTGGCCACTGAGGCTGAACAGGAAAGAATCCTACAAAGGTTTGTGAAGAAGAGAAGGATTACAGGGTAGACAACGAGCCAGTCATACTGCTCCTACTTAGCGCTGGCAGCCTTACGCCGTCCACTCACACTGACATCAACGCGTTTGCGGCCCAAACCAATCTTTTTCGCGAAATCGGAACGCTGCGCAGCATAGTTCGGCGCAACCATTGGATAATCTGCCGTCAGCCCCCATTTCGCTCTGTATTCGTCGGGAGTCATGCTGTAGTTAGTACGCAGATGGCGCTTCAGCATCTTGAGCTTCTTACCATCCTCAAGACATATGATATACTCTGGGAAGACCGATTTTCTAGCTGGAACAGCAGGCTTGAGCGCTTCTGTTTTTGTCTCAGCGCCACTATTCTCAAGGGAGTTGAGTGACATGAAGACAGTCTGAATAACCTCTGGAATCTGCCCTGCCGGCAACGGGTTTTTACTGACATAAGCCGCAACTACCTCCACGGCCATACGCAACATTTCCTCGCGTCCTACTCGGTCGGCTGTGTTCTCGCTCATGCTACTCTCACATCCTAACACTTACTGAATAATTCGAGCATGGCTGGATCCAGAAGTCAATGACCAAATCAGCTCATGGAAATATTGAACTCTTTGCGAACCCAGCAAAGAGAGTAGAGGGAAGGTGGAACCCCAGGACTGGCACATGACATACACACCGTAACAAAGAGCAACTCCGTGGAAATAATCAGACAGACAGTTAACTACCTTTACAGCTTGGCACCGGATACCCCAGCTTGAGACTAGGAGCTTGAGACCAGGTACCATTATCTGACAGCCTGAAGCCGGTGTCTCAATGTGCTGCGGTCGCCCTGTGGGTAGGGTGTGCATCGCGTCGATTCTGTCACAGTGACACCGTTGGTCGTCTACAGACGCAAAAGATGGTAGTAGACTAGTATTAGTCAGCGACATATGGCAAATTAGGGACAGAATATCTCTGAAAACGGGTATTGTACATTGCAATATTCTCTATAAGAGTAAATCTCCACGTCGATGAAGAGATTTTTCGAATGTCAGCCACAGATTCCTTCCAGGATACCTTCTTCAGTACGCCTCTAGCTACGGCTGATCCTGACTTGTATATCACTATTGAAGGTGAACTCAGGCGTCAGCAGAGTCAGATTGAACTGATTGCCTCTGAGAACATCGTTTCACGGGCCGTGCTAGAAGCAACAGGCAGTGTCCTCACGAACAAATATGCCGAGGGCTACCCAGGGCGGCGTTACTATGGAGGATGCGTGTGGGTAGATGGGACCGAACAACTGGCTATTGCCCGTGCCAAAGCGTTGTTCAGCTGTGCCTATGCTAACGTCCAGCCACATGCCGGAGCTCAGGCTAATGAGACAGTCCTGCTTGCCTTGCTCGAACCGGGTGAGACCATCATGGGCCTCTCTCTTGCGGCCGGTGGCCACTTGACTCATGGCGCCCCTGTCAACCTCTCAGGTAAGTGGTTTCGGGCAATCCAGTATAGTGTGCGGCGGGAGGATGCTCGCATTGATTTCGATATGGTAGAACAACTTGCAGAGGAGTACAGTCCGCGGCTAATCATTGCAGGTGGTTCATCTTATCCGCGTATTATAGATTTTGCCCGCTTTCGTGCTATTGCTGACAGGATCAGCGCCTATTTTATGGTAGACATGGCTCACTTCGCCGGCCTGGTAGCAGGTGGCATATATCCCAACCCTCTGCCACATGCCCACGTTGTGACTTCCACTACTCACAAAACCTTGCGCGGGCCACGCGGTGGCCTGATTCTCTCCAATGATCTCGATATCAGCCGAAAGATTAATGCTGCCTTGTTTCCAGGCCTGCAAGGTGGGCCGCTTATGCATATCATTGCTGCTAAGGCAGTAGCCTTTCGCGAGGCCTTGAGACCAGAATTCCGGGAATATGCTGTCAGAGTCAGAGATAATGCCGCTATTCTTGCCGAAATTTTAGCGAGTGGTGGGCTTGACATAGTCTCTGGTGGCACTGACAGCCACTTAGTGCTCGTGGATCTGCGACCCAAGGGGCTCACTGGAGTAGCTGCTGAGAAGAGCTTAGAAAGGGCAGGAATCACTTGTAATAAAAATGGGATCCCGTTTGATCCCGAGAGGCCTGCGATTACCTCTGGTGTCCGTTTCGGCAGTGCAGCTGCAACTACACGCGGTTTCGGATTCGATGAATTCCGTACTGTTGGACAGTTAATCACGACTGTGCTCGACGGACTGGCTACACATCCAGAAAACAATGCGGCCATTGAAGACACAGTGCGTAGAACAGTAGCCGACTTGTGTCAGCGCTTTCCGATTTATTACGGGAGGCCGTAATCATGCGCTGTCCCTTCTGTGGCTATGAGGATACCCATGTCAAAGATTCCCGTCCGGCAGAAGATAACTCGTCCGTTCGCCGACGGCGTTTCTGTTCTAACTGCGAGTCTCGCTTTACTACCTTCGAACGGGTGCAACTGCGTGAACTACAGGTGATTAAAAAGGGGGGGCAGCGGGTGGTCTTCGACCGCGATAAACTGGTACACTCTATCCGCATCGCTGTGTGTAAGCGACCAGTCTCGGAGGAGCAGATAGAGCGCATCGTCAATGGTATACAACAACGTCTAGAATGTTCGGGCGAAAGCGAGTTTTCCTCTGCCAGGATAGGCGAGATGGTCATGGATTCCCTGCGGAATCTGGACCAAATAGCCTATATTCGCTTCGCTTCTGTTTACAAGGCTTTTCGAGCAGCAAGAGATTTTCAGGTCTTCGTCGAAGCGTTAGGGAGAGACGGGTAAACGTTCCTAATGAGCGCTACTGACCTCACCTTTATGGAAACCGCTCTTACCCTGGGCCGCCGCGGGTGGGGGCAGGTCTGGCCTAATCCAGCCGTCGGCTGCGTGCTGGTACGAGATGGCTGGCAAGTTGTCGGCCGTGGTTGGACTCAGGCTGGGGGGTCTCCCCACGCCGAGAGCGAGGCCCTGCGCAGGGCAGGGGTGCTGGCGGCCGGCACGACTGCCTACGTGACTTTGGAACCCTGCAGCCATCATGGTCGCACTCCTCCTTGCATTGACGCTTTGGTAGCGGCGCAGGTGGCGCGTGTGGTGGTAGCGGTCATGGATCCAGATCCACGGGTAAATGGACAGGGTATTGCGCGTCTACGTAACTCTGGGCTCGATGTTATGGTAGGTGTGTGCGCGGCAGAGGCAAGAGCCGATCACGCTGGATTTCTTCTGCGGGTAGCAGCAGGGAGGCCATTAGTGACACTGAAACTAGCTACGACCTTGGATGGATGTATTGCAACCTCTAAAGGGGAAAGTTGCTGGATTACAGGGCCAACAGCGCGAGCCCACACTCATCGTCTACGTGCTGAGCACGATGCCGTCATGGTCGGCATCGGTACCGCTCTCGCAGATGATCCAGACTTGACCTGCCGTCTACCAGGACTAACGAATCGCTCACCGGTGCGGATCGTGGTGGATAGTCGTCTGCGCCTGCCGTGCTGGGCTAGGGTACTTGCTGGCACCGTGCCGACGTGGGTAGTCTGCTCTGCGACAGCACAGAATACACCAGTCAATGCACGAGCTGCTGATTCTCTTATAAAATGTGGTACTGATATTATACCAGTGGCAGTAGATGATCAAGGACGTCCGCATCCTGCCGCCTTGCTCACAGCTTTAGGTGCTCGCGGATTGACTCGTTTATTAGTAGAAGGAGGTGGACAGCTGTCATCTTCTTTATTGCACCATGGACTGGTGGATCGTTTGATATGGTTCCATGCTCCGAAGATTGTCGGGAGTGATGGCGTACCATCCATTGCACCCTTTGGACTTGAGCGAATCTCCGCCTGTCCTCTGTTCACTCGCGTCCAGACCATGACGGTGGGAAAAGATCTCATGACGCTCTATGAACGTGTCGCTAAATAGATAGCATGTTGCTCAATGGGATTCTCCGTTAGAACAATGGAATAGCAAGGTGATGAAATTGGTGCGGTTGACAGCAGCGATCTTGAGGAGGCGACATGTTCACTGGCATCATCACCGATCTGGGTTCAGTGCAGCGAGTCGAACGCAGCATGGGTGATACAAAATTTGTGTTTTACACTCATTACGATATTTCTTCCCTAAGCACCGGTACCTCCATCGCCTGCTGTGGCTGCTGTCTCACAGTCATCGAGTATGGGCCTAGTTGGTTCTCCGTTCACGTTTCAGAGGAAACGCTAGAAAGAACTACCTTAAAGAGCTGGAAACTAGGGACTCTTGTCAATTTCGAAAGAGCCTTGTGCGTAGGGGGTGAACTTGGCGGACACATTGTCCTCGGACACGTAGATGGTGTAGCGAAAGTAGCCGACGTGCAGTCGGCAGGCGAATCGCGGCGCCTCGCCGTCACACCGCCGACCCAGTTGACGCGCTCTGTGGCAGTGAAGGGATCGGTCACTCTCGATGGGGTTTCGCTGACCGTTAATGAGGTGTGGCGGGATGGCTTCAGCGTCAACATCATCCCTTACACACAGTCGGTGACAACCTTGGGTTTATTACAGCCGGGTGATTGTGTCAATATGGAAATAGACATATTAGCACGCTATGTAGCCCGCCTCCTTGGGAAGGATTGATTCCTGTGCCCTATGCTCAGTCTTTAGCTACCATTGAAGAAATTCTCGATGAGGCCCGTAACGGCCGCATGTTCATTTTGGTCGATGATGAAGACCGCGAGAACGAAGGCGATCTGATGATTCCGGCCCAAATGGTGACGCCTGCTGCCATTAACTTCATGGCGAAACACGGCCGTGGTCTTATTTGTCTTGCCCTGACCCGTACCAGAGCCAGGGAGTTAGGCCTGCGGCCTATGACTGATCATAACCTATCACGTCATGGCACCGCCTTCACAGTCAGTATTGAAGCCCGCGATGGAGTAACCACAGGAATTTCGGCACCAGACAGGGCTCGGACAATCGCTGTGGCTATTGACCAGAGCAAGGATAAGAACGATATCACTACCCCAGGCCATGTCTTTCCGCTGATAGCTCGCGATGGGGGCGTGTTGATGCGGACAGGTCATACAGAAGCGGCTGTGGATATTTCCCGTTTGGCCGGCCTTAACCCCTCTGGTGTGATATGCGAAATTATGAACGACGACGGTACCATGGCCCGCCTGCCGGAACTTGTTGCCTTTGCTAAACAGCATGGCCTAGGAGTGGGTAAAATTGCCGACTTGATCGCCTATCGCCGGCGGACAGAGAAGTTAGTAGAGCGCAACGTAGAAACCTCTCTCGATTCTGTTTTTGGTGGAGCGTGGCGAATGATCGTGTATCATAACAAGATTAACTATGCAGAGCATATTGCTCTTGTAAAGGGTAATATATGCGACTCCTCTGGTCCTGTTATGGTACGTATGCACGCACTGAGTGTTCTTGATGATGTTCTGGGTGAGCAAGGAACAGGGCGGGGGAGTATGCTCCATGCTGCAATGCAGATGGTTGCCACACACGGTCGCGGGGCAGTAGTGGTACTGCGAGAACCACAGCCGACTGCACTGAGCGAACGAGTACAGGCTCGCAATCAGAACGCCCTTTTAACAGGAGATCCCTTGCGGGACTATGGAGTTGGCGCTCAGATCCTCCTCGACCTAGGTGTTCATGATATGATTCTTCTCACTAACAATCCTAAGATCATCATTGGCCTGAGTGGGTACGGCTTGGCTGTTGTCGGACATCTCCCCATTCATGTTGCTAGCTAGCTGGAGGGGGAGATGGGCGGGATCAATATCCTCATCGTGGAAGCGCGCTTCTATGATGATATCACAGATAACCTTGTCAGAGGTGCAGTTGCTACGCTGACTCGTCAAGGGGCCGATTACAAACGTTTGATTCTTCCTGGGATTCTTGAAATTCCAGCAGCGCTTCACTGTGTCGTACAAGCGATAGAGTGGCGTGTCACCGCTCACCGTTTCGCCGGCTATGTAGTACTCGGCTGTGCCATACAAGGAGAAACGGATCATTATAAACACGTGAGTCGAGAATCTATGCACGGTGTGCAGAACATTGCGTTGCGACATTCACTGGCCCTTGGCAATGGAATCCTAACCTGTCCTACTTATGAACTAGCCAGGCGCCGTTCGGATCCAGTACAGGGTAATCATGGGGGGCGAGCAGCAACGGCTGCCTTGCGGATGGTACAGGTCAAAAGGGAGTTTGGGTTGTGAAAAGTGTTGAAGACATACGCAAGGTGTCAAGGGAAACATTCCTTTTAACCCTGTTTGCCGGATGATCACGACTCCTCTGGGTGCTCTCTTTCTCCCAGCTTCCTAGCTCCCATGTGAGGGAACTGGCTATCATGATCGGTACAATCTCTGCTGGTTGTGTCCCCCTGGGGATATATCTCCTCTTGGCCATGTGCCAGATGGTCTGCGTGCTGGGTTCCATATTCATAAGAATGTACTTCCTTCGCTTGGAATCAGAGGAGAAAATACCGCTCGATTGTCAAGAATACCAAAGCAGCAACTCATGTTCCGCTCAGCGCTTCTCCTCTCTGCTCGACTCGCCTCACACTTTCTATTAGAAAATATGTTTTTTTACTATTTTGACTATCATTACTACAATCCGAGGCCGGTATGGAGTTCAGCGAAGCGCAAGTGCAGCGTTATGCACGTCATATTCTACTGCCGGAAGTCGGTGGCATTGGGCAGGCTCGGCTACTGGCAGCGAGAGTGCTGGTGGTCGGGGCTGGCGGTTTAGGGTCACCATTATTACTATATCTAGCAGCAGCTGGTGTTGGTACTCTCGGTGTAGTCGATAATGATATGGTTGAGCTCTCTAACCTGCAACGACAGATTGCTCATGCTACTGCTATGCTTGGGCATCCTAAGGTGGATAGCGCTGCAGCAGCGATACGAGCTCTTAACCCAGAAGTCAAGGTGGAACCATATCAGGTGCGACTCTGCCCTGACAACGCCCTCAATCTGATTAGTCGCTACGATGTGGTAGCAGATGGATCAGATAATTTCCAGACGCGCTTTCTAGTGAATGATGCCTGCTTCTTTGCTGGGAAGCCACTTGTGTCGGCTGCTATCCTGCGTTTTGATGGTCAGCTCGCCACCTTTAGGCCGAGTGGGCCATGTTATCGTTGCCTGTTTCCAGCGCTGCCCCCGCCAGAGCAAGTGCAAGCGTGCACTGAAGCCGGAGTGCTAGGGGCTGTAACCGGTGTGCTCGGCGCCTTGCAGGCGACTGAGGTCGTGAAAGAGATTCTCTCCATCGGTACCTCCATGGCAGGCGCGCTGTTGATCTATGATGCCCTCCGCACCACGTTCCGACGTATCAGGGTCAAGCCTGACCCTAGCTGTCCACTGTGTGGCTCTGCGCCTACCCTGCAAGATTTGTCCAGTCACAGGAGCCGCTAGCATGTCTGCCCCTCCGATTGATAAACTATCCTTAGTAGTATTCTCTGGAGATTTTTCCAGGATTGACTATGCTCTACGGTTAGCAAGCGCTGCAGCAGCCGTAAACATCCCTGCAACCCTGTTCTTCACCATGAAGGCTTGCCAGGTCCTGCGCCAACCAGGGATGAACGGCCCACCTAACTGGGCGGATATGCAGGGCGGCGGTATGACCTGTGGAGTAGCAGACGGAATTGCGACCTTTGAGGAGGTGCTGACTGCTGCTGTGGCGCTTGGGGTGCGATTCATCGTCTGTGAAACCGGTCTAAGGGCGGTCGGCTTAATTCCGGCTGACTTGCGCTCTGACATCCCAATCGAGGTGGCGGGCATGGTGACCTTTCTGGCTGATTCGTCCCGCGATGGGAGTATTGTGTTCATATAGTTGAATCATAGCACTCACCTATTATATAAGGGGGAGTATATGCAATTTAATATAACGAAAAATAGTATAGACAGATTCCGCAGGTCTGCTCTTGTGCTGGTCGGACATGGTTCAACACGCACTGCTAATTCCAGTCTACCCACTCGGCACATCGCGGCAACGCTACGCCAGCGCGCTCTGTTTGCCGAAGTGATAGCCTGTTTCTGGAAGGAAAGGCCTCTCTTACAAGAAGCCCTCACGGTTGTAACCGCCGATGAGGTCTTTGTAGTGCCCAACTTTTCCGGAGTAGGGTACTGCACTCGTGAGGTCATTCCCCGTGAAATGGGCCTGTCTGGACCACTGACTGAAATGTCCGGTGCGAACGGGCGTATACGCCGCATTTACTATACGCCTCCAGTTGGTACTCACCCACAGCTAGCTTTATTAGTACACCAATGGGCAGAAGCTGTTGTCACATACTATGATCTCAACCGAGCTAGCCTCTGTTTACTGTTGATTGGACATGGTTCGCGTCGGCCAGGGGGCTCGTCGGAAACTGCAGAGACTCTCGCAGTGACACTGCGCCGCCTATGGGTAGGGAAGGTCTATACCGCTTATCTTGCACAGGAGCCGATGGTAACCTCCTGGGCATCCTTCATCTCTGCGCGGGATATCCTCGTCGTACCACTTTTGATCGGCATTGGTCTGCACGGCAGCGAAGATTTACCGCCGCTGTTCGGACTCTCAGCGGCCAATCTCACTGCTACGGATCACCTACCAACGGCAGAGTCCGCTTTAATGCACGGTAGACGGATTTGGTATTGCCACGGTATCAGCTGTCATCCGGCTATCAACGATATGATTCTTGACCAGGTGAGGCAGATATCAGAACAGCAAATAGCAACAAGAAAGGAGCTCTCTCCTCCCAGCAAGGATGCTTTCCCGTGAATCCCCACAGAGGCATAACATCGACCGGAATTAAGGAAGTATGGCTTGCCGGGAAGCTGTGAAACTTTCAGCCCGTGCCAGCAATGTTTGAAGACTCCGCGGCTGTAACGCTAGCGCAACCGTTTCTCTGACAATACAAGTCATAGAGCGTTTTAATAATAGTGCTTGCCTCGTTGCCGGCCAGTGAATAGTAAATGGTCTGTGCGGAACGGCGAGTTTGCACAAGATTGTCGCGACGCAACCTGGCTAAGTGCTGGGACAGCGCTGACTGGCTGAGACCAATCAGTCGTTCCAGTTCTCCCACGGAGCGCTCATCGTGCAGCAATTGACAGAGGATCAACAGGCGATGCTCGTTGCTCATCGCTTTCAACAGTGCGCTGGCGCGACGGGCACTCTGTTGCAGCCTTTCCAATTCCATAGCAGCGCTTTCCATGGTGATTCCATCTCGCATATGTCATACCATTGATGATTACAAATGATACAAGACTACATTCTCAAGAGGATGCTCCTTTCAAGAGTTTATCTATGGTATATCATATCAAAAGGCTGTATCGTACTATACTCCTAACGTGCAAAACTCTTCTGAGTCAAACGTGTTCTTCTCGCAGCACGTAGAACCAACTGGCTGAACCCTTTATCGGGATTCTTCACACACACGCCTGCTCTCCGCTCCGTATTAACGCTTCGAAGAAGGCTGTCTCTCGAGCATCCCAGCAACGAGTGATAACAGAGGCGGTAGGATCAAAAGTGTCAGAATCGCTGAGAGGGCCATTCCCCCTAATACTACTGTCCCGAGACCGCGATACAATTCAGTCCCTGTGCCAGGAAGCATAGCCAGTGGTAACATGCCGAATAACGTTGTCAGGGTCGTCATGAAAATGGGCCGTAGACGGCTACGGACTGCCGCTTCTATAGCGTTGTTGACCAACATAGACTCGGCACGGATATGGTGCAAGGTTTGGTGGACAATCAGGATTGCATTATTCACTACTGTTCCGATCAAAATAACAAATCCTAACAATGTAAGCATGTCAAGAGGATAAGACTCCCATAGATTCAGGATGATGAGTCCCATGACTGCTCCGGCTGTTGCCTGTGGAACAGCAATCATAATCAGCAAAGGGTAGATGAAACTTTCATATAATACTACCATCAAAAGATAACATATACTAACAGCTAATAAAAGTTGCCACATGACAACATCCCAGGCTTCAGTCAACATGTCAACACTTCCGGACAAGGCAAGTGTGATTCCGGGAGGTAACCCTTCTGCTCGCAATGTGTCGACAATCTGTTTCTGCACCTGCTCTATACCAGTTTCCAGAGAGATGCTCGGTCCCAATCCGATACCTAAGGATACCGTGCGCCGTCGCTCGACATGTAAGATCTCTGTGGGGCCAGCGGTCATTCTTATGTTAGCCAGGGCAGCAAGTGGTAGAATACGACCGCTGGGTGTTACTATAGGTATTGCATCTAGATCCTGTGTTCTCGTAATATAGTTCTCCGGTCCGCGCAATATCATGGGGATGCGGTGCCCATCTACAAGGAGTTCATCTATCTGCAAGCCATTGCTACTGAACGCACTCACCGTCTGGCTAAGATTCTGTGCTGTTAGGCCGGCATCAGCGAGCCGCAATGGGTTAGGCGTGATACGGACCTCTGGCACACCAAGCTCCAGCGCTGACCTCGAATAAGGCATATACCCTTTTTGGGGTGGCAGTCGTTCCTTGAAGAGTTGACTAGTACGCCGTGCGACTACCAAGATCTGTTTCAAGTCATGGCCGGACACATTGAGGCCAAGACCACCTCCTGTGCTGCCCATACCACCTATGCTTTTCAGCAGTGGCGGCTGCATGACGTAGCCTACAGCGCCAGGCTCGTGGTGGATAGCCTCATACAGGAGTGGCCTCAGTTCCGTCGTCCGTCGAGGATCTACTGTCGTTATTTCAATAAAGACACCGCCACGGAACGCGCGCAGAAAAAACATCTTTATCTTCGGCAGCCGGGTGAGCTCTGGCCGCAGATTCGCTCCGCTGGACCATAGAGGGCGCATAGTATCTTCAATAGCATCAGCAATGGCTATTGTGCTGTCTAAGTTGTAACCAGACGGTAACCTAATGTAAACGGACATTGCATTGTAAGTGCCATGGGGTAAATAATCAAATGGTGGCAGTAATATCCAGCTTATAAGCCCTAAAATGACTGTTGTGATTATAATTACTAGTATTGATAGTAATTTGCTAGTAGAAACACGCTGAATGAAGCCAATGATAAAGGCAACAAACAGCTGAGCTAGCTTATCTACCACAGGAATCTGGATAGGCGGCTTGCTCGGCATGGCGTCGCCCAGCAGACGACAGGCAAGGGCCGGAATGACCGTGATAGCCACAATTAATGACAACATTACTGTCACTGATAGGGCAATGGCAATATCACGGAACACCTGGCCGATTTCCAGTTCTAGAGTGAGAACAGGAATAAAGACCATCACTGTCGTCAGAGCGGAGGCGAGGATAGCACCCCAGACTTGGACGGTGCCAGTGTATGCGGCATCGATTCGCGACTTTCCTTCCTGTCTCAAGCGAAAGATGTTCTCTAACACCACAATGGCCGCATCTACCACCATACCGACAGCAAACGCCATACCGGCCAGGGATATCACATTCAGAGTCCGCCCTAAGAGGGCCATACCGATGAAGGAACCGATGATAGAGACAGGAATCGACAGGACAACGATTACAGTAGCAGATAGTGATCGTAGGAATAAGAGCAGAACAACAGACGCTAGGAAGCCACCGATGTAGATGTTTTGCATCACCATATCAATAGCAGCGTTGATGTAGATGCTCTCGTCATAGCTCAGTTCCAGGAACAGGCCTTCCCGTTTCAGCACATTCTTGTTCAATTCAGTCATGACTGCCCAGATCCCACGCATGGTTTGAAGCGCGTTGGCGCTGAGCTCGCGCACAACATATATACTCATCGCTGGTTGTCCAAGGTAGCGAACAACGAAGCGCCACTCCTTATGAGAGAAAGTAATCTCTGTTGCCACGTCGCCCACCGTAATCCGGCGCATCCTGCCATTTTCTTCAGTGACACGCAGTAGTACGGCTCTCACCTGTTCTGGAGTCGCTAATTCGCTAGTCATACGCACAACATAGCGACGTTTGCCTTCATCTATTTCACTCACGGAGGCCGCAATATGGGCGCGAGATAGAGCATCTATTACATTCTGCACATTCAGGTTGTAGCTAGCGAGAGTGACGGGATCTACTAAGATCTGTAACTCACGTGGTTTCCCTCCGTAAACATCTGCGCTCGCAACACCTGGCACACGCTCTAGTTGCTCACGTACGACATTGTCGATGAAATCGCCATAAGTGCTGATCGAACGATTGTTACCCGGCATCCGGCTGAGCACGAGAATAGCCATCGGCTGATCCTCGCTGCTCGCCATCCATAACTTTGGTTGTCCAGCCTCCTTCGGATAGTTACCACTAATTTGCTGCAGCTGATTGGCCGTTCGGAGCAGAGCGCTGTTCATATCGGTGCCAGCAGAGAATTCAAGGGTGATCGTAGCCATTCCTTTCCGGGCGGCACCGTAGATATTGCGCATGCCAGACAGGCCTTTGAGGGCTTCCTCCTGACGTTCGAGGATTTCTCGTTCAATTTCTGCAGGGAAAGCACCAGGCCATCCAGTGGTTACTGTGACAGCAGGCTCATGCACATTAGGGATCAGCTGAACAGGTATCCGCCATAAGCCTGCTACGCCAAACAGAACAATCATCAAAACTACCGCAACCACGGCAAGCGGGCGTACAATAGAGAGTCTGATCAGAATCATCTGTCGGACTTTCCTTCGCTTTTGCCGCGCTTGTTAAGTAACTTATCTATTAGTTGTACTTTTTGTCCAGGTAATAATCTTTCATTGCCACGCACCACAACAAGCTCACCAGACTTGAGGCCACTCTCTACCACAAAGCGTCCCCCTACACTTCCACCCAACTGCAGCAGCCGCTGCTTAGCGCGGCCTTCCTCGATCACAAACACAACACTCTGGTTCTCGCGATGGATAATGGCATCCTTGGATACGGTAGGTACCTTGCTATGATCTCCTACCTGCAGGTGCACGACCACGCTCTGGTTGGCAGCCAGCTCAAAATTCGGTAATCTATTAAAGACAAAACGTACCAGCCTGGTTCTTGTTTTAGGATCCTCATCTGGCATGACCGCCCGTACAATCGCTGACTTGTCGACTCCAGAGGTCATCTGGACGACTACACCGGTTCCTGGCGTAGCACTCGCTAGGTATTCCACGGCTATATCCGCTTCTATCTCCATGTTGCAGTCGTTGACCACTTCCATCACATGAGCGCCCGTGGCAATGTAGGAGCCCACCTCGACATAACGGCGGCGCACTACACCGGAGTAGGGTGCCTTGATATCAGCCTTGGCAAGTTCACCCTCTGCCAGACGCACAGTGGTGAAAGCATGATCAACCGCAGCCCAGGCTGCTTGCGTAGCAGCGCGTAACCGCTTGACTTCCCCTGCCTTATCTTCGTATTTAGCAAGTGCAAAAGCAGCGGACTGGCGCAGCTTCCCTAACCGCTGTAACTCTACCTCGGCTATGTGCAAGTGAGCTTCGGCTTCTGTTGCCCGAGCCCGTCTTTCGGTTAGGGTCGCCATCTCGCTTTGCCGTCGCCAACGCAGACCATTAGGGTTAAGCTGTGCTAGCACCTGCCCCATTGTGACTCTATCTCCAACATCCACTGCCACATGTATGATCGATCCGCTTGTTTCTGCGGAGATTGCACCGGCCTGCAGCGAGACGAGCCGTCCTACCACAGGGAGGCTCCGTATCGCTGCTTCTAAGATGACGGCATCGGCAACGACGAGGATCTGCTCCTTGCCGCTGCTGATCGGAGTGGCCACAGCCTGATCGGATACAGGGACAAGAGTGCCTCCACACCACACAAGTACCAATGCCAGCAACACCAACGGCGTCCAGCACACTGGACTCATACAGACAGAAAGAGACCAGAATGTAGTAAAAAGACGCTTCACCGCGCCACCTCGCAGGATCAGCAGGAAAGTGTAGAACTCTCCCCTGAGAGTAAAAAAAGCGCTTAGTGTGCGCCAATTAGCATGATGAGCAGTGCAGGAAAAGAACTTTCGCCCTAGCTTCACGGATACAGCTGAGTCTGTTGTTGCAGCGGCTAGGCTATCAAGGGTACAGTCATGTCGACTTTGATCATCTCGCATCCAACATGCACACAGCATGATACTGGTGCCTTTCATCCAGAATGCCCTGAACGGCTAGCGGTTATCCACCAGGCTTTGGAGTCTGAGAGGTTTAGACTGCTCAGACGCCAGGAAGCACCACTAGCAGCTTTAGCGCCGATTGAACGCGTACATTCGCGCTCTTATATTGACAGGATCCTTGCATCTGTGCCGGAACACGGCTACCACCACATAGATTCCGACACGGTTCTGTCTCCTCATTCAGGGGAGGCTGCCTTGCGGGCTGTGGGGAGCGTGCTAGCGGCTGTAGATGCAGTAGCTGGCAGCACTGTGCACAATGCCTTCTGTGCAGTGCGTCCACCTGGACACCACGCCACACCCACCGGCGCTATGGGTTTCTGTGTCTTCAACAATGTGGCTATCGGCGCCTATCATGCACGCGCCGGTCATGGATTACGGCGGGTCGCAGTAGTGGATTTTGATGTGCACCATGGCAATGGTACACAGGCTGCCCTCTGGAATGACCCCAACATGTTTTATGCTTCTACTCACCAGTTCCCTTGCTATCCGGGGACAGGGACCACGCAGGAGATGGGCTGTGCTCACAACATTGTCAACGTTCCCCTAGCACCCGGTAGCGGATCGGAGGATTTTCGCCATGGTGTGACTGTCCGTATCTTACCCGCGCTACGGGCGTTTAAACCAGACTTCTTGCTTATCTCAGCTGGTTTCGATGCCCATACCCGTGATCCACTCGCTAGCCTTCATCTGGTAGATGCCGATTTTGCCTGGGTCACAAATATTCTTGGAAAAGTAGCACGAGAATGTTGCAGCAGTCGTGTCGTGTCTGTTTTAGAAGGCGGATATGATCTCACGGCTCTCTCGAGTAGCGTGGCCACTCATGTGCAGGGTCTGATGGAGTGTGTATCCTGATCCGACCGGGAAGGAGGTAAGCGATGATTACGTTTTCTGTTTTGCCAGGAAAAAGAGATCTCAGGTTATAATAACTTTATTTAGTTGTATTATAACACAGTAATACACAGTGTCAAGTAGTCATATGTGGCAAGGGTGGAGTCGTATCTGGTGACCAGGGTGCCGGACGTGGGGCTGCTGTCGGCTGACTGTGTACCTATGCGGTTGCCGGTGCACAGGCTAGGGTATCTGCTGGCTGGCTAGATACTATTAGTATAGAGAGAGACAATCTCGCGATGAGATACAGCACCATATGGCAGCTGTCGGGCCATGCATGACCTAGCAGTCCTATGAGGTTGAGCCTGAGTCGACCCAACGGCACTCTCTTTGACCTGCCGGGACACGTTGAAGACTACGTACCATGATTTTTTGAGCTACCACAGACGTCGCATGGCACTGGATTGCGGTCGTAACGGCTATTGTTCTACCATCATGATACATCACAGGGCATGGTCTCTTACAAACACTCCCTAACATAGCGTAACGTGACGTGATTGAACTCTCTCATACAGATTTTCTCGCGAGGAGGCAGTATGGGAAAACGCCTCTGTGATAGCTATTCAGGCATCCGTGATCAGGAATCAAATCCTAATAAGCTGCGGGCAAAGTCGCGAGCGGAGAAGGGACGCAGGTCTTCTACCCTCTCTCCGATACCAACGTAGTGTACAGGCAGCTTGAATTTCTCTGCCAGGGCTACGAGCACGCCACCACGGGCGGTGCCGTCTAGTTTTGTAACTGCCAAGCTATTGATATTAATAGAACGCCGAAAAACATCTACCTGTATGTGTGCGTTCTGGCCGATCGTAGCATCGAGTACCAAGAGACAGGTGTGTGGTGCAGCAGGCTCTAATTTGCGCAGCACGCGGACGATCTTCTCCAGCTCCGCCATTAGGTGGCCTTTATTTTGGAGACGGCCAGCTGTATCAATCAGGAGTACGTCATCCCCTCGGGTCTTAGCCTCTTTGAGGGCATCGAAAGCTAGCCCTGCGGCATCGGCCCCACTGGCACGGGCAACGACAGGACAACCGGTGCGTTCACCCCATACCTTCAGTTGTTCTACGGCTGCGGCGCGAAATGTGTCACCGGCTGCTAGGGATACCCGCAGACCTGCGTCATGGAATTGGTGTGCCATTTTGCCTAGGGTCGTAGTTTTGCCTGAACCGTTAACACCGACGACGAGTATTACATGAGGTTTAGCAGCGCGATCGATCAGTAAAGGCTGTGCGACTGGTTCAAGAATCTTATAAATATTTGTCGCTAAAGCCGATCGAATCTCCTCAGCAGTAACTTCTTGATTGAATCTGAGCGTAGCTAAATGAGCGACAAGACTCGCTGCAGTATTGACACCGAGATCAGCGGCAATCAATAGCTCTTCCAATTCTTCGATGGCTTCACTGTCAAGACGACGTGTGATGAAGAGAGTCACGATTCCCTGCGTGAGGCGACTGGACGAACGGTGCAGGCTTTTCTTGAGACGCTGAAACCAACTTTGAGGGGGCACCGCCTCGTCTCTACTGTCTCCCGTAGCAGCGGCCCCACCTGCAGCAAGTGGATGCGACTCCAATGGAGGAAGGCCGGGAAGAGAAGTGGCACTTTCTACAGCAGGGGAGTCAACAGGCAAAGCGGGGATCTCACCGAGGTATCCTGTTTGCTCCTCCATAAGGACAGATGACGAGGCCTGCGCAAGCACTGACTCTGGAGAGGAGAGAGGCAGCGCAGGTGAGCTACTCTCCGCAGCAGCGGCAGCAACTTGGGTTTCATCCACGGCCTGACTGCTCTCTTGACAAGTTTCCTGCTCTTCCCTCCGATCACGGCGCAGCCAGGAGAGCCAGCCTTCCTTCTTCAGAGGAGCCATACCGGGATCAGGGGGTCTCTCGTTCATGGGAGAATATCTCCGTGAAGGTCAGTCGCGGTAGCCGTAGCAAGACGCACTCGCACAATGGTCCCAGGCACTGCAGTGGACGATAACCGTACTGGCAGATAGTCCTCGCTGTAGCCGAAGTTGGGCTTTTCCAACAACACATCCGCTAAGGTGCCAACCCGGCAAGCCAGCAAGCTGGCCAGGGATTCTGCGGCAACGGCGCGCAGGCGGGCAGCGCGCTCTTGCACAATAGTGCTGGCCACTGCTGGCATGCGGGCTGCTGCTGTACCTGGCCGAACTGAGAAAGGGAAAATGTGGAGATGGGTCAGACCACACTCTGCTACTAGTCGCAGGGTGTTAGTGAACATGACCTCACTTTCTGTTGGAAAGCCAACGATGAAGTCAGCCCCCAACGTCATTTCCGGCCGCAACGCTTGCAGACGCCTTGTCACTTGTATGACGTCTGCTCGGCTGTGCCGCCGTTTCATCCGTTTGAGAATCAGATCGTCACCAGCCTGTATACTCAGGTGTATATGAGGCATGCACCGACGATCGGCGCCGAAGATTGCAAACAATTCTTCTTCTATCTCAGCTGGATCGAGCGAGGACAGTCTTAGTCGCTCCAGTCCTGGCACCTCCATAAGGAGCTTTTCGATTAGCCTACCGACTCCATAGCGAGCGTTCTCACTGCTGTCGTCGGCAGACAGGTCAAGGCCATAGGCAGTCAGGTCGATGCCAGTTAGCACTAACTCGCGATAGCCGGCTGTAGTCAGCGCGCAGGCCTGAGCGACTACTTGCGCAGGAGAGAGACTACGACTGGGACCACGGGTCAAAGGAATGGTACAGAATGTGCAGCGGTGATTACAGCCCTGCTGTACTGGCAGAAAGGCGCGTGTGCGTTCGGCAAACTCACTCAGCAAAAGTCTGCTGTTGTGGCTGGTAACTGTTTGGCCTGGTCTAGAAGCAGAAGAGTTGCTCTCCTCTCCTCTCCAGTTTTCTGCCAGTAGCTTCTCGGCATTGTTAAGTACCCGATTGACTTCTGGCATAGCCGTGAAACTCTCGGGGTTCAGATGGGCAGCACAGCCGGTGACGATGATCTGCATGTCTGGCTGCTCTCGCTTCAAGCGGCGGATGGCTTGGCGGGCTTGGCGTTCAGCTTCTCTGGTGACTGCACAAGTGTTTACGATGAGAGTCGCCTCCGAAAGACCCGCTGCTGTGGCGTACTGGCGCATCAGTGCAGATTCGAACATGTTTGTACGGCACCCAAAGGTGACGATTCTGGGAGGCGTCAGGGTAACTCTCCATTTGGATTGGGGTCCCACTGTAGAGCACCAACAAAACTGACTACTGCTGGGCCGGTCATTGTGATTTGTGCATTGTGAGACAAGACAATAAACAATGATCCACCGTCCAAAATCACATCCGCCTGTCGGCTGGGAAGCAGACCGCGACGGACCGCGGCAACGACGGCAGCACAAGCCCCAGTGCCGCAGGCATGGGTGATTCCCACTCCTCGTTCCCACACGCGCACGCGCAACTGTTCTTGGCCTAGTTTTTGGACTACCTCGACGTTTGTACGCTCTGGGAACAAGGCATCGCATTCAATCCTGGGACCGAAGGTAGAAAGATCTACTGACTCTGCTTCAGGAACAAAGAACACCGCGTGCGGATTACCTATGGAAACACCTACCGCATCAGCTAGCGGCCCAGCCGCCACAGGCAGATGAAGGGTGTCTAGGGCACGGGCCAGTGGAATCTCGCGCCAATCTAGCCGAGCGACTCCCATGTCTACCGTCACCAGGCCACCCTGCCCACGGTAGACGTGAAGCAGGCCTGCAAGAGTCTCAATGACCAGGGTATCGCGTCCTAACTCATCCATGAGCAGAGCGCCGACACAGCGGGCTGCATTGCCGCAGGCTGCCGCGCTGCTTCCGTCAGCGTTGTATATGACCATGAACACATCGGCCCTGGTCGCGGCGCGTGGCGGCACTAGCATAATGAGTTGGTCGCAGCCTATGCCGGTACGGCGGTTGGCAATAGCACGTATGGCCACTTTATTGAGGACGAGAGGAGACTGACGATTGTCCAGCACGACAAAGTCATTACCGAGTCCATGCATCTTGATAAAGGAAGGGCCTTGGCTGCGGAGCATGCTCATGGTGTGTTATGTTACAGGAGGGCGGTAGAATGCAAGTTTATAATCTTCCCCTGATACAGAGTTGTCTTGACTCTCCCAGTGAAAGATCATAGCCTCGGGTGTTCTCTCGTGAGCGCCTCCCCCAAATACGGAGTTCTGTCATGCAACCGGTGGTCCTGCCAGCTGGGGGAGACAAGAGCAAGACGCTTGGTGCATCAGTGGTACAACCGCACGTGGGGCGTGCTGAGGGCGAAGAAAAGAGCCTACTTACAGACTACTGCATGGCACGGACCACCACCATCCCCTATAAGCATTTTTAAGAGGCTTTCCTCCCTTCTCGTCCAGATAGCCAGAGTATTCAGAGTATGGTTAGTTAGCTCACACCGCCCCGCCTACCTTGCGATCGGCAAGCAAACGCTGCAGACGAGGCACACAAAAGCGACAAATGCCGTGGCGGATTTCCAGGCAATATCCCGGAGAATGCAGAAATGCCAAAGGACGAAATATGTGGGAAACTTTCAGTCTCTATGGATTTGCCAAAGTACCTCCACGCAGTCATATTCGATGAGCGTGCTTTCATAGAAGCGACGAACCATAACGATAGAATCGACATCGATATATTAGGTGGTGCGCGCTCCGTCAATATCACCATGAACTATAGGGCTCTCGCAACGCTCATCACTTTGATTGCAGAAGTGCTTACAGAAGGGATGGTTTGCGAAGCAGATCAGAAGGCTACACTTAAGGAGGCCATAGGGAAATTGGCTTCTTCTGTGCTATGAGCTCACAGGGCGAGCGAACAGGACCGGCCTACAGGTCGGTCCTCTCACTTCGTCAGTCGGCTAGAGTTCGTGTCACGAAATCCCAATTGACTAGATGATCCAAGAAAGCCTGGACAAAATCTGGACGGCGATTCTGATAATCCAGGTAATAAGCATGTTCCCAGACGTCGCAGGTGAGTAACGCCTTCTGCCCATGCACCATCGGTGTATCCGCATTAGCGGTTTTCGTTACTTGCAGTGTCCCGTTCTCAAGTACTAGCCACGTCCAACCGCTACCAAATTGTGTTACAGCGGCGCTTTTAAATTCCTCCTTGAATTTCTCCAAGGAACCAAACGTACTATTGATCCATCTTGCTAAATCACCTGTGGGTACGCCACCCCCACCGGGTTTCATACTGTTCCAGAAGAAAGTGTGATTCCATACCTGGGCTGCGTTATTGAAGAGGCTCGTCTTGTCAGGGTCACCAGCTACACTTTTGATCACCTCTTCTAGCGATTTGCCAGCAAGTGGTGTATCCTTGATCAGTGCGTTGGTGTTAGTGACATATGCTGCGTGATGCTTACCATGATGGAACTCGAAAGTACGGGCTGAGATGTATGGCTCCAGCGCGTTAGGCAGATAGGGCAAGGATGGCAGCTCGAATGCCATAATAGACCTCGTTGTCATTGAGAGTGAAGAATCGGCACCGTAGGCAGACAGGCTGTAGAGACAGCCTCCCACCGTGCTAGCCAGGAACTGTCGCCGGCTCCGGCAATTTTTTCTGCTCCCGTCTCTCGGGACAGTAGCTGGGGTGTCGTCTGTAGCCCGACACCTCAACAGCCTAGGTGCTGGCGATACCCCAGGCACGTTCGACACCTTGACCGCCATAGAGAGACCTTTCTTCTGCAATTTATACTATAGAAATACTCTTAGACCATAAAATAAAGTCTCTCTCTTTGTAAAGCCTCTTCCAGTCGAAACCGTCGCCAACTGTGCAAACGAGGAGAGTCCTCTGATGCACCCAGCAGAGCCAAGAGAGCGGCATAACCCAAAATTGAAGAGTGGCCAGTAGTACGAGCAGAGACCGTCTGGAAGATTGCCTACACATGTACCCACATTTTTTCCAAGTTATAGAAAGCACGGACTTCTGGTCTAAATAAGTGGATCACCACGTCACCGGCGTCCAGAATCACCCAATTGCACTCACGTAAGCCTTCAAGCTCAACGTTTACCCCTCTGGCCTTGAGTTGTTTACGTAGATGCGCTGCCATAGCACTGACTTGGCGAGCCGAACGGCCTGTAGCGATGACCATGTAATCAGCAAAGGAAGTTTTGCCACCCACGTTGACGATGGTGACATCTTCTGCCTTGTCGTGAACTAGTAAAGCCTCGATTACATCAAGCATCTCATCTGGATTGGACAGACAAGCTGTCGCACACATCAGCACTGTAGTCTGCTTCCTTCTCTATCTGTTCCCACCAGATTCCAGAAACAGCACGAATCTGGGTAGCAGAGTCCGGATGGGAAGGGGTAGGTAAAAATACCCACACCGGTGGCTGCCGTCTGACCAAGGTATGCGCTTGGCCGGGAAAAACACGCCAGCGAGCGAAACGGCGTGCTGCAACGCTGGCTAACGCTCGCAAGGAGTAAGGATACCGAGCGAGAATCGCAACTGGCACCAGATGGAACAGGCGAGGCCATTGCCACCAAAACGACACTTGGGCAAGGTTATCAGCGCCCATTAACCAAACGAAACAGCGATATGGCTCACGCTGGCGGAGGCGGCTGACAATGTCAACAGAATAACGAGTCCCCAATCGTGCTTCAAGATCGAGAACAGAAATACAACGACAGTGAGCGGTCATCCTGTGTGCCTGTGCGAGCCGCCAGTGTAACGGTGCCATGCCAGTGACGGACTTCAACGGATTTTGAGGTGATACGAGCCACCACACCTCATCCAGGGCGAGGGCACGGATCGCCATCAGGCTGATGCACACATGCCCAGCGTGGGCTGGATTAAATGAACCCCCGAGTAGACCCACTACTTCACGGCACTTATACTTATGCAGCGACATAGAAGCTCACCATACAACGCACTGCTCGATTGAAACCCCTGGAGTGCTATGTCAGCATGTCCAACAAGGATAATCTCTTAGACAGGTATCAAATTTAGCGAGAGGAATCTACAGACATCATGCAGTAAAGACAGTGGCATTGTGAGCCGCTCTCGACCGCAGCGGCGGCAACGCCCCAGTGCATTGGGTAAGTGCATTGGGTAGCAGATTGGAGACGCTCAGATTCCTCTAATATGACGCCACCAGCAGAAGATACAGGAATGAGTTCCATCTTTGCAGTTCCACTCTCCGTTTCCGCATCTGGTCGATTCTGTACTCTCCGCTACGTTTCAGCCCCTCTGTGCTGATTGAGCGCGATCAACCGGAGGGCGATGATGATGTGTAGGATTGGGCGGAATGGTCAGAGAGAATCCAATGACGTTCGTGAGCTGCTTGTGCCAGCCTCTCTAGTTCTCATCTTGCCAATTTCTTGTCAGTGAGGCACGCAAGCTTGCCAATCCGCTCTTACTGCACGAGCTGGTGGAGAAGGTGTGGCTGGCATGTTGGAGGCACAGTATCCTGTTGCTGTACGCATGGCTTGCCACACATTGACCGCTTGGAAGGTTTCAGCTACATCGTGAACTCGTATAAGGCCGATTCCTTGGTCGAGGCCGGCGAGGGCAGCCATGAGAGAGCCAGGCAAGCGGGCTCCTGGCGGCTCGGCGGCAGATACGCCTGCTATGAAGCTCTTACGCGATACACCGAGCATCAAGCAACACCCTAATGTGTGTAGCACTGCTAGACGGCCCAGTATTTCTAGGTTATGGCGCACAGTCTTGCCGAAACCAATACCAGGGTCCAGACAAATGCCAGCCCTGGTAAGGCCCGCTCGCAAGCAAACAGTGAGCCGCTCAGCCAGCATATCATAGATATCGAGGGGGGCTAGAGAGTACTGGGGATTTCTCTGCATAGTGTGCGGTTCCCCCTGCATGTGTGTCAATATGACAGGAATCTTGCGGCTGGCTACCAATGGGAGAGAGAGCGGATCGCCAGTCAAGGCAGTCACATCGTTGACGATAGCAGCGCCAGCTTCAAGAGCTGCGGCCATCACAGCAGCATGACGTGTATCGATAGATGTCACCACACCCCGTTCAGCTAGGGCCTGTATTACCGGGACGACCCGTTCAATTTCCTCTGCAGGGGCTACAGAACAGGCGCCAGGACGTGTGGACTCCCCACCCACATCGATGATATCAGCGCCCGCTGCCTTTAAGCGCAGGGCGTGGGCAAGAGCGAGACGAGGGTTGACCAATGTACCACCGTCGGAGAAGCTGTCCGGCGTTACATTCACTACCCCCATGAGGCGGGGTCTCTCGAATGAGAACCCAGAAAATGGGGGCCGCCGACTGGAAAGACGGTCCAGAAGTGTATGAATCCACTGCGTCGCATTTTCCCGGGCTGCCCAGGCCTGTACTTCGTCGAGCGGCAGTACAGCAGACCTTATTGTCTCTCCCTGGCGGGCCACCACTTCGCATGCTGTAAAGGCCAGTGGACCGCCTACCAAAAGACGCGCACGCCCTAACTTCACTGCAATTTCAGCTATGTCTCCTGACAACAACCCAATTGGAACTAGATAAAAAGTATTCTTTGCTCTCTTAGCATGTCCATTAGATGGGCCAGATACATTGGAGCACGCGTGTGATCTGTCCATGATGGTATCAGTTGCACCTTTTATGCTCTATCATGTTCCCCTTCCCTTTCGCAGTTGCCACCTGGTATCCACAACACATCAGCTTTTCCATGATCGTTGACATGGCGAGCTAGCACAAACAGATGATCAGACAGACGATTCAGGTACTGGATAGCAACTGAATTCACCCCTCCCTGTTCCATTTCTGCCAGTTCCACCAAAAGCCGCTCGGCACGCCGGCATACTGTGCGGGCATGATGTAAATGAGCTGCCGCTGCTGTGCCACCAGGCAGAATAAACGAATGGAGGGGCGGCATATGAGCGTTCATAGCATCTATTTCACGTTCAAGTCGATTGACTTGTGATTCTGCTATTCTTAAGACTATTTTCTGATTGGTCTGGGCTAAATCGATCGGTGTACACAGATCCGCACCAAGATCGAACAGATCATTCTGCAGCTGCATCAGCATAGCATCAGCCGGCGCAGCTGTCCGGGTGTACAGGCGAGCTAAGCCAATGATAGCATTGGTTTCATCCACTGTTCCATAGGTCTGGACACGCATGTCGTGTTTTGGAACACGCTTCCCAGTGGACAGAGATGTTTTTCCCTTGTCGCCACCGCGAGTATATATGCGGGTGAGTTGAACCATAGTCGCTCCATGCCTTTAATACTGTCCAAGTTTCCAGAGTCGTTTGGCCTGCGCCAAACCTCCTTGATTATAGGCTTATGCAGCCTCGCCTGGATATAGCACTTTCGTGCCTTCTCATGCGTCTGGGAGAACAGAGAGGAGAAAGATCCTGATTCTCAAGACCTATATCTGCCGACACTTTCTTGTCTATTTTGGAGCAATACTCTTTATGATTGTTGCGCTTGTTCTGCTTTTCGACATGATTGAACTCATCAGGCGTGCGGCCGCTTATCCGGATATGTCCTTTGCGGTTCTGTTGGGCATGGCCCTCTTAAAGCTGCCGCAGATGGTGAATACAGTACTGCCGTTCGCTGTTATGCTGAGCAGCATGGCAGTGTTTTGGCAATTTTCACGTTCTCGTGAACTCGTCATCATCCGCGCAGTTGGGGTATCGGCATGGCAATTTCTGCTGCCTGTCCTGTGGATCGTGCTGCTGCTCGGGATTAGCAATCTCACCCTACTCAACCCGCTAGGCGCCAACCTGTATGCTCGCTATGCGCGTATGGAGAATGCTCTCCTACTGCGCAAAACTAACACTCCGCTGTCACTTGCCGGAAATATCACCAATCTATGGTGGTATGAACTGATAGGCAATCGACAATCTGTGCTACACGCTGAGCGTACCTGTCAGGATGGACCAATACTATACATGCGCGATGTCAGCATTTTTCTTTTCAAGAATCGTGGCGTGTTTCTCGAACGAGTAGAAGCCACTAGTGGTATGCTACTAAAAGATGGTACATATAAACTGTACCGTGTGTGGATCCTACAGTCTGGGCATTCCGCAGCCTATCATGATATCCTGTCTTTACCGACTAATTTAACTATAGATTGCATCAGAGAGCATTCCTCCTCACCTGAAACGGTGTCTGTGTGGCAACTATCCAGTTCCATCCGCTTGTGTCAAGAGGCTGGATTATCTACTTATGTTCACCGTCTGTACCTGAAAGCCCTAATTGCCTCGCCGTTTCTGCTCTGCGCCATAGTGCTAGTCGCTGCGGCGTTTGCGATGCCGCAGAATCACCGCAATGCTAGGGTGGGTGTGCGCATGACAGGAGCCATTAGTGTTGGGTTCCTGTTATATTTCTTCTCGAAAATCACCTATGCTCTTGGTCAAGCGGCTCTCCTACCCCTGGAGGTGGCGGCTTGGAGCCCTGCTGTCATCATGGGTTCGTTAGGGCTAGCCGCTCTGTTGCACTTGGAGGATGGATAACGCTTCTGAGGCTTAGCCAGACTCGGCCAGACTTGGATTATCCCGTGGAGAATCAGTGCGCAGATGATTCCGCTCCTGCCGGAAGGTTTCAGCCAGCAGGAAGACTAGTTCGAGAGCCTGACTGACATTGAGGCGCGGATCACAGAAAGTATGGTAGCGCTCTGCCAAGCCAGCCTCTGTGATGGCCTGGGAACCCCCAAGGCATTCAGTGACATCCTGACCAGTGAGTTCCACGTGAACGCCACCGGGATGGGTTCCCTCAGCACGATGGATGGCGAAATAACGCTGTACCTCACTCAGGATGCGATCAAAAGAACGCGTCTTGAAACCCTTTTCAGTTTTGATCGTATTTGCATGCATAGGGTCACAGGCCCATACCACCTGATGACCGTTCTCCTTCACAGCCCTGATTAAGGAGGGGAGACGAGTAGCAATTGTTCCCTCACCCATGCGCACGATGAGAGTCAGGCGACCGGTCTCGTTCCCTGGATTGAGAATCGTGCACAGACGCAGCAGTTCGTCTGTTGTGAGGGAGGGTCCTACCTTGACACCGATAGGATTGCGCACGCCCCGCAGAAACGCGACATGGGCACCGTCAACCTGGCGCGTGCGATCACCGATCCACAGCATGTGTGCAGAGCAGCAGTACCAGTCCCCGCTGGTCGAATCTAATCGTGTCAAGGCCTCCTCATAGGGCAGGAGCAGAGCCTCATGCGAGGTAAAGAAGTCTGTTTCGTGGATCTGGGGTACGCGATCCGATGTGAGGCCGCAGGCAGCCATGAAGTCCAGAGTCTCACCTATGCGATTACACAGATCACGGTAGCGTTCCCACTGTGGGCTACCAGCGATGAAATCCAAGGTCCACTGATGGACCCTATGCAGGTCAGCATAGCCACCCTGAGCAAAGGCCCGTAAAAGGTTAAGAGTTGCTGCGGATTGGTGATAAGCCTGGATCATTCGCTCTGGGTCAGGTGTACGAGCTGTCATAGTAAAGTCCAGCCCATTAATCATGTCGCCGCAATAGGCTGGCAGGGTGACACCGCCCCAGGTTTCTGTTGGTGCAGAACGCGGCTTAGCAAACTGCCCGCCCATGCGACCGACCTTGACAACCGGCATCGCTCCGCTGAACGTCAGGACCACTGCCATCTGGAGAATAACACGGAAAGTGTCGCGTATGATGTTAGCATTGAAATCAGCAAAGCTTTCAGCGCAGTCCCCACCCTGCAGTAGGAAGGCACGGCCAGCACCAACCTTGGTCATGGCTTGCTGTAAACGCCGTGCCTCACCAGCAAAAACTAGAGGCGGGAAAGTGCGCAACCTCGCCTCGACTCCAGCCAGCCGAGCTTGATCAGGATAGGCGGGAAGATGTTGGGCCGGTCGAGAGCGCCAGCCTTGTCGAGTCCACATATCTGCCATGGATCGCCTCGATAAGGGAGTGAGAATGAGCGTGACCGGGCCATTCGGGAGTCCCTATGACAGCCTGCGGCCGGAGTCGAGGCCATGACTACACCCGGTTACGGTTACCGTGGCATGGCTATCCTCGTCAGACCATGATTGTACACTTGATTCGCAAAGACGTGGGGCCATGCAAGATGAGTTTAGGAGATCTCTAGTTCGGATGATTCAGCCTTGCGACGCGCCATGGCAGAGAGAATCTGCCGTTTCAGGCGGCGGGCTGCGAGAGGTAACCGTACATCCGGTCTTCCCCGCAGGTAAGAGTCGATACCACCATTCTGTTCGATACTGCGCAGCCCATTGATAGAAAGTCGCAATCGCACAGATCGTCCCAGAACATCGCTCCACACCGCAGTTTCCTGCAGATTCGGCAAGAATCGACGTTTCACCTTGTTGTTGGCATGGCTCACATTGTAGCCGACTAATACACCCTTGCCGGTGATTGCGCAACGTCTGGCCATGTTTGTGCAACCCCCATATGCTTGTCCCGAAAAGCGAGTTTGTAAGATACCTGCGACGTATCCGTCAAGGCGATTGATTCCTCTGGTCAGGCTGAGAATCCCGGAGTGGCTTTGGTAGGGTCCGCTTCTTCTCTCCCTCTCTCCGCAGGCTTGTCTGCGGCGACACGTTTGGATGAGGGGAGAGCGTCCCTGCTGCTGCCTGGGGAGAGACTACCAAAAGCCTTTCTACTCAATGATAGATGCACAAGGTCTCTCCACATCAGGGTAGGGGCGACTCTGCTGGGCGCTGATCCATCCCGCCTGCGACGATGCTGATGCTGCCTGCCACAAAGCTAGTATCCACGCAGAGAACGCGGGCGCAGGCCAGAGCCAGAATGGCGGGCCAGAGCGATGGTACTGAGGAGAGCCTCCTTGTCCTTGGGCAGGATACCACCTAAGGACAGCGCGTTGGAAGCGTGGTTGGAGCGAAAGATGATTGGGTGTGGTGGTTCTAAAGCTGTGACTAGGCGAGCCATTTCATCCAGGCATTCATCGTCATTCAAGGGCTGAAAACGGCTACCATACTTTTCCCAGCGAGGCATGAAACCAGGCATCTCAGCCCGGCGGAGATCGAGCTGCAGGGTAGACAGGTAAGTAGGCGGGGCAGAGTTAACCAGTTCGACTGTCGCGGCAATATGGTGCTCTGAATATTCACGACCCCCAAGCCCCAGTATCACCATACACGATACCTTGAGTCCAGCGTCGTGGGCTCGATGGATGGCTTTAGCAATGCCTCGTGGGGAAGCACCCTTAGCAATGCGCTTGAGCACATCCATATGGCCCGACTCGATCCCTAGGTAAATGAGGGAGAGCTTGCGCGCTTTAAGGCCGGCTAGTGCTTCTACTGGCTTACGGTTAATATTGTCCGGCGTGGCATAGGATGACACACGCACCAGCCTAGGCAAACGGGCATGCAGGTGGTCGAGAATCTGATGCAGAGAGTCTGTCGGTAGTACCATGGCGTCCCCATCCGCCAGAAACACCCGGTCGGCCCACGGCCAGTCGCGAGCGCCAACGTCGATGTCATTGAAAACGTTCTCGAGTGGGCGTGCACGGAACTCCTTATGCGCATACATGGAACAGAATGAACAGTGGTTATAACTGCAGCCAAGCGTTGCCTGGACAATAAGGCTGCGCCCTTCAGACGGAGGCCGCCACAGAGGTAGCTCATAATGAATCGGCATGAACTGAGATAACTCCGATATCGCTCTGAATCAGGTTAGAGTTAGAGGGCTAGCGCGCGCTATCAGAATGACGACGCCATATCACTTACGGCTAGAATCTGTCAACCGATGGCGTGTGACTTCGTATAAAGCTACGGCCGCGGCATTAGACACATTAAGACTTTCAACCGCGCTTGTGATCGGCAGGCAAACGAGGCTATCGCAATGCACACGGACCGAATGACGCAGACCACGCCCTTCTGATCCCAGCACCAAGACAATGCGGTCAGCTACCTCCACCTGTGCAAGAGACCGTGGAGCGGTCGCTTCAAGGCCGATGGTCCAGAAGCCAGCTGCTTTGCATGTTTCAAGAGTCCGCGCGAGATTCGTCGTCCGGGCGAGCGGTACTTTTTCCAGGCTACCGGAGGCCGCTCTAGCCAGGGCACCAGTTTCTACCGGTGCGCGACGCTCCTGCATCACCACAGCCATGGCACCGAAAGCTGCAGCAGAACGCATGACTGCTCCTACGTTGCGTGGGTCAGTAATCTGATCGAGCATGATCACTGTAGAGAGTGCAGTGTCATGCGTACCCTTTAAGAGAGTATTGAGAGATCGTGACTCCAACGGAGTCACTTGGGTTACCATCCCCTGATGTATGACTCCTGGTAGTAAATGTTCTATTGTAGAGATATGTACACATTCTATTTTTGGTAAATATAATGCACAGTTATTATATATCTTTACAAGAGTATCTTCTGATACATATGCAGCATCAGATGTGACTAGCAGACGTCTGCAATGCCTTGTAGGGTTAGCTAAGGCTGCCAGAGTCGCGTGACGTCCGTAAATCCAGAATGGTTCCCGTTGGTGGGTTGGCCGAGGGAACACGGCTCCATGTGAGGGACGTGTTGTAGGGCGGCTATTTCTATCGCTGCTGTAAGATTGCTGACGCTTGCTCATGATGCAATCCTAACACTTCAGGGCTGCTTGCAAAGATCTTACAACGCGGGCCACAGATGGCGAAGGGCGCAAATGGAGCTTTATGCTATGCTAAAAAGGAGCGAGCCAATCCTGCTCTGTGGAAGGCGTGATATGAATTTTTCCATTGATCAGGAGTAGCTGATTCGAATAGTCTAACTCTTCTTGGGGGGGGGGATGCGTGTTATCTCATGAAGGGTTCATACTGGAGGGGTGCCCGAGCGGTTAAAGGGGACGGACTGTAAATCCGTTGGCTAGTGCCTACGTTGGTTCAAATCCAACCCCCTCTACCAGAGCAGAGTCGTAAGAAGGTTGAGTTTATCTGTACGTTCTCTCTTAAACCGTTCAGTGGCTGCGGGTGTAGCTCAATGGTAGAGCAGAAGCCTTCCAAGCTTACGGCGGGGGTTCGATTCCCCTCACCCGCTCCATGTGCCCAGGGGTATGCTCAACTGAAGCCAAGCGGTGAGGCTTTTGGTCGGTATGGTGGTTGGTATGGTCGTGAGATGGGCATTTTGAGAATAGAAGGTTGTGGACATGGCCAAGGAAAAATTCGAACGCAAGAAACCACATTGCAACGTTGGGACGATAGGCCATGTTGATCACGGCAAAACGTCACTGACGGCAGCTATTACGAAGGTTCTAGCGGAGAAGGGGAGTGCGCGTTATACGGCGTACGATCAGATTGACCGAGCACCGGAAGAGAAGGCACGTGGGATCACAATCTCAACAGCGCATGTAGAGTATGAGACAGAGGGGCGCCATTATGCACATGTGGACTGCCCTGGTCATGCTGATTACGTGAAGAACATGATTACCGGTGCAGCCCAGATGGACGGGGCAATCCTAGTCGTTTCTGCTGCAGATGGTCCGATGCCGCAGACGCGAGAGCATATTCTGCTCGCGCGACAAGTTGGGGTACCAGCAATCGTGGTGTATTTAAATAAATGCGATATGGTCGATGATCCAGAACTTCTGGAGCTCGTAGAGCTCGAGGTTAGGGAACTGCTTAGCAAGTATAATTTCCCCGGTGATGACATTGCTATTGTACGCGGTTCTGCACTCGCAGTTCTGGAAGAGGGTCATACTCCTTTTGGACGAGAGTCGATTCTTGCCCTCATGCAGGCGGTGGATGATTACATTCCCCAGCCGGATCGGCCAAAGGATAGACCCTTTTTGATGCCGGTAGAAGATGTGTTCTCAATCTCTGGGCGTGGTACAGTAGCGACAGGGCGTGTTGAACGTGGTCTGGTCAAGGTAGGTGAGGAAGTGGAAATTGTTGGTCTACGAGCTACGACGAAGACCACGGTGACAGGTGTGGAAATGTTTCGCAAGCTTCTAGATGTGGGAGAAGCAGGCGATAATATCGGCGTTCTGTTGCGCGGGATCAAGCGGGAAGATGTTGAGCGTGGCCAAGTGTTAGCCCGCTCCGGGAGTATCACACCGCACACTCGCTTTGAGGCGGAAGCCTACATCTTAACGAAGGAGGAAGGAGGGAGACACACGCCGTTTTTTACCAACTACCGGCCACAATTTTATTTTCGTACCACGGATGTGACTGGAGTGGTCCGACTGCCAGATGGAACGGAAATGGTCATGCCAGGCGATAACGTACGCATGCAGGTAGAATTGATTGCACCGATTGCTATGGACGAAGGCTTACGCTTCGCTATACGCGAAGGTGGTCGCACCGTCGGCGCTGGCGTAGTATCACGGATCATCGAGTAAAAGAATTGTGTTCGCTTGCTTGCGACGTGCTTGACGAAGGGGTATAGCTCAGTCGGCAGAGCGACGGTCTCCAAAACCGTAGGTCGCGGGTTCGAGTCCTGCTGCCCCTGCCATTGTCTGAAACTAATCAGCATTGATTTTTGAGAGCAGTATGGCAAAAACCAGCCCGGGCCAGTTCATCCGTCAGGTACGGCGGGAGTTCAGTAGAGTCACATGGCCCAGCCGTAAGGAAACGCTTATTTCTACTGGTATGGTAATGGGCACTGTTTTCCTGGCAGCGACTTTTTTTATGCTAGTGGATCAATTCTTAGCCTGGAGTGTGAAGTTAGCGTTTGGGCTAGGAGGGTAGAGCGGTGGCAGTCTGCTGGTACGTCATCCATGTCTATTCTGGTTTCGAGAAAAAGGTAGTGCAGTCCATCCGCGAGCGGGCAATTGCCAAGGGGATGGAAGACAGATTCAAGGAAATTCTGGTGCCAGCTGAGGAAGTAGTCGAAGTGCGGCGTGGAACAAAGGTTTCCACAGAACGCAAGTTCTTCCCGGGTTACGTGCTGATCCAGATGGATTTGAGCGATGAGACGTGGCATCTAGTGAAGGATACCCCTAAGGTCACGGGGTTTCTCGGTGGACGCGGGCGGCCTCTGCCCATTTCGCAGGTGGAGGCTGAACGTATTATGCGTCAGGTACAGGAAGGCATTGATCGTCCTAAACCATCAATTGTATTTGAGGTAGGAGAGCAAGTGCGAGTTTGCGATGGCCCGTTTACCTCTTTCAACGGCTTGGTCGAGGAAGTGGATGAGGAAAAGGCACGTGTGAAAGTTTCTGTATCCATATTCGGGCGCTCAACACCTGTTGAACTGGAATACGCTCAGGTAGAGAAAACCTGAGAGAGGGAAGACGTGTGAGAGTGTGTCCAGAGACATATAGTGATTCATTAGTGATCCATGCGAGTCTTGAAACACTGAAGGAAGAAGAATGGCAAAAAAGATCGTTGGCTATATCAAGATACAGGTGCCGGCTGCCAAGGCCAACCCTTCACCACCTATTGGGCCAGCTTTGGGCCAACGCGGTCTCAATATCATGCAGTTCTGTAAGGAGTTCAATGCTGCCACGCAAAGCCTTGAAGTCGGTACGCCGATTCCAGTGCTGATTACTGCTTACAGTGATCGCAGTTTCTCGTTCGTGACCAGAACACCACCCGTCAGCTATTTTCTGAAAAAGGCGGCCGGGCTTGAAAAGGGTGCAGCAGCAACTAATCGCGGCTTCAGTGGCAGTGTGTCGATTGGCAAGCTACGAGAGATCGCTCAGGCTAAGTTGCAAGACCTGAACTGCCACGATCTCGATGCGGCTGTGCGGCAGGTTGTAGGTTCTGCCCGCTCCATGGGTTTGCAGGTAACGGAGTAGGGTTATGACAAAAGGCAAGCGGCTGCGGGAGGCTTATGCAGCTGTTGACCGCACTCGGTTTTATGATCTGCACGAGGCTCTTCAGGTCGTCCGCACGCAAGCGAACGCCAAATTCGACGAAACTATCGAGCTTTCCATGAACCTAGGTGTGGATCCGCGACACGCAGACCAAATGGTACGTGGAGTAGTCACATTACCCCATGGCACAGGTAAGAGCGTGCGAGTAGCGGTATTTGCCAGGGGTGACAAGGCAAAGGAAGCCGAATTGGCTGGGGTTGACATCGTTGGAGCGGAGGATTTAGCGGGACGGGTTCGAGCCGGTCAGATAGATTTCAATCGCTGTATTGCCACGCCTGATATGATGGGAATCTTAGGCAAGTTAGGCAAGGTGTTAGGGCCGCGTAATCTCATGCCAAATCCTAAACTGGGTACAGTGACTGTCAACGTGAGTGAGGCCATCCGCGCGGCCAAGTCTGGTCAAGTTCAGTTCAGAGTCGACAAAGCTGGTATTATACACGCTTGTGTTGGTAAGGTGAGTTTTTCGGACCATGCGCTGGTTGATAATATCCGGGTCTTTTGTGAAGCTATCATCAAGGCAAAGCCATCCGGGGCAAAAGGGGTTTATCTCAAAAAGGTTTCTGTGAGTTCAACCATGGGGCCGGGTGTCAAGGTGAACGTTTCCAATCTCGCCGGCGGGTAAGGCGAGACAGCCATTTCCCGGTACAGCTGAGGAGTATTCCGGTCTAGGAGAACTGGCTAGAAGCCAGGTCGCTGGTAAGTCGCTGAATATAAGCCTGTGAACGAGCGGCTACTGGTTCGCCTGCGCTGGGTGCCAAAGCGTGAGAAGGTCAGGAAGGTACGGGCTGCTTGGACAGTTGTAGAGAAGGGTCCCCATTATTTCGATATTATTTCGATAACCGATCCAGTGGCCCTGTGCTGTCTGGAGACGAGGAGCGGAGCCGAACGTGAACCGGAACCAGAAAAAGGAGCTAGTTTCTGCTCTACACAATCTGCTCGGGGAGAGTGCGATCGTCGTTGTCGTGCATTACAAGGGCATGAAAGTCTCTGAAAGTGCTGCGCTGCGTTCACAAATGCGGGAGGCGGGTGCTCATTTCAAAGTAACTAAAAATAGACTGATGCGCCTTGCCCTAGCAAAAACCTGTTATGAAGGCTTGGCCTCTCTGTTCGTCGGTCAGACCGCGATCGCCTGTTCGCAGGATCCAGTCACTGCAGCTAGGGTAGTGGCCAAGTACGCTAAGGGTAACAACAAGCTCGTCATTATCGGAGGAGGACATGGTGCGACCTTGTTGACCCCAGACAGAATCGAGGCCCTGGCTGCATTGCCTTCGCTAGCTGAACTGCGGGCCAAGCTGGTTGGCGTGCTTAAGGCCCCAGCAACCCGGATTGCTAACCTGCTGCAGACGCCGGCCAGACAGTTGGCTCAAGTGCTCAAAGCGTATGCGGACAGGGACCAGAGTAAAACTGTGTGATTCCACATTAAACTAGAGATCTTGTACTCAGGAGTTGTGTACTATGGCTGATCTTGCCAAGATGGTTGAAGATCTTTCAAGCTTGACTGTCATTGAGGCAGCTGAACTCTCGAAAATGCTTGAAGAGAGATGGGAGGTCTCAGCGGCAGCGCCGGTGGCAGTGGCTACTACTCCTGTCACCGCAGTAGCCGCCACTCCTGTTGAGGAGCAAACAGAATTCTCCGTGATTCTAGCGGAGACTGGAGAGAAAAAGATCAACGTGATTAAAGAGGTACGTGCTATCACCAGTCTCGGCCTCAAGGAAGCGAAGGATCTTGTCGAGGGAGCACCTAAGGTAGTCAAGGAAGGGGTCTCCAAGGAGGAAGCACAATCCATCAAAAGGAAGCTTGAAGAGGTGGGTGCAAAGATTGAACTCAAGTGAGGAGATGATATGTATGCAAGAGCTGGTGTGCTGGTCGTGGGCGACAAGGGTAGCGGAGTCCTTTCCAAGGATTTCCAAGGAGGTGAGAAGCAAGACTGGTAGTCTACAGTTAGCTATGAGAAGAATTCTGACATATTAGTGTGGGCTGTTCATGCCTGCAGCCTGGTGTGTCTGTGCTGTCAGGATCTGAGCGTGCAGTACACGCAGCGTTTAGTCGCTGGCGGGCTTCTGACTCGCGTATAAGAGTCCTGCTTACGCCACCTGGCTCCTGGTGCACCCTGTTTTTCGTTCAGGCACGTGCAGAGGGGGGGGTTTTCTGTTTCTGCTGGCTTGCAGAGGTATTTGTAGCGTTAGGCATCCCCTGTGAATGGATTGCTCCCAAGCGTGGGAAGCGTGGTATTGTGAGTGTGGGAGCTGTTTTCCTCAGATGGAGATGGAGTAGGAGTCACAGGTTGGCATGCTCTTCCTCCCTCTCCACCTCGCAGACGGATCGGCTGTAGGAACCCCGTGTTTCCTCTCTCAGAGAGGGGTATACGATTCAAACGATTCTATATCTAAGGAGCAGCAATGGCTAGATCCTTCACGGCTCGCAAGCGGGTACGGAAGAATTTCGGACGCATCCTTTCGGTTGCGCCGATGCCCAACTTGATAGAGGTGCAGAAAAGCTCCTATGCTCAGTTTCTCCAGATGGAGGTATCGCCAGAATATCGAGCTGTTATTGGCCTTCAGGAAGTCTTTAAATCTGTCTTTCCTATCCGCGATTTTTCTGGGCGGGGTGAGCTTGAGTTCGTAAAATATGAATTCGAACCTCCAAAATATGATGTGGATGAGTGCCAGCAACGCGGTATGACGTATGCTGCCCCCCTGAAGGTAACACTGCGGTTAGTTGTGTGGGATATAGATGAGGAGACAGGTGCCCGTTCTATTCACGATATTAAGGAGCAAGACGTCTATGTAGGAGATATGCCTTTGATGACAATCAATGGCACCTTCATCATTAACGGTACTGAGCGGGTGATCGTGAGTCAGATGCATAGATCGCCTGGCGTGTTTTTCGATCACGATAAGGGTAAGACTCATTCATCGGGTAAGTACCTGTTTGCTGCTCGTATTATCCCCTACCGTGGCTCTTGGCTTGATTTTGAATTCGATGCCAAGGATCTTGTCTATGTGCGTATAGACCGTCGCCGCAAGCTGCCAGTGACCACTCTTCTGTATGCTCTGGATTCCGAAGAAACCGCGGCGACACGCGCTACCCTAGAAGACCCGTCTAGGGTCAGTGGTATGACCGCTGAGGAGATTCTGAACTATTTTTACGACAGAATAATATTCAGGTACGACTCAAAAGGTTGGAGAGTCTCTTTCCAGCCGGAGCATCTGCGTGGCATCAAGCTTCCATTCGACCTCGTTGATTCTGCGACGGGAGCGGTGAAAGCGGAAGCAGGAACAAAAATGACTCCGCGTCTTGGCCGCAGACTTCTCGAAGAAGGGTTAGTGGAGCAACGCGTCTTGCCGGAGGAGCTGGTCGGCCGCTATGCTGCCCTTGATCTCATCAACGAAGGAACGGGTGAGATCTATGTTGAGGCTGGCGAAGAGTTGACTCTTGAGGTGATCGAAACACTTGCCAAGGCTGGCGTAACAGATTTGCCGGTTTTACGTATCGATCACATCAACGTGGGCCCCTATCTCCGCAATACACTTGCCATTGACAAGAACAGTTCACGGGAGGAGGCTCTGATAGATATCTACCGTGTTATGCGTCCAGGGGAACCACCGACACTAGAAACAGCAGAAGCTCTGTTTTTTGGTCTTTTCTTCGACCCTGAACGGTATGACCTCTCAGCTGTGGGACGGGTGAAAATGAACGCGCGGCTTGGGTTTCATGAGGTGCCGGATAGCGTCCGGACCTTGCGGCGGGAAGATATCCTACGTATCCTTAAAGTTCTGATCGATCTGAAAGATGATCGTGGAGAGGTTGATGATATAGATCATCTTGGCAATCGTCGCGTGCGTTCTGTTGGCGAATTGATGGAAAATCAATACAGACTCGGTCTCCTGCGTATGGAAAGAGCTATTCGCGAGCGCATGAGTTCTGTTGACATTGATACTGTCATGCCACACGACTTAATCAATGCAAAGCCTGCCGCCGCAGCTGTGCGGGAGTTCTTCGGCTCGTCTCAGTTATCACAATTCATGGATCAGACCAACCCTCTAGCAGAGATTACCCATAAGCGACGTCTGTCTGCCCTAGGGCCAGGTGGCTTGACCCGCGAGCGGGCGGGGTTTGAGGTGCGAGATGTTCATCCTACGCATTACGGTCGTATCTGCCCGATAGAAACACCGGAAGGTCCTAACATTGGTCTCATCAATAGCCTTGCGACCTATGCCCGGGTCAATCAGTATGGCTTTATAGAAAGCCCTTACTGCAAGGTGGTGCAGGGCCGCGTAACAGATGAGGTACACTATCTCTCTGCTATGGAAGAAGGCCGTTACAGTGTTGCCCAAGCCAATGCTGTGTTAGACAGGAACGGCTGTTTTGTCGCTGACATGATTCCTTGCCGCAAAGCCGGTGACTTTATCATGGTCCACCCAACTGAGATTGACTTCATCGATGTTTCACCTAAACAATTGGTGTCTGTGGCCGCGGCACTGATTCCATTCCTTGAAAACGACGATGCAAACCGCGCCCTCATGGGGTCTAACATGCAGCGCCAAGCCGTACCGTTGGTCCGCGCAGAAGCACCACTGGTTGGAACGGGCATGGAAGAAGCGGTGGCTCGCGACTCAGGAGCAGCCATCGCCGCGCGCCGCGGAGGTATCGTGCGACAAGTGGACGCCACCCGTATTGTCATCCGCGCTACCGAGGACACTTCATCGTCTGCTCCTGGTGTGGACATCTACCGTTTGGCAAAGTTTCAACGCTCTAACCAAAGCACCTGCATCACCCAGAGACCGTTGGTCCATGTTGGGGATTCCGTGCGCACGGGTGACATCATTGCTGATGGTCCCTCGACAGAACTGGGCGAACTCGCTCTCGGCCGGAATGTCTTAGTAGCCTTCATGCCATGGAACGGCTACAACTTCGAGGATTCAATCCTCATTTCTGAACGCATTGTACGCGACGATGTGTTCACTTCTGTTCATATTGAAGAGTTCGAGATCATGGCCCGCGACACCAAGCTAGGCCAGGAGGAAATTACTCGCGACATCCCGAACGTAGGCGAGGATGCGCTGAGAAATCTGGATGAAGCTGGAATCGTTTACATTGGTGCTGAAGTCAAGGCCAGTGACATCTTAGTTGGTAAGGTGACCCCAAAGGGAGAATCTCCCGTGACACCAGAGGAAAAGCTGTTACGCGCAATTTTTGGAGAAAAGGCATCGGACATTCGTGATACCTCCTTACGAGTACCGCCAGGCGTCACTGGGACAGTCGTCGAGGTCCGTGTCTTCTCCCGCCGCGGTATCGAGAAAGATGAGCGTGCGCTCGCTATTGAACGGGCAGAGATTGAGCGTTTGGCTAAAGACCGTGATGACGAGAGGGCCATATTGGAAGGTTCCTTCCAGGAGCGTCTCAAGGAAATCCTTCTAGGACATAAAATCGTGTCAGGCCCGAAGGCAGGACTCCTTATAAACGAGTCTCTACTAGAGACATACACATCCAACCAGTGGCAGCACATAGCGGTCGAGGATGATGACTCCATGATCAAAATCGACGCTTTGAAAGGACTGTATGATGAAAGCATAGCCAAGCTACAAGAGCGATTCGAGAACAAGATTGAAAAACTGCAGCGTGGGGATGAATTACCGCCCGGTGTGATGAAAATGGTTAAGGTCTTTGTTGCCGTCAAGCGCAAGCTGCAACCTGGTGACAAAATGGCTGGTCGTCATGGCAACAAAGGTGTGATCTCGCGCATCGTTCCTATCGAAGATATGCCTTTTACAGAAGACGGCACCTATGTGGACATCGTTCTAAACCCCTTAGGCGTGCCATCGCGTATGAATGTAGGACAGATTCTGGAGACCCATCTAGGGTGGGCCTGTGCGAGCCTGGGTCATCAAATCGGTGAGCTGCTCTTCCACGTGCAATCTGGGCATATGGATTGCACAGTACTGCACAAAAAATTAGAAGATATCTATGATCAAGCTACTTTCACGGACAAAATTGCCGAGTTGTCCGATGACCAACTCTTAGAGTTGGCTAGCAATCTGCGTTACGGTGTTCCTATCGCGACGCCGGTATTCGACGGGGCCCGCGAGAGCGATATCATTGCCATGCTTGAGAAAGCTAGCCTACACACCTCTGGCCAAGTGATCTTAATCGATGGCCGTACTGGTGAATCGTTCGACAGGCCGGTGACAGTCGGTTATATCTACATGTTGAAACTGCATCATCTCGTAGATGACAAAATCCATGCTCGGTCTATCGGTCCCTATTCACTTGTGACCCAGCAACCGCTGGGCGGCAAAGCTCAGTTTGGTGGCCAGCGCTTTGGTGAAATGGAAGTGTGGGCCTTAGAAGCCTATGGAGCAGCTTATACTTTGCAGGAAATGCTGACAGTTAAGTCAGACGACGTATCAGGTCGCACTAAGGTATACGAATCCATCGTGCGCGGTGATGATACTTTCGAGGCTGGTATTCCGGAATCCTTCAATGTATTAGTTAAGGAAATGAGGTCTCTCGGTCTGGACGTAGAATTGAACCAGTCTGATATCTAGTAATAGGACATACTAATAACACCCAATGGTCTGCTTTCACTGTGAGCGCTGTAGACTCGCGATCCGCGAGTAGCCGCCGGTGGGAGCAGACGGGGTAGCAGTGGGCGCGAGATATGGAACAGGCCGATTCGTGACCAGATCTGGGTCCGGAAACGGCCAGCGGGGGAAGAACAGGCATGAACGAGCTCACCAAGATCTTCGGCCAGGTCAGCGGACCTCAATCTTTTGACCAGATCCGCATCGCCATTGCTAGTCCGGAGCGGATCCGGTCGTGGTCCTATGGAGAGATCAAAAAGCCTGAGACAATTAACTACCGTACTTTCAAGCCGGAACGCGATGGCTTGTTTTGTGCCCGTATCTTCGGTCCGATCAAAGATTACGAATGCCTATGCGGCAAATACAAGCGTATGAAGTATCGTGGCATTACCTGCGAGAAGTGCGGCGTCGAGGTAACGTTGTCAAAGGTTCGCAGAGAACGTATGGGGCATATCGAATTGGCAGCGCCAGTTGCCCACATCTGGTTCTTGAAATCACTACCAAGCCGGATTGGCCTGCTGCTTGATATGACTCTGAAGGATCTGGAGCGAGTGTTGTATTTTGAACACTATGTCGTCATAGAGCCTGGTCTCACACCCCTTAAGATTCAGGAGCTGTTGACAGAAGAACAGTACCAGACCGCTCTTGAGGAATACGGTGAGGATTCGTTCCGGGCTGGCATTGGAGCTGAAGCGATCAAGGAACTGTTAGTGGCCATAGACCTCGATGTTGAGCGGCAGAACCTGCGAGCTGAGCTGCGCGAGATACACTCAGAAGCAAAACGCAAGAAATATGTCAAGCGTTTAAAGCTAGTGGAAGCCTTTCTACAATCTGGTTCGCGGCCAGAATGGATGATTATGGATGTGATTCCCGTCATTCCCCCAGAGTTACGGCCGCTTGTACCGCTCGATGGTGGACGTTTTGCAACCTCCGATCTCAATGATCTCTACCGCCGCGTGATCAATCGCAATAGCCGTCTGAAGCGGCTCATTGAATTGAAAGCGCCGGAAATTATCATCCGCAATGAAAAGAGGATGCTGCAGGAAGCAGTGGATGCGCTGTTTGACAATGGCCGCCGTGGCAGACCCATCACCGGTGCCAACAAGCGGCCGCTGAAATCGCTTGCTGACATGTTGAAAGGTAAACAGGGGCGGTTCCGCCAAAATCTGCTCGGGAAGCGCGTAGACTACTCTGGTAGATCTGTGATTGTAGTCGGACCTGAATTACGTCTGCATCAGTGTGGTTTGCCTAAGAAGATGGCACTGGAGTTATTTAGGCCGTTTGTCTATTCTCGGCTCGAGGCCTACGGTTATGCCTCCACCATAAAGGCTGCAAAGCGTATGGTTGAGAAGGAACGTCCCGACGTGTGGGATATTCTCGAAGAAGTCATCCGCGAACATCCGGTTCTGCTGAACAGGGCTCCGACCCTGCACCGCCTTGGCATCCAGGCGTTTGAGCCTGTCTTGATAGAGGGAAAAGCCATTCAGCTGCATCCTTTGGTGTGTACTGCTTTCAATGCAGATTTTGATGGCGATCAGATGGCTGTGCATGTACCTCTTTCACTAGAAGCTCAATTAGAAGCACGTGTATTGATGATGTCTACCAATAATATCCTCTCGCCGGCAAATGGAAAGCCAATCATTGTGCCGACTCAGGATATTGTCCTCGGCCTCTATTACATCACGATGGAACGAGACGAACAACCTGGCCAAGCCTTATACCTGCCTAGCACGGAGGCATTACGGGCGGCCATCGATAGCGGGAACGTGTTCTTCTATGACCACGAAAAGCTAGGCAGAACCGTCGATCTAGGTGATGTTGTGACCCTCCTGGACCGCATAGCCACTCGCAGAGTGACTGCTCACCAGCGGCTTGACTTAACGGATGAGGGACTGGTAGCGGCCTTAAAAAGTGAAGACATCTGCCTCTACAATGTTGAACAACCTGGTCAGTCATTCGTCTATAGTAACGTATTGGATCTGCGGCAGGCCATCGATAGTGGGCGTGTGATTCCCTACCGCATGCCACGCTTTTCTGACGTCAACGAGGTAGAAGAGGCGTTATACGAACACACCATCCCCTTGCATGCTCGCATCAAATGCCGCTATCGTGGCATTGACGAGAACGGCCAACCAAAGACAGAAACAGTCACAACAACTCCGGGACGGATGCTCCTTTCAGAACTGCTGCCGCGCCATCCTAAGGTACCATTTCCACTGATCAACCGGCTGTTAACAAAGAAAGAGATAACCGCCGCAATGGACGTGGTTTATCGCCATTGCAGCCAGAAAGAAACTGTCATCTTTTGCGACCGTATCATGACTCTCGGTTATCAGCGCGCAGCGCAAGCAGGCATTTCCTTCGGTAAGGATGACCTCGTAGTTCCCCTCGCTAAGGGGAGGCTTGTACGTGAGGCAGGAGAGCAAGTAAAGGAATTCGAGCAGCAGTACCAGGATGGCCTGATTACACAGGGAGAGAAGTACAATAAAGTAGTGGATTGTTGGTCACGCTGTACGGACTTAGTAGCCGAAGAGATGATGAAGGAAATACAGACAGTTGAGCCGAACAAGCCTGTGAACTCCATATACATGATGGCCCATTCCGGAGCACGCGGCTCAGCGACGCAGATCAAGCAGTTGGCCGGCATACGCGGGCTGATGGCCAAGCCATCAGGAGAAATTATAGAAACCCCTATCATCTCGAACTTCAAGGAGGGACTCACCGTACTCGAGTATTTTAACTCGACCCACGGAGCTCGCAAAGGTCTGGCCGATACGGCCCTGAAGACCGCCAATTCAGGGTACTTAACGCGCCGTTTGGTTGACGTAGCGCAGGATGCTATCGTTTCTGAACAAGATTGTGGCACTGAGGAAGGAATCACGGTCAGTGCTGTCATAGAGGGCGGTGAGGTGGTATCCTCTCTGAGTGAACGCTTGTTGGGACGTGTACCACTCCACGACGTCTTAGACACCGATGGCCGTATTTTAATGCGGAGCAATACACTGATCACAGAACAGGAAGTAGATGCTATCGAAGCGGCTGGCATAGAAAGGATTTATATACGTTCTGTTCTCACTTGCCGAGCCAGGATAGGCGTATGTGCCCAGTGCTATGGACGCGACCTGGCCAGAGGCACCCTTGTCAATGTCGGTGAAGCAGTTGGTGTCATTGCTGCCCAGTCTATCGGTGAGCCTGGCACTCAGCTGACTATGCGAACCTTTCATATTGGTGGAGCGGCTCAGCGTGGTGCTGAGCAATCCAGTGTAGAAGCTGCCTATGATGCGCGTGTCGTGCTCGTCAACCGCAATGTTGTTGTAAGCAGCCAAGACATTCTGGTGGTCATGGGGCGCAATTGCGAACTGGTGTTGGTTGATGCGAGCGGCCGGGAGAAGGCGCGCCATCGTATCCCTTATGGTGCCAAGCTCCTAGCAGATGAAGGGGTTCTGGTCAGGAAGGGACAGAAACTCGTGGAATGGGATCCCTATACTTTACCTATTCTTACAGAGAGAGAGGGTATTATTCAGTTCGTAGATTTAGTAGAGGGGATTTCTATCCGTGAAGTTGTAGATGATGCAACAGGTATTTCTAATAAAGTGGTAGTCGATTGGAAACAGCAACCACGTGGTTTGGATTTGAAGCCGCGGATCGTTCTCCTCGATGAGCACGGGCAAGTGATTCTACAATCTAGTGGCACAGAAGCACGTTATTTCATGTCCGTAGATGCCGTACTATCGGTAGAAAACGGCCAGAAAGTCCATGCTGGGGACGTACTAGCCCGCATCCCACGCGAAAGTACCAAGACTCGTGACATCACTGGTGGCTTGCCTCGTGTGGCAGAGCTTTTTGAAGCTCGCAAGCCGAAGGATTATGCCATTATTTCTGAGTGCGATGGCCGCGTGGTGTTTGGCAAGGACTACAAGTCCAAACGCCGTATCCTGGTCACGCCTGGGGATGGGAGTGACTCTAGAGAATATCTCATTCCCAAGGGCAAGCATATCACCGTGCAAGAGGGCGATTATGTGCGCAAAGGCGACGCTCTAATGGACGGAAATCCTGTGCCTCACGATATTCTCCGCGTTCTCGGTGTCGAGGCTCTCGCCAATTACTTGATTAAGGAAATTCAGGATGTTTACAGGTTGCAGGGTGTGAAGATCAACGACAAACACATAGAAGTCATCGTCCGCCAGATGTTACAGAAGGTTGAGGTCATGGAGCCGGGTGACACCACCTTCCTCGTCGGCGAGCAGATGGACCGCAGTGAATTCCGTCTGGAGAACGAGAAGACTATGAGAGATGGCGGACGAGCTGCAGTGGCAGCACCGGTGTTGCTTGGCATTACCAAGGCATCCCTGCAGACTCATTCATTCATTTCAGCAGCCTCGTTCCAGGAAACAACCCGTGTCCTAGCAGAAGCCTCTGTGTCAGGCAGGGAGGATAACCTGATAGGTCTAAAAGAAAATGTGATCGTCGGCCGCTTGATTCCAGCTGGTACTGGGAGCATGTTGGGATACTATCGATCGCTGGCAGCACAGCGCGACGAAGAATCAAAAGTGCTGGAGCCAAAGGGAATATGCTCAGTCCTACCACCACCAGCAGACTCCTCTCCACCTGCAGAGCCAGTCTCGACTGGGGAGTGATCGCATTATTACAGAGGGCGTGAAGGCGGACGCCATGGTAACCCTTAGAAGCTCTTTCCTGCGCACCCTTCAGGCGCGAGGATACATTCATCAGTGCACTGATCTCGAACGACTTGATACTGTGCTCGCTCAGCAGCCACCAATCGCAGCCTATATTGGCTTCGATTGCACCGCGGACAGCCTCCATGTTGGTAGCCTGGTCCAGATCATGCTACTGCGGCGCTTGCAGCAGAGCGGTCACAAGCCTATTGTGTTGATGGGTGGCAGTACGACCCGGGTTGGAGATCCTTCTGGCAAGGATACAATGCGTCAGCTCCTCCCAGAAACGCAGATTGTCGCCAATATGGCCAGCCTCCAAAAGGTTTTTGCTAACTTCTTGACGTTTGGCACTGGCCCCTCTGACGCGATTCTCATCGATAATACAGATTGGCTTTCTTCACTTAACCATATTGCCTTTTTGGGGGACTATGGTCGGCACTTTTCTGTCAACCGGATGCTCGGTCTCGATTCTATCAGATCACGGCTGGAACGGGGACAGCCCTTAACCTTCTTAGAATTCAACTACATAGTTTTGCAGAGCTATGACTTTCTCGAATTGTGGCGGCGGGCGGGTTGCTGTCTGCAGATGGGAGGGGCCGATCAGTGGGGCAATATCGTCAACGGTATTGAATTGGCCCGCCGAGTTGAAGGGGTTGAGTTGTTTGGTCTGACATCGCCATTGATCACTACTATGACTGGCGTTAAGATGGGAAAGACGCTCGGGGGCGCGGTATGGCTCAATGCCGATCGGCTATCACCCTATGGCTATTGGCAGTTCTGGCGCAACACCGAGGATTCGAATGTGGGGCGTTTTTTGCGGCTATTTACAGACCTACCGCTGGATGTCATAGATCGTTTAGAGTCCCTCTCTGGTACAGCCTGTAACAAGGCAAAGTGGCGTTTAGCCTATGAGGCCACTCGCTTGGCCCATGGGGAGAAAGCGGCTTCTACCGCTGCGGAAACTGCCCGCAAGGTATTTGAGGAAGGAACCCTTGGTCAGGCCATGCCGGTACTCAATGTACCGGCGGCTGCCTTAGCGGAGGAGGGCCTGAGTTTACTTGATGCTATGCGACAGGCTGGCTTGGTCCGGTCTAACGGCGAGGCGCGTCGCTTAGTCCGGAGCGGGGGAGCGCGGGTGAATAATCTCGTGATAGGTGATGAGACGCATCGTCTCACTGCTACTGATCTGAAAGATGGCGCCATCAAATTATCTGCCGGTCGCAAACACCATGTTTTGGTGCGTACGGCAGTGATCCAGAATCAAGGAAGAGCATGTTGACTGGATGGGGAGTGCTGCTGGAGGTGCGAGCGCCGACGCTCTTGCCTGTCCTGATTATAGTGAGGGAACCAATTCGGTATTTGCTATAAAGACTATAAAGACAGACCATCATCGCCCGGCCTGGGAAGGATCCATGTGGGGTGACAGTCAGGTGTGAAACGAGACGATCATGGCAGTTCCAAAGAAGAAGACGTCCAAATCCCGCCGCGACATGCGTCGTTCCCACCACGCTCTCAGGCGGACTAACATTGTTGAGTGTGCCCATTGCGGTGAGCTGAAACGGCCACATCATATGTGCGATCAGTGCGGTTACTATGATGGCCGCGATGTGGTTGGTGCCGTTTCCGCTGCCTGATTCGCCTGCCGGACCAGCGATCTAAGCTAAGGACGCGCCTTGACTCAGCGGTTCACTCTGTCGCTAGACGCTATGGGAGGGGATCGGGCACCCGCGATAGTCATCGCGGGTATCGGGCTGGCGCTCCAGCGCTATCCAGCAGTGCGCTATCTGCTATATGGTGATGAGGCCCAACTGGGGCCTCTGCTGGAGGCTGTACCTGCCGTCGCCGCGGTCTGCACCTTGCGCCATACTGCCGAGAGAGTCGGCAATGAAGATAAGCCCTCGCATATGCTCCGCCAAGGGCGGAGGACGAGTATGTGGCTTGCCATCCAAGCAGCCAAAGAGGGTGAGGCAAGTGGTGTCGTGTCCGCAGGCAATACTGGCGCCCTGATGGCGATGGCGAAGGTCCTGTTACGGACGCTGCCTGGTATCAGCCGGCCAGCTATTGCTACCGTTCTCCCTAGCCAGCGTGGGGAGGTTGTCATGCTAGACCTTGGTGCTAACAGTGATTGTAATGCTCAGAACCTGTCAGAGTTCGCTGTCATGGGAGATGCCTTCGCCCGTACCGTACTAGGGATCGCGAACCCATCCATCGGCCTACTCAATATAGGTGCAGAAGATATGAAGGGCAACGATGCTGTGCGTACAGCCAGTGCCCTGTTGAAAGCAAGCCCCTTGCCTATCCGGTTTCACGGTTTCGTTGAAGGCGACGATATCGGTGCGGGAACAGTGGATGTAGTGGTGACGGACGGGTTTACCGGCAACGTTGCGCTCAAGACAGCTGAGGGAACAGCCAAACTTTATGCTAGTTTCCTGCGCGCAGCATTTGGTGGATCCTTGTTAGCCAGGCTGGGATATCTCTTAGCCAGACCCGCATTGACCAGAGTGAGGAAACGAATCGACCCGAGACGGTACAACGGGGCCATGCTCCTTGGCCTCAATGGCGTTTGTGTCAAGAGCCATGGAGGCACGGATGAGGTGGGTTTCGCCAATGCCATAGGTGTGGCAGCCGATCTTGTGATTCATGGCTTTAATGATAGAATTAAGCAGGAGTTCTGTGAGTTGCACATGTCCGGTATTACGCCCGCTGTCATAGCAGGTCATTAATGGTCATGAGATCAAAGATTGTCGGATGTGGAGCGTATCTTCCGGAACGCGTCATAACAAATGCTGAACTGGCGGAGCAGGTTGATACGACCGATGCGTGGATCATAGAAAGGACTGGTATTCTCAAACGTCACGTGGCAGCAGCGGGGGAACTGACATCGGATCTGGCAACTCAGGCAGCCAAACAAGCGCTGACAGCAGCTGGACTCACAGCTGTAGCACTGGATCTGATTATCCTCGCTACGGCCACGCCTGATCATACTTTGCCAGCGACTGCTGCTAAGGTGCAAAGCCGGTTGGGGATGGAACGCGGGGCGGCATTTGATATCCAGGCCGTGTGCTCTGGCTTCATTTACGCGTTGACGGTGGCTGATCAGTTTATCCGCACTGCACAGGCACAGACAGTCCTTGTCATCGGTGCTGAAACCTTTTCCCGTCTACTTGACTGGACAGACCGCAACACTTGCATCTTATTCGGTGACGGCGCGGGAGCCGTCGTGTTGCAGGCTGAGCCAGGAGTGGGCAATTCTCAAGACCACGGCATTCTTTCGGCTCATATCCATACCGATGGGCGCTATTATGATCTACTGTATGTCGACGGTGGGCCGTCGTCCGGTCCAGCAACAGGCTTCTTGCGCATGATTGGCAAGGATGTCTTTCGGTACGCGATCGTCCATCTCGCCAATGTAGTAAACGAAGCACTAGCTGCTAATCATTTGACCCTCTCTGACATTGACTGGCTTGTACCCCACCAGGCTAATCGCCGTATTCTCGACGGAACGGCACGCAAGCTTGGTCTGCCAGCCGAAAAGGTTATCGTGACAGTAGAACACCATGCCAACACATCAGCAGCTTCTATCCCGCTGGCGTTGAGCGAAGCCCTCGCAGACAATCGTATTCGTCCTGGTCACCTTGTCCTCCTCGAAGCTATGGGCGGGGGATTGACCTGGGGGGCATGCTTGGTGCGGATGTAGTGTAGTGTGGCCGTGGCCAGGCAAGCATCAAGGCTGGTAATACGAGTAGCGTGGTCATAAGGGTGACTGTAACGGCGATGCTCAGAAGAAGGCCCATACTCGCTGTTCCAGGGTGAGTCGACAAAGCCAGACTGCCAAAAGAGGCAATAGTCGTAAGGGCACTTAAGGTGATGGCTTGAGGCGTGCTAGTATCCAGTAACGCCAGTAAACCGTGCTCTAGCCGTTCACGGAACACTAACTGGATGCCATTAGCCATGCCAAGGCCAAACAATAAGGGTAAGGCAATAATATTAGCGAAGTTATAATGTATACCAGTTACAACTGCGAAAGAGTTTGTTAAAAGAGATGCTATTAAAAGAGGAAGAAAAGTCATTATAATGTCACGTGTTCGGCGTAATAAGAAGACCAGCAGAATGAGTAGAATGCATATAGTTGTAAAAGTTGCAAAAATAAAGGAATCTAAAACCACTTTGCTGCTTTCATAAAGGCTGACTGGCGTCCCAGTAGCCTGTGGCACCACAGCCTGCACCGTCTTGACAAACCGGCGTAGGGCTTCTCGGTCAGAGAGATCCTCCTGAGGATGAATTGCCACTCTCATGCGCCCATCAGTAGTGATTTCGCGGGCGTAGAGAGCAGTCGGCAGGTCGGCCATGGCCACAGGTCCAGCCTGTAACCCCTGGCGCAAAATCTCCAGCTGTTGTGGCAGTGTAGCGAGTAGTGCCGTCTCAAGCTCTTGTAAGACAGTTTGGTCGTTCAGATCAAGCCGCCTGAGTGCGACTTGTAACCGTCGAGTCTCTGGCTCCAGAGTAGGAGGAGCCGCAAGAGTTCGCTCTAATGCTGCCAGTGCCTGTTGCACCGCTAGCGGTGATGGATCTGACAGTCGTTCGCTTCGGACGAATAAGGGTGACAGAAACGTCGCTAAGTCACTAATCAACCGTAGCTTCTCATCCTGCTCCTGTGGTACATAGTCGGACAGGGTGGTGACTTTTGCCACTGTTGGAATGTGAGAGAGGCGTTCAGTCAACGTATGCGCCTGTAGGGGCGAGTCTGCTAGCATGATGATACTTTGGGAATCCCAGCGTTCGTCCCGCATGATGTCACGCAACGCATGAACTGATTCTGTTGTGTGATCCTTCAGATTCAGGGGGTCAAGGTCGAAACGGGTGGCCGGTAGAACAGCCACTGACGCAAGCAGGAACAGAGCAGCTGTACTTTTCAGCGCGCGGGGAGAGCGAGCTGCGAGGAGCCAGGTGAGGAACTGAAGCGGTCGGATAGCGTGCTTTCGACAAGGCGTAGCACGAACGGGCAACAGCCTCAGTAAGGCTGGCAGCACAGTCAAATTGGTCAGCAGAGCGATGAACATACCAACACCCGCAATCAGGCCGAGTTCCGCAAAGCCTTGATAAGGTGTCGGTAGAAACGAGAAAAAGCCTATGGCTGCGCCCACAGCAGTCAGGGTCAGAGGGCCTCCGATGCTGGTGGTCGTCAACACGGCAGCGTTTTTTGGGCACTTCTTCATATGCTCTCCGTATCGTAAGCAGAAATGAATGCTGAAATCAACACTAAGGCCGATAAAGAGTACTGCAAACGCTACGGAAATGAGATTAAATTTCTCTACTAATAAGAGAGCAATCGCTGTAGTGAAAGTTAAGCCAACTATAAGAACAACAAGAGAGTATATGAAAAGTTTTATACTTCTGAGTCCCACTATCAAAAGCAAAGAAACCAAGACCAGAGAAGTCACATTAGCAAGGCCGATACTAGCCTCAACGCTCTCTAGTTCCTCCTCGGCTAAGGCAACTGAACCAGTCAAGCGCACCTGAATACCATGCGCGGGAGTTAAGTCGAGTTCAATAGCCAGGGCCTGGAGAGAGACCATGGCCCCCCGAGCTGGGTGTAGAGTGGTAAAGTCGAGAGGTGGCTGGATGACCAGGACTCGCCGCTGGCGGCTACTAGAATCGTCCTGCATCACTTGTTCCCAGCTCAGGCTGGCAAACCGCCCTTGGGCCTGTGCTTCTACCACAACTGCTATCTGGCGTAGCATGAGTGCCATAGTAGCCTGGCCTGTTGTGTCGTTCTCCTGATCCAAAGCCAGTGCTAATACGTCAGCAAGCCCTTTGAGAGTTGGATCACGATAAAGTGTGCTTAAGAAAGGCTGTGCGGTTGCTAGACGGTCACTCAGTTTCTCTAACGCTGTTACATCCATGTATAGAAGGCTATGCTGATGGAAGAAGGGATCACCAGCTAGGTCATGAACGGTGCCGAACAGATTCGGCTGCTGGCGTAGACGGTTGGTCAGCTGCAGCGTTGCCTGATTGGCTAAATCGGGGGTCGCTCCATCAATCACAATCACGAGGGTATCAGAGAACTGGGGAAAGACGGCGTCTAGTTCCTGTGACAGTTGGCGAAATGGTAGATCACGCGACAGCATGTCCGAAGTGTTAGTGTTAACCTTGAAGTGACTTGTCACATACCACCCTGCTGCTATCGTCATGGCTGCCGTTACTAGCACAACAAATAGGGCTACCTTCTGCATGAGTTTTACCCATGCTTGTAAGACTCTGTTACAGATGGTCATTGCGTGTATCCCCATAATGCGGGTTATAGGGCTACAAGCGCTTGTCAGCAAAAGGGTTATTGAGCTAGTAGCCTACCTGCCATCAATCACACTCTCCAGCAGGGACATGCTTCCAGCCCTTTCAATAAAATACTGGAAAGTATAGCACTGGGCTGAGTTTGTGTGTCGACAGAGCTGTTGCAGACGCTATATAGACCACGCTAGTGGGGGGATTACGGCTGCGGGGGCGCCTGCCAACAATTGAAAGTTGTCAATAAATTGTAATATGCAGGCATCTACACTACGTCGTCCTAAACCTGGATCCTGTGCAGATTGCAAGACATGATGCCCTTGGGCCGAGGTAATGCGCTGAATCTTTCTAGCAGATTTCGCATTTTCTATCATAACGTGCAATGAAGGAGCATGTCAGGCATGATAAATAGCTACGAGCTGAACAGAGACGAAGCTCGCGACCGGATCATGGCCGCTATTGGATCCCATGTCGTGTTTGATGGTTGGAATCTCAAGAGTCTCAAAGCGGCCGCTCGGGAGGCGGGCCTGGAGACGAGTGCGGTGGTGCGGGTCTTTCCAAAAGGTGTAGGAGAGGCTATCACCCATTATTTTGACTGGGGAGACAGATACATGCTAACAGCGATGGGCAAACGCGATCTCGGAGCTATGAAAACACGAGAACGCGTCGGTGCGGCCATGCAGGTACGTCTCGATATGTTTGGCAGTCGGGAAGTAATGCGACGGACCTTGGCAACACTTGCCTTACCTATGAACACTCAGATAGGTCTACAAGCGACCTATCACACAGTAGATGCGATATGGCATGCATCCGGGGATACCGCGACAGATCTGAGCTTCTACACAAAGCGAGCTTTATTAGCATGTGTTTATACAGCGACACTTCTGTACTGGCTCGAAGACACGTCAGAGAATAGCGAGGACACACGTGGATTCTTAGAACGCTGTCTAGCAAACATGCTGCAGTTAGCTGCAGTACGGCTATCTTTAGCGCAGCTCAGGCAGTCTAACCCAGCGCGTTTTTTATGGCGTCCCCCGCTGCAGATGACTAGTAGATCAGGCCGGTCAGTCACGCGGACACAATATCCTCAAACATTGTGTGTCTAGTGAATGTATCTGTATACCAGTCAAAGGATTGATAGAGAATTGCTAGAGAATTGAGCAGGATACTGCAATCCTCTGCAGTGTGCATGATCAATCATCACGGTGGTATTGTCCTTTCTGATAACAGGCGATGGAGACCGGGTCTTGATAGCAGCACAAGGGACTGTCCTCTGACGTCAAGGCCCGTTTCAAGAGTTTTTATGGATTTTATAGAGAATCTTGCAGAGATATTCTATTCTGTATGCTGACTTCCGTGATACTTTGGCCATCTGCGGCGTGATTCTATCACATCATCACGCCGGGTTCTGAGCGGAGGAGTCAGCCGATCGGCACGAACTGCCAAGAATGGGGATCACTGTATGCCGCCACAGGGTCCGCTCCCCAGACCTTGTCGTAGGTAGCAAAACTCCGAATTGATAATGCGCTCCAGCACAGTCTAGGGAAGATTCTCGAGCCGGAGGCGAGGAACCGGCAATCCTCAGCCCTGCAAGCCCTCTCCTCACCGCTGCACACCGGTGATGTTTGTAGCTCTTCCCTCTTGGTGCACAACAGCTGTCAACTGCCGCGGGTCAATCGCCCCCTGATAGGCATTCGAGCATCTGGGAGAGGGATGCCTTGGCCATCTGACACACACGCCTTGTTTTCAACATCTTCAATCCTGTCTTTTTGTCTCCTTGACAAGCATAGGTTCGTTGTTACGATGCTTTTTTTGAAAACTGTTTCTATCTGCGAGGAAACTACCATGGCGAAACCTGCTACTGTTCTCATTAAGCTTGAAAGTAGCGCTGGGACTGGCTATTTCTATGTGACTAAGAAAAATCCTCGTAAAACAACTAAAAAACTAGAATTTCGCAAATATGATCCTGTTGCCCGCAAGCATGTCGCCTTTCGTGAGGCTAAAATCAAATAAGACGGAAAGCTGAAAGTCTTGAGGAAGCGGACTAGGGCTTTGCGTTTGGGCAGGAGGATTCTTGCTATGCTCCGCGGTACTAGCCTAGTTGGCCAACTCTTAGTGGACGGATGTCCCTATCATCATCACTATCACTACTCATGTATCCAGCACCCAAGATGCAAGGGAAGGTTCGTAGGAGATATTTTACTCTCTTGAGTGGCTATGAGCGAGAGGCCGTTATGGCCTCGACAGACAGAGGCAGGAAAAGCCTCTTCATCCTTTGCCCATAATCAATATTATCAGCCTTCAGTAGTAAAGAAGAGAGTCAGTGCCGAAGCCTGACCATGTGGCCAGGAGGAAACGAAGCCATGAGTGAGCAATCAATGCCACCGGTAATCGTCATTATCGGTTGGCTTCTGCGAAGAAATGTGTCCCACAGCCTGACCCTTCCGATTCGTGTCAAACGAAAAGAAAATGCTGTGGGGTATCAGTTTGCCATTCGTGGCCAGAGAACATAGTGGCCATCCCTGAGCCCGGAAAAGTACCTGCTGATTTCTGGATGGAAAACTGGATGTCCGCTTTTGTCATCTAAGAGGTTCTGCTCTGAGACATAGGCGATATAGTATCCATCAGCGTTCTCAGCCAGCAGATGATAGAATGGCTGATTCTTGTGAGGCCGAACCCGCTCCGGGATAGCTAGCCACCATTCCTCAGTGTTGGCGAACATTGGGTCCACATCAAAAATTACACCGCGGAATGGGTAAAAGCGATGACGTACGATCTGACCGATGTCAAATTTGGCAGCACGCATGAGCAATGTGCTCTCCGCGACTTCTACGGTGCCTTACGCGTTAATATAAAACGGATTGTACCTGTTATCCAACCGTTATCTTCTCTCTATGTCGTCTAGTGAGATGTGCGACATCCCCTACTCCCTTGGAGCAGTGAGTAGATAGTGTCTGATTGGTCTCAGTGTACTCTCATCTATACGGCGGATTTGTGTCTCTGCAACAGAGAAGCTCTGATGATCGTCTGGCTGTTCATCGCTGTGAAGGAGCTGCGTAGGGTGACGAGAACAAGAGGCAGAAGAGGCAGTGACTGCGCCATGAGCGCTATGATACTTGCGCTGCCCAGGTATATCAAGGAGCTGAAGAGGTATTGGAACACCACCTGGCTGAAAACTACACCACTTGAGGATCTTTCTGTCGTACAGCATAAAGCAAGAACTCCTGATTCCCCTTTGCCCCAACAATCGGACTGGTGACTACCCCTAAGACATGCCATCTACAATACTGAGATAACCAATATGATATGCGATGACATACTTCATTCTGTAGTAGTGTATCACGGACTACCCCTCCCTTACCCACCCGATTCCGGCCGACCTCGAACTGTGGTTTGATCAGTGCTATGAGCTGTGCGCCAGGACGTGTTAATGATAGTGGCGCTGGTAGCACAGTTTGCAACCCTATAAAGCTTGTATCACACACCACGAGGTCAACAGGTTCTGGCACCTGTGCTGTGCTGAGAAAACGAGCGTTTGTCCGTTCTAGTATCACCACCCGCTGATCCTGACGCAGCCGCATTGCTAGTTGGCCATAGCCTACATCTACCGCGTAGACACGGGTAGCACCTCCCGCTAGCAAGACGTCTGTAAACCCACCAGTAGAGGAGCCGATATCCAAAGCTACTTTGTCATGCGATAGAACGCCAAAATAAGCAAGCCCATGCGCTAGCTTGAGTCCGCCGCGCGATACCCAGGGATGGTCATGCCAGTGTAGGGTAATCTCTGCTGTCGCTGCTATTAACTGTCCAGGCTTCTCTAGGCGTTGCCCACTCTGAGACACACAGCCTGCCATTACCAGGGCTTGTGCTCTACCACGGTTCGCAGCCAGGTTACGCTCTACCAGCAGCTGGTCAAGGCGGATTTTTCCCTTGTTCACCTGTTAGCCCTCACATTGTATCGGGTTCACACTGTTTTTCCTTGTCAAAGGTAGAGTCTTAAAGATCTCAGTGAGTCATATACACAGCAGGATCCCTGCCTCCTGCCACACGGGCGCGCAGTTGTTGCGATGGCAACTATCGGGCAATATAGTGCAGCACCTAAGGACCTAGCAAAGGACGCGACAGGCATGACCGTGACGCTTCCTCCAGATTACCGGCCTTCTGAAGGCGAGCCATTCATGAACGAATCCCAGCTCGAGTATTTTCGCCAAAAACTGCTCCGCTGGCGCACAGAACTACTGCGCGAGGCCAATGAGACTCTGCAGAGTCTTCAGCAGGAGACCCTACAGGAGCCTGACGTGGCCGACAGAGCCTCACTTGAAACTGATCGAGCGTTCGAGCTGCGAAACCGTGCACGCGCTCGCAAACTCATCGCTAAGATAAACGCGGCCTTACAGAGAGTCGAGGATGGGACATACGGTTATTGTGAAGAGACGCACGAGCCCATCGGGCTCAAACGCCTAGAGGCTCGACCGATCGCTACCTTGAGTCTGGAAGCCCAAGAACGGCATGAACGCATGGAACGCACACATCGCGGCGCCTTCGAATAAAGGCTTCTCTCTTTGAAAGCGCTCAGCTGGCCGGGAGGTTGAAACAGTTTCGTTTGTTTCGCAGTCTGTCCGAGTTTGCAGGAGAGAGGAAGAGGGGGAAATACCTCCTAGTGTGCTAGCTTGTGGTTGCGAGAGGGATTCGCGTCCTGGTGGCGGCTCAATTCGAGGTGAGGGGTACCAGGTCGGATGAGTGATCCTGTTCTCATTCTCAGAATACTGTGGGAGTGCCCGCGTAGGACAGAGATTCTCAGACATGTGTGACTGTCTCTTTCCCCCGTAGGTGGTTGCTCTGGCTCTTCTCAGCCCGTTACCAGGGCGTAACGCTCCAGAACCCTTGAGAGCTTTATCTTTATATCGACTGCAGACACAGCATCATGCATAATGCTGGTGCGAATGATTTCTTTACCCTCTGCAGTAGAGGAAAGGCGATTGCTTGTAACGCTAGTGAGTGTTGCTCCGTTTGCAGCTGTCCAACAGCCACTTCTACGTGGTAAGAAGACGTTTATGCTGTATAGAGTGTGCCAGACAGTACCCTCTGTCAGGGGGTTTCGGAGCTTGACGTCATGGCGGATATAGTATTACGGTGCGGCGCCTTTTTTCTGTGGACAAAGGGTAGCAATTTGTAGGGGCTTATGTGGGGATTTTCTGTTTGATGCTTTTGATTTGTGCTTGCACATCTTGAAAGAGAGAGGAATAGAGAGGGGGATAGGGCATAGGTGGATCTATGATCAGGTATGTTTGAAAGTCTGAGCAGCCGGCTTGGACAGATCTTCGGTCGTCTCAAACGACGGGCTACCCTAGCCGCGGTTGATGTGAATGAGGTCATGCGTGAGGTACGCATCGCCCTGCTTGAGGCTGATGTGGCCTTGCCTGTTGTGAAGGACTTCATTGCTCGGGTCAGAGCTGGCGCCGTTGGCCAGGAGGTCATACGCTCAGTCACTCCTGGCCAGATGGTGGTGAAGATCGTCCACGATGCTCTGGTAGAGGTGCTGGGGACTACGGGGGTGGGGCTTGATCTCGCTCGATCGCCACCAGTTGCGGTGCTAGTGGTTGGCTTACAGGGCTCTGGCAAGACCACTACATCGGCTAAGATGGGCTTGTACCTGAAAATACAGGAACGGCGTCGTGTGCTGATGGTCTCCCTCGATGTCTACCGTCCCGCGGCCCAGGAGCAGCTAGCGGTCCTCGGCCGTCAGGCTGGTATTGCAACCCTGTCTATCATCCACGGCCAGACGCCAGTGGCAATTGCCAGACGGGCCATGGACGAGGGCCGCAATGGCGGCTTCGATGTGATCATTCTCGACACAGCCGGGAGGTTGCACATAGATCCTGTTTTAATGGCTGAAGTTACTGCAGTGCGCAACGCGATTGCTCCTGCTGAGATTCTATTGGTTGCCGATGCTATGACTGGTCAGGATGCGGTGAATCTTGCCCGCACTTTCAACGAGCAGCTGCACCTGACAGGTATTGTACTGACCAGGGTCGATGGCGATGCCCGTGGTGGCGCGGCCTTGTCCATGCGGGCGGTGACTGGCAAGCCTATTAAGCTGCTTGGCACTGGGGAGAAGTTAGAGGCGCTCGAAAGCTTTCATCCAGATCGTCTTGCCAGACGGATCCTTGGCATGGGAGATGTTATATCCTTAGTTGAAAAAGCAGCCGCTACCATTAGGAGAGAAGAAGCTGAAGAGATAGCCCTGAAAATGTTAGAGGGGCGATTCGACTTGAATGATCTTCTCGCGCAGCTTCGCCAGGTACGTAAAATGGGTGATCTGAAGGATCTGTTCTGTCTACTGCCCGGTAGCGATAAGCTGAAGAGAAAAGTTAGCGATGCCCATGTCAATGAGAAGTTGCTGATCCATCAGGAGGCTATCATCTTATCCATGACACCAGCTGAAAGATGCCATCCCGAGATCATCAAAGCATCGCGGAAACGACGCATTGCGCTCGGCTGTGGGTTAACAGTACAGGAAGTGAACAAACTGCTTAAATGGTACCAGCAAGTCGCACAGATGACGAAGGGAATGCGGAAGATGAAACAGAAAGGGCAGCTAGAGCGCCTGCTCAGCGGAGTGGGATGGCCACCATCTTTGCCAATGGGGACGCCTGGGCAGCATCTGACGAGCAGCGCGCCGCCTCGGCGAGGCCGCAAGTGAACAGGGTTTGTGTTGGAGTGTACTGACCTTTTATGCTGTTCTCTCTTCGGCACTATCGGCACTAAGTAGAACAACGGAGTAGCAGTCTCTATGTCGCTCAGTATTCGTCTTGCTCGTGCGGGCGCTAAGAAGCGTCCTTTTTACCGCATCGTTCTCGCCGACACGCGGGCTCCGCGTGATGGTCGTTTCCTCGAGCGTCTGGGTTCCTATAACCCGATACTGCCGCAGGGTCACACTGAACGTGTCCTCTTAAAAGAGGAACGTATTAAGTACTGGCTCAGAATCGGGGCTAAGCCAACAGACCGAGTGGCCCGCTTCTTGGGTAGAGCGGGTCTCATTCCGTCGCCAGCTATTCCAAGCCAACCTCAGTGAGGCAAACCTACCGCCTGCGGAGAGTATACTCCTCAGTGAGAGGCTAGCGTGATAGAGCGGGTGTGCGTTGGTGTCATTCTTGGTGCCCAAGGCCTGCGGGGTTACGCCCGTATCCGAAGTTTCACTACTGAGCCAGCCAATATAGGGGCCTACGGTCCTGTGTGGGACGAAACTGGTATGCGCAGTTTTGTGGTGCGGGTGCTCGGGAGGCGCTGTGGGAGCGTGGTGCTGGCTGACCTGACTAATGTCGCTCATCGTTCCGAGGCTGAAGTTCTACGGGGCTTACGCCTTTTCGTGCCACGTTCGGCATTGCCAGAACCGGAGGAGGATACGTTCTACTGGGCTGATTTAGTCGGCTTGACAGTACTGTTTACCGATGGACAGCCAGCCGGGTGTGTGCATGCGCTACATGATTTTGGGGCTGGGACCATTCTGGAACTGATTGTAGAAGAGGGAGGTACAATCATGGTGCCTTTTACTCAGGCTACGGTGCCGGAGGTGAATGTGGCTCAGGGATGGGTGAGAGTGGTCCGTGACTCTTGTGCATCTATTGATTGCAATATAGCTGCTGGGACGCGAGTATGACCTCCTTTCGTGTTTGTGTCTTTACGCTCTTCCCTGGTATGTTTCCTGGGCCGCTTGGCTATTCGTTGGCCGGCAAGGCTCTAGAGGCAAGAATATGGAGCCTGGAAACAGTGAACATCCGTTGTTTTGCGCGTGATAAACGCCGTACTGTTGATTGTGCTCCTTTTGGCGGTGGACCTGGCATGGTCATGCGAGCAGATGTGATTGATGCAGCCCTACAGGCAAATCATGAGCCCAGAATGCCATTAATATACCTGACACCACGTGGCCGTGTACTTACACAAGCTAACGTGCGGACTCTGGCAAGCGCAGGAGGGCTTGGTATTCTGTGTGGCAGGTTCGAGGGCGTAGATCAGCGGGTACTCGACAAACATGGTGCTGATGAGCTCAGCATCGGTGATTATATCTTGTCTGGTGGTGAGATAGCAGCACTTGTTTTAGTAGATTCTATAGTGAGACTCCTACCAGGAGTAGTGCAACATATGGAATCTTTGGAAGAAGAGAGTTTCTCGCAAGGATTGCTGGAGTATCCACAATATACCCGTCCTAGGGTATGGGCTGGCCAGGCTGTACCGAGTGTCTTGGTCTCCGGCCATCACAAGCGTGTTGCGGAGTGGAGGCACGCTCAGGCAGAAATGGTCACACGGGAGCGCAGGCCAGATTTATGGCACCGTTTCGCGGTTACAATGTCAAACGGGCGGGAGGGAAGGGCCTCACGATGAATATCATTGCACAGCTCGAACAAGAGCAGATAGCGGGACTAGCTGCGACACGGCCCATTCCAAATTTTTCGCCGGGTGACACTGTGCGTATCCATGTGAAGGTGGTTGAAGGGAACCGTGAGCGCATACAGGCCTATGAGGGCGTGTGCATTGCCCGTCGCAATGCGGCCATAAACTCTAGCTTCACAGTACGCAAAATCTCTTTTGGCGAGGGAGTAGAACGTGTCTTCCCTCTTTATACGCCATCGATTGCAAGAATAGAAGTAGTCCGGCGTGGCAAGGTCCGGCGGGCGAAACTCTATTACCTACGCAGCCGTCGCGGTCGTGCGGCGCGTATTGTTGAGGATACATCGGCACGCGCACGTGCGTTGGGACGTGGATAACACAATATTGATTCATCGCTGCTCCATACCGATGAGTCTCGTTCGATAGCTGCAGGAGATTTGAGTGCCTATCATGGCCACCGCTACAACTCTGTTCGACAAGATTTGGCATAGTCACTTAGTTGACGTACAGGAAGATGGGACCTGCCTGCTTTATATTGATCGTCATCTTGTGCACGAGGTCACCAGTCCTCAAGCGTTTGAAGGGTTACGTCTGGCTGGTCGCCAGGTGCGTCGGCCTGCCTGGACGCTAGCTGTTGCTGACCACAATGTTCCTACTACTGACTGGTCCAGTGATATCGCTGATGCTGAGTCCCGTCTTCAAGTGGAGACTCTAGAAACAAATTGCCGCGATTTCGGCATTGAATATCTGCCCATGAACGACGTGCGGCAGGGTGTTGTTCATATCGTTGGACCTGAACAGGGATTTACTTTGCCTGGTACGACTATCGTCTGCGGCGACTCGCATACCTCAACACATGGGGCTTTCGGGGCACTGGCGTTTGGTATTGGGACTTCGGAGGTAGAACACGTGCTTGCTACGCAGACCCTTTTGCAAAAGCCTGTTAGGAATATGCGGGTAACTGTGGATGGCATGCTAAGACCAGGTGTCACAGCAAAGGATATTATGTTGGCTATCGTGGGTCGTCTAGGCACCGCAGGAGGTACTGGTCATGTCATAGAATACGACGGCCAGGCTATTCGCGCTTTATCTATGGAAGAGCGTATGACGATCTGTAATATGAGCATTGAAGCTGGGGCACGAGCTGGCTTGATCGCACCGGATGACACCACATTTGCCTATTTAACTGGCCGGCCGCGGGGACCTAGAGGCGCAGCCTGGGAACAGGCAGTGGCCTACTGGCGGACTCTGCAGACTGACGCGTATGCCCGTTTTGATTCGAGCGTGACACTCCAGGCAACTGATCTCGTCCCGCAGGTCACATGGGGCACAAACCCAGAAGATGTCGTGCCTATTACCGGTCAGGTTCCAAATCCAGAATCTGTGCATGACGTCGGCAAGCGCCGTGCCATGCTTCGGTCTCTTACGTATATGGGCTTGTCTCCAGGGACGCCAATGACGTCAATCCGAATTGACAGGGTTTTTATCGGTAGCTGTACCAATGGCCGCATAGAGGATCTGCGCGCTGCCGCATCTGTGGTCAGAGACCGCGTGTTAGCGCCATGGGTAGACGCTATGGTAGTACCAGGATCGGGTTTGGTAAAGGCACAGGCAGAGGCTGAAGGAATCGACAGAATTTTCCGCACCGCTGGCTTCTCGTGGCGTAAGCCGGGGTGTTCTATGTGTTTAGCCATGAATGCTGATCGACTGGCACCGGGGCAACGATGTGCCTCAACCTCCAATCGTAATTTCGAGGGACGGCAGGGGCGTGAAGGACGTACGCATCTGATGAGTCCGATTATGGCAGCAGCCGCTGCTATTACAGGATATATAACAGATGTTAGATCTCTTCATTGATATGGATATTACTGCAGGGCTATACGTATATGTTATGTTCTTACTGTTACCCCGTGGGTGGCATGAGGATACGACGTAGTGTGCATGTCGAAAGAAGAAACAAAGAGCGGAGAGTATCGAGGGTAGGGAATAGGTAGGCCTCATGCAAAAATTCACTGTTCTAACCGGTGTTGCGGCGCCGCTGCCTCTGGTCAACGTCGATACCGACCTGATCATTCCTAAGCAGTTTTTGAAGACTGTCAAGCGCAGCGGCTTAGGCCGACATTTGTTTCACGACATGCGTTATGACAGAAACGGACATGAAAATCCCGTGTTCATCCTAAACCGGCCAGTTTATCGGCAAGCCGTCATTTTGGTGACGTCCGCTAATTTCGGCTGCGGTTCATCTCGCGAGCATGCACCATGGGCCATTCTGGATTTTGGCATTCGGTGCCTTGTCGCACCCAGCTATGCTGATATATTTTTTAATAACTGTTTTAAAAACGGCATCCTACCAATCCTCCTCCCACAGGAGCATGTCACCGCGCTCATGGAGAAAGCTGAGTGCGGTGGTGTGGGTGCTGTGATGACTGTTGATCTAGAACGCCAGGAGATCCGGGCGTCCGATAATGTGATCTTATCTTTTGCAGTGGATTCCTTCCACAAGTATTGCTTGATGGAAGGAATCGAAGACATTGGGCTGACTCTGACCAAGACGGACAAGATTGCCTTCTATGAGGCACGACATAGTCGCACACAGCCATGGTTGTGACCATGCTGCTGGGGGAGGGTATGTTTGAGTATGGCGATGGGTGCTCTGACCTGGAGATAAAGTGAGGCACTATGAAGAGACTTCTCGTTCTGTCGGGCGACGGAATTGGTCCCGAGGTCATGGCCCAAGTCATGCGCGTGATCGACTGGATGGCCCGCAAGGGACGTATCCAGTTCAACGTCAAGGAGAGCTTGATTGGCGGCTGTTCCTGCGATGCTCATGGTACGGCTCTGACAGATGAAACCCTGGCAGAAGCCATGGCCGCTGACGCAGTATTACTGGGTGCTGTCGGTGGACCTAAGTGGGATGGTTTGTCGTTTAAAAAGAAACCAGAGCAGGGGCTGCTGCGTCTGCGTAAGGCTATGGATCTGTTTGCTAATCTCCGTCCAGCTATCGTGTTCGATGCTCTGGCAGATGCTGCGACGTTAAAGTTAGATGTCGTCAAGGGTTTAGATCTGATGATTGTGCGTGAGCTGACTGGTGGTGTCTACTTTGGTGAACCACGCGGCATAGAGATTCTAGACGATAAGACACGCAGAGGAGTCAATACTCATGTGTATACTACTTATGAAGTAGAGCGTGTGGCCCGCATTGCTTTTGATTTATCCTTGAAGAGAAATAGAAAAGTCTGTTCTGTTGACAAGGCCAATGTCATGGAGGCAGGGGTACTGTGGCGTGAAGAAGTGACGAGAGTCTGGGATGAAGAATACAAAGCGCAAGGGGTGATACTAGAGCATATGTATGCCGATAACTGTGCTATGCAGCTTGTGCGTGCTCCAAAGCAGTTTGACGTCATCGTAACTGACAATTTATTTGGGGACCTGCTCTCCGATTGTGCTGCCACGCTGACTGGCTCCCTTGGTATGCTGCCGTCTGCGAGCCTAGGGATACCGCTGGGGGGACAGCGCCGCGCTCTATATGAGCCAGCCCATGGCTCAGCGCCGGATATTGCTGGCAAGGATATCGCTAACCCCCTTGCCACACTGCTATCGTTCTCTATGATGCTGCGCTACTCGTTCGACAAACCAGATGATGCCAACTTGATTGAACGAGCAGTCCAACAGGTTCTGAGCGGTGGCCTGCGCACGGCAGACATTATGCAGCCTAACAAAGCAAAGGTATCCACCACAGTGATGGGTGATGTTATTTTGCGCGAGTTAGATAAACTCGTAATTTAATACCTCCTTGGCTGCTAGGACGATGTTTCTTTTTTTTCCTGTTCTCCCTCTTTGAGTAGCAGGCTCTCTGGGCGAGTATGCAAGGCAGCAGCGATATAGGAGGGAATCCGGTACAGCCAGCCGTGGTGACGGCTGTTTAGGGTCTTTGCTTCTGTGTTGACTTCTCCTTCCGCTTCATGTGCAGCACTGGCTGTGAGAGTGAGCCAAGTGGCGCCATCACTGTTGGCATATGCGGTGAGGTTGATTCGTAGACCGTCGTGGGTAGCCAGGTCAACCTGTGTGGTCGGTGGTACACCGGCAACTGCGCGATTGTTACGTACGTTTTCAAAGTTAATACGCGTTAGTAATGCGATCATACGTTGTATAGCGCTCTCGTCTACCTTGGCGGTATATGGAATAGGTTGGACAATAGTAGGAGCACCGTTACCCAGCTGGGTAATGCTCATCGTCTGACGACCATCAGGATGGCGGAGAGTCACCTGAGACAGCCTCGCGCTGCTGACCCTGATCACAGTCGACTCAACCCAGTCACGGAGATCGGTAGTAGGAAAGAGAGCAGTGCGGGCTAGCCAAGTCTGCGCCTCACCGGGCCGGCGAACATAAACTCCCTCGCTGCCACCACCAGCACTCCCAAGATCAAAACGGCGTCTACCGACAATGATAGCAGTGAGTACGTTACCATTTGCGTCTTTGAGAGTGAGTTTGCGACCACTGCCTGCCGCCATATCTGGGTCGGCGAGATCCAAGAGGGCATGACGCTCGACCTTGGCTGTTTTTGGCTCCAGCAGAACAGCCCGAACCATCTCCGCTACCATCGCACGGACCTTGGAGATGTCAGCTGGATAGCTGTCCCACTCCTTCAGATGCCAACCTTGAGGACTGCGTTCCATCGTCAGGGAACCAGTTGCAGAGCGAACGGTCAAGCTGGCAATATCATTGGCCCAGTTGCTGAGATCAGGAAACAACACGGCTCTACCTGCTTCAGGAACCCGATGTCCGGGGCGACCGGTCACGGTTATAATCGCCGTGCCCGTTGATACTGCGGTGATGAAAGCTACGATGAGGAAGGCCCCGAAGGTCATAGAGATATTGTCCCCATGTCATCTCTCGACTGGCTCTTGAGTGTCACGCCGACGGCGTCGCATAGCGACCCCCCCTGCAACGCCAGCTAGTACGAGCGGTACTCCAGCAATGTTGATTGCCTTGGTCCAGGCTTCTCTGTGTTCAATATCCTGGGCCAGGGCGTGCTTAACTGCGCGTAGTTCACGACGAGCCACTAACAAGTCACGACGGAAGTTCTCAAGGTTCTTGCGTTCCTGTGGCAGGAGCAGGAGATCACTTTGCTTATTCTCCCTCCGTTCCAAAACGTGCAGACGTCCCTGCACAGCGTCGATCTGCTGCAGAAGTGCCCGCTCTCTCGCCCTGTAGCGCCATTCCGCTTCGCGACGCAGGGTTTCCAGAAGCACAAATGGCCGTCCAATCCGCCCACGGCCACGTAGACCAATTAGGGCCTCGGCACCAGAGAGATTCTCCAACGCGTTGAGCACAAATATGCCATTGTCAGCTACTGGGATAGACAACTGCTGGCCGAAAAAATCCTGCTTTTGCACCCAAAACCTATCTGCTAGAACATCCGTATCTGCTACTAAAATGACATTTATGTTTGTTTTAGAAATCTCTAAGTGCGAACCATGATTTTTATCACTTATAACTTGCAATATCGGTGAGCCATCAACAAAAGCGGAAGATGCTACACCAGTGACACGGATAGCAAGGGTCAAGCGCTGGTTTTCAGATTGAAAAGACAGAACCAAACTCTCTATATCTGGTAGAGGGCTCTTGAACTTCTCCGCTGAGAGTCGCATAGAACGCGAGCTAGTGGAAATGAGGGGGTAGATGGCGGTTGTTGCCCCGTCGATGGCCTCTAATATACCAGCAGTTGCAACATTCACTCGCTCCAAAGTCCCAACCACAGCATCGCCGTCGTCGAACGCTTCCTGTCCTAGAGAGAGCCACGCCACGTGATCTGTGATCATCGAATGCATGCCCTGGCCAGCATTAACCCGCCTCGCCGCGTCGATATTAGCAGCGACTTGGTCTGGAGTGAAGCTTACACCCCATGATTTTAAAATACGTGTAAAACTACTTATACTTTCTAAATCTAAGAGAATACTCCTATTATGGAGACCGTTTTCTGCAACAGGATCTATAAAAAGCAGCACTCGTCCTCCCCTGAGGACAAATTGATCGATGATATACAGGGTTTCCACCGGTAAATTCGTCGGTTGAACGACCATGAGCACGTCTATGTCAGGCGGCAGAGCATCAAGCTCCGTGGGCAGGAGATGTACCTTGAACAGCGCATGTATCTGATCCATCAGAACCCCCCCAAGCCCACTGCGACTGTTAAGTGGTAGAGTGGAGAGAATGCCTATGGTTTTGCGCTTTGTCATGGCTAAGCTATGAAAGAGCCGAGTCAAATCGTACTCTATAAAAGTCTCGCGCTCGAGATTGAAGAATGACACTGTCTCTTGCGCATCAACGCTGTTAGTAGCCGCTAGACCAAAATAACCAAGTTCACCTCCTTCACTCATTGGTACGCCTTGCAACCCAAAAGCCACAGCTCGATCCTCGGCTTCTGAGAAGGGCTCCGGATCAATGAATTCGACCTTCACCATACCTCCTGCAAGATCAACGTATTGCAGTAATAAGCCCTTAATACGTGTATAAAAAGTGGCGTGTAGCGGACTGCGCTCACCAAGTTTCTTGGAAAAATACACACGTACTGTAATAGGTTCATCAATAGTGACAATAACGTCTTTAGTATTCTCTGAAAGAGAGAATAATCTTTCTTCCGTCAAATCGATATACAGCGGCTTCAAGAGGGAACCAGCAGCCACGTTGACAGCCAGCAAGGCTATAGCAGCAAGCATCACGGCAAGCAGATCCAGCCAGCGCTGGTGAGTGAACGTGAAGCAGGCTTCAATCATATTCACAATCTCTTGCGCAGATCTAATACTACTACAGTAGTGAATAACCAAAATGCTATCATTGTAAGAAAAAATATAATATCTGCTAGCTCTAGTACTCCATAGATCATTGACTGAAAATGGCTAAGAAACGACAGAGCGGTAATAGCCTCTACTACTATTGCAGGTGTCCATACACGGAAACCATCCAAGACAATATCGAGACCGCTCATCACTAAGAGAAAGCTCACAGCGGCCGCTCCCACGAAGGCAATGACTTGATTGCGCGTCAACGCCGATAAACAGGAGCCTATGGCTAGAAACGCACCTGCCATCAAGAAACTACCTATGTAGCCTGCTACCACTGGACCATTGTCTGGCTTACCCAGCACATTGATAGAGAGCCACAGCGGGAATGTCAGGGTCAAAGCTAATCCGATGAACGCCCATGCCGCGAGGAACTTGCCTACTACTGCCTGGGCCGTGGATAAGGGTAGGGTCACCAGCAGCTCGATGGTACCAGATTGTAATTCCTCTGCCCACAGGCGCATAGCGATTGCTGGGACAAGCAGCAAATAAAGCCACGGGTGATAAAGGAAGAAGCGTTCTAAGCTCGCCTGCCCATTTTCAAACAGGTTCCCAACATAGAAAGTGAGAGCGTTCGCCAAAGCGGTAAATATAACAATGAACACCAGGGCAAGCGGGGTAGTAAAATAAGCCTGGAATTCACGACCCGCTACCGCACGGATCATCCGCAGCGTGTTTTGCATGATACTGAACCTTTTCCTCAGCCTGGTAAGGTGAGGGTGCGGAAAACATCGTCAAGTCGCCCGCGCTCTACCGTTAGCGCGATCAAGGCATGGGATCGTAGGGCCTCGCTCACAGCGGCGGTGAGAGCACGCCCTTCTCGCGGCAACACCCTTAGCCGTCTACTGCTCTCGTCTGGTGCATTTTCATTCTTGATATGTTCAACATCGCAAGCGTGGACCAGCCGGCGTAATTTCTGCTCCACCACAGTGGCCTCTGCTGCAGCAACAGTCACTGTTACAGCATTGTGACAGGGTAGATGGGCTAGTAACTCCTCAGCCGTGCCATCAGCTACCAGACGGCCACGGGCAATGATAACGGCTCGGCAACACAAAGCCTCTACTTCTTCTAAAATATGGGTGGAGACGATAATGGCCTTGTCCGCTGCCATGTCGCGAATCAGGGTGCGCACATGATGTTTCTGGTTAGGATCAAGGCCATCAGTTGGTTCGTCCAGAATCAGAACTTCAGGGTTGTGCAGAATGGCCTGCGCTAAACCCACACGCCGTCGGAAGCCCTTGGAAAGAGTATCGATAGGCTGATATAGCACTTCAGTCAGGGCCACACGTTTTGCGACGGCAGCCACACGTTTGCCCCTTTCTACCCTGCTATAGCCGCGTACGTTAGCGATAAAGGACAGAAAAGCTGCTGGCGTCATATCGCCGTAGGCCGGAGCACCTTCTGGTAGATAGCCGAGCTTAGCCTTGGCCGCTAGTGGTTGGGTAGTCATATCGAATCCACACACTGCTGCGGTACCAGCAGTCGGGGTTAGGAAGCCCGTCACCATTTTCATGGTAGTCGACTTGCCAGCGCCATTGGGTCCCAGAAAAGCAAGCACTTCTCCCCGCTTCACTGTCAGAGTGATCCCGTCAACAGCAATCAGCTGGTTGAATCTTTTGCTCAGCCTGTCGAGGACTATCATTGCCGACATACGCCTACCCATCTTTACTCGCAGCTTTATGCTCCTATCTAACACCACTGCGCCTTCCGTCAAGAACTTGAACGCGCAAGCCAATTATCTGAGGGAGTTGATAAGAGTAGAAGGGTGTATGAACATTTCATTACTGCCCATAGCAGTATCTACTTTTGGAGGTTGTAAGCATGGAAAAAATTCAGGTTATGAATCCGATTGTCGAGCTGAATGGCGACGAGATGGCACGAATTCTCTGGCAAATGATCCGCGAAAGATTGATTCTGCCTTATCTTGAGATTGACCTGCACTCTTTCGATCTAGGAATCGCACACCGTGACAGGACTCATGACCAAGTCACCATAGAGGCAGCCCATGCCATCAGACTCTATGGGGTGGGGGTCAAGTGTGCTACCATCACACCTGACGAGGATCGGGTACGGGAACTCGGTCTTAAGAAGATGTGGCAATCCCCTAACGGCACTATACGTAATATCCTTGGTGGCACTGTCTTTCGCGAGCCGATCATCTGCTGTAACGTGCCGCGGCTGGTCCCAGGCTGGATGAGTCCTATTGTCATTGCCCGCCATGCCTTCGGTGATCAGTATAGCGCCACTGACTTCTGTATTCCCGTAGCGGGTCGCCTTGAAATGGTGTTTACGCCGGCAAGCGGTGATACGTCCATAGTACACAGGGTGTTCGACTTTCCTGAGCCAGGTGTGGCCTTGGGCATGTATAACATGGATGAATCGATCCTCGGATTCGCGCGTTCCTGTTTCAATTATGGTCTTGAACGTGGGTATTCTGTTTACCTCTCTACGAAAAACACTATCCTCAAGGCCTATGATGGACGCTTCAGGGAGCTGTTCCAGACGGTATTTGATACTGAATTCTCTGGTGCTTATGCAGAACGCCATCTGCACTATGAACACCGTCTAATAGACGATATGGTAGCCTCTGTTCTCAAATGGCAGGGTGGTTTCATCTGGGCCTGTAAGAATTATGACGGCGATGTTCAGTCTGATTCCGTTGCACAAGGATTCGGATCGCTTGGCTTGATGACATCGGTTCTCATGAGTCCAGATGGCAAGACCATTGAAGCTGAGGCGGCTCACGGCACCGTCGTCCGCCACTACCGCGACTATCAGGCAGGCCGTGAAACCTCGACTAATCCCATCGCTTCCATCTTTGCTTGGACGCGTGGTCTCCAGTTCCGTGGCAGGTTCGACAACACGCCAGATGTTATACACTTTGCGGACACATTGGAGAAAGTATGTGTGACCACAGTGGAAAAAGGCCATATGACCAGAGATTTGGCGCTCTTGATAGACCCACACCAACCATGGCTCACTACCAGTCAGTTTTTCAATAAGTTAGACGAGAATCTGCAGAGTGCAATGGCAGCACATACCGCCACTTGCACGTCTTGAGTCTCCTAGGCTCTCTATGTTTCTCTTGGCGGGTAACGTTTCACTTCTTCGGGTAACGTATTGTGCGTATCTCCGCTACAAGTTCTAGAGTGACCCGTATTTTTTTAGTCAGCTGGCTTAGGAGGAGCGCATGCATGGCATAGGCACAAGTATATCGTATTAATTGCATACACAGCTAAATGTAGAATCTGGACAACCCGTGTTTTCGTCTGCTAGCACGGCGAGAGCTTGGCGCAGATCAAGACAGCCGTCGTAAATGGCACGGCCAGTAATAACGCCGCTCAGCTTCGGCACAGACTGAGCAACAGCCTGAATTGCCTTTAGGTCTTCTAGACATGACACACCTCCTGCGACGATGACAGGTATCGTGATCCGTTTAGCTAACTCTGCAACTGTTACGAGATTTGGGCCAGACATGACACCATCACGGTCAATATCAGTATGGATAATGGCCGCTACACCGGCGTCTTCAAACCGAAGCGCTAATTCTACTGCTGTCATGGATACAGTTTCCCTCCATCCTGCTACGGCTATTCTGCCAGCACGGGTATCAACGCTCACCGCCACCTGGCCAGGGAAGAGACGACAAGCTGTTCTCACTAACGCTGGATCGTACAGGGCAGCTGTTCCCAGTATCACCCTTCGTACTCCCTTTTCCAGCCAGAAAGCGATGCGTGCTAAATCGCGGATACCGCCGCCCAGTTGTACAGAGAGAGTAACAGCTGTCAAAATCGCCTCGACAGCAGTTGCATTGACAGGCTGGCCAGCAGAAGCACCATCTAGGTCCACCACATGCAACCACGTGCAGCCGACCGCAGCAAAGGAGCGAGCCTGCTCGGCAGGAGCCGTATTAAACACCGTCACCTGCGTCATATCACCTTGCAACAGGCGAACACAGGCACCATCTTTCAGGTCAATAGCCGGAAACAAAATCATTCTGGCTCCCTGTGTTGTGCGTGAGGCTCAGACGGTCAGAATATAGGGTGAGTTCAGACAGGAGTACAACACAAGTCATCTCTCCGCAAGTGCCAGCAGCGGCGGAGGGGAGCAATATTGTGACTATGCCTCCGACGACTGCTATGTTGCCCCTCACAGATCCTACGTACGCCCAGCGTCAAGCGGCTAATCCGGGCGCGTCAGTATGGGTAGCGGCCTCAGCTGGGTCAGGGAAAACAAAAGTATTAGTAGATAGAGTACTACATCTATTACTTAAAGATGTGCGTCCGGAACGCATTTTATGTCTCACTTTCACCAGGGCTGCAGCAGCAGAAGTGGCCAATCGTATTAATCAGCGGTTGTCGCAGTGGGCTACATTGCCAGCGCCCATGCTAGCCGCGGATCTAACTTATTTGCAGGGAAACCCACCAGATGCAGCTATGAAAGCACAGGCACGGCGACTGTTTGCACATGTGCTTGATGTCGGTATACGGATCGAAACATTACATGCCTTTTGCCAGGCTTTGCTGAAAAGATTCCCGCTCGAAGCTGGAGTGGCACCACACTTCCAAGTTATGGATGAACATGCCGCTGCAGAGTCTATGGCAGCTGCCTGGGATCAGACGCTGCTAACCGCCTGTAACAAGACCAACTTAACGCGTGCCGTTGCCCTGGAGACGGTCACGGCTCTTGTACACGAAGTGCACTTTCCTGAATTGATGGATGAACTGGTCACAGCCCGTAGCCGGCTACAACGCTTACTTGACCGGTGGAATGGAGTGGATGGCGTCATAGCAGCTGTCCGCGCTCGGCTGGGCGTAACTGCGAACGAAACGCCGTCTCATGTGCTCGCTACAGCCTGTACAGGCTGCGATGCTCCTGCCCTACGGGTCGCCGCGGTCGCGCTGCAGACAGGTTCTAAAACTGACATTGAACGGGGGAAGATCCTAGCTACTTGGTTGGCGGAACAGGCTCACCGTGCTGAGACTTTCGATGACTACTGGAAGGTTTTCTGCACAGGTAAAGGTACGGTACGTAAAACTCTTATCACGCGGGAGGCCGCCAAAGCAGCACCCATGGCTACCAAGACCCTAGCCGCTGAAGCGGAACGATTAGTGCAAGTCCAGGCGCGGCGCAAGGCTGCTGCCGTCGCAGAGGCAACCACGGCTCTCCTGCATCTGTGGGCGGATCTGTTAGCAGCTTACCGTAACTACAAGGATACACGGGCGCTTCTGGATTACGAGGACCTGATCTTCATGACCTGCCGCCTGCTAGAAACTGAAGGGCAGACGGCATGGGTGCTCTATAAGCTCGATGACGGTCTTGACCATATCCTCATAGACGAAGCGCAGGATATTAGTGCTGAGCAGTGGCTCATCGTTGAGCGTCTCACTCAGGAGTTTTTTGCCGGCCTTGGCAGTCGTACGGATCATCAGGCCGAGGTAGTGCGGACTGTATTCGCTGTTGGTGACCGCAAACAATCTATCTATAGTTTTCAAGGAGCGGCGCCTGAACACTTTGAATCTATGCGGAGCCTGTTGCGGGATCAGGTGACTGCCGTGGGCCAGATGTGGGCAGATGTACCACTCAATATATCATTCCGATCTACACCGGCCGTACTACAGGCTGTAGATGCTGTCTTTATGCGTGACACAGCACGCGAAGGTGTTGCATTATCTGGAGAAACAATTAAACATATCGCATTCAGGGATGGACAAGCAGGTTTAGTTGAAATTTGGCCATTAATAGAACCAGAAAAAATATCAACTATCGTACCGTGGCAACCAAAAACATTTAATTTCCATAAAGAAACATCTATGCTGCGTCTTTCCAGACTGGTGGCACACCAAATAGCTGCTATGGTCAGTGGTTACGACTGGTTAGAATCGCGCCAAAGGCCAGTACAGGCTGGTGACATTATGGTGCTGGTGCGCCGTCGCAGCGGTTTCGTTGAGGCTCTCGTCCGAGCTCTGAAGAGCCTGAATGTTCCTGTCTCTGGTGTAGACCGTATGATTCTCAGAGAACAAATAGCGATTATGGATCTGACAGCCCTCGGCAACGTCCTGCTGTTGCCTGAGGATGATCTGACTCTGGCAGCAGTGCTCAAAAGCCCTTTGATCGGCCTTGACGAAGAGCAGCTGTTCACTCTTGCCCACCCGCGTGAATCCTGCACACTGTGGCAGGCTTTGCAAAATTATGCCGGGTCTGCCACTCCGTTCGGCTACGCCTGTGACTGGTTAACTAGACTATTGACAGAGGTAGACTACCGCCGCCCGTATGAACTGTATACTCATGTGTTAGGAGCACTCGGTGGACGCCGGCGGCTGATAGCCCGTCTAGGACCGGACGCCGAGGACGCCATAGACGAATTCCTGACATTGAGCCTACACTACGAGATGTACCACGTGCCCTCGCTACAAGGTTTTCTGCAGTGGCTTCAAACTACCACGGTTGAAGCTAAGCGTGATTTGGAGCAGACAGGAGCTGAGGCTGTTCGTATTCTGACCGTGCATGGTGCGAAAGGGTTGCAGGCACCTGTTGTTTTTCTGCCAGACTCTGTGCAGATCCCTACTCGGATCCCCCATACACTGTGGGAGGACAGCGAAGAGGGTCTAGTTTTCTGGCAGCCGCACCGCGCGTTGAAAAACCACTTTGGTTCCAGCCTGCGGGACATGGCAGAAAGGGCACGCGACCGTGAGTATCACCGTCTTCTATACGTGGCCATGACTCGGGCAGAGGATCGTTTATACGTGTGTGGCTGGCAGACTTACCAGCTCCCGCCGGCTGCTTGCTGGTACAATCTCATCCACACAGCCCTTGCACCTCTTGGTAGGAGGGAGATCAATGCTACCCTAGCTGCAAGCGGTCTATTACCGTCAGCAGAGGTACTGCGTTTTGCGAGCGTTCAGGCAGAGGCAACAGGCAAGACTGTTGAGGAACGGTTTTCTGAATCCGTCAAACCGTTGCCGCTCCCGCAGTGGGCCAAGACTGCTCCGCCGATTGAGCCCATGCCGCCACGGCCTCTAGTGCCGTCGCAGCCGAATGACAAAGAACCACCCGCATCCTCCCCTTTAGAAGAGGAGCAAGAAGAGGAGCAGAAGGGTATGCGTCTCCATCGCGGTCGTCTGGTACATAAGCTGCTGCAAAGTCTCCCAAGCATACCGGCTGAAGAGCGCTCAGCGACTGCCCAGCGCTACCTTGATCACGCCGCGGCTGCTCTTCTGTCACCGGCAGCGCGTGTTGCCCTAGTGGCGGACGTACAATCTATAATATGTCATCCAGAACTTCTTCTTCTATTTGGTCCAAATAGTCAGGAAGAAGTACCCGTAGTGGGGCGAGTGGGTGCACATGTGATATCAGGTCAGATAGATAGGTTAGTAGTAACGGAAGAGGTAATCATCATTGCAGATTACAAAACTCATCGAACACCACCAGAGAGTCTTCACGAGATTCCTGTAGTCTATCGGCAGCAGATGGCGGCTTATCGGTCAGTGCTAGCCGCCATCTATCCAGGCCGTCGCGTTGATTGCGTGCTGGTATGGACGGATGGGCCACAGATAACGCTCTTACCAGCCGCATTGTTGAATCCTTTTACTCCCTCATAGACTGAGCGTCCTGACTCCAAGACAAACAGCCAGCTCAATATCGTCGCGTCGTCGAGGGGCAATCTGCAGCCTCGGAGTTCGGAAACAGCCCCATGTTAGCAGATTAGAAGAGCAGAGTGTTGCAGTGGCAGCATGCTCTCAATGCTCTCATGGTGGTCAAGGATGACCTGTGATGTGCAGGTGTGGCCACGTGATATGATACGGAGACTCGCAACTAGACAAATGGCTAGAATTTCACCGGACAGGCTCCTAGGACATGCCGATTCCTGTCATGTCAGGCTTGTGCCTCCTCGCTTGCCCAGCGGCGGCGTCACCCTCACTCCTATGAGGATAAGGATCGCTAAAACTGTATGAGATTCAGAAGTTCCCGCAATTCTCGCTAACGCAGATTGATCTTGGGGTTTCTGGGCGTGATTTACCATGTGGTTGGAGCAAAGTGCATGAGAAGGTGCCCAGGGTGTCGCTGCTCCCAAACGTGGCCTGTTGACACACTGCTTGTTCAGAGAGCAAGTGTTCCACTCCAGCAATGGTAGGCATGATTCGTTGATTTCCAGATCTTTGACCTGCTGATTCCTTGGTAGAGCAGGCAATTTTGTTGATTGTATACAACAAGTATACTCTATCAATCGCGACATACAAAAATATTGAAGTTCTTTAATACTTACTCATTTAGTGTATTCTCCTATTTTAGGAGCGCCGTGAGCACTCAAAGCAAGATAGGCTTCACAGAATGTCATGTTCTGGAATCCCTTACCCTCCATGAGGAAACAGGTGTTGAATGCATGAAACATGCTTACCATGCTCGCGAAGACTAGGGAAGGCGCTAACCAAGAACTCCGTATGCTTGGTTCCAGGATGATTGAATTACGGGCAGGTACTCTTCCAATAAAAATAAATGTAAATATTTTATTCTTTTTAAGAAGCAGAAATGGTTATGCATACTGCATTGCAAATAGCTAGTAAATATATGCCCGTTCTTTCAGAAGTATTACGGCGTTCACATCCATTGAGAAAACTAAAGGATATTATTATTTTACATGTTAATCACTGTTTAGATGACGTATTTATACTTGATCAACTCTTTAATACACTTTTCATGCAATCCATCTTCGTCGTTGTGCCATACAAAATGATTACGGTCCCCAGCAATTATCCGGGCACCGTGTATTATGCTAACGTCGGGGAGAATGGCTTTGAGCTGCTGTGCTCAGGGCAAGTGATAGCGAAGCGCGTTCAAACTTTTGGTGAAGCCATAGAAGGGCTCGTCTATAGAGCCCTGCGGGATGCAATCATCCCCGCGTTGGCTGGCCGTAAGAAGCTCCTTCTGATAGAAGATGGTGGGTATCATTACCGTTCGTTATTTCAATGTTTCAATGAAGGATTCCTCTTACCAGAAGATGTGATAGGCGTTGTTGAGCAGACTATGTCAGGGGCCATCCGTTGTGTGGAAGCGATACGGAAACGCGGCATTCCCTATCCGGCTCTGACAATCGCCCGCTCGGACGCGAAGATGCGCTATGAGGCCTTTTTTATTGGTCGTCGTGTCGTTGAGGAACTGGCCTATCTTCTTTATCGCTACGATGAGTTTTTAGCCTTACGGCGCGTGCTGGTGATTGGGTATGGCATCATTGGACGCAACGTCGCCCTCAGTCTAGGAGGCATGGCATGTAGGGTTACAGTACTAGATACCAACCGTGAAGTCTCCGCCGTTGCTCAGGCTGATGGTTACGAGGTTCTGCCAAGAGATCTGACTGGTTTTTTCGATACAGAGGTTGTCGTGATCGGGGCAACCGGAGAGTCGTCTTTCACACTTTCCATGCTAGCTGCATTTGCCCATGCGCCTTCGAAACGAATCTTTTTAGTCAGTGCGTCATCCAGAAGGAGAGAGTTCAAAGAAATCATCCAGTTCTTCGAAGGGGGAGGCGAAAAGTATGCCAGCTTTTTGGAAAGAGACGCACGGTTGGTGGATATTCACCATATCAGCGTTGAGAGCGACCCCTCAGGGCTGACTTACAGATTCAAATGCGGTAACAGCAAAAAAGCTGTCATCCTGATTGCACGTGGCTTTCCGGTAAACTTCTTCCGTGGGGATGGCTTCAGCCTCACAATGAGCATGATTGATCCTGTCAATGCCGAACTCGCACTTCTCGCCAACTATACAGCCGTTTCCGCGAGCGTCTTACAGAAGAATTGCCTGCATGTCCTAGGGTCTTCGCCTCTGCCTGGGCTTCCGGTCAACGAGGAGGAAATCCTATCTCTTTGGATGGAGCAAAAGGGTATTACGCAACCCTTAGGTAATACTCAAGAATGGTATGGCTTTCCCGTGCATCCTGTAGAAAGATACCTGAGGCTCCGTTGCCTGGATGATCCAAGGATTGTCCCACAGACATCGTGAAATACGTTTTTCCTCCTAGGAGAAGCTCCATCGCAAAACGGTGTGTAACGTCTAACTGGCATCATCGATCCACCACGTCCATAGGTGATTACTAGGCACAATTGCGGGATGTTTTAGCTTGCGCCAATAGGCTACACGGTCATAGCCAACGTACCAGTGTGGAACAACAAAGTGACTCCATAGTAAGACCCGATCGAGTGCCCGCGTCCGGGCCACTAGGGATTCGTGATCAGGTGCCGCGATGAGCATCTCTATTAACCAGTCAATGATCGGTTCCCTGATTCCTATTATGTTGTTACTACCTTTGGTATCAGCAGCTGCGCTGCCCCAGTAATCGCGCTGTTCATTACCGGGACTCTGAGATTGTGGCCAATGATAGACCAACATATCAAAATCAAAGGCCTGGACTCTCTTTTCATACACGGTGGGGTCTACTATGCGCACTTGCATGGTGATGCCTAGCCGCTTCAGATTGTGGGCAAATGGCGCTGCAACCCGTTCCCAGATCTGGTCGTCAAGCAGCAGCTCAAACATGAAGGGTTCCCCCGTCTGCTCATGAATGAGTGCCTGGTTCTGAATCGTCCACCGACTCTCCTTTAATAAGCGTATAGCCGTTTGCAAGTTGTCACGATTATTTCCCGAGCCATCTGTTGTAGGTGGTGCATATACTCGAGTCAAGACTTCCTGCGGGAGTCGGTTGCGCAATGGCTCGAGGATTTGCAGTTCCTGAGGGCCCGGCAAGCCGCTTCCCGCAAGGCTGGAGTTGGAGAAATAACTGTTGCTTCGTTCATATTGACTATAGAATAGATTCCTGTTTGCCCACTCGAAATCGAAGGCATACGCTAGAGCTTGCCGTACCCGTGGATCCTGGAATAACGGTCTGCGGATGTTGAAAGCAAAGGCCTGCATGCCTTGTGGTCTCTGGTGTTGCATTTCTTCCTTGATGACCCTACCAGTTTCTACTGCCGGAAAAGAGTAACTGGCTGTCCATGCCTTGGCGCTGTTTTCGATACGAAAGTCATAGGCACCACCTCTGAAGGCTTCCAAAGACACTGTGAAGTCACGATAATAATCAACACGGATGGTGTCGAAATTGTATAACCCCCTATTCACAGGTAGGTCACGTCCCCAATATGTGGGATTGCGACGCAATAAGATGTAGCGACCCGCCTCAAAGGATTCGATCCTGTACGGACCACTGCCAAGGGGCACTTCCAAACTTGCCTCATCGAACCGCCGCATTGCCCAGTAATGCCTTGGCAACACTGGCAATTGTCCGAGAATCAAGGGTAATTCATGGTTGACAACACCGGGCTTGAAGACAAAACGGACACGCTGATCGTTTTCCTTTACTGCCTGGATCACATCAGCGTAATACGAGCGGTAATGCGGTAGGCCTCTGCTCCGCAACGTTTCGAAGGTCCATACTATATCGTCAGCGGTGATAGGTTCGTTGTCATGCCAATGGGCCTGCGGGCGTAGATTAAATGCTACCCACGAGCGGTCAGATGGTATTTCTACCGATTCAGCGATGAGCCCGTACGCGCTTGTTGGGTCGTCGTGGGCCCCGACCATCAGCGTTTCGAACACGAGCCCCCCCACCATCGTGAAGGGTTGGCCTTTGATGATATATGGATTAAACGAATCGAAAGTGCCCACGTGTGACAATCTGACCTCACCTCCTTTTGGAGCGCTTGGGTTCACGTAATCGAAGTATCTGAAATCCGGTGGGTATTTTGGCTCACCGTGTGTAGTCACAGCATGGGCTGGTAGTGCTCGTTCAGCAGCCACAGCTGTGGGGGGACAGACGATCGCTAAAAAGATAAGGATTATGAGGAGTCCCCTTGCGAAATGCAGAGGAAACAACAACGCACAGAATGCCTCTTGTGGCACTTTAGACCTAGTCATTGGTGTGCCCCTGAGGTTGGCAGGCATTGAGCAAAGCTAGAGCGTGATGATGCACGCGGCGATCCCCAGCGGCCAGTACGCAAACATTAGAGGCTAAACCAGCAGGTTGACCCTTGCAATTACTGACCACGCCGCCAGCAGCCTCAATAACAGCTGTTACAGGTAAATGGTCATAAACTTTTAATTGACACTCGTAGACTAAATCGATAAAACCCGCGGCAAGCAGGCCGTAAGCATAGCAATCCGCTCCAAACCTGCGCAGTCCGACGGCTTGCTCCAATCGTTTCCACGCTGCCTGGCCAACAGGGGAATAGCAGAACATATCTGGATCAGTAGCGTACAAAAAGGCCATTTTCAACCCATGACATGAACGGACATGAATGGGCTGACCGTTAAGCTGAGCTGGTACACCCCTGCCGCCAATCCAGCGCTCGCCGGTAATGGGTTGGTCGATGATGCCTAATACTGGCTGCCCTCGCCATGCGAGGCCGATCAGTGTACCAAAGGACGGCTTGCCGGTAATGAAAGCCTTGGTGCCGTCGATCGGATCAAGCACCCATACCCACTCGGCAGAGGTATTCTCACCTCCATATTCCTCTCCAATGATGCCGTGCGTTGGGACCGTGCGATGCAAAAGCTCTCGCAGTGCGAGTTCAGTTTCGCGATCAGCGATGGTGACCGGGGAGTCGTCAGCCTTGTGGTCCACGGCCACGTGTGTGCGGAAATAACGGCGCAATATGATTCCACTGGTCTCTGCCATACGGTGAATCAGGGTGATGAGCGCATCTGGCAGAGAAGGCAGCACTGTAGTAGTCATCTGAAGTACTGTCACCTAGGGCGGGCCATAGGGCAAGCACGGCTTGTGTGAAGCGGGTGTTTTAGGTTAGGTTGTAGCATGGAGAGGATTGAGTTTCTAATCAAGTTCGAGTTAAGCCAGAATCCTTCGAAGGAGTGTCCCATACGCGCTCACAGAGTTGGGAGAGTTGAGCCTTCGCTCTGTATTTTCTCGTGTGCCCCTCGTGACAATGTTGAGTATTCATGCCAGCCATGCTAGCCGATAAACCTACAGATTACAAGTACACAGTGTTTTTACCTAAAACACACTTTCCTATGCGTGCATATTTACCAACGCTTGAGCCCAGATTACTAGCGCACTGGAACGACATTGGCTTATACCGGCAACTGCGCGAACGCTCAGCAGGGCGCAGTAGATTTGTGCTTCACGATGGTCCGCCTTATGCCAATGGCCATTTGCATGTTGGTCATGCCCTGAACAAGATTCTGAAAGACATCATCGTGAAAGCACGGCAAATGGCCTGTTTTGACGCCAACTATGTCCCAGGCTGGGACTGTCATGGTCTACCTATCGAGTGGAAGGTTGAGGAAGGATACCGGGCCGCTGGCAGGCATAAGGATACTACCAACGTTGTAGCCTTCCGCAAGGACTGTCGTGCGTTCGCTGCGCACTGGATACAGGTCCAGTCAGAGGAGTTCCAACGTCTAGGGATTATCGGCGACTGGGAGCGACCTTATACTACCATGGATTACGCAGCCGAGGCTAGTATTGTTGCTGCATTGGGTCTGTTCCTCATGAGCGGTAGCTTGTATAAGTGGGCTAAACCAGTTCTTTGGTCAGTGGTAGAGCAGACTGCTCTTGCAGAGGCAGAAATTGAATATTACGATCATGTTTCTACTGTTCTTTTTGTACGATTCTCAATTATACAATCTAAAGTACAAGAACTTGAGAAAACAGCGGTGGTCATCTGGACTACAACGCCATGGACTCTCCCCGGTAACCGGGCTATCGCCTTCGGCTCCACACAGGACTATGTCGTCATTCGGGTTACTGGCGTCGAGCCAGGTAGTCTGGCCAGGCTTGGGGAACATCTATTAGTAGCTAATACGTTAGTTGATTCTACAGTACAGGCTGCTCGCATCACCTCTTATGCCCGTGTCACAGTAATATCTGGTGCGGCCTTAGCTGGCACCATCTGTGCCCATCCCTGGCGCGGCCAGGGCTATAATTTTGATGTGCCGTTGCTCTCTGCAGATTTCGTGACTGCTGACCAGGGTACTGGCTTTGTACAGATTGCTCCCGGCCATGGTGAGGACGATTGGCATCTTGGGCAGGCTAGCGGCCTGCCGGTGCCAGAGATCGTGGCTGGCAATGGTGTGTATCTTCAGGATGTGCCACTGTTTGCCGGCCAACACGTGTTTAAGGTAGATGGCATGGTTGTGGAGTCTCTACAGGCTGCCGGCGCTCTACTAGCCAGTGACCGCCTCACACATAGTTGTCCACACTCGTGGCGATCAAAAGCGCTGCTCATCTTCAGAACAACCCCACAGTGGTTCATCTCAATGGAGACTCACGAGCTACGCACCAAGGCGCTTGCGGCCATAGATGCAACCCGCTGGATTCCGGCCCAGAGCCGCAATCGTATTCGCGCCATGGTGGCAAGCCGTCCGGACTGGTGCGTCTCACGGCAGAGGGTATGGGGGGTACCAATCACTGTTTTCGTTCACCGTAAGACCGGCGAGCCTCTGCGCGATCAAACTGTACTCAATCGCATCGTCGCTGCAGTACAAGCGGGTGGGAGTGATGTCTGGTTCACTGCGGACCCTGCCTGTTTTCTAGCGCCTGAATATAACCCTACAGATTTTGAGAGAGTGACTGATGTTCTTGATGTCTGGTTCGATTCCGGCTGTACCCACACATTTGCACTGGAACAGCGCTCAGACTTACAATGGCCAGCCGCGTTGTATTTAGAGGGCTCCGATCAGCATCGTGGCTGGTTTCATTCCTCGCTGCTGGAGTCCTGTGGGACACGCGGTCGTGCCCCTTATGAAGCAGTGCTTACGCACGGTTTTGTTTTGGCTGAGGACGGTCAGAAAATGTCGAAGTCGCTCGGCAATGTTGTGGTCCCTCATGATGTTGTCGAGAAATTCGGTGCAGATATCCTCAGACTATGGGTAGTTGGCTCAGATTACTTGGAAGACTTGCGTATAGGTCCAGAAATTTTGAAGCAGACCAGTGACGTCTATCGTCGTCTGCGTAACACCTTACGCTACTTGCTCGGGAGCCTGGATGGTTTCACGGTGGCCGAGCGCATCAGCGAGCTGAGCACTATGCCAGCACTGGAACGCTGGGTGTTACATAGGCTGTGGCAGCTTGATGCGCTGGTACACCAATGTCTGCATGATTACAATTTTCATACTTTGTTCTCTGAGTTGTATGCTTTCTGTACTGTGGATCTGTCGGCTTTCTATTTCGACGTCCGCAAAGACAGTTTATATTGCGATCGACTGGATAGTCCGCGGCGCCGCGCAACACGCACGGTTTTTGATATTCTGTTCCAGATGTTGGTACGCTGGCTTGCCCCCTTCCTTTCCTTCACCGCTGAAGAGGCTTGGCTGACCCGCTATCCTCTGGCAGCAGACAGTGTTCATTTACAGGTGTTCCTCGCTATCCCTGCAACGTGGCGCGATAATGGACTCGCTGTTCGATGGGATAGGATTCGCCAGATCAGGCGGGTCATCACTGGTGCCCTAGAAGGGGAACGTCTTGCGAGACGTATAGGTTCAAGCCTGCAAGCTGCACCTCTTGTCTATGTAACAAAGAAGGATAGAGAACTTTTAGATGGTATTGATTTAGCCGATGTCGCTCTCACTTCTGCCGTCACAGTGAAAGAGGGGTCGGCTCCAGATGGAGCATATGTCCTACAGGACGTCCAATCAGTAGCGGTTATACCGCGACTTGCAGAGGGGGAGAAATGTCAGCGCTGCTGGAAGATCCTGCCTGACGTCGGGACTCCCCACGGATATTGGGGCCTCTGCGGTCGCTGCGCCGGAGCTGTAGAGCCGGGGACAGTATGACAGGAGCACCAAGACGACCTACACTGGAGCTGTGGAGCAATCAGAACTCTCTCACTTTGATTGAAGAATGGCATATATTCAGTCTATCCTTGGCAATGATCATACTATTGACTGATCAAATAAGTAAGGAATGGGTCCTGACTCAGCTAACGGCATCTCCGCAGATTCTAAAGGTTACCCCATTCTTCAATGTAGTGTTGACTGGGAATCGTGGTATAAGTTTCGGGATCTTCAACAATGACACTCCCTACACTGCTCATATTTTTGCAGCTCTGTCTGGGATTGTTGTTGTTGGTCTACTGGTGTGGCTGCAGTATGTTTGTATTGTGCGGGTGCGGCTAGCGCTAGGTGCAATTATCGGCGGTGCTATTGGGAACGCTCTTGACCGGCTGCGCCACGATAGTGTGGTAGATTTTCTTGATTTCCACCTGGGTGGGCTGCATTGGCCAGCCTTCAATGTGGCGGATCTTGCTATTACCATTGGCGCAGTAGTGCTAACGCGTGACGCTTTCTGTCATCACTCGTCTGAAGGGAGATGAGCGATCCGACGGCCCCATGACATCTCGCGTACAGAGGTTCTGAGGCTGGCGTTCCGGCGTAGCTTGTGTGTGACGGCTGTTCTGCTACTTGGAACAGGTCATTTGTCCGGATGTGCCGAGATCAGAGAAAGTCTGGGTTATGAGAAGACGGCACCAGATGAGTTTCAGGTCATAGCACATCTCCCATTACAGGTACCAGAGATATTGAATCTCTGTCCTCCCGCGAGAATTGGTGCACAACTGCAACGGGAGAAATCTCCAGTACAAAAAGCCTATCAAACCCTGATGAATCGCTCCTGGCCAGAGGGAAATGGTGATGCCGAGAGTACGCGTACACCAGAGGTCCGGGCGTTCTTGCATATGGTTGGCACAGATCGCGGCTGGTCTGATATTCGAGCTGTCGTCGATCACGAAGCGAGCACAACGCTGTTTGACCAGCGTGGCATAGTTGATCAAATGCTCTTCTGGCGTGAGATGATTCCTGAAGATCGACGTTTCATAGACGCGGATCAAGAGCGATACAGCTTTCAAGAAAGCGAGAACTAGGCTGTTTATATTATAGGGCATGCATGATGTTTGAGGCAGGTGGCTGTTGCCGCATTCGCAAGCATGCTCTCATATGATCTCGGGTAGGGGAAAACTCGTCATGCTGTGCTGGCGTTCTATTCTCGTGTTCAATGTCTTGTTACTTGTAAGTTTTAGTATGGTTGGCTGTAGTGTACGTTCTAATGTACACAATAATGTGCTTTCTCTCACATCTGCACACCCATCGATAGAAGTTCCTCAAGAGTTCGGTTTACGGCCTACGCTGGCAGGAGAGGGCTTGGCTATTGCTCATGCTGTGAAGGAAAGGAATGTTGCAACCACTGGTCACAGCAGCGGCACAATCCTCCTGTTGCGGGCTGCAGGAGCTGGGTGGGCTCTTCCCAACATCCGTGCTCTGATCGATCACGAAGAAACCACTGCAATGACCACTGAAGAGCGGTGGGCATTCATCGATCAGCTGCAGGTCGCTCCCGACCCGTGGCCAGGCGAGTAACCCCATGGTAATCATTACGCTGGCTACCCTTGACACCACTCCGGCTCACAGAGGGAAGAAATATGGCCGCTACATTCTGGGTTGTGATTGAAGAGTGTTCCGTCGCACAGGGCATCAATGGCAACAAGCTCATTCTCCTGGATGGGAGTGTAGAGGCTGCAGAGCAGGCATGTATTGATGCCAGCGTTGCTATTCGTGTAGGTGCACACGAGCTTGAGGGTGCGTTGAGTGAGAAAAACGGCCGCTTTATGTTATCAGCAACGCGCTGGGTGAGCGAAGCAGAATATACTGAAATTGCTCAACGTGTTATTGCTGTAAGAGCTGGGAAAGGTCATGTATCCGTCTGGCTCGATGTCGCAACAGACTCTGCAGACATAAATGACATATCGAAATTTTTGAATACAGTGCCTTTTTCTATTATAAGTATTGAAATTATTTATCAATTTATCGAATGAATATTCAGTACATTCTTTACAAGAAAATCTTGTTTGCTTTCCGAATTTTTTATATATACGGTTCAAATAAATATATTTACTCATAATACACACATATTACTGTATATTTTACACCTTCCTTCGCGTACTCTCTCGCCCTGAGCCTCATCGGGAGGGTGTTGCTCGTGTCCATATCAACCATATCAAGTACACAGTACAGTCTCATGTTAGGGGTGCCAGCTAGCCTGGCATGACACGCGCGCGTTCGAACAAACAGGCTCCTCGGCGTTAAACCTCTGGTTATCAAGCTGACAGCTTTACAGTCGTCCTTGCGACGTAGCGACATGCAGTCCGGCGGGCGGGCAGGCGCTTGGCCATGAGAATAGAGTGCTGCTGTCCGTCGTGATATTGAGGGGGCGTGCTTGGCACCTTCAAGACAGTGGCCCTGTTTCATAGAAAAAGGGATCAAAGATGCGCAAAGTAATCTATTACTGCGGCGGTACAGTTGTCGACTTCAACGTTGAGGAAGCCCACTATGAAGACTTTCTCCGCTCTCTCAGAAACGAAAAGTACAATAATGATAAAGAGCTCAACCGTGCCCGCTGGGTGTTAGCAGCTTATGTTCGCCGCGATACTAACGAGATTCCAGGCCCGCTAGAACAAATTGCTGCTTGCTATGTCTGGCATTATTTTAATACTCATGTTATGGATGATCACCGTATTGATGGTGATATCATGATTGTCGATTTAGATGGCACTGGCGCAACTATAGAGTATACTGCTGCACAAGATGTGCAGCTTGAACAGATGTAAGGTATTTCTGAAATTGCCGGTCATTGGCTCTTTTTACTTCTGCTGATACTACAGGATTGATCCGTGTAGAGGCAAACTAAGGCGTATGCGAGCACGTGAATGCACAATGTAGCTCTCTATGAGTCCAAAATTTCTATATTCGACTGTGAATAGTCATAGTAAAACATTTGCATATACTGTACAGAGCATGAGGATATCTGGAGATCTTTATTATCGCTATTTTCAGTATGTGCTCTAAATTATTGGTAATCCTTCTGCATACCCAAAAAGGGAATGGCCTCCATCATCTGTTACAAGCTAAAGAGAGTTGCGCTATGCAATGTTATGTTAGCTCCTAGCGTTGTTGCGCAGGGACTTCTATTTTGCGTCGACTTCCGCACTGACGGGTAGCAGCTGGGCTGGTGTCATAACATTCTGCTGAATGCCGCTGCCAAAGCTGGAGGGCAACAGGTGTGTGGTGGTGAGTCAACTGCTCTGCTGCGCCTGACACCCTATCCAGGGACTGGATGACTCCTTTCATGTTCTCCTTACTGATGACTGGAACAATATTGAACGGCTTTTCGCCGAACTACTGCTGGCTTCTACCAGTTTGGTAGTATGCGATCTAGCAGAACGCGAGAGCCTCTCGTGACTTCTGGGGCTTGCTTTCTGGGATAGTAACGGAGACCGCGCCTCATCGCTACAGCCCTGATAGGGCGGCCCCGGGAGAGCGTGCTTGAGGGAGTCCGAACGAGACAGATCGTCAGGCTACCTCTTGTTGAGGCAGGATTCACCGCCGCCAGAGAGAGCGCGGCGGAGTCGTCTGCACCAAACCGTCTGTCCCTGCAGCGCTGGATCCTGACAGGCAACAAATCCGTCTGGCTCCGCGTTATGCGTGCTGCTTACCCGATGACCCTGGCGACTGATATCCTCGAATGGCGGGGGCCCCTTCATCCAGGCCGAGGATGAATTGGCTGCTCTAGCCGCGGGATTCCCTCACGGCTACCTCTGGGTTTAGCCATATTGGCCTTGCTGTGACAGCGGCGATCGTAGATGTCCAGCGCTGTGGCCCGTCCACTCGTCTGCAAACTCAGTCAGAACAAGCTGACCTAAACTTGGCAGTGTTTGGTGGGCCATTCATCGAGGCCTTGCAGACTCCAGCTGTGGTTCTCTCTGACCAGGCCAGCAGATCCAGTGGCTATCGACGGGTTGCTGAGGCTGAGGCACTACGATGTTCTCAGCTCTGGCCGTGCCTGGCACAGCCGGCATATACAGCGTATAGTTTAGAGCACTTCCAGCATGCTACGCTATCTACACGTGCTGAACAAAAACTACTGGATCAACCGGAGGGAGCTGTCTGGCCTGCAAGCTGATGGCATGAGACTACGGTTCCTATTGGGCTGGTATTAAAGACTTCTCGAATAGCTTCGCTGAGCAGGTGGTCTGATCCGAGAAGCTGCGGGAGGGCGCCATTCGATTCGGATCCTTGTCATACGTCTGCCGCTGCAGGCACAGAGTCGCGGGGATCCACCGGGTGCGTAGAGCAAAATCACAGCTGTCAGTTCTATCACTACGTGCGTGATCGTACAAATTTACCTAGTACAGCGTTGACCTTCAACCGTCCTGGGACATTACCTCTGCAACTCGGGTTCACGATCAGATTCTCGCTATGTCCCCTGATCCTGAAAGACGAGACGAGGAGTCTATAGGAGTAGGAGTCTCTAATGAATGCCTCTTTCCCTGTTCGAGCGCCCTCTGCCAGGCCACAAATCTATAATGCAACCAGTAATAGCATACTTGTTGCGGTCATTCTTCCGTTATGGATTCTATTACCCATGCTAATACATGCAGAAATGGTATTGCTGTCCGGCATGGGGTGTTCTTCTATTGGTGTGTCGGCCTGCCCTCAAACTAGCGCGGCAGGATTTGACAGTCATAGCTGTGAGTGGCGACGGCGATAGTTATTGGGGCAATCGTTATTGGTGGCAATCATTTCATCCACGCGTGCCGTCGCGCTATTTATGGATCATGCTATGATATGACTAATGGCCAGGCTTCTCCTACTCCTGAAACGGACTGGGCCCATGGCAAGCTGATCCCATATGGGACTGGTCTGGCAGCCTTCCGTCCCCTGTTTGTCAGCTATCTTCCTTGCCCGTGACTTTGCTAGTAGACTAAACGACGTAACGCGGATGATTGGTCGAGGGGCTCAGCCATCTGGGTTTTTCGCTCATCGAAGTCCTAAGCCCATGTGTGAGACTTACCGCCAAGATCAGAGTCAAGAGCCGCACGAGGGTTTCAACAACTCCCTTCTGTCACGGCTTGCGTACGCGTACAACACAGCCGTTCCAGACCTGGCCTGCTGAAATAGTCATGAGTGTGGCTGACATCGAGCAAAATTTTGCACTCGAAAAGTGCATAATACAAGGAGCACACGCCATGAGTCAACTGTCTATCGGGGATTTGCTGGCCCATGCCGTTGCCCTGGAAGCTGATGCAGCTGCGTGCTACAGTGAATTAGCCGCTGCTATGAATGTTCACAACAATCGTGCTGCTGCGGCTGTATTTCAACATATGGATGATAATATACACAGTAATTTATCTGCAGTAGAACACTCTCACTCTATCCATGACATGCCACCGGCAACAGGATGGGATGATGATCCTGAGGTTTATGTGCATGAGCGAGATCAGATCAGCAATCATCGGCTGTTGGAGGGTAAGCTGTCTCGAGCGTAACAGAACACAATAAGGGTGGTCGGTTCCAGTGTGGAAACTTTCTTGTATAGCAAAGAGGCAATATTATACGTGTCTGTTTAAGGTCCTCATTATTCTGCTGAGCATAGGGCTCTTCGTGTATGTCTTGAGGCTTGCCAACTCTGGCGCTGTGCTCGACACAGTGATTGCAGTTGGTGCAGTGGGCGTTGGAGTAGTTTTAGGTGTCTACTTGATCGTTTTCGTGGTGGATTCTATTACTTGGCATTTGGCTATTATTCCCCTGCCTGTCACTGTACTCTGGCTGTATCGATCTTGGAAGGTGCGGATGGTAGGCGAAGCCTGGAACATGGTACTGCCGGCAGGGGGCATGGGCGGCGAGCCCATCAAGGCAGTGCTCATGAAGAGTCACTATGGACTGGATTACAGAGAAAGCATTGCTTCGTTGATTCTTGCCAGGACTATCAATCTGATCGCCCTTGTTTTCTTTTTAGCAGTCGGTTTTGTGTTTATTCTCCTCCGGCCTACCTTGCCAATGTCCTTAACAGCACCTGCTGGTATAGGACTAGGGATGTTCGTAGTAGTCATTTTCGGCTTCTTCGCCATACAGCGATGGCAGATTGCCTCGCGAGTCGTCGGATGGCTGTCACAGACCGCCGTAGGTGACAGGATCAAGGCGATGTTGCATCATGTCGAAGACATGGACCATCGTCTGATGGTATTCTATACCCAATGGCGTACTCGCTTTGTTTGGGCCGTGGTCCTCGCTATTGGAGCTTGGGTTCTGTGTGCACTTGAAACATATTACGCTGCTTACTTTCTAGGTTCGTCTGTGGATCTGATTGACGCCTGGATCGTCGAGGCCATGGTCCAGATGGTGCGGGCTGGGACCTTCTTTATTCCGGTCTCTATTGGCGTACAAGAAGGTACTTTCCTAGTCGCCTTTACAGCTCTTGGTGTGCCTGCACCTGTTGCCATAGCCGTAGCTCTGGTGAAACGTGGGCAAGAAATCGCTTGGATTGTGTGGGGGGGAATGCTCGGGATCAGGCATTTACTACCTGAGAAATGTTCAGTACATTAGAGAGGCGGGTGTAGCTCAATGGCGGGTGTAGCTCAATGGTAGAGCAGAAGCTTCCCAAGCTTACGACGGGGGTTCGATTCCCCTCACCCGCTCCATCCCCCTGGATGGTGCCCAGGGCCGGAATCGAACCGGCGACACACGGATTTTCAGTCCGTTGCTCTACCAACTGAGCTACCTGGGCTTTGTGCCACGCATGCAAATCCGACACCCCCCATTCTAGCCTCTATCGTTTTGATACTGGTAATCCGCCAGCTTGTCTAGTCCCTTCCTCATGGAAGAGTTATGGAAGAGTTTGGGAAGATGATAAAAAAAACTCCCTTCTGCTCATTCCATGGAGTATATATCTCCCGCTGTAGCGGCAGTAAGATAGCGAGGCATGGCTGGCTGTCGGGGCGGCTGCCTCGAATAGGCAAGGTGAGCAGGCCAGTGTGCTCTTCAAACTGCCACTGTGCAAAAGGGAAAGGGGCCTAACCTGATGCTGATTGCCATACCGAAAGAGTGCCGTCCCTACGAAAGGCGTGTGGCTGTATCACCTGACGCGGTGAAGAAATATGTGGGTCTGGGGTTTGACGTGGTGGTCGAATCGGGCGCTGGTAACACTGCTAACATGACGGATGCCATGTTTAGTGAAGCGGGAGCCCGCATCGCTTCTGATGCCGCCACAGCACTGAAGGACGCTGATGTCGTGCTCAAGGTTCAGCGTCCATTGACGGCGGCAGAGGGAACAGGGGAGCTTGCCCTGATGAAAAAGGGAGCGATCCTTGTGGCGAATCTTGCGTCCTTGAGTCACCTGGAGGAAATGAATGCTTATGCCGAGGCTGGTCTGACTGCTTTTGCTATGGAACTGATGCCGCGTATTTCTCGTGCACAGAGCATGGATATTCTCTCATCGCAGAGTAATCTGGCGGGTTATAAGGCTGTGATTGATGCCGCTGCCCTCTTCACGCGGGCTATGCCTATGATGATGACTGCAGCAGGCACCGTGCCGCCAACCCGGGTGTTGGTTGTTGGAGCCGGGGTTGCTGGGTTACAGGCCATTGCCACTGCCAAGAGGTTAGGCGCAATAGTACACGCCTTTGATGTGCGCTCGGCTGTGAAGGAACAGGTTGAATCTCTAGGCGGCAAGTTTGTGGTAGTTGACGAAGCGGCCATGAAGAGTGCTGAGACAGCCAGCGGCTATGCCAGAGAAATGGATGCAGAATATCAGAGAAAGCAAGCCCATGTCATTCATGAACAGTTGAAAAGAACAGATGTCGCCATTACAACGGCCCTCATTCCCGGCAAGCCTGCACCTGTCTTGATCACAGAAGAAATGGTCAAAGATATGAAACCTGGGTCTATTATCATGGATTTGGCTGCGGAGGCGGGGGGAAATTGCGTGCTAAGCGAATACGGCAGGGTAGTGGTGCGATACGATGTTAATATTGTTGGTCCAGCCAATCTGCCCGCTACCATTGCACAGGATGCTTCTATCCTCTTTTCCAAGAATTTGTATAATTTTTTACACCCTATGATGGATAACTCTAGCCGTTCCTTGCAGATCCAATGGGATGACGAACTGGTGAAAGGCACATGCATCTGCCACGATGGCAAGATTGTCCATTCGATGCTTCGCAGTGAGGAAAGAAAGTGATGGAAGGGCTCGTTGAAGGGGTGCAGCGGCTAGTCGAACAGGCTGGTGTAGTTGCTAAGGGTGCTGAATCCCTGGCTGCACAGGCTAAGTCTATGCAGACGGCTGTGCAGGCAGCTGTCACCGTCCCTAATCACGGCGACGGAATGTTTCTGAGTCTGTTCACAGTGTTTGTATTAGCCGTGTTTGTAGGGTATTACGTAGTCTGGCGGGTGACTCCAGCCTTGCATTCGCCGTTGATGGCGGTTACCAATGCAGTGTCTTCAGTAATCATTGTGGGAGCGATTTTAGCTGCTGGTCCTGTTAGCATGACTGGTTCCAAGTGGCTTGGTTTTATGGCAGTGATTTTAGCTTCGGTGAACATCTTCGGAGGTTTCACCGTGACCCAGCGTATGCTAGCGATGTTCAAGAAGAAAGGCAAGTAAGGGGGGCCGGATGACTGCTGCTTCCGTCACGACGCTGGCGTATCTGGTCGCCTCCGTCTGCTTCATCATGGCGTTGCGCGGGTTATCGAGCCCGGAAGCCGCGCGCGCTGGGAATGTATATGGTGTAGTCGGCATGGCCATTGCTGTTTTCACGACCTTGGTCTCGCCGGTGGTAAAAGATTATACCTGGATTGTCTTCGGGATTGTCATAGGCGGCGTCGTTGGTGCTGTGATTGCTCGCAAGATTCAGATGACGGCCCTGCCACAACTTGTTGCAGCCTTTCATAGTCTGGTCGGTATGGCGGCTGTATTAGTGGCCTGCGGAGCACTGTTTACACCGGAAGCTTATGGCATAGGGAGTATTGGCCAGATACGGGCGAGCAGTTTGATTGAGATGTCGCTGGGTACCGCCATTGGCGCTATAACTTTTTCTGGTTCTGTCATTGCCTTTGCTAAGCTTCAAGGCCTGATGTCTGGCAATCCGATCACTTTTCCCCAGCAGCACGCACTCAACGCAGCAATCGGTGTAGCATTGGTATTACTGCTGATTCGGTTTGCAGCTACAGAGTCCTATGCGGCGTTTTTTCTGCTAACCATACTCGCATTTGCACTCGGGTTTCTGCTGATTATTCCCATTGGTGGTGCAGATATGCCAGTAGTCATCTCTATGTTGAACTCCTACTCTGGGTGGGCAGCTGCCGGTATAGGATTCACCCTAGGCAACAGCCTTCTGATCATTACTGGTGCCTTAGTAGGCTCATCGGGAGCAATCCTATCTTATATCATGTGCACGAGTATGAATCGATCCATCTTTAGCGTCATCTTGGGTGGATTTGGAGGCGGCGATACTGGGGAGTCAACTCTCTCCACTTCAGGTCAGGCTGTCAAGGCAGGTTCCGCGGAGGATGCAGCCTTTATCATGAAAAATTCTGCAAAGGTCATCGTAGTGCCAGGTTACGGTATGGCAGTGGCCCAGGCTCAGCATGCACTGCGGGAAATGGCTGATTCCCTCAAAAATGTAGGAGTTGATGTGAAGTATGCTATTCACCCAGTAGCTGGTCGTATGCCAGGGCACATGAACGTGCTCTTAGCAGAAGCGAACGTGCCATACGACGAGGTATTTGAATTAGAGGAGATCAACCACGAATTCAGCACAGCTGATGTTGCCTATCTGATTGGTGCTAATGATGTGACTAATCCGTCAGCTAAGACCAATCCTGCCAGTCCAATTTATGGAATGCCGATCCTGGAAGTAGACAAAGCTAAGACTGTTCTTTTCGTCAAGCGGTCAATGGCTTCTGGATACGCTGGGGTGGAGAATCCTCTGTTCTTCGGAGAGCACACTATGATGCTGTTTGGTGATGCCAAGAAGATGACAGAGGCGATTGTGCAAGCGTTAGGGTAGGAATTCTCTGGGAGAGGCGAGCGATGGACTTTATCGGTGCGCGTCAAAGGATGGTCCTGAGCCAGATTCGCACTAATAAGGTGACTGATCCTTTTGTCATAGATTCTCTTGCAACATTGCCGCGTGAGGTGTTTGTACCACAGTTGATGCGAGACACTGCCTACCGGGACGAAGATTTGCCAATTGGCAGTGACCGTTATCTCATGGAGCCGATGGTGCTAGCACGTCTGTTACAGCTCGCATGTATACGGCCCACTGATGTGGTACTTGATATTGGCTGCGCTACGGGGTATTCAGCTGGTATCTTGGCGCGTTTGGCGACTACTGTGATCGCGCTGGAGTCAGATTTACGCTTGGCGGAGACTGCTGTCTCTGTCCTGGCAGGACAGGGGATTGATAATGTTGCCGTTATAACGGCTCCTCTGGAGAGAGGATATGTGGCACAGGCGCCTTATGATGTTATTGTGTTCGAGGGAGCAGTGGATTCTATCCCAAGAGAGATTCGTGATCAATTGGACGATGGTGGGCGTTTAGTGGCTCTGGTGATACAGAGTGGTTTATTTGCTACAGCAACTCTTGTAAAAAGAGCAGGGCATGTTTTCAGCTGCAGAACAGAATTTGAGGCTAGCACTGCCCGATTACCAGGATTCGAACGAGCACCGGGATTTGTGTTCTGATTTTTAGGGAACTACAGTGATTAACAACATCGAGGTTGAGGAACTCTCTACATGGTTGTATGCATCAGAAGCTCCTATACTTCTAGATGTCCGTGAGCCATGGGAGATCAGCATTTGCTCTCTGAAGAACAGCCTCTTCATCCCTATGGGCCAGGTCCTTTCGCGTGCACAAGAGATTCCAAGCGATCAGAGGGTCGTTGCAATCTGTCACCATGGAATCCGTAGCCACCATGTAGTGGAATGGCTGCGTCGCCTCGGCTATGAGAACGTCGTGAACTTGCGTGGTGGTATAGACGCTTGGGCTCGGCGTATTGATCCGCAGATGACTCTTTACTAGACAGTTCACATCACATTCCATGAAAGGACAAATGCTCGGCGTGCTACTAGTGGCGCTGGTATGGGGGGGAAGAGCCATGCTGGCCGTCACGGCCGCGGCCGATACCCTGGAGGAGGCGCTGGTACATGCTTATTGGACTCATCCACAGTTAGAAGCACAGCGTGCGCGGAGTCGTAGCAGCGACGAGACGCTGAGAAAAGCTCTAGCCAACTGGTATCCGAGTATAGGCCTCACGGGTGAGATGGCATGTGGGTTCTCCAGAGCCAATGGTGCTCATCAGTACACATCACATGCAGTACAGCTGACTCTGACACAGCCCCTCTATCGAGGGGGCCGTACCGTCGCGCAAGTCAAGCAAGTAGAGGCGCAGATCCGCTCAGAACAGCAACAGCTCGTTCACACAGAACAAACTATGTTACTAGCGGCAGCAATAGCCTATCTGAACTTGTGGCGGGATGAGGAGATTCTGAGTCTTAATATCAAGAATGAAGAGGTTTTGCAGCGTCAGCTGCGTGCCACACGGGAGCGGCTCGCAGTAGGTGAGATCACCCGTACGGACGTTGCCCAAGTAGAGGCAAGACTAGCGCGTGCTACAGCCACGCGCAAGCAGAGTGTCAGTGTTGTCAAGATTGCTCAGGCCGTCTATACTCAGATGATAGGGAAAGGCGCAGATAGGTTAGTCTTTCCGACGGCACCGGTTCTGTCTCTCCCTGCCACGCGTGAAGAGGCTATCTCTCTTGCACGGTCAAACGGTCCTCTTGTGGGAGTGGCTGCGCATAGCGCTGATGCTGCAGTAGCTGGCATACGGCTAGCACAAGGCGAGCTGTGGCCAACACTGTCGATGAAGGCCAATGTCAGCAGGACATGGCGCAAAGACCCTTTCAGTTTCCAGACGAAGACTGTGGAGTCCACTCTGGTCCTGAGTATCCCGTTATATCAGCAGGGTTTAGTAGATTCGCGATTGCGTGCAGCAAAACACAATGCCAGCAAGCACGTATATGAGATGCAGGCTGCGCGTCGCCAAGCCGTTGCTTCTGCTGTGCAGGCATGGGAGGCCTTGAGGGCCTCTATAGCGCAGATTCATGCTAATACCATTCGTATGGCCTCTGTTGAGACAGCTATGCAAGGCGTGCAACGAGAAGCACATGTCGGATCGCGTACCGTTCTTGATGTGCTGAATACCGAGCAAGAACGGCTCGATGCACATGTAGAGCTTGCTAAGTTAAAGCGGGACAAAGACGTTGCCATCTTTCAGCTTCTCACTGCTGTCGGCCGTATGACGATCCAGGATATGATAGGATTGCCTGTACCTCCCTATGCTCCAGAGGGGCGTTATCAGGGCGTCCGCGGCAAGTGGTTCGGTTCGACAAGCGCTAGCTGACCTTGGCCTCAATCGCAGAGATAGAGAGCGTACAGTAGGAACAGAAAGTAGAAAGAGAACATGAAAAGATCACCTCAGATTCCATTGAGGAAAAGGGGTCCACAAAAAAACAAGCTGTAGCTAGCTGGACAGGCTAGTTCGCTCGCCTGCTACCAGCCAGGGAAGCGGGATACGAATGGGTGACGAGTCATGACTGACGATCGGTTCCCGCAGGAGCTTTCTGTAGAGGATATGCTTGCCTCTATTCGTCGTATCCTGTCTGCAGACGAGGAAGCCCTGCAAGCAGCGCCGAAAAAAAAGGCATCAGAGCAGAAGAAACAGATGTTTGGGTCCAATGAAGATGTTCTGGAATTAACCAATGATATGCTAGTCGACGTCAACGAAAAGGAATCCATTGCTTCCTTACCTCTGCATCCACGATCAGACACGGGATCATCGGAGGAATCAGAAGGAGATGAAGGAGATGAAAGACTCATCTCACCGCCGACCGCTGCGCTGTCAGCAGCGGCATTGAGTGAGTTAGCTCGTGTCGTTCGCGAACGCAATCTCACGTTGTCCCATCGAGATATAACTTTAGAAGTCCTGGTCCAAGAGACGCTGCGGCCACTTCTCAAAGCATGGCTTGATGAACATCTTTCAACTGTGGTAGAGAGAATTGTGGCGAGAGAAATTGAGAATCTAGTCCATCATACAGACAAAGGCAGTAAGCAATCATGAGTTGAAAGACTTTCAGTTAAATTCTGTTACATGAGTAGGAATGCATTTATGCATCTTTATGTTGTGTATTTTATTACTGCGTGTAGTATAGCGGGCGTCTCCTCACAAGGATCTTGCAATCAGGCTCCTGCACTGCCACAATCCACTGTATGACTCATGACTAAGGTTGCTTGTTGATATGGCCAAAGTTGCTTGGCCCTGTCCTGTACGTGACTTGGTATCAGAATTTCCAGGCTTCCAGAGGGTTGTCATCCTGCACAAGCAAAGAGTCCAAGCCGCTCCATCGTGTGCGGGCGGCAGGATCGGGAGTCAGTGATGCTGGACAAGACGTTTCGGCCGGCTGAGGTGGAGGCTAAGCATTATCGACACTGGGAGGCCACAAACGCCTTTGCGGCTGATCCTAGCCGTGAGGCAGCGCCTTACACCATCATGATGCCGCCGCCTAACATTACTGGCAGTCTGCACATGGGACACGCGCTGACTTTCACACTACAAGACATCCTGATTCGCCATCACCGCATGCAGGGGCGTGACGTCCTGTGGCAGCCAGGTACTGATCATGCCGGAATCGCTACCCAGCTGGTGGTTGAAAGGCAACTAGCTGTGCATGGACTCAACCATCATGACTTGGGTCGTGATACATTTGTGAACAAGATGTGGGAATGGAAGGTTCACTCTGGTGGAACCATCATGACACAGCTGCGCCGTCTAGGGAGCTCGCCGGACTGGGCGCGTGAACGCTTCACTATGGACGCAGGGCTTTCCAACGCTGTCCGCAAGATGTTTGTCGATCTTTACAAACAGGGGCTGATTTATCGCGACAAGCGCTTGGTCAACTGGGATCCACAGTTGCGCACTGCTGTTTCTGATCTCGAGGTGAAGCAGCGGACAATCTTAGGGACGTTGTGGCATTTTCGTTATCCCCTTGAAGGGGCGCAAGGCCAATTCCTCACGGTTGCTACCACCCGGCCTGAAACCCTGCTAGGGGATGCCGCCGTGGCTGTCCATCCGGACGACGAGCGTTACCGCTCCCTGATTGGACAGCGCTGTCTCCTACCCCTAGTCGGGCGGCTGATACCCATTATTGCCGATCCTTACGTCAACCCAGACAAGGGTAGTGGTGCTGTGAAGATCACACCAGCACATGACTTCAACGACTTCGAAGTGGCTCGCCGTCATGGATTACCCATGATGAGTGTCCTCGACTGCGATGCGCGTCTCAACGAGAACACGCCGGTGGCCTACCGTGGACTCGACCGTGCAGTCGCCCGTGAGCGGGTAGTAGAAAAAATAAAGGAACTCGGCTTGTTGGAGAAAGTCGAGGCCAATCCTATGGCCCTACCTTATGGTGACCGTTCTGGCGCTGTGATTGAACCATTGCTTACCGACCAGTGGTTCGTTGATGTACGCATGTTGGCTGAGCCAGCTCTGCGGGCTGTTCAAGAAGGACGCACCTGTTTTGTTCCACGTCTTTGGGAGAAGACTTATTATGACTGGATGCGTAACATCCAGCCGTGGTGCGTTTCGCGGCAGATCTGGTGGGGACACCAGATTCCTGCCTGGTATGGTCCCGACGGTTTGGTCTTTGTCGAAACGACTGAACAAGAAGCGGTAGCTGCTGCCACAGTTCACTATGGCAAGCCAGTCAAGTTGACCCGCGACCGTGATGTACTGGATACCTGGTTCTCGTCAGCCCTGTGGCCATTCTCAACCCTCGGCTGGCCAGAGCGTACTCAAGAACTCGCCCGTTACTATCCGACTGATGTGCTAGTCACTGGTTTCGATATCATCTTCTTTTGGGTAGCACGGATGATGATGATGGGGATACACGTAATGGGGGATGTACCATTCCGGACAGTTTACATTCATGCCCTGGTCCGTGATGAGAAGGGCCAGAAGATGTCGAAATCCAAGGGTAACATCATAGACCCCCTCCACTTGATCGATAAATATGGCTGTGATGCCCTGCGTTTTACTTTGGCTGCTTCAGCCGTGCCAGGCCGTGATGTTAGGATGAGCGAGCAGCGAGTCCAGGGCTATCGTAATTTCGCGACTAAGCTGTGGAACGCCACGCGCTTCTGCCTACTGAAACAGTGCTATGCGGTGCCAGGATTCGACCCAAAAGTTGTGAACGACACGCTTAATCGTTGGATCGTCGGCGCCGTTAACGAAACAGGCTGTAGAGTGACAGAAGCGCTTGCCACTTATCGTTTCAACGATGCTGCCCAGGCGATTTATGCCTTCACCTGGAATACCTTCTGCGACTGGTACCTGGAGTTTGCTAAATTACTTCTGCAAGGCAGTGAGACACAGACAGAGACCCGTGCGACCGCCGCATGGGTGCTAGAGCAGATTCTGATCCTGCTACACCCGTTTATGCCCTTCATTACAGAGGAACTTTGGGAGAAACGCAACAAAAAAGAAGAGCCGATGACACAGTTGATTGCTACACAATGGCCTGCTTTTACTAACAGCCATGATGCTGATGCCGCTATCGAAATGGATTTTGTTATAGAGGTCATTGCACAGGTACGTTCGATACGGTCGGAGATGAACGTGCCACCGGCCGCTCACGTACCGATTCTTGTCACCGGCGGTAGTGCCAAGACGATAGCACAACTAAAAAGGCATATACAACAGATTATTACGCTTACGCGTGCAGAACGAGTGAACGTTATTGATAGCATAAAAAGGGAAGATAGTACTGGTACAGTTCAAGTGGCGGTACGCGATATGATTCTCATGCTACAACTATCGGAAGCAATTGATCTAGTGCAGGAAAGGAGGAGGCTTGTTAAGGCGATCCAGAAACTTGGCACTGAGATCGGCAGAATCGATCAGAAACTCAATGATGCGGCTTTTGTCGCAAAGGCTCCGACTCGGGTTGTGGAAGACAATCGAGTACGTCGTACCCACATGGTTGCCACGCGTCATAAACTCGATAAGGCCTTACAACGCTTGGCCACCGTAGCGCATTGATAGACTCGGGTTTATACTCGGGTTTTTCTCCCCCAGTCAACATTATAAAACTCTGCTGTCACAAGTTCTCAGGTACAGCAAATGGCCGTGCTCCACTCCACATTTGCTAGCGAGAGGAACCTCTCTGGAAGCGCGGGCTTCTCTCTTTTGACAGGATGCCTGTGCTTCCAGGGTACAAGTGTCAGAATCCGTACGCTTCCTTCAGAAGTGGGTCTTTGAGAGCTACTAGGCGAGCGAGATCAACCATTACCTTTGCTTGTTTCCAAGTAGCATCATCTTGCATTTTGCCGTCAATCATCGCCGCGCCAGTACCATCTGGCATGGCTTCCAGGATTCGTTTAGCGAACCTCACCTCGTTGATATCTGGGCTAAAGACGCGCTTGGCAAGCTCGATCTGGGTTGGATGCAGTGTCCAAGCACCGACGCAACCCAGGAGGAAGGCATTACGGAATTGTGCTTCGCAGGCCGCCTCATCTGAAAAATCGCCAAATGGTCCATAGAACGGCTTCAGTCCACTGGATACACAGGCATCCACCATCTTGGCAACAGTGTAATGCCACAGATCCTGCTGAAACAGGGTCCGATCTCTGCCCTCCTTTTTGTCCTCGAGCACCCCATAGAACGGATGCCCGCCTCCAACACGGGTGGTTTTCATACGGCGCGAAGCAGCAAGGTCAGCTGGCCCGAGGCTCATGCCATGCATGCGCGGACTGGCAGTGGCAATCGATTCGACGTTCTTAACTCCTTGAGCAGTCTCTAATATTGCATGTATCAGTATAGGTTTATCAACATTATGAAGAGCCTCGAGTTGCGCCAAAATCTGGTCTAAATAGTATATATCCCATGGTCCCTCTACTTTAGGTAACATCATCACATCAAGCTTATTGCCGATCTGGCTCACGATCCCAGTGATGTCGTCCAACACCCACGGGCTGTTCAGGCAGTTAATGCGCGTCCACAGACCTGTATTACCAAAATCTACTGCTCTGGCCACTTCAATGAAACCCTTGCGGGCGCTCTCCTTAGCCTCAGCGGGGATTGCATCCTCAAGGTTGCCGAGCAGCACGTCTACCTGTTGCACCATCTCAGGGATCTTGGCTACCATCTTGGCGTTATGAGGGGGAAAAAAGTGAATCATACGCTCGGCCTTGACCGGCAGTTCTTGCAAAGGCGCAGGGGCACCGATTGCCAGAGGCTTATAAAAGTCTGCAGGGTTTTTCATACTTCCTCCATTTCTTTCCTTGCTTGCTTTACGGGGAGACGAACGATCACCACGAGATACTGCTGGGATGAGCAGAATCTCCTCAAAGCTGTGTTGCACAGGGAGGGTATCACTTACTCCTTTCCAGCAGCAATCCTGTCGGCCTTCTTAACGATGACTTGCGCTTGGCGGATAGAAGCAATGTCGATCATTTTGCCATCTAGGGACACAGCGCCAGCTCCTGCCTCTTCAGCAGCGGCCATAGCCTGCAGGATCTGGCGAGCCTGCGCTACCTCTGCATCTGAGGGGCTGAATAAGGTATTGGCAACGGCAATCTGACTGGGGTGAACAACCATCTTGCCTTCGCACCCGAGTGAGGCAGCGCGTCTGGTAGCGGCAAGATAGCCTTCTTCATCCCTAAAGTCACCAAATGGGCCATCTACTGGCCGTAGGCCATTAGCGCGGGCTGCTATCACCATACGGGCTAGGGCATAATGCCACATGTCTCCCCAGTGAAAAGTACGCCTGCCGTCCTCTGCCGGATCCGTGAGGATACCATAATGGGGATTAGCCCCGCCAATACGAGTGGTTTGAGCCTTCGTGGAAGCGGCAAAATCAGCAGTGCCTAGTAGCATGGATTCGTTGCGTCGTGAGGCTCCAGCAATAGCATGGATGTTCTGCATGCCCAGTGATGTTTCGATCAAAAGCTCAAAACCAATCCTTTGACGAATACCTTTAGATGTCTCAATCTGAGTGACGAGCATGTCAAGGGCGTAAACGTCAGCTGCAGTTCCGATCTTCGGAATCATGATAAGATCGAGCCTGTGACCAGCCTGCTCGACCACGTTGATCACATCACGATACATGAACGGTGTATCTAGACCGTTAATACGAATCGAGACTGTTTTTCCGCTAAAATCTAGCTCATTTAAGGCCTGAATGACATTCAGACGTGCCTGATCTTTCTGGTCGATGGCAACCGAGTCCTCCAGATCAAAGAAGATAACATCAGCTGCGCTGGCTGGTGCCTTCTCTATGAACTTGGCGTTGGATCCGGGTATGGCTAGTTCAGACCGATTGAGACGCGGGATCGCTTCTTCTATACTAGTGAAGCTCATGACTAACTCCCTTATAGCGTGTCCTCACGATGGCTCTGCCTACGCCGGTGTGCTCACCTCTGCAGGCACCGCTTCTGATCAAGCTCAATTTATGGTACATGCAAATTTTCTCGTCTACTGCAAACGTAATCAGATACTTGTGGGCTCCCTCTCTCATCCCATCCATCCCATCGCGCGCGACGCGGCGAAGGAGGGTGTATGCTATGAAGAAGAGAGCACCCCACCCACCGCGTGGCAGCTCACAGGTAGTTACGGTAACAGCGGTCGCTGGTCGATCAACCAAAGGGTTCCCTGCCTTCTGAGGCGTCGAAACCTGCGACTGAGATGAGAGGATCTGCTAATGCAGTCACTGCATTGTGTTCCGCGGTGTGAATGGCCCCGATGGCAGAACCCCGTGTTGGTGCAGGAAGCTGTCGAGTGACTCAAGTTCTGCCATCAGTGCAGTGGTGTGCCAGTGACTGCGGCAGTCAGATCTATCTATAAAACATATTCCTCCGTCTGACCGCACGCGGGTGCGTAGAAAAGCCACGTGTGTGGCCCATGTAGGCACGATAGTTGTAGCGGTCCAAGCCAGAAAGATCAGGCTTTCAGCTAACCCGTCGAGAAAGCCTGCATAGCGGAACAGATACAGAGTCCGCCACAGGTAGTCTTGCGCATGCTTGACCACTAGGCCTGACATCCCGCAGGCGTATAGGGCGATCAAAGCATGGGAGCTGAGGTAATAGGTCCCGAGAAATGTTAGGCCAGGGAACGTAAAACGGCCATCAGCCTGTTGCAAGGCGAGGATCGTGGCGAAAGCAGCACGCACTTCCCGAGGATCCGGCGCATGTCCAACTATTTTCGGGCTATAGCGGCAGAGAAACAGTAAGGTGTTAACTGTCTCAAACGGTGAAAGATCCTCACGACAATGAGCCAGACGCATTGGTATAGCGTTCGTAGCAGAAGGCGCAGCAGTAGAAGAGGCGAAGGTCACACCAGCATCAGAGAGAAAGCCAGCTGTAAGAGCAGCGTTTGTAGCGTCACCACACGACAGGGATGCAGGTTTGATGACGCTTAGTAGCCGTGCCACAGTAGTAAGAGGGCGTGTATCGGCCTCCTCCTCTTGACGCAGGACCCGCATGGTTAAGGGGAAGCTCAAAGAAGCGATACGATTCCAGTCAAAGGCTCGGTCGTTGGTCAGATGAGTGAGAAGATCCCGCGTAACAAAATCTTGAGGTGTTTCCCCTGAGCCTGCTGCTGGCCTGCCAGAGAGCGAGCAGAAGAGGATGAGGACAAAGAGTCGTGGTGCCATGGCCTACTCCTGAAGCAGACGAGCTATGTCAATGGCAGCATATGTCAGGATGGCATCAGCTCCGACTCGGCGAAAGCCGATCAGGCTTTCCAGCATCGCTGCTTCATCCTCTACCCAGCCATGCGCAGCGGCTGCTTTCAGCATGGCGTACTCCCCCGAGACTTGGTAGACAAAGGTTGGCACCGCAAATGTCGCTTTGACTCGCTGCACGATATCCAGATACGGCAAGCCAGGCTTGACCATGACGAGATCAGCACCTTCCGCGAGGTCAAGAGCGACTTCACGCAAGGCTTCGTTGCCATTAGCGGGATCCATTTGGTAGGTCTTTTTATCTCCTTGTAACACACCACCGGATCCGACGGCATCGCGGAATGGCCCGTAGAAGGCTGAAGCATACTTAGCCGCATAGGATAGAATCAGGACGTCAGGGAACCCAGCGTCATCCAGGGCCATGCGAATAGCACCTATCCGGCCATCCATCATGTCAGACGGGGCGATAATATCACAACCAGCCTGCGCCTGGACTACGGCCTGACGGCACAATGCCGCTATAGTCTCATCGTTGACGATTGTCCCGTCCACTACCAAACCGTCATGGCCCAGGTTGTTGAAAGGATCTAGTGCCACATCGCAGATGATTCCAAGATCAGGATGGGCGCTCTTCAGAGCCCGTACAGCCCGGCACACTAGGCTCTCTGGGTTCCAGGCTTCACGGCAGTCGGTAGTTTTTAAAGCAGGATCGATAATAGGGAAGAGCGCCACCGCTGGAATACCCAGTGTCTTTGCTAGACCAGCCATCTGTACGAGTAGATCTATGCTCTGGCGAGTCACACCTGGCATTGAGGTGACCGGTTGACAGGTATTCCAGCCTTCACAGACAAAGGCAGGCCAGATCAGATCAGCCGGTGTAATATGTGCCTCAGCTACCAGCCGCCGCACCCAGTCGGCCTGACGCGTGCGTCGCATACGGATTCGTGGAAAGTGGCTGATACCTATCATGTTGCCCAGGACATCACTCCTTCTTCATTTGTATGAAATACACATTAAGAGATGCTCAGTGCTTGTTCTATATCCTTTAAAATGTCATCTATATGTTCTATACCAACGGATAGACGTATATAGCTTGTAGACACACCGGACGCTAACTGCTCCTCTGGAGATAGCTGTGAGTGAGTAGTCGTAGCGGGATGGATAGCCAAGCTCCGCGAATCCCCGATATTGGCAACATGGTAGAACATCTGCAAGGCATCGATGAATCGGCGCCCGGCTTCTAGCCCATCCTTTAGTTCGAAACCTACGAGGGCACCATAACCACCCTGCAGATAGGTATTAGCGCGACGGCGATACTCTCCTGTCTGCAGGCCAGGGTATATAACCCGGCTTATTCGGGAATGCTCGTTAAGGTAATGTGCAACCTGAGCAGCATTCGCGCAGTGAACACGCATGCGCAGCGGCAAGGTTTCCAGTCCCTGGATAAAGGCGAAGGCGTTGAAAGGACTCATAGCCGTGCCAATATCCCGTAGGAGCGTTGCCCGCATGCGCAGACTGTAGGCAATCGGCCCTAAAGGTTTCACGGCTTCAGTCCATACAGTACCATGATAGTTAGGATCTGGTTCGTTCAGAAGTGGGAATCGTTCCTTATAGTGTTCCCAATTGAACACGCCGCTGTCAATGACTATACCTCCTATAGAGGTACCATGGCCACCGATATACTTAGTGGTTGAATATATTACAACTGCTGCCCCGTGCGCGATAGGTTTGCACAGGATTGGTGCAGCAGTGTTATCCACGATTAGCGGAATGCCAAGAGCATGGCCTATGTCAGCGACTTCGCGAATGGGGAAAACCTGCAACTTGGGATTGGGTAACGTCTCGGCATAGAAACACCGTGTACGGTCATCAACATTAGATTGGAAAGCATCTGGGTCAGCGGGGTCAACGAATCGGGTCTCGATACCCATTTGACGTAAGGTGTTAGCAAATAAGTTCCAGGTACCTCCATACAAGTCTGTGGAGGCAACAAAATTATCACCAGACTCGCATAGATTCAGAATGGCCAACATGCTTGCCGCTTGGCCTGACGACAGAGCCAGTGCAGCAGCACCCCCTTCCAGCGCGGCCATCCGTTGCTCAAGGACAGCACAGGTTGGATTCATGATACGTGTATAAATATTTCCTAATTCACGCAGAGCAAACAAGTCTGCAGCATGCTGGGTATCGCGGAAAGTATAAGAGGTGGTCTGATAGATAGGAACAGCAACGGCCTGGGTTGCTATATCCGACCGGTAACCAGCGTGGAGTACAATAGTCTCGGGATGTTGCGACTCTATGGTCATGACAGCATAGCCCTCGATTGCAGAAAAGCGGAAGGATTGCGGTCCAGGATGACTCACATTCAGTGATTGGCACGGGTGGGCTCATCATGGCCCGTGTGATGGTCTGGTGGCCCCGTGGCTCCCACATCGCGGACTGGAACCGTCGTTTCCACTACGTTGGAAGTAGCAAATACTAAGTGGAGAGGAATCACTACACCCTCTCGCAGCGGCTGTCTTAAGCCTATCAGCATCACATGTTCAGCACCTGGCTGCAAAGTGATTGACCCACCTGCTGGAATCGGCAGAACAGAAACAGGTCGCATCTGCGTGATGCCACTGACAGTTTTGTGGACGTGCAACTCTGTCAGGGATGCGATTGGACTGGAAGCGGCTACGAGAATATCCCCATGGCCAGAGGTGTCGGTAAGTGTCACAAACGCAGCCCCGTTGGATGCTTCTTGAAAGGTAGCACGTGCCCAAGACCCCTCTACCTGTACGCCTGCTGGAGCGCCTCGTGAGAAACTCATAAGTGAGAAACTCATAGCAGCAACAGCCAACACCCAGTGTTTCATGGAAACATTCCCCTGCGCAGATGTTTTTGGTTCCTTTCTTTCTCACGGCTCCATTTTAAGCATGACCAAATTCCAGCGATAGCATGCGAACATCGATGCCGAGTCGGGTCATCGCCTGCTCCCACTTGTGATCGAGATTATCGCCGAACAACAGTTCTTCGTCAGCGGGAACGGTTAACCAAACGTTCTGACGCAGTTCGCTATCTAATTGACCTTCTCCCCATCCTGCATAACCCAGCGCGAGCAGACTCCGACGTGGACCTCGTCCTTCGGCAATGGCCTTGAGTACATCGACCGTTGCTGTAAGTCCGACATGCTGATCCACCATGATAGTCGCATTGTGTACGTAGTCCACTGAATGCAGCACAAAGCCGCGTCCCGCTTCTACCGGCCCGCCGGAATGAACATGAATGCTATGGCACAACGGCGTAGCATGAATACCCAGCTGTTCCAACAGCTCAGGAAAGGTGACAGCCTCAATCGCCCGGTTCAAGACCAGTCCCATCGCGCCTGCCGGTGTGTGTGTGCAGATATACACAACCGCTTTAGTGAATCGGGGATCAGACATCAGTGGCATGGCCACGAGACACTGCCCCACAAGGTACTCGCCCTGCTGAATCAACTTTCTCATGTGACTGGAATATGCCGAAGCCTGCAAGAACGCAAGCACAGTTGTTGATTTCAGATGATCCGTTCACAGGACAAGCCAGACATCCATTCAACATGGTAGTGCTAAACGGCGGGTTGACAGGAAATTTCTATTTTTGCTACTACCATCGGAAGTACTTACCTCCTCAGATCACTACAGAGCTTCCTACTTCGGCTCACACGTGAGAACAGGGCAAATGAGGATATGCACGATCCTTCCTCTTGATACGACTGTGGCAGTTAGTATTAAATTAGAACATATAGGAAATATATGTAGATTGTACTATGCCGGCCGTACGCTCTGGGTGGGTCTGTGGCAGATCGTCCTGATTCTATTAGCCTGGCTCGTTGCTGCGAGTGAGGTCAGTCTGTCCGCTACGACGGTGGAAAAGGAACTGGGATTAGAATCAGGAGATTGGACACAATCGGCAGCGCAGCTAGATTCGTTGTTGCTCAGCACTGGCGAAGAGACAGCAGGCCCTAGCGCTTCCCCATGGGTTCGCCATTCCCAGGGAGCTGTGCGGCTTGTTTCAACCGTGACTGGGGTCGGCACGAGTCACTCGATCCTTCTGGGTCTTCAATTTGCCCTCCAACCGCACTGGAAGATCTACTGGCGTGCCCCGGGAGAGACGGGCTACCCCCCTACTGTAGATTGGGGGGGGTCGCAAAACCTTGCCAAGACCAGAATCGCTTGGCCCGCTCCCCGCCGTTTTAGTTTCCAGGGAGTCGAGACTGCTGGTTATGAAGGGGAGGTGATCTTTCCTATTACTGCTATCCTCGAACGACCTGGTGTACCTCTCATGGGACACGCAAATATAGAATTTTTAGTATGTTCTACTCTCTGCGTTCCGCAGCGGGCCGTATTAGATCTGCTGGTTCGAGATGGACCGGCAGAATCATCGCCATTTATACATCTGGTGGAACGTTCTGCCGCCCGTGTGCCTGGTGACGGCAGAGCGGCTGGGTTGCACTTAATCACAGCTACTACGCAACCAGGGACAAAAGACGGTCTTATCGAGGTCGCAGTAGAAGCCGAACTGCCTCTAGCGGCACCTGATTTATTTATTGAAGGCCATAACAACGTGCGCGCTAGTCTCCCACAGATCTCCCAAAGGAGTAGAGATAGCAGGCACGTTGTTCTGCGTGTGCGGACTCGGAGTCCGGTGGCTGTTGGTGCACTGGTAACGCTCACTGTTGTTGATGGGGTCCGTGCCTTAGAGGCCACTGTACCGTTAGGAACTCTTGTCGCTGATCACGATACAATATTTGAGATTGGTATCATACTCAGTCTCGCCTTTCTAGGAGGACTCATCCTGAACCTAATGCCATGCGTATTGCCAGTCCTCTCTCTCAAGGTCATGACCATGATCAGCCATGGTGGCGCTGAAAGACTGGCGGTACGATGGAGTTTTGTAGCCTCTGCAGCTGGCGTCCTCTTCTCATTTATGCTACTGGCAGCAGCGACGATCACACTCAAGGCAACAGGAGCAGCTGTAGGATGGGGGATTCAATTTCAACAGCCGCTGTTCTTGTCCATCATGATCATAGTACTCACGTTGTTCACTGCTAATCTATGGGGGCTATTTGAAATTTCCCTGCCGTCGTGGCTCACAGACCAGGGCGGTGGAGTACGTACATATGGCTACACTGGCGCTTTTCTTACTGGGATCTTCGCTACCCTCTTGGCTACACCATGCTCTGCCCCGTTTCTGGGCACTGCGGTGGGATTTGCCCTAGCTCGTGGGCCAGTAGAAATCTTGCTGATCTTCATGGTGCTGGGAATCGGCATGGCAATGCCGTACATCCTCGTCGCTATTTTCCCGACTCTCGCTGTACGTCTACCGCAACCCGGCCCTTGGATGATATGGCTGAAAGGATTGATGGGCCTAGCCCTGGCCGCTACAGTTGTATGGTTGTTAACGGTATTTGCAGTCCAAGTAGGCGAAACAACGGCTATCCTCACAGGCGCTGCAATGGTAACAGTTATTGGGATACTGGCGTCGCGGCTGCACCCGCCTCTGCGACCTCTGCCTGTAGCAGTTGTTATTTCTGTAGGGCTTACCATTATAGCTCAGGTTGGGCAGGAACGGGAAACATTATCGCATCAGGGTCTGTGGTTACCGTTTAACGAAAACGTTCTTGCACACCATGTGGCTAACGGGCGGGTGGTTTTCGTAGACATCACTGCCGACTGGTGTATCACCTGTCGGATCAACAAAGCACTGGTACTCTCGCACAGAGAGGTCGTGAAACGCCTGCAGGATGTTGTTGCTATGCAGGCCGATTGGACCCGGCCTGACGTGGGAGTCTCAGCCTATTTAACACGATTCGGCCGTTACGGTATTCCCTTCAATGTCGTTTACGGACCAGGCGCGCGACAGGGGATCGCCCTGCCAGAGCTGCTCACGGCAGAGGTGGTTCTGCAGGCCTTGGAGACAGCAGCGGGACGAGTGTGACAGACTATTTGACAGACTATTTTTAGCCTTGTTCTATGTACCGCTGCCTCAGGTAGGTTTTGAAGACTGCCGCGTCCAATGGCCTGCCTGTGGCTGCTGTCAAAAGAGCATCTGTACTCAAGCATGAGCCATGTGCATGCACATGACTGCGTAGCCACGTCAGGAGAGGCGTAAAGTTACCGTTACTCAAGTTAATCCGAATAGTAGAATCTTTTTGACATGCAGACTCAAAAAATTGCACTGCCATGATAGAACCTAACGTGTAAGTTGGAAAGTATCCGAAGGCACCTGCATACCAATGAATGTCCTGCAGACAGCCAAGGCGGTCGTCAGGTGGGGTGATTCCAAGGAGGCGACTCATCGCCTCACTCCAAGCTATAGGCAGGTCGGCCACAGTCAGTGCTCCTGCTATCAGGGCCTGCTCTAGCTGGTAGCGTAGGATGATATGGGCCAGATATGTGATTTCGTCAGCGCTGACACGGATACAGCTGGGTTCCACCCACGTATAATAACGGTGGAGATTCTCTGCATCCCAGGCAGGATCCTCGCTCCTAAACGTCATATGCAGGAGCGGCGCTGCATAGGTTAGAAACTCCCGTGACCGGCAAGCCTGCATTTCGATCAACAGCGCTTGGCTCTCGTGTAGACTCGTGCTGCAAGCTCTTCCAACTGGTTGCCAGCGCCATGTGCGTGGGAGGCCTAATTCGTACAGAGCATGACCTGTCTCATGCAGAACCCCCATCAGGCTAGAGGTAAAATTTTCCTTGTCATAGCGAGTGGTGATGCGTACATCATCGCAGGTGCCCCCGCAGAACGGGTGATGGCTCACATCCAGCCGTCCATGTTCGAAGTCAAAACCGAGCTCTCTCATGAACCTTAAGCCCAGCTGCCGCTGGTGCTCGACAGAAAACGGCCCTGCTGGTAATCGCGGGCGATTGCGATGCTGTTGCCGTGTGAGGGCAGTGTCAAGGATTCCAGGAAGAAAATCCTTCTCAAGCTCTGTAAAGAGGGCATGGACCTTATCTATCCGAGCACCTGGTTCATATTGGTCAAGCAGAGCCTCATAGGGCAGGCAGCGTAACTGCTCCCCCTTGGATTCTCCTACCTTCCGTACGAGGTGTACCAGTTCTGTGAAGTCTGGTGACACGTGGGTAAAGTTAGCCACAGACCGGGCCTCTCGCCAGCGTATCTCGCAGAGAGACTCGACTCTCGCTAGTGCGTCTACTAGGTCAGATGGTACTGCCGTGGCGTGTAGCCACTGGTGCCGCATTTTACGCAAGTTAGCCGCCACCCATGGATCATCTGAAGGTGTGGACTCGGCTTCGTCTAACCAGGCTCCTACTGCGGGATCTGTCAACCATTCATGAGAGAGTGCTCGTAAAGTCGCCGTTGCCTCTGCACGGCTCCTAGCCCCCCCGGGCGGCATCATGACCGCAGTATCCCAACTCAAAATGGCATTAGCTTCCTCAAGTTGCAGGAGGCGCGTGAAACGTTTCTCCAGATGAGCACGGGCTACCTCAGCAGACATCACGCGAAAACCCTTCCTACGCCCACGTGGTCCTGTATAGCGTTTCCACTGTAGTTTCTAGAATGCCATACGCAGGAATAGGAAGAAGGTTCAGCAACCTTTAAGGCTCTAACCAGAAACCAGAGAGGAGAGCGTATATGACAACTAGTTCCGACAACATACCATGTCGCTATGCCGAACGCATGGCAAAAAAGAAGAGTGCCCGTGAGCGTATGATGAGGGGAAAACGCAGCAGTCAAGGGCTGTTAGTGGTGCATACTGGAGCCGGAAAGGGTAAATCGTCAGCGGCTTTCGGTATGGTACTCCGCTGCATCGGCCATGGTCTAAAAACAGGGGTAGTTCAGTTCATCAAGGGTGCCTGGGATACGGGTGAGCATCGGGTTTTGGCAGGTTTTCCCGGATTAGTCACTTTTCTTGCTATGGGTGAAGGATTTACATGGGAAACACAGAACCGTGACCGTGATGTGGCCGCAGCCCGACGCGCCTGGGAAATGGCAGAGAGCATGCTTGCAGATCCTACCTACAGAATGGTAGTATTAGATGAATTAAACGTCGTATTGCGTTATCAGTATCTAAAATTAGAAGAAGTCATAGCAGCGATTCTGGCGCGGCCAGGAGGCCAGCATGCAGTGGTGACAGGCCGCAATGCACCAGAAGGTTTGGTTGAAGTAGCTGATTTAGTTACTGAGATGACTCTCATTAAGCACCCCTTCCGCAGAGGAATCAAAGCGCAATCAGGAGTAGAGTTTTAGCAAGTATATTCTTAATCCGTTCTATTTCCAGTTCCCGTATGGCCGGATAGTACTTGCTGTGTGTCCAGAGTGAGAAGAGATGGTAGTCTCTCTCGCATTTCTAATGTTTGCATCCCGGTCCGGATTGATTCTTCTATCCGTGGTTCTGAGATCTCTAGATGGATATTTGGATGTATCTCCTAAATGGCATACGAAGGTGAGCGAGGCAGAATCCATCCAAGAATTTGCGCGAGATCATCATGTGATGTGTCGTACGCGATACCCTCGAGGGTAAGAGGGCATCGCAGCAAGGACTATCCTATCCTGCGGAGACGTATAAGACAGAGCCAGCCGCTCGTTTAGAAAGACAATCCTGTAAGAGGACACGTGAAGCGTTTCCTTCCCTCAAAAGCTGCTACAGGAGAAGAGATTAGTGACTGCCTATGAGGCTTCTACGGCTACGGTTACCTCTTCTTGTCCCTCTTCACCAATGGCCATTATGCTGCAGGGAACAGGCTCCAACGTCGGAAAGTCGTTACTTGTCGCAGGGTTATGCAGATTATTTTCTCGTCGTGGTCTGCGTGTGCGTCCATTCAAGCCGCAGAATATGTCTAACAACGCAGCCGTCACGGTTGAAGGTGGTGAGATTGGTCGGGCCCAGGCCATGCAGGCACAGGCCTGCCGGGTGGTCCCATCCGTGCACATGAATCCAGTACTGTTGAAGCCGCAAGGTACTGGTCAAGCACAAGTCATTGTCGCAGGTCACGTGTGGGGCACCAGCACCGCCCATGACTATCAGTTTCTGAAACCTACTTTGCTGCCACTGATCCTGCAAAGCTTTCAGACCGTAGCTGCCGGTGCTGACTTGGTAGTGGTAGAAGGAGCTGGTGCAGCTGCTGAGGTGAATCTACGCCACGGCGACATCGCCAACATGGGCTTCGCAGAAGCAGCAGATCTCCCAGTCGTGCTGGTTGGTGATATCGATCGCGGTGGTGTCATTGCTGCCCTGGTTGGCACTCATGTTCTGCTCAGACCGGCAGAACAGGTGCGCATTCAGGGCTTTTTAATCAACAAATTCCGTGGCGATGTCCGCTTGTTTAACCCGGCTCTTACGCTGATTGCTGCACGGACCGGCTGGCGCCCGTTCGGCATAGTCCCATGGTTTCACGCAGCCTGTCATCTGCCAGCCGAAGATAGCATGGGGCTAGACTGCCGGTATCAGCCAGCTGCTTCTCCTGTGGATGGGAGTGCAGGTGTGAACCAGGAGATGATTCGCATTGCCGTGCCACGGTTGCCACACATTTCTAACTTCGACGACTTTGACCCCCTGCGCGCCGAGTCAGATGTCCTGTTATCATTCATCGCACCTGGCACCGCTTTACCTGGTGACGCTGATATCGTGATTCTGCCGGGGTCGAAGGCAACGCTCGCTGATCTTGCAACCCTGCGAGCAGAGGGCTGGGCGGCTGATATTACTGCCCATCTGCGCAGGGGTGGCCTGGTAGTAGGGCTGTGTGCCGGTTATCAGATGCTGGGGCGGAGTCTCCGTGATCCTGGCGGGATCGAAGGCCCCTCTGATGTCGCAGATGGGTTAGGATTGCTCGATGTTGAGACTGTGATAACAAGACCTAAGGTGCTGAGGGCGGTAGCAGCAGCATATGATCTCCTCTCAGGGGAGCCGCTGCACGGGTACGAGATGCACGCGGGGCGTACTGAGGGTCCAGACCGGCAGCGGCCGTGGCTAAAGGTAGGAAGCCAGGCAGAAGGGGCTTGTTCAGCTGATGGTAGAGTCCGCGGCTGTTATATCCACGGTCTGTTTGCCGCTGATGGCTTTCGACAGGCCTTCTTAGCTAGCCTACGTCCTCGCCGCAGAGGAGCGCTTGCATTTGCAGCACGAGTAGAGGCGACTCTTGATTCCCTGGCGGACCATCTCGAAACCCATGTCGATATCAGTGCTCTGTTGGCCCTGGTATCATGAGGCCGTCCTCTACTTGCTCTTCTTTCGCCACTTCAGCCGCCGGTACATCATGACTATCACGCCTGCCACGCAGGCTATACAAACTAAAAAGGGCAAAACAAGCCCATAATATTTACCTAAAAGATGTTCCATAGCATGGCCAAAGAAATAGCCACCACTAGTGAAGATAATAGCCCATACCAAAGCGGAGAGAGCATTGAGAAGCATGAATCGCCATCTGGTGACACCACTGATGGCAATGACAAATGGGCTCACGTTGCGCACGCCATAGAGAAACCGAAACGACAGAATATACAAATCCTGGTATTGCCGCACCAGCCGGAAAGCCCATTCTATTTTCGGCCTCAAGAAAGGCTTGCTTTCTAATAAAGGTTGTCCATAACGCCGACCAATAGTATAATAAAGTTGGTCGCCGAGGAAACTACCTGTGAATCCCGCTAATACCACCAGAAATGGACTCATGAGTTCCTGGGCTGCTGCAATTCCTGCAAGAATAACAATCGTCTCCCCTTCCAGAAAGGTCAGGAGAAGAATAGAGAAGTAACCATACGTATGCAGGAACGTTTCAAGATCACTAAATGTATCAAGAAATGTATCCAGAAGTCCCCGCACGTATCTAACCCCTGCAACAACTACGCAGCATGCCTACCTAGTATGCCTAGGATCGGACGTTGATACAATCTAACACTGCTCAAGGAGGCCTTACAGACGTGGAGATGCTAGTGCGAGACTTCAGATGAGTGACGTGACCCATCTTGCGGCCAGGACGTACATCCTCCTTCCCGTAAAGATGAAGGCGGGCGCGTGGATCCTCAAGGATATCTAACCACCGCACTACGTCATCTCCTAGCAGGTTAAGCATCTCGGCATCAAAATGGCGTTCTGGTGACCCTAGTGGCAAGCCGCAGACAGCACGGATGAACTGCTCGAACTGATCTGTCAGACAGGCGTCTAGCGTCCAGTGACCAGAGTTGTGTGGCCTTGGTGCCATCTCGTTCATGAGTAAGTGACCCTCGCGAGTGACAAACATCTCCACAGCCAGTACCCCGACCATATCCAGGATCTCGGCAGTACGCCGTCCTGCCTCGACAGCAGCTTCGACTAGAGGAGCGGGGAGTCGTGCAGGCACCAGCGAAGTCTGTAACATATGGTTGACATGGATGTTCTCGGCTGGATCGAAAGCAGCCCACGAGCCATCCGTGCCACGGGCGACAATGACAGAAACTTCATGTGTGAAGTCTATGACGGCTTCCAGTACACCTATCCCTGCGCCGATATGATGCCAAGCGTGCTCAAGACCGGTGTGCTCATCGATCCGAATCTGTCCCTTACCATCATAGCCAAAACGGGCCGTCTTAAGAAGAGACGGCCGTCCTAGTTCCATCACCGCCTGAGCGAGGTTGTCCTGGTCGACAACACGGCGCCATGGCGCTGTCTGCAGCCCAATCGTGTTGAAGAAGATCTTCTCTTGCACACGATCTTGTGCGACCTCGAGAACCTTCCAACCGGGACGCACCGGTATTTGTTCTGCCACTAAACGCATGCTGTCAATTGGGATGTTTTCGAATTCGAAGGTTGCCACATCTACTGTTGCAGCAAAAGCCCGCAGAGCAGTCACATCTTCGTAAGGGGCAACAGTCGTTGCCATTGCAACTTGAGCAGCAGGGCTGTCTGTGTCTGGCGTGAAAACATGGCAACGGTAGCCCAGCCGCGCAGCAGCCAGGGTAGCCATGCGACCAAGCTGCCCACCCCCGAAAATACCGATCATACTGCCAGGAGGAATGGGATGAACCAGGATTGTCATGTTGAATCGAGCGGCTGTTCTGCTACGCCCGCTGTGTTGCGTTGACGCCACGCTGCGACAGCAGTCGCTACGGCCGTATCACTCAGACCAATAACAGTGGCGGCCAATAGGGCCGCATTGATAGCACCAGCGCGACCAATAGCCAAAGTCCCAACCGGCACGCCAGCTGGCATCTGCACGATAGACAATAAGCTGTCCAGGCCTTTCAGCGCCCCACTTTCCATTGGTACGCCAAACACCGGTAAATATGTTAAAGATGCGGTCATGCCAGGCAAGTGAGCGGCCCCCCCAGCACCAGCAATGACTACCTTAATACCACGTTTACGAGCATTCATAGCGTAATCATACAACCTCTTTGGTGTACGATGGGCGGAAACGATGCGCGCCTCATAAGAGAGGTCTAGTTCGGACAACAAAGCAGCTGCATAGCGCATGATGCCCCAGTCAGACTGACTCCCCATAATGATACCGATGAGTGGACGATCTTGCAACAACGCCTTCCCTATCCGCAGTCTACAGTGCACCACAAAACATGTCTAGACAATACAAAGAAAGAAATTGCAAAGATGGAAAAGTGACTCTCAACGAGAGTAAAACTCAACAACCAAATTGGGTTCCATCTGAGTCGGATAAGGAACGTCTGTCAGTTTAGGGCGCCGTACAAATCTACCCTTCAGGGTCTTGTTCTCTACCTCCAGGTAGTTAGGCACGTCACGTTCGTCGGACCTTGCCGCTTCCAGAAACAGAGAAATATGCTTGGACTTTTCTTTGACTTCTATCGCATCACCATCGCATACTAGATATGATGGAATCGTGACGCGACGACCATTGACCAGGATGTGGCCGTGATTTGCTGCCTGGCGGGCAGCAAAGACCGTCGGCGCAAACTTCATGCGATAGACTACAGCGTCCAGTCGACGTTCCAGCAGGTCAATCAGGTTCTCTGACGTGTCTCCACGACGGCGCACGGCCTCTGCGTAGTAACGACGGAACTGTTTCTCAGAGATATTGCTGTAATAGCCTTTGAGTTTCTGTTTGGCTATCAGCTGGATACCATAATCCGAGGGCTTGCGTCGGCGGGCTCCGTGCTGGCCTGGGCCAGAATCACGACGGGTGATAGGGCTCTTCGGACGGCCCCACAGATTGACCTGCAACCGGCGATCGATTTTGTACTTAGCAGCATGGCGCTTGGTCATAGTTTCCAACTGTTTTCTGGTTGTCAACGGCTGCATAGCAGCACAATCGTTCTGAACAGTGCCCGCAGACTCTTCCTTCGCTAAGCAGCAGAGAGGCAACAGGCCAGGCATATAAAGTCACATATGCTCACTTTCCGGAGAACCCACACCGTTATAGGCGTGAAGGCTGTTAAAAGAAGCACGACCGCGCTATTAGAGCATGTGCTGAACCAGAAAGGCAACAAGAATCGTACTCGCACTCGGGTTGCTCCCTGCCATGGGAGCTCCTATGGTTTCAAACCGTGCAAGAGAATTCACCGGAAATCATGAGTGACCTGTCCCACATCCGCAACTTTACTCTCATCGCTCATATCGACCATGGCAAGTCAACGTTAGCTGACCGTCTGATCCAACGGTGTGGCAGCCTAGGGGAACGGGAGATGAGAGAACAAATGCTCGATTCGATGGACATCGAGCGTGAGCGTGGCATTACTATCAAAGCTCAAGTGGTGAGATTACATTATACATCCTTTAATGGATATACATATATACTGAATTTAATAGATACACCAGGGCATGTAGATTTCTCCTATGAGGTGAGTCGTTCGCTTGCAGCCTGTGAAGGGTCGTTATTGGTGGTGGATAGCTCACAGGGTGTGGAGGCACAAACCCTGGCTAACGCTTACCATGCGCTGGAAGCCGGTCACGAAATCATTCCGGTCCTGAACAAAATAGACCTGCCTGCAGCAGAGCCTCATCGCATCCGGCAGCAGATTGAGGACGTCATCGGCCTTGATGTGAACCGCACACTGTTAGTTTCTGCTAAAACCGGTCTGGGTATTGACAATGTGCTGGAATCCCTCGTGCACTATCTGCCTCCGCCTCTCGGTGAGCGAGAGGCACCGCTAAAGGCGCTGCTGATAGATTCCTGGTATGACGCTTACCTCGGTGTTGTTATCCTCATACGAATCAAGGACGGGGTGTTGAGGAAAGGCCAGCGCATTCGCATGATGGCGACGAATGCGATTTACCAGGTTGATCGTATCGGCTATTTCACACCCAAGATGGTTATGGGAGAGGCCCTCACGCCTGGAGAGATGGGCTACATCACTGCAGGCATTAAGAAAGTGGCTGATTGCCGTATTGGAGATACCGTAACTGACTGGCAGCGTCCTACTGCTGTAGCATTACCTGGCCTGAAGACCTATACGCCAGTTGTATTTTGCGGATTATTTCCTTCGGATTCATCTTCTTACATACCGCTCCGCAACAGTTTAGAGAAACTCTCTTTAAATGATGCGAGTTTTACTTATCACCCTGAAAGCGCAGCGGCCCTCGGATCTGGTTTCCGTTGTGGTTTTCTGGGGCTCCTGCATATGGAAATCATACAGGAACGGCTAGAACGCGAATTTAACTTGGATCTCGTTACCACCGCGCCCAGTGTTGCCTACCGTGTGCACATGACAAACGGCCTCCTGCAGGAACTACATAATCCAATTGACATGCCTGATCGTAGCCGTATCCGCTGCGTTGAAGAGCCTTGGGTCCGGGCTACTATTTTGGTACCAGGTGCTTATTTGGGCGCGGTCTTGACTCTGTGCGCAGAGCGGCGTGGTCAGCAGAGTGATTTAACCTATACTGGTGACCAAGCTATGACGGTGTACAAACTACCGCTGAACGAGATTGTTTTTGACTTTCATGACAGATTGAAATCTCTCTCTCGCGGCTATGCTAGTTTCAATTACGAGATCGCTGAGTATGCTGCAAGCGATTTAGTCCGCGTCAATATTCTTGTCAATAGCGAATCTGTTGATGCTCTCGCCTTTATCGCCCACCGCGGGACGGCAGAAAGCCGCGGTCGGCAGATTTGTGGACGTCTCAAGGATCTGATTCCACGCCATCTGTTCAAGATCCCGATCCAGGCCTCAATCGGAGGGCAGGTTATCGCTCGTCAGACTGTTCCAGCCCTGCGTAAGGACGTCACTGCCAAGTGCTACGGTGGGGATATCACTCGTAAGCGCAAGTTGCTAGAAAGGCAGAAAGAAGGAAAGAGGAAACTGCAGCAGTTTGGCAACGTCAAGATTCCCCAATCAGCCTTCATTCAGGCCCTACGTCTAGGCAATGACGATTCCTGATGAGTATGTGTGAAGTGCCTGGGTGGCCGGGGTCTGCTGGGCGATGCCAGGAGCGGATGCCCAGGAGCGACTGCTGACTTCTTGCTGCGGCTGCCAAGGGAAAGCCATCAATAGGTCCACATGCTTTGAGGTTCTTGCGCTCACCATAATGAACATTCGTTGTGTTACAGCCTCCAAACCACTTCTGGCCCTTTCTATTCTCTAGTGAGTGGGTGGGGATCATTCACACTCATATCTTCTCGTCTCTAGCCTATCGTCTGTTTCATTCCAGCATCTTCAGTCAGTTGCCCTAACACCACCGGAGGACCGCTGCACTCACTGCTAGACTTCGGGCAGCGAGGGGGGAGTGCCTTGCTGGAAGCTACTGAGCAGCGTGCGGACTGCGGGAAATGCACTCGGATTAGTACCGTGGTTACCGCAGGACTGTACGCCAAATGGACCGGCAGCCTCCTGCGTGGGGATTTTCGCAGAACGGCCGCTAGCAAGCGTCGGACAGGGTAGGCCCTGCAAGGATTTACAAAGATAGCCGGCCATACTACGCCAGGCTTAGCTCGGTCTTCAAGAGTTTGTCTTCTGTGCTGACTGGGAGTGGAAAGCGGCTCTACCAATATACTTGGGATAGTAGTCCAAAGAGTTGGAAATATAGGGACTCCCTAGCTAGCTTTGGCAAAGAGAAAACGCGCTGTATGCCTCTTGCGCGATCAGCGCCTGACTATTACGATTAGTTCATGCAAGAATCGGGGAGTGGTCGACCGTGGACTACCAAGTCTATTTCACGCAAAGTCTGGCAGACCTCCGTAAGGAGGGCCGCTATCGAACTTTTGCTAACCTTGAACGGATCGCAGGCGCCTTTCCGCACGCTCGCCATTACCGGCACGATATGACAGAGGAGTTAGGCGAAGTAACGATCTGGTGCTCTAACGATTACCTTGGCATGGGGCAACATCCGGTTGTCATTGCGGCAATGGTAGAGGCACTCAGGGCCTGTGGGGTCGGAGCCGGCGGTACCCGCAACATCTCTGGGACCACTCACCACCACGTGCTGCTGGAGCGGGAATTAGCAGCGTGGTGTGGCAAAGAGGCAGCACTTTTGTTTACCTCGGGCTATGTAGCCAACATGACTACACTGGCTACTTTGGGATGTCGTATTCCTGGGCTCGTGCTCTTTTCTGATGATGCTAACCATAATTCTATGATAGAAGGTGTACGCCATAGTCGCGCACCTAAAGAAATCTTCTCTCATAACGATCCAGACCACTTAGACAGGTTAATGGCTCGGTATCCTAAGCACCAGCCCAAGCTGGTTCTTTTCGAGTCTGTCTATTCCATGGATGGGGATATTGCCCCTATTGCCGCTCTGTGCGAGGTGGCAGAGCGGCATGGTGCCATGACTTTCCTTGATGAGGTCCATGCGGTTGGCATGTATGGTGAGAGCGGCGCAGGCGTGGCAGAACGTGACGGACAACTCGACCGCATCACATTCTATCAGGCTACCCTAGCCAAGGCTATCGGTGTGATTGGTGGTTTCATTGCTGCATCTGCCCAGGCGGTAGACTTTGTGCGCAGTTTCGGCAACGGTTTCATCTTCACGACGGCATTGCCACCGGCCGTGGCAGCAGGAGCGCTGGCGTCTGTGCGCTATCTACAGCTCCATCCTGAGTTGCGCGTACTCCACCAAGAGCGTGCGGCTACCTGTAAGCGTCGCTTGCGAGAAGCAGGCTTACCCGTGATGGAGACCTCTACAAGCCATATTGTACCTGTCATGGTAGGTGACGCGGTACGATGTAAGCAGGCAAGCGATGATCTTCTGGAACGACACAAGATATATGTCCAGCCGATCAACTACCCCACGGTGCCAGTTGGCGCAGAACGACTACGCCTGACACCGACACCACTGCACGACGATAATGCCATGGAACAACTGGTCACTGCCTTAACGGACATATGGCACCGTCTAGGACTGCGCCAAAAGGTCGTGTAGTTGTTTTTTTGAAAACCCTATCACACATCCAGATTCGCGACATTCATCGCATTAGTTTGAATAAAATCACGGCGCGGGTCCACGAGATCCCCCATCAGAATGGAGAAAACCTGTTCGGCATCTTCGCTATGCCTGACCTTGACTTGCAGCAGAGAGCGGACTTTGGGATCGAGAGTCGTGCCCCATAGCTGATTGGGATTCATTTCGCCTAGTCCCTTGTAGCGCTGTATTTGCACTCCCTTACGGCCCGCTTCCATCACTGCATTGGTCAAGGCCATAGGGCCACTGATTTTGGATTCCCAGCCGTCTCTCCCACGCAAAAGACCTGGCCTGGCGTAATGACGTTGTAGCTCCGCTGCCATATCATTGAGAGTCTGTGCCTCTGCCGTATGGATCAGCTGTGGCTCAATAGCATAGCTTTCTGCCACCCCTTGCAAAGTGCGACACAGAGTCAACCCGCTGTCAGCGACACGACAGTCCCAGCCCCTTTCCAAGGGTGGCGCCAGGGCGTTGAACCGCTCCGCAGCTTTCAGGGTAGTAGTGTGTTTTGGATTATACAAGATATTGCTATCAAAGGCACCAGAAACTGCAAGTTGCTCTAGAATCCATACTGGCACGCGCCTACTCTGAATACTCAGAAAGCGGAGTAAGCTACCAATGACCAGACTGCGTTCCGTCAGTGCACGTAACCTGCACTCCTCCACCTGGGTGCCGTCATGCAAGAAGAGAACAGTCTCAGCAACTCCAGCATCGAGTAGATAAGACTCCATCATACGATCATCCTTCAAATACACTTCCGCATTGCCGCGCTTGGCTCTATACAGGGGCGGCTGTGCTATGTAAAGGTAACCTCGCTCAATAATCTGTGGCATCTGGCGAAAGAAGAATGTGAGCAGTAAGGTACGGATGTGGGAACCATCCACGTCAGCATCGGTCATGATGATAATTTTGTGATAGCGAATCTTGTCTATATTAAAGTCGTTGTGACCAATGCCTGCGCCAAGCGCCGTGATCAAGGTTCCTATTTCTGCCGAAGATAGCATCCTGTCGAAACGCGCTCGTTCTACATTCAGAATCTTGCCTTTGAGGGGCAAGACGGCTTGGTTAGTACGGTCACGACCTTGTTTAGCCGAACCGCCAGCGGAATCGCCCTCGACGATGAATAGTTCAGCGAGCGCTGGATTTCGCTCCTGGCAATCGGCCAGTTTGCCTGGCAGGTTGGAGATTTCAAGCATACCCTTACGACGGGTTAGTTCACGAGCTCGGCGAGCCGCCTCACGGGCCGTGGCAGATTCTATCACCTTGCTGATAATCCGGCGGGCGTCGTTGGGATGCTCCTCGAACCAATGAGTCAGCTGCTCGCTCAGGACAGACTCTACTATTGGTCGCACTTCTGATGACACAAGTTTATCTTTTGTCTGAGAGGCAAACCGCGGATTCTGCATCTTCACAGATAGAACGCTTGTGAGTCCTTCGCGTATATCTTCTCCTAAAAGTTGGACTCTTTCTTTCTTCAGCAAGTTGCTATCTGTAGCGTACTGGTTAATAGTGCGGGTTAGAGCAGCGCGGTAACCAGCGAGATGGGTGCCGCCATCACGTTGTGGGATGTTATTGGCAAAGCATAGGCTGGTTTCATGATAGCTGGCTGTCCACTGTAAAGACGCCTCGACTACGATCCTGTCCCGCTCGCCGGCAAGGATCAGAGGTGGGGTATGCAAAGGTGTCTTGGCCTGGTCAAGATAATCGACAAACGCCTGAATACCCCCTGCGTAGTGTAAATCTGTACTGATAGATTGACCAGAACGTGCATCTTCCAGGTGCAAGAGCACGCCGGGATTCAGGAACGCCAATTCCCGCAGACGGTGCTCGAGTGTATTCCAGTCATAGTTAGTACGGCAAAAAATAACAGGCGATGCCTTAAAAACTACTTCCGTCCCACTCCGCCGTTGGTCGCTTGGCACCTCTCCCTTTGCTAACAAGGGTGCATCAGGATTGCCGTTGCAGAATCGCATCCAATATTCGTAGCCGTCACGCCAGATACGTAACTCCAGCCACTCCGACAGAGCGTTCACAACGGAGACGCCGACACCATGCAGACCACCGGACATCTTGTAGGAGTCCTGACCGAATTTGCCACCAGCGTGTAGGTGAGTCATAATGACCTGTGCTGCTGACACGCCTTCCTCTTTGTGAAGGTCAACAGGGATGCCGCGACCATTGTCACGCACGGTTACAGAGCCATTGCCATTGAGTATGACCTCTATGTGATTGCAATAGCCGGCCATAGCCTCATCAATAGCATTATCTACTACCTCATAGATCATGTGATGCAGGCCGGAGCCATCATCTGTATCTCCGATGTACATGCTAGGCCGCTTACGCACGGCATCCAAGCCCCTTAGCACTTTAATCGAAGTGGCGTCGTAAGCCTTTTCGCTGCTCTGACCGTTCATGCGTTAAGCTGCCATTCATGTTAGGGTGGTGCAAAAGCGTCTAATGCGCTGGCAGGCTTCCTCCAAAGTAGCTAATGACGTTGCGTAGGAGATGCGGAAGTAGGGCGAGAGACCGAAGACTGCCCCTTGAACCACAGCCACACCTTCCGTTTGCAGAAGAGCACTAACGAAATCGCTGTCATTCATGATTTGGAAGCCGCTAGGGGTCGTCTTGCCGATGCAGCCAGCACACGACGGATAGACGTAAAAAGCACCCATCGGTGTACGGCACGTGATACCCTGTGCCTCGTTTAACAGGGCGACCACCCGATCACGTCTCTGTCGAAAGTGCTCACGCCATCTGACCAGGAATTCCATTGGCCCATTCAGCGCTGCTACAGAAGCAGTCTGACTGATTGACGAGGTATGGGTAGTGCTTTGTGACTGAATCATATTCATGGCTTTGATCAAGGCCAGTGGACCACCAGCATAGCCCACCCGCCAACCAGTCATAGAGTAGGCTTTTGACAGTCCGTTGAGGGTCAGTGTACGGTTATGCAAGCGCGGTTCGACTTGAGCAATCGTCGCAAAAGTGGCCTCATATAGGATATGTTCATAGATATCATCCGTCAGAATCCATACTTGTGGGTACCGTAACAGCACCTCAGCGAGGGCCCTCAGTTCGGTAGCTGTGTAGGCGCTGCCGGTTGGGTTAGAAGGCGAGTTCAGGAAAAGCCATTTACTGCGCGATGTCAAGACAGCCTCTAGATCCTGCGGCTGCAACTTAAAGTCATGCTCCTCAGAACAAGAGATGATGACCGGCGTGCCGCCGGCTAGATGAACAATATCCGGATAACTGACCCAATATGGTGCCGGAATGACGACCTCATCACCTGTATCTACTGTAGCTAGAGTAGCGTTGAAAATAATCTGTTTACCACCACAGCCGACAGTAATCTGTTCAGGCGTATAGTCGAGATCGTTCTCTCGCCTAAATTTAGCACATATGGCTTTGCGCAAGGCAAGTGTGCCAGCGACAGCTGTATATTTTGTCTCCCCAGCGTCTATGGCGACCTTAGCCGCCATCTTGATGTGCTCTGGCGTGTCGAAATCTGGTTCGCCGGCCCCTAACCCGATGACGTCACGACCGGCCGCTTTCAGCTCAGCAGCTTTCTGGGTTATGACTATAGTCGGAGACGGCTTAATCGCAGCGAGGCGTGCGGCGAGAATAGACATGGTTTCCTTCGTATTCGTGGTGGCCGCTCTATAGCGGGGAATGCTCTTCCGGTCCCAGGGAAGATGACAGAAGGTTATGATTGCAACGCTGCTGACGCAAGAGGGACAATCGATTCCTTACATGGATCTTTGTGTGAATTTTCACACGGCAATGGGCACCAGATCATTATTTTCCCTACAGGGCTCTGGTAGCATAATTCCAGCTGTCAGCACTAGTGCCATGGCTGAGGGATGTCCTGCAGTGATAAGATATGCAACTTTTACGTTCTGTAAACGCTTTAATAAGTAGATACATATATTATATGTACATCTTTTTTATGTATATAACACCGTCGTTATTTATAATAAATTGCAATACATATGCAAGTAGAGAAAGGAAACGTAAGAATGGTCGCCTCTCGAATGAGAGAACGAAGTGTGGTGCCAAGAGACCCTGCGTTGACGGCGGAAAACAGGCGCACTAGACTGCTGCGGCCTGTCAGGAAACAGGGACAAAGCGATGACGGGTTTGCGCAACACGACGGTTGCCCAGCTCAGCGAGCGGTCGCGCGAGATCTTCCGTCGTATTGTCGATGCCTACGTGCGCACGGGCGACCCGATTGGCTCTCGTACCCTGGCGCGGCAATTTGGCATGGATCTCTCTCCGGCCACTATTCGGAATGTCATGGCCGATCTTGAAGAAGCTGGCTTGTTGCGGGCTCCGCACAGTTCGGCCGGGCGGCTGCCGACCGAAGCTGGCCTGCGACTTTTTGTAGATGGGCTCTTGGAAGTGAGAGATCTGGCAGAGGAAGAACGCCGCTACATTGATACCCAATGCCAGGCAGCCGGCCGTAGTGTTGAGGATGTACTGGGCGAGGCGACAGCTGCCCTCTCTGGCTTGTCTCATTGCGTTGGCCTCATGATGGCACCCAAGCTGGAAAGCCCGCTTAAACACATCGAATTTATCAATCTGGGACCTGGTAGGGCATTGGTGATTCTCGTCAATGATAAAGGTCTGGTTGAAAATCGGATTATAGACATACCTGATAAGGTGTCGACCACAGCGTTGATAGAGGCAACCAATTTTCTCAATGCCCGGATCACGGGTCTCACCTTAGAAGAAGTGCGCGAGACTATTTTAGTTGAGGTGGAGGATCAACGGTGCCAACTCGATGCCCTGACTAGCAGGGTAGTGGAAGCCGGCCTGGCCATCTGGAACAGCCGCATCAGTGAGGGCGTGTTAATTGTGCGAGGGCAGTCCCACCTGTTAGAGGACGTTACGGCGCTCGATGATCTAGAACGTATTCGCACACTGTTTGAAATACTGGAGAACGGGGAACGGGTTTTGCGCCTTTTGGATCAGGCCCATAGAGCTGATGGCGTGCAAATCTTCATTGGTGCAGAGAACAAGTTGTTTCTGATGTCTGGTTGCTCTATAATCGTCGCCCCCTATAGGAATCGGGTAGAACAGATTATCGGCGCTATCGGTGTTGTTGGCCCGACTCGTATCAACTATGCTCGTATCATTCCCATGGTGGATTATACAGCAAAGATGATCGGTCGTCTTATTGGATGATGTTGATTGAGTGAATGTGAACAAAGCAGAACCACAGCTGCAGGACAACAACTTATGAATCGGAACGACGACAAAACCCACGCTCCTGAATCTTCTATCTTCGAAAATCAGAATATTGCCGAGCCACCGCTCTCAGCTCCGTCTGATCCTCAAAGAGTCCTGGCCACTCATGTTGCTGAACTGGAAGAGCAGCTTGCTACCCTACGCAACGACTATCTGCGTGCCCTGGCTGATTCCCAGAACGCTCAGGCACGTGCTGATCGCCGCATCGAGCAGAATACCAAGTATGCCGTTGCTAACTTTGTGAAGGATCTGATCACAGTCGCTGACAATCTAGGCAGAGCTCTGCAGCATGTCCCGTCGGAAGCCCGCAGCAACGATGACCTCTTGAATGGTCTCGCTACTGGAGTAGAGATGACAGAAAAAGCACTACTGACATTGATGGAACGTCACGGTCTCCACAGGCTTGATGCCCTCGACCAGCCGTTTGATCCCAATCTCCACCAAGCGGTGCAGGAAATTGAGAACAGAGCGGTTCCAAATGGGACTGTAGTGCAGGTGCTCCAAGACGGGTACAGCCTGTACGATCGGCTGGTGCGGCCAGCTATGGTAGTCGTATCGCGTGGTGGGCCTAAGCGACAGATGGCACAAGAACAACCTCTGGCACAGGATAGTGTTGCGGACCAGAGCTCCACCGGCAGCCACGCCGATAGTAATCTGGATTCCAGGGAGCTCTAGCTAGAGAGTGCATGTATATGCAGTAGTTGTGCCTATTCTGACGCGCGCTTTTCTCGCGAGCAGCCTTCTGGGCAAGAGTCTGCCTCAGATGCTGCTTTTGTCGTGGGGGAGAGCATGCCGCGTACGCGTGCTAAGTCGTTCTGTGTATCCACCCCCAGAGGGGCTGAATCGATCAGGACAGCTGCTATACGTAGGCCATTTTCGAGGGCACGCAATTGCTCAAGTCGTTCGCGCGTTTCCAGCACACTAGGTTGCCAAGCAATGAATTGGGTCAGCGCTACGCGACGGTAGACGTAAAGGCCCACGTGATGAAACAGGGGACCAGGGCCGCTTGGGACGATCGCCCGGCTGAAGTAGAGGACCCGCGCGATCGCGCCTGCACCAGCAGTAGAGTCGAACCCGACAACGGCTTTCACTACATTGGGATCTGTGGCCGCGCGTGAGTCTGTGAGAGGGGCCACTAGCGTTACGATATCCATATCCATCGTCTGTGCAGTCAGCGCTGCCAGCGCTGACGTTAGGATCTGGCTTTCAAAGGCTGGCAAGTCCCCTTGCACATTGACTATGACATCATGAAACCCAGCTGGGTCAATCGCTTGCACCGCCTCGAACACCCTGTCTGATCCCGACGGATGATCTTGGCGCGTGAGCACTGCTGTGCCACCGACTGCCTGCACAGCTGCTGCAATGGACGGTTCGGCACAGGCTACGACAACAGGCCCAACAGCAGCCTTCTTGGCTCGACGCCAGACATGCACAATCATGGGTTGTCCATGAATATCAACCAGGGGCTTGCCTGGCAGCCTGGTTGAGGCCATGCGGGTAGGAATCACGACAAGCGGTGTCATGCGATACTCCAGCAGATAGAGGAGTCATGTGCCATTCCATTCTATCGCAGATCCCCTCCTTGGCAACACTCTTGCCCTTGGGATGCAGGTGCTGCGGCTATGGGTATGCCGTTCTGTCCGATTGCAGCAACGCTTTAGGTGCTGCCGAATCGTAGCTCAGATCGTCCCTGATCATCTTATAGCGGCCGTTGCTAATTTCTGCTGCTCTGTGCTGCCGATACAAGGTGCGGAGTGAGACGTAATAGTCAAGCGAGGTACGTTCGAGATCATCTAGCATATCTAAATGGCGTTCAAGATGGTCTATACCGCTCACGCTCATCTTGCCGATACTAGCTGCAGTTGGAATGGTGGTGACTAAACTGATTGGATCAAGGAAGCAATCTACCAGACGGCCAACCGCATCGCGCGCGTTGGACGGCCCGAATAGCGGCAGAACAATATAGGGTCCCTCCCTCACGTTCCAAACTGCTAAGGTCTGCCCCATGTCCTCATCATGATGAGGAATGTTTAGACCAGCCAATGCGACGTCACCGACACCGAAAAAGCCAAGGGCCGTATTGGTAGCGAACCGAGCTGCAGTTTCTCCCGCCCGCTTGAATTCACCTTGCAGCATATCGTGGATGAAAACAAGCGGTTCTCTCCAATTAGTGAGAAAATTATGTATCATATCTCGTAATAGATGTGGTACGGCACGATAGCCACGTGCGGCTGGTTTGAAAACCATAGTGTTGACACCACGGTTTACATGAAACACTACGCGATTAGTCGGCTCGGCCGGATCATTGGCCTGTTGGTATTCAACTACTGCGTCCGGATCATGGACAGATGGGACCCCGGCACATCCCGCTATGAGATCGGTCAGCAGAAGAATCACAATGTAGAAGCTCAAGAGCTTCCAGGTCCGCTTCACCGTTGTGGGTCCATCTGAACTATGAACCTATACTAACTATACGAACGTGCGGTAAATGAAGGGTTTATATCATAGACTTTTGGAGAAAAGCCAGAGACACGGGTAACCGGTTTTTCACAGGGACAGTGCGGAGAGACCGAACGACAATTTTATATTGTATTAATACATGTTCCAGAGAGATATAGAAGTCCCATAGAGAGAAAAGAATAAGTATATGGTTTATTATGAACTCAAGATAAAAGGAATACATGTGATAGACAGTGAAGTATTGAAAGAAGAAATATCTACTGTTAAAAAACCATTATCAGTAGATATTTCTCGCTATACTGATAAATACTTTGTGCGGACTCGTGCAGTAGTCGAACGCTTTGGGGATTGCCGTGTGACATACGCCGTCTTTATGCGCCGACAGGTCCTGTATGCAGGGCGTCCAGCCATAATGTGGCTGGAAACTGTGTGCCGCACACGTGGGGTCACGGTTGATGTTGAAACACCTTTCACAGAAGGAGATTTGGTTGGGGCCAATGAGGTCATGCTGCACATGACTGGGTCTTTTGCGGCCCTTGTCGAGCTAGAAACTATTCTGCTGCAGAAACTGGGGGCGGCCTGTGTAGCCGCTTACAATGCTTTTGCCATGGCATCGACACTGCCGCAGGTGGCTTTCTGGGCTATGGATGCCCGCCATTGTGCCGGCACCGAGATGGCAGAGCTGATGGCCTATGCAGCTGCAGTCGGATCGACTGCAGCTAAGCAACGGGCAGGCGCTGTTGGCTTCCTCGCTAACACAAACGATGCCACCGCATACTATTTTGGCCAGTCTGTTGGAAGAGGGACCATGCCACATGCTTTGATTGGTTATGCTGGTTCGACTATACGGGCTGCAGAGATGTTCCACGCAACCTTCCCTAACGATGATCTCACAGTGTTAATAGATTATTTCGGGCGCGAAATTACGGATTCTCTCGCAGTAGCTCAATGCTTTCCAGACCTGGTAGCAGCAGGCCGGCTCTCTGTGCGAATGGATACTCCTCAGAGTCGTTTCATCGAAGGCCTAGATTACGAACGTTCTTGCACTGTGTTAAGGAATCATGCACCAGCTGTCCTGTACAGAGACTGGGTTGAGGATGAATTACATCACTTGATTGGTCCCGGCGTATCAGCTGCGGCGTTATGGTGCTTACGCGAAGCACTAGATAATGCCGGCTTCTCAGCGGTGCGCTTAGTTGCTTCTTCAGGTTTCTCGCTTCAGAAGTGCCGCCTGATGGCTCAGGCAGAAGTGCCGCTAGATGTCATCGGTACGGGCTCATACTTACCCGAAAGCTGGCCGGAAACTTATGCGACTGCTGACATTATCGCCTATGATGGTCAGCCGTGTGTTAAACTCGGCCGTGAGCATCTCTTGCAATCAGGAGGTTTTCTACAACAGGAAATGGCGCCGCATGATCTGGCGTCTCAGAGAGGACAAGCCCCCTTTCCACGCTCGGAACCACCCGAAGAGAGTCCATGAACTCGGCAAGACGGGTCTCTCACCACTGACAAAGGCGACACGCAGGCGGTCCCTCTCCTCTATATTTTCGAAGCGGCCCGCACCTGTCTGACTCCTGGAAGAGAGGTTAGCCCCAGCTGTGAGGCCGCTACCACTGCCCGGGTCCGATTGTTTACCTTTAATGCTTTCAGGATAGCGGTCACGTGCAGCTTGACAGTACCTTCCGACAAGTCAAGCAGACGTGCGATCTCCTTGTTAGATTTCCCTTCGCCTACTAGGGTCAGCACTTCTCTTTGGCGAGACGTCAAGAGAACATGGGGAGTGCTCCTGATATTGTCGTCCATGTCTCCCTCTCCGCCGGCACGGCCACTGGATTGCTGAGCGAGGCTCTGATCGAGGAGAGCGGGTGGTAGGTAAACGCCTCCTGACAAGACTAAACGCAGCGCCCCTAGCATTAGCTTACTGTTTGACGACTTGGGAATAAAACCGGATGCCCCCAGTTTCACAGCCTCCATCACGAGAGGCTGATCCTCGGATGCAGAGAGGATCACCACAGGCACACCCAGCAGATGTTCACGCAGTGCGACCAAGCCTTCCTGCCATGTCATCCCAGGCATAGCAAGGTCAAGCAGGACAACATGTAAGTTGGCCTCGTGACGGGACTTCTCAAGCGCCTCAGGGAAGTTGGCGGCCTCGACGATCTGCATGCTGGCATCAAGCTGTTGAAGAACAAATCGCAAGCCTTCTCGAAACAAATCATGATCATCTGCAATTAGGATTTTCAAGATTCTTCTCCGTTACCCACCTACCCTCACTTTCCGCCCGGCTCCTTTCCCCTTCTAGTGTTCTGTAGAACGCGCCCTTCAGTCCTTGCCTGGACACGTTACGTTGTGTTGATATTGCTGGCGGTTAGCCAGCACCGCTATTATCTAATTCATAGCATGGAGCATAACTTATCGCTACCCTGTTAGTGATAGAATTTGTATTCTAGGATCCTTACACTCTAGAGGCAGACAGAGCGGTATGGCAGGGGGGAACACATGGAAGGGGTGGAAGGGGTGAGGACGTGTCACGTGGTTGCTCTGAGTATTCCTCTGCCTGACAAGACAGCGCATCAACACAGTAGTGATAGAGAAGACCAGCAGATGAGCTTCTCCATCGCCACTGGTTCTACCTACGGGCATACATTCTCCCTAGCAGGTCAAAACAGAACATAAGAAGAAAAATAAGCAAGGCACTGAAGAGAATCAAGGACATGACTACACATGAAATTTGAGGTGAATTGACGCAAGAAACACACCTTCGGCGGCGGCACCCACGCCGCCCCAAGCGACACAGACAAATACCCGGCTCTGGCTCAGCTTTGAAGATGCGACTTCTGTCACTTGTCAAGCCACGCAAGCAAGCTAAACGAAAATAACCGTTGTTCGCTTTTACGCTTTTTAGTAGCAATAAATTTGAAATTCAATTCCTATGATTGCGAAAACGACAGATAACGGCCACGTTACTCCCGCCGTAGCAAGCCAGAAACTCCTGGTGGGCGCACAAGGACTCGAACCTTGGACCCGCTGATTAAGAGTCAGCTGCTCTACCAACTGAGCTATGCGCCCTTTCTGGCAACTCTGTCATCGCTACCCAGCTTCTCGAGAGAGAGAAGCAGACTTTTCAGATTCTATCCAGAGCCTTGTGAGTAGCGCATAGTGTCACGCTTCCTTCAGAGAGTGCTTGTCTATCTTCCAATACAATCTTCCCTAAAATATCCTTATTGAACAAACATACATTTTGAACTATGGACCGTATCTACTAATCTGTACGTTACCATGTATTTCTACTGAAAGTAGTAAACCAAAACCAAACATAACGGTCACCATAGCGGTTCCTCCATAAGAGATCAATGGCAACGGTATGCCAACTACTGGAATCAACCCTGTGACCATAGCCGCGTTGATAAAGACGTACAGAAAGAAAGTGGTCGTCAGCCCAAGCCCCAGCAGCCGGCCAAACTGGTGGCGACTACGCAGGGCGATCGTGTAGCTAAAGACGATAACGATTGCATAAAGGACAAGCAGAGCGACACTACCCACCAGACCATGTTCCTCTGCCCACATGGTGAAAATAAAATCTGTTTGTTTTTCCGGCAAAAAATTCAGATGGCTCTGTGTCCCCTTACCGAATCCCTTGCCGAACAAGCCTCCAGAGCCTAATGCAATTTTAGATTGTATGATATGATATCCAGCCCCCAGAGGATCTCGCTCCGGATTGAGAAAAGTCAGAATCCGCTCGCGTTGATAAGCATGTATATACTGCCACGTTACTGGTATAAATATTATATTACTAAGTATTACTAGAAAAAAGTGCCAGAGTCTTACTCCTGCTAGAAAAAAGAGAACACCGCTAACCATCAGTAACATAAGCGCTGTCCCAAGGTCTGGCTGCTTGAGGACTAGGACCACTGGTAGCAGCACTGTCACTAGTGGTAGAAGCAAATAAATTGGCTGCGCTACTTCTTCGAGAGATCGACTATGAAAATAGCGAGCTAAGCTCAAAGTCAGAGCTACTTTCATCATCTCGGACGGTTGAAGCTGGATAAAGCCAAGATCAATCCAGCGCTGTGCACCCATGCCAATAGTGCCTTTCCATTCGACAAATACTAAAAGGAACAGACATAGATAATACAAACAATAGGAGTATTGCATCCAAAATCGGACATCTATTAGGGATACTGATAACATTACAACAATGCTTCCTAGAAAACGCACAGCCTGGCGACCAGCCCACGGTTCTAGGCTGCCATCAGCAGCTGAAAGCAAGGCAGCTATGCTGACGACGCCCAGTCCGTTAATCAAGGATACTAGAGACCAATTGACACGCAGCAACTTCTCGCGCACAGAAATGGAACGGCCCTTTAGGGCAAGGGGAGGAGGCGTATACATAGAGCGGACTGTCTCTTTTCCTATTCCTTTCACGTGGCTGGTCAATGGTTTGTGGAACGAACGATGGCCGTGCTGCTCACTCGTGCCGGGTCTCGCTTCAACACCTCGCGCATGATATCACGAGCCACGGGTGCCGCAGCCTTTGACCCAGAGCAGCCATGTTCTACAATCACGACAATGGCATAGCGCGGATTCTCCTCCGGCGCGTAAGCAACGAACAGGGCATGATCACGCTGCTCCTGTGGCAGGTGTTGGTTCTTCGTCACCCCACTTGCCCGCTCGCTCGGGGTGACTCGCCGTACCTGCGAAGTCCCTGTCTTACCGCTCATGACCAAACCCGGCAGGTTGAGTCGCGCTCTATAGGCAGTGCCACCTGGGATATTGGAAACAGCATACATGCCCCTGCGGACAACAGCGATATTCCGGGGTTGAACACCGAGAGGCTCAAATTGATCAGGCCGCCGTACACCGTTTGGCACCGGTACAAGGCTAAGGCGAGGTAACACCTGGGCTCTGCCGTTGGCAATCCGGGCTACCATTGTGCATAATTGGAGCGGTGTCGCCAGCGTGAAGCCCTGGCCAATACCTGCTACGAGAGTTTCTCCCAGCTGCCACGGTTCCTTCAGCACCTGCATCTTCCATGTCCGCTCCGGAACAAGACCATGTTGTTCCCCAGGCAGATCAAAACCCAGCCTGGCACCAAAACCAAAGCGCCGGGCCATATTAGCGATGCGATCAATACCTACCCGCCGCGCCACTTCATAGAAATAGACATCGCACGAATGCTGCAAACCTAACACCAGGTCCATGGTGCCATGTCCACCGCTTTTCCAGCAGTGAAAACGAGTATTGCCAAGTGACAGATAGCCAAAACAATGGACACGAACATCAGGTGTCACAACGCCAGCTTCTAAGGCTGCCAGAGCGACGATCATTTTGAAGGTCGAACCCGGCGCATATTGACCAGAGACCGCCTTGTTCGTCAGCGGGGCTCTGGGATGAGAACTCAAATCTTTCCACTCTGTGGCACTGAGTCCACGACTAAAACGATTAGGATCAAAACTAGGACTAGATACTAAAACAAGAATCTCACCAGTCCCTATATCCATCACAACGACGGCAGCACTCTCCAGGCCTAGACGCTCGGCAGCAAATTGCTGCAGGCGAACATCAAGGGTAAGATGCACGTCACTGCCCGCCTCTCCTTCATGCAAGTCGACTTCCTTCACAATCCTGCCAACAGCGTTCACTTCGACCGTGTGAGTGCCACCACGGCCGCGGAGGGCTAGGTCGTGGAGGCGCTCGATACCAGCCTTGCCAACACGGAAACCGGGTAGTTCTAGCAAACGGTCGCCAGTCTGATCTTCCTCTGCTACTACTGCCACATAGCCCAATACGTGAGCACCCAACTCGTATAATGGATAAAATCGTGTAAAGCCATGTGTAATAACTACTCCAGATAAGTCTGAGAAATGAACCTGAATCCGAATCATCTCCTCCCAGCTTAAATTCTCACGCACCATGACCGGTGCGAAACTACGGCGGCGCTCTACCTCTCGACGGATGCGCTGGCAGTCATGCTCCGTCAGCGGGATCAGGCGCCTCAGAGTATTCAGCGTCCTGTCCAGGTTATCAGCTTTTTCTGAGATGACTTGTATGACGAAGTTTGGCATGTTGATAGCTAACGGTACACCGAAACGGTCAAGTATCCGTCCGCGTGGTGGGGCCAGTAGGCGAGTGCTCAAACGATTGTCGTCAGACAGCAACCTGTAGCGGTCGCCCTCAATCACCTGTAGATAATACAGACGAGTAATCAAGGCACCGAATAAGCCCACCTGGCCTAGACCCAGCATGATCATACGCCGGCTTAGTACTCTGGCACGGTCTGGATCGCCATGCATCACTCTTCCTTGGCAAGGAGGACTTCCAAGCTTGCGAACAGGCGTCCAAACACGGGATAGATTAGGACGGTGATACAGTAGCTAAACAGAATGTCTCCGAGACGGTTTATAGTATCGGCGAGCAGGGAGAACAAAAACCATTTCAACAGAATAGCTACCAGAGCAATAAGGGCGAAAATACACCACCAAAAGAAGAATGGCATACTCATACATAACCTTTTATAAACAGAAACTGCTGCATGCACACATAACAACACCAGGGCATTCAGTCCAAGCGGCGTCCCACTCAGAAGGTCTTCGAATACGCCAGTAGCAAATGCGAAGCTCGGCCGGATCAGATCAGGACGAACAATAGACCAATAGACAACACCTATGATAGTCAACATAGGACTGGCCTCTATATATAATGGTCTTTTGACCGGGATCACTGATAACAGCACAAGCCCTAGAATCAGCAGAGGAGGAGTCAGAGTGCACATCCTCTGCTCTAGGCTTTGCCACAAATGAATCTTCACTCGACTTTTCACTGAGTCCCTCGCCTTTGGGGAGAGTCTGGTAAAATACCGCTCAAACCATAATCCACCAAACGCACGTACTCTAATGTGGCTGGCTGGACAAAGGGATGTACTTCTATGAAGGAATCATACACATGAGTCACAATTCCTACTGGCAGATCTGGTGGAAATGCATAGGCGTCTTCAGCAGTGACAACGCGGTTCCCAGGCGTGATCGGGCCATCGCCTATCATGTAGATGAGCTGTAACGTGCCTTTGTTAGAAATCAGCAATGCCCGATTACGGGATGGTGTGACGATGACTGGAATCCGCGAGTTAGTATCAGTAAGAAGCAGGATTCTGGCTGAGAGGCTGCCGACTCTGTCTACACGACCGGCGAGTCCTGCACCGGTTACCACTGCTTGTCCCTTACGCACCCCATCACGTCTGCCGGCATTGAGTAGGGCAGAGCGGACAAACGGTCCATCAGTCACGGCAATAACACGGGCGGATATAAATGAAGCGGTCGGACCAGGGATGAATTTCAGCAGATCACGAAGAGCATGATTCTCACTTTCTAAGTGAAGTGCCACTGCCTGCCAGTGCAGTAGGCGCATATTCTCTTCATGCAGGCGAGCATTTTCTGCTCTTAGCATCACAAGATGGCGCATGTTTTCGATGAGAAGTGTAACGTTGGCAGCAGGTCGCGAGAGAACCTCTAACAAGGGTGTAAATGCGTCTCCAATGACAGCCCGCAGTCTGTCAATCAGCAAGGTATCAGCCTTGCCCAACAACATCAGCCCGAACGCGACCATGATCAGAGTCAGGAATGTGAAGCGGTGTAGTAACAACCGGAACGCCCCGAGCCGGGACGCCTGACCTTTAGACACTTTCGCGTATATCCTCCCCGGTTCTCTCTCTTTTTTTATGGCGTTTCTCTCACATAGATCCTCCGCATAGAAGCTGCGTATAGCCGTAAGCCTCTCTACACTGCGGTCTTTGTCTAGGTAATTGGCAAAGCGCTTTAATACATACTACTAAGCACACTTTGTAATCTGTCTGTCTCTTCTAAAGCACGACCAGTACCTATGGCAACACAGGAAAGAGGGTCATCCGCTATCGACACAGGCAGGCCTGTAGCATGCCGGAGCACGTAATCCAGATCCGATAGAAGCGCACCACCGCCGGTCATAACAATGCCTTTGTCAACTATGTCGGCAGCCAACTCCGGCGCTGTATGTTCCAGGGCGACTTTCACTGCCTCAATAATGGCGCTGACAGGCTCAGCTAAGCTTCCAGCAATCTGCTGTTCAGTAATGATCAGTTCTTTCGGAACACCATTCATTAAGTCGCGGCCTTTGATTTCCATCATCCGTCCATTGCCATCCTCAGGAAGACAAGCAGAGCCAATTTCTTTCTTGATACGTTCCGCGGAACCTTCACCCACCAGCAGATTGTGATTCCGGCGAATGTAGGCGATGATGGCTTCATCCATTTTATCACCGCCCACCCGCACGGATCGAGAATATACGATGCCGCCAAGGGACAGGACGGCTACCTCCGTCGTACCACCGCCGATATCTACTACCATAGAACCGGTAGGCTCAGTGACAGGTAAGCCAGCCCCGATCGCAGCAGCCATGGGTTCCTCGATCAGGTAAACCCGGCGTGCACCAGCGGCTTCAGCAGATTCCTGAATGGCACGGCGTTCTACAGCTGTGGATCCAGATGGTACACAGACAATGACGAGAGGACTTGCAAAACTGCGACGGTTGTGTACCTTGCGGATGAAATGCTTAATCATTTCCTCCGCCACCTCAAAATCAGCGATCACGCCATCGCGCAATGGACGGATCGCCTGAATGTTACCAGGGGTTCGCCCTAGCATCTGCTTCGCTTCTTCACCAACTGCTAAAACCTGTTTTTTGCCTTTTATTTCGGCTATGGCTACCACTGACGGTTCATTGAGAGCTATGCCACGACCCTTGACGTAGACTAGCGTGTTAGCCGTTCCAAGGTCGATAGCCATGTCAGCCGACAACCAACCCGTCAATCGCGAAAACATAGTCCCTCGCTTGAAAGTCCACTCCATTATAGAGCCGGAACCAACACACAATAATCCAGAAACCCCTGCGATTAAACGCTGCGGCGCTCGATCGCTTTAGCAGAGGTAGAGCGAGATTCAGGCAGAGAGGGCTATCGGTGCCGTTTTTTCTAGCTTCACCAATAATCTGTTCAACGCATTGACATAAGCCCGTGCTGAGGCGACCAGTGTGTCAGTGTCAGCGCCATAGCCATTGACAGAACGCCCATTGCCCTCCAGCCTGACTGTCACTTCGGCCTGCGCGTCTGTGCCCTGTGTGACCGCGTGGACCTGGTAAAGCTGAAGACGCGCCTCATGGGGAAACAAGGCCCGGATCGCGATGAAAATAGCATCGACGGGTCCGTTGCCAGTTGCTCTGATACACCGCACAGCACCATCAATGACTAATTCCAGATCGGCGCTTGGATGTCGCGATCCGCACATCACCTCTAGTGCACCGAAGCGAATGCGATCGTCTCCTTGCGTGCCCTGCGCTAGCTCGTCTCCGACCAGAGCTGCCAAATCTTCCTCGAAGATCTCCTTCTTCCTATCTGCAAGATCTTTGAATCGGCGGAAAGCCTCCTCAAGCGCATTTTCGCTCAGCTCATAGCCGAGCGCGCGTACCTTCTCACGGAAGGCACGACGGCCGGAATGCTTACCAAGAACAATTTTTGATTGCGATAGCCCAACAGATTCTGGAGGCATAATCTCATAAGTGGCCGCATGCTTCAACAAGCCGTCCTGATGAATCCCAGCTTCGTGTGCAAAGGCGTTAGCACCAACGATGGCTTTGTTTGGCTGGACAACAAAGCCGGTGATAGCAGAGACTAGCTTGGAGGCACGAGTAATCAGTTCTGTTCTGACACCGGTGGTGAATGGCAGGTGATCATGACGAGTCTGCAGTGCCATCACGACTTCTTCCAAAGCAGCGTTACCAGCCCGTTCTCCCAGGCCGTTGAGAGTGCACTCGACTTGGCGAGCGCCAGCCTGTATGGCGGCAAGCGCATTAGCGACTGCGAGCCCTAGATCATTGTGGCAGTGAACAGAAAGGATAACGCGGTCAATATTAGGCACCCGGTTGAACAGCATCGTAATCAAGGCCCCAAACTCATCAGGGATTGCATAACCGACTGTATCAGGGATATTGATGGTTCTAGCACCAGCCTGTATAGCGGCCTCAACGCAGCGGCACAGAAAATCGGACTCTGTGCGCGAGCCATCTTCTGCTGACCATTCTACGTCATCAGTAAAAGTCCGAGCGTAACGTACACTGTCCCACACTCTCTCATACACTTGCTCCGGTGTCATCTGCAACTTGTACTTCATGTGTAGGGAACTTGTAGAGATGAATGTGTGAATACGCCGGCGTGGTGCAGGAGCAATAGCTTCAGCGCAGCGCTCGATATCACCACGGGCTGCACGCGAGAGCCCACAGACAGATACAGCCTTAAGCGTTGTAGCGATCCGATGTACAGCTTCAAAATCACCGTTAGAAGCAACTGGAAAACCAGCTTCGATAACATCGACCCCCATTTCTTCCAATAACAAGGCGATCTTAAGCTTTTCTGCCATATCCATAGAGGCGCCAGGCGACTGCTCCCCATCCCGCAAAGTGGTATCGAAAATAGTGACGCGATTCTCGTCCACGGTCGCTGTCATGACACAGGTCCTTTCCGAAACTCCAGAGTGGGCGCTAAACTATTTTTCCCTGAACGCGTTCTAAGACACTCACAATTCTTAACTGCAGGACCTGCTGGAGGAAAAGTTTAGTGATAGCCGTACAGAAGGGACCCGGACAACACACCACCGTTCGTCACACACAGGTCTGCTGAATCGCGAGCAGTGGGCTCCTTGAAGTCAGAACGCCTGGTTTCTGTGTACCAAATCTAGTATCGCATGTAATTCCTCATGTTTAGCTCATAATGAGAACATATCAAAGACAATTTTCAAGCTCATCCTCCTGCTTGCACAGCCCATGTCCTGTCGCTAGATTAATCTAAGATTCGCAAGACCTGGAAGTATCGTCCGCCATGCATATCATTCTTGCACCGCTCATCGGCATTGCCATGATCATCCTTGACCTGTACATGTGGGCGCTGATTATAGCGGTAGTCATGAACTGGCTGATCGCTTTCAACGTTATCAATGTACATAACCATTTCGTTTATCTTGTCGGTGACTTCCTATACCGCCTGACTGAGCCTGTCTTATGTCTGGTCCGGCGGGTCGTGCCGGTCATCGGGGGCATCGATTTGTCAACCATAGTTTTGATTTTGGTCATCGTATTCTTAAAGATGGTACTACAGCAAACTGCCCAACAAGTTGCGATTCTACCAAGTTGGTGAACGAGACTGTCAGGGAAAGTGGAGAGGAGGACAGCTGTGGCTCTCTGGCGAGTTGATCCTGGTGCTATGAGGCCGCTCCGCTACGGAGGACTGTTCAGTTTGGCTGTAACTTCTTCCCTGCCGTGTTTTGTATCCACGGTGAGAGAAGGGCCAGTACCTTGATCTACTTGATCTATGAGATATTGCATGGAAAGAGCTACTATCATTGATGGCAAAGCTTATGCGGCACGAATCCTTCGAGAATTAGCAAACTCTGTGAGCGAGCTGCGTGACTCTCATCACATCGTTCCTGGATTGGCCATTGTATTGGTGGGTGATGATACAGCCTCGCGGGTTTACGTTCGTAATAAGCACAGGCAGGCTCAGGAGATTGGCATGCACTCGTTCGTGCATATCCTGCTTGCCTCTGTGACAGAAAAGGCATTACTTACTCTTATTAAGAGTTTAAATGATGACCCAACAGTTCATGGTATGTTAGTTCAGCTACCATTGCCATCCCATATTGACACACAAAAGGTCATCAATACCATTAATCCATTAAAGGATGTAGATTGTCTCCATTATTGTAATATTGGTACGTTTTTTACTAGTCAAACAGGTATTATTCCGTGCACCCCGTTGGGGTGCATCAGGCTTCTACAGCAGCAGCATCCCACTATGGACGGCATGCGTGCCCTCGTCATCGGCCGTTCTAACATAGTTGGCAAACCCATGGCTCATCTGCTAGTCCAGGCGAACTGTACCGTCACCATCGCTCATTCTAAAACCCGCAACCTGCCGCACGAATGCCGCAGGGCTGACATCGTGATTGCTGCTGCTGGCCAAGCGGAGATGATTCGAGGGGACTGGGTTAGCCCTGGAGCTACGGTGATTGATGTGGGTATCAATCGTATCCACTGCCCAGCGGAAGGCTATGCAAGCCGGTTGGTTGGCGATGTCTGCTTCGCAGAAGTGGTCAATGTAGCAGGTGCTATCACACCTGTGCCTGGTGGAGTTGGGCCTATGACAGTCGCCATGTTGTTGCGCAATACCCTACTCGCTTGTTGTCTACAGATCTGTAGAGAGGTAACTTTCAGCGTGTAGTAGGTTCACCATGTTGAAAATGCGAATCATTCCGTGCCTAGATGTCAGGAACGGACGAGTAGTCAAGGGTGTGAATTTTGTTAATTTGCTTGATGCTGGCGATCCGGTCGAACAAGCGCGCCTGTATGATCGGGAGGGAGCTGACGAGTTATGCTTTCTGGATATCACAGCGAGCCACGAAAATCGGAACACACTCTATGATGTAGTAACCCGCACTGCTGAAGAGTGCTTCATGCCGCTGACCGTCGGCGGTGGCGTGCGCACTAACGAGGATATACGCCAGTTACTGTTAGCCGGCGCTGATAAGGTATCTGTGAATACCGCTGCGGTACAGCAGCCAGAATTCGTCAACGAGGCAGCCAGGAAGTTCGGCAGTCAGTGTATCGTGGTAGCTATCGACGCCAAACAGATCGCTCCTAACCAGTTCGAGATTTTCACACATGGTGGTCGTGAACCCACTGGTCTGAATGCAGTTACCTGGGCGCAGCGTATGGCGGCCTCTGGTGCGGGTGAGATTCTGCTGACGTCTATGGACCGTGACGGCACTCAGCAAGGCTTTAATATTGCCTTGACCAGGGCGGTGGCTGATGCAGTGTCCGTTCCTGTCATTGCTTCTGGTGGTGTGGGCTCTCTTGATCACCTCATAGAAGGCATCCGCGACGGCCATGCTACTGCAGTACTAGCAGCATCTATTTTCCACTTTGGTCTTTTTTCCATCGCAGAGGCCAAGGCTTACCTAGGAGCAGCTGGGATTCCCGTCCGCACTGAGTCCACGGGGCTATAACTGGCGTTCATGAGAAAGGAGTGTACCATGAACGGCGTCGCATCGATTATCGACCGTCTATATGAGGTGGTCGTTCACCGTAAAGGGGAGATGTCGGATCAATCCTACACTGCTGCTCTCTTTGCGAGCGGGCGTGTCAGGATTGCCCAGAAACTAGGGGAGGAAGCTCTGGAAACTGCTCTTGCCACTCTCACCGAGGGATCCGAACGGGTAGTATATGAGAGTGCTGATCTGCTCTACCATCTGACGGTGCTATGGGCTGATGTGGGAATTCACCCAAAAGAAGTATGGTGCGAATTAGAAAAACGTTTCGGTAGATCTGGCCTACAAAAAAGACCTGAAAAGTAGAAAACCAAAGACCATAAGGAAGAAGGAAATGAGTTATGACCGGGAGAATGTCTTTGCCCGTATCCTCCGGGGGGAAATGCCTTGCAGGAAAGTCTATGAAGATGAGTACACGCTGGCCTTTCACGACATCAATCCGCAAGCGCCTGTTCATGTGTTACTCATCCCGAAGAGCGCTTACACGGATATGGATGACTTCATAGCGCGCGCCTCTGACCGGGAAATGGCTGCGCTTTATCGCGCCATCGCTCAGGTAGCCCGGGCAACCGATGTTGCAGGGTCGGGCTATCGTCTCCTGTGCAACATCGGCGCCGATGGCGGACAGGAAGTACCGCATTTACACATGCATGTGTTCGGCGGTCAGCGGCTCGGACGGATGATCCAGCCGACCTGATCGCCATGAGTCGTGCACAGAAAAGCGTATACAATTTTACATTGCAAAACTAGATGAATGGAAGCATTTTTGGATTCTTCTTGTACACCCATTGTACTATTAAAAAGCGTGTGATCATGATTGCTGAGAACAGAGAGGTGAGAATCCCAAAACCCAGGGTCACGGCGAATCCTCGCACTGGCCCAGATCCAAACTGAAACAGAAGCAGGGCAGCTACTAGCGTAGTTAAATTAGAATCCAAGATGGTGGTGAATGCCCGCTGGAAACCGGCCTCCAGCGCATGGAGGGTCGCGCGGCCATTGCGCTGTTCCTCTCGCACGCGTTCATATATGAGGACATTTGCATCTACAGCCATGCCAAGAGTCAGGACGATGCCAGCAATGCCAGGCAAGGTGAGAGTCGCGCCAATGGCACTGAGCAGACCGATCAGCAGTACCAGGTTAACCAGCAGGGCAAGATCGGCAAACAGGCCAAATAGGCCATAGGCTCCTCCCATGAACACTACGACTAGCCCAAGCCCAACGACACAGGCAATCGCCCCAGCACGAATGGAATCAGCCCCCAAGCTAGGGCCAACCGTTCGTTCTTCAAGGTATGTCAACGGAGCTGGCAAGGCTCCAGCCCGCAACAGCATGGCTAAATCTTGTGCCTCCTGCGTGGTGAAGCGGCCTGAGATCACACCGCTGCCGCCCAGGATAGGCTCGCGGATGACTGGGGCACTGATGACCTTCCCATCCAGGACAATCGCCAGTCGTTTGCCGACGTTCTCTTGTGTCATTTTTCTGAACTTGCGTCCCCCTAGAGGATTGAAGCGGAAGTGCACGACTGGTTGGCCGTTCTGGAACGATGGTTGGGCATCGACCAGATCGTCCCCTGCCACAACGACCCTTTTCCGGATCGGCAGCATGCCTTCGCTTACACCAGGCAGCAGATGTGTGCCTGGGGGCATATGCCGGGCAACGACATCACCTGGGGTAACCCGGTCGTCCACTAGATGCAGGGTCAGCTTGGCTGTACGGCCGATTAAGTGCTTAATGCGGGCGGGATCATCCACCCCTGGCAGTTCCACGATGAAGCGCTTGCTCCCCTGGCGTAAGATGGCAGCTTCGCGTGTGCCGGCCTCGTCCACGCGCTGGCGAACAATTTTGATTGCTTGTATGACAGTTGCGTTATGCCATTTTTGCAATATTTCCTCAGAATAGCTCAGACGGAAGGTCTCCTCGTTTTCTTGCTCAATCCGTACAGAACGATCTAACTCTCGGATGAGCTGTCGTGCTGCTTCGTGCTGTTCAGCATGAGGCAGAAGAACGGTTACACCCTCGGTGGTCACTGTTAGGTTACGCTGGTGGACATGAACCTGACGGAAGCCAGCCCTCACACTTTCTGCCAGATTCGTAAGCTGTTCACGGGTCACGTCGTCTATCCCAACCTCTATCAATAGATGAGAGCCTCCCTGTAGGTCGAGCCCGAGATTGACAGGCTGTAACCACGCTGGCAGTCTGCTGGACATTTCACGACTCAGAATATTTGGCACCGCGAAGAGTATGCCAAGTACACAGACAGCCACTATCAGAGTACTCTTCCGTTTCGAGAAGTAGAGCATAATGCCTCTCTGCTCTGTTTTCCGAAAACGGTTCTATTGATCCCGGTCTCCCAGCAGCTTCCTCAGACCAGGGAAGTGGCCCTTCCCATTGCTCCTAGGTGCGGAGGCGTCTGTCTCCCCCTCCCCATCTTCTACCTTACCAACAGACTCCGTCTTGTTGATGACGTTCGCAATGGTCTCTCGCACCATGCGCACGCGCACGTTCTCTGCTATCTCCACTACAACTTCGTGGGCACTGACTACCTTAGTTACTAAGCCTATCATCCCGCCTCCCGTTACCACCCTGTCCCCACGACGAATAGCACCCAACAGCTCACGGTGCTGTTTCAGCTTCTTCTGCTGCGGCCGTATGACCAGAAAATAGAATACAAGGAAGATTAAACCGAACATCAAAAGGGTGTTGAGGAACTCAGCGGTACCCTGTTGGGCTGTCTGGGCGTAGGCTGCGGGAATGAAGATCATCCGGGCACTCCTCAAGGCTTCCATAGGCACTGCTTGCTGGACTATAATAATGTATAATTGAACTGCAACCGCGATTTGCCGCGACAGCTCGAGCACGGTACCCCAGGACATGCCTGCCGACACACCACCATCCCTTGCTGCTTCGCCCCTCGCTGTGCTTTCCAACGGAGCAGAGAAGTGCTCCACCACGCTAGAGCGGATCGCTCAAGCACTAGAGCGTTTGGCACCTCCTCCGCCGTCTTTGCCAACAGATCTGTCTACTGCTGACGCTTTTCTTTGGCAAGCTACCTCCGGTGTGTTGGAGCCGGTCGTTACTGTCAACCGAGTCGACCTCGGGCTACTCCAAGGTATAGACCGACAACAAGCAATACTGCTGGACAATACACGTCGCTTTGCGCGGGATCTACCCGCTAATGATGCGCTGCTCTGGGGCGCTCGCGGGACCGGCAAAAGTGCCTTAGTGAAGGCTGTACACGCTACCGTCTCACGGGAGAGCCCTCTTGTACTAGTCGAAATCCACCGTGAGGATATCCCAACGCTGCCAGGTTTATTGACACTGCTTGCCAGTTCCCAACACCGCTACTTGCTGTTCTGTGACGACCTCTCATTCGAGAGCGGTGACCAAAGCTATAAACCCTTGAAGGCTATGCTGGATGGTGGAATCCAGGGGCGACCAAGAACCGTATTGTTCTATGCGACATCGAACCGCCGTCACCTGATACCGCGCGACGTACTGGAGAACGAACAGGCAAACGCTCTCATAGCAGGGGAAACTATGGAGGAGAAAGTCGCTCTGTCCGATCGTTTTGGTCTGTGGCTCGGCTTCCACGCAATTGATCAGGCGACCTATCTGGACATTGTTCACGGCTATGCTCAGGCTTTCGCCCTACCAGTCACACAGGCTCAGCTTGTCACCGAGGCCAAAGAGTGGTCTGTCACACGTGGTGCCCGGTCTGGCAGGGTCGCTTGGCAGTTCATCCAGGATCTAGCAGGCCGCTTAGGCTGCCGTTTTACACGAACATAAGTTCGTGTTTGCAGAGATATCAAAAGGAAGAAGGTGACGAGGCGAGAAGAAAAGGAATATTCATGCCTTTGCCAGTCCCAGATAGGTAGACCGGAAGTATATGAGAGGGTGTCCATCCTGGCATGAGGACAACTTGCGCACACGGCCAGTAATGATGCGGTGATCACCACCATCATGGATTTTTTCCACATCACATTCAATGTTTGCCAGGCATCCTGTTAGAATTGGAACACCTGTTTCCCATGTCTCATAGATCGCTCCGCTCCACTTCTTACTGTTGCGAGTCGCGAACTGGACCGACAAATCTCTTTGATTTTCCTTGAGGATATTCACAGCGAACGACCCTGTGGTGAATGCCTGCAGGTCAAGCATTTGCTGATCCAGACAGATGAGGACCAGAGGTGGCTCGAGTGACAAGGACGCAAATGAACTGATCGTTACACCTACAGCATGGCCGTCGCCTGTCACTGTTGTCACAACTGTGACACCGGACGCGAAACAGGCCATCACTTTACGAAAAGAACGTGAGTCGACAGTCATGACACTCCGGGATTCAATTTGCTGCTCTCATTCTCTGCTTTCCGAAGATACCGTGGAAATGGCAACGTCTGTTAAGAATTTTAGAGGCGGGTCTCAAGCCACAAAAAGCTTGGCCTCCTCGTGGCCTCCAGTTTAGAGGGAGGCAGCCACTGTGTGTGCTTTCAAGACCGAGGATATCTTCATGTAGCAGCACCACGCAACCTGGTCCGAAGTACAAGTTGCTGCGTGGTCAGCCAATGACAGCTCTGTCAGGGTCCTCGACTGAGCCTTCAGAAAACGTCTCACTCAGCGGGAGGAGTATCCAGTCATAGTATCCAGTCATTCGCGCTATCAGGCGGCATAAGGCTAAACGCACCCGAATCTTGTCACAGGTGGACTGACAGTGACGGACTTTTGAACGGAACTCATGACTGCAAACGATCATGTGGACAGCTGATTCAACAGTCGTAGTATAATACTCTAGATTTTGCTATGTACTACTCTGCGGTACCGCGATCAGTATCCTGAAAACCGCGTGGTGACCTCCTTCTGTATCTGGCTGTTTCTATCAAGCGATTCGAAGGGTGTATCGCCAGGCTACACGGAGAATTTAAGAATGGCTACTGGAACCGTCAAGTGGTTCAATATGACGAAAGGCTACGGCTTCATCCGGCCAGAGGATGGCACCAAGGACGTATTCGTACACATATCAGCTGTCGAGCGGGCAGGGCTTGGATCACTAACAGAAGGCCAGAGGCTGGTGTTTGAACTTGCACGAGGCCGTGACGGCCGCACATCAGCCGCTCATCTCCAGCTCCTCGACTGAGGAGCCGCAAAGAGCTTACAGCATATATCTTACCTCTGTCAAGTACAGCCCACAGGCTGGAGCCGTTGGGCCACCAGCTCGGCGGTCGCGAGCAGCTAGTGCGTATCTCAAGTCTGAGTAGGTCCATCGCCCATCACCGATAAGCCGCAATGTTCCTGTCATATTACGGACTTGGCGGTGCAGAAACGACCGGGCACGTGCGACAATCGATACTACTTCTCCGTGCTGTGTGACCGTCAGAGTGTTAAGCGTGCGCACAGGGGATTCCGCCTGGCATCCGCTGGCGCGGAAAGTAGAAAAATCGTGCCTACCCAGTAAATATTGCGCTGCCGTTGCCATGGCTTGCACATTTAAAGGATCCGGAACCCACCACGCACGGCCGCTTTCCAGGACTAATGGTGTCCGGCGGTTGATAATACGATAAATATACATTCTCTCAGTGGCAGAAAAGCGAGCATGAAAATGATCATCGACTGTTTCCACCATGAGAACAGCCACTAAATGCGGTCGCATGTGAGCATTGAGAGCATCGCGGATCCGCTCCGGGGCATAGGTACCTGGCAGATCAAGATGGGCAACCTGGCCCAAGGCATGAACTCCAGCGTCAGTGCGACCGGCCCCCTGTACTACCACTGATCTTTGACAAAAAGCAAATGCAGCAGATTCGACGACTTCCTGCACTGATAGGCCATTATTCTGACGTTGCCAGCCGACAAAAGACCGACCATCGTATTCAAGTGTCAGTTTGTAACGGGACATAACGGTAGATCCGGGGACTATTGCCATCCCTGGGGTATCTGCCGGCAGGTGTGACTCCTGCCACCCACAGTGTTTGTGCTGTGTGTTGCCCTTGTGTCTCGCACAAGCTGTGTTTACTCAAAATGCTTCCTCTGGTACAGCCATCACCGATTCTGCCCCAGCGGTTACCGCACTCAGGAGTCCTTCTGTTTGTGGTAAGAGACGCTCGGCATAGAATCGCGCCGTCATCAACTTAGTCTGCAGAAACGGCTTCTCGCCAGTTGCCGAGAGCCGAGTAGCTGCCAGGGCCGCCTTGGCAAACACAAATCCCCCTAATGTCAGACCGAACAGATGCAGATATGGCACAGCACCCGCCTGTGCTGTCACAGAATCATCCTTTGCTACCAGCCAGGCTGTTGCTTGTTCCAGAGCAGCACCTGCTTTCTGCAGACCTGTCTGCAAAGATTGCACAGCGCCCCCGGTCATGGCCAGAGCCGATATGGCAGCATGGATTTCGTCTATCATCTGCCGTGTGGCTGCACCCCTGTCTCGCAGTACTTTACGACTGACCAAATCATGGGCCTGTATGCCGTTGGTCCCTTCATAGATAGCGGCAATACGAGCATCACGTAGGTGCTGTGTGGCACCTGTGGTTTCGATAAAACCGGTACCGCCATGTACTTGGATCCCTAGATTTGCCACTTCGATTCCGACATCCGTGGACCATGCCTTGACAATAGGAGTGAGCAGTGCGACACGAGACTCCGCTGTGCTTCGTACTTCCTGGTCTGGATGGTAGCGGGTCATGTCTATCTGTGCTGCTGTATAGTAAGCGACTGCTCGCGTCGCTTCAGTGAGGGCTTTCATGGTCATCAACATGCGGCGGACATCGGGATGATGGATGATACTCACAGATTCCGGGCTGCTGCCAAACTGCAGTGCACGCCCCTGTATTCGCTCGCGAGCATAATCCCTGGCCTGCTGATAGGCGCGTTCAGCAAGCGCCACCCCTTCCAGTCCCACAGACAAGCGAGCATGATTCATCATGGTAAACATGTACTCAAGACCGCAATATGCCCTGCCAACCAGATAACCAATGGCACCATCGTCATCGCCCAGACTCATAGCTGCAGTTGGGCTGGCCCGAATCCCAAGCTTATGTTCCAGTGCTGAACACCAGATATCATTGCGACGGTCAAGTGAACCATCAGCAGCAATCAGGAATTTAGGCACGATGAACAGGGAAATACCCTTAAGACCCGCTGGGGCATCTGGTATGCGTGCGAGCACGAGGTGGATGATATTCTCCGCCATATCATGCTCACCGTAGGTAATAAAAATCTTTTGGCCGATCAAGCGATAGGTGCCTGGCTGGCCCGCCAGGGGTATAGCACGAGTCTGTATCCGGGATAAATCGGAGCCAGCCTGTGATTCTGTCAGATCCATAGAGCCAGTCCACTCGCCTGAGACCAGGCGAGGCAGAAATAGAGCCTTATGAGCCGCGGACGCATGCGCTAGCAGCAGTTCCACTGCATTCTGAGTCAACATTGGGCATAGACCGAATGACATATTCGTTGCGTGCCAGATTTCCTGCACTGCAGTGTGCAGCACCCACGGTAGAGCCTGTCCACCAAATTCGTGTGTGAATGGCAAGCTGTTCCAACCGCCTTCAACAAACTGACGATAGGCATCGGTAAAGCCTTCTGGCATACGTACTGTACCTGCCTCGAACACTGCGCCTTCCTGATCTCCGCTCTGGTTCAACGGTGCCAGCACGTCAACTCCGAAGCGGCCGGCCTGCTCAAGAATGGCGGTTACCAAATCATTGGTCACTTCAGCGTAGCCTGGCAGAGCTTGAATGCCAGCAAAGTCCGCCACATAGTCCAACGCGAACCGCATATCCTCAACAGGTGTCGCGTAGCGCGTCATGATGACTCCCCCAGTTAGTTCTTGTGACGAGAGTATAACCGCATGATCCTTGCTCATGCCATGGCTAGGTTAGGACTGTCTTGAAAGCTCTACCAGCGGGTAGGTATGTAAAATACTCTCTAAGAGCGCTCTAGAATCTACTAATAATATTAGTAATGACTCTAGCATAGAGAGAAAGAGCCACCAGCCTGGCAATGCCTATAGGCGAGCATTGCTCGCGTTGAGACAACACATGACAGGCCTCACGGCGTGGATTAATAGTTATCTTTTTCCTATAAGGAAAACCATAAGCAATAGTATACTTTGTATATTCTATCATGAGAGAGTTTATTACTAATATGTGCAAGATATACTGTTCTCTAGAAAATGAGAACAGTCATTATTTTTCTTACCATGACAGGACAATACAGTTAGTGTGTAATAAAAAATGCTTATTCAGCATGAGCTGCAGGCCATATACGTAATATAGTTTGGAAAATATTATGGACAAAGATAGGATCGCATTACCTGTTCCAATCTCTGTCTCTGGCACGCTGAGGGGAGTGGGAGTGGGACCAGGCGATGCGGAATTGCTGACTCTGAAGGCTATGCGGGTACTCCGTGCAGCGCCGGTGGTTGCCTATCCTGCGCCTCTTAAAGGAAGCGGTTTGGCACGTCAGATCGTAGAGTCTGTGCTGTCTGACGGCCTATACCGCATTGAAATCGCCATGCGGATGCGATTCAATCTCGACCGTACTTCTGCTCAGACCGCCTATGACCGGGGGGCGGCGGCCATTGCTACACATCTTGCCGCGGGACGCGACGTGGCTGTGCTGTGTGAGGGCGATCCTCTCTTCTTTGGCTCTTTCGCTTATATTCTAGCACGACTAGGAGATCGCTTCCCCGTAGAGATAGTACCTGGGGTGAATTCGATTGCCGCCTGTTCAGCCGTATTACAGCAGCCTTTTGCTCTTCTTAATGATCGAGTGGTCATTATTCCAGCGTCGCGACCTGCAGCCGAAATTGAGGACGCTCTGGTCAAGGCTGAGAGTACAGCCATTCTCAAGGTAGGCCGGCATTGGGACAAAGTAGTGCGCGTGCTCGACCGTCTGGATCTGCGTAGGCAGGCGTGGCATATCGAACGGGCGAGCCAGACAGGACAACAAGTGCGGTCCTTGGCCACCGTTGAGGCAACAGTAGAGAGGAGCAGTACTTATTTTTCGATGATTCTGGTTTATAGGCGAGGGGAAAGGTGGCTGCGATGAGTATGAAGATGTCGACAACGTCCCACTATGGTACGCCTGTCGTGGTAGTCTTGGGATCATCAGGTATAGAAACGGCGCGACGCATCATCCACGCTCTACCCGGGGCTCGTCTGCACGGCTTGAAGGGGCGGGTGCAGGATAGCGGCTTTGATGACCTTTTCACAGAAACCACTGAACATCTGCGTCGGTTGTTTCAGGAAGGTCATGCTATTGTTGGAGTATGTGCAAGTGGCATTTTAGTCCGTACTCTAGGACCTGTCCTGGCTCACAAGCAGGACGAACCACCGCTCCTGGCAGTAGCCGCAAATGGCAGTGCCGTAGTGCCGCTGATAGGCGGCCATCGCGGCGCTAATGGTTTGGCGCGCACCTTAGCCTGCCTGTTCCATGTTACACCAGCCATTACTACAGCGAGTGATGTTCGGTGGGGGTTAGCTCTGGACGAACCACCGGCGGGTTGGCGTGTAGCGAATAACTCGGTGGCTACAAGAGCGATCCTGGCGACTCTAGTCGATGGCAAACCGGTTACCTTGCAGGTAGAAGCTGGCAGAGCAGACTGGATCACTGCGACAGGCGCACCGTTTGTGTCGACACCGTCCGCCCTGACGGTACGGGTGACTGACCGACTCGTGACCATGAGTCACCGGACTCTCGTGCTGCATCCGCCGACTCTCGCCATTGGCGTCGGTTGTGAGCGTGGTGTGCTACCGGAGATATTAATGCATCACGTATTTCTTACGCTTGCATATTATAAGCTCTCACCGCAGTCAGTAGCAGTGGTCGCCTCCTTAGATTTAAAGGCTGATGAACCGGCTGTGCTAGCCCTGGCGCAGATGCTCTCTGTCCCAGCCCGTTTCCTTTCCGTCGACGAGTTAGAATCTATGACTCCAAGACTCTCTCAACCTTCAGAAGTGGTGTTTCAGGCTGTTGGCTGTCACGGCGTAGCCGAAGCCGCAGCCCTAGCCGCTGCTGGTCGAGATTCTGCACTGGTAGTGAACAAGCACTGTGGTCAGCAAGTAACCTGTGCTATCGCTCGTGCCTCGTATACTATCAACCCGATGCAAGTCGGGCGGGCTCGTGGTCGGCTACACGTGGTTGGAATCGGCCCAGGAGCCCCGGAATGGAGAACGCCTGCTGCCTCAGCTGCCATTGCTGAGTCTGACCACCTAGTGGGCTATGGCCTTTATCTGGATCTTATTGGCCACGCTGCGGACGGCAAGGAACGTCATGATGGCCCACTGGGCACTGAGAGAGACAGAGTCTGTCAAGCACTCAATCTGGCAGCGACGGGCGAGACAGTATCGCTCATATGTTCCGGTGATGCAGGTATCTATGCTCTAGCAACACTGGTATTTGAGTTGATGGACATCGCGGTACGTGCTGACTGGAACCGGATTGAGGTAAACGTCGTGCCAGGTGTCTCAGCGGTTCAGGCAGCAGCGGCGCGGGTGGGCGCTCCGCTAGGGCACGATTTTTGTGCTATTTCACTGTCAGATTTGCTGACCCCATGGCCGATCATCGCTCGTCGTCTGCAGGCAGCTGCCACGGCAGATTTCATCATAGCGCTTTATAATCCAGTCTCGCAGCGTCGCCAGAACCAGCTAAGACAAGCACGCGATATCCTGTTAGTGTCCCGCCCGGCTCAAACACCGGTGGTGTTAGCCCATAATCTGGGGCGTGCCGGTGAACACGTGACCATCATCCGTCTGGACGAGCTGAGCCCATGGCAAGTCAATATGCTAACTTTGGTTATAGTTGGGAATAATGAGAGTCGGTGTGTGACTATAGGCCGCCGCCGGTGGGTTTATACACCACGCGGTTACAAGAAGCTACAGACAGACGCCCAACTCACGGCGACCAGTGCAGAAAATTAGAGATGAAGGTCAGACCAACTGCTTGGCTTTTTTCGGGATGGAACTGGGTCCCCACCATGTTATCACGGCAGACTATCGCAGTAATAGTTTCACCGTAGTAGACAATAGCCAAACGGTGCTCAGGGTTCGTGGGAATGAAGTGATAACTGTGTACAAAATAGACATGAGGCTGCTCTGGGAGACCTGTCAGCAAAGGGTGAGCTGTGAGAGCTATGAGATCATTCCAGCCCATGTGCGGTACCTTCACCTTCATAGCCGGCGTTGGAGCCTGGATTGGCACCACTGGACCACCAATCCAGTTGAGTCCTGCATATTCACCGTTTTCTAAACTGACGGTAGCCATCAGCTGCATGCCAACACAGATACCGAGAAATGGGCGTCCCTTAGTGAGGACCGTGTCTGTTAAAGCCTCTATCAGCCCAGGAACAGTTAAGAGCCCACGCCGGCAGTCTCCAAAAGCGCCCACGCCTGGTAACACGAGGCGGTCAGCGTTGTGTACTTCTTCTGGCAGAGCTGACACTCGAACGGTGTCTGTTAGACTGCTTTCACTGATCGCATACTCAAAGGCCTTAGCCACCGAACGCACATTGCCTGCCCCATAATCTATGATGATAACAGAGCGTGCCATTCCATTCTGTCCTATTCTTTTGTAGGTATCCACAGGCTGCGACGACAAAATCGGCAGCACATGCGTCGTCTATCATGCGTCTACGGCACTGCCCAGAACACCCTTGGTAGAGGGGACAGAATCTGCCTTGCGGAGATCAATCGCAATCGCCTGACGCAAGGCTCGTGCCAGTGCCTTATAGCACCCTTCGACGATGTGATGGTGGTTCTCACCATATAGACAAGCCACATGCACAGTCGCTCCAGCTGTACTCGCAAAAGCCTGGAACCATTCCTTGAAGAGCTCAGTGTCCATATCCCCTAACTTGGGGCGTCCCAGAGTCACATGCCACATAAGACACGGTCTGTTGGACAGGTCTATGGCTACGCGCGTCAGCGCCTCATCCATAGGAACGTAGGCAAGTCCGTAACGGTTAATACCCACCCGCTGCCCGAGAGCGCGGGCAACAGCCTCACCAATGACAAGGCCGATGTCTTCTGTCGTGTGGTGCAAGTCAACATTGGTATCACCAGTCGTGCGGAGCGAGAGGTCTATGAGACTATGGCGAGAGAGTTGCTCCAGCATGTGATCAAGGAAGCCTATCTCCGTGCGGATATCGTACACTCCTGTGCCATCAAGGTTAAGCGCGAGGCTGACATCTGTTTCCTTAGTGACCCGATGAACGTGAGCCATGCGCATAGCCGCGCTCCCCTCTAATTGGCCGCCTTGCAGCCAGAAAGGCATCACCCCAAGCGGATTCCATCTACGACGCTAGGGACAACAGGAGACGCAGTCTATTGAATTTGCATTTTGGTTGCAAGTAGTATGATCAAACATAAAGCTGTACTGCAATGCAAAAACATTCTTTTAGCAAAAGGATTCTACATTGAGTGCCCGCAAACACGGCGATGCACAATCCCGCCTTAAAAGGGGCGGTTTATGCAGGAATAGCTTTCATGGTCTGGCATGGGCGTTTTGGGTCATGTATCCCAGGGTTGGGCCAGTAGACGGGGTTCTCTTGAAAAAAGAGAATACTCCCGATCCGGTCGACATTCACGTTGGCAGACGGTTGAGGCTACGGCGCGAAATTTTACGTCTGAGCCAGGAACAGGTGGCTAATGGGTGTGACTTTTCAACCGATACAGAAGTATGAACAGGGCAGGAGTCAGTGCCAGCCGTCTTTACGATCTTTGCCATGTATGATATATTACATACCCATTTTATGGGCTCAATACCACTGTCGTTTTACAACAACGTAACGGCACAGGGAAACCCACCCTCTATCGGGAAACAGATGCTGCTTTTTATCGAGCTGGTTATATGGAACAAACAGAAACATTGGAACTGGTCCGTTCCTTCTGGCGAATTCCCAACTCTAAAGCCCGGCAGGAGCTGTTAGAGCTGATTCAGCTTTTGGGGCGCGCCTTCCTCCCTACAGGTTCATGAATTCCCCACTGCCTGGTCCTGCCGGCTAAGCTGCATCAAACTGTTGTACAGACAGAAGTCTCTCACTCTCTGGTTGCGAGTCTATTGAACCGATTCGCGCAAACCCTCTTATCGCTTGTCCTCCTAGCGTTAGGGCATGCACTCAAGATATAACGCACAGTATTGTTAAAGCAGCAATGTCTCACTCGTGTCACTATCGTGACACCAGGCTTCAAGTGAACTAAGCCATCGCTGTTATAGCTTAAGCAATAGCTGCGTGATATAGGATTAGTTGGCGGATAATAGGATGTAACATGCGATGGGATGATGCAGGACGTTGGCGTGGAACGACTATCCTTTCAGTGCGCAAAGCCGGTAGAGTGGTAATTGCTGGGGATGGACAGGTCTCACTTGGACAGACAGTGGTAAAGTCCAATGCCCGTAAGGTCAGGCGGCTGGGAGAAGGCCTAATCATTGCGGGCTTTGCGGGCTCCACAGCAGATGCTTTTACCCTGTTTGAACGTCTAGAAGGCAAGCTGGAAAGGCATACGGGCCAACTGACTCGTGCTTGTGTCGAACTGGCTAAGGACTGGAGGACAGACCGCTACCTCCGCCGGCTTGAAGCCATGATGATTGTGGCTGACCGCACGGTTTCTCTACTCCTCACCGGCAGCGGCGATGTGCTAGAACCAGAGGATGGCCTGATTGGCATCGGCTCCGGTGGTAACTATGCCTTGGCTGCAGCACGGGCCTTGATAGCCGTAGAGACTCTCGATACAGCAACCATTGCCCGCCGGGCTATGGCCATTGCTGCCGGCATTTGCGTTTACACTAATGAGAATGTGGTTATCGAAAGCCTATGACAGCCTTCAGTCCCCGTGAGATTGTCTCTGAACTTGACCGTTTTATTGTTGGTCAGGAGGAGGCAAAGCGTGCCGTTGCTGTTGCCCTCCGCAATCGCTGGCGGCGTCAACAGCTCTCTGATGAACTGCGTGAGGAGGTATTGCCGAAGAACATCCTCATGATCGGTCCTACCGGGGTCGGTAAGACAGAAATTGCCCGCCGTCTGGCACGTCTAGCACAGGCGCCGTTTCTGAAGGTTGAAGCAACCAAATTTACCGAGGTCGGTTACGTGGGGCGGGATGTGGAAAGCATTGTTCGTGATTTAGTAGAAACTGCAATAACTATTACCCGTGAAAGGGTACGCAACAAAGTGCGGGCCAAGGCTGAAAGCATTGCAGAGGAACGAGTGCTTGATGCTTTGGTTGGCACCTCTGCTCAGATGGAGACCAGGGCCAAGTTCCGCAAGATGCTGCGCGCAAATCAGCTCAACGATCGGGAAATTGAAATTGAACTCCAAGAGAGCAGTGCAATGAACATGCCAACCATGGATGTGCCCGGCATTCCTGGTGTTCAAATGGGCATGCTGAATCTGAATGATTTGTTCGGCAAGATGTTCAGCGGCCGAACGCGGACACGGCGGGTGAGCGTGGGAGATGCCCACGAACTGCTGATTGCCGAGGAAAGTGACAAGCTTTTAGATCAGGATAAGGTTGTGAGAGAGGCAATCGACGCAGTAGAAAATCATGGAATCGTCTTTATCGATGAGGTGGATAAGATCTGCGGCCGTGGCGAGGAACGCTTGGGCGGAGGCGATGTATCCCGTGAAGGAGTGCAGCGTGATCTCTTACCCTTGATCGAAGGTACCACAGTGGTCACAAAGCACGGCAGTGTGAAGACTGATCATATTTTATTTATCGCCTCAGGCGCTTTTCACCTGTCAAAGCCATCAGATCTGCTGCCCGAACTGCAGGGACGCTTGCCGATTCGGGTCGAGTTGAAGGCGCTGACACGCGATGATTTCATACGCATCCTCACAGAGCCGGAAACCAGTCTGATCAAGCAGTGTCGAGCCTTGTTGGCGACGGAAGCTGTAACGCTAGACTTCACCAGTGAAGCGATCGCGGCTATTGCCGATTTAGCCGCGGAGATTAACCGCAACATCGAGAATATCGGTGCGCGTCGGTTGCATACAGTGATAGAACGCCTTCTGGATGATATAAGCTTCACGGCCACAGACCGGCCCGGGGAACATATCTGCATCCAAGCAGAAATGGTTCATGCACGAGTTGGTGGATTGGCAAGGAATGCTGATCTAAGCAAGTTCATTCTGTGAGTCGCTCAGCAATCAACAGGGTGTGATGTTTGAGTGGATTCTCAGCTAAGGCTGAGTCAATGGCAAATGGGGGTGGGGGGATGACCGACATTGGGCCCCAGAGCAGGAAGGGGCACAGAGCGTCCGGCGCTCGAGGGGGCAGTCGTCATCATCATGATAACAGCAGCGCTTCCCTTTCCTCGATTCTATGGCTGCAACGGCAGTTCCATGACCCCTATGTGGCAGAGGCGCGTAGACTCGGTTATCGGTCGCGTGCTGCTTTCAAACTGTTGGATCTTGACAGAAAACGGCGCATTCTCAAGCCTGGCCAGCAGGTGGTGGATCTAGGAGCTGCCCCAGGCGGGTGGAGTCAGGTGGCAGTCGCCCGAGTCATAACGGACAAGCTTGCCCGTGGTCAAGTGGTCTCCGTCGACCTTAACGCCTGGACAGCGGTCCCAGGCGCAACTTGCCTGACATACGATTTTATGGCTGCCGATAGTACATCCCGCCTCAAGCAGGTCCTAGGTGGTGGTAAAGCAGATGTGATTCTGTCAGATATGGCACCTAACACCACTGGGCATCAACGTACCGATCATCTGCGTGTCCTGGTGCTAGTTGAAGCTGCTTATGCATTTGCGCTAGACGTCCTGTCCCCTGGTGGGGCCTTCGTAGCCAAGGTATTACAGAGTGGTGCAGAGCCAGTGCTCCTAGCGGATCTAAAGCGTCACTTCACTTCAGTGCATCATATCAAACCTCCGGCTAGCCGCAAGGAATCGGCAGAGATTTACCTGGTGGCACAAGGCCTGATCAGGTGAATCACGGGCTTTTTGCATGCGGGGCTCCAATACTACTCGTGGCCCACAGCGATGTAGTGCAAGCGGTTTTCTGTTGCCGAGGACAAAGAAACCTGACCGGCGCTGCCTGAACAGCGGCGCGGCTGCAGCCCGCATGATCGGCTGGGCATCACGTCTGTGTTTCTGCGAGTAGATGTATTCCTGCGGTTTGTCTTGAGTGGTGCGTCAGACCCGCTCCATCATGGTGCTGTCGAGGGGGTAGTATGGGCTACACTGCTACACTGACATCCTAGCCGTTAGCCATTGAGGTGGTGCTATGATCGGAATCGTGACTGGCCTCACAGTTGAGGCACGTTGCTGGGAGGACAAGCACCCCCTGCTCATACATTGTGCAGGACAGGGGGCAAGGCAAGCGACCCAGGCTGCAGTATCTCTGATACAGCAAGGTGTCACGGGGCTCGTTAGTTTCGGTCTAGCGGGGGGACTCATGCCAGCGCTGCGGCCTGGCACTGTAGTGCTAGCAAACGCGATCATAGTGCCGACGAGCGACGGGCAAAGACTATTTTTTCCTCACCCCTCTTGGCATGAGCGTCTACATACTCGCTTGACTGCTCTCGCGCCGCTCACAGTCCCCATAGCCGCAAGTGACTCGGTCATCGCCACCGTTGGCGCTCGGATGAGGCTTGCAGCCGACACTGGGGCAGGAGCTGTGGATATGGAAAGCGGTGCAGTCGCTTTGTGCGCAATAATGGCAGGACTGCCATTTTTGGTAGTACGTGTGACGGCTGATCCGGCTGAACGAACGTTACCACCCGCTATATTCTCTAGTGTGGACACCCATGGACGCCTACATCCCATGTGGGTGCTGCGTGCCTTGGCGCAACAGCCAACTCAGTGGCCTGACTGGCTACACCTTTTACGGGATAGCTACCATGCCTTTGCAGTGTTACGCCGTGTTGTCAAGCTGGCCGGTGCCGATTGCGCCTTCCTCCCTTGAAAGCTGTCCTCAAAGCTGTCCTCGCGTACCTGGTGGCAATTCTGGGGCCATTGTGCCCCTGGTTCTAGGGCCATACAGGGCAGCTCGCAACGCTTTCCAGGGATGGCGCATAGTATCAATTACAGCCGTAGGTTCAAAGCCACAGTGCATCATGCAATTGGCACATGCTATGTTCTGGCCAGCGCCATAGGCACTCCAGTCTGTTGCGTTCATTAGCTCTTGGAAAGTGGCAGCATGACTGTGCCCGAGCAGATAACACGGTCTCTGCCAGCCGAACACGTTACGTGTAGGATTCCCCCACGGGGTACACTGGTAGCTCTGATTACCCGCGAGAAAGTCTAGAAACAAGGCAGAGTGGCTGAAGCGCCAGCTTTTTTTGAGGGCAAAAAGACGGCGAAACAATGTACGGCTGGTTTGGCGAGCAAGAAACTGACCCTGGAGAGGTGCATCCCCGTAGGCGAACCCAGGTGAAAGAGTAATACCCTCAACACCTAAATCACGGCAGACAAACGTGAAGAATCGCGCTGTGTCCTCAATATTACTAGTATCATAGAGTGTACAGTTAATATTCACTCGAAAACCACGTCCCAGAGCAACGCGTATAGCAGCTACAGCACGGTCATAGACTCCCTCACGGGCAACGGCACGGTCGTGATGGACGCGATCGCCATCTAAGTGGACCTGAAAAGTCAGGTAAGGAGAAGGTGTGAAAAGATCTAGTCGTTTCTCCAGTAATAGAGCATTGGTACACAGATAGACAAACTTCTTCCTTGCTACTAAGCCTGCAACAATCAGACCTATTTCCCTGTGCAGTAAGGGTTCACCACCTGGAATAGATACAACAGGGGCACCACACTCTTCTACAGAGTGCAGGCATTCCTCAACAGATAAGCGGAGATTCAGAATCTCGTCCGGATAGGCAATTTTTCCACACCCCGTACATGCTAAGTTGCAACGGAACAATGGTTCCAGCATTAGCACAAGGGGGTAACGCTCAACACCTTTCAAGCGCTGTTTGAGGATATAGCTTCCAACGCGGACTTTCTGGATAAGCGGGATAGCCATGCACTCTGTCTTCCCAATGCAACACAGGTGGCAGCGTTCTCACCATGGCTGGCCACAGCCGATGATGGCCTGAGTAACCAACCCATTGGCGACGATCAGAATGGATCCTCCCCACCCTACCCGTTGCACCGCAGTCTTTCAACAAGGAAGTGCTTCTATACGCCTAGCCATTACGTGTTGAATTCCACTACGATCGATCCAAAAGGATGAGAGCATAAACTAGATTGAGATTACGATAATCATTTCCTAGTATATCAGTTTATAAAGCATTATACAAAGAGTATACTTCATAATGCATCTGTATTCTACAGTGTGACAGAATTCTGCGCTGTGCAAGCACGACAGGATTCTACGAAAGCGACGAAACGCCACCCCCAGGGTAACTCACCGACTGAGCGCCTGTGTGCATAGGTAGCCAGTATATTGCGCGTTACAATTCCGTCATAATGGCCAATAATGCCCTCGCCTCGCACTACATGATAGGCGAACTGAATCCCTGCCTCCAGATTCTCCAGACTTGAGTGATGAAACTCGTGCGCTGCATGGACACAGGCAGGCTGCCGGTCTGGCCAAGGCATAGCGGCTGTTTCGACTAAGTGCATGTAGCCACGACCATGAGGACGCTCATGCATGACGGTATCGGCAGCAATAGCCCCGACCATATCACAAGTACGACCCTGCCAGGTGATGCACCGCGACAGGTACATCAATCCGCCACATTCAGCATAGGTAGGCAAGCCGGCCTCCAAGGCAGTACGGATTGCAATTCTCAAAGTTGTGTTTGCCTCTAGCGCTACCATGTGAATCTCTGGAAAGCCTCCGCCGATGAAGAGGCCGTCAATGTTGGACGGCAACCCTGAATCCTGTAGGGTATTGAAGGACACGACATCGGCCCCAGCTGCAGTCAGGGCTGCTAAATCATCAGGGTAGTAAAACCTGAATGCCGCGTCACAGGCAACGGCGATGCGGACTCGTGGACATACAATGACAGGAGGCTTATATTTTTCGTATGCTGTTATTGGAAGAGATTCTGCCGTCGCCGCTGTCAGTATGCCTTCAAGATCCACCTGTCGTTCGACAGCTGCACGGATACGGGTAATGACCGTTTGAGCCTCATTGTGCTCATGGGAAGGCACAAGTCCTAAATGCCGCTCGGCAATGTTCAGATCCTGCGAAGAATACACCGCGCCCAACACAGAGAGACCGACATAGCGTTCAATCGCAGCGACTAATTTTCTTTCATGGCGAGGTCCTGCTACTTTATTAAGAATCACACCTCCATATTGGACGCTTGGATCGAACAGCCTATACCCCGTTAACAGGGGAGCGATACCCCTGGTCATACCCGAGGTGTCTATCACCAGCACCACGGCTGCGCCGACCAGTTTAGCTAAGGCTGCTGACGAGTCTGCGCCTTCCAAGGCTACCCCGTCGTGCAAGCCCTTGTTCCCCTCGATGAGGGCGATGTCAGCGTCGGCCGTCTGCATAGCCACCGTGGCCAAGATGGCAGCATGACTTTGCGTGTGGAAATCGAGATTCCAACATGTACGTCCTGCAGCTGCCGAGAGCCACATAGGATCGATATAGTCAGGCCCTTTTTTAAAGGGCTGCACCACTAACCCACGCTTGGCTAGGGCAGCGCATAGACCAATGGTAAGAGCAGTCTTTCCCGAAGACTTATGCGCAGCGGAGACGTACAGACGACGCATAATAACCCTATTCCTGAGTGTGCCTTATGCTGTTGGAACGCGTTCTCGTCTCCGCTCTGCCCACATGGCTGTAGCCAAAGCGTGTGCAGACTGTGGCTCGTTGGCGCGCTCCAGTAACCACAACATAATGGCTATTGTTCCGATAACGGTTGCCGTAGCGTAACTATCCGTGCTCTCACCCCGCCACAATTGGCTGAGATGTGCTAGATTCATATCGGGATCCGTGGGCTGGGCGGACTCTGATAGTAACGCTGGCCAGAGTTCCTCACCACTGCGCCCTTCCCGTACGTAGGCGATCTCCACTGGCTTGGTCGGACGCCGTTCCGCTTCGCCCCCCTCACCTTTGAATACGACCATGTGTGGCTGCTTGAGTAGAACGGCCGCCTCCTGGTGAACCCGTCTATAAGGGGGGTGGGTTACGCTCAGCACCTGATAGGATGCATTCAGAGGATTAACCTGGCGTGCTACAGTATGGATAGGCGAGCGAACGCCAAGTAAGGAGCGTAGTGCTAAAATTTCTTGCAACCTAGGAGCAAAAGATTCCAAAGGGAGAAACGCGAAATTGTTGGCTTTTAGATGTGCGGCGGCCTCGTCCATGGAGACAGCTGGCCGAATCCCAAGGGTCTGTAATCCCTCATGTGCATACAGCCGTCCTGCTGTATGGGCCTCGGTACCATGCATGAAGATACGCACGCCCCTGTCTGCCAGCAGTAAAGCGGCGAGTAAGTACCATGGCAGCTGACGCTGCTTACCAGCGTAAGTAGGCCAATCAAGATCTATTTCAACTGATAGATCATTTATAAAGGCGCGAACACCGCGCACAAAACCGGCTACCTCCCCAGGAGTTTCAGTCTTAACACGCAGAAGACAGAGAAAGGCCCCGAGTTGGACCGGCTCTATCTCACCAGACATGATCATACGTACTGCTGCAGTGGTTTCCTGTTCAGTCAAAGCCCGTGACAGGTTGGGACCCTTGCCAAGGATACGGACATACTGAGCAAATGGATGTTCAATGGTCACGACTACTCCTCCCTCTCTGGAGTTACAGGATGGAAAAGTACCAAGTCCTTATTGACGTACGCTGCCGTTTCGCCCCCATCTGGTAGGGCGTTTCTAACGAATAATTCTAACACGTAGAAATGTCTAATAGAAGGAGTGATACCCGTAGCTCTGCCCCTCTGCGGAATCCTGCGCTCTCACATCAGACTGTATGGAGTTCCGGTATCATTGCGACCTGCACCTGCACCGAGAGCGAGCCCATTGGAAGGTGTCCGACTTTGGTCGCGTCATAACTCCTGACTGTCTATCAGGCATTTGCAGATAACTTTCTTTACAAGGATTAGATACTAATATGTCTATTAAAAGTTGTCTTTTGTGTGTCTGAGAGAACAGATTCTCCACACAGGACGAACAGTCTCCGGCTGAACCCGAGGATGAAAACACAGCTATACGCGTGGCAGTGTTGCGGTTCGCTGCTAGTTAGCCTAACCCTAGGCTTCAACATACCAATTGGGCTAAGGAGATCGGCATGGCTGAACAGAGTATGGGGCAGCTCCCGCTCCTTCCCCTGGTTGCAAGAAGCTATGCTTTCGTTCTGATGGGATTACGTCCGCTGCTGGCAGCTACGTGGCCGTGGATAGGCGTAGTTTATATCGCTGGACGAGCGGCTACTGGGGTAAGTAGCGGACTGACGGTCGAGGACGCAGTGCCATCGGCCTTATGGATCATGATTGTCACCAATTTAGTGGCTAGTAGTGCTGTGTCTGTGCTGTGTCACCGGATGATCATTCTTGGTGAGTGGCCTCTTGGCTTACGTTCTGTCCATTTTGGGCGCCGAGAGTTTCATTACCTGCTAGCCCTCTTGGGAGTCGGTTTTACCGTTGCCTGTATTATGCTCCTGTTCACAGCCCTACTACGTGCCACGGGGTTGGATAGCAGAGGAGGCATCAGTGTCAGCGCAGTGGTTATAGCTTCGATCACGAGTCTGGTGCTGTATGCCCGTGTGTCCCTGGCTTTTCCGGACCTAGCAGTATCAGAAAAACGGGTCCCCTGGCACGTCTGGCGTGCCAGTCGTGGCCAGACGGCCCGTATTATTCTGGGGATGGCCTTATCAGGAATGCCTTCCGTTCTGATTGTACAGCAAATGGTAGTAATTGTAGCGATACTACAGGTGAAGGGCCTCACAGGCATAGCCATACTCGTCGACATCCTTGGGCTTATCGTTACTTTCGTTGCCATAATGAGTAGCGCTGCCTTTTTATCGTTTGCCTATCAGCTGCTGGTTCTGGGTAGTGCAAGGTCCTCCGCGGGAAGAAGGTGAACTATAATCCGCGCTTCATCGCAACAGGGTGCAATCCACAATCTGCTGCCAAGCGGAGAGGATGGGGGGGTAGGTTCATCGATGCTGCGCTGCCCACACGCCTGTGTTCTTCAAAGTCCCTTTGTCCTAGTTGTCCTGGCAGCTGCGAACCGCATCATACACGCACAAAGCCTATGAGATCGTACACCGCCGCTAGGATAGGGCATGCGAGAGTATCAGCGCGTCTCGCCCCATGTTGTAGGATGGAGTCAATGTGATCCGGAGCAGACAGCAACCGTTTGACATCAGAACGGATAGGCGTGAGCACTGACACAGCGAGCTCTGTGAGGTCTTTTTTGAAGTCGGAAAATCGGCGACCTGCATGGCGGGCCAGAGCTTTCTCTTGCGACAGCTCAGCTAGGGTAGCATAGAGCTTAAGCAGATTAGCTGCCTCTGGCCTCGCCTCCAAAGCTGCTAGCGTATCTGGGAGTGGTGCAGGATCGGTCTTGGCCTTGCGTACTTTCAAGGCTATGGTGTCAGCGTCGTCAGTCATGTTGATGCGCGCATAATCGGACGGATCTGATTTACTCATCTTCTTTGTGCCATCACGCAGGCTCATAATGCGGGCAGCCTTGTCCACAATCAGTGGTTCTGGTGTTGGAAAAAAATCCATTCTGTAATTCTTGTTGAACCGCTGTGCAATGTCACGGGCAAGTTCCAAGTGCTGCTTCTGGTCCTCGCCCACAGGAATGTGGGTAGCCTTATACAGCAAAATGTCAGCAGCCATCAGAGTGGGATAAGCATACAACCCGACCGAGGCATTTTCACGGTCCTGGCCGGCCTTCTCCTTAAACTGAGTCATACGATTAAGCCAACCGAGACGGGCGACGCAATTGAGAACCCAAGCCAGTTGGGCATGAGCAGGAACAGCGCTTTGGGTAAACAGAATGTGGCGTTCGACATCAATACCAGCGGCCAGGAGACCGGCAGCCACGCCCCGCGTATTCTGACGCAGTGCAGCTGGGGCATGTGGCACTGTAACGGCATGCATGTCTACGATACAAAACAGGCATGAGTAATCATTCTGTAACCGGACCCAATGACGAATTGCTCCAAGATAATTACCTAAATGCAGGTTGCCAGTGGGCTGTACACCAGAGAAAATACGTGTCATAAAAGCCTCGTATCTGCTGACCAATGTGGCAAGTACCGCGTGACGGGTTTTCCCTCTCAGTCTCTACGGGGATCCTCATTACTTGACCAGCTGTTGCACTGCCTTGAAAGCAAGATGCTCCTTACTGCCTAACCACTCGAACAGGACCATCTCTGTGGTCACGACATGTACCCCGCATATACCCATGCGAGCAAGGGCTGCGCGTTCAGATTCTGGCCGCCGCGATGAACAGGCCTCAGCCACCACGAACACTTCAAAACCCTTTTCACGCAAACCCAGGGCACTTTGCAGCACGCACACGTGAGTCTCAATACCTGCTGTGATCACTTGGCGCCGGCCAAACCCACCAAGACGAGCCATGATGCTCGCATCAGCAGCACATCCAAATGCTGTTTTTTCCCGAAAGGAGTCGGGCGGGGCTAGGGCACGCAGGTCCATAACGGTCTGTCCTAGACCCCTGACATACTGTTCAGAGACCACAATGGGAATGCCAATGAGGTTGGCAGCCTGTATGAGAGTAGCGCAGCCAACAAGGACTGAGCGAGGTGAATGTACGACTGAGATCAAGCGTTCCTGGACATCCACAATCAGGAGGCAAGAATCATTGGCAATCATCTGCATTGAGCGTATTCTCCTTCTTCTGAGCCGTGTGCAGCAGGCGGCGTTAGAGTTGATAACAGTCCGACAGTATGAGAGCTGACAAGCCCTATCTGGTGCGATTCTACCAGATCCCGACGGTTTGTGCCAAACAGAGACCGCTTGGCTATAGTATAGATGGCAAAGGAGAAAAGAGAGACAAGGGAACAGGGAGACCGCCAGGAGGAGAGGAGTCTCGCGCCCAACAGACCGAGTAGACCAGCTCCCCGCATGAGGCGGTGGAGGGTACTCAGTGTGCAGTGTGGAGTATCGGATGGGATTTCGGTATCTTGTACGACGCCATGTTCTCACATAGCCAATGAATTTTGGTTCCTTGGGCCTCGGCCCAGAAACTCTGAAAGCCCTCGCTGAGGTGGGCTACACGGTTCCAACACCAATCCAAGCCCAGGCGATTCCAGTCGTCTTCATGGGGAAGGATGTGCTAGGAATCGCACAGACTGGTACAGGGAAAACAGCTTCTTTTACCCTGCCCATGATCGAAATCCTGGCGCATGGACGAGCACGGGCTCGTATGCCACGGTCTTTGGTTCTGACCCCGACGCGGGAATTAGCTGCACAAGTAGCAGCCAGTTTTGCTCGCCATGGTTGTTATCACAAATTGAACATGGCACTGTTAGTCGGGGGTGGACCTTGTGCGGACCAGATCAAACTACTGGATCGCGGTGTTGATGTCTTGATCGCGACTCCAGGGCGTCTGTTAGATCTCTTTCAACGTGGTCGTGTTCTACTGTCTGATGTGCGCATTCTGGTGATCGACGAAGCAGATCGTATGCTCGATATGGGATTCATTCCGGATGTTGAGCGCATTGTCACGCTGCTACCACGCCAACGACAAACACTGTTCTTCTCAGCTACTATGCCATCTGAAGTGAAGCGCCTGGCTGCTGTCTTTCTACACGAACCACGGGAAATCCGTGTAGCGCCGCCAGCAAAACCAGCAGATTGTGTTGTACAAAGAGTTGTTATGGTTGAATCGCATGACAAATACGAGGTATTGCATTACCTGTTACGTAAGGAAGAGGTCAGAAGTGCGTTCATATTCTGCAACCGTAAGCGTGATATTAGTATTCTACACCGTTCTCTCATTCAACAGGGTTTCCCGGCTGGCATGCTGCATGGCGACATGCTCCAATCCATGCGTACAGAAACTCTGGAACAGTTCAAAGCTGGAGAGATATCCCTCTTAGTATGCTCGGATGTAGCTGCCCGTGGCATTGATATCAGTGCAATGTCTCACGTTTTTAATTTCGATGTCCCAGCTCATGCGGGAGACTATATCCATCGTATCGGCCGTACCGGACGAGCCGGGATGAGTGGACATGCTCTCACTATTGCAGTGCCTGAGGACAGCAATTGTGTAGCGGCTATTGAGCAGTTAATCGGACATCAGATTCCACGCGTCATGATTGATGATCGTTCTGAAGGAGCACGGATAGTGGGATACTATCAAAAGTGGTGTAATGTAGATGAAGAATCAGGGAATGCGCAAGAGCAGACGGAACGGAGGATGGGGTATTGGGAAGGTGAATATAGTTTATACTTACTAAACAAGGAAGAATTTCGAAAAACCACATATTCTATGCAGGGATTTGGTGAACATATACCTGATTTTTTCTCTTATTAATCCATGTGGTCTGTGAGAACAATAATAATATGAGTTGTTTATAACGTGATCGATCGAGCAGGCTTTCCAGGTCACAACAGGTAGCGATTCGGGCGAGCACGGACACAACGGAGAATGCAGCTGTATGTAAGAACAGAACAAGAAAATAAAAAATGCTATTATTACAAGTAGTATATCAATTTCTGATAGCGTAATAGAATGCTTAATAATCAGCATAACCAATCATTGCTAAAGCCTGTGGTTTCGCAATGATTCAACAGAGACAATTCAGGAGAAAGAATCTCGTACCAGGGTTGGGAATGCCAAAGTGCAAGAAAGCCATAGCTGTCTCCCAGAAAGCTGCAGTGTCTAACTCTCAGAATCAGAAAATAGATCATACCACTAATAGTGTTAACAGCGAATCACTGTGGAGGCGACTGTAGGGTGATACTCTTCTGTACGAGGGCTGCAGGAAGAAAGAAACAGGGCAAAAGCTTCGTCACCCACTGTGCTAGGGGGGTAGAGCGTAGCAAGGGTGTGCAATACTGCATTAAGTAAGCACTTGTGACGACCTGCGAGGCAGTGACCGGGAAAGCCTTCAGGCTATCTGAGGCGCCCATGGGAGTCTGTGCGAAAAGTTATGCAGGTCTGTCTAGACTACCGCCAACGCTGTTGGCACGCACGTGCTCAGCAGGGGTAGAATTTTGGGATATAGCCCGACAGGATGTCAAACAGGATGTCAACGAGAAGAGATGGAAGGACAGAGCCATGGCGGAAAAAGCCCAGTCGGCGCCGCGGGTGGCGGCTCTCATAGGGCCATATTCAAGCGGTAAGACCAGCCTGTTGGAAAGTCTACTGTTCGTGAGTGGAGCTATACTGCGCAAAGGTTCTGTACTAGAGGGGAATAGCGTCGGTGACGGCTCCCCTGAAGCACGGGCCCGCCAGATGGGAGTCGAAGTCAACATCGCTGAATCTACCTATCTCGGCGAGCATTGGACCTTCATAGACTGCCCAGGCTCTTTCGAATTCTTACAGGATACCTGGAATGCCCTTATGGTAGCCGATGTTGCCATTGTGGTAGCTGATCCTAATCCTGACAGGGCAATCATGGTAACACCACTGCTGCAATTTCTCGACGAACATCGGATTCCCCATGTTCTCTTCATCAACCGTATAGAGCAACCGGAAACTGATCTCCGAGCTGCCTTCGAAGCCCTGCAAACAGTCTCAGAACGGCCCCTGGTACTCCGCGAGCTGCCTATTATTGTTCGGGGAGGGGGGGGAGCAAGTGATGCAATATTTGGTTATGTGGATCTAGTGAGTGAACGCGCCTTCGCCTATGCTCCTGATAAGCCGTCTGAATTACTACGCCTACCAGAGTCGATGCAGCTGCTGAAATCTGAGGCGCGGCGTGAAATGCTAGAGCACTTAGCTGATTTCGATGATCAACTCCTGGAAAAGCTCTTGGAGGATGTCAACCCGCTCCCTCAGGAAATTTTCCAAGATCTTAGCAAATGTGTAGCAGAGAATCTAGTTGTGCCTGTACTGTTCGGTTCTGCTATCAAGAATCAAGGGATTCAGCGTCTACTCAAGGCGCTACGCCATGACACACCTGGGCCTATAGCTACTGCTGCCCGTCTGGGTGTGACGGCAGAGGGCGAGAGTCAACCAAAAGGTCATGTTTTCAAGACGATCCGTGTACCTCATCTTGGCAAACTATCCCTCGTACGCATCTGGGCTGGCACCTTCCGAGAAGGGATGGCTATTAACAACGGACGTGCCAGTGGTCTTTTCCACCTCATGGGCAGCACGCAAATGAAGGCCACCAGGGCCGGTATTGGTGAGGTGGTCGCATTAGGACGTCTTGAGTCTGTGTCAACTGGGGATCTTATCAGCCCGGATGGCAATCTAGCCTCTGCTTGGCCACCCCCGTTGAGGCCCTTGATGCCAGTCGCGCTGGAGTCCATGAAGACAGGGGACGATGTTAAATTGACGGGGGGCCTACAACGGCTGAGAAACGAAGATCCGTCACTCACATACGCCTTCGATGCAGACTTACGCAAATTGCTATTGTGGGGACAGGGTAATATACATCTCAACGTGGCAATAGATAGACTCAAAAGCCGCTACAATGTTGAAGCCAAAGCACAGCGGCCACCAGTGCCCTACAAGGAAACAATCCGCCGCAGCGTGAACCAGCATGGCCGTTATAAACGGCAGACAGGTGGGCATGGCCAATTCGGGGATGTGCACCTGACTATCGAGCCGCTACCGCGTGGCACTGGGTTCGCCTTCGCCGATGTTATTGTTGGCGGTGTAGTACCTAAGCAATACATTCCTGCTGTTGGAGAGGGCGTGCAGGATTATCTACAACGCGGTCCACTGGGGTTTCCTGTAGTGGATCTCAAGGTCACGCTTACTGATGGTGCCTACCATGCCGTAGACAGCTCCGATATGGCCTTCCGGGTCGCCGCGCAGGTTGCTATGCGCGATGGCATGCCTAAGTGTGAACCCGTGTTGCTGGAACCCATCGTTGCCATTGCAGTTTCTATTCCATCCCACTACACCTCCCGGGTGCAGCGCCTGCTTTCCCAGCGACGTGGCCAGATTCTTGGCTTTGACTGCAAGGCTGGCTGGAAGCACTGGGATGTTCTCCAGGCTTATCTCCCACAATCAGACATGCAGGATCTAATCGTTGAGCTGCGCTCAATGACCATGGGCGTTGGCACCTTCTCATGGCATTTCGATCATATGCAGGAATTAGCCGGTAAACTGGCAGAATCAATCGTCCAAGCCCGTGCTGAAGCCAGTTAACGCACTCCACCAGAGAGAGAAGCAGCATAGTGGCAACACGGGCTTCACAACAACAATCAGGGGGCGGGAGTCGCCTGGAGCTTCTGGCACACCGTCGTTTAGTTTTCGCTCTGAGTGCGGGTCTGCTGATTACAGTTCTGATGACAGTGTTCGTCGGCTATCATGCTGTGTTTTCTATATTTCTAGGTATAGTGGTAGGTATTGGTGTAGCACTCGTTCTCCCATTGCCACAAAAACCAAAAGCAACACGACACCAAAGGAAAGTAGAATGCCAATAGGATCCCTCCCCTCCGCCTGATCGGCTATAACAGCAGCCAGGTGGCCAGGCCGAGAAAGGCGAAGAAGCCAACCACATCTGTCACAGTAGTGACGAACGCCGGCGAAGCAACCGCCGGATCTATTTTCACACGTTCGAAACCAAGTGGCACTAAAAAGCCAGCGAACCCAGCACATGTCAGATTGATAACCAGCGCTGCGGCGATGACCAGACTGATTTCTAATATCCCGAAACGGACCCAGGTCACGACACCAAGGAGAACAGCGAAGATCACCCCGTTTAGGCCAGCTACTAGCAGCTCCTTACCCAGTACTCTAGATGCGTTTGCCATACTTAATTCCCTCATTGCGAGGGCACGCACGGCAATCGTCAGTGTTTGTGTCCCAGCGTTCCCTCCCATAGAGGCAACGATTGGCATAAGGACGGCGAGCGTTACGAGCTGCTCAATAGCGGCATCAAACAGACCAATAACACTCGATGTGAGAACAGATGTGCCAAGATTCACTAACAGCCAATTGAAACGGGAACGGATCGTATCTATGACAGCGTGATAGAGATCAGGCTCAGCCACGCCTCCAAGCCGGAGCATATCGTCAGACGCTTCCTCGTCTATAACGTCGACCACATCATCCACGGTGACCACACCGACAAGCCGGCCAGAGCGATCTACCACTGGAGCCGAAACCAGGTCATGTTCTCTAAACAAAACAGCAACTTCTTCTTGATCCATAGTGACAGCAATCGACTGCACAGCTGGATCTAGGATTTCTTGCAGCCGCACTGGCTGATACGTCCTGAGCAAACGGCTCAAAGCAACCCGACCAGCTGGCCGATGGCGTGGGTCAACTACGTAAAAATCATAGAATTCCTCTGGTAGATTCTGGCTTTCACGCAGGTACTCGATGGTCTGACCAACAGTCCAGTAAGCAGGCACCGCTACTAGTTCACGCTGCATCAGACGACCCGCTGAGTATTCTGGGTAGGACAAACCCTGCGTGATAATCGTCTGATCCTCAGGGGATAGTGCGGCCAAGACTCGCGCCTGCTCGTCCTCACTCAGGTGACTCATCAGATGCACTGCGTCGTCAGAATCGAGTGCACGCAGGGCCGCCGCCAAGTCGGTAAAGCCTAGCGAAGCTATCACCTCTTCGCGCACGGCTCCGTCCAGAGCACAGAGAATTTCTGCATCAAACTCGAGTCGTACGACGTTAATCAGCGCACAGCGTTGGTCAGGACTTAGACGTTCGAACAGACGAGCCCCATCGGAATAATGCAGCGGACTGACCAAGGCACGGACATCTTCCAGCTGCCCTTTTGCAAGAGCTTCCGTAACAGCACGCACCAGCTCGTCTCTGTTATGCAGGCCAAGCGCCTCCTCACTAGAAAGGAGGGGAGAAGGCTGTATAGTTGACTCGTCCATCGTTTCAGCCACGACAACTCCGTGTCCGCTCTAACAGACTAGTCGCCCCTGACGTGGCGAGGTCAGGCGACGAGACACCCGTGCGGCGCACTCGCTCAGTCGATTTGGTACGGTCGAGAAGACTCGAACTTCCACGGAGTCGCCTCCACAGCGCCCTCAACGCTGCGCGTCTACCAGTTCCGCCACGACCGCAGATGCAAACACTCTACCCTACCCTCCTACCAGGGCTTTACCTTCCCACATAAGATCGAACCCTGACAAGTCGGAGATCAAGGAACCATGAAAACAGCCAAAGCCTCAATAGAATGGCACACTTCTCAGGCTCCAGTCTCTTACCCTGAGGCGGTAGCAGCTATGGAAACACGTGTCAAGGCTATCGCTGCTGGCCAGGCCGCAGAGCTGATATGGTTACTGGAACATCCACCCTTGTATACTGCTGGAACCAGTGCTGTGGCCGATGAATTGCTGCAGGCGGAGCGTTTCCCTGTATACCGCAGCGGACGTGGTGGGCGATACACTTATCATGGGCCTGGCCAACGGGTCGTCTACGTAATGCTCGATGTGGGTGCACGCGGTGCTGATGTACATCAATTTGTCTACGCACTGGAAGCGTGGGTTTTGGGGGCCTTAGCTCGACTCGGAGTCGCAGGCACACGGCGGGCAGGCCGTGTCGGCATATGGGTAACGCGAGATGATGGCCGCGAGGAGAAGATTGCTGCTATCGGTATACGGATGCGCCGCTGGATTAGCCTTCATGGTCTTGCCCTCAACGTGGCCCCTAATCTTGAGCACTTCAGCGGCATTATACCATGTGGTATTACTACTTATAGTATTACTTCTTTAAAAGAACTCGGAATAGTAGAACATCTTGCAAAGGTAGATAAAGCCTTGAAAGACTCCTTCCATGAAATCTTGCTTCTCTCAAGAGGACAAATACTGTAGGAGTGTAACGGAAATGTCATTTGGTCATTTGCTCAAGGCTTAGTGTGTTGCAAGATTTCGGGTATCTGGGACATAGCTTCCCGGAACGGGCTCTATGAAAACGGCTGGTTACCCATGCTGGCGTCCTTTGCTGTCATTGTCGGGTCAGGCTGGTCACACGGAATCTATCCTATCCGTCAAATGCTTGTCGTGTGCTCTATTTGTGTGAGCAGCTGCTGATGCGGCCCTCCTACAAAGGGAGAGAAAAAGGTGCCGTAATTATCAGGGATTTTGTGGAAACCGCATGCAGCAGGCCAGTCAGATCTGCTGGCACTCTGTCTCGTTTCAGGGAAAAGGGATGCATGTACGTTTGGAGGCACTGCAAAATATGGGAGAGATGATCAGATTGGCAGCGCGTGATGGACACCTTTTTGAAGCGTACGTGGCTTGGCCGACAGAAACACCACGAGGCGGCTTAGTCGTGCTCCAGGAGGTTTTCGGTGTGAACAGCCACATTCGCGCTGTCACAGATCGCTTCGCAGCGGAACAGGGTTACATAGTCATTGCGCCTGCTCTCTTCGACCGGCTGGAGTCAAAGGTCTCCCTAGACTACGATGATGCTAGCTTGGTCCGTGGCCGTGCCTTGCGCTTGGCCTTAGGATGGAAGAAACCACTCCTCGATATCGAGGCAACCCGCGCGTTTGCGTCTTCATCAGCAAAAGGCACACGCAAAGTAGGAGTGGTTGGCTTCTGTTGGGGTGGATCGCTCGCTTGGCTCGCTGCCTGTCGCCTGTCCCTCCAGGTCGCTGTCTGTTATTACGGGGGGCAAATTGCTCAGTTCCTTGAAGAGCGTCCTATCTGCCCGGTGATGATGCACTTTGGCCGTGACGACCCTATTATTCCAGCAGCCGACCAGAAGGCAATCATGGACGCGCACCCGGAAGGGTATTACCACTCCTACGAAGCAGGACATGGATTTAACTGTAACGAGCGATTGGATTTTCAACCTGAGTGTGCTGCTGCCGCCTGGTCGCACACCTCAGCATTCTTAGCTAACTCTCTGAGCTGAGCCCCAGGGACACATGCCCACTGTTCCTCCTCTGATCTGACTTATGAAGCGTGCTGCCTCATTCGTATGTCAGTCCTGCGGTGCATCACGTGTCCGGTGGGCTGGTCGTTGTGATGCCTGTGGCAGTTGGAATAGTCTTGTCGAGGAGGTCCGTCCTGTCGTTGCCCCAAAGGGACTTGACACAGTGCGGGGGGGACGGCCACTCACATTTTTCGGACTCAACAGCCCATGCGAAGGGCCGGCACGTCTGTTAACTGGTATTGGTGAACTGGACAGAGTGTGTGGCAAGGGTTTGGTGGCTGGTTCGGCTCTGCTGGTTGGTGGTGATCCTGGCATTGGCAAGTCTACACTGCTCCTGCAGGCCTGTGCTGCTCTGTCAGGGTTGGCAGAGGAATGCATTCGTGCGCGCGCCATTTATATCTCTGGTGAAGAGGCGGTCGATCAAGTACGCCTGCGAGCCGTCCGTTTGGGATTGGCGCAAACCAGAGTCGAGCTCGCTGCAGCTACCAGCGTCCGCGATATCCTCTGTACCTTGGACGCGGCCCAGCCCCTGATCCCGGTGGTGCTGGTCATTGATTCTATCCAGACCATGTTCGTTGATACCCTTGATTCGGCGCCTGGGACAGTCGCCCAGGTGCGAGCCGCTGGGCATGAATTGATTCGTTTAGCGAAAAGGAGCGGATTAGTCTCTTTTTTAGTCAGCCATGTCACCAAGGAAGGGATGATCGCTGGTCCACGAGTACTAGAACACATGGTTGATACGGTGCTGTATTTTGAGGGGGAGCGTGGCCATCCGTTTCGCATCCTGCGGGCTGTGAAGAACCGATTCGGCCCGACTAACGAAATTGGTGTGTTCGAAATGACTGACGAAGGGTTAGTAGAGGTTACTAATCCGTCTGCGCTTTTCTTGGCCGAACGGCGTGGCAATATGTCAGGTAGCTGTGTGTTCGCCGGGATTGAAGGTACCAGGCCCATGCTGGTGGAAATCCAGGCCTTAGTTGGCCAGACAGGACTGAGCACGCCCCGCAGGGCTGTAGTTGGCTGGGACGGGAACAGGTTAGCCATGGTACTAGCTGTTCTGGACGTCCGCTGCGGTCTGACCTTGGGGGCAAGAGATATTTATCTGAACGTTGCAGGTGGTTTACGCATTACAGAACCGGCAGCTGATTTGGCCGTCGCCGCTGCCCTGGTGTCCGCAGCGACTGACGTGCCGGTTACAGCAGATATGGTAGTATTCGGCGAAATAGGTTTATCCGGCGAGGTGCGGTCTGTTGCCCAGGGAGAGACACGGTTAAAGGAAGCAGCGAAGCTTGGATTCACCCAGGCTATGATCCCGCAACGCTTCCACTCCAGGGAACGCCACCGCCAGGCGTCTTGGGAGGGTGCACCATTCACCAGGATCCATGAAGTTGGAAATTTGCAAATGCTGGTTGATTCTTTCCAGCAGATAGTTAGGACCTGAATATATGGTAAGCACCCTTGATGTCATTGTAGGTCTTGTGATAGTGTCATCAGGATCGGCGGGTTTCTTGCGTGGTTTTTCTCAGGAAGTGCTTGGCGTTGCTGCCTGGATAGTGGCTAGCTTTGCAGCCCTGTACGGGCTGGCCTGGGTCAGGCCATTTGCCAGTGACATCCTCCCCTGGACATGGATGGCCGACGCCGTAACGGCGATGGTTATTTTTCTGGTTGTGCTGGTGCTTCTCACGGCTCTGTCCAGAATCGTCTCTGGCATGATCCGGAAGACCCTGTTCAGTACTCTCGATCACTCGCTAGGCTTTTTTTTCGGTCTAGTGAGAGGCGCGACGGTAGTCTTCCTCACCTATATGCTGGTAGAATTCCTGATGCCATCAGCGAATCAGCCGGCCTGGATGCGAGAGGCGGGTAGTGTGTCTCTAATGCAATGCGGTACCGCTTTCTTCCGCAGCGTGGTGCCGGATGCACTAGCTGGCAAGGCTAGTCACTGATACGGTGGTAGGAACAGGTGTGCCAGCAATAATAGGGCGCTGAGCAGAGGGCTCATCATCTCTCTGATTCAGTGCCGACGGGGCCGGCCCCTCATATGTCGCCGGACAGGTCGCGCCGCCTCTCTGGATGTGGATGCTCAACAGGAACGGCGATGCCTTTGATGATGACTAATCCGCTCGACGCCGATCACCTGCATGAAGCATGTGGCGTGTTCGGCATTTTTTGTGATCCCGATGCAGCTGCGCACACTGGATTTGGCCTGCACGCTTTGCAGCATCGTGGTCAAGAGGCAGCAGGCATCGTGAGTTGTGATGGCAAGCATTTCTATTCTCACCGCGGGCTCGGTCATGTATCGGAGAATTTCAACGAGGACGTCATCGAACGTCTGCCCGGGCACATGGCTATCGGTCACGTCCGTTACGCAACAGCAGGGGAGACTGTCCTGCGTAATATCCAACCTCTATTCGCTGATTTTGAATTTGGCGGGCTTGCCATAGGGCACAATGGAAACCTCACGAATGCTACAACCCTGCATCGTGCCTTAGTACGGCGTGGTTGTCTGTTTCAATCTACCACTGATACGGAAGTGATCGTCCATCTGATTGCCATTAGTCGTTGTTCTAATGTTGAGGACAGAATGATCGACGCCTTGCAGCAGGTGGAGGGAGCCTACTCCCTAGTTGCTTTGATTCGCAACGCGCTCATTGGCGTACGCGATCCATTGGGAATCAGGCCTCTGGTGCTCGGTCGGCTCGACAAGGCATACATACTAACGTCGGAGACTTGTGCACTGGACATCATTGGGGCAGCATTTGTCCGTGATATTGATCCGGGCGAACTGGTAGTAGTCGATAGCTGTGGTGTGCGTTCTATCAAGCCTTTTGCCTGTCGGCGGCGACAATTCTGCATCTTCGAATACGTTTATTTCGCTCGCCCTGATTCAGTTGTAGAGGGCTTGAGCGTTTATGCTGTCCGCAAACGGGTTGGCATTGAGTTAGCGCGAGAAAGTCATGTGCCGGCCGATGTCGTAGTGCCTGTACCAGATTCTGGTATGCCGGCTGCTATGGGCTACTCAAGCGAATCTGGCGTTCCATTTGAGTATGGCATTATCCGTAATCACTATGTGGGCCGTACGTTTATACAGCCGACTGACCGGACCCGTCATCTAGGCGTGAAGCGCAAGCACAACCCTAATAAGGGGGTATTGCAAGGGAAACGTGTCATCTTAGTAGATGATTCTATAGTACGCGGTACAACATCGATGCAGATAGTGGATATGGTACGCCAGGCGGGCGCCATTGAAGTGCATATGCGCATCTCTTCGCCACCGACTGCATACCCATGCTTTTTCGGTATTGACACGCCGAAGCGAGAGAAACTCCTAGCGGCCCGCCACAATATCGAGGAAATGACAGCCGTACTTGGTGTAGATTCGCTTGCCTTCATTTCCCTAGACGGTCTATATCGGGCTACGGGTGAGCGGGATCGCTGTCCTGAAAAGCCTCAGTTCTGCGATGCTTGTTTTACTGGTGCCTACCCGAGTCCCCTGACCGACCAGCAGGGTATGGGTGCGTCCACAGCATTGCTAGCTACAAAGGGGAGAACATTGTACTGATGAGTCTCAGGACAGGCCATTTAGAAGGGCGTGTTGCCCTTGTTACGGGCGCTTCGCGCGGCATCGGCCGTGCAGTGGCCCGCCGTTTTGCGGCAGAAGGAGCAACAGTGGTCGCTGTCGCCCGTACGAAGAGCGCGCTGGAAGAGTTAGACGACGAGATTCGCGTCACAAGCTCTCACAATCAAGCCGTCCTTGTTCCACAGGATCTAGCTGATCATGCCCGGATCGACCAGATGGCACTGGCTGTCTATCAACGTTTCGGCCGTCTGGACGTGTTAGTAGGCAACGCGGCGATGCTCGGCCCTCTAGGCCCGATGCAACATATCACGCCACAGGATTGGGCACACATTATAGGTGTAAATGTAACAGCCAATTTCCACTTGCTTCGAAGCTTTGATCCACTGCTGCGTCAATCGGATGCCGGGCGGGCCATTTTCGTTACCTCGGGTGTGACAACTGGCATCTTCCCTTACTGGGGCGCCTATGCCATCTCGAAAGCGGCCCTAGAGATGATGGTCAAGATCTATGCCAACGAGGTGAGCCAAACCCGCCTACGTGTCAATCTGCTGGATCCCGGCACTGTGCGAACCCGTATGCGCGCGCATGCCTTTCCCGGAGAAGACCCGAATCGCCTACCACTGCCAGAAAGCGTAACGGATTCTTTCGTCGCTCTAGCAAGCCCAGAGTGCTGTATACACGGTAAGATAGTACACGTTTCTCATATGCACGCTTAGAGAACACATCGTTCCATCATTCGGTGAGGCCATCTGCTGCAAGCAGGTATTTTCCAGTAGTGAGTATGAGTGCTCCCCCTTGGCAAAGAGGGTGCAGCTGGGTAGAATCAAACCATGTGCCAGGAACTGCTTAACAAGTACGATCTTCAGTTGCCCCGCTACACCTCGTATCCGACTACACCGCACTTTTCTAGAGCGGTGGAGGGAGTCACGTATGCGACATGGCTCTCTACCTTGCCCATAGACACCCGCTTATCGCTCTATGTGCACATCATTTATTGCAAGGAGATGTGCTGGTTCTGTGGCTGCCACACTAGGATCACTCACAAGTACAAACCTGTGACTGAGTATCTCGAAGTGCTGTTAGCCGAAATTGATTTGGCAGTAGAGTGGCTACCAAGAGGACTCATCGTGCAGCACGTACATTTTGGTGGAGGTAGCCCAACCGTTCTGTCACCAGCGGATTTTATGCGCACTGTTGCCCATCTGCGATCTCGCTTGAGCCTTGCCTCTGACGCAGAAATCGCCGTTGAGTTGGACCCACGTACTGTAGATGCGGCTTATATAGATGCCATGGCAGCCGCAGGGGTAAATCGGGTATCAATTGGCGTACAGGACTTCAACTCAATGGTGCAGAAAGCCATAAATCGTATTCAGCCCCACGCTGTCACCCAACAGGTGGTGCACTGGTTACGATCTCATGACATCACTGCCATTAACGTGGATCTGATCTATGGTTTGCCGTCTCAGACTGTTGCGAGCGTGCTCAAGACGATTGATGAGGCAGTGATGCTCCGACCACAAAGGTTATCGCTTTTCGGCTACGCTCATGTACCCTGGATGAAGAAGCACCAGCGTCTCATCAATACAACGCTGCTGCCTAACACGGAAGAACGCTGGCGCCAATACGAGGCAGCGCATATGCGTCTAGTATCCCACGGCTATACGGCAGTGGGCCTTGATCATTATGCCATTCCAGAGGATGCGCTTGCTCTAGCTATGCGGGAAGAACGGATACATCGCAATTTTCAAGGTTATACCACTGACAGAGCCACGGTGTTACTGGGCTTTGGCGCTTCGGCGATTAGCAGCCTACCACAAGGATACGTCATTAATGAAAGCGAAGTGATAGCCTATAAAAGATTTATAATGTCTGGTTATTTTGCAACTAAACGTGGTATAATTCTCACAAAAGAGGATTCCCTCCGCAGGGCGGTTATTGAACGCCTGATGTGCGACATGGCCGTGAATCTGGATGCAGTAGCAGCGCGTTTTGATACTGATAGCGCCGTGTTCATGCCTGAGCTCGATGCTCTTGCTGTGCTGGAAGCTGATGGCGTAGTCGCGCGCGTAGGAAGAACCGTTCGTGTCACACCTGCTGGACGGCCGCTTGTACGGGCAGTGTGTGCAGTTTTCGATCGCTATCTTCGGACTGGTACACACCAGCATTCCAAGGCCGTCTGACCGAGCCAGTGAGGAGGCTAGCTTTCCAGTCATGGCGATCATTGCGGGATGGAGCTCGGGCATAGCGATTTGGTGTTACGCTTGTGCAGGAAATGCTGGAGACAGCCATGAATTTCACTGATTATAAGGTTGCTGATATTGCCCTGGCTGAGTGGGGACGCAAGGAAATCGCGATTGCAGAAACAGAAATGCCAGGGCTGATGGCCATGCGCACCCTATACGGTGACCAGAAACCACTGAAGGGTGCCTGTATTGTCGGCTGTCTGCACATGACTATCCAGACAGCTGTGCTCATGAAAACTCTGGTGACTCTAGGAGCGAGTATACGTTGGAGTTCCTGTAACATCTTCTCTACCCAGAACCACGCGGCCGCTGCTATGGCCGCTGCAGGTATCCCAGTATTTGCCTGGAAAGGAGAAACAGAAAATGAGTACTGGTGGTGTATCGAACAGACCCTTTTCGGTCCAAAGGATTGGCAGCCTAATATGGTGTTGGATGATGGCGGTGACTTGACTCTAGTGCTGCATGAAAAGTACTCCAATTTGTTGAAGAGGATTCGTGGTGTTTCAGAGGAAACCACCACTGGCGTGCACAGATTGCAAAAGATGACACGTCAAGGCACGCTCCAGGTGCCAGTTATGAACGTCAACGACAGTGTGACAAAGTCAAAATTTGATAACAGATATGGTTGCCGGGAAAGTTTAGTAGATAGCATCCGCCGAGCTACTGATGTGATGATGGCTGGCAAGTTAGCGGTGGTCTGCGGCTTTGGCGATGTGGGCAAGGGCTCAGCAGAATCTTTACGCGCAGCAGGGTGCCGGGTGCTGGTTACAGAGATCGATCCAATATGCGCCTTGCAGGCGGCTACAGCGGGTTTTGAGGTCGCCACGATGAACGATGTCGCTCACCGCGGTGATATTTTTGTCACAGCCACCGGCAATGTTGATGTCATTACCCTCGACCACATGCGTGTCATGAAGGATCATGCCATTGTCTGTAATATAGGCCATTTTGATTCTGAGATTCAAGTTGCCGCCCTGCGTAATTACAAATGGATCAATGTCAAACCACAGGTAGATGCGGTTGAATTTCCTGATGGAAAAATAATCCTATTACTCGCAGAAGGCAGGTTAGTCAATCTGGGGTGTTCAACCGGTCATCCAAGCTTTGTGATGAGTGCTTCATTTACTAATCAGATTCTAGCCCAGATAGAATTGTGGAACAACCCTGGCAAGTATAATCAGGCTGTCCACGTCTTACCTAAGCACCTAGACGAAATGGTAGCTCGCTTACATCTTGACAAACTGGGCGCCAAGCTGACGTCCTTGACAGCAACCCAGGCGGCGTATCTTGGTATAGCCCCGGAAGGACCCTTCAAGCCTGATAGCTATCGTTATTAAGCGCCGGGCGGCCTGAGAAGGGGTGCGCGACTGTGTACAGGCTTGTGATGTGCTTGGGTAATGGTGGTGATTATGGTATGTCGGCTAGTAGCGTAGCAGTTTTTTGGTGAGCCTGGGAAATCCCGATGGGGGGTCAGTTTGATGTCTGCTGGAGTCAGGTTGATGTCTGCTTTCAATGATTCGAGACTGGTGGCTGCTGCACTACAGGCAGCAGCTACAGCGCTAGCCGGTAATGAAGATTATGAGACCCCACGGGGCATTGCTGAGTTGGCTTATGAAATCCTTGAAGAGTGGGACCAACTGATGATGAAGCAAGGTGCGCCAGCTTTACGACGTTGAAGGGCAGACAGTGGTTTATGCCGCATGCCGCCGCATGCCGCGCCAGAGGGAAGCCACCCGGATACGGGCCGTTTATTATTTTCGCTTTTGTGCTTCTGCAAAGGTAGGGTATTATCTGGCGTATGTTCACTTGACGAGCTATGACACCCCTGAAGCAAAGCCTCAGGCCAGAGGGATTGAAACCGGGAGAGTGTTTTATAGTGTCTTGTCATGTGGAATAGTTAGAGTACAATGCCCAGTGCTTCTGGGGCCTGTAGCTCAATTTGGTTAGAGCGAGCCGCTCATAACGGCTTAGTTGCGGGTTCGAGTCCTGCCGGGCCCATTATTCCGTGTTCTGCCATGGCCTAAGTTTCCTGTGCAAGCCTTACGGGGGGAGGGCTTTCGTTGTTCTGTCACGTCAATTGGGCTGGCCTCTAGTGTCGCAGACCTGGAGAGAGGAAGACACGTGCCCGGCATTCTTCGCACCTGTCGCTGGTTTCTATGGCGGAGCTTGTCAGTGCTGATTCTGCTTTTGCTTGTGGTCAGCTGCTGTCAGCAGAGCGTTGTATCGTTTCTTGTTTTCTCTAGTTCATTTGGGTTCCCTGCTTCGTGGAGCAGGCAGTTCTCTAGAGAGTGTTGCACCGCTGAGACTCGCCTGATCCGTATGCAGTGTGCAATTGCAGGAGCGGCCGCTCTGATTCCGCCGCTCGCGACAGCGGCTCCCGCAGCGACAACTGTGGTGAACATAATCCGCAAGGAGGAAAAGGCTCAAAGCGGTGGTGTAAGGCTGTTACTCCCCAGTAGCCTCAGGCGGGTTGCTCTCCTGTTGCCACTGTCGGGGAATGCAGGGAGCATTGGACAGAGCCTTTTGAATAGCGCGCAGATGGCTCTGTTCGACGTTGCTCATTCTGCTCTAGTCTTGCAGGTCTATAATACCCATGGTACTCCCAACGGAGCGGCGTACGCTGCTGAGATTGCCTTAGCACAAGGAGTGCAGCTCATCATTGGCCCGCTATTTTCGTCCGAAGTGAAGGCAGTAGGATCGAAAGCGCAATCTTCTGATGTGAAGGTCATTGCTTTTACTAACGACCAAGCCATCATGGCCGTGAACGGCGTCTTTGTCCTTGGCCACCAGGTCCGACAGCAGGTAGAACGAGTCGCTCTCTTCGCCTGTGGCCGTGGTTTAACCGTCTTTGCGGCCCTGGCACCAGATGATTCATATGGTCAGCAGGCTGTGACAGCACTACGCGCAGCAGTCACCTCTGCTGACGGTCGAGTCACTGCAGTAGAATTCTACGATCCTGACACAGCCGACCTGACACCCGCGGTGCGGCGTCTTGCGCACCAGCAACCTTTCGATGCTGTGCTGGTTCCAGATAGAGGTGACAGGATCAAGCAAGTTGCACCCCTACTACCCTATTTTGATATCAACCTTCAGGAAACCCGTCTGCTGGGCACCCAGCGCTGGACCGACGAGAGAAAGCCATACGACCTGTCGCCATATGAGCCATCAGTAGGCTGGTACGCGGCTCCATTCAGTACAGCTCAGACGCAGTTTGTCGCGCATTACCGGCAAGCGTTCGGTGGGGTTAGACCGTTGGCCATCGCGAGGCTAGCTTATGATGCTGTGGCGCTCGCAGCAGTACTGGCTCGTGGGACGACTGGCTCTACTTATTTCGACAGCAGTCTTATCAGCAGCGATTCTGGGTTTGCTGGGGTAGATGGTCTTTTCCGGCTACGACCATCCGGAAGAGCAGAGCGCGAGCTTGCGGTCCTGGAAGTGAGAGATGACGGGCTGATCTCCATAGTCAGCCCGCCACAGGACTTTTTTGCACCATGAATGCTTCTTACAAGCTGGAGGGTGGCTGCACCGCAAGTAAATGTACAGTCACTAACCCCATAGTGAATAATACAAACGCTCCCACTTGGTGGGTCACTGCTAGGGGAATTGGAACGACTAACAGCAACGTAAGGATGCCTAACATTACTTGAATACCTGCCATAGCTGTGAATAGCATCATAGCCGCGCGAGCAGGCGTGGGAAGCAGTGAACCCCATCTACACAACAGCAGCACAGCTCCCAAGGTGGTCATCGCGAGCAGACGATGCTGAAATTGTACCATTACCACATTTTCAAACGGATTCGTGTACCATGGCTCCATGATCCAGAGATCTTCTGGTACCAGCTGACTGTTCATCAGAGGAAAGGTATTGTAGCTGAATCCAGCATCAAGACCAGCAACAAATCCTCCAGAGAGAAGCGTGAGCACAAGGAGGCCCAGTACACTCCATAGGTGTAGCACCAGTGAAGTCATCGGTATAAGCCGGCGTGGCTGCAGGACACCGAGTGCTGTCCACAGCAGCAGGCCATAGATCAGGAGCGCTAACCCTAAGTGGGCGGTAAGGCGGTACTGGCTGACATCTGGCCGCTCAGTGAGACCACTCTTCACCATGAGCCATCCTACGATTCCTTGCACGCCCCCCAGGAGAAAGAGACCTGCCAGTTTCCATCCCAATCTGTGATCAATTTTCTGCCGCACTAGGAACCACAGAAACGGTACTAAAAATACCACTCCTATTATACGTCCCGCTAGACGATGGAGATATTCCAGCCAAAAGATGCTCTTAAAGTCATCCAGAGTCATACCAATTGTTCTGATTTTATACTCTGGAAATTGCTGATAGTGAAGAAAGGCAGCCTGCCATTCTGCCTCTCCCAAAGGCGGGAAAACAGCAAAAGGCTTCCACTCCACCATCGATAAGCCAGACTGAGTCAGCCGTGTTATCCCTCCAAGGACTACTATGATTAAGAGAAGACTGCAGCACAGAAATAGCCACCACGCCACCGGCCGGGAAGGAGTTGGTGAAGGATTCGTCATGAGAAAGCCAAGCCGCATGCGATTCTCCTGAGTCTTTGAGGGGGCTGTGAGGCTTGGCTCCATATCAAAGACAATAGACAATGCAGAGCAAGCCACCATGCCAGTAGAGGGCAGGAAGTAGGGAGATTACAAGTCGTTCAATGAACAGGGTTCCCAGCCTACTGGTCTCTGATCTACCATCTGTCATCCAAGCAAACAGTCACTCGAATTCTCTATTAGAGAGAGACACATACACTGTATTACGGGTATTATAATAATATGATATATTATCAGTTACGCATATATAATCTATAAATACATGTAATAATAGTCTTTTCTAGATAATTATGAGTGGCGCTTCAGAGACGTGCTCGAAAAGAGGTCAGTCTATGACTGTGTATGACGAACAAACAGCCATCGGCACGGGGACAGATGAGAACCAGAACGAGCACGTCTTTTCTTTTGGTATCACAATAGATGAGCTTTACACCTTGAGAGGGTTAACTCGACTCGACGGGCTGTTCTTGGAGCATCTGAAACAAAGCGCCGCAGGGCTATGGGAGCGGCTCCAGGCCTGCCGCACGGATCCAGATGCCCTGGGGAGCAAGCAAGAGTCAGTACTCTTGGTAGCACTCGCACCCCATGTCCAGGATTTTGTTGGTGTTCTATTCGGAATTAGTGCCGACATCGTAGCCTTAACCAGCAAGTACCACGCGCTCGCGCCTTTGTATGCCTGTAAACGATTATTCGTCCAACGGCGCGCGTTGAAGGCGATTCGCGAGGCTGAGGCACAGACTCTAGATGGGACTGCACTTTTGGCAGAAATGGAAACGCTGCTAGGAGAGGCGTTTACGGAACTAACATTTGCCTGTGCCGTCATGACTTGGCTAGACAACGAGCAGGAGAATACTCATCAACTCGAGATGGCAATGCGTTATGCAGCCTGGAGAGGCTACGCCGATAGTGCTGAAAGACGGGAGTCAAGTATTCTGTTTCGAGTTCCCAGGAAAATCGATCCTTTGAATCTTGTGCAAACAGCGACTGAAACGCATATGGGTCTTGACTGCTTGCGTCTGCCCCTGTGCCGCCCTTTGCGCAGGCGGGATGGTTTTGCTCTAACTGATCCAGGTTTCTCGCGTGAGCAAGCTCTCGACGAAGCTAACTACTGCATATTCTGTCACAATCAAGGTAAGGATTCATGCGCAAAGGGCATGAGAGATCAGAAGACTGGCGAGTGGAGGCGGAATGCGCTTGGCCGCTATATAGTTGGTTGCCCGCTTGAGGAGCATATCTCAGAATTCCAGGCACTCATGACTCATGGTGATGTAGTCGCCGCTCTTGCCATGATCACCGTGGCTAATCCCATGGCAGCCGGGACAGGCCACCGTATTTGCAATGACTGTATGGTGGGGTGCATCTATAATAATCAGAACCGCACAGCGGTGAATATTCCCCAAGTCGAGACAAGGGTTGTGCGAGATGTGCTGGCCCTGCCATATGGCTTTGAGGTTTACAGTCTGCTCACCCGCTGGAACCCTCTGAACCTGCGGTCATACTTACCAAAAGCTGTAAGTGGTAAAAATGTGCTAGTAGTTGGCTTAGGACCAGCTGGCTATACCCTAGCGCACCACCTGCTGAACGACGGTCATACGGTAGTAGCTGTGGATGGTCTTAAACTCGAGCCCCTGGCACAAGAGCTCTCAGGAGTAGAGAAAACAGGAACGCGTGTACCTTTTCAGCCTATACGGGATGTGACAGAACTATGGGAACCCCTCGCTACCCGCACGATGGCTGGATTCGGCGGCGTGGCTGAGTATGGTATCACCGTGCGCTGGGACAAGAATTTTCTTAAGATCATCCGCCTGCTATTGGAACGACGCACGCACTTTTCCCTGTTCGGAGGTGTGCGCATGGGGGGTACACTCACGCCAGACTTTGCCTTCGCGATGGGCTTCCATCACATTGCCCTGTGTTTAGGTGCTGGTCAGCCAACGATTGTTCCTATGGAGAACGGTCTAGCGCGCGGTGTACGACAGGCATCAGACTTTCTGATGTCTATACAACTTACTGGCGCAGCGAAAGAAAACTCTATTGCTAATCTTCAGATTAGACTACCATGCATTGTGATTGGAGGTGGATTAACTGCTATAGATGCATCTACCGAAGCTCTAGCGTACTACCCACTGCAGGTCGAGAAGTTTCTGGCCCGCTATGAGATTCTGGTAGCAGAGAAAGGCGAATCTGCAGTGCGCACTGCCTTCAACGCGGAAGAAACTCTTATTGCTGAAGAATTCCTGCGTCATGCCTATGCCCTGCGAGTTGAACGCACCACAGCCGCAGCAGAAGGACGAGTGCCGCGGCTGTGGGAACTTTTAGATCAATGGGGTGGCTCGACTATTGTCTATCGACGGAGTCTGCGAGAGTCCCCAGCGTATAGAAACAACCCGGAAGAGGTTTTAAAAGCTTTAGAAGAGGGGGTTCGTTTCTCCGAAAAGCTCGTCCCTCTAAAAGTAGAACTCGATCCCTTTGGCCATGCAAAAGGCTTACGACTCCGAGATGACACTGGGGTCGAGCGGGTCATAGCTGCGCGTACGATTCTTGTTGCCGCTGGTACAGTCCCTAATACTACACTCGCCAGCGAGGTCGCAGGGTTCAATTTAAACGGGAAGTACTTCCAAGCTGTAGATGAGGATGGCCAACCAGTTAGCTCCGAACGTCTGGCAAAGCCAGCTGTAGCACATGTGTTAACAATCGTTCACGACGACTGTCGTGCTGTGTCGTTTTTTGGCGATCAGCATCCATCGTTCGCCGGCAACGTGGTCTCTGCCATGGCCAGTGCTCGTCAAGGATATCCCGTGGTGAGCCGTATGCTCGCTCGTTGTCCCAAGGCCGGTTCTTCTGGCAGTGTCATACCCTTGATGACTCGTCTGAACGCTTTACTACGTCCGGTAGTACATACAGTGAAAAGGCTGACACCTACTATTATGGAGGTGGCAGTACGGGCGCCGCTGGCGGCCCGTATGTTCCGGCCAGGGCAGTTCTATCGCTTACAGAATTACGAAACCCTAGCACGCACCGTTGATTCGACATCTCTTACTATGGAGGGTGTCGCATTGACTGGAGCCTGGGTAGATCCAGTTAACGGAATTTTATCGATGATCGTACTAGAAGTGGGCGGCTCATCGGACTTAGTCTCCCAACTGCGGGAAGGGGAGCCGGTCATTGTCATGGGGCCAACCGGTACGCCGACTGAAATACCACCATCCGGTTCGACCGTACTATTGGCTGGAGGTGGACTCGGTAATGCGGTTCTCTTCGCCATCGGTAGAATGCTCCGAGCAAAGGGTATACGCGTATTATATTTCGCCGGCTACAAGGCGATAGCTGACCGTTACAAAGTCGACGAGATCACAGCTGCTGCTGACTTAGTGGTATGGTGCTGCGATGAGTCCCCAGGGTTCACACCAGACAGGCCCCAGGACAAGGTCTTCGTTGGGACCATTATCGCTGCAATGCATGCCTATGCCGAGGGCCGGCTAGGCCTTACATCAATACCGCTCGATCAGGTAGACCGCATTATTGCCATTGGCTCTGACCGTATGATGGATGCCGTACGAGCCACTAGATATGGTGTCTTAGCGACATATCTAACCCGCACACCTACTGCCATAGGTTCTATCAATTCTCCTATGCAGTGCATGATGAAGGGGATCTGCGCCCAGTGTCTACAGGTCCATCGCGATCCTGAGAGTGGCCGGGAAACGGTAGTGTTTTCCTGTTCCAATCAGGATCAGCTCTTAGACACGGTTGATTTCAGCAGTCTGCATCAGCGTCTCTCGCAGCAATCAACACAGGAAAAGCTGACCAGGATGTGGATTGACCGCTGCTTGGTGAAGGGCGGTTATCGTGAGCACGCGCGATTCTAGTCCACTCACCTCAAATGGGGCGTAAAGTCAAGAGGATCAAGAGGAGATCAGCGACCATCAGCGACCACTTGCCTGACGGATTCAAGAAAGGCATGTATCTTTGCGATACTTTTCACGCCGGGGCGTTCCTCGACTCCAGAGGAAACGTCAACCGCGGTCGCGCCCGTGCGGCGGATTGCCTCGGCCACGTTGATAGGAGTTAGACCACCAGCTAGCATCCATGGGACTGACCACTGTGCCTGAGTCTGTATCTGTAGGAGCTGCAGGAGGTTCCAATCAAAAGCAATGCCATGCCCGCCTGGGCGGGCTGCGCTGGCGGGTGGCCGAGAATCGAACAGCAGCCAATCTACTACTTGTAGATAGCCTGATACTGCAGCTAAGTCCTCTGCAGTCTGTAGGGCAATGGCCTTCATCACCGGCAGGCCAAATGTCTGCCGCACTGTCTTGACCCGTTCCACGCTTTCTCTGCCGTGTAACTGGATCATATCTAGGCGAACGTGGTTGACCACCTCATCCAGCCAGGTATCGTCTGGGTCAGCAAACAATCCAACCCTACCCACGTTATCAGGCAACTGGTCCAGAATTGCGGTGGCTTGCGGTGGTGTGAGAAAGCGTGGTGATAACCGAAAAAAAACCACCCCCACGAAGGTAACACCTGCAGCAACCGCCGCAACGGCATCTTCTACCCGGGTCAGACCGCAAATTTTCACGGCGATGCTCATACGCACCTCTGTGCTTCCACAATCTCACGGGTAATGCGTCTCGCAGCGGCCGCGGGATCGGGTGCAGCAGTCATGGGCCTACCGATTACCAGAAGGTCCGCTCCTGCGGCCAAAGCCTCCGTGGGAGTCAGAACGCGCTTTTGCTCATGGTTGTCAGCCCAGACTGGCCGTACCCCCGGCACCACCAATCTAAAGCCGGGGCCACAACCAGCACGCAGACGCCTAACCTCGTGCGCTGAACAGACGACACCATCTAGTCCACAGGCTTGTGCCAGACTAGCTAAACGCATCACCTGATCGGCTACCGACGCAGCAGCCACACCAACCTCTGCCATGGAAGAACTATCTAAACTAGTAAGCACTGTAACAGCAACCACTAGAGGGCGTTTTACACCAGCCTTCTCAGCTTCTTCTGCACAGGCCGCCGCGGCCGCTTCCATCATAGCCCGGCCACCACTGGCGTGAACGTCGATCATGAACGGCTGCAATGGCATGACACCACGTACAGCGCCTGCAACAGTGGTCGGAATGTCATGGAATTTGAGATCCAGAAACATCGGCAAGGTGCCACCGGCCTCACGCACCGCATGAACCCCTTTTGCGCCGTTGGCGTGAAAGAACTCTAGGCCAACTTTAATGCCCGCTACTACCTCAGCCACAGCGGTAACGATGCCTCTTGCGCGGGAGACATCCACCATATCGATGGCACAGAAAACTGGTGCGGAAAACGGGGACATAAGAGCATCAAGTTTGCTGCAAGTGCTCTTGCAGACGAGGCATGAGTTCAACTAGGTTACACGGCTTGTGGCGACTGTCAAGCTGCCAAGACAGAATCTCGTCCCAGGCATCCTGGCAGGCATTCGTCGAACCTGGTACAGCAAACAGGTAAGTGCCATTAGCTACGCCACCAATCGCTCGTGACTGCATAGTCGATGTCCCGATCTTGGCATAACTGAGCCAGCGGAATAATTCACCGAAACCGTCTATCTCTTTTTCGAGCACTTGACGGAAAGCTTCCGGCGTTACATCACGACCCGTTAGTCCAGTCCCTCCAGTGGTGACAATCACGTCTACATGTGGATCGCTAATCCATACACGCAGGCGCGTGACTATACTGTCGATATGATCACCAACGATAGCACGATCAGCGAGAGCATGTCCGGCGGTCGTTAGGCGATCAACCAGAATCTGGCCAGAGGTATCAGTTGTAAAGGTACGGGTCTCCGATACGGTCATGACAGCGATGTTAAGTGGCACAAAAGGACGGTTTCCATTAATACGGGACATCTTCAGCCATCGCATGGTTATATTGCTAAACGGCACACACGGAGATAAACCCACCGCTGACCAGGGGACGGCGGCAGTTAGCCGGTGGCCCAGTACATCCTAGTTTTTGCACCTTCTCAGCGAAAAAGCAAGGCTCTACGAGAGAGCGGATGCGCTGGCAATAAACATCCATAGGATGTCTCATCTCTCTCCTGGGGAGCCTTTCCAGAAGATTCTGGCAGACTGTTATACAGGTTCTATCCAGAATGAACGGAGTCGTGTGACTATTCACTCATTTGTTCATATCAGCCGAATATGCACAAAGTACGAATATAGATTCGTATCATTCAAGAACAATGGGATTGAAGAATCTTTGGTAGAGATCAGATCATGCAACACACTGTTTTATAGGTATAATCATCATGACAGTAGTGCGTGCTCTGTGTCTTGGAGAAACACTAGCCATTGTAGTAGACTGGGTTAGCCGAGGCAATGACAAGTGCATTATGGAATGCTGCCATCAATGGAGAAGCGTGTGGCAGACACACCATTGCAGCGGATCGTGTCCATTTCAGAGACGCTATCTACGCTGGGCGGTTTTCGCAGATTGGGAGAGTTGCTGAAGACGAAGCTGTAGGGCTAACAGGTCACGCCATGCAAATCTCTTCTGAGTCGGTGAACGCAGAAGATAGGCTGGATGAAATGTTGCAATCACTGGTATTGGAATCGCCAATCCGGCTGAATACTCTAGCCACTTGCCTCGCAGTTTCATAATACCCTCATTGCGAGCAAGCACGACCGATGCGGATAATCCCCCAACTAGCAACAAGATCTGCGGCGCGGCTAGAGTGATATGACGTTCCAGAAAGGGCAGCAACATGCTCACTTCAGCTGATGTTGGTTTGCGGTTGCCTGGCGGACGCCAGGGGACAACATTGGTGATATAACAATTGCGGCGCCGCTCAAGGCCGATGCTCTCTAGCATCCGGTCGAGTAGTTGTCCGCTCTGGCCGACAAACGGCAACCCTTGACGATCTTCCTCGGCACCAGGAGCCTCGCCGATCACCATAACCGGTGCTGTCGGCACGCCATCGGAAAAAACTGTATGAGAAGCGCTCATTCTCAGAGAGCACCCGCGGAAACCGGTCACTGCCGCACGCAGGGCCTCTAGAGTCGTGCAATGAGCAGCCAGTACAGCGGCTGACTCATCAGAGAAGAATGGTCCCGCGCTGCACGACTTCTTCTGTGTGTTTGATGGGTCTTTTTTTGGAAGAGAGAGCGATGTTATTTTCGTTTTCAACTTTGACAATGCATAGCGATCTACGGGTACCTCGTCTACGACCTCATCCACGCCGGATTCTAGATACCAACATAGCAGAGTGATTGGCGGAAGAAATGAATCCATTGGAAGCTGCCTGCCTGTCCAACCGGTACCTGTTTACAAGCTTTTGTTCTCTACAGACCATGAGCCATGTGTGAAGAGAGTCGTTACACACCCAGCGCCTATGATATAGAGGCAATAAAGAGAATCCAAGCTGTAGCACTGAGAAGAAGGCGGAGGAATAGATGGCCCGCGACTCGATGGGATTTGACGTGCTGATCGTCGGCGGTGGACCGTCCGGCCTGTCGGCGGCAATTCGGCTGCGCCAACTCGCTATCGAGCAGAACCACGAATTAAGTGTCTGTTTGATCGAGAAGGGCTCAGAAGTGGGGGCGCACATTCTGTCAGGCGCTGTGATAGAGACCAGGTCTCTTGACTATCTTATCCCGGACTGGAGGCAGCGGAATGCGCCGCTAACTGTGTCGGCACGGGAAGATCGTTTTCTGTTTCTAACTGAAACAGGTGCCCTGAGGTTACCAACACCGCCACCTATGCACAATCGTGGTAATTATATCGTTAGTCTTGGCAATGTGTGCCGCTGGCTGGCAGAGCAAGCTGAAGCACTGGGAGGCGAGATCTTTGCTGGTTTTGCCGGCGCTGAGGTTCTCTACGACGAGAATGGGAGCGTTCGCGGTGTTGCGACTGGAGATATGGGTCTCGGTGCAGATGGTCAACCCACTCATAATTACCAACCAGGGATCGAGCTTCTAGCGCGGCAAACTATCTTTGCCGAGGGTTGCAGAGGCTCCTTAACTCGAAGCCTGATAGACCGCTTCAACTTACGGGCCGATTCTGACGTATCAACATACGGGCTTGGTCTCAAAGAGTTATGGGAGGTGGACCCAGCTTGCCACCAGGAAGGGTTAATTCTTCATACCATCGGTTGGCCTCTTGATCATAAGACTTACGGTGGCTCTTTTCTCTATCATTTAGATAACAACCAGGTAGCAGTCGGCTTCGTAGTAGGCCTTGACTATATCAACCCCCACTTAAGTCCATTCGACGAATTTCAGCGTTTCAAGACGCATGCCAACATCCGGGGAGTCTTCGCAGGCGGTCGACGAGTAGCCTACGGTGCCCGTGCTCTTAGTGAGGGTGGCCTCCAGTCAATACCGAAGCTCACCTTTCCAGGAGGGGTTTTAGTGGGCGATACGGCGGGCTTCCTAAACGTTCCTAAGATCAAGGGCACTCATACTGCAATGATGTCTGGCATCCTTGCTGCTGAAGCTATCTTCGCAGCTTTGACGAAGGACGATGGGCCTGAAGTCATCGCTTATGCGGAATCTGTGCGCCAGAGCTGGATTCATAAAGAGTTGAACGAGGTCCGTAATATACGGCCAGCCTTCCGCTGGGGGCTGTGGCCAGGGATGGCCTATGCTGGGTTGGAGGCCTACTTTTTAAAGGGTAGGGCTCCATGGACGTTTCACCATCATGCTGATCATACCGTCTTACAGAAGGCCGCCAGCTGCCAAAAGATCCAGTACCAGCGACCAGACAATTCCGTTAGCTTTGACAAGTTGTCATCTGTTTTTTTGTCAGCAACTAACCATGAGGAAAACCAGCCAGTTCACCTGCGACTGAAAGATCCATTAGTACCAGTCACTGTTAACCTCACGCTTTACGATGCACCAGAACAACGTTATTGCCCGGCTGGCGTGTATGAAATCCTCAGCGAGGAGGATGGTCATGGAGCACGGCTACAAATAAACGCACAGAACTGCATTCACTGTAAGACGTGTGATATCAAGGATCCAACTCAGAACATTGTTTGGATGGTACCAGAAGGAGGTGGTGGGCCGAACTACCCAAATATGTGAAGAGAGTGCAAGAAGCAGAATCGACCATGCATTTTGGTAGTGATGCTGCTTGTCGCGTGTTTCTTCTGTTTTCCATCAGGGAGCAGCGAAGGACGTGGATGGTTGTTCCGCCTCTCAGGCGGGCTGTAAGTAAGAGGTGTCCAGGTTGGATGACTGTTGCAGAGGCAACTGGTCACAGGAGAATAGGGAGAAGAGGCGGTTGGCGCTCTTTTGCCTGTCATCTGTGTCAGGCAGTGGGCAAATAGAGAAGAGTAGGCAGAGGTTCAGCGCTGCGCCGGCTAATCCTCTTTTAATCCTCTTTGAGAAGAGGTGTCATCCGGATGCAGCAGCCGGCTGTGAATCGTCTCGAGGTCACCTAATCGGTGACGGCCATGAGGCTGTGCGTGATCCAGCCTAAACCCACCTGCATGCAAAAGCCTGGTTCTGCGACAGTAGCGATCCTTTTGCGGGCATGGGGCCATTAGTCGTCATGCATGTATATGCTCCATCTTCTACACGCGAATTCGCACCAGCTAAGGTGAATTTGTATTTGCATGTTGTCGGCCTCCGAGAGGACGGCTACCATCTGTTGGACAGTCTCGTGGTGTTCGCTGGTGTTGGCGACATAGTGACGGTGGCTCCTGCTGCGTCGCTGTCCCTTCAGCTCCGCGGACCGTTTGCAGAAGCCTTGAGCGATTCCCCTCGTAACCTCGTCCTCGAAGCTGCCCGCTTGCTGGCCAAGGCGATCGGTTGTGTCCCCAATGTGACCATCACGCTAGACAAGTGGTTGCCAGTGTCTGCAGGGTTAGGCGGTGGTTCTGCAGACGCGGCGGCTACTCTGCGCGGATTAGCGCGGCTATGGAATGTGGAGCGATCTGCTGAGCGACTGCTGGCGGCGATTGCTCTGGCATTAGGAGCGGACGTCCCAGTATGCCTGTACGGCGCCCCAGCCCATGTATCCGGTATCGGTGCGACTATTGAGCCTGCTCTCGCTCTACCGTCGGCATGGCTAGTTTTGGTCAATCCCTTGCGTCCCCTAGCAACTGCATCTGTCTTTAGGGCTCGCATTAGTATCGCTTCTTCTGCTGCGATGCCAATCGCAGACGTGCCAAGTGATGCGATCAGTCTTGCACAAGCATTAGCTGCGCCTCGGCGTAATGATCTACGTGATGCTGCCATCGCGCTGGAGCCAGCCATCAGAACCGTGCTTGATGTTCTTGCACCGCTGCCAGGGTGTTTGCTGACCCGTATGTCGGGGAGCGGGGCTACCTGTTTCGGTCTATTTGCTGATGGCACAGCAGCCCGGGCTGCAGCTAGAGTCTTAGCAACCAATAGGCCGAGCTGGTGGAGCACAGCAGCGCCGCTCCTGCCACCGATGTGACCCATACCTTACCCTAGCCTAGCATCCTGTTGTCTATGCCTCCCCTCCCGAGCCTAGTGAGCTCACAGACGACAGGCTTGCGATAGGGAGGTTGGGCTGGGTCGCATTCGCATAGCGGCGGCAGCGGTCAGATTGTCAATCAGGCACTGCGAGACACGTGTGTGCCTATCGTCAGTCCTAATTGATCTACAGCCCGCCCCTGATTCACCGCGATTTCTACAAGCCCGTTGGCGTTTTCATACCAGAAAGCCACCCCAACGGGAACCGCAGAGAAGGTACGTGCCCATCGTAAGCGATACGTGTTGTTGTGACAATGACAGCCTAAAATAGCACTGCGATCGACAGCCGCGGCACGCAGACCAGTCACCCCATTGCCGAACTTGTCAATGTAGACGATAGCTGGAAGATCATCAGGCCAGTCAGGACGTGAGAGAGATTGACGTGACATGACGATCTGACCCGGTACATCTTGGCCACGTGCCAAACGAGCTGCGATTGGCGCGAATAAGTCACGGCCATGAAAGCTGGCACTGAGTTGCGATGGCTGCCATGTAATGACAGAAGCTTGAACGACCGCCGCACGACGCATGACCAGTTCTAGCAAGCCATTATCAGGAGCGACAAACCACGTACTATCAGCTAACACCACAAGCGGCAAACGAGCGCTCCCAACACCGGGATCAACCACGCATAAGAAGACACTCCCTGTTGGGAATGCAGGCACATACGCTGCTAATAGATAGGCAGCAGACAGTGGATCACTCGTTGGGGCATCAGCTTGTAGATTCACTACCGGAATCCCAGGGGCATTGCAGTATAGTACAGCTAATACTTGGCCGATATAGGGTCCGGCAAGACCAAAATCGGTAAACAGAATGATCATTTGTCCATCCCTCCCCTCGGTGGATTCTCTCTTCCCAAGCCCATGCGCTCCAATGCTGTCCCTCTCAAACCTGAAGCGGGCGATGCAAAGTCAAGCAGCGTCATTACAGCTCACGCCTACATGATTTCAGAACAGGGTGACACCAAACCAAAAAAAGAGCCCTCTTCAACAGACTATCCGGACATCTGTCACACTGCAGCTAGCCGCTAGGACTCTATATATAGAAGTACAGTTTCGATGAGAGTCATCGCAAGTAAGCGCCGGCACGGATAACGGGAAGGAAAATGGTCACAGCAGTGCGAGAACTTTGCCCCTGTACAGATGGCTCTAATCTCCAGATTCTCAACATGTTGCCATCGTGTTTTATAACTGCACGTTCTGCAGTTGCACCTCTTGAGTGACTGCTTAGAAATTCTTTGCAGTAGAAGGAGATATGCGTTTCTGCTTTGATCTGTTGTAAAGCTTTTGACATTGGTTCAGAAGTGATGTTTAAGAGCCTGTGTATTTCTCACCACTTGGGACCGAGATGGTCATGAACAGAAATATGTCTGTGTTGCTGGTCGGTGGTGGTAGAATGGGCTGCGCTTTGTTGGAGGGGTGGCATACCTATGGGCTCGCGACAGATCGTTTATGGGTTGTGGAACCTGATACTGGTGCCCGCTGTCGTATGGAAATGTCTAGGGTAGTCTCTAGTGCAATAGATCTTCCTCTAGATTTACAACCTAATGTTGTTGTCTTCGCTGTCAAACCGCAAAACATGGAGACTATAGTAACGGACTATCAGCGTTTTGCCAATGACAGTGTGTTTTTGTCCATTGTTGCTGGGAAATCTATCGCTTGGTTTACAAACAGCCTGGGTTCTACGGCTACTGTCGTCCGGGCCATGCCTAACCTACCGGCAGCTGTGCGACGTGGTGTCACCGTGGCTTGTGGCAACGCTGCGCTTGATGCGGATGGCCATGCTTTGTGTACAAGCTTGCTGGAGGCTGTGGGTGCTGTTGTCTGGATTGAAGAGGAGCGGCTGTTAGATGCTGTCACAGCTGTGTCGGGGAGTGGGCCGGCGTATGTATTCTTGCTAGCGGAGTCGCTTGCACGAGCTGGCCAAGCTGTTGGCCTACCCGCTAGCTTGGCTGAGCGTCTAGCACACCTAACTGTTACAGGGGCAGGGGAGCTGCTGTACCATTCTGTAGATTCTACGGCTACTCTGCGCCAGAAAGTGACTAGCCCTGGCGGTACCACTGCAGCGGCTCTGGCGGTCTTGATGGATCCGCAGAACGGACTGGAATGGATGTTAACACGTGCTGTTGCTGCCGCTACCGCCCGTTCGCGTGAACTGAGTCTCTGAAGCGGCTTTCTGTCCTATGAGTTCATGTAGATGACTCAGCCTGCTTGAGCGAAGGACATACAGGCAGCCGCACAGCGAGCCACAAAAAGGAGAGAGAGCACGCGGTCATTTATTTGACAAATGTTGTGTAGATAGCGCACTGTGTGGCATTGCCGTGGCTTTGTCAAGGGTACGTGATTGCAAGAAGAGCCCGTTCAGTTGAGAGGGAAGGGTGCTTGTGCCTTTCGCACCTGCTTTGTCTGACTTGACTGATGGTGTGATGCGAATCGTGGGCGCCCTCAGGAAAGCTCGTCGGCGTGCATGTCTCATGAGGGAGACAGATCTTGGTAATCGTGGTGCCGCAAATTCAACTTGACGCAGCGGGGTAACGGCGCTAATGCTGCGCTGCAGCGACACGTAGGGATGCATGTGGAGGATAAGCTGATGAACAAGCAGTCTGATAATATTTTCGACTTCGACATCACAAAGATGATGGACGTTACCAAGCTAATGGGTGAATTTAAAATGCCAGGCGTGGATATGGAAGCCATCCTAGGTAGCCAGCGTAAAAATATCGAAGCCCTCACGGCTGCCAACCGGCTGGCTTTTGAAGGGGTACAAGCTATGATGAAAAGGCAGACAGAAATCCTGCGCCAGACTATGCGAGAAGTTGCCGCGGCAACACAGGGGATGACTGCTACCACTTCCCCGCAGGAGAAGCTTGCACAGCAGAGCACTTTAGCCAAGGAAACGTTCGAACGTGCCGTTGCCAATATGCGCGAACTCTCTGAGATGGTAGCAAAATCTAACAGTGAAGTGTTTGAGCTGTTGAACGTCCGTCTTGGTCAGGTGATGGACGAAGTGAGACAGGCTGTTGTCCAAACAGGTAATAAGACTTAACCGCCTCAACTGTCCAGAAGGCGGGGCGGCTCTCCGGACAGGACAGCCGCTTTCGTCTTTGCTTTGCTTGCTTTTCCATTCAAGCCGTCCGCGCGAGTTGCGACCATGAAATAGTTTACATTTCTGTCGTCACTCAGACGCCATGTGTCTGCGAATGGGGCGTAGCTCATGCCTTTTATCGCACGCACTGTCAGTCCGCCCTGCCGTAAGCCTGCCGCTAGCTCGGACGGCAGTACAAATCGCTGCCAGTCATGTGTTCCGATTGGCAACCACCGTAAGATATACTCAGCGCAGATCTTGGCGAGTAGCAATGATTGCAGTGTGCGATTCAGGGTCGCAACTACCATCATCCCTCCTGGAGCAACCAAAGTTGCGGCTGTAGACAGAAAGAGGGATTGCTTGGCCACGTGTTCAACGACTTCCATATTTAAAACTGCGTCGAAAGCTGGACTCCCCTGAGCGGACAAGTATTCCACGGTGGTACAATGATAGGTAATAGAAAGACCAGCTCCTGCAGCATGGATCTTAGCTACCTGGATGTTTTTTTCCAACGCGTCAATACCGGTAACACTAAAACCAAGACGGGCCATGGGCTCAGCAAGTAACCCACCACCACAACCTATATCTAGCAAAGAAAGACCGCAAAACGGCTGGCGTGCCTTAATGTCACGGCCAAAGTGAGCAGCCAGCTCATCACGAATGTAGCGGATGCGGATGGGATTCAATGCGTGCAGCGGTCTAAACTCGCCGTCTGGGTTCCACCAGCTTCCGGCCATGGCTCCGAACTTAGCCAGTTCTGATTCTGCAACAGTCGTCCCACCACGTAGAGTAACCTGTCTATTAGTAGTGCTAGTGTCCTTCTGTGGGGAATCGCTCAGAACTGCTCTTAGGGCAGCCAGAATGGTCATCTACATCCCCCGCCCAGTATGGCATCAACCCTATACTCGCCAGAGAGAGAACAGATTCGGACTCCATATTCTCTCATAGAGAGTCTCGCATCGTAGTTAGTCCTCTTGATCGTGATCAAGAGGACTCGCTTGCTTCAGCCAGAGCACGCTGCAGGATGCTATCCGTGAGCCTGGCAGCTGCAGCGGCGTCAGGAGCTGTTGCGGCAGCTGTTGCCGCTAGATTAATAGCAATGATTTCATATCCCCAAGCCGCTAAGTCCTCCTCCTCGGAGAGGGCAACATTGCGCCACTGTAGCACTTTCTCACTGACGTTACGCAAGCCCTCAGGTCCGAGAGCGACCCGGAACACGCACCAGGATTCAAAATCCAGAACATGGACAAAATAAGCAATCAGCCCAGCACTCACCTGCTTAGCTCTGACAGCCATGGCCGGGTCAGCGAGTGCACTCTGGATAAAAGCAGAGGTCCGTGCATACAAGTTCTGGGATCGATGATTCCACGGCAAAAGAGGTGGCATGCACACCCTCTCAACATCCAAGACTCGCAACGTTCTGTGGCCTTGCCTACATGGCCACAACACAGGGCACAGCGTAAAACACTTTACGCCACCTGGCCAGGAAATTTTTGGACGTCTCTGTTAGTTCACGCTATGCCGAGAGTGGTGGCATGGTGAAGAAGGAAGAAGACGAGAATGAGCGATACTTGAGAGACCAAAAGTCGCTCCGGTGATCTGCAGCAGCAGACCGAGGTTCACGGGGAGGGGAGGGGCAGCGATACACTACTGTCCCTGTGCGCTCAGGTCTTCCTTCCGCCAGGAAGCCTGCCGAGCTGCTAGAGCGGCAACCGCTTGCTGTACAAGTCCAGACATTATTTCTGCGGTGGACTGCTCCCGGGTTACCATGCCAACGCTCTGCCCAGCCATCAGCGAACCATACTCAACATCACCCTCTATGACTGCCCGCCGCAGCGCCCCAGCCCAGAAACGCTCAATCTCGATTTGGGCCTCTTTCTGAGTGATCTGACCTTCACGGAACAGGTTGATCACTTGATTCTGGACCTTGATAAAGGTGAGCGTACCCTTGTTGGCCAAGGCCCGCACCGGAATCACTGGGAAAGTCGGGTCAACCTGAACAGAGGGGACCGCATCACGGGCCCCTGCCCGTAGAAAAGCTTGCTTAAAGTTGGGGTGAGCGATGGACTCGTGGCCGCAGACGAAACAGGTACCGAGCTGGCACCCAGCCGCTCCCATTTCCAGGTAGGCAAGGATTGCCTCCCCCCGACCAATACCACCGGCTACGAACACAGGGACCTCGCGGATTTCCGGCAGGATTTCCTGAGCGAGCACACTCGTAGAGACAGGCCCGATGTGGCCACCGGCTTCTGACCCTTCGATCACCAGGGCATCTGCACCAGAACGAATCAGCTTCCGTGCGAGCGGTAGAGCAGATGCAAAGCAGATCACCCTGGCACCACCCTGCTTAATCCGCCGTATAGCAGCAGCTGTAGGTAGACCACCAGCCAGTACTACATAGCCTACTCTGGCCTGCAGACAGACGTCTATAAGAGCTTCTAGCGCTGGATGCAGAGTAATGAGATTAACCCCGAAAGGTTTGCAAGTTACAGTAGCTGTAGCCTCGATCTCAGCCGCTAACAAGTCTGGCTCCATGGAGCCACCTGCTAGGACTCCGAATCCGCCAGCATTAGAAATGGCTGCTACGAGGGTACGCTCCGACAGCCATGACATGGCACCTCCCATGATGGCATGGCGGCATCCTAGGAATGTACATCCCCGCTGCCACAGACGATTCAGATGCTCATGCGCACAAGCAAGATCCATAGCAGGGTTACCATTCGCTACTGCGACATGCGAGCAATCAAGCAATATCAAGCCCGTAAGCGGAATGCAGAGCCCGCAGGGCCAGTTCAGTATACTCTTCAGCGATCAACACACTGATCTTGATTTCAGAGGTGGAAATGACCTGAATATTGATGCCACGTTCCGCTAGGGCTTGAAACATGGTCTGAGCGACGCCTGCATGACTACGCATGCCTACTCCGATGACAGAAATCTTCACCACGTCTGGATCCGGAATCAGACGATCAAAGGCTAACGCCGACCCCATCTGGATAACAGTCACCGCCCGCTTGAGATCAGCTTTAGCAACTGTGAAAGTCAGATCAGTAGTCTTACCATCCTCAGAGATGTTCTGGACGATCATATCTACGTTGACATTAGCCTCAGCCAATGGACCGAACACGGCCGCCGCGATCCCGGGCTGGTCAGCAACCTTAGTCAGAGTGATTTTGGCGTCGTCACGGCTATAGGTAATACCGCTCAGCAGGTGGCGTTCCACGATCTCGTCCTCGTCACAGACAAATGTGCCAGGGGCATCGGTAAAACTGGACAGGACCCGCAGCACTACACGGTGCTTCATGGCCATCTCGACAGAGCGGGTCTGCAGCACCTTGGCACCGAGCGAGGTCATCTCTAGCATTTCCTCGTAGGCTATCCTGTCGAGCTTGCGGGCTTTCGTTACAATACGAGGGTCGGTAGTGTAGACGCCCTCCACGTCTGTGTAAATATCACAGCGGTCGGCCTTGAGAGCAACAGCAAGCGCGACGGCAGATGTATCCGAGCCACCGCGACCCAGCGTTGTCACACCCTCCTCGGGACCAATGCCTTGAAAACCTGCCACGACAGGGATACTCCCAGCCGCCATTTCTGCTAACAGTCTGTCCGGCAGGATAGATTCTATCCGCGCCCTGCCGTGGATCCCGTCTGTGCAAATCGGGACCTGCCATCCCTGCCAAGAGCGCGTCGATAACCCCAGGCCTTGCAAGGCTAGCGCCAGGAGGCCCGTTATCACCTGTTCACCCGTCGATACCACAACGTCATATTCGCGGCTGAATCCCACTCCTGTCTGATCACAGCTCATCTGGTGACACCGGGTGACGAGTTGGTTAGTCACACCTGCCATCGCTGAGACGACGACAGCGATCTCGTGGCCTGTCTCCACTTCAGTTTTGATACGATGGGCTACTTTTCTGATACGATCCTTGTCGCCAACGGAAGTTCCGCCGAATTTCATAACAATGCGCGCCATCGAGAACGCCCTGAAGCTAAGAAACACCTGCGCTTGCAGATATCTATGAGGGGCGTAATACAGCTTCACGCTCGATCACGCAAGCCTAGACTGCCAGAAATGTATCTTTGCTTCTCGTGGAATCTTGATGACACGGGGTCAATGTTCCCCTTAGGCACTGGCCTCATGAGAAACACAGCGAGAGATACAAACCGCCTTACCGCCGCCTTCCATCCCCAGTTCAGAAGTTGACGTCCAACCCTGAGACGAGGCCATAGCCCCAGGTGTTGAGATTATCGACATCCCGATTCCGAACATTGAATCGGCCATGGAAAAAGCTAGACTTCAGGGTGATCCCTGGCCCCAAGATGTACTTGCCTGATACTAGATGGGCGCGAAACATTTCATTCTGACTGTCCATTGTAGGCATACCCCGTCGCCGTTCCTGGTAATATGTATAACTGACACCCCACGGTCCGTTGGCATAACCGAGACCAGCGTTCCAGGTATAACTGTCATCAGCATGATGCCCAGGGCGTTGCGATTCTATAAAGGAAGCACCCAGCGTAAAACCAGCGTAACCGAGTTTGCAACCAACATTCCAAGCACTGAGATCATTGCGTATCGCTGAGCTCTCACTGACATCTTGGTGCGCAAAACCACTATCGAACCCGAGAGAGACGCCTTGGAATTCCCTCGTATACGCCAGAGTCATATCCCAATGGTTAGTGGTATGAAGTCCAGAGTTGCTATTTGTGCCAAGTATCCCAACGTTTGGGACATACGTCAGACCGAGCTGTAAGCCAGCTAGCTTGGGGCTGATATAGCCCACCATCGGCTGCGCATTCGCGAGCTGCTCTAATGACGTCCGCGCCTGCCCGTTCACTAGAGGCGTGCTCCCCCATGGACCGGATGTCGGCCTTAGAACCCAGATACTGACATCATCATACCCAATGCCATAGTCAACCGGCTCGTTGTGTAGACTCTTGTTAATAGAATCTTTCGCTCCTGCGTAGACTTTCCCAAAGGTTCCGCCCAGGGACACCCACTCTTCATCCAGTCCAACACTACCACTATTGCTAGATATTCTATTATTGTCATACACATTTAAACGCAAGAATGTCTCAGCTTCTATACCGTTCTCAAGAACAGTTTTTGCCTTGAAATGGATTTCGTTATCAGTATTGACGCCAAACGTGTTGAAATCTTGGCCAGCATCTCTCTCATGTTTCACGATGCCGAACCATTCCTGCATGTTGATGCTAAGGCTCAGCTTTAGCGGCTCGGCCGCTGCGTGGACGTTGCCGATTACCAAGCCTACAAGCGCAGTTGCCCCGTAGAGAAATTTCTTCATGCTTGCTCCTTCGCTTTCCACTCCCCCCCTGCGGGCAGCTCTGCATCACTTGTGCTCAGCTGGTACCTTGTTCTCCGTGCCAAGGAGACACACCCGCCTATCCAAGGCAAGCGAAAGTCGTCGCCTTTTGTACTAAAATGATTTCACTGTGACCTGCAAGTCACACTCTACTACTATAAGGACAGTCAAAATAAAACTCTGACATACAGCTCTTGCAATCGTAACGTGACCAGTGCATGAGGAGCGAACAGATCGTTTTCTTCCCCAGACCATTTCCGTGCATGACACAGCCCTAAGCACACGATGTGTGGTTTTTCCGTGGCGTTAGCGTCACGGTGTGGTAAAGGATCCACAGCGCTTTTGCCCCGCCAAGCTGATCAGATCGGATGCGCGTTTTTTGTTTCATCTCATCCATTGTCAATAAAGGGCGCGATTGTAACTTGACAGAGGACGCACCTAAGGAGCGAGTACCCAGGAGCTCTGTCATGAGGGGACCGCTCAAAGAGCAACCGCTTCGACAGAGTGAAAAGAGAGTAAGAGTCCCTGAATTTTTAGTAACATTAGTCGCAATGTTGTTCTTGTTTATTGCATGCGCATATATAGAGACTTCATACCCGGAAAAGATTTACAAGAACGAATCAGCTGTCTTTCGCGCGCCGGGTGAGGAACCACCAAAGGACTCTGGCCTGAGTTCCGGCTTCACTCTGTTCGGCAGTCCCAGAAAACGCAGTCAGGAGTACATAGGAGTTGGAGTCAACAGTTTTCTGTGGCGGGCCGCTCTTGACACGACGGCGTTTATGCCGATGAGCTTCGTCGATCCATTCGGCGGCGTCATTATAACGGACTGGTATGCCTCTCCAGAAAATCCGCAGGAACGTTTCAAGATGAACATCTATATTCTCTCGCAGGAGTTACGCTCGGACGGCCTCAGAGTGGCCGCCTTCCGCCAGATTCTGCAGCCGGATGGCGAATGGCGAAGTGCATCCCTCCACGCTGATACAGAAATCGAAAATGCTATCTTAACCCGTGCACGTCAGTTGAAAATGACAGCCACACAGTACATACAGTAGTAGAGGGTCGAACGGAGAGAGAGATTGTATCCTAACAGACATTATGACTTCAAGAGTATAGAAGCTCGCTGGCAGGCGACATGGGCTAGCCACCAGTGCTTTCGCGCTATAGAAGATTCAGGACGTCCCAAGTACTATGTCCTGGAGATGTTTCCCTACCCGTCTGGGCGGATCCATATGGGCCACGTTCGGAACTACACCTTAGGCGATGTCGTGGCCAGGTTTCGGCGGGCACAGGGGTTCAACGTGTTGCACCCGATGGGATGGGACGCCTTTGGCCTGCCGGCTGAGAATGCTGCGATCGAGCACAAGATTTCTCCAGCTCTGTGGACGGATACCAATATCACGGCTATGCGAGAACAGTGCCGACTGATGGGGCTGTCGTTAGACTGGTCACGAGAGGTGATCACATGTCTCCCTGACTACTACCGCCATGAACAGAAGATGTTTCTTGACTTCCTGGCCCGTGGTCTCGCCTATCGTAAAGAATCATGGGTGAACTGGGATCCAATCGAACAGACAGTGCTCTCTAATGAACAGGTCATCAACGGCTGCGGCTGGCGCTCGGGCGCTACTGTGGAACAGCGTCAGTTAACCCAGTGGTTTCTGAGAAGTACTGCCTATGCCGAGGAACTGCTAGTCGGCCTTGAAACCCTCAACCACTGGCCTGAGAAAATCAGGGTGATGCAAGCTAACTGGATCGGTCGTTCGGAGGGGGCACGGGTGTGCTTCACGGTCGTAGGACGTGCAGAGTCTGTGGAAGTATTTACGACCAGGCCAGATACCCTATTCGGTGCAGTATTTTGTGCTCTTTCACCGCACCATCCGCTCGCTCACGCTCTCTCTGCCACAGATCCAGAGCTAGCTGCTTTCTTGAAAGCATGCGACAAGATGGGGACATCAGAAGCTGTACTTGAGACGACTGAAAAGAAAAGCTACCGTACCCAGCTCACGGTCCGACATCCTTTCGTTGATACGTGGGAGTTACCTCTTTATGTCGCTAACTTCGTTATGATGGATTACGGGACAGGTGCTATTTTCGGCTGTCCAGCTCATGACCAACGTGACATGGAATTTGCCCTCTCACAGGGACTGCCAGTTAAGGTAGTAGTCATCCCTAAGGACGCTGATCCAGTGCTGTTTACTGCGGCACTGGAGTCTTCTAGAATCGCCTTTGATGGCGATGGTGTAGTTATCCATTCTGCCTTTCTGGATGGGTTGGATAGTGCCACTGCCAAACACGCTGCTATTACGCAGCTGGAGAAGACAGAGCGTGGCTATAGCCATGTTCAGTACCGGCTACGGGATTGGGGAGTGTCACGGCAGCGTTACTGGGGTTGTCCGATTCCTGTCATCCACTGCCCAAACTGCGGCGTGGTACCAGTGCCAGAGTCAGATCTACCGGTGATCTTGCCACAAGACGTGATCATAACCGGCGCCGGCAATCTTCTAGATTCCCACTATAAGTGGAAATATGTAGAATGCCCTTCTTGTCAGGGTCAAGCTCAGCGCGAGACTGACACTCTTGACACCTTCTTCGAATCCTCCTGGTACTTCCTGCGTTATTGTGCACCACACTCCACCCAAGCCCTCGATTGTGCTGCAGTCACACACTGGATGCCAGTAGACCAGTATATAGGTGGGGTTGAACATGCGGTTCTACATCTCTTGTATGCTCGCTTCTTTGTCCGCGCCTTGCGTGATTGTGGCTATCTCACCATTGACGAGCCGTTTGCAGGTTTATTCACACAGGGTATGGTTTGTCACGCCACCTATAAGGGACCAGAGAATTTGTGGCTTCTACCAGAAGAAGTGACAAAGAGTCGAGTCAGTAATAGGATAGTGCGAGTGCAAGACGGTGCTCCTGTTACGGTTGGCCGTTCTGAGAAGATGTCAAAATCACGCAAGAACGTAGTGGACCCAGCGCACATCATTGCGACCTATGGGGCAGACGCGGCCCGATTGTTCATACTCTCAGACAGCCCACCAGAGCGCGACTTGGATTGGACAGACGCTGGCATAGACGGCGCCTGGCGGTATCTCAATCGCGTATGGCGGCTGGCCACTCGAGTTCTGCGAAAAGTGACAGAGGAGTCAACGCCCGCTGTGTTAGGACCATTACCAGCAGCGCTGGTTCGTCAAGCACACAAGACTATCGCGACTGTGACAGAGGATATGGAAAAGCTGCACTTTAATACTGCCGTGGCGCACATCCGCGCGCTCACCAATGCAATGGAGGCACTGCCCGACGATCAGGTGGGGGCGAACTGGGCTTATCATTTTACTCTGGAAACGGTTGTCCAGCTTCTCGCGCCGATCACACCCCATCTTGCAGAGGAGATCTGGCAAGCACTAGGGCATACCCGCTTGCTCGCTGAGTCTCCCTGGCCACAGCCGGATAACGCCCTATTGGTAGATTCAACTGTGATCTTAGCGGTCCAAGTGAATGGTAAGCTGCGAGGCACAGTGACTGTAGCAAAGGGAGCGGACGCAGTGACTAGCGAGGCAACAGCCCTAACATTGCCCGCTGTGCAGTCCTTCATTGCAGGCAAGCGCATTCATAAAGTGATCATCGTTCCTGATCGTATTGTGAACATTGTGGTATCATGACTTTGTTGACACAGCGAAGAGAAGTTGTCAGAGAATCGTGAGTAATGGACTGTGGTGTGGTCGTCACTTCGTGCTCTTATTAGCCGCTAGCATCTTTGCTATCCCTCTACTCGGAGGGTGCGGCTTTGTTCCCCTATACGAGTACGAGGGTGCAGGGAACGGGGAGGCTTTGGCCGATAGTCTAGCCCAGATCAAGATTAACCCCATTGGCGACCGTATAGGCCAGATCCTACGTAATACTCTCATCGATCGTATGACTCCCCACGGCATGCCAAAGACACCCCGTTACATATTATCAGTCACACTCGCACTATCCACCCAGCCTCTCAGTTTCCGCAGGGATAATACGGCTGCACGTGCCAACTTGCTTGTGTTAGCCTCTTACCATCTACAGGATGTGACGCAGCACAAACATCCCGTTGTGTTCACAGACACGATGCGTGCTGTGACCAGTTATCATATCCATGATGCCCCGTATGCTATCGTGGTTGCTGAACAAGAAGCGCAACAACAGGCTGCTCGTCAATTAGCTGATGGGATTGTTGAACGCACAGCGCTTTATTTTCTCCGCATGAGGACTCGTGGACACCCTCCAAACGGCTAGGGATACTATGAAACTGAGACCGTCCCAGGTGCGATCCTTTCTACGGCGACCTGACCCCTCAGTTAGAGCGGTGTTAGTTTATGGCTCTGACAACGGACAGGTGCGTGAGGTCTTGAATACCTTAACAGCGGCTATTGTTGTAGACCACAAAGATCCGTTCCGAGTCAGCGAATTGACAGCGGCTGCAGTACGGACTGAGCCCGCTCTATTAGCTGACGCGGTCACAGCGTTGACTTTAACAGGTGGACGTCGGGTAGTACGGATTCATGAGGCTGATGATACTCTTGCGAACGTTCTAGAGTCTTTTGTAGCTATTCCCTATGGTGATGCTTTGGTCATAGCAGCAGCGGCTGATCTGAGTAAAGCTTCGAAGCTACGCAGACTGTTCGAGGGCGCTGACACCAGTGCTCTTGCAATCCCCTGCTACCCGGATGAGGCTCAAACACTGGAGCCTCTCATTCATGACGTCTTGCAGCAGTCTGGAATCAGAGGAGAAGCAGCGGCTTTAGCCTATTTGGTTGAGCGGCTCGGGGGCGACCGACTACAGAGTCGGCGTGAACTGGAAAAGCTAGCCCTCTACGTGGAGCCCGATCATAACACAGTGACCTTAGCCGATGCTATGGCCTGCATCGGCGACAGCACGGAGCTCACCTTGAATAGTCTCGCGGTAGCTGTTGCAGACGGCGAGCCTCGGGCTGCTCGTATGTATGAAAGACTGATATTAGAAGGTGTGACCCCGGTGGGCATGTTGCGCGCTCTAGCACGCTATTTCCGCCAGCTGCATCTGGCCACAGGGATCATGGCTCGCAAGCACTGCAGTGCTGAACAAGCCATGGCCATTCTGAAACCCCAGCCGTTTTTCAAAATAAAGGAACGTTTTCTGGCCCAGATTCTTGCATGGCCAGAGAGTCGACTGACAGAAGTCCTGGACCTGCTACTGCAGGCTGAAATGGATTGCAAAGTCATGGGTATACCTAGCCAGGCTCTTTGTAGTCATACGCTATTGCAACTCGTCCAAATGGGGGCTGCTTTGTTGCAACGGCCTGATAACGACGGCTGATGCGTTGTTGTCTGTTTCACTGTGTGGGCCACTTCACATACCTTCTGTAGTGCATTCTGTTGGTAGATGGTTTCCTAGTTGCACTGGCCGATTGAGTTCAGACCGCAGATCCGCCGACCATCTATCCACGTAGCACCACTGAGATCGGCAGCCAGCAAATCAGCGCCGTCTAGACGGGCTCCTGTCAGATCGGACTCACGCAAAAGAGCATGATAAAAGCGAGCCCGGCGAAGATCAGTATTTCTCAGTGAGGCCCGTGTTAAGTCAGCACGGGTGAAGTCTGCCTCAATGAAGGCTGCCTGGTCTAGTGTAGCCCCAACAAGCTTGGCACTGATCATCTTGCTTCGGTAGGCGTTTGCTTGGCTAAAGTCTGTGCCGGACAGATCGCTCCTCTGAAAGGAAGTCTCCCGCATGTTGGAGCGAATCAGTTGCGCGTCTACTAAATAGCGCCCATCCATATAGCACCGCAGCCACTGTACTTCCGGTGTAGCAAAATCGGTACAGGACGCTACGGCTAGCTCAGCACTTGCTATGACAAGGAGAGCGGAGAGAAAAGCGCATCTGACTGAATGACGATTCATGACGATAGGCCCTTGATTCGAGAAGGGAGATCGAATTTCCATTCCCGGATGCACCAGCACACGACCTTAACGTCGTGAACGTCGGCCAAAGAACTTCTTGAGATCTTCAAACTTCCATTCCACATAGATTAGCTGACTATGACGGCCCTGACAGGTGTACGGAATGACTTCTATCTGCCGTAGGAGGGCGTTCATCTCAGGCACTGTCAGGTGGCGGTCTGTACACACGGAACTGCGACAGGCCATGATCACACAGAGATTGTACAGCTGCTCTTTGATATTTTCTTTGAGATTGAAAGTGGCAGCCCATTCGACTAGGCTAGCACCCAAATCCCGTACGAGACCCTGTACATCAACTGCCCCCAGCAGCGCCGGCACCGCACGTACCACCACCGCCCCCGGTCCAAAAGGCTCTATGACTAACCCTAGTGCCGCCAGTTCACCTGCACGGCTGACAAGCCGCTCTGCTGTTGCTGCCTGCAGATGCACGACTTCCGGAATCATCAATAGCATATGCTGCTGCTGCACTCCCGTGCCTTCTAAGGTAGCCTGGAGGTGTGCCAAAATCAGACATTCGTTTGCTGCATGCCTATCGATTATCATCAAGCTGTCAGGAGTTTCAGAAATAATATAGGTACCGTGAATCTGGGCCCGTGCAAGACCAAGTGGTTGTTGTTCGGATAACGGCTTACCCATGGCTTGATCAGAAGCCCCTGCTTGCTGCCTAGAGGAGGGGCTGTTTTCTCTGCCGACAATAATCACACCATGGTTGCCATCTGCCTCACGCAGATTCCCGCATATCAGTAACCTGTTTTTGTCCAACGTGTTGCGGCGAATATTCTCAGAAATTGTATACCGACCTGTGGTAAGACCATGGCAGCCGGCCTCTGTTAAGGTCTGGCGGATAGCAGTGACCAACAGGCTGCGTACTGTCTCGGGATCACGGAATCGCACCTCTGCTTTGGCCGGGTGAACGTTAATATCTACACGGGCTGGAGCCAGTGTCAAAAACAGGCACACCACTGGCTGACAGCTGCTGGTCAGGACGTCCTGGTAGGCTGCACGTACAGCCGCTCCTAACAGACGGTCGCGGATTGGGCGGCCATTAACGAACAAGTACTGACTCGCTGCAGTTTTTCTCAATAAGGTGGGTAAGCTGATGAGTCCACCGAGGGCTATGCCATCATGCTCTGCGGCGATCGAGATCGCGTTCGCTATGAAAGCATGACCCATGAGATGGGCAAGCCGAGCACTGCGATGACTCTTTTCCAGATCGGCGGCAGCCTGTACCCGTAGCACAGAACGGCCTTCGTCACTCAGCGTGAAGCTGACCATAGGATGGGCCAGTGCCAGCCGTTCTAAGACATCGCGGACGTGACCAGCTTCTGTCCTTGGTGCCCTTAGGAACTTGAGACGGGCAGGAGTAGCGAAAAACAGATCGCGCACCTCAACCCTTGTCCCTGGCGGATGGGATGCAGGCACAACCTCCCCCCGCCTACCAGCGGTGACAGCCAGGCTCCAGGCACATTCTGCCCCATGACAGCGACTGGTCAAGGTCAGACGTGCCACTGCACCGATGGCGGGCAGAGCCTCACCGCGAAAGCCTAGGGAAGCAATTCGCGCCAAATCATCGCCAGGCAGCTTTGAGGTAGCATGCCGCTCCACAGCCACAAGCAGTTCCCCAGATTCTATGCCATGCCCATCATCGACCACCGTAATCAGCGCACGACCGCCGTCAACGATGTTGACGGTGATCTGGCTGGCACCGGCGTCAAGAGCATTCTCAACCAATTCCTTCACAGCCGAGGCTGGCCGCTCGACCACCTCACCGGCGGCGATACGGTTAACCAAGGCTGGTGGCAGCAAACGAATGGGCATAACAACAACCTGCCCTAGACGAACGGGTAACTGCAAATGCAAAGTGATAACACATTCATATCACATGAACAAACCACAGCATGTAGGTGGGATCATGTGCGAACTGTCAACCTCCCCACCAATAAACCCAAATGAACAGAAACAACCACACCACGTCCACGAAATGCCAGTACCATGCTGCGGCTTCAAAACCGACATGATGCTCAGGTGTAAACTGGCCCCTCAGCGCTCTACTCAGATTCACCGCTAGAAAGCATACGCCCACCAGTACATGGAAGCCGTGGAACCCAGTTGCCATGTAAAACACAGAAGGGTAAATGCCTGCCCGGAAAGCAAATGTTGCATGGCCGTATTCATAAGCCTGGAGGGATAAGAACAGTAAACCCAATCCTACGGTTAGCAGTAGACCTTTTTTGATAACGCTACGGTTATCTACACGCACAGCGTGGTGAGCCCAATTCACAGTGAGACCGGAAGAGAGCAGGATCAATGTGTTCAGGAAAGGTATGCTCCACGGATTGAATGGCTGGATTCCGGCTGGTGGCCACGCTGTTACAGTGGGGCTGACCTGCAAGGCGCTGTGGAAGAAGGCCCAGAAGAAAGCGGCAAAGAACATGACCTCGGATAGGATGAATAAACCCACACCGACGCGCAAGCCATGGCGGACCGGCGATGTATGAACGACCTCGGCTACTGATTCATGGATGACATCGCGCCACCAGCCAGCCATGGTGAAAAGCACCATAGCTACTCCTGTCAGCAACAGCCATACCCCATGATCATGCATCAACAACAGCAATCCTAAGGCAAGAGTGAAAGCGCTCACAGCGCCCACCACTGGCCATGGGCTAGGGGAGACCATATGAAAGGGATGAGGCGAGGGCAGATAGCCATTGTTCATGACGAACTCCACTGGACGATCAGGACTGTGCATTGTGGTCCGTGGACCGGAAAAAGGTATAAGACAGCGTAAGAGTAGTCAACTCAGATGTGTGCGGATCAGTAGCAATAGCTGGATCAACGAAAAACGTTACTGGCATCTCAACTGATTGACCAGGAGCTAGAGTCTGTTCTGTAAAACAGAAACATGCGAGCTTGGTAAAATATGGCCCTGCCTTAGCTGGTGTAACGTTAAAGGTCGCTGTACCTGTAACGGGCACATCAGTCTCATTGCGGGCAACATACACTGCCAGTACAGGCTCCCCGGGTCGTACTACCATTTGGCGTTGTAACGATGTGAACGACCAAGGGAGATCACTGTTTGTATTGGCATCGAAACGAATCGTCAACATAGAAGTCGTATGAGTCATACTATGCTGGCTCATAGAAGAGGCAATCTGTGGTGTTCCACCATACCCAGTTGCCTGGCAGAACCAGCGATATAATGGCACTGCTGCTCCTACTAGCCCCATCATGCACACAACTCCTACGAGAGCTACAACAGCCGTCAAGCCCTTGCGTCTGCGCAACTCTCGTGCTGCATAGCGCGGTTCCTTCATCATTCAGCCAGCACAGAGCGGTGAGACTCCCGAATCACAGGCTGATGCTCAAAAGTGTGGAAAGGTGCCGGGGACGGAACCATCCACTCCAGGGTGGTTGCTCCCTCGCCCCATGGATTGGCGGCTACGTTGTCACGGGCAGTGAAGGTACGCCATATAACGATCAGAAACACCGCCAGTGAGAGAGCGCTTATCCAACTGCCAAATGAAGCAATCATATTCCAGCCAGCAAACGCATCTGGGTAATCCGGGATGCGGCGCTGCATACCGTGTACACCCATAAAATGCATTGGGAAGAATGTTAGATTCACCCCGATGAAAGTTAGCCAAAAATGCAATTTCCCTAGAGCCTCGGGATAGGGACGACCGCTCATCTTACCGATCCAATAATAGAAACCGCCGAACATCGCAAATACAGCGCCAAGTGACAGTACGTAGTGAAAATGACCCACCACGTAGTAACTATCATGCAACGCAGCAGCCAGACCGCCATTCGACAGTACTACTCCTGTCACACCACCCATAGTAAACAAGAAAACGAAACCAAGAGCCCACAGCATCGGGACCTGGAATCTGAGCGATCCACCCCACATAGTAGCAATCCAGCTGAACACCTTAACGCCAGTCGGCACAGCGATGACCATAGTGATTGCTGTGAAGTAAACACGTCCTGTCACATTCATACCGACTGTGAACATGTGATGTGCCCACACTACGAAACCAATCGCTCCAATTGATACCATGGCATAGACCATACCGAGATATCCGAAGATGGGCTTGCGTGAAAAGGTCGCCACTATATGGCTGATAATGCCAAAGGATGGCAGAATCATGATGTAGACTTCAGGATGGCCGAAAAACCAGAAGAGGTGCTGATAGAAAACAGGATCTCCACCACCAGCTGGGCTGAAGAATGTAGTTCCAAAATTACGGTCTGTCAGTAACATTGTGAGAGCACCCGCAAGGACTGGCACCGCCAGCAGTAGCAACACTGCTGTTACCAATATGGACCATACGAATAAAGGCATGCGGTACAGAGTCATACCAGGGGCACGCATGTTGAGAATAGTTGTAATAAAATTAATGGCTCCTAATATTGACGATGCACCTGCCAAGTGCAGCGAGAGGATGGCAAAATCAACAGCTGCTCCCGGATGGCCGCTAGTAGAGAGGGGAGGATAGACGGTCCATCCAGTCCCTGGCCCTTGTTCGATGAACGCGGACGTCCCGAGCAAGATAAACGCTGGTACCAACAGCCAGAAGCTTATATTATTGAGGCGTGGGAAAGCCATGTCTGGCGCACCAATCATCAGTGGTACGAACCAGTTACCGAAACCACCGATTAAAGCAGGCATGACCACGAAAAATACCATGACCACACCGTGGGCTGTTACTAACATATTGTAAAATTGTTCTTGATCCTGCAGAAGCTGCAGGCCTGGCTGTTGCAGCTCGGCCCGGATCACAAACGACATTACGGCTCCGATTATTCCGGCAATGACCGATAACACGATGTACATCGTGCCAATGTCCTTGTGATTAGTGGAAAACGCCCACCGCCGCCACCCGGTGGGACGATGATCATGTTCGGCAGCGTGAGCAGCAGCCGTAGCATGGGCTGACATAATGATAACCCCCCGTTCTTAAAATATTCCTTTGATTCCAGGTGGCGCCCTTAATACTGTCATACGCGACAGTATGCACGAGTGACGACCAGTACTAAGATGTCGTTGTATTTCTTCCCCTGCTCGCATTTTCTATCCCCGTGGGCGACACTGCAACCTTGTGTTCCGCTACCCAGGCCGCAAACTGTTCCTGCGATACGGCTTCAACAACAACGGGCATATAGGCGTGACGCACACCACAGAGCTCAGCGCAATAGCCATAATAAAGACCCGGGGCTTTAACCTTGAACCAAGTTTCGTTTAGCCGACCAGGCACGGTATCGGTTCTAACCCCGAGCGCAGGTACAGCCCAACTGTGCAGAACATCATCAGCAGTGAGCTGTACTCTCACCACGCGCCCGACTGGCACTACCACAGGAGCATCAGCCGTCAGCAAACGTGGCTGGCCCGCCTGAAGCTGGTCTGCCTCTACCATAGTAGAGTCGAAGGCGATATCGAAGTCAGGATACGTGTAGCTCCAATACCACTGATGACCCTCTACCTTGATAGTCAGGTCAGCGGGGGGAATATGATCCTGACGATACAAAAGCCGGAAGGATGGTACGGCAATCGTTATCAGAATCAGAACAGGCAATACTGTCCAAAGAATCTCTAGCGGTGTGTTATGACTCCACGTTGCTGGCTTCGGGTTGCGGTGAGCATTAAACCGCCACATTACAAATCCAAGCAGCCCCAGGACGAAGCATGCGACAGCAGCGATAACTATTAACAAATAGTTATTCAGGGCAACAATATCCTCCATTATAGGGGAGGCTGGTGGCTGAAAATTCATCTGCCACGGAAACGGCTGCCCCGCCCACGCGGTACTCCACGCTAATACTCCTGCATAAAACGCAGCTCCTATACAAACCTTGCACCTGTAAATAGCACTACCTAGCTTGCGAACTGCTCGCATTACCCCCTCCTACACCACTCTCGCCTACCTGGCTACCAGTACGCTAGACACCCCCTCAGCGATTATGGCACCAAAGCATAACTATAACATTACATTCTTTTTATGCTGTCAGCAGAAAACTGACCACTGGCTTGATGGGCTAGAATATATATTGCTTTGGTTATGATTCAGTAGGAAGGAACGTCCTTGACAAACACGCGGAACTGAACAAGCCGTGAGTGTTCACAGGACTGCAGGAATATTCCTTTATTGTAATAATACATCAGCTATATTTTCTGTGATTCTAGAATTATTCAGATACTATATGCGATTTCTTTTTTAGAAAATTTAAATATATAAAATAATGAAATTATTTATATATTTGATAAAAGAAAACATGAAAATAAATATATAACAAATATTCAATATATGATATACTAAGAAAGAGAATAAGAGAAATTTTATTATTCAATACTCTTTATATCTCATACAGATAGATCTTTATAAAGAATGTGATTCTACTATGAATTTTACAGAATAAAAGAGAACATTATAGCAATATATAGAATATCCATGGACAAAGGCAGCCATTCTCAGTGCGTGCATGGGGCCTTATGGACGACCAGCACAGAGCCCTGTTAGCAGGATCGGCAAGGTTTTAATTTTCATTTTATTTTACTTACTGTCTATTTTACATAGAATATCCTTAATACAAGTGTATAATGCCAGAATGATCAATAACTACTGAGGAATATACGACGACTCTCCGCTTTGTAAGAGCCTATGCAGCAATGGTGCAACATGTACTGCAAGACTAGCAGCACGTGATCAAACATCGTACTGAGAATAGGCTGGTAATAGTAGTAGGGACTGTAGATAAACAGACCATAATATGAGCAACTAGGCGACGTTCCAAATAAGCCGTGCTTGTGCTAACAGTACTGTTATCCAATACAGAGTTTTTAATCGTTCTGACACCGTTTTGCCGAATCCCTCTCAAGTGGGTGCTCCGTCTGTGTCTGGCTGCGTTGAGCCGTCTGAAAATACTGGGAGAAGACAAGCAGAGGCAACCACGTCGCTATGCGAAGCGCTGGAAGGGCAGCCTAGGTGATAGACCATCCAGATTGAAACAGAGCAGGAATCAGCCATGACACGTATGAGACAGGGAAAGAGTATCAGTGGCTGGCTGGCTATCGACAAACCACCAGGCTTGACCTCAACCACAGTGGTGAATGTCATCAAAAGTATCACACATGCAGCTAGAGTCGGCCACGGAGGAACACTCGATCCCTTGGCCACTGGGGTTCTACCGATCGCTCTCGGTCAGGCAACAAAGATCGTTCAGCACGTAATGGATGGCCTAAAAAGCTACCAATTTGTCATCCGCTGGGGTGAAGAGCGTGACACAGATGACTCCGAAGGCCAGGTTATTGCCACTTCCGACAGGCGGCCCTCGGCCGAGACGATTGCAGCGGCTCTGCCTGCTTTCATCGGAAAGATTGAGCAGGTGCCACCACGCTTTTCTGCCATCAAGCTTCAGGGTCGACGTGCCTATGACATCGCCCGTTCTGAGGGCGTGGAACCAACACTTAAAGCGCGCCCAGTTTCGGTTAACTCTTTCACATTGATCGCCATACCTGATGTTGATCACGCCCTATTCGAAGTTTGCAGTGGTAAGGGCACCTATATGAGAGCACTAGCCCGCGATTTAGCACGGGCGCTCGGTGCTGCTGGTCACATCGTTCAGCTCCGCCGCATCACCTGTGGGCCGTTTCATATTGACATGGCGATTCCACTGGATAGGCTCAAGGCGGCCAGCCACAGTGCCTCTGTCTTCCAGTATCTGCTGCCGGCTACGACTGCGCTGGCCGACATCCCGGCCTTGGTCGTGAGCCAGCAGGAAGCCTACCAACTTGATAATGGCCAGCCCATCCCAGTGCTGCGGGTTCTTGCCCGTAATGCTCGAGTGTCTCTTACGGCGGGAGATACTGTTCGTGCCATGGCAGACGGCAAAGTGGTGGCATTGGCGCGGATCGAAGGTGGCGAGCTTAGGCCTGTGCGTGTTTTGAACTGCTAATTTGGAGAGCGACGATGTCGATTACGCCTGAACGTAAGCAGGCTTTCATCAAGAGTTATGCCACTCATGAAGGGGATACAGGTTCACCAGAGATCCAAGTAGCGATTCTGTCGGAACGCATTAGCAATCTGACTGAGCATCTCAAAACCCATCAGAAGGACTTTCATTCACGACGTGGGTTGCTGATCATGGTAAGGCGACGACGCCACATGTTGAATTATCTGAAACGTAAAGACGTAGGCAGGTATGAGGCTCTGATTGCACGACTAGGTCTGCGTAAATAGCGAGGAGACGGGTGAAGGTAGGTTCAGTGGAGTTCTTCCTCTGCAACCTGTCCCTCTGCAGCGGCGGCAGAAGGCTCAATCTGTAGTGTAGAAGAACCGCCGCCTGGATGGCGAAGCGTCGCTATTCCTCCGTTGAAAGGGAATGCAAGAAAATGTCCATGTTCAAGGTGTTTCGCAAAGAAATAGAATGGGGCGGACGCAAACTAGTGTTTGAAACTGGGAAAATTGCACGTCAGGCTGATAGCGCGGTTATGGTTCACTATGGTGAAACGAGTGTTCTGGCTACAGTTGTTGCTGAAAAAAATATTGAACGTGGCGATGATTTTTTCCCATTAACTGTTCACTACCAGGAAAAGGCCTTCGCCGCTGGTAAGATCCCTGGGGGTTTTTTTAAGCGGGAGGGCCGTCTGTCTGAACGCGAAACCCTAGCCTCACGCCTCATTGATAGGCCAATCCGGCCATTGTTCGTTGATGGCTTCCGCCACGAAACCCAGATCATCTGTACCGTCCTGTCACACGACAGGGAAAATGACCCAGATATCGTCGCAATATTGGGAGTATCAGCGGCACTCACCCTTTCTGGCTTACCGTTCCGCGGGCCGGTTGGAGCCGCACGCATCGGTTACATCAGGGGTGAATATGTGCTCAACCCTCGGCTCGATGAAATACCTGCATCCGAACTGGATTTAGTCGTTGCTGGTACCAGAGATGGTGTTCTAATGGTAGAATCTGATGCGAAAGAGCTACCAGAGGACATTATGCTTGGGGCTGTGATGTTTGGCCACGACAGCTACCAACAGATCATTCAGGCGATCATTGCATTAGCTGAACAGTGCGCCAAAGATCCCTGGCAGATTCTCGCGCCGTCGTCTTCCAGTCTCTTAATAGAAAACAGACTGCGCCAAAGTGGTCTCATCGAGGAGTTAACACAAGCCTACACCATAGGCGTCAAGCAGGAACGCTACAAGAAAATTGCGGAACTCAAACAGGGAGCGACAGCAAATCTCAGCGAAGAGGAAAGTATGATCACTTCCCGTGTGCTGAAGATGTTAGAAAGCGAGATCGTACGTGGTAACATTCTGAAAACAGGTCGACGAATCGACGGGCGTGACACTTGTTCTGTTCGCCCGATTGAAACGGAGGTACACGTATTGCCCCGTGCCCATGGTTCGGCTTTATTCACGCGTGGCGAAACACAGGCCATGGTGGTAGTGACGCTAGGAACTGGTCAGGATGAACAGGTCATAGACGCGCTTGAAGGCGAATACCGTGAGTCGTTCATGCTGCACTATAACTTTCCGCCGTTCTCTGTGGGTGAGACGGGTCGTACGAGCTCGCCAGGCAGACGAGAAATTGGCCACGGTAAGCTAGCTTGGCGGGCATTAAAACGAATACTACCGGACAAGGATACGTTTCCCTATACTGTTCGGGTGGTCTCCGAAATTACTGAGTCTAACGGTTCTTCCTCAATGGCTACCGTATGTGGGGCGTCGCTAGCACTAATGGATGCTGGTGTGCATTTACAACGTACAGTTGCTGGAATTGCCATGGGCCTGATCAAGGAGGACAATCAGTTTGCAGTGCTGTCTGACATTCTAGGCGATGAGGATCACCTCGGCGACATGGACTTCAAGGTCGCTGGGACTGACCGAGGTGTCACAGCCCTACAGATGGATATAAAAATCACTTCCATTACCCGTGAGATTCTGAATGTCGCTCTCTCTCAGGCGAGGGAGGGACGCCTGCATATCCTAGGAGAAATGAGTCGCGCCTTATCAGCTGCTCGAGAGGATATCAGTCACACAGCACCTAAGATTACTCTGCTGGCCATCCCACGCGAGAAAATTCGTGATGTGATCGGCCAAGGAGGTAAAGTGATTCGAGAAATCTGTGAGACCACCGGCGCTAGAATTGACATATCTGAAGATGGTACCGTGACCGTCGCAGCTACTGCGCCCAAGGCAGGGACACAGGCAGTAGACTGGATCAGGGGCATCGTTGCCGAACCAGAACTTGGTGCGATCTATGCAGGTAAGGTGGTGAAGATCGTCGATTTCGGTGCTTTCGTTAACTTTCTTGGCAGCAAAGATGGGCTTGTCCATATTTCCGAACTGTCCCGCGAACGGGTCGCCAAGGTCGCGAATGTGGTTAGGGTCGGTGATCCAGTCAAGGTCAAAGTGGTTGGCTTTGATGAACGCGGCAAGGTCAAGTTGTCTATGAAGCAGGTTGATCAAACTACAGGAAATGATCGCAATGCTGAGCCTAATCTTCTATAGAATGTTGTTTACTGCCCGCAATATCACCGTACGCCCGCGGTACCATACTTCAACTCCATGCGGTATGGGGTTTGAATTTTGGTACTTTACTAGACTAGTCTAGATTTTCAGATACCCTGTACTCCGCGTAGGGTGTAGGGGGCAGTTAAAACCCGTTTCTTCAGGCCTCTAGCATAGCAAAGACGTCCAAGCCCAGTCGCACAGTGTCAACATGATCAATGTGGTAACGTACCCACAGAGCATGGAACAGCAGAATCCAGGCCGCTAGGCTGATGCGCCGATTGCGGTTGGCATTGGCGAAGAGAGCCTTGACAGCCGCAGGTCGGCACCATTCCGCTACCGCTGGTGTATGTGCCACGAGAGGACCAAGAGCTCGACCGCGATGGGCAATCCATGTGCCTACCGGCACAGTGAAACCATGTTTAGATGTGAACGGCCGCCTCACCACTGGCAGAGCGTCGGCAAGCCAGCGGCGTAGGAGCCACTTGCCGACACCGTGGCGGATTTTCAGGTTGTCAGACAAACTATAAGCGAACTGGGCCAATACCGGATCAAGAAATGGCAACCGGCCTTCGACGCCATGTGCCATGAGGCAACGGTCAAGTTTTCCAAGCAGATCATTAGGCAGCCAGTGAGCGCAGTCTACTTCTTGTGCCTGTTGCAGACGGGTGCCGTGATTGGCCACTGCCCGTTCGGCAGCGGCAAGACCGTCGCGCCAGCCAGTTAATTCCTGGCGCAAGATCCCGAGCCCATCTAGCAGACCCCTACGTCGCATAGGCCGCGTGAACGGCCACGGTCGCATAGCGCTACGGTATCGACCGTAGCCTGCGAACACTTCATCACCCCCCTCGCCAGACAAAATCACCTTCACAGCCTTGTGTGCTTCAGCTGCTAACTTGTAGGTAGGGAGAGTAGCGTAATCCGCAGCTGGATCATCCATAACGGCAACCACTACTGGCAGCAGCGCCCAAAAATCGGCTTCTGTGAAGGGCACATCTATGGATTCTGCCCCGACAGCTGCAGCGACAGCACGGGCACTGTTGCACTCGTCACGAGCATTGTCATGCGGAAAGCAGGCTGTGAATGTCAGTACCGGCTGCTCGTTCAGGCGAGCCATCATTGCAAGGAGGGCGGAAGAATCGACTCCTCCCGATAGAAACATGCCATAAGGAACATCGGACCGCTGGTGTAGCTCTACCGCTTCGCGTAGCACTGTCTCTAAGGCCGCCAAGGGATTCCTGATTTCGGCAACATTGATTAGAGGCGATAGAGCAGGGTGCCGGCGCCGCTCCACTACTTCTCCAGCCTCAACAACCAAAATCTCACCGGGAGCAACACGTTTGATACCACTCAGGAGGCAATCGGTCCCAGTGGTAAACTGGAGTTGGAGCAATTCGGCTGTCCGATTGCTGTCTAACTGCGGCCGTGTTGTGCTTACGGCGAGCAGGGCTTGGACTTCAGAGGCAAACAGGAATCCTGTAGACGACTCTGTGTAATACAGAGGCTTGATGCCAAATGGATCGCGAGCGAGTACCAGCCGCTCACATCGGCTTGGGCCACCCGGGTCATGGAGGGCTATGGCATACATGCCACGTAGATGCTTAGTAAAGGACAGCCCGTGACGACGGTATAGATACAGGGGTGGTTCGCAGTCTGAATGGCTGACGAAGCGCACATCTCTCAGTACAGCCCGTAGTTCTCGGTCGTTATAGATCTCAGCATTAGCAACCAGTGCAGTACCACTGCCAGTATCCTGAAAGGGCTGAGCACCAGTGAAGAGGTCGATAACCGCTAGCCTGGTTTGCACTAAACCAACTGCACCAGCCATATAACGACCGCGACCATCGGGACCGCGATGGGCAAGGGCCTTGGTCATGGCAGCGAGCAATGTTGCCTCCACCGGTCGCCCATCTCGGTTCATTGCTCCGCCGATGCCACACATGAACTGGTGATCCTGTTGAAGAAGGTCCGATAGTGTGCCACCACTGCCGTTTCTGTAAAAGTGGCTTCGAATGACAGGCGGCCACCCACTGTGAGGCGCTGCCGCAGGGTGTCATCCAAAAGTACACGACGGATCGCCAAGGCCAAAGCCGGTGCCTCGTCCACTGGTGTCAGCAGGCCATTCTCCTCGTTACGGATCAGAGCGGCCGGTCCCGCACTAGCCGTAGCTACCACTGGTAATCCCTGTGCCCACGCTTCCAGTATGACATTGCCGAGCGGCTCGTGGCGACTTGTGCAGACAAAAAGGTCAGCAGCTGCGAATAGGGGTGCCACGTCATCCTGCCAACCGAGAAAACGTACTCTCGGCTTGACGGCAAGATGAGTCGCTAAGGCTTCCAGCTCTGCGTGCTGCGGCCCTGCCCCGGCTACCCATAAATAAACCTCCGGTATGCCGGTCATAGCCTTCAACAGGGTGTGAAAACCTTTGTTTTTATGTAGCCGCCCTAAAGCCAAGATTAAAGGGGCACTGTCTGGAGTATAATAAGTCATTCTCTTGAGGGGGGGACAACGTTCTTCATTAACAAAATTGGGCAGATAATGTGCCCGTTCGCGTGGCCAGCCCTGCTGTACTATGTAATCGACGATGTCATGTGTATTGCCAATCAGATGATCACAATGACGGTAGAACTTCAGATCATAATACCCGCCCAACCGGCCAACATGAATGAATGAGCCGCGAGGACAGAGTTGTGTGGCGCGGTTCATCCAGGTCAGCACGACATCTGGCTGAAAGCGGGCGATCTCACGCCGGAATCTCAATCTGGACTTCACATCAAACGGACCACCGAACGGTAACTCTACCGGTGATAAGCCTCTTGCTTCCAGGATTGCTGCCCGGCGCGTATGGGCGCGAATGATAACATGTTGGGAGACACCAGCACGATGCAAAGCTAGGACCAAGCGGACGAAAAAAGCTTCGGCGCCACCAAAGACAGCACCGGCCATAGCTTGCAGAACGCGTGTCATCTGGGACTCTCCCTGCGAAGATGTTATCGGAAGTAGTCGGTCTGTGAGTGAGGAGGGATCAGGTGTTGGCAAGTTCAGCCGCATCTCATACGGTGCTGGCATCAGGACACGGCAGGCGCCTTCCACGAATGAATATTGTTGCACTCCAACCGGTTAGATAACCGTTCGCTATGCTCAAGCCTGCACCTCAGTTGGCACTGAGCAAAACGAATACGGTACGGCATAGCCAGTGTATGCTTTAAGTCCTTCGGAAGAGCAACGTTAGTGCGTTTTGTATTCTAGCATGCGTTTCTCACCCATACTCTCTCAAAAAGAGCCACAATGCACACACAATACAGCGCGCCTTCTGGTACTCTTTCATGATAGGAGACGCTCCCCAGAGCCACAGCTGCCAGTAGAGAGATTTTTCTCCGCGCAGACAGAATCTGTTACGATCCAGCATGCCCACGCGCTAGCAAGCGCTTCAGACAGCACCTCCTCATCTCCAGTGTGCGAAATATGAATGGCGAGATCGCCCATCCTCGAGAGTCGCCTTGAGATAGGATAAAAGTGGATAGAGCCCGGCGAATAGGGCAAGGAGAAATCCGTATCTTCCCTCCCGATAGCCCTTGCGCAGAATATAGCACTTGAAAAAGCGCGAGAAGAATCTCCGCAGATTAGTAGCGAATGTTTCTTCATGATCTGTGTTGCGCAAGTCCTGAGCGCGTGCGCAACTGTAACGGTCCAGACGATGGATCATATCAGATATATTGTGATCTACGTAATGTTGCAACCTATTATGGAGATTCCATCCAATAATACCGTGGAAGGTGATTTCTGGGTGTACGCGCTGTGGCCCCCACACCTTAGCTCCCTTACGAAACAGCCCAGGATAGCCTGCCTTGCCAAAATACGCACCCCAGCCATAACGTACCAATTGAGAGCCTATATAGTTATCAACTAATATTGTATGAACATCATATTGCGTACAGGAAATTACGGCACGAATCTCTTGGGCCAGTAAAGGGTCCACCCGTTCGTCAGCGTCAACTTCAACAATCCACTGGCCGCGGCAGGCAGCAATACCGGCGTTGCGGCGGTCACCTTCTAGAGACCAAGCGCCCTCAATCAGACGATCCGTGAAGGAATGAGCGATCTCTTTCGAGTGGTCATGACACTGATCTAAGAGAACAACAATCTCATCGGCGAAGCAAAGGCAGGCAAGGCATTCAGCTAACTGGTGTTCCTCATCATGGACAATAACTAATCCCGACAGGGTAATAGCGGAAGCATCGGTCAGTGGGCAGGAAATATGGGGAGACACTACAAGAGTCACTGTTGTTTTCCATCCTGACTCTCCGCCCACAGGCGACGTGCCGCTGTCTCAGCCATTTCCACGGTCAGGGAATCCATAAGGGTGTCTGACGACGTACGACCATCTTTGCTACGCAAAGCCCGCAAGGAAGGCACTACGGCGCGTACTACTGCTCCTTTCTGGCCCCAGGGAGCGTAATGCCTGTCTTGGCTCGGTCCGAATAAACCCAAAGTCGGAATATTCGCGGCTGCTGCCAGATGCATAAGGCCAGAATCGTTCCCTATGTAGAAGACACAGCGTTGTAAGCAAGCATAAGCGGTTAGCAGATCTACTGTCCCTACTAGGTCAATACAGCGATCTGATGTTAGATATTCTAGTATAGGCTGTATATTATCCCGCTCATCGTGTGCTCCAAACACCGCTACACGAGCGGCCGGGAGAATGCCATCCTTCCCAGTGAGACGATCAATGAGTGCGACAAAATTCGTCACCCGCCATATCTTAGCGTGCCAATTCGCTGTTGGTCCGATTCCTAACACCGGCGGCCCTTGGGAGGGGAGTAGACGATCAGCAGCCTGGTGGTGTCTAGCCGTAATCCATAAGCGTGGTGCTGGAGGGACAGGCAGAGCAAGCACATCAGCAATCTGGCGTACTCTGTGCACTAGCATACGATTGCTTCCCAGGCGATGGCGCTTACCAGCTAGTAGTAGCCATGGCAGAACCGACCGTCGTAGGTCGACGACAATATCCCAACGTGTTCTAATACAGTGCGCCCATAACGGGATCCAATGACTTGCGTAGCGACCTTTAGTGACGGCAATGATCTGTTCTAAGCTTGGCATAGCAGAAAATAAGGGTGCTGCAGAGGAGCCACAGACAACCGTTACACGTGCCTCTGGATGGACACGTACCAGGTAGTCCAGTAAACCCGTTGAGAGTACTGCATCACCAATACGTGTAGAAGTGATAAAGAGTATCTTCATAAGGCACATCGACACATATGAGAATTCTGTCTGTATCTTCAAATGATCTTGTGAGACTGACATAGGATGATGGAACAACATAACATAGCAAGATGAATATGGCAGTGGATGGTATAACGAGCGTGGCCAGCGCTCTACTCTAATGCATCCGCGACAGGCGTTACCCGAACAGTAGTAATTTGATTGCGTTGACGGCGCATAATTTCGAAGCGGAAGCCATGGAAAGTAAATACTTGGCTGGGTTCAGGGATGCAGCGAGCCTCTTGGAGGACGAGACCAGCGATAGTAGCTGCTTCCTCGTCTGGCAAGTTCCACTCAAACTGCCTGTTCAGATCCCGCAATGTCACGTTACCACCTATCAGGTAGGATCCATCAGGTTGCAGGCGCACACCAGCTACAGCGACATCATGTTCATCCGCGATATCACCGACGATTTCCTCTAGGATATCCTCAAGTGTGACTACACCTAGGATACTACCGTATTCATCCACAACCAGGGCAAAATGCTCGTGCCGCTCACGAAAGGCCTGCAGTTGCTCATGCAGGGCTGTGCTGGCAGGAATGAACCACGGCGGACCAGCGGCTGTCACAATATCGAGACGGTCCAGATTCCCCTGATAGACTTGTACCATTCTTAGGAGCGCTTTAACATGTAATACCCCTATGATATTATCTAATCTGCTCTGCCAAAGAGGAATACGAGTATATGGACTTGTCAAAACCTGTTCTACTACTGCAGCGGGTGTCTGATCCACGTTGATGGACACCATTTGGCGTCGATGGGTCATGATCTCGCCAACCGTGACTTCAGCGAGGTCAAGCACGCTGCGTAGCATGTTCCGTTCATGGCGAATCTCGTGGCCACTGTGGAGGTCAATGGCACCACGCAATTCCGCCAACCGCAGTGCAGAATCGCCCTCCAGAGTGCGATCAGCACAGAACAGCTTGAGCATCCCGGCCACCATCCAATGCACTAGGATGACGGCTGGCTTTAGGATGGTCACCATGACATGGGCCAGTGAGGCGATGGTCAGAGCCGTGCCGTGAGCATGGCGCAGCGCGAAAGTTTTAGGTAAAATCTCAGAAAAGATCACGAGGATCATAGTCATGAGCAGAGTCGCGTAGGCAATACCAGCCTCACCAAACAGGGCAATCAAAACACTCGTAGCCAATGCCGATGACAGTACATTGACTAAGTTGTTGCCGATTAGGATAGCTCCAATTAAGTGCTCACGAGCGGCAAACAGCCGGTTGACGCGCGCTGCTCTGGTGTTTCCCTGGCGGGCTAATTGGTGCATCAGCGGCTGACTATGTGCAGTCAGGGCAGTCTCGGCTCCAGAAAAGAAAGCCGACAGAACTAACAGCAGCAGGATTATGATGACTGAGAGCATCATAGCTCTTATTGTTTTTTTACCCCTGATGCTGTCACTGTGCTTGCCCCGTTTGCCTAAACGTGTCTGCTCAGATTCCTGCTGATTCAGCGAGCACTGCTAAAACGTGATCCGTCCCCACTGTGCGGTCAAGGAAGGCACGGCCGATACCGCGGGCTATGATGAATGTCATGTTCCCATCATGTACCTTTTTGTCCCTCGCCATATGAGCCAGTAGACGAGTAGGCTCCGGAGGAGATGCAAGCGCTTGACGGATAGTGACCGGTAATCCGACTGCTGTCAGATGATGGCGTAAACGATCAGCCTCTGCTGCTGGACAGATACCCAGCCGTACTGACAGATCGAAAGCCAGTACCATACCGACTGCTACGGATTCGCCATGTTGCAGCAGCTCCTCTCTGAATCCTGTTTCAACCTCTAGCGCATGACCAAAGGTATGACCGAGATTGAGCAGAGCACGGGGACCCTCTTCCCGCTCGTCAGCTGCAACCACCCGCGCCTTAGCCGCGCAGCTCCGCAGCACAGCATAGTGACGGGCTTCCGCATCACCCGCAAGCAGCCTGGGCCCATTGAGCTCCAGCCAATTGAAGAAAGAGGGTGAATCAAGACAGCTGTATTTGACTACCTCCGCATAGCCAGCCCGGATTGCACGGAGTGACAAGGTATCAAGGGTAGTGATATCAATGATTACTAGGCGTGGCTGATGAAAAGCGCCAATGAGGTTTTTCCCATATGGTGTATCAATACCTGTCTTACCACCGACTGCACTATCTACCTGTGCAAGCAGTGTTGTTGGTATTTGCACGTAATCTATACCACGCAGCAGAATCGCCGCGGCGAAACCCGTCACATCCCCAATGACTCCACCGCCTAGAGCAACCAGAGCGATACGGCGTTCGCAACGAGCAGCGAGTAAAGAGTCAAGAAGCTGTTCTAGAACGGGAAAGCTCTTGGTTTTTTCACCGGCTGGCAAAACGGTTGTAGTAGCGCTAATCCCCTCTTTAGTGAGTGACTTATATAGTCTTTCTACATAAAGTGGTGCAACATGCGTATCACTGACGATAAATACACGCTTTTGCTGTAACACTGATGCCATAAACATGCCAGCCTGATCCAGGAGTCCAGCACCTATATGAATAGCGTAGCTGCGAGGACCAAGATCAACCAGTAGGTGGTCTTCCGCGCTATACGACGGAAGGGAAGTCATGACGCTGATTCTGCAGACACGTCGAAATGGTATGCAAGTGCAGCCGCCACGTGTTCTACAATCTTCTCGCACGGCCCATCTGTAGATTCGACGATAACATCAGCTGTTGCATACACAGGGGAGCGTTCTTCCAGCAGACGGGCTAACACTGTGCGTGGGTTATTCCCCTGCAGCAATAGTGGACGGTGTATACTGCCAGCAGTACGGCTAACCAAAATCTCTAGATTCGCCTTGAGCCAGACAGAAACAGCGGCCTGGGCCTTGATCACGGCCCGATTACGCGGGTCCATAAACGCACCACCGCCACTAGAGAGTACACAGACAGGACCAGCCAACAGATGGGCCATCATCTGATGTTCGCTCTCGCGAAAAGCTTTTTCTCCATAACGAGCAAAGAAAGTAGCAAGACTGCAACCCGTCATTGCTTCCATTGCAGAATCTGCATCGACAAACGGTACCTGCAGGCGAGCGGCTAATTGCCGACCCACAACGCTCTTGCCAACGCCCATCATGCCAGTCATGACGACTGTCCGCGGCAAGTGCAAGAATGGGCGCGTTGTGTTTTCATCATGGTAGCTTTCGTGCCCAGGTCTACCCTCCGCACGCATCTGTCCCTCACTCCTTTGAGATCTGTATGGCCTATATGGCCGACTGTTTGACCCTGCGTTCCGTTGTAACAAAAACAGCACGCTGGTAGACTGCTCCCCCTTTTTACTTTAGCCTGGGATTAAAAAGATTAAAAAGACGGACTCCTACGCTCGCTTGTAGCGATATGACTTACTTTTTTCCAGAGTGTATCTCTGTAATCTCTAACGTTGTTAAAAGTATGCAGCTACTCTTAAAAAGAGTTATTCTTTTATTCTGTTGCATACCCCTTACGCTTTCCTGGTTTTTGTCTACATATATCGCCTAAAATAATAATAGTAGAAAAAATATACAAAATTGAGTATTTTCAGTACCATACACGATAAATATTAATATATGGCGTATGGTTAGTTATATTATATTGTTTACTACTAATAAAGCGATCGTCAAATATTTTACGAGTATGCCTCAAAATGTAATGCTGCTCTACTAAGAGCAGTATGTAATAAACGGCAATCGATAGTAGCTATAGCAAGTAGGCACTCAGCCAGTGCGGGGCTTCCTATGCGTTTGTCACGGACACTCATGCGTTCCATTGCCCGTCTGAATCGGGTACCGTTGCCGTTCATGAATACCATACCAGATCAGCAAAAAGCTGACAGACATCCATAGAACCTCTGCGTGCCTCATGAGCCAGTCGATCACCCCCGCGCAGGAACAATCTAGCCTGCTAAAACTGGCATAATGAAGACGAGTACACACTTTGCCCTCTCCGCAGTCCGCACGGCTCGACGGGGTTCCCATGCATGGTGCCTCGCTAGCTCCTACAGCCCTCTACACACTACACACATCCGTACTCCAGAAGATATTTCGCTCAAAAAAATAAAAAGACAATACTTTTACACTGCAGAATAAGAATTTCTCTATGTTCAATCTATCTTAGAGAGTGAAATATGCTCACCGCTTGCTCATTGAGTAGGATGAGGACTCTCGCCTAGCTTTAGAAGCACTAGAAGCATGGGGCGAGTGGCTATCAACAAACTGATAGCAGTCATCCCGTTTCCCTGAGAAGACAGATAGCCAGAGGTTCCTAGTAGTGCTGAACAGTACCTAGCTCAGCCTCCTTTCAAGGCTCATCGCGGACAAGCAATGCCCGTTAGCCCAGAGGAGGTAGAAACGGAAACAGTCTGTGGATTCCACCCCCCACATACCTATACCCGGGGAGTCCGTTCAGCAGAGCACGTGTGAGTGTAGTTGGGAAAGGGCTAAGAAGATTATGAACAGATTATGAAACGTGCGGCTGCCTCTCGGGAAAGATTGGTGTGCCCTGCTGGATTCGAACCAGCGACCTACAGCTTAGAAGGCTGTTGCTCTATCCAGCTGAGCTAAGGGCACCTTGAGTAATAGTATCAAAACACTTTACGAAGTGCCAAAATTAGCAGCATAGCTCTTTTTAATATGAACTCGTTCGTGTGGTTCCACAATTGTGAAAACGTGACTGTGGCGCTTGGCATAAGCAATGGCCCCTTCCTTACTGTCAAACGACAGCCCTACCTGATACGCAGTATCAGCACTCCCTACCCAACCCATCAGTGAATCAGTACGCTTTGGTGCCTGAGGTTCAAACTCTACCATCCAACGTCGGCTTCTACCACGTCCTGACTGCATAGCACTTTGTGCCGGTTTATAGATACGAACCCGCACGCTCTCTCTCCTATTTCTAAGCTCTTCGCCGCCGATACAGAGGCACCCCTCATCTAGGGTTTCATCTCAGCTCCGGATCTTCAATCCATCGAACTCCCTCCTTGCTGGCCATGAGATCTCTCACACTCATTCTGGCGCCACACACAGCCCGTAGATCTTTGAGGAAGGGTGAATGGCAAGAAGAGACATTGCAAGCCTACTTTTACTATCATAACATTCAGTCCATGGGAACGAGGAAGCAGCGAGTCTGGTATCAAGAGACGATCAGAAAAGTTGAACCGCCCCAGGGACGGCTATGTGATCATCCCACTTGTACACAGACAGGTACGTATCGGGCACCGCGCTCACGGGTGAGTGACTCGTATTACTGGTTCTGTCTCAATCATGTTCGAATGTACAATCGTGCATGGAATTTCTATGAAGGTTTGACGATCTCAGAGGTAGAGTATTACCTGCGCGATGACGTCGTGTGGCGGCGACCTACCTGGCCGCTCAGTGGGAGGAATGGCCGGCTATACACAGATTCTTTTGGAAGTTTTACACTCTTTGGGCCTCGACTGAGGAGTGGTGTTTCACAGCAACGCCTAACAACAGGAACCCCAGAAGACCGGGCCATGCGGGCCATGGAACTCCAATACCCTGTGACTAAAACTGAGGTCAAGGCTCGTTATAAAGAACTGGTCAAGCGACTCCATCCAGACGTCCATGGTGGGGACAGAACGAGTGAGGAAAGACTAAAAATCGTGATAGAGGCTTATAAAACACTTATGAACAGATTAAGTACTTAATGGTATGCCCTCGTTTAAGACACGAACGAGTGGGGTGTTATTGGCCTGATGATCTTCAAAGAGGGTTCGTTATGCCTTCCATTGCGCGCGACTTGCTAGTGCCAAGCGATACGGCCCGTCATCCTCTAGATCAACCGGATATCCGCATCTCCGTGCGGCAGGTTTTTGGCCTGGAAACAGATCTCGAAGTGCCCGCCTTCAGCAGGGGGAGTACATTTGTGCCACAGATCGACGCAACATACAGGTTCGATCGTGCTACTACCTTAGCTATTCTCGCAGGATTCGCCTACAACCGTCGCGTCATGCTACAAGGCTATCATGGGACTGGAAAGTCCACGCACATCGAGCAGGTAGCGGCCAGAATCAACTGGCCTTGCATCCGTGTTAACCTAGATAGCCATGTGAGTCGGATCGATCTGATCGGCAAAGATGCTATTGTTCTGCGTGACGGGCGCCAAGTAACCGAATTCCGCGCGGGCATTTTGCCATGGGCTTTACAACAGCCGATGACCCTAGTGTTTGACGAGTACGATGCTGGTCGTCCCGATGTCATGTTTGTTATTCAGAGAGTGCTAGAAGTTGAAGGCAAGCTGACGTTGTTGGATCAGAACAGTGTCATCCACCCGCATCCGTCTTTCCGGTTATTTGCAACGGCCAATACTATAGGTCTGGGAGATACTACTGGTCTCTATCATGGTACTAATCAAATCAACCAAGGACAGATGGATCGCTGGAATATAATTGCAACTCTCAATTATCTCGAGCACGATGAAGAAGTACAAATAATTCTTGCAAAGCTACCAGAATACAATCGAACAGAGAGGCGTGAACAAGTCGCTGCCATGGTTTCTGTTGCCGATATGACTCGTAATGGATTTATGTGTGGCGATATTTCAACTGTGATGAGCCCACGCACTGTGCTAACCTGGGCGGAGAATAACGCGATTTTCAATGATATTGCTTATTCATTCCGAATTACCTTCCTCAACAGGTGCGATGAGACAGAACGCCCGATTATTGCGGAATACTACCAACGCTGTTTTGGTCACGATTTGGAGAAAGTGACTGATGCGTCCAACCTAATCTAAACGACATTCCCATAGACTCTCAGTCGTCGATATTTCTCCTTGAGTATACCTTGTGACACAAATGGTACGTACAGTGCCTGGGAAAAAAAGAGCAAGGCGTTGGCGCCAACCCCTGCCTTCCCTGGAAGCCCCATCGTATTGCCCCTTCAAAGAGGGCGCATCAGTCAAGAGGATTCGGGAGTTTAGGTCATGTCTCACGGGAAAGCTGACGAAGCTGGACCGGTTGCAACATTCAAGCAGGCCACTGCCGCAGCTGTGCGGGCAGTGGCTAAGCGTGGTGATATTGTGGTATCCTATATGGTGGCGGGTGTGCCCGTCACCCATGATTTCCAGGTGCACTTGCCGCTGCCGCCGCCACAGACATCCATAGAACTTCTGCGCGGGACAGCTGATTCCATGGCGTTGCGTTTGCGTTACCATAACAATGGTATTCACCGCCTGCATCAACCTATGACGTTTCCTGCGCAGTTGATCTATGATGCAATGGAACAGGTGAGGGTTGAAGCTCTCGGAGCATTACGCCTTCCTGGAGTCGCTGCCAACGTATTCGCAGCCCACGAGCAACACTGTCAGCACGCAGGCTATCAGCATGCTGTGCAGGCGGAAGAGGTGCCGGTAGAGCAAGCCCTGAGTCTGCTAGCACTAGAAGAGTTCACTAACCGGCGAGCCTGCCCTGCCACTCATCATATAGCCGAACTGTGGCGCCAACACCTTGACAGCAAGGCTGCTGCTACTCTGGCTGAGTTGTGTCGGACTGTTGAGGATCAGAATGCCTTTGCTGTCATCGTCCGACAATTCATCGCTACCCTTGGCCTTGAAGAAGGCAAGGCAGAGGCAAGGCGGGAAGAAGGCAAGGCGGAGGCGGTAAAGAGAGAAGAAGACAGGACCCCGTACTCTTCACAGGCCGGGACGTGGGAGAAAAGGCATAAGGAGGATGGAGAAGAAGAGAGAGTGGAGGTCTCTGCTGCTAGCGGAGCGGCCGTCCTCATTCCGAGGCGTGGTGAGGCATCAGGTGAACCTCTCTCGCAGAGAGGATCTCATCGTGGTTCCCGGGAGCCAACTGGTTACCATGCCTATTCTACCAGATTTGACCAGGTAGTAGAAGCCGGTGGATTATGTGACCCAGATGAGTTAATCCATCTGCGAACGCAATTAGACCAACAGCTTGTGCACCTTCAGGGGATAGTGAGCCGGCTCGCTAATCGCCTGCAACGCCGGCTGTTAGCCCGTCAGACACGAATATGGGAGTTCGACCTGGAAGAGGGTCTACTCGATTCTGGCAGGCTAGCACGCATCGTGGCTAATCCTCTCCATGCCCTGTCCTTCAAGCGCGAACGGGAAACTGATTGCCGCGATACCGTGGTGACCTTATTGATTGACAATTCTGGGTCTATGCGTGGCCGGCCCATTGCTGTTGCTGCTATGAGCGCTGACATTCTCGCCCGCACCTTAGAGCGCTGTGGTGTCAAGGTTGAGGTTCTGGGTTTTACTACTAGTGCCTGGAAAGGGGGGCGCCTACGCGAATTATGGATTCGCGATCACAAACCTCCACGTCCGGGTCGCCTCAACGATCTGCAGCACATCATCTACAAGTCGGCTGACACACCATGGCGGCGGGCGCGCAAGAATCTTGGCTTGATGCTACGCGAAGGCATTCTCAAAGAGAACATCGACGGAGAAGCCTTGTTATGGGCATATAGCCGTCTAGCAGCACGCTATGAACAGCGGCGTATCTTGATGGTCATCTCAGATGGGGCTCCAGTAGATGAGTCCACGTTGTCAGTGAACCCTGGTAATTACTTAGAACGGCATCTGCGCGAAGTGATCGCTTGGATTGAAAACAATTCGCCCATTGAACTGATCGCAATCGGTATCGGTCATGATGTCACCCGTTATTACCGGCGAGCTGTCGCTATTATGAACGCCGAAGAACTAGGCGGTACAGTGATGAAACAGCTTCTCGCCCTGTTCATGGAAGAAGAGCCAGGCCGCCAGGCAGGGGGGGCGGAGAGAGCGCGGGGGTCTTCCCCCCGCAAACTCGCCAGAGAAGGCCACAGGGGCTAAAAATCCATGCCACCCATGCCACCGCCCATGCCACCGCCCATGCCACCACCAGCCGGTGGCGTTGGAGTCTTGTCTGGCTTCTCGGCAACCATAGCTTCCGTGGTAATGAGCAAGCCTGCTACCGACGAGGCGTCCTGCAAAGCAGTGCGGACTACCTTTGTCGGGTCAATAATGCCTATCTTGATCATATCACAATAGACACCGTTTTGGGCATCGAAACCCCAATTGAGATCGTTGCTCTCAAGAAGTTTGCCTGCCACCACGGCGCCGTCATGACCGGCGTTCTCTGCAATCTGGCGCACCGGAGATTGTAAAGCACGACGGACAATCTCTATACCGACCTTCTGGTCATCATTGGCAGGCTGAAGGCTGTTTAGAGACTTGATAGCATACAGCAGGGCACACCCGCCACCGGCTACCACACCCTCTTCTACTGCAGCACGCGTGGCATGCAGCGCATCATCCACACGGTCCTTCTTCTCCTTGACTTCAACCTCTGTAGCCCCTCCTACCTTCACGACAGCAACGCCACCAGCAAGCTTGGCTAACCGCTCCTGAAGCTTCTCGCGATCATAGTCAGAAGTGGTTTCCTCAATCTGTTTGCGAATCTGGTTGCAGCGAGCCAGTATATCGCTCTTAGTGCCGGCTCCATCGACGATGGTAGTATCATCTTTGGTGATAGTGATCTTCTTCGCCGTCCCTAACATGTCGAGAGTGACGTTTTCGAGTTTGATACCGAGATCTTCTGAAACCACCTGTCCACCAGTGAGAATAGAGATGTCTTCTAGCATGGCCTTGCGGCGGTCCCCGAACCCCGGCGCTTTGACGGCCGCTACTTTCAGGCCACCACGGAGCTTGTTCACGACTAGAGTCGCAAGTGCCTCCCCCTCGACATCTTCAGCAACGATCAAGAGTGGCTTCGCTGACTGGACGATAGATTCTAGCACAGGCAGGAGCGGCTGTAATCCGGACAGCTTCTTCTCGAAAAGAAGGATGTAGGGGTTTTCTAGTTCACAAACCATCTTCTCAGCGTTCGTCACAAAGTATGGTGAAGTATACCCACGATCAAACTGCATACCCTCGACTACGTCTAGTTCGGTCTCTAGCCCCTTTGCCTCTTCTACCGTGATCACGCCCTCATTACCAACCTTGGCCATAGCATTAGCGATAATCTTGCCGATCTCTATCTCGCCGTTTGCAGAAATAGTGCCAACCTGGGTGATCTCTTCGTTTGTTGAGACGGTTCGTGAGTGGCTTTTGACTTCCTTGACTACCGAATCGACAGCAAGATCGATGCCGCGCTTCAGATCCATCGGATTCATACCGGCAGCCACGGCCTTAGCCCCTTCACGGACAATGGCTTGAGCCAGAGCGGTGGCCGTGGTAGTACCATCGCCGGCCATATCATTAGTCTTCGCAGCGACCTCGCGCACCATCTGGGCTCCCATGTTCTCGAACTTGTCTGTAAGTTCGATTTCCTTGGCCACAGTCACACCATCTTTAGTAATACGGGGGGCGCCAAATGACTTATCGAGGACTACGTTACGACCCTTCGGTCCTAGAGTGACCTTGACCGCATCGGCCAAGATATCAACGCCGCGCAGCATACGAGCGCGTGCGTCAGTGGAGAATTTGACTTCCTTGGCAGCCATGATTCTATTCCTTCCTTATTTCATTTCTCCAGGACGCCCATGATATCGGACTCCTTCATGATCAAAAGCTCGTCGTTGTTAATCTTGACTTCAGTGCCTGACCACTTGCCAAACAGAATCCGGTCGCCGACCTTGATGTCTGGGGGCACAATCTTGCCATCTTCCCCACGTGCACCTGGCCCAACGGCAATGATCTCGCCTTCCTGTGGCTTCTCCTTGGCGGTGTCGGGAATGATGATTCCCCCTGCGGTCTTGTTTTCCTGCTCGATGCGTTTGACAACGACGCGGTCATGCAGCGGACGAAATTTCATCCTTGTACCCTCCGGTAATGCTTGTATGGCGGGGAAAGCGACAGCCCGGCCTGGCTGCTAGCACTTACCGCCAGTGAGTGCCAGTTCACTACCATGCATTTCCGGGGCTGTCAAGACGAGATCGCTTTCCTAAAACCACAGCCCTTCGTGATTGCAGGCTGAAACAGTGTTGCTGCATAAGGTGCAAGAGCCTAGAGAGCCTAGAGAGACAGTAGGAAGTCTTAGATCGCACGGGTAACTACAAGTAATAGGATGGAAGATAGGGCTGTCGTGAGTTAGAAGCTCTGGCATACAAATTGCCGACCATATTTTGAAGGCATGCCTGCTTGCCTTGAGACTAGCGGATCGGAATGATGCAGTTTAACCCACGCTGCATCTCTGGGATGAGTGTCATGTTGCCATTCCCTCCTCCTCTCGATGAGTCGACATTTGCTCGTCTTATGCAGACTGTTGGGCCATTTGAGACTCGGCCCAAGATCGCAGTAGCAGTCTCTGGTGGTCCTGACAGTATGGCATTATGTGGGCTCATGGTACGCTGGACGAGACTCCACGGTGGGGAGACAGTAGCCTTGACTGTTGATCATCAGCTGCGAGCAGACTCGTCTCACGAAGCACAACTGGTCGGCAAACGGCTTGTAGCACTAGGAATCCGGCACCACGTGTTAACACGCACAGGCCCACCGCTGCAGGCCGATATCCAGGCAAGAGCACGAGTGGCCCGCTACCAGCTCCTAGAAGATTGGTGCCAGCAAGAGGGAGCGCTCCATCTGGCTCTTGCACACCACCAGGACGACCAGGCTGAGACTGTGCTGCTGCGATTGGCTCGGGGGAGTGGTTTGCGCGGGCTTGCAGCCATGGCGCCTATCGTCTACCGCCGTCACATGCGACTCGTGCGCCCATTGTTAACGGTGACCCGCGCACGCCTACAGGCTACCTGTATTGCCTATGATTTAGCGTGGATGGATGACCCCTGTAATCAGGATCAAGCCTTCTCCCGTGTACGCATACGACGCTTATTACCCTTATTGGCAGAAGAAGGAATAGATGCTTCCCGTTTAGCAAAAACCTCTAGACACTTACTGCGAGCTGGAATTGTCGTGAACAAGGCTGTTGCCACTCTGTTAGCCAAACATGCAGACGTACACCCTTTCGGGTTTGCCTGGCTTGATACAGCGGGCTTAGTCAGTAGCCCGCATGAAGTAGCACTCCGTGTACTAGCTTGTCTTCTAACAGTAGTGGGTGGGCGAATCTATCCTCCTCGCCTACGGCAGCTGGAGGCGTTACATGAGGCTATCTTCGCACAGACAATGCAGGGAGGACGGACGTTAGCCGGCTGTCTAGTGCGGCCATCGCTGGCTCGTGGGAGTCTCTTACTGTGTAGAGAACCATATGCTGTTGATACAGCAAAAAGTGTCCTTCCAGGAAAGTGCTTCCGTTGGGACGGACGTTTTACTATCATCATCTCACGTACTGCACCCACTGGTTCGAAGATCGGAGCGTTGGGACGGGTAGGCTGGAGTGGGGTAACTGCTGTTCGACCAGCCTTAACCTGCTTGCCGGCTTGTGTCGGCTATACCCTGCCGGCCCTGCATGTGCCAAGTGGGCACATTCAGCCCCTTCTGCCTGTGGGGGAATTCTGTCATGAAGACCTGCGCGGAGAGTCTGCTACTACTATGGCCGTTTTCGCTCCCGACACACCAGCATCAGTTTGAGCATCATAATGTCTTGCTTTGCAACGTGTGAAGACTATCTATTGCTGTAGCGCGCCGATTGTCGGTGGCTCCCCGTGGAATCCAATCCAGAGAAGGGCTCTGAACTTGAATTCGGGAAAGAATATTGCGCTGTGGATCATCATAGGTCTGCTCCTGGTAGCCTTGTTTAATTTGTTCCAGTCATCATCGCCACGGACAACACAGGCGAATCTCGCATTCTCTGACTTCCTAGCTGAAGTGGAACGGCATGAAGTGCGTGATGTGATTCTCCAGGGCCGTACCCTGCAGGGTCATTTTAATGATGGTCGTATGTTCTCGACCTATGCACCGGAGGATCCGACTCTGGTTCCTACTCTGCGTGCTCACGGTGTCCGCATTGCCGCTCAACCAAGTGAAGAAAATATTCCTACTATATGGAGCATACTCATTTCGTGGTTCCCCATGCTGCTGTTAATCGGGGTGTGGATTTTCTTCATGCGTCAGATGCAGACGGGGGGAGGGAAGGCAATGGGTTTCGGCAAATCGCGGGCCCGCTTGCTGACTGAAAAGACAGGACGTATTACCTTCGAAGAAGTAGCCGGGATTGACGAGGCTAAGCAGGAGTTGGAAGAAGTTGTGGAGTTTCTGAAAGATCCGCAAAGATTTCAGCGTCTAGGAGGCAAGATTCCAAAGGGTGTCCTACTTGTGGGACCACCAGGGACCGGCAAGACTCTCCTTGCTCGCGCCATTGCCGGAGAAGCAAACGTGCCATTCTTTACTATTTCTGGTTCAGACTTTGTTGAGATGTTCGTAGGTGTGGGGGCTAGTCGTGTCCGTGACATGTTTGAGCAAGGTAAGAAGAACGCTCCTTGTATCGTTTTCATTGACGAGATTGACGCAGTAGGACGGCACCGCGGTGCAGGTTTAGGCGGTGGCAACGACGAACGAGAGCAGACTCTTAATCAATTGTTAGTAGAAATGGATGGTTTCGAATCTAATGAAGGTGTAATATTAATCGCCGCGACTAACCGGCCTGATGTGCTGGATCCAGCTCTGTTGCGCCCAGGCCGTTTTGACCGCCAGGTAGTGGTACCGAATCCAGATGTTCTGGGGCGTGAAAAAATTCTGAAGGTACACATGCATAAGGTACCACTCGGGTCCGACGTGGATACAAAAGTACTAGCACGCGGAACCCCTGGTTTCTCCGGGGCTGATCTCGCTAATCTAGTCAACGAAGCAGCTCTGCTAGCAGCGCGTTACAGCAAGCGTGTTGTCACGATGTCTGAATTTGAGTCAGCTAAGGATAAAGTTCTTATGGGAGCAGAGCGGCGCTCTCTGGTTATGAGCGAGGAGGAAAAACGCCTGACTGCCTATCACGAGGCAGGCCACGCTATTTGTGCTCTACACAACTTCCACTCAGATCCTGTACATAAAGCGACGATTATACCGCGTGGTCGCGCACTAGGTATGGTCATGCGACTGCCAGAGGGCGATCGTATTTCAACTTCGCGGGCTAAGATTGAAGCTGATCTGACTGTCTTCATGGGTGGACGTGTAGCTGAAGAATTGGTGTTTGGCGCTGAACGAGTCACTAATGGCGCCATGGCAGACATCAAAGCAGCAACCGATTTTGCCCGCCGGATGGTCTGCGAGTGGGGTATGAGCGAAAAATTGGGTCCGCTTGCCTATGCTGAGGCTGATGAGGAAGTCTTCCTGGGCCACTCCATTACTCGACATAAAAATATCTCTGACGAAACCGCACGCAAGGTAGACGAGGAAATCCGTCGCATTGTCGAGGAAGCATACGGTCGTGCTCACGGCATTCTGACGAAATTCCGCCATGAGCTCGAAACCCTAGCGAGGGGATTACTGGAATACGAAACTCTCTCTGGCGAGGAGATACGCCTACTCCTGGCGGGAGAACCAGTACAGCGCGAGGAGACAGGGGATGTGCCACGCGACAACGGTCATCGCGCATCCGTACCGAGCACAGGCCGCACCACGACGGCCACTGCTGGAGGCGATGGCTGCCACGGCTACGGCGGCTTGCCACCACCCCCAGAACCGCAGCCAGGTGCATAATTGAGGGTTGTGCGGTCGGTTCATGAGTCGAGAAAGCTCCGCAATTTGCGGGAACGACTGGGATGTTTAAGCTTGCGTAGGGCTTTAGCCTCGATCTGGCGGATACGTTCCCGCGTCACAGAAAACTGCTGTCCAACTTCTTCCAGTGTATGATCCGTGTTCATACCGATCCCAAACCGCATGCGCAGGACACGTTCCTCGCGCGCTGTGAGACTCGCAAGTACTCTCGTGCAGGTTTCGCGTAGATTGGCGTTTATGGCCGCATCCAAAGGTTGGACAGCATTTTTGTCCTCAATGAAATCGCCGAGGTGACTGTCTTCCTCATCCCCGATAGGAGTTTCCAGACTAATAGGTTCCTTGGCAATCTTCAGAACCTTACGGACCTTCTCCAGAGGCATAGACAGTTTCTGCGCTAGTTCTTCTGGTGTTGGTTCGCGACCTATTTCGTGTAGCATCTGACGCGATGTGCGCACCAGCTTGTTAATGGTTTCAATCATATGCACTGGGATACGGATAGTCCGGGCCTGATCAGCAATAGAGCGGGTGATGGCTTGCCGAATCCACCAAGTAGCATAGGTTGAAAACTTGTAGCCACGACGATATTCAAATTTGTCTACAGCCTTCATCAAACCGATATTACCTTCCTGAATCAGATCCAGGAACTGCAAACCGCGATTAGTGTATTTCTTGGCAATTGAGATGACGAGGCGTAGATTGGCCTCAATCATTTCTTTCTTAGCCTTGGATGCTTCGCGTTCTCCCTTTTGGACTGTCGAAACGATACGCCGGAATTCGTTGATTGGTAAGCCGGTTTCCGCGGCAATTGCGATGATACCAGCGCGAATCTGTCTAACCTCGCTGCCATGGTTAGCCGCTAGCTCCTGCCAGCCTTTGCTGGAGCGCACTGAGACTGTGTCCAGCCAATGGGGGGCGAGCTCGCTACCGCAGTAAGCCTCTAGAAACTCCTCACGGCGAATGCGGACACTTTCTGCTAAGCGCAATAGCCTGCCCTCTAGACGAATCAGACGCTGCGACAGACTATTTAACTGTTCAACCAGCTGTTCAATACGGGCGTTGCTGAAATGCACGCCATCCATTAGCTTGAGCACATCCTGGCGAGTGCGTTCGTACTTGCGCTCGATAGCTGTTGAAACCTGTTCGCCTCTTTGCAGGAGAGTCAGCCTTTGGTGCTGTACTTTCTTGAGCTTGTCATAGGTAGCAGCAATTTTCTCGAAGGTCTCGATGATTTTAGGCAGCAGTTGTTGCTCCATTGCTGCAAGGGAAATGCTGCTTTCTTCGACTTCCTCGACCTCATCAGCCTCTACTCCAGCTTCTTCTCCCGTTTCCCTCTCTGCAGCGCCGACTCTACAGTCCATCGGTTCTACCGATGACACGGCAGCAGCCAGATCGGCGATGGTAGTAGACGGCACGACAACTGATTCAGGGATTTGTCCTTGTTTCTGCAGTGCCGCTGGGGACATCATACCCGTACTAGTTGCATGTATATGCAGCGCTCGTACCTCTTGCTCCAGTGGTACTGCACCATAGGTAGCATCTAAATCTATTATATCACGCAGTAACATTCTTTCTGCTAGTAACGCATCATGCCACTCTACTAAAGCACGAAAAGTAAACGGACTTTCACACAGACCGCTGATGATCATTTCACGACCGGCCTCAATGCGTTTGGCGATGGCAATTTCGCCCTCCCGAGACAGCAGTTCTACTGATCCCATCTCCCGCAGGTACATACGTACTGGGTCATCGGTGCGGCTGATGTCGTCCTCTTCAATGTTCCCACTGCTATGTTCAGCTAACTCGGTGTCCTCAAAGTTTTCTTCCGCTTCATCGTTTTCAACGATGTTGACGCCCAACTCGGACAGCATAGCCATAGTATCCTCGATCTGTTCTGAGGATACGTCGCCGGGCGGTAGCGCTTGATTCAGTTCATCATAAGTGACATATCCGCGGTCTCGCCCCCACGCCACTACCCTTTTGACGGCAGCATTCATAGAATCTAGGAGAGGGCTGTCAATCGACTCGTCCTGTACCTCAGACGTTTCCGCCGAGGCTGAAGGTTTCGTTCCCATGAGTTGCCTCACAACTACTGACCACTCAAGCGTGCCGCCTGGTTTCTAGCTAATGGCACCGCAGGCAGCACCACCCCTTGCCTTCCCATTCAGATTCAGAGCACACCCGGAAAGGCCTACAAGATACCAATACCCTACAGCAAGATCACGGCCATGCCCTGCCACCCACATGCCTTGCCTGCCAGTACCAAATGAATGATTGTCAGTGACTGGCTGTACTTGGGGGCTGTACTTGGGCTCTTGTTCGGCCTTTCTCGTCGAAGGCTACACGTGACCGCATTCACTTTCTGATTCCACTTTGGCGGAAAACGCTGCTTTGGTTGTAAGTACACAGCTTCTGTCACACGCTTCCCCAACTGTCTGCCGACGGTATGGATTACACCTTCGGCTGTCCGTTAACCACAACACCCCATCTCACACATGTCTGCACCCCAGAGGCCAGTTCCTTTGTAGATCTGACAGAAGCGAGACCAGTTCCCTTTACCTACTTACGGTGCCTGTATGAAGCCTGTCAAGAGCCGAGAAAAGACCTGCTTTTCTCAAAGTCCCTCCTCCTATTCGCGGCATTTGCAGCAGCATGGGCACCTCATCGGCATATCATCATCTTGTTCTCATCCCTATGAATAGCTGAATGGCTTGGCCACATGTAAGCTTGCAGCAAGACAGCAAGGCGTCTCAAGCACATTAGCGTTTTCCAATATCCTCAGTGCCTTTCCAAATCTTGACCAGCTTGCTAGGCGGTTCTAAGAATCACATGCTCCCTCAAAGCAGATCATGCAACAGGGAATTTGTTAACTCTTAAGGAGTCAGTCTGTGAGCTACGCGTCTACACCGCATACTATCATTTTTGATCTCGATGGCACCTTGATTGACAGTGCGAATGACGTGACACACGCTGTTAATCTAATGCTCTCTGAGCAATCCTTGCCCACTCTGCCCGTGGAAAGAGTACGACCAATGATTGGGGAAGGAGTACATGTACTGATTGAAAAAGTTATGTTTGCCACTGGTGTGACTTCCGCCAGTGAAACACTTTTGGCACATTGTGCTGCGCGCTATCAACACTTTTACGCTCGCTACCCTGCGGCGCACACGGTTGTTTATGACGGCGTACCTGAAGTACTGGCTGCGCTGCAGGCAGAAGGCTGTCAGCTTGGCCTCTGCACGAATAAACCGCAGACTATCACGCAGCTTGTGCTTGAAGCCCTAGATATGACACATTACTTCACTGCTGTCGTGGGTGGTGGTAGTACCCCGTTCCGGAAACCAGATGCCCGCCCTTTGTGGACGGTTCTGGACCAGATAGGCGTTGCACGGGCAGCATGCGTCTACGTAGGGGATAGCGAGGTAGACGTAGCTACCGCCCGCAACGCGGGCATGCCACTCGTGTTGGTGAGCTATGGGTATGCTCGAATCCCGGTAGGAGAATTGGCAGCAGACGCCAGAATCAATTCTTTTCGTGATCTGCCGGCGGTATTAGCTGGCTTTACAGGCCAGGTGTCCAAATTCTAGTGTGCTGATGTCCGTGCTCAAGGTTCTATATGAGTTAGCAATTGTCAGTCTGTATTTTCCTACGTGTCGGTATTTTATAATCTTTATAGTATTCTGCCCCGCGAGTAGGCGCGGCTAGCAGGTAGGAAAAAGCTATGCGCAAGCAAAAAAAGAGCGGTTCACTGCAGTTCGTTTCAACCTCTCCCTGCCGTCTTGGGTCACTTCTGGCACTGCATCTGCGAGGACTTTGAACGTATTGAGACGTGTTGCCTGATACTTTTCCGGATACTCTGCTGCCCAGCCTATGCAGATCGCTGCATTCTCGCAGCTGAAATGCCGACGTTGAAGACAGCTGGCTCCGGGCGGGACAGTGAGTGGAGCACCATTGTCTTGAATCTGCAGAGGGAAAGATCCGTTCTTTGCTCTCGTCTGTGCCAACCAACCAACAGGCTGTGGAGTAGTACTGGAGGCTATGACAGCAGCAAGCTCGTGCTAAAATGTGGTATTCTCCATATTGCGTAGAAGTCACACCGGCACGTTTTGTCGCTCGTGGATTGGCCGAGTACGAAAATGCTATGATTCCTTGCTGAGAGCTAAATGTGAATGAGCCTAAATTCTGGAAAATTTGCTACTTATAGAGGCGGATAGAGGCGGATACAGCAGATCTTTTGCGGTATGAAATCGATGGATGCCGTATCGTTCCATCCGGTAACCTGCCAGCTCGAGCCATTCACAGGTACTTGTACTCGCTGCACAGAACCCATGCGACTCAATCGCTGCTTAACAGCATGCTAGAAACGTACGATCTGTGATAATAGTCATGCGACTAGTAATCTGTGGATTGACAAATCCCATCATTTCACAGTAGACTGCCAGTATGTGTCACATATCCGGACACGTACTCAAAGCACTCATCAGGTGTACCCTCATATTCTGTTATAATAGGTCACACTCACTAGAGTAATCGTACACTCAATCTCCTCAGCTCCCTGTTAATAAAGAGGTGTTATGCTTCGATGAGTCGAGGCAGGAAATAGTTGAATCCCATCTTCTCTTATCCTATGGTCGTCTTGCTGCAAGTCTGAGGGAGCCGAACTCGAGTTATGCGTCTGATTATCAATGATAAAGAGCAGATATTCGCCGGGCCTGTGAGCATCTCCGTTGTGCTGTCGAGCCTTGGCCTGGATCCAAGCAAGGTAGCGGTGGAACGGAATCTAGAAATCGTCCCGCGTTCTGCCTACACGGACACATTGTTAGACGAAGGAGATCGACTGGAAATCGTGCATTTTATAGGAGGCGGAGTACTCGAGACGCAAAGCAGAAGTGTCACTGAAGATGAGATTGATTTTCTCGAGGTGGCTGGGCGTCGTTTCCGCTCTCGTCTTCTAGTTGGTACCGGCAAGTACAGAGATTTTACAGAGACTGCTCGTGCAATCGCTGCTTCCGGAGCTGAGATCGTCACCGTGGCAGTACGAAGGGTAAACCTGTCTGATCCGTCTCAACCTATGCTGATCGACCATGTCGACCCCAGACGCTATACTTACTTACCGAATACAGCCGGCTGTCATACTGCTGAGGAAGCGATACGCACTTTGCACCTGGCACGCGAGTCAGGCGGCTGGGATTTAGTAAAGCTAGAAGTATTTGGGGACCAGAAAACCCTTTACCCAGACATGATAGAAACTCTACGTGCTACTGAACAGCTGGTCAGGGATGGCTTCAAGGTCATGGTATACTGCAGTGAAGACGTGATCTTCGCCCGCCGGCTCGAAGAGTTGGGGTGTGTTGCTATCATGCCACTGGCCGCTCCTATTGGTTCTGGCCTTGGAATACGCAACCCCATGAACATCCGCCTGATTGTAGAGCAGACACAGCTGCCAGTTTTGGTGGATGCTGGGGTTGGTACAGCCTCTGATGCGACTGTTGCTATGGAGCTGGGTTGTGATGGTATTCTCATGAACACAGCGATTGCCGAGGCGAGGGATCCAGTGCGCATGGCACAGGCGATGAAAAAAGCTGTAGAAGCTGGACGACTGGCTTATCTTTCTGGCCGCATGCCACGGAAGCTGTATGCAGATCCGTCTTCGCCATTGTCAGGCCTCATCTGAATGGACAGGTAGCTTTATGACATGACGGGATGGGTCTCTCCTTCTAAATGGATGGTGATGTGTCGAGGGGAATGTTCCATATGAGCTATACATTTGACAAGACGCTTAATACAACGTTCGATCATGCGATTCTCAAGGTTACTGAGGCTCTGAAAGCGAGAGGATTCGGCGTGCTGACCACCATTGACGTGCAGAAGGCTCTGAAGGAGAGGATTGGCAAGGATATCCATCCCTACACGATTCTGGGAGCTTGCAGCCCGCAGCATGCCTTCCAAGCACTATCGCTGGAAGACAAGATTGGCAGCATGATGCCGTGCAACGTGGTCGTCCAGGAGAAGGTGCTCGGTAGTGTGGACATTTCAGCTGTCGACCCTATTGCCTCTATGAGTGCTATTCATAACCCGCAGCTCCGCGGTATAGCCGTTGAAGTACAAGGGCTCTTGCGGGAGGTGATGAACGGATTGTGATCGTCGCTCTGCTGGTTGAGTTCAGCTTGACAGGGAACGTATTCCTCACATATGGTGTGGTGTAGTTGCTTCCGACGTCATTTAATGAGTGCAGCGATAGTGAGTGGACGGGCAGAAAAGGGGGCCACTGCTCCTCAGGAATTAGCCGATTTTGCTGCTAGACTACAGACTGCGCAACGGGCAGCTCTGGGGGCCGCCAGAGAGAAAGGGAAAGAATCTGCTACAAAGCTGGGGTTAGCGTGGCGGGTTAGCCTGGAGTTGGTTGCGGCAGTCGCTGTAGGGGGTGGGCTTGGCTTGTCTCTGGATAGCAGCTTGGGCACGCGACCATGGTTCATGGTGCTGTTCCTGCTGTTAGGCAGCGCCGCGGGGGTGCTGAATGTTTATCGTATATCGCAGGGACTTGACGGGTCGGTCGGCTTCGGCAGAGCGAAGTGCCGGTGGGAGAAGCGGCGGTGGTAAGCCCGGTTCATCAGTTTGAGATTCAGCCACTGATTCCTATTCAGTTAGGCACAGTGGATCTTTCCTTTTCCAATTCAGCCCTGTTCATGCTGATAGCCGTACTTGCTATTTATTCCTTCTTGGCTAGAGGAATACGTGATCGCAGTTTGGTGCCAGGGCGGTGGCAGTCCTTGGTCGAAGTAACTTACGGGTTCGTAGCAAGTATGATTCGGGATAATGTCGGTAAGGAGGGAGAGCAGTATTTTCCATTCATCTTCACTCTTTTTACTTTTGTGTTAGTAGGCAACCTACTAGGCATGTTGCCGTATAGTTTCGCTTATACTAGCCATATTGTAGTGACAGGTGCCTTAGCTATGGTAGTCTTTGCGGGTGTGACGGCGATCGGGTTTGCGCGCCATGGGTTGCGCTTTCTCCGTCTTTTCTTCCCGCATGGGGCTCCATTGGCAGCAGCGCCGATTCTCATTCCCATTGAGCTCATCTCATACCTGTCAAGGCCATTCAGCTTGTCAGTGCGACTGTTTGCTAATGTAGCCGTAGGCCATATCATGCTGAAAGTGTTGGCAGGTTTTGTTGTATCATTAGGTCTCCTATTCGGGATGGTGCCATTAGCGGCGACTGTGGGGGTCACCATTCTTGAATTCGGTATTGCCTTTCTGCAAGCTTACGTGTTCACAATTCTGTCCTGTATCTATTTAAACGATGCCCTCCATATGCACTGACAGGGTGTGAGGGGAGGGACTAGTAGTAGAAAATGGGGGGAAGGAACTTGCTATGGATCCTGCAGCAGCAAAGATGATCGGCGCGGGCTTGGCCGCTATCGGCATGATAGGGTCTGGTATTGGTGTCGGTAACATCTGGTCCAATCTCATATCCACCGTTGGGCGTAATCCAGCAGCAAAAGTCAATGTAGAATTATATGGGTGGATAGGCTTCGCGGTTACTGAAGCGATTGCCCTGTTTGCCCTTGTCGTTGCCCTCATCCTGCTGTTTGCCGCGTAGTCATGTCAGTTCAGTCGTGCAGTTTGTTGTAGTTTTGTGATTCCTGCGGGAATAGTCGAGTAAAGGGCGACACACATGGTGTGGCACAAAGTGCAGGCTGCTATGCGCCGAGTGTGAAAAAGGAGCACCATTACAATGTTGCCGCAGTTTAATACGACCTTTTTCCCGTCCCAGCTCTTTTGGCTTGTCATTTGTTTTGGCACGCTTTACCTTCTGATGGCCCGTTTAGCCCTGCCGCGCATTACCGATGTGCTGTCAGAGCGTCAGCGCCGCATTGATGACGACCTTGATCGAGCGGCTCAGATTCAGGCCCAGACGGAAGCGACCATCAGAGATTACGAGCAGGCGCTGGCCGATGCGCGGTCGCAGGCTTTCGTTGTCCTCCAACAAAGTCAGGAAGAAGTCGCGCGCCTAGTACAGAATCATAGCTGGGAAGTGACTAAGCGATTGGCTGCGGAGGTCAAAGCTGGGGAGGAGAGTATCGCGGCCGCGAAGCAAGTTGTCCTAGGGCAAGTCAAAGAGATTGCAGCCGAAGTAGCTGAGGGTGCTGTCAGCCGGCTCATCGGCCTTACCCTAGAGGCAGACCACTGTCAGGAAGCTGTTGCGGCTGTGCTTAAGGAACGCTCGTGATGCCAGTAGAGTTTTATGCCACGCCGGATTTCTGGGTGGCAATCGCTTTCCTGATTGTCGTTGGGATCGGGTTTAAGCGCGTGGCTAGGGGTGTTATGGAGGTTCTCGACGCACGAGCAGAGAGGATTAAGGAGAAAATTAACAGTGCTCGTCTCTTACGAGAAGAGGCGCAACAGCTCTTCGCTGAATATCAGCGTAGACAGCGTGATATGGTCAAGGAAGCGGAGGACATTATATCCTATGCCCGTGCTGAGGCCGAGCGACAGAAAGCAGAGGCTCTGGCTGAATTGGAAAGGGTGACTCAGAGACGCGCTGCTCAAGCTTTAAGCCGTATCGCGCAGGCTGAAACGCAGGCCCTTGGAGAGGTGCGTAATCTGGCTATAGCCATCTCTATTGCTGCCACTGGACGTCTTGTTGCAGAGAATCTGGACAGAGAGCATGCCAAAGCTTTAGTAGATCAGGCTATCCAGGAATTATGCGTTAGACAGTAGTCTCTTTTAAGAGATGCTCACGTCTAATCCCTCGCGACGGAGCCTCTTCAGGAGGCTGTCCTGCTTGGTCAAGCTGCGAAGTATGCAGTGGAAGGGGTTGCGTACACCGGGTGTGAAAAGAAGAAGGGGAAGCACCATCCCGATCACAGTTGTGTGGGCTTTGCTGGCAGCAGAATCGACCGCTGCCGCGCAGGTCGCAGTAGCGGCTGTCCGCCAACACTCCCAGACAGAATGGGAGACCCTGGCGCAAGTGGAGGCCTACCTGAACAGTATCAGAACGATGAGAGCGCGTTTTTTACAGGTTTCTGGGACGCATGTTAGCAAGGGTACGATGTTTCTGGCGCAACCTGGTAGAATGCGTCTCGAGTACGATCCGCCATCTTCAGTTCTGCTTCTTTCCAATGGTTGGCATCTCATGTATCGCGACACAAAACTAGACCAGACGTCCTATGTCCGACTGAATGCCACACCCGCTGGGGTTCTGTTGCAGACATCGGCCCACCTGAAAGACGATGTCACAGTCATGAACACGCAGCGTGTGCTTGGTTCCGTTGCTGTCAGCCTCATCTGGACAAACGATCCAGATGCCGGTGAGTTGACTCTCTTGTTCGGAGAACATCCGTTTATTCTCAAGCAGTGGCGTGTCAAAGATCTTCAAGGGCAGATCGTTACAGTGTCTCTCTATGATGTGAGAATTGGGTTGACGCTCGACCCTGATTTGTTTAGATCGACCGAGTCATACTCCTCTCTGAATCTCTCGCAGCCATGTACACGCTAGAGTGCACCGGCCTGATGTCAAGGTGTATAAGGCCCTTGATTGGCGTGTCTACCTCTACCTGCGTCAAAGATATGGTAGGTGAGGACAGCGCTCTTCATACAGTTTCTGAGGTTTATTTGACGGCTGTTCTCGAGGCGGTTGGCGGCATAACATTCTTGGTTTCCTCGGGGAGTGGCTGAGTCCGGATGAGCTGCTGAGACGCGTCGATGGTATTATACTGCTAACAGACAGTGAGTCTAATGTTCATCCCAGCTATTTATTATAAACGCGATGACAAACGCGCTACCCAGTGCTCTTACACCATGTATGACTATCGCCTACCATACCGCTGGTCCGTGCCTGTGTAAAACACCTTTACTTTGCCGTGGCATCCAGGAACTCAACGTGGCTCTGGGACTGTGCATGAAGAGCCTGGCAAGATGGATGGCCCAATGGCAGTGCACCAAAGTCAGTTCGCGCCAGCCCATATGGTACAACTGAGCCCTAAAGGTTTTGTTCACACAACAAATCTCTGCATGAACAAGGCATTGCACAGATCGCCCCTGGCCTGCTTGTCGAAGCAGTATCACCCGAGGGCAGTCCGGGTAGAGAAAATACCTTATGGAGTCGGTGTACTGGCAGACCAACAAATTATCGGCACACTGATTCCATGCTTTTGGCAAGGCCTGCGATCACTACCAGCAGTGCTGTGGGTGGCCAGTTAGAACAGGTCACAACGAGGTGGGTGCGAGGTGGCGTAACAGGTCTTACGCTTATCGCGCATAGGAGACCAGGACAGTACAAGGCACATCCAATTTTAACCTGCCGTTTAGGAATGCGAGCTCAATGATGCAAGCAGCTGCTACAGGCTCTACACCAACTACTTTTAGTAAAGTAATCGCCGCATTCATTGTACTACCAGTAGCAAGCAAGTCATCAAGGACCACAACCCTTTGTTTTGGTTCTAGTATGTTTCTCTGTATTTCAAGTATATCAGATCCGTATTCAAGGGCATACTCACATCTGCTAGTAGGGCCCGGTAGTTTACCCTTTTTACGGATCATGATGAACCCACACCCCAGCTTTAAAGCAAGGGATGCGGCGACTGGCAAACCGCGCGACTCGATTCCAGCCAGTACATCAGGCTTATGGGCTCTAACCGCTTGAGCTAAACACTCCATTGTCCTTTGCCAAGCGACAGGATGGGCAAAAAGCGTCGAAATATCGTAGAAATATATCCCTGGTTTCGGGAAATCTGGAATCCCGCGAATGTAATCCTTGAGATCCATAAGACAAGAGCCTGTTGTCAGAATACCGGCGACAGGCTCAATCTACCGACAGATACCTGGCGACTCTCACACAAGTATACTAGCAGCTTTTACTACACAGTCGCAAACGGATGCTGATATGATTGTCCGCCCGCGGTCGCGGATCATTAGGCCGCAGCAGCGTATGTACCACGTCGTGGCGAGCGCGACTGATTACTTTAATTTTGTTCACCTTGACCTTACCTTACCGTGGACTGAACCAACAAGCCGCCATACCAGGCTAGCCTCAGTCACAAAGGGAAGATCAGTATTCCCCTCTTAAGTGAAGGGCTGGAGTGAAGGGCTGGAGACACCCATTACGTAATTCCAGAACCCTATCTGTGCATCGTGCCAATGCAAGGTTATGTGTTGCGATCAGGGCAGCAAGCCTGTCTTCCCGCGCAAGTCGTAATAGCTCTGCGAAGACCTGTCCAGAGGTATCCGAATCGAGGTTGCCCGTTGGCTCATCCGCTAGTAACACCCGCGGCTGATTAGCTAGGGCGCGGGCGATAGCAACACGCTGCTGTTCTCCTCCGGAGAGCTGACTCGGCCAGTATTGAGCCCGCTCACCAAGTCTCATGCGCTCGAGTAAATGTTGAGCTCGATTCACTGCTTGTCGGTGTGGGACGCTTGCAATCATCTGTGGCATGACCACATTCTCCAGAGCTGAAAACTCTGATAACAAATGATGGTATTGATAGATAAAACCAAGATAATCACGTCTCAAGATGGTCCGGCGGCTATCTGGTAGCTGATCAGTCTGGTACCCTGCGACCCGCACTGCGCCAGCGTCAGGGGACTCCAGCAGGCCAGCGATCTGCAGCAGAGTCGACTTGCCAGCGCCGGACGGCCCTACCAAAGCCACAATCTCGCCTGGTTGTAAGATGAATTCTACCTCTTTGAGGACCTCTAATACTTCCATTCCTTGGCGAAAGTGCCGCTTCACGCTCGTGAGCATTAAGACTGCTTCCTCTGTCGTCGTGGCGGCGGTGGTGTCACGCATAGCGCAGGGCCTCGACAGGCTCAAAACGCGCCGCCCGCCAGGCTGGATAGAGCGTTGCACTGAATGACAACCCAAGTGCCATCAGTACCACAGAGAGCACTTCATCCAAGGCTACCTGAGCGGGTATGTGAGAGAGAAAATAAATCTCGGCGGCAAACAGCTCAGTCCCGGTTAGACCCTGTAGAACCTGGCGGATTCTCTCTATGTTAAGAGTAAAGAGTAAGCCTAGTCCGACACCCAAAGCAGTGCCAAGGGTCCCGATACTCGCACCGCTAAGAAAGAAGATACGTAAAATCATGCCGCGGCTTGCCCCCATGGTGCGTAGGATGCCAATATCATGGCTCTTGTCTTTCACAAGCATGATCAGACCCGAAATAATATTGAAGGCTGCAACCAAGACAATCATCGTCAAAATCAGAAACATCACGTTTCGTTCTATCTGAATAGCATTGAAAAAACCAGCATTGGCCTGCTGCCAGTCGTAGAGGCGAAGAGAAGGATCAGCCAGACGGGCGATTTCCGCGCTAACTTCTCCCGCCTTGTTTGGATTCTCCAGCATAATCTCTAGGTGACTAACAGTGCCGGCAGGTAGCTCAAAGTACAGCTGCGCCGTTTCCATTGGCATATAGATGAATGCACTGTCATACTCGTACATACCGACATTAAAGATTGCAACAATCCGAAATGCCCGCAACCGTGGTACTGTGCCGAAGGCAGTGAGGTTACCCCTGGTACTGATCAGGGTCACAGAGTCGCCAACGTTTACTGCTAACTTACTAGACAGGCGTTGACCGATGATCACAACACCTGTACCACGCAAATCTTCTAGACTCCCTGCGATGATGTTACCGGCTAGGGGTATGAAAGAGCGGAGATCAGCAGGACACATACCGCGTACTACGGCCCCTGTGGCGTTGCCGGCGTTAGTAGCCATGACCTGGCCAGTGATTGTCGGGACTACACGCGCGACTCCTGGCAGCGAACGCACAACTTCTGCAAGAGAATGAAAGTTTCTGAAAGATTCAGTCTGATCCTGCAGAACCACATGACCATTGAGCCCGAGAATTCTGGAGAGCAGTTCTTGACGAAAGCCGTTCATCACAGCCATGACGATGATCAACGTTGCCACTCCTAAGCTAATGCCGAGCAGCGAAAAACCGACAATCACCGAGATAAAACCTTCACTCCGTCGGGCACGCAGATAACGTAAGGCAACCATGCGTTCAAATGGTGAGAACACTTCTGTCTTCTTTCCCCTCTCTCCTTATCGGCTCAATCGCTTGCGTGCAGACGATCAATGAGGACCTCTGGTGACAATTCCTCCCGGGCACCTGTAGCGCGATCCTTTAATTCTACCACGCCTCGTGCCAAGCCTTTTGGTCCAACAATGACCTGCCACGGCAAGCCAATCAGGTCCATATCGGCGAACTTAGTACCAACTCGTTCATGGCGATCATCGTATAGCACTTCTACACGCGCACGTTGTAATAGATCATATAGAGATTCGCAACCCGCGTCTGTTGCCGAGTCTCCGTCTTTCAGGTTAAGCAACCCAACACGAAACGGTGCCACGGCTGCAGGCCAAATGATTCCAGCCTTGTCGTGAGAAGCTTCAATAATAGCTCCGACCAAGCGGGAGACACCGATGCCATAGGAACCCATTTCTACTGGTACTAGCTCACCATCCGGCCCAACTACCACAGCCCTCATGGGATCTGAATATTTGCGACCAAAATAGAAGATATGTCCGACTTCAATGCCTCTGGCAGCTATCAAGTCATTGCCAATAGCCTGTACAATAGTTGCTTTTGGATCATGTTTTGCATCTGCTGCAGCGTAGAGACCCACCCACTCATCTACAATGGATTGTAAATCAGAATTGTAATCTACTTCTACAGGCGCTCCTTTATCGAGGAGGGCACGATGGCAGAATACACTACTCTCTCCAGTTGCAGCGAGAATGATAAATTCGTGACTCATATCGCCACCAATAGGACCAGCATCAGCGCGCATGGGTACAGCCTGCAAGCCCATACGAGCAAAAGTACGCAGGTAGGCAACAAACATGCGATTATAGGCACGCCGCGCCCCGATGTAGTCTAAATCAAAGGAATAGTTGTCTTTCATCAGAAACTCGCGTCCGCGCATGACGCCGAAACGGGGGCGAACTTCATCACGAAACTTCCAGTGGATCTGGTAAAACATTCTAGGCAGGTCACGATAGCTTTTAATATTCTGTCGGAAAATGTTCGTCACCGCTTCTTCGTGTGTAGGGCTATACAGCATTGCACGTCCATGCCTGTCTGTAAGGCGTAGCATCTCCTTGCCATAGTCTTCATAGCGGCCAGATTCGCGCCATAGGTCAGCAGACTGGACAGTTGGCATCAAGATCTCCTGGGCACCTGCAGCATTCTGCTCCTCACGCACGATCCGTTCGACGCGGCGCAGCACCCGCAACCCAAGCGGCAACCAGTTGTAAATACCGGCGGCATGCTGGCGGATCATGCCAGCACGCAGCATCAGGCGGTGAGATACGACCTGGGCCTCCGCCGGATTCTCTTTCAGGGTTGGTAGAAGATATGTGGACAGGCGCATAGAAACCTCAGGTCCGGTCAACAAGGGCGCTCCAAGCCACCAGAGAAAGGACACATGGCGGAAATTTGAGAGCGACCTCTGATCAAATGTACCATATTATACGCTTCTCGGACAATTCCCGGACAACGTTTCTCCTCCGCTCGCCATGCACGCTGCCCAAAAAAACGCGCAATGTCCATCGCTGGGAAGGGAACAGGGGATAGTATCCTCGGGATGTACTCTCGGACCCCGCCGGTGGTCTGATGGGCCAGAGACTGAGAAGGATAGAGTCAGTAGAGTGATGGGTACGAAGTATTGCTTGTGCAAAACTGCAGAGATCCAGCTACGCCTTGGGGCTCCCATTTATGCGGAGGATCCATCCCAACACGACAGCTGTGATACGAGGGTCCGGTCCTGTCTCGATCCATGCCGCTGAGAATCGCCTGATCATCGGACATTCCTGTTGTTGTGCAACCAATCCGCACCGCAGCGGAGTCCTGTTGACCTGGCGAGAACGAATCTTCCAGGATCCAACACAGTACGCGTAGGCTCAGAGCAAGAGCACATGATCGTGCTCTTTCTTGTATTCCTTGAGAGATGTTTCTGATATTTCGTGTGATGAATGCTAGAATGTCTTAGTCGTACGAGTGAAGGGATACGTTCTCATACCTGCCTTTGTTCTATCAGCAGGCGTTCAATAGCGTGTAAAGCCGCCGGCACAGCTTCAATATCGGGTCCACCCGCTTGAGCAAGGTCTGGCCGTCCCCCTCCCCCCTTACCACCTAGTGCCCTAGCTCCAGCGCGTACAAGTTCTACGGCACTGATCTGCTGGGACAAGTCGTCGGTGACAGCTACAACCACAGATGCCTTGCCGTTACTATCACTCACTAGAACTATAACACCAGAGTTGAGCCGTTGTTTGAGTATATCAGCAATACTCTTCAGTTCCTTGGCCGGTATGTCTTTCAGATGGCGAACAGCAAAGGAGATTCCTGCTACCTTCCTGACCCTTCCGTCTACAGCTGTCCCGCCGCCATTATCAGCTAGAGCGAGCCTACGACGCATGTTAGCGCCCTCCAGCTCCGAGCGACGCCGCTCCTCAATCAAGGCTGCAACGCGAGTGGGTACTTCTGCAGGAGTGACCTTCAGAATATCGGCTGCCTGGGCTAACCAAGCAGACTGTTCAGCAACGTGGGCTTCCGCCACAGCACCGGCCACTGCCTCGATCCTACGGACCCCCGTGGCAACCGCACTTTCTCCCAAAATACAGAATAAACCAATGTCACCTGTGCGGCTCACATGAGTCCCACCGCACAGTTCTACAGAGCCAGTTTTACCCATGCTGACAACCCGCACCTCGTCACCGTACTTCTCACCGCATAAAGCCGTGGCGCCACCCTGAATAGCTACCTCAGGATCCATAAGACGCGTGGTGACGGTGGCATTGATCCGGATGTGTTGATTGACGACCACCTCAATGGCTCGCAGCTCTTTGACACTGATAGCTCTTGGATGGCTGATATCAAACCTGAGACGATCAGGAGCTACCAGCGAGCCTTTCTGAATCACATGTCTGCCTAAAATCTGATGTAGGGCGGCCTGCAGCAGATGAGTGGCCGAGTGATGAGCGCGCAATGCAGCCCTCCGTGCCTTGTCAATGCATAGATGGACCTTATCACCTACTGTAACCACACCATTCTCCACCCGCCCCACATGCACGTGCAAGACTCCAAGCTTTTTCAGGGTATCACGCACCACGACTCTCCCCCTTCCAGGGACTGTGATCCAGCCTGTATCACCCATTTGTCCACCAGACTCACCGTAAAATGGTGTTCGACTGGCTAACAACATAACTGGCGTTTCAGCTACTACCTGCTCAACTAGCCTGCCATTCACCATCAGAACAGTCACAAAAGCTTCAGACTCATCGTCGTCATAGCCTAGAAATTCCGTGCTGCCGATTCTGCCCTTGAGTTCAAACCACAACCCCTCAGCGGCAGATTCGCCTGACCCCGTCCACGCCTGACGCGCCTCAGCCTGCTGGTGGGCCATAGCAGCCTCAAAGCCTTCTGTGTCTACGGTGAGGGCGCGGTCATGCAGGACATCTTGTGTGAGATCCAGTGGAAATCCGTAAGTATCATACAACCGAAAAGCTACTTCTCCTGGCAATATACTGCCTGGTGTCAAACCAGCGCTCTGTTCATCCAGTAGCTTCAAGCCCCGTTCTAATGTCCGATGAAAGCGTTTCTCTTCAAGCCTCAATGTTTCAGTGATGAGCGATTCAGCCCGTGCTAGCTCTGGATAGGTCATGCCCATTTGTTCAATCAGGGCTGGTCCTAGGGCATACAGTAGTGGAGCGCGTGCACCCATCAGGTAAGCATGGCGTATGGCACGGCGCAGTATACGACGTAAGACATATCCTCGTCCCTCGTTGGAAGGCAGTACGCCATCAGCGATTAGAAAACCGCTGCTACGCAGATGGTCAGCGATGACTCTGTGTGCAATGCGGTATGGTCCATCGGGGTCAGTATGGGTGATATGAGCTGTCGCCTCGATTAGGGCCCGCAGCAGATCAGTGTCATAATTGTCGTGCTGACCCTGTAGCACAGCAGCTATCCGTTCCAGTCCCATGCCTGTATCAATAGAAGGCTGTGGCAACGGTACTCGCGTACCGTCCGCGCATTGTTCAAACTGCATAAAAACAAGATTCCATACTTCGACGAATCGGTCACCATCTGCCTCTGGCCTCCCAGGCGGCCCGCCAGGAAGACTAGGACCATGGTCGTAGAAGATCTCAGAACACGGTCCGCATGGTCCAGTTTCACCCATCTGCCAGAAATTGTCGGCTGTTGGGATGCGGAGAATTCTAGATTCTGATAAACCAGAGATTCTGCGCCACAATACAGCAGCTTCCTCGTCAGAAGCGTGAACGGTCACCAGTAAACGTTCTGCTGGCACAGCCAGTTCATGGGTTATGAGGTCCCAAGCTAATTCAATAGCTGTGTCCTTGAAGTAGTCGCCAAACGAAAAATTCCCTAGCATCTCGAAAAAAGTATGATGGCGGGCTGTGTGGCCGACGTTATCAAGATCATTGTGCTTACCGCCAGCACGGATACACTTCTGAGCGGTTGTTGCACGTCGGTAAGTACGACTTTCCTTGCCTGTAAAGAGATTCTTGAATTGTACCATACCAGCGTTCGTAAACAGTAAAGTCGGATCATGACTTGGGATCAGAGAACTAGAGGCCACTACTTCGTGCCCGTGTTCTTTAAAGTAGCTTAGAAAGGTAGTACGAACGTCATTCATGGTGCTCATAGCTGCTCCCAAGGCACGGATTCTGTAGAGAGAAACGGTATAAAAAATAGAAATGGCTGCACAAAGGCCAGCAGAACTGACTGCTATGAGACTATCCTATCATAGAGACTGACTTTTTGCCGTTGCTCTTCATGAGCACTATTCTTCTGGTACAATGTTATGGTGGAAAGAGAAGAGCCTCTCTCCCCAATGGTTTCCTGCTATGACACAGAGAAAAAACACAATTCCATAGAAAGACTCGGTAGTCAGAGTGAGCATGCGCATCACACAACCCACTTACCGCAACCAACCACACCATCCTACCATCCTGCCTAGTGAGCTCGCTGTTCGCCGAGCGACCGGACGGACGAAGCCGAGCTGGCCCTGCCCTTCAAGTCAGAAGAAGCGGAGAAGACGATTCGAAATGGGTAGTAAACTGCTGAGCTCGGCACCCACCGCCATAGCTTGTGCTCTCCTCTGAGCACTGCTCTTGCTGTGCGTCGAGCTAATCTTCGGCCAGACTCAGTTGGATACCAGTCTACGATCCACTATCCAATGCGATCAATGGACCGCTCCTTTAGAGGAATCGGAATCTGATCCAGCGGCGTAATCTCTAGAAGAGTGTATGCACCTGAGTGCATGTGCCTCTACCTCCTAGCAGCTATAGCCCAATACTCTTCCCCATTCATATGGGTCTCGTTGGGAGAGACCCAAGCCTATTAGATTGCATGAGGTCTTCATGTGCTATCCTGTGCCAATGTGCGCGGTTGTTTGTCACCGATATCTATAAGCAGTTCCACCCTCCTGACGACCCTCTTCTGATCACCGTCAGCGGCCAGCATGGCGACGCATGCCTTATGTTTTCGAGGCGAACATTTTGCCCCTTTACCCCAGATATCTTGTCTTCTGTGTGCTTGCAGCTGGCTGGTATCACCACTCTAGATCAGAGTTTGACAGTGCTTTGACAGGAACCCAAGAGGAACTGAATCCCACACACAGCTATACAGACTCTAGAAAAAACGCTAGGCAAAGTAAAAAGTAGCATGTAGAAAGCTTGATATTCTTCACAAGAAATTTGTATTTCTAATAACCCTATCTATCCAAATGCCGTGGACAAGCCGTGAAAGACTTGTTATGCTCCGCGGTCGGGAGGCTGGCGCTGGACGGTTCCCTCGCCAACCCGGTCAGGTCCGGAAGGAAACAGCCGTAACGAGTTGCGAGTCGGGTCAGTCGTTCAGCCTCCTCTCAGAAGACCACCGAAGGAGGTGGATGGCGCGTATGAGTAGCGCTTGATCCAACAGCTTATGGTAGATTCCGACTTTTCATCGGACATAGTGACTGCCGCTCCGAAGGCGTACCGTGTCCTGGCTCGTAAGTATCGCCCAACCACTTTCGCAGAACTGGTCGGACAGGACGTGTTAGTGCGGATCCTTACCAACACTATCCGGTCTGGCCGTATTGCTCATGCCTATATGCTGAGCGGCGTGCGTGGAGTGGGTAAGACTACAACAGCCCGTATCTTTGCCCGTGCTCTCAACTGTGTTGGAGTGGATGGCACGGGCGGTCCTACTACGCAACCATGTGGAAAATGCGAGCACTGTTATGCCATTTCTGCGGACAGACATGTTGATGTGCTAGAAATGGACGCTGCCAGTCGTAGTAGTGTGAATGATATCCGGGAAGTTATTGAAAGCCTGCGCTATCGTCCTGCCCGCGCCCGGTATAAGGTCTATATCATTGATGAAGTGCACATGCTCTCCAACCAAGCGTTTACTGCCCTGCTGAAAAGCCTGGAGGAGCCACCAGAGCGTGTGAAGTTTATTTTTGCGACCACAGAGATCCATAAGGTACCTGTCACAATACTTTCACGGTGTCAGAGATTCGATCTGCGTCGAGTAGATATCAGAACACTCACACACCACTTCTCTCACGTTTCTGAGAGCGAAGGCGTGACAGTAGAACCAGAAGCGCTGCGGTTGATCGCTGACGCGGCTGGTGGTTCAGTGCGTGATGGGCTGTCATTGCTGGATCAGGCTATGGTCTCTGCTGTCGATTGCCCCTCCACCTCCAGTTCCCGAACTGTGGTGACTACTGCCGGTGTCCGTGAGATTCTAGGGCTTGCTAACGGCACTCTCATCTTCGATCTGCTAGATGCACTACTGCGAGGTGAGGTGCGCATAGCGCTTGGCCTTCTGACGTCTCAGCACGAGTCTGGTGCTGACCTGTCCTTAATGATCCAAGAAATGCTGGGATTGATTCACCGGATAACTCAATTAAAAATTGTATCTCATTCTTCATTACAGGATCCGGCTATGGTAGAGGAAGAGAGCCGTTGCAAGGCTATGGCGGAAAAGCTGTCCATGGCTGTGCTAACCAGGGCCTGGCAGATGTTACTCAAAGCCTTTGGAGAAGTGCGCACCGCTCCGTCGCCACTTCAGGCAGCAGAGATGGCCCTGATCCGAATCGCCTATGCTGCCAATCTGCCCACTCCAGACAAGGTGGTCTCTGCTCTGCAGAAGCACAATACCATGCTCTCTCCCTCTACGGAAGGAAACCGTCCCCTTGGTGGCAGCAGTGTACCGTCCACTCGCTCAACCTCCTCAGCAGAGGAGCTCTGCGTCACGTCACAACAGATGCGCATATCCTCTTCTGCTGCAGCCTCACCGCTCGCGGTAGCAGCAGACCCGTGTTCGTTTGCAGAGGTGATTGCCTTGTGCCAAGCTCAAGGCGAGATTCAACTCGCATTTGACTTGCAGCACCAGTTTCATCCAGTGCATTTTGCGCTTGGTTATATCGAATTGCGGCCTACGGACGATACGCAGCTTGCCCCTCGGCTAGCACGGCTTTTGAGCGGATGGACTGGCCGGCGTTGGGTCGTAAACACTTCCCATGAGCAAGATGAGGCGGATGAGGCCACTGTAGTTCAGCAAGGGCAGGATATCGAGGCGCAGCCGGTTGCTGAGGAAGTAGCGGCGCACCCGCTTGTCAAGGCAGTGTTGGAAACATTTCCTGGTGCCCGTATTAGTGCTGCTGTAGCGGCAGCGGAGCCTCGCCGCGGTCAATCTGCCCGCATTGTGAACACAACAGTACATGACGAAGCAGTTAACAACATTGTACTCTATGATGAAGAGCAAGATTCCATGATTGAAGAAAAAGGCGACCTGCTATGAAAAATCTCGGCCAGCTTATGAAACAGGCACAGCAGATGCAGGCTAAGATGGCTGAGCTACAGGAACGCCTTGCTCAGACGGAAATCAATGGCCTTGCAGGGGGTGGCATGGTTCAGGTTGTTCTGGATGGCAAGGGTGATATGCGCAAGGTTACCATTGATAAAAATCTGCTTGATCCCAATGAAATAGAAGTGCTGGAGGATCTGATCGTGGCTGCCTGCGCGGATGCTAAAGGTAAAGTGGAGGCTTACATGCAAGAGGAAATGGCAAAAGTAACTGGCGGGTTGCATCTTCCACAAAACCTCAAGCTGCCTTTCTGAAGCCTCAATCGTGGGGACTGCTATCAAGCCTGCTATCAAGCACCTGATACAGATATTAGCGCGCTTACCAGGTCTGGGACCACGGTCCGCCCGACGGGCAGCCTTGGCGCTTTTCAAGGAGCGGACAACACTTATGGAGCCGCTGTTGCAGACTCTTGCCGAGGCAGCTGCAAGGGTGCGCTAGTGTGTGGTAATTTCGACACAGAGGAGCCTTCTTCGCGATTCGTCAGTGCTGTGCGTTGAGGTCTCTGACTTGTGGACTCTAGAACGCTCAGGGGTGTTCCATGGGCGTTATCATGTTCTAGGAGGTGTTTTGTCAGCTATGGATGGCATAGGAATAGAGGAGTTACAACTAGAAACATTCCTAGAACGAGTAAAACTTCTAACGTCACGGAGGTTATCTTAGCCCTAGGGGCCACAGTCAACGGTCAGATTACTGCCGCACACTTGCAAGCCAATGATGTGATTGTGTCAGCCCTGGCTCACGGTATGCCGGTGGGAGGTGAGTTGGAGTACCTTGATGATGGTACGATCCTCTCTGCCTTACGAGGCCGCCGACCTTTGCGCGGAGACACCATTCTGACTGATCTGACGGAAAGCTGAGAGGTACGGCTCTGTATTGAGTGAGTTTTCCTCTTTAAGAACGAGCATGAAGTTATGTTACCCAATCACGTGTGTCTTCCTCCTTGCGGTCGTCGTGAAGCACGGCGCTAGCCAAACGCAGACCCACTTCCATTGTTTCCGGTACAACATCCGTAATACCGGCCTTACGTAGTGCTGTTGCCGAGGCTTCATCACTTACTCTGGCAAAAATAGGCAACGTGGCACGGGAGGACCGTACAGCATCTACAACACGTAAGGTAGCTGCTGAATCTCCAGTTGCAACCACTACAGCACGGCTCTGCTCGACACCCGCTGCTTTCAGCACAGAGACTAGGGAGGCGTCGCCATAAAAGACTGGCTCACCTAGAGCCAGACCTTCGCTGATGCGGCGTGGACTCATTTCTAGGACTAGATAGGACGTCCCATAAGTCTTCAACATACGGGCAACGATACGTCCTACCTCGCCGAACCCGATAATGAGCACATGTGAACGATTCTCGTGCTCCCCCTGTTCTGTACGGTTGCCTAGGCGGGCATAGCGTGCCGTCTCGCGGCTTTCCAGAAAGGTAACCCAGCCGGAACCCAGCGTAATGTAAAGAGGTGTGGCCGCCATGCTAGCGGCGACTACGAGGATCACCAAATGGCCCAGCTCAGCTGGAATGACTCCTGCCAAAATGGCCGCACCGAGCAGAACAAAGGCAAATTCACCAGCCTGGCTGAGCACACCTCCAAGTCGCATTGAGCGCCAAATACTAAATCGGAAAAGGCGACTGAGACCCATGATCAGAGCAGACTTGCCAACTAACAGGGCGACAGTCAAAAGAGCCACCAAAAGGAGACTCTCAACAGTAAGAGATAAATCAAAGCGCATACCAACTGTAGTAAAAAATAGGCTTAGTAGAATGCCCCTGAAGGGTTCAATGTCTGCCTGAACTTGATGGCGATATTCAGTTTCAGCAATTAGCATACCAGCGAGAAAAGCTCCAAAGACCATGGATAAACCCACCTGCTCTGTTACCCAGCTTGTCCCTAGGGCAACCAACAAGGTGCTAGCAGCGAACACTTCCGATGAACGCGCTTCGCAGACCAGCCGTAGCAACGGTCGCAGTAACAGCCTGCCGATGATGTAGATGACGACAATCGCTCCTGCTGCCTTGAGAACTGCCATACCGAGCATCGGCCATACAGCGGCTGTGAGGATACCACCATCATTTTCTAAAACTTCTAGTAATACAAGAAATGGGCCAACGGCTAAATCCTGTAGTAACAGGACAGCCAAAGCAACTTGGCCATAGCGGGTTCTGAGTTGACTCCGCTCGTTTAGGACCTGTAGAACGATGGCAGTAGAGGACATGGCTAGGGCGCCCCCTATCATCACCGCTGCAGCTAGCGGATAGCCAGCAAGGACAACAATAGAACTAACGGCTAGTGCTGTGACTACAATCTGTGACACACCGAGCCCTACTACCGGCAGCCCGATTCGCTTCAACCGGTCAAGGGGCATTTCTAAACCGATGGTAAACAGTAAAAAAACAACTCCTAATTCTGCTAAAACATGGATTGATTCTATTTCAGAGATCAGGCTGAAACCATGAGGTCCTACTACACCACCCGCTATGAGATATCCTAGTACAGGACCTAGTCGTAATCGTTGTGATAATGGTACAGCAACTACTGTTGCAAGAAGGAAGATAAGGATATCTACGAAATGGTGACTCTCGACCATACGGGCCTCATGGAGCCTGCCTGCGAACATTTCTCTTTCCGTAAAAACGATACCCCCCAAAGAGATTGTACGGGCACCGCCCTCACTTTACGCCGGAACACTCTAGACAGGAATAATGCCGTTACACGTGTGGGCTTTACAGGGTCTCCTGAGAACTCCTAGGGAGACAGCCTGCGCGGGGCCGGATAACGATCTCTCGCGAATCGTTCACGAAGGATGGAAAGATGGAAACTGGAGCTGGAAACTTGAACGTCAGCCGTTTGGTTATGCTGATTCGAAGAGTACGCGGAACAGCGGCTATACGCAGGATAACGAAAGAGGGTTGGGGCCAGAAGAATGGGGAGATTGATATATGCCGCGGGATTCTGCGAAAACCGCATCATTCCCATTCAATCGTTCCAGGCGGTTTTGAGGTGATGTCATAGGTAACCCGGTTGATACCCTTGACTTCGTTAATAATACGGTTAGCGACACGGCTCAAAAAGGCATGGTTGAAGGGATAGAAATCTGCAGTCATCCCATCTGTCGAGGTGACCGCGCGAAGGGCTATGGCATGATCATAGGAACGCGCATCACCCATAACCCCAACCGTGCGCACTGGCAAGAGCACAGCAAACGCCTGCCAGATCGTCTCGTACAGGCTCTCGGCTTGGATTTCCTCGATATAGATAGCATCTGCTCTGCGCAAGAGATCAAGCTTGTCACGGGTGACTGCCTGACCAGGGAGACGGATGGCAAGCCCAGGTCCAGGAAACGGGTGACGTATTATCATGTCGTCTGGTAGACCTAAAATACGCCCAAGCTGTCGCACTTCGTCTTTGAAGAGGGCCCGTAAGGGTTCAAGCAATCGCAAATGCATATGCGCGGGTAAGCCGCCTACATTGTGGTGACTCTTGATAGTTGCCGATGGTCCACCATGGAAGCTGACTGATTCGATAACGTCCGGATACAACGTGCCTTGCGCGAGAAAATGAGCGCCGGTTCTCTGTCGGGCCTCCGCCTCAAACACGTCTATGAATGTTTCCCCTATGATATGGCGCTTCTGCTCAGGGTCAAGCACACCTTTGAGTTTACCTAAGAATAAATCAGTAGCATCGCGGTGAATTAACTGTATGCTGAGGCTCTCACGGAATAGAGAGAGAACCTGCTCAGCCTCACCTAAGCGCATCATACCGTGATCAACAAATACGCATGAAAGTTGATCTCCAACTGCTTCTTGCACGAGGGATGCCGTCACAGCAGAGTCTACCCCCCCTGATAAGGCGCATAAAACTTCCTCTTCTCCTACCTGTGCGCGTATCTTTTCTATGGCCTGGGTGCGGAATGCTGCCATGCTCCAATCGCCTCGGCAACCACAGAGATTATATACAAAGTTACGTAACAGCGCTGCCCCGTGTGGGGTATGTACCACCTCTGGATGAAACTGGACGCCATAGAAGCGACGGGCATCATCGGCGATAGCGGCAAAGGGCGCGCCTTCCGTGACAGCAACTGTGCGGAATCCCGGGGGTAATGCAACGACCCGATCCCCATGGCTCATCCATACTTGTTCACGGTGTCCGGGGAGCCAAACGTCAGTGAATAGCGCACACGAATCTATCACTTCTACAAAAGCGCGGCCGAACTCGCGGCCGTGAGTTTTTTCTACCGTTCCCTGTAGTTGAACGACCATAGTCTGCTGACCATAACAGATCCCAAGTACTGGTATGCCCAGGGTAAAGAGGCTGTCATGGACACGCGGACTCCTAGCCTCTCTCACTGAGGCTGGTCCTCCTGATAACACCGTCCCTCTAGCCCTGAAGGTGTGTAGAAACGCAGATGTGACCTTGTAGAATGGATGGATTTCGCAGTAGACACCACTTTCACGGATGCGACGAGCGATCAGTTGGGTGAGCTGAGAGCCAAAGTCAACGATGAGGATACAATCAGTCATAACCTGAATCCCGCAGGACAGGGATCAAGAGCAAGGAGCCTTACATCACTCGCGATTACAATACGTACCAGTACCTTTAGTAATAATCCATAGACCAATGAATGCAATGATTGTACCTATCATTAATAATGGCAGCCTGTACGCTGCAACGCACGGACCATGAGGCAGACGGACTACGCCGATGCCCATGAGAACAACGACGCAACCCGCGACCCAGTACAGGAGTTTTTTACCACTTGCCACTACCCTACCCTGCGACCGGTGATGTGTGTCACACTGGCCACTCAGTGTAACAGAGTCACGAAGGCAGCCGCAAAAATGGCCGAGGTAATGACACCGGAAATGTTCACGCCCAGCGCATGAGGCATAACGAGCACATCAGCTCGCGCTTCTGAGACCACTTTCTGTGCTACCTTCGAGGTCGTCGGCACGCAGCTCACTGCGGCGATGCCAATAACAGGGTTATACTTGCCGTGGGTTGCAAAATACAGAACGTACCCACCAATTAGCCCGCCGATAGCTGAAATAGTCAAGGCAAATATGCCAAGCAGCAACAACTTCAGCACAGTCGGATCCAGCAGAGTGTTCGCTTCGCATAACACACCTAGCACTAAGCCTAGGAAAAAAGTAGCTCCATAAAGAAATGTACTACCAAAAAGATCAGAAAAATGTGTAATGCCACTTTCACGAACTGCAACACCAACAAATAAAGCTAGAAATAGTGGAGCCGCCACTGGGAACAACAGGCACAAGGTCACGCACGTGACGACCGCAAACAACAATTTCTCTCCCGCTGAGATGGTGCGGGTCTTTTCGAATGGCATCTGGCAAGCGCGTAGCCTGTGTGGGACTAAAGCCTTGATGAGGAATGGATACCCACCATAGGTTAGCCCCAAATAGAGATACCCAACCACAGTGATCGGTACGAAGAGATGCTTAGCCAGCACCAACGAGGCAAAGAGTACCATGGGACCGTCAGCGCCGCCAATCATAGCTACGGCCGCCGCCTCACGTTCTGTCAACCCTAGCCACACTGCAACAGGGAAAGTGACAGCTGTGCCCAACTCTCCACAGATAGCGACGAACATACTCTGAAAAGGACGGGCCATGACAAAGCCTACATCCAGAAGCACACCGATTCCCATGAATACCAGAACGGCTATGAGACCATTGCTGAATGTCAGCGTATAAACAGGTTGGAGAAAATCAATCTGCAAGGCATTCAACACGTCGATGGTATTTTCTGTGGCTATGCGGTGCACTGTGTCCGGTACAGCTCCTCCCGGCACTTGTTTGCCGCCGGCCAAGGGATCTATAAACAGGGTGCCCATTTTGCCGCCTTCGAAAAACAGCACCCCTGCGTTAACCGCTGCCATGCCTAAACCCATGGGAATCATGAGCAACGGCTCGAGAATCTCCTTCCGACCCAGGTAAATCAGCAGCATGCCCAGGAAAATCAGGAAGATTCTACTGAACATAATTGACGGCTCAGATGCCGCAAGCGTTGCTATTCCCTGGAAGAGATCAAGAAAATTGATCGATTCCATGCGCCTCTCCGGACATCAGCCGATAGTGACTAAAGCTTGGCCGGTGTCAACTGCATCCCCCGGCTTGACATGAATAGCCCCGACCTTGCCGGTTCTGTTTGAGAAGATATTAGTCTTCATCTTCATAGCCTCGAGCACAACGAGAAGATCGCCCTCGTTCACATGCTGACCAACGGAAATCTTTACTTCCTTCACGACACCGCCAACGGGACTCTGAACATCACCGGCGCCAGCGGTTACAGGCTTAGAATCAGTACTCTGTACCGGCGCTACAGGCGGAGGAGCGGCAGGCGGAGGATGAGTTGCAGTCACTGCAGTGGACGGGGAAGAAGTAGCGCTCCCCTCTACCATTTCTTCGACGGTGACGGTATAAGGCTTGCCATCAACGGTAATCCTAAACTTCTTCCACATAGGTTAATCCCTTATACTTACTCTCTGTAAACTCCGGATTTACATCGCCTTATACGGAGGGCGGCTGGTCAAGACATGTGGTTTCTGGTGCACAAAACGGCCGCTTGCTACCCACAAGACCCCTCTTCCTGTCCCATCAATCCGTACGATGCGAACCGCGTCGCCCATAGCTGCATAGACAGCGGCGGCGATGACAGCAATGTCCGTCTCGCTGGCAGCTGATGTCACGGCAGCCGGTACTGATGCAGGGACTTGCACCTGGGCTGCTGCCTTTGGCTGCTGCATCCCAGAAAGTACCGTCGTCATGAACTTGATCAGCACAGCTACAAGTATCGACACGACAGCTGTCAATCCGTAGGCGAAAAATGTTATTGCAATACTCGACATATTCGCAGCCTTCTCCTGTACCCTCAGAGGGCCTGGGTCACACTGGCACACCGTAGCCAGAACACTCGCGCAGCAACCATTACAAAAAAACACCTTCCAGATTTTGCTCCCCACCCATGTGGACATCCCCTCGCGCGGCGGATAACAGGTCGACGACTGTAACTTTAGAGTGGAATGTTGCCGTGTTTCTTCGGCGGCCGCATCGCCCGTTTGGTGAGGAGCTTGCGGAGGGTGAGTGCGAGTACACCGCGCGTCTCTCCTGGCTCAATAACATCCGTAATATAGCCCTGCCCAGCTGCAACATACGGAGAAGCAAACTGGCGTCTGTACTCTGCCACTAACTCAGCAGCTTTCGCTGCACGATCTCCAGCCTCAGATAGCTCCCTTCTGTAGAGAATGTTCACAGCGCCCTCGGCACCCATGACGGCGATCTCACCACACGGCCATGCGAGCACCATGTCAGCCCCCATTTCCTGCGAGCACATCGCCAGATATGAACCGCCATAAGCCTTGCGCAGAATCAGGGTGATCATCGGCACAGTGGAGCCAGCATAGGCAAACAGCATCTTGGCGCCGTGTCGGATAATCCCGCCACGTTCCTGCTCTATGCCAGGCATGAAGCCGGGTACATCCACCAGAGTCAGGATGGGAATGTTGAAGCAGTTGCAGAATCGGATAAAGCGGGCGCCCTTGTCTGAGGCGTCAATATCTAGCGCTCCGGCTTTGACAATCGAGTTATTGGCAATGATGCCAACAACAATGCCTTCGATACGAGCGAAGCATGTCACGATGTTCTGGGCAAAACCAGCGTGGCTTTCAAGGAAATCACTATGATCAACGATGTGGGCAATGATCTCGCGTACATCCATCGGCTCATTCGAGGCGTCTGGTAGTAAGTCGTTCATCGCCGGATCCGGGACCAGTGCGATACTAGTGGTAGGCTGGTGCGGTGGATCTTCCGCGTTGCTGGAGGGCAGATAGGAAAGCAACTTCTTAGCAATAGCGATCGCATGGTGATCATCATCAGCAACGAAGTGCACGTTCCCTGAGACAGTTGCGTGCATCGTGGCACTGCCTACTTCATCCATGGAGCACTGGCGTCCTGTGACTGCCTTAATGACCTCTGGCCCAGTAATAAACATGTGGGCATTTGCCTTGCTCATGATGATGAAATCCATGAGTGCTGGCGAATAGGAGGCACCGCCGGCACAAGGCCCCAGAATAACGGCGATTTGGGGAATGATTCCGGAAGCTTCGACGTTTTTATAGAATACCTCACCGTATCCTGACAGAGAATCGACACCTTCCTGTATACGGGCGCCAGCTGAGTCCTTGAACGCTATGAGAGGACAGCCCGTCTTCATGGCAAAATTCATCGCTGCGACGATTTTCTGCGCATGCATTTTGCCAAGCGTGCCACCAGTCACTGTAAAATCCTGACTCACAGCCGCAATTGGTCGCCCATCAACGATACCGGTGCCAGCTACCACGCCATCGCCTGACAGGATCTTATCCGCCATACCGAAATGACGACAAGCATGTTTGATATGCGCACCAACCTCCTGAAAGGTATGCGGCTCAAATAGAGTATCCAGTCGGTCTCGCGCGCTCAGAAGTCCTTTCTCGCGGCGCGCCCTGACTTTATCCTCCCCGCCGCCAGCGAAGACCTGCTCGCGGCGCTGCTTCAAGGCTTCTATTAGCTTCGCAGAGATCGTCATTTCTCATCTCATCCTTCTTTGTAGCGCGGTCGAATGCTCTCGATCTAACGACTCCCAGCTCCCAATGCAGATCCCGATCCGAGCCCGGGCCCATACTCCACCCGCCTGCCGTGTCCGTGCATTATCACCGCGGACAGACCGACGAATTCCGGGGGGTGATTCCCGCCTTAGTGAAACTTAGTCATACCCAGCACCTGCAGTAACACGTATCATCAACATTACGTGCCCGCTACTACTATCTCTGGTTATAACCCCACTATTGACTGCCAGATTACACTGGCAGAAGCACCCACAACACCTTCCTTCAGACGCTCTAGTTTCCCACCAGCCTTGATCTGCCAGTGCAGCAGTCCCCAGGCCAGGCGAATCCGCCAGCCCTATCCTACACCACCGCACTGGCTGACACAGTGCCGCAGGATGGGTCTTGAAGCCAAGATCATATTTTATTTTCTGGAGCATGATAAGGACGTTTAAACTGATGAAGAGCTTGTGTATGCGACATTTTCAGCATCGTGCAATCCCCGAGCGAGAATTTCCTGTACCCGCGTGGCGCTACCCACAGGCTGGCAGTCGACTGCCACTAGTGGTCGCACACCAAGGGCATTAGTCACAAAGACCTCCGTTGCCCGGAACAGATCTTCGGGGACGAGGGAGGTTTCAACCGCGCCTAGTCGAGTCATGACGTCAGCCCGCATGATTCCAGGCAGGGCACCATCGGCCACTGGCGGCGTCTGTACGATTCCTCCCTCTGTGACAAGAAACACATTAGCAACAGTAGTTTCAGCGAGTCGTCCTGCTGTGTTTAAGAGCAAAGCTTCTTCAACTCCACGGTCAGCGGCCTCCTGACGCGCTAGCATGTTGTCGAGTGCATTCAGACTTTTGATACGGCTTAATGGGGAGTGCTGGTTACGGCGGGTGGCTGTGGCGATGATTGCCTCCACTGGTCGATAAGGCGGCGACAGAGGGCTGGCTGTGATAAGTATGGTCGGGGTTACAGGCGTGGGCGGCAGCAGCCCGCGACCGGCTGGTCCACGGCTGACAGTAAGGCGCAGTACGGCTGTAGATAAGCCACTAGCAGCCAGAGTGACGTGTAAGCGTGTGCACAGTTCGGCATCCGTCATGGATAGTGGTAGTCGGAGAACGCATGCCCCTGCCCGTAGGCGATGTAGGTGAGCTGGTAAATGGAGAATCTGGTCATGGTAGGCCCGCATGGTTTCGAACAGACCATCACCCAGCGTAAACCCCCGGTCTGTCGGGTCTATCCGCGCCATGGCCGTTGATATCAAGACTCCATTGAGATTGACGATCATTTCACGATCATCTTCTGTATTTCATTCAGACCATTCAGAAGAATTCTGAACATTCAGTTGCGTGTGCATGGCTGGCACGCATGCCCCTAACATGCAGCCCCTAATAGTTTCATTAGTATCGCGCTCCCCACTCTTCATCCTCGCCCCACATGCAGCGATGGCCAGCAGCTGGCTGGAACATTCCAGCCAGTGGAGAGCTCGCGGCGTCCACGAGAATGATGAATGTAGAGAGAGCCAGACTAGGGGGTTCGTACAGTCGTCTCTACAAGACGACGATTCTCTCCTACAATTACAATACCATTCTCTCTCATGGCAGGTCCCTCATGCGTGCGAACAGGTAAACTATACTCCAGTCACTATGGGAATTATCACACGATATATCCTGCGCCATCTCGTAGCAGGGACGGCGTTTATCTCCTCGGGACTCTTATGCATCCTGTGGTTAAGTCAAGCCCTAAGATTCATCGAACTGATCATCAAAAAAGGCCTCTCGATTCCTACCTTCGCCTCTCTGACCTTGCTGCTGTTGCCTAACCTCATGGTGATTATCCTTCCCATAGCGCTTTTTACGGCCACGCTGGCCTCATACAATCGGCTGATCGCTGACCAGGAACTCGTTGCATTGAAGGCTGCTGGAGTGAGTCTTTTGCAGCTCGGAAGCCCGGCATTGCTGCTAGCGACGGCAATGACTGGGGTATGCTTTCTCCTGACGCTTTACAGTGTGCCAAAGACGGTTGAGCGATTCCACGAGATGCAGTGGACTATTCGAAACGATCTTTCTGCTGTGCTTCTACGGGAAGGGATATTCACGGAGATAACCAAAGGTCTCACAGTTTATGTGAGGTCACGTTCACGGGCAGGAGAATTACTGGGGATCCTGATCCATAATAACCGAGATGTCCGTGCCGTGATTACAACAATCGCTGAACGAGGGGCGCTGGAGTTTACTGAAAATGGGCCGCGCCTTCTCATGCTGAACGGGAGTCAACAAGAAATAAAGAAAGAAGAGAGCCAGCTGTCGATTCTTTACTTCGATAGATACTCCTTGGATCTTAGTGATCTGAAGAAAGCTGCATCTGTACGCTTTCGGGATGCCCGCGAGCGTAGTCTGCAAGAGCTGCTCACGATGTCTGAAGACACAGGATTATCTGCGGCTGATATGCGTCGCTTTCGCATCGAAGCACACCAGCGCCTGAGCATGCCGCTGTTCAATCTTAGCTTTGTAGCGATCGCTTTGACTCTGCTACTACCAGCCCATTTCAACCGGCGTGGACAAACGACAAAGGTGCTCACAGCTATTGGTATTATGATTGCGGTTGAGGCAGCAGCGTTGGGAATCACTAACCTGGCCACCCGGCACATGGGGGTAGCACCACTGCTCTACGTCGTTGCGCTATCGCCTCTGGGAGTCGCATCGCATGCTCTCTGGAGTCTCTCTCCTGGCCAAAAAAAAAAGGGCGTGCAGACATTGGCCTTCTTTATCGTGCTGTCCGGTGTAGCGGAAGCTCAGGGTGGTACTCTTCAGAACTCTCAGCAAGTGCTTATCTCTGCTGAAGAGATAACCTACAATCGCGACATCAATGTCATATCTGCACTGGGAAATGTAGAAATAAGTACACAGGGACATGTATTACTGGCGGAATCTGTGAGTTATCATGCCGAAAATGACACAATTCTAGCAACCGGCAGCGTTATGCTGCTCGACTCTCATGGTCATGTGACGTTTTCTGACTACTTTCAATTAACAGGATACCTAAAAAAAGTTATTACACATCATATGCAAGTAATGATCGCAGAACAATCCATTCTGGGCGCAGAATCTGGCATTTATAGTATCAATGGACGCAACAAATTACATAAAGCCGTTTACACTGCCTGCCGCCCATGCACGACACAAAAACGTACCATCCCACTTTGGCAGATTCAGGCCGTGCAAGTCACCTATGACACCGCGCAACAGCAGATTGAATATCGCGATGCCTGGCTGGAAATGTGGGGGATTCCCATTGTCTATACTCCCTATCTTTCCCACCCAGGGCCCCGTGTCAAACGTCGTAGCGGTTTCTTAACCCCTACCTTAGGGGGCACACGTGATCTCGGAATGACAGTGCGAATTCCTTATTTCTGGGCACTGTCCCAACACAGTGATCTGACTATGGAAGCCTTATTGAGCCATAAAGATATACCAGTGCTAACTGCTGAATACCGCGCGGCGCTGAGTGCTGGTGTAACAGCAAACAAACTAAGCGCCACCCGCGACAAATCTGGTAACTTTCGTGGCCACATCATAAGTAATACTATTTATGATATTAATCCTATCTATAGGATAGGACTACAAATAGAGCGTACTACGGACGCCACCTATATGCGCCGCTATGGCTTTGGTAACAGTGCTTGGCTCACAAGTTCCGCTACTCTGGAAGGTTTCGGCAGGCGCAGCTATGTAGCTGCTAATGCTTACACTTTTCAAGGCTTGCGGGCAAGGAGTAACTCCGGGCACATTCCTCTCGTTCTTCCATCTGTTGTCTACAGCTACATTGGTGATTCTGTCTGGCTAGGCTATCCAACTCTGGATGCTCATCTCCTGATGCTACGCCGCAGTAAAGGATCGTATCATCAGCGCCTGTCTATCACGAGCGGTTGGATTCTTCCTTATAGAAGGAGGAAAGGCAGTATTTTTCAACTGAGTGCACAATTGCGCGGCGGCCTCTATCACACAGCATCCAAGACGACATCTCGTCACTCCGTAGGCGGCTGGGTGATTCCGGAAGCGGCTGCAGAATGGCATTATCCACTGGTACGGCATAGTGAACAAAATCACTACACAATTATAGAGCCAATTTTTGTGTTAACAATTAGTCCCCCTAGCGGGGCACTGTACACAATACCACCTGATGCCATACCTAAAGCCAATAGAAATGAATCAGAGCTTAATGATAGTAATCTATTGATAATAAACAACCCTTTAGAGATATTTCACAGTGCAGAAATCACTCCACGGCTCAGTTATGGCCTGAAAGTCAGCCAGTATAATAGTATGGGGCGGTTGAGCCTGTTAGTTGGGCAGCGCTACCGCGTTTACCCACGGACCAACCGTGGTGTGGGCGTGGCAGAAGACTTCTCTGATCTCATTGGCAGGGCAGAGGTTGTGTTCGCAGGCAATCTATCGCTCCTCTATCGCTTTCGCTTCAATAAGAAGAACATGACTATCCGCCGTCATGAACTAGCGCTACACGCGGGGCACAAAGCCTTGCAGCTTGGTGTTGATTATACATTTATAAACCGCTCTATGAACAAAAAGGCTGCTCTTGATACACACAATGATCACCATGAAGTGGTTATTAATCTAGCCTCAGCAGTGACTCGCTATTGGACGCTGCAACTGAGTGGCCGCTATACCTTGAACTCCGATAGCGGCTTCCTCTCAGGCGATCTGAGCGCCCAGTATGAGGATGAGTGTTTCATCTTCCGCGGAAGCGTGAGCCGCAAGTACACACGTGATCGTGACTTCCGGTCCGGTTTGGGTGTCACGTTGGAGTTTGCTTTCAAAGCTCTAGCCCAATTATCATAAAAGATCCGGGATCAGGTTGAGAGAGTGAGCTCTTGCCACCTCAAGGTACTGCGGTACCTCTTCACTCCCGGTCCGCCGCGGTATCGGACCGAAACCAGTTCAGCATGTCGGCGAGGCTTACCACCCGGCCGATGATAAAAATCACCGGCGCTGACAGACCAGCTTCTCGCACTCTAATGGCTAGATTGCCTAGTGTGCCAAGTACCCGCCGTTGGCGGAAGGTCGTTGCATTCTGAATCGCCGCGGCCGGCATGGCGGAATCAAGACCATGAGCTATGAGTTTACCTGCGATGTGTTCGAAGTTAGTGAGCCCCATGTATACCACTAGGGTGGTGTTGCGATCAGTGAGACTCTGCCAGTCGTGATCCAACTCCAGGCCATCGCGCAAGTGACCCGTCAAATAACGAACACTAGTTGCAAGACCACGATGGGTAAGCGGAATACCAGCATAGGCGCTCCCTCCTGAGGCAGCGGTGATTCCAGGTACCACTTCGAATGGGATGTGATGGCGGGCCAAGTACTCGGTTTCTTCACTCCCGCGGCCAAAAATATAAGGATCTCCACCTTTGACACGAACCACGGTACATCCGCGGCGGACTAAACTGGCGAGCAGTTCATTGATTTGTTCCTGCTGCATATGGTGATTCCTAGGACCTTTGCCAGCATAGATACGGGTAGTGCTGGTCGGTACTAGATTGAGGATTTCGGGACTCACGAGACGGTCAAACACCACAACTTCGGCCTTTTGTAGCAAGCGGACTGCCTTCACCGTCAACAGATCTGGATCGCCTGGACCGGTGCCCACGATGTAAACCCCCCCCCCCCTCATGCCTGAGCCTCCGACCTCGCTTGAGTGCTACCTGTGACCGTCTGGAGTAACAGAATGATTACGAACAAAAGCAGGGTAAGACTTCATCAATATCGTTGTGGAATTCAGAATCTGTCCTCCTCTCTCTCTTCGCACACCTGTCTTACCTGCTCATGATGTGTAACATCTCACATCATCATAACCTAATATCGTCATATCTAATCTAATATCTAATCTAATATGGTGACGTTCTGCCATGATACCAGCCGGTCTCCCGCAGACTGGGGCGCGTCCATGCTTTCAATATTTGCTTGTGCGTTCCAGACTCTAATGTGGCCTGTGGCCTAGGGAGCCAAACGCGATGATCAATACTGTGAAGTCTGGCTGGTGCCGTGGCTAGGAAAGCGTTCGTTCGTCCCGCTCCCGTCTTCTCCTCCTTTTGTGAGGGTGCGTGCCTCACTCAATGGCCAGACAGAAGACACTGACCAGCGCGTCTGCAGGTGGGAGAATGCGCCGCATACCCTTTCATGCCCACGCGCAAAGCGACGCTCATTTGAACCAGAAGCCCGCTACAGCCCGTCTCCTCCTGCCATGTAACCAGGCAACCAGCCCTCATATAAGGCTTTAAGCTCAGCCACCGGAATACCTGTATCACCCTCAACCCTTATCGCATCGCCACCTGTGGTACCAATCCGTCGCACAGACACCCCTACTCCGGCTGCTGCACGCAGGATAGTATCAACACGCCCCTCAGCTATGGTGAGGATGTATCGCCCCTGATCCTCGCCAAACAACCAGGCATGCAGGGGCTGGAAGTAGGCCTGGGACGAATCGATGCTTACTGTGATTCCAACGTCAGCGGTCATCGCCATCTCGGCTAAGGCTACAAGCAGCCCACCATCAGAGACATCATGACATGTCGTAACCAAACCGTCCTGAATCAAGCCTCGTACGAAATCCCCATTGCGACGCTCGTGATACAGATTGACCTCTGGTGGTGATCCCTCTTCCCGCCCCAGCACCTCGCGCAGGTACAGTGAACGGCCAAGCCAGCCACCACGGCCACCAATGGCGTCTCCTACCAGGAGGACTGCCTCTCCCTCTGCCTTGAAGGAAAGTGTAGCCATGCGGTCTAACGTAGCAATCAGACCGACTCCACCGATAGCAGGTGTTGGCATAATAGACTGACCGGCCGTTTCATTGTACAGGGAAACATTACCAGACACCACAGGAAAGTTGAGGCTTCGACAGGCTTCGCTCATGCCTTCGATGACCTCAATGAGTTGGCCCATGATGTGAGATTTTTCTGGATTGCCGAAATTGAGATTGTCTGTAATGGCGAGTGGCATGGCACCAACCGCAGTCAAATTACGCCATGCCTCGGCTACCGCTTGGCACCCCCCTGCACGTGCATCACCTGCGCAGTAGCGCGGCGTACAGTCTGTGGTCAAAGCTAGGCCCTTGTGCGTTCCATGTACCCGCACTACAGCAGAATCGCCGCCAGGTCGCTGCACGGTATCCCCCATCACCATATGGTCATACTGTTCATAGACCCACCGCTTGCTAGCGATGTCAGGGCAGGCAATTAAGAGACGCAAGGCTTCCATCCATGGCCGAGCCGGTACGTCATCGGATTGAATCACTGACTCCTTTTGGGAAGGATGCCATCTACGATGGTACTCCGGCATGACCTGAGCTAGAGAAGCAATAGGTAAGTCAGCCACTACTTGGCTACACCGCCGCAATATCATGCGGTTACTGCCTGTGAGATGGCCGATAATAGCAAAATCAAGCTCCCATTTCTCGCAAACGCTCCGCGCCAGGGATTCCTGGCCGGATCGTAGGATGACCAGCATACGTTCCTGCGATTCGGAAAGCATTAATTCATAGGCCGTCATGCCTGTGACTCTTTGAGGTACCTGATCAAGGTCTATGTCGATTCCAAGACCGCCCTTTGAGGCCATTTCGAATAAAGACGAAGTGAGACCAGCTGCGCCCATGTCCTGGATGGCAATGATGGCATCGGTGGCCATCAATTCAAGGCATGCCTCTATCAGCAGCTTCTTAGTGAACGGGTCTCCGACTTGGACAGTTGGACGCTTCTCCACAGTATCCGCATCGAATGCAGCTGAGGCCATAGTGGCCCCGTGAATACCGTCCTGTCCAGTCTTCGCACCAACATAGACTACTACGTTGCCTATACCCGATGCTCTGGCAGAGAAGATCTTGTCTCTGGCCGCCACGCCCACGGTCATGGTATTGACTACGATATTCTTATTGTAAGTAGCATGAAAATTAATTTCACCACCTACAGTAGGTACTCCAACACAATTGCCATAATGGCTAATCCCTCTCACTACCTCTGATAAAAAGTAACGAGTATAAGGATTATCAATGCTACCAAAACGCAGGGCATTCATGTTAGCGATTGGCCGTGCTCCCATAGTTAGGACATCACGGAGGATGCCGCCAACTCCTGTAGCAGCCCCTTGATAGGGCTCTATGCAAGAGGGGTGATTATGGCTTTCCATTTTGAAGATGGCCGCCTGCCCATCACCGATATCTATGACGCCGGCGTTTTCACCAGGACCACAGAGCACCCATGGGGCCTGAGTTGGCAGGGTTCGGAGCCATTTTTTTGAAGACTTATAAGAGCAATGTTCGCTCCACATAACAGAAAGGATACCCAGTTCTGTTATATTGGGGACACGGCCAAGAATTGTCAGGATCAGCTCATACTCATCAGCAGTCAGGCCATGTGCGGCAACCATAGATTGTGTTACAAGTGGTTCAGCGGATAGAGATAGGAAAGGCCTTGCGGGTCGCCGCATCTTCACAAATGCCCTCCTCCGAGGCATGAGACGTGGATCTCTCAGCCGACTGATCATAACAAGGCCTCCACCAGGGAACGGAACAGTAATTTGCCGTCGCTGCTCTGCGGATCCGCCTGGCGTTCTGGATGGGGCATCAGGCCTAGGATACGACGGTCGCGGCTGAATACACCGGCGATGTTATCGCGGCTGCCATTAGGATTCCCTGCAAGGGACATCGCACCATCCGAGCTGCAATAACGGAAGGCCACTTGCTCGTTCTCAAGCAGGCGCTGGTAGCCGTCATCGTCTATGAAGTAGTTACCGTCGTGGTGGGCAATAGGGATACAGATGACCTGCTGGTCCATATAGTGTTCAGTGAATAAACTATCAGCGCTTTCAACTTTTAAAAAGACATTCTTACAGAGAAAATGCAATCGCAAATTGCATAGTAGTGCTCCTGGCAATAGGCCGGCTTCTGTCAGGATCTGGAAGCCATTACAGATTCCCAACACTGGGAGCCCTTCCCCTGCCCGTGTCCTAATTGCCCGCATGATAGGCGCACGGGCGGCCATTGCGCCTGCGCGCAAGTAGTCACCATAGGTGAACCCCCCCGGCAGCACGACCAGGCCTACCTCTGATGGCAGGTCAGTCTCGCGATGCCAGAGCATCAACGGCCTCTGACCACTGGCCTGCTCTAGCGCTACGGCAACGTCGCGGTCACAGTTGGAGCCCGGAAAAACAACAACAGCAACTTTCAAGGTCATTCGCCCCTTTAATGGGATTAATCTTTTACGACTATAATGACAATGATTCTACGATGATACTTTGATACTTTGGCATGGTTGTGATTATACACGTCCTGGCCGCTTCACTAACACCGAATCTCCCCCACCCAGTCTGAACAGAAGTCCCTGCGGTCATCCGGGATGACTGTCAAGTATACAGGGCCGTCCCAGCCTCCGCTTCCTATCCCATTGACAACAAGCCACATCATGGTGGGTACCCGCCTTTGGTGTGGCCTGTGTGCAGGACAGGTATCTCCCGAGCGGACAGACAACATGCCCATCAGTGCTCAACAAGCTCTTGAAGCTCTTGGGGGATTTGGTAGAAGGCAGACAGAGAATAATCAGCGGCAGCCATTGCAGTTAAGCAGTGACGCCAGCGTCTTGCTCCTGGCTGGCCGTGCAACAGGCCATGCATATGGCGCAAAATCCTGGCAGATGGCGTGCCAGCGGCGCTCTCACGGATTAAATACTCGCACATCCCGGAGATAATCTGGTAGCGAGAAGGTGGAGTGTCTGTGTGACTGCCAAACAAACGATCTACCTCCGCCAGTAGATATGGAGCCTCATAGGCGGCACGCCCTATCATGACACCATCTACCCACTCCATATGAGTCACTCCTTCAGCGAGAGAGACGATTCCCCCGTTGGTGATAATCGTCAGCTCAGGGTTATCCGCCTTGAGACGGTATACCATGGCATGATCCAAAGGTGGCAGGAACCTGTTCTGTCTGGGTGACAGACCATTCAACCAGGCTTTGCGGGCATGCACGATAAAAGTCGTACAGCCTGCCTGTGCTACGGTAGTGACAAACTCTTTCAGGTCCTCATACTGGTAATGGGCATCTATGCCTATACGATGCTTGACTGTCACTGGGATTGCTACCGCTTTTGCCATGGCTTCCACACAGCGGGCCACGAGTCCTGGGTTGGCCATAAGGCAGGCACCGAATCTACCGTTTGTGACGCGGTTAGAAGGACAGCCGACGTTGAGATTGACCTCATCATAACCACAATCTGCAGCAATACGAGCGCATTTAGCCAGTATCTCCGGAGTGTTGCCACCGAACTGGATAGCTACAGGGTGTTCAATCGGATTGTACTCCAACATCCAGGTCTGGCGACCGCATACGATAGCTGACGCCGGCACTAACTCAGTGTAAAGTAACGCAGTCCGTGTGATTTGTCGTACCAGATAGCGAAAGTGACGATCGGTGCGATCTAGCATCGGTGCCAGGCAAACACGACGCGCTGCCGGTGCAATGCGATCGCGCATGTCGGAGGAAGATGTGCAAGACCTCTCTGCTCCTAGCGTATACCGGCCGCTATCATCTCCTGCTTCCGTAGATGCCTGTGTGACCCAGCCCATGACTCCCCCATGAAAGAGGCCCGGCTATCACAGCGGGCGATTCTATCCAATACAGATTTTTGTGAGCATAATGTAGTAACACGTTTCAAGCGCTTCTCTTAAAATATGCGATGAATACACTACTTGATGATTGTATATTCTTGAAAATATATCTTCTCTATATAAAAAGTTGTGTCAATCTTTCTCTTGGGAATCCATGTCCATCCTAGCATACACTCGCTATTTTAGTCTATATTGGCTCTATTATTGGAGAACTCGCTAAAGTACACGCATAATGATACAGAATGATGTCCAATAAGATGGATGCAGTTGTATACAATTTTGAGATAGAGCTGGCGGATATTATGAGTGATGTCCACGTTTTCTTTCACCTGTCTAACTCGCGATGGAGCCGCTCGACTTGGCCGCTTAACCACCGCCCACGGTACAGTCAACACCCCTGCTTTTATGCCGGTTGGTACGTTAGCCACTGTCAAGGCCATGCCCTCAGAGGCGGTCGCAGCGACAGGCACACAGATCATTTTAGCGAATACTTACCACCTTATGTTACGGCCAGGCGCTGAGCGGGTAGCCCGGTTAGGCGGATTACACACGTTCATGAACTGGCCGGGACCGATTCTGACAGACTCTGGTGGGTTCCAGGTTATGTCGCTTGCAGGTCTGCGTACTGTCACTGCAGATGGCGTTGTCTTCCGCTCTCATATAGACGGTACCCGCTATCATCTGACACCAGAGCGATCCATCGCCATCCAGAGATGGCTGGATGCCGACATTACTATGGTCCTCGATGAGTGCACTCCATTTCCAGCGACTCCAGAACAAGCCGCGGCCTCTATGCGTCTGTCCATGCGTTGGGCTGAGCGATGTCAAGCTGCCTTTGTGGCACGTCCGGGCTATGGCCTCTTTGGAATCGTTCAAGGGAGTGTCTATCCTGACCTACGAGCGGAATCAGCGCGGCATTTGCAGTTGATAGGCTTTGATGGCTACGCTATCGGTGGCTTAGCGGTTGGAGAGAGACAGGACAGTATGTTCGCAGTCCTCGAGCAAACCGTCCCACTGTTGCCAACTGATTGCCCACGCTATCTGATGGGTGTTGGAAAACCGGAAGACCTAGTAGGCGCTGTGCTTCGAGGGATTGACTTATTCGACTGTGTGCTCCCCACTCGCTCAGGCCGTACAGCTCAAGCCTTTACTCGCCGTGGCCCCGTGAACCTGCGCAACGCCCGCCATGCCGAGGACCCACGTCCACTCGACGCTACTTGCACCTGCCTGACCTGTCATCGCTACAGCCGCGCTTACCTGCATCACCTTGTGAGGAGCAGAGAAAGCCTCGGCATGATACTGCTCACTTGGCATAACTTATATTTTTATCAGACTCTGATGCAGACCATGCGTACAGCTATCGCCCAGGGTTGCTTGACAACCTGTATTGATTCATTCCTGACCGAACTAGGGCTAGGAGAGCATTGATCGAGCCTGGGATGATTCTCTTGCGAGGACGATGTATGACATCTTTTGATCACCTCACCCAGTTAGGCCAAGTGGCCGCCGTGTCGCAGGCACCAGACCAGGCTATATTGGAGACAGTGAAAAATCCCCACACTGACACGCCATATGCAGTGCGTTTTGTGGCTCCGGAATTCACCGTGCTATGTCCTGTAACTGATCAACCAGACTTCGCGCACCTCGTGATTGACTATGTGCCTAACAGTTTTCTGGTTGAAAGCAAATCTCTTAAGCTCTTTCTTGCTTCATTCCGCAACCACCAAGCTTTCCATGAAGATTGCACACTCTCTATTGCTAAATGTATTGTCTCTGTTATTCAACCATTATGGCTGCGTATTGGAGGGTACTGGTATCCACGCGGTGGCATGCCTATAGATGTATTTTGGCAGACAGGAGTGCTGCCAGAAGGATTGTGGCTGCCTGACCAGGGTGTGTTGCCATATCGAGGGCGAGGCTAATTTTTGTTCATGCTGGAGTAGAAACCTGCTGCTTTTTGTTTTTGTAGAACCAGTCATCCCGATCGTTCAAGGCTGCGGCAATGAGGGCGCGGGTATAGGGATGTTCAGGTGTGGTAAACAATCGAGCGGCTGTCCCTGCTTCCACCACTCTCCCAGCTTGCATAACGACTATGTAATCCGCCAAAGCTCTTACAACTCGCAAGTCATGGCTGATGAACATGTATGTGAGCCTATGCCTACGTTGGAGGTCGCGTAGTAAAGTAATGATCTGAGACTGAATGGATACATCCAGGGACGATGTTGGCTCGTCCAGCACTATGAAACTTGGTTTCAGAACTAGAACGCGGGCGATAGCAATGCGTTGGCGTTGACCACCTGAAAATTCATGTGGATAGCGATCTTGCATCTCTGCCTTCAGCTTCACTGTCTCCAGTGCCTCGCTAATCAGCAGTCGCCTTTGTGTATGGGAGGTGCCAATACCATGCACTCGTAAGCCCTCTCCAATGATTTGCCCCACAGATAGGCGCGGGTTTAAAGAGCCATACGGGTCCTGGAACACGATTTGCATCCTGCGACGCAAAGGACGCAGAGCTGCACGCGTCAATCCATCGATAGGCTTCTGCATGAACCTAATCAAACCTTTGCTGCTGATCAGCCGTAACAGTGCCTTCCCAAGTGTGGTCTTCCCGGAGCCGCTTTCTCCAACCACCCCAACGGTGTGCCCTTCTCGAATGGTGATCGACACATCATCCACTGCCTTTATGTAATCCTGTTTGTAGCGCAGGAGACCCCGATGCAGAGGAAACCAGACGCGTAAGCCTGCTGCCATCATTACTTCCGGGGCACTGGGTATTGTTTGCACTGGTGCCCCAGTAGGCTCTGCTGCCAGAAGAACGCGGGTAGCGGGGTGAGTCGGAGCAGTCAGGATGTTGAGGAGGGGTGCTTGTTCGACCATGCGCCCTTCCTGCATCACACACACGCGGTCGGCAACCTTTCGCACAATAGATAGATCATGAGTAATGAACAGTATTGCCATACCAAACTGAGTTTGAAGATCCTTCAGCAGTTTTAAGATCTGAGCCTGGATAGTCACATCAAGTGCCGTCGTGGGCTCATCGGCGATAAGCAGATCGGGTTCATTAGCCAGTGCCATAGCGATCATAACCCGCTGGCGCTGCCCACCAGAAAGCTGATCAGGCAGAGCGTGGAGACGGCTTCCAGCCTCTGGCAGTCCCACGAGACTGAGAAGTTCCAGAATTCGCCTACGCATTGCTAGGCCTGATAGACCTTTGTGTATTTTGAGTACTTCACCGATCTGGCGCTCAATGGAGTGAAGCGGGTTGAGAGAACTCATTGGTTCTTGAAATACCATTGATACGAGATTACCACGTATATGATGTAGTGTTTTAGTAGATTGACCTATTAATTCTGTATCAAATAACCGTATACTGCTAGATGGTGCGTGTCTCGCATGTGGATAGGGCAACAATTGGAGGAGCGATAAAGCCGTCACCGACTTCCCTGACCCACTCTCACCAACCAGGGCGAGGGTTTCCCCACGGTTCAGGTCAAAAGAAACATTGTCTACCGCCCTTCTACTGCTGCTTCCAAACGTCACTGAAAGATTGCGCACAGTTAACAAGGGAGAGTATGATTCGTGGAGAACGTTTTTATATATTCTAGTAGAAGAATGCATAATAATTTACGATATAGGAGTTTGTCTTTTTACCCCTTGCGCGGGTTAAACGCATCACGCACAGCCTCACCGATGAACACCAGTAACACGACCTGAAGCGCAACGGCAATGAAGCCAGTGATGGCCAGCCATGGAGCCTGTAAGTTTTCCTTCCCTTGACGCAAAAGCTCCCCAAGAGATGGAGAATCCGCAGGTAGTCCCAGCCCTAGGAAATCAAGAGCGGTTAAGGCAACGATAGAGCTTGACAAAGTAAAAGGCGTGAAGGTCAGAGTCGCTACCATAGCGTTAGGCAGCACGTGACGGAACATAATGGTCAGATCGCTAGCACCGAGCGCTCGCGCGGCCTCAACATAGGTGAAATTGCGCCCGCGCAGGAACTCGGCTCGCACGGCACTGACCAGTGTGGTCCACGAAAACAGCACTAAGATTCCCAGAAGGCTCCAGAATCCAGGTACGACCACCGAGGAGAGGATAATCAGGACGAAGAGTTCCGGCATGCCTCCCCAGATTTCCAGGAACCTCTGCCCGAGTAGATCAGCCCAGCCCCCGAAATACCCCTGTATGGCTCCGACTAAAACTCCTATGATTGATGAAAGGACTGTTAGTGCTAATCCGAACATTACAGAAAGACGAAATCCGTAAATCAAGCGCGCCGCCACATCACGACCGTGATCATCGGTGCCAAGCCAGTTATCCAGCGAAGGAGGTGCTGGGGCGGGAATCGGTAGGTTGTGATTGATAGTGTTGTAGCTGTAACGGATCGGCGGCCACAACATCCAACCTTCCATCATAATGAGATCACGTAGGTAGGGATCACGGAACTCAGCCCCAGTAGTAAAGTCGCCACCAAAATCGGTCTCAGCATAGTCCACCACTACCGGGAAAAACCAGGTACCCCGGAAGGAAACCAACAACGGCCTATTGTTGGCAATCAGCTCAGCTAATAGGCTGAGCCCGAATAAAGCGACGAAGATCCACAAAGCCCAGAAGCCACGGCGATTGGCGCGGAACAGCGCCAGCCGCTGCCGGCTCGGTGGTGCAAGCTGCATGCCAGTGATCCGCAGGCGGGAAGGAACAAGCATAGCGGTCATGTGTCCCGTTGCTCGAAGTCGATACGCGGATCTACCAGGTGCAGCATGATATCACTGATCACGTTGAGCAGAAGACCAATCAAGCTAAAAACGTACAAGGTTCCGAACATGACTGGATAATCCCGGCGCTGAGCGGCCTCAAAGCCTAGCAAGCCCAGTCCATCTAGCGTGAAAATGACCTCTGTCAGGATCGAGCTCGTGAAGAGGAGACGAACCAGGGTATGCGGAAAGCCAGCGATGACCAGTAACATGGCATTGCGAAAGACGTGTCTGTAAAGCACGCTCCGTTCTGATAGGCCTTTGGCGCGAGCGGTGACGACGTACTGCTTACTCAACTCATCTAGAAAGGCATTCTTAGTTAACAGAGTCAGAGAAGCGAAGCCGCTGATGGCCATAACCATCACTGGTAGAGTGATATGCCAAAAATAGTCAAGAATACGCTCTGAACCTGTTAGGATCTGCCAGCAATCCGATGTCAGTCCACGCAATGGAAACCAGTTTAGATAACGGCCGCCAGAGAACACTATAATCAGGAGAACAGCAAACAGAAAATTTGGAATGGCATAACTTGTGATCATGAGATAACTTGTGATAATATCAAATCTTGAACCATCACGGACAGATTTTATGATACCCAATGGTATAGATATCAAGTAAATAATGAGTGTACTCCATAAACCAAGGGAAATAGAGACAGGTAATTTTTCAATTATGAGCGAAATAACGCTTTTATTACTATAGTAACTCTTTCCAAGATTAAAGGTTAGATAATTTCTGACTAGCATGAAGAAACGTTCAGAAGCTGCCTTATCGAAGCCAAATTGCTGTTCGAGTTCTCTGACGAATTCGGGACTCAAGCCGTGTGCACCACGATACTGGCTGCGGCTGTTGCTGCCTATTGCAAAGAGCGTTTGGGATGTCTCTTTACTGTGACCTCCTGTAATGCGGGCGGTTGCATCGGGAACAGAGCCTCGTAGAGTCGAGAGTACGTGTTCCACAGGCCCACCAGGAGCAACCTGAATGATAGTGAAATTAATAAAAATAATGCCAAAAACGGTTATTGGTATCAGCATAATACGCTTAATGAGATAATATACCATATATTTATACAGTTAAAAGACACTCTATACTCAATTCACTGTCAATTGTCTCTGCTCATAACATCCGCGCCTTAGCCAAACTTCAGGCAGCCAACACGTCTACGTATAATGATGCTAGGTCTTGACGTCAATTGCCCGCCGTGTATTCTTTGTAGATCCGTAGGTTTTTGTGCCCTGTTGGGGACACGAAGGATGTTTTGTAACATCAGGTGCGTTTTCTGTGCCTGGTTCAACTATCCAGGGGGAATCGCGCAGAGTCATGTTGCTTTGCGGGGGATGTGACTAAGATGACGATAACCGTTTTGCCAGCCATAACTCATGAGGAAGGGCTTGCAACCTATATTAGTGCGATCAAGAAATTTCCAATCCTTGATCCACAGGAAGAATACATACTCTCGAGACGCTGGCGGGAGTATAACGATCTTGAGGCTGCGCACCGTTTGGTGACGAGTCACCTGCGCTTAGTGACAAAAGTTGCTGTGGGCTATCGCCACTATGGTTTACCATTTGCCGATTTGATTTCAGAAGGGACAGTTGGATTAATGCGCGCGGTCAAGAAGTTTGAGCCTGAGCGGGGTGTACGGCTGGCGACCTATGCTCTGTGGTGGATCAGAGCCTCTATTACAGAATTCATTCTGGCGTCATGGTCCCTAGTCAAGACCGGAACGGTTGCGGCACAGAAGAAGCTTTTCTTCCGGTTACGTTGGCTCAAGGCGCGTATGGAAATCTATGGGGATGGTGATATGACACCGGAACAGGCTCGTGCTATCGCCGCTCAGCTGCGCGTGACACCGGAGGAAGTTGTCGAAATGAACCACCGTCTGAGCGCTCCGGATGCCTCACTGAACGCCGTGGTAACGGAGGATGGTAGCACAGAGTGTCAGGATCTGCTGATCGATGACTCTGCCAACCAGGAAACGCGGTTAGCAGAACGAGAGGAAAGGTCTCTGCGTCATCGTCTCCTCCGCCAAGCCCTGGCTTGCCTCTCTCCACGTGAGCGGTATATCATCAAGGCTCGCCAGCTCGCAACCCCGCCGCGGACGCTCGAGGCACTGGGGCGGCACTACGGGATTTCACGTGAACGGGTACGACAGGTTGAAACTGTGGCCCTAGCTAAGATCAAGAAAGTTGTAAAAGAAGAGTGGAATAGATTCAACGTTCACACTACCTCTCGCATCAACAGTATAAACGCGGGTTCGTTTCTCCCAAGGAAGATGGTAGGAGAGGTCATACCCGCTCGGATAACCAAATAGCAAGCCTGGAGGCAGCCTTGATGAGTGTGCTCAGAACCGGGGAAGCTGGGTGTTGGGTTGCTCCATGTGTCAGACCGATGGCTCGATGTTCCCTTTCATCTTCGCGACACTGCCTAATGACCTTTAGCAACTCACGGTCTCCCTCCTCATCTTCATCTAACATGTATAGCTGCCGCGTATAATGTCCCTCTATGACTTCTTCTATAGCGACTGTACAGGCCATAGCCGCCTTTTCACCTAGCAGGGCTGTGCTAGCCCCTAGAGTAAAGCCTAGAATATGCCACAATGGTTGTAAAATAGTTGGTCGTACTCTTTTTTTTACAAGAAGATCGTTAAAAGTAGCAAGATGAGTCTTCTCGTTCTCTGTCATCGCGCGTAGAACAGCAGCGCATGCTTTATGTTTGAGAACCACCATCTGGCCCTCATAGATTCGGACAGCCCCGTATTCGCCTGCTTGATTGACACGAATCACCCGCGCTCTGATCTCTTTACGTGGACGCTCACCTAATAGGCGGCGGCGACGAACCCCAGAGGGGGGAGGCGTGGCAAATCCATCCTGTGTGCGGCAAGAGAGTCTATCGTCAATGTCGTCAGGCATGCCTGGATGTCCTCCACCATGTTTTCCGTTTCACTGCTGCTAAACAGAACAATGCCAATCCTAGGGAAGCCGGTATATTATAGCCGCTGAGAGAAAGACCGAACAGAGACCACTGCACCTTATCGCATGGGGTTCCTGCCGGTTGTTCCAGGGCAAATTGCAACTCAGCTAGAGACAGAACGGAATCAGCAGAACCCGTACAGATTGGAGTGAACCACCAGTGATTTTCTGCCCCGACATGGTAAAGGGCCACAACAGTATTCAGTCCAAACACCACACCGCACAGTGCAACTAACGCGCGGCGGCGAGGAGGAGAGAGACACAAGGCTACCGCTGCTAGAATAGCTGTCACAGCATAAAGAATGCGTTGATACAGGCAGAGCATACAAGGAATTAGATCAAAGTTGAACTGCATCACTAGCGTACTACCTAGCGCAGCCATACTCATCGCTAAAATCCCTGCTGGGATCACCTGTCGTGGCCACGATGGCGGTGACATACACATTTTCCCTCTTTGTCTCTGCTAAAATGCATTTAAAACATTCTCAGAAACAGAAGACCTCCCACCACAGCTACTCCGATTCCCAACGTGACCAAGCCGAGCCATCTCTCGATGAAGGCGCGAACTAGTGCCCCAAAACGCCACAGAAGGCCTGCTACTAAAAAGAAGCGCAGGCCACGACCTACCAATGATGTTACTACGAACATAAGCGGGTCGAACTGTATCACCCCGGCACTGATGGTGATCAGCTTATAAGGAAGAGGTGTAAAAGCTGCCACCAGTATAATCACCACACCATATTGATTGAAGGCAGCACAGACCCTGAGAAAGCTGTCCTGCAGATGGTAGAAGGTAATAATTCCTTGCCCCGCTGTTTCAAACAGGAAATAGCCGACTCCATACCCTGCTAATCCGCCTATAACCGAAGCTATAGTACAGACTGCTGCATACGTCCAAGCGCGGCAGCGTTTGGCCAACACCATAGAGATCAGCATCACATCTGGCGGAATTGGAAATACGGAACTTTCGATGAAAGAAACGAGAGCGAGCCATGCCACAGCCTGCCGATGGCCAGCCAGAGTCATGGTCGATTCATACATCTTCTGCAACACAGACGGAGCTTCCGAGAGAGGGACAGAAGAACTGAATTTTGCAGAGCCCAGGCAATTCCTGAGAACACAACAAGTATCTATACGGTATAATACGGAAACAACACAGCGTGAAAGTACAGAATCGCGGGGACAGGCCTTCCCGCATTCTACAAAGTTCATAGTTCTTTGTTCTGAGGGTAGCAAGGGCATAATCCGACCTACGAGATTGCGTCTGTACGCGATGCAGACTTGGATCACAAACATTTTCAAGATAACAAGAGCAGGACAGAGCGGATAAGCCTGAATAACGCTAATTGATATATATATCATTCTTGACAACCAGACCAGATCAGTGTGGCTTACAGTCTGAGTGGCTGATTTGAGGACTTTCATGCATCCCTATCGCTCACACACTTGTGGTCAACTGCGTGCAAGCGATGTCAAGAGTACGACCCGCCTGTCGGGTTGGGTGCATCGCAGGCGTGACCATGGTCATCTGTTCTTCCTTGACCTGCGCGATCATTACGGCATTACTCAAGTAGTGGTCGATGTTCATAATCCAGCTTTCACAGTATTAGCACACGTCCGGCCAGAAAGCGTTGTGACCGTTACAGGAATAGTTCAGAAACGATCTCCAGAAACCGTTAACCCAAGGCTCGACACCGGAGCCATAGAACTGCACGCAAAGACAGCAGAGGTGCTCTCCGATTCTGAAAGACTCCCTTTGCTCGTGCATAGCAATCAGGAGTTCCCCGAAGATCAGCGGCTGCGCTACCGCTTTCTTGATCTACGCCGGGAGACAATGCATCGTAACATCATCTTGCGCAGCAAGGTCATCGCCAGCTTGCGCCAACGCATGATGGCGCAAGGATTCCTCGAGTATCAGACGCCGATTCTAAGCGCTTCGAGCCCAGAGGGGGCTCGCGACTTTCTGGTGCCAAGCCGCCTTCACCCTGGCAGGTTTTATGCCTTGCCGCAGGCACCACAACAGTTTAAGCAACTCCTCATGGTGGCTGGATTCGACCGTTATTTCCAGATTGCCCCCTGTTTCCGCGATGAGGATGCTCGGGCTGATCGTTCGCCGGGTGAGTTCTATCAACTGGACTTTGAGATGAGCTTCGTAACACAGGAGGATATATTTGCTACCATAGAGCCTGTCTTGCATGGCGTGTTCACGGAATTTTCCAGAGGTCGTTCCGTTGTGCCACTGCCCTTTGTTCGCGTCCCTTTCGATGAAGCAATGTTGCGGTATGGAACAGATAAACCAGACTTACGTAACCCGCTCTTAATCACCGATGTCACAGAAGCTTACCGCCGCTCTCAGTTCAGCCTTTTTGCCCGTTCTATAGACGAGGGTGCAACCATTCGAGCCATTCCAGCACCTGGAGCTGCCACACGGCCACGGAGCTGGTTCGATCGGCTCAATACATGGGCCCGTGATCAGGGTGCCAGTGGACTGGGCTACATCGTGTTCGAGCACGGCCAGACGAGAGGGCCTATTGCCAGAAACCTAGAGCCAGATCGGGTCAACCGCATCCGAGCAATAACCGGGCTCAATGACGGCGATGCTGTTTTTTTCGTTTGTGACAGGCCGGAAAAGGCTGCCCGCTTTGCTGGCCTGGTCCGTATCCATCTGTGTGATGAACTAGATTTGCTTGAAAGGGATGCCTTTCGATTCTGTTGGACAACCGATTTTCCCTTCTATGAACGCGATTCAGAAAGTGGTAGGATTCAGTTCAGTCACAATCCGTTCTCGATGCCTCAAGGTGGGCTGAAGGCCTTGAACAGTCAGGATCCTCTAACGATTAGAGCGTTGCAGTATGATATCGTCTGTAATGGTGTTGAACTATCCTCGGGTGCTATCCGTAATCATCGGCCTGACATCATGTATCGGGCCTTTGAAATTGCTGGCTATTCCCGTGCCTATGTTGAAGCACACTTCGGTGGCGTACTGCGGGCTCTCAGATTTGGCGCCCCGCCCCATGGCGGGGCGGCGCCTGGCGTGGATCGCATCGTCATGCTGCTGGCTGATGCGCCCAATGTCCGTGAGGTGATCCCATTTCCACTGAATCAACAGGCACAGGATCTTCTAATGGAGGCGCCTGTTGAAGTGCCGCCGGAACGGCTGCGCGAATTGCGTCTGCGCACAGAGCTACCGAAGCGGCCTGTGAAATGAGACAGGACCTCCTTGCACTCTATCGCCTCTACTACAATCTGTGTGGATAGCGGGACGGCGCGTCTCTATGTCAGACAACTGGATCTGGCATGAAATTAGGTGGAGTGAACGTTAACAACATTGTAGCCTGAACTAAGAAGGGGGTGTTTTATTGAGAGTCTCACCGGTATACATCCTCTCCTGGAAGAGGCATGTCTCGTGTTATCTCTAGTTGGCCAGGATAGAGAGCGAAATAATGGCGGTGCCCAGTGGAGTGGCAGATCACGCTGTATTGTCTCTCTGCGAGTCGATGAGCTGTTTGTGAGTCGATCAGGTATCGAGTTATCGATCGAGCCTCATCTGCAGTCGTGCTGTTACAAAAAACTGTCTGTCCCTGGGCCAACCAGTAGTGACTCTGTCTTTCGACCACGCTTCAGCAGCTATAGAGGGTTATATTGTCATGACAATGTTAGGAAGAAGAGGACAATTGCAGCGTCACAGAGTAGCGAGAGTAACTGGAAAGAAATGAGCGGACGGTGAGAAGGGTGAATAGGGTGGGGGCGTAGCACATGTTCATTATGGAAGGGAGGAGATTTTTTGCTTGCAGCGAAAGGCAAAATCAGCGACAAACACGCCCTTATCCATTTGGTCTGGTCCATCTACTGGTTAGGAGTAGGAGCGATGTCACAAGTCTCTCTTGCCCAACTGGGGATGAACTCGGAAGCCAATCCGAGGGATACCCACAGGGGTTTGAGTGCCGACCGTCCCTCGGCGAGGGCGGATATGCCTCCGGAGCCGATCGTTAACAACACTAAAGATTATTTCATAGAGCATAAAGGTGTGAAATTTGCCGGTGTACATTTGTTAATCGACCTGTGGGGGGCTATCAATCTGGATAGGCTCGATATAATCGAATGCGCTTTAAGAGAAGCGGCAGAAGTGGCTGGAGCGACTCTCTTGCATACGCATCTGCATCATTTTACGCCTAATGGCGGCATCACGGGAGTGATGGTGCTAGCAGAGTCCCATATCAGCATCCACACGTGGCCAGAGAGATCCTATGCAGCGCTCGATGTGTTCATGTGTGGGTCTTGTGATCCTTACAAGACTCTTCCTGCTCTGCGCGCAACATTTTGTCCTGCCCACGTGAGTCTCAGTGAGCAGAAACGAGGGCTTATGACGTGATACGGTTCGAGGAGACTCTCTATCCACACTGGTCACAGACTTTTAGAGCACAGAAGGTCCTATATCACGAACGCAGTGAGCTGCAGGATCTAGCGATTTTTGAATCTGCTATCTTTGGTCGTATTCTAGCACTTGATGGAGTGATTCAGACTACTGAGGCTGATGAGCACCACTATCATGAAATGATGATACACGTTCCCCTTTTAGCACATGGGGCTGTGCAAGCTGTCTGTGTGGTTGGTGGTGGTGACGGGGGAGCCTTGCGCGAGGTGTTGAAACATCCGGGCGTGCATGCAACTTTGGTAGAAATCGATCCAGCTGTTATCGCGATCAGCAGACGTTACCTGCCTGCCATTTCGGTTGGTTCTTTTGATGATCCACGTGTGACGATCATCATTGCTGATGGTGTCCGATATATGGCCGACTCCGGTCCTCTGTTCGACGTTATCATCATCGACTCGACTGACCCGCAAGGCCCCGGCGAGGGTCTGTTTCAAGAGTCTTTTTATGCTAGCTGTCGTCGACGTTTGAAACCGGGCGGTATTCTTGTCACACAGAATGGCGTGCCATTTCTGCAGCCAGATGAAGTATACCGCACCTATTGCCAGCTGCAGCCCCATTTTGCTGACGTGTGGTTTTTCACAGCTGCCGTGCCTACTTACGTGGGTGGGCTCATGGCTATGGGGTGGGGGAGCCTTGATCCAGCACACCGGTTACGGCCGCAAGAGCTGATCCGCACACGGGCTGCAAAAGTAGATCTTGAAACCCGATATTACACGCCGAACATACATGTAGCCAGCTTTGCCTTACCGCGTTACATTGAACGCCTGCTGCTCTAAATGATTTTTGTGTATCTAAGACGCGAGGAGCTTATGTGTGTGACCTAGCCACCGGATAGGTAGGGTTGCTGCGTGCACTCAGGGGGTGTCATGGCCCCTTCTACGGGGGGAGGAGCGGGCCGTCAAACGGGGACTCCTTAACCCATGAGATCGAATATTTACCGCAATGGACCTGATGAGATGGGCCATTTTGGCCTATATGGTGGGCGTTACATTGCTGAAACACTCGTGCCACTTATCCTCGACGTTGAACGTTCCTATAATCATGCCAGGGCCGATGCAACGTTTGCCGCAGAGATGAAGAATCTACTGTGCCATTATGTCGGTCGGCCTAGTCCGCTGTACTTTGCCGCCCGGCTCACTGCCCACCTCGGAGGGGCAAAAATCTATCTGAAACGGGAAGATCTGAATCACACTGGTGCCCACAAGATTAACAACTGTATTGGTCAGAGTCTGCTTGCACGCCGTATGGGCAGGCAAAGGATCATTGCAGAAACAGGGGCTGGCCAACATGGTGTAGCCACTGCGACTGTGTGTGCTTTATTCGGCATGCAATGTACAATCTATATGGGGGTCCGAGATATCGAACGGCAAGCGCCAAATGTCTTCCGTATGAAGCTGCTTGGAGCGGAGGTCCAGCCAGTCACCTCTGGGACCGCCACTCTGAAGGATGCGATGAATGAAACGTTGCGTGACTGGGTTGCTAGTGTCGATCACACCTATTACATGATCGGAACAGCAGCAGGACCTCACCCCTACCCAGCTATGGTGCGCGACTTCCAAGCAGTAATAGGTCACGAGACCCGTGAGCAGATTCTGGAACAGGAGGGCCGTTTGCCAGACACCTTGATTGCCTGTATTGGTGGTGGCTCCAACGCCATTGGCTTGTTCCATCCTTTTCTTGATGAAGCTGATATCCGCCTCATTGGGGTGGAAGCAGCTGGCTGTGGTCTTGAGAGTGGCCACCACGCTGCGGCCCTGATTGGCGGTCATGTAGGGGTACTACATGGCAACCGCACCTATCTCTTACAGGATGCCGACGGTCAGATTGCAACGGCTCATTCTCTTTCTGCTGGGCTTGATTATCCGGGAGTCGGCCCTGAGCATGCCTGGCTCCGGGATCTCGGCCGGGTTGAGTATGTCCCGATCACTGACACAGAAGCCCTGCAGGCATTCCAGATTCTGACCAGGTTAGAAGGCGTTATCCCTGCCTTAGAATCATCCCACGCTATCGCTTACACTGTTAAACTGGCACCGACTCTCTCTAGAGAGCATGTTTTAGTTGTTAATTTGAGTGGTCGCGGTGACAAAGACGTCAGTACTGTTGCTAAAGTCATGCGCCAGGACCGAGAGGAAGATTGGTCATGAGTAGTATCGAGCCGCTTGCGGTTCCCCGACCTGCAACATTCACTTCTGCTCGCTTGCAGCGTCGACTGACTGCGCTGCAAGCAAGGAAGCGAGGTGGACTAGTAGTTTACATCATGGCAGCTGACCCTGACGTAGAGACCTCCATGGCTATCCTCAAGGGCCTACCTAAGATGGGCGTGGATGTGATTGAGCTAGGCTTGCCGTTTTCGGACCCCATGGCGGATGGGCCCGTTATACAGGCGGCGTCGCAAAGGGCTTTAAAAGCTGGCGGCTCGCTAGTGCGTACTCTGGAGATGGTACGTTTGTTCCGGGCTAGAGACAATGTGACGCCATTGGTCCTCATGAGTTATTACAACCCTATCTATGTATACGGTCCTCAGCGGTTTGCAACTGCCGCCGCTAAAGTTGGCATTGATGGTTGTATTATTATTGATTTACCACCAGAAGAAGCAGACGAGTTAGCAGAGTTTCTGAAGGCCAAGAGCGTGGATTTTATTTTGCTGGCTACTCCTACCACCGATTGCATGAGGCTACGTTATGTGCTTGAAAAGGCTTCTGGTTTTCTTTATTATATCTCTATAAAAGGTGTTACAGGCACAATATCTGCCACTGAAAAGAATATTTGCAGCTCTGTGCTACACCTGCGCAAGAACACAAAGCTACCTATTGCTGTAGGTTTTGGTATTAACACGCCTGAGCAGGTGGCAATGGTGGCAAGCATAGCTGACGCTGCTGTTGTCGGCTCGGCAGTAGTACGCCGCATCGCCGCTGGTCTGGATGCTAAGGGGCACCCGCGGTCTGGTTTGGTTGAAGAGGTCTTATCCTTCGTTGAGGGCTTGGCAACAGCAGCCCACGGCTGCTAGCTGCGTCTACCATGGAGTCCTAGCCAGTCATGTACAGTCATGTAATCTGGCCGCTCTTGCAGAACGTGTTGAGCCGTCTAATAGGGGAAGATACGTATCTACAACCTACTACTGGTGGAGCCAAGGGATTGGTAAACCGTCTCTGGTAAACTACACGCCCTGCTGCCGCGGCAATCAGTCAAGGCCGCTCTCCAGTGGTGCTGCCATCCAGTCTCAGTTCTCTCTGCTACTGCTATGACTGCTATGAACGATGCGAATTTCTATCGTTTAATCATGAGCCGCCGTCCAACTGATCTGTCGCGCCCTCTGATTGAGTGGATAGATCGGATCTATAGCTGGGCTGATATGGAGACGATCAGTACCCATTTCTCTACTCTTCTGACTTCTCTCGGCTGTATGAAGGGCGATAGGGTAGTAGTGCAGGTAGACAAGTCACCTGCCGCCCTGTTTCTCTACCTTGCCTGTCTGCGGGCTGGTCTGGCATTCGTGCCAATGAACACAGCCTACCATGCTGACGAGGTAGAGTACCGGATTAGAGATGCGAAGCCCACTGTGGTGGTAGTCAGTCCAGCAGTTGCTCCTTTAGCTGAATCAATAGCCAGTCGTTACGGCATCCGTCATGTCTTGACCTTAGCAGCTAACGGCAGTGGGTCGTTCCCGATGTCCGTTCCCACAGTTTCTTGCCAGCCCTGTCCTTGTGCGCCGGATGATGTAGCTGCGATCCTGTATACATCGGGTACCACTGGCCAGCCAAAAGGCGCGGTACTGTCGCACCGTAACCTCGCGGTTAATGGTGAGACTCTACGTACGAGCTGGGCTTTCACAGCGGACGATATCTTGCTCCATGCTCTACCTATTGATCACACCCACGGTCTATTTGTTGCTTGTCATTGTGCGCTTTTGTCAGGTGCACGCATGATTTGGCTCCCAGCCTTCGATCGCACGCAGGTACTGGTGCATTTGCCACGGGCAACAGTATTCATGGGTGTACCAACCTATTACACACGGTTACTTGCTATGACGGATTTCACCGCCGCAACATGCACCCGCATGCGGCTGTTTGTCTCAGGTTCTGCTCCTCTGTTACCTGAAACTTTCCTTGCCTTCCAGCGCCGAACTGGCCATGCCATTTTGGAACGCTATGGTATGACGGAAACGGGTATGAACACCTCGAACCCTTATCACGGGGAACGCCAGCCTGGGCACGTAGGCAAGCCGCTACCCGGTGTGTCGGTGCGGGTAGTTGGAGTAGACGGCACTTTATTGCCGCGCGGGCAGATTGGTGTGTTACAGGTTCGTGGCGACAATGTTTTCCTCGGTTACTGGGAACAGCCAAAGGAAATGAATTTTACGAGTGATGCTTGGTTTATAACAGGCGATCTCGCGTACATTGGAGATGACGAAACTCTTACCTTGGTTGGGCGGGCGAGTGATCTAATCATCAGTGGTGGCTACAACGTGTATCCCCGGGAGGTAGAGCAGGTAATCAATAGCTTGAGCGGTGTTATCGAGTCGGCTGTTATCGGCCTACCGCATCCTGATTTCGGTGAAGCTGTGGTAGTTGTCGTCCAAGCTGGACAAAACCGTCCCACAACTGAGTCTATCCTCAGTTCTGTACGTGCTCGTCTTGCGAACTACAAAGTGCCGAAAGCTATTGTGTTTGTGGACAAATTACCGCATAACCCCATGGGCAAGGTGCAGAAGAATCTGTTACGACAGACCTATGCCACAATGTTTGTAGCGACTTCAGTCCCCTCATAGCATCCCCAATGCTCTTCTCATGGCTTCTGTCAGCTCACGAGTGGTCGATTGGCCAGGTTGCTGTGCCCGCTTAGATGTTGAGTGTAAGTAATCCTTGGGCCATCAGGGAGTGATTCAGATGGGATCAAAATCACTTCTCTTGAGAATCTCTGATGTAGGCTTGTATAGGCTTGGGGTAGAGGGACTGTCGTCAGTGCATAGGGTGTTGGAAGAGCAGATGCCCTATTCTACTTGGTAGTAGAGTTATTAATAATAATTACTTCTTTTAACTGAAAATCAAAATTGTGTTCTTACTTCACAGCAGGATTCAGAGATAATGTTTCGCCAGTTAGAGAGCGACCAGTATTGCATGGCTTTTGTACATTGGATCTTTACTAACAGTCCGTATGTCTAGTGGTATCTTATCTGTATTATGAGCTGTACCAAGGATCATATGCCCGAGGCAGCAATGACTGGGAAATGACTGGGATAGGGAGCAGTCAAACAGTGGCAATCACACCAAGCCGAGAGATTGCTGCTCGTGTGGTAGTGCACGAGCGGGCTCATATCAGAGCTGCCCTTGCCACGGCTGCAGCAACCAAACGGACTATTATACTGGTCAGTGGTCCGGCAGTTGGTGGAGCGATGGGAGGGCCATGGTTCCGTTACATGGTTGCAGATATAGCGGCTCTCTATCCACAGGCCCGTTTCACTACTGTGATCGACTGTGGTACTGCCGCAGGTTTCGCTCTCGCAGCTCTGGCAGGTGGTGCCGCTGCTATTCGTTTGCACGCGCCGCCCCTAGTGTTGGAACGGGTGCGTGATATTGCTAGACAATCGGGTGCAGTCATAGACTTAGACACAAATCCTATGCTCGATCTGCTATTTCACTCGGATCCGGTTGCCGCCTGTCATGCTTGGCTCAAAGCATCCTAGTGGTAGGACAGCCAAAAGTAATGCAATCTTAACGCAACATTTTATACATTCCTGATGCGCGGAAGCGTGTGGGCAGGGTGGGGAGAACTAAACTTGACCGAATACCGCTCTATGCGATTGGTCTGTGTCTTGGTGTATGCTAAGAATTCCCTCGTCTGCTGAGAAAAGGAGGAGGCTTATATACCATGGCTGTTTTCAACCACTACTCGCCACGCCGAACAAAATGGGCGTCCGTGGGTGCTGAGCAAACGGTGTTCGACGACGGTTTGCGCCAGCATATGCTGCGGGTTTATAACTTTATGGTCATGGGTCTAGCGGTTACTGGCATTGTCGCTGCCCTGATCGCGGGGAGTCCGACACTCACAGCCGTCATTTTTGGGACTCCACTGAAGTGGATAGCCATGTTGGCGCCGTTGGTCTTTATCTTCGTTTTGTCCTGGCGTTTCAATCGCTTGTCTATCAGCACGCTGCAGGTTCTATTTTGGGTATTCTGTGGAGTGATGGGCCTCTCGATGGCCTCCATCTTCCTGGTTTTCACCGGAGCCAGTGTCGCGCGGGTCTTCTTCATTGCTGCGGCGATGTTCGCCGGTGTGAGTTTGTATGGCTATACTACCCAGACTAACCTGTCACGAATGGGATCTTTCCTGTTCATGGGCTTGATTGGTATCATCATCGCTGGACTGGTTAACTTGTTTCTGGCCTCTAGCGCTCTGCATTTCGCTATTTCTGTCATTGGTGTGCTAGTCTTCACGGGCCTCACTGCCTATGATACCCAGCGCGTCAAGGAAGAATATGCTGCGCATCATGGGCACGAAACAAACAGCAAGCTGGCGATTATGGGCGCTCTGTCGCTGTACTTGAACTTTGTCAATCTGTTCCAGCTGTTGCTGCAGCTGATTGGCAACCGTGAATGAGTATGCGGAGAGGTTAGAAAGACGCTGCAGATGTGTGACGCTCTGGTCTTGGCCCTAGTCCAGCTCAACCCGACTGTAGGAGCAGTAGAAGCGAACGGGGCGAGAGTACGTGCTGCTCGGGAGATACGGGCAGACCTTTTGGTGTGCAGTGAACTCGTGATCTCCGGTTACCCGCCTGAGGATCTAGTTTATCGCGTCTCATTCTTGGACAGAGTCCGTGCTGAGGTAGAATCTCTTGCCGCTGAAACCGCCGATGACGGGCCGGCTGTGCTCGTTGGTGCACCGTGGCGTGAAGGGGATTGTTGCTACAATGCCGCTATCCTTTTGGACGGTGGTCGTATCGCTGCTGTGCGGTATAAGTACCATCTGCCCAACCATGGCGTGTTCGATGAAGCGCGTGTCTTCACGCCCGCGGCATCTGCCACACCGATTCCTTTTCGGGGCATGCGGTTGGGCGTCCTGATTTGCGAGGATATGTGGTATCCTGATGTGTCTGCGCACTTAACAAGTGCGGGTGCAGATATCCTAGTTGTTATCAATAGCTCGCCCTTCGATGTGTGCAAACCTAACTTACGGCGCCTGCATGCTGAGGCACGAGTCCTCGAAACTACCAAGCCTTTGATCTATGTCAATCAAGTCGGTGGCCAAGACGAGCTCGTGTTTGACGGTGTCTCGTTCGTGCTTAGCAAAGATTGCATGCAGCTCGTGCGAGCGCCTGCTTGGCAGGAGTCAGTGGTCCTGACAACATGGAACAGCACTCCCACTGGCCATTGGATCTGTCACACCACGAACGTTACCCCTCCGCCGACTCAAGAAGAGAACATTTATCAGGCCATGATGATAGGCCTGCGCGATTATGTGGTCAAGAACGGCTTTGCGAGTGTGCTGTTAGGGCTCTCAGGTGGTATTGATTCTGCTCTTAGCGCTGCGGTTGCCGTCGATGCGCTGGGAGCAGATAGGGTACATGGTATCATGCTACCCTCCCCTTATACTGCACGGGAGAGTTTAGATGATGCCGCTGCTGTGGCCTGCTACCTAGGCATACAGCTCGATGTCATACCGATAGAACCAGCCATGCAAGCGTTCAGCGCCATGCTGGATCCATGGCTTGCAAAGCGTCCACCCGACATTACGGAGGAGAACATTCAAGCCCGCGTGCGTGGCCTCACTCTTATGGCTCTCTCGAATGCATCGGGTGGGATGGTCCTATCCACCGGCAACAAGAGCGAGATGAGTGTGGGCTATGCTACACTGTACGGAGATATGTGCGGCGGCTACGCGGTCTTGAAGGATATCTATAAGACTACCGTGTTCACAATTGCACACTGGCGTAATCGGCAGAGACCAAGTGGCAGTCTGGGGCCCTCTGGGCCAGTGATGCCAGAGCGAGTCATCACTAAGCCCCCAACGGCCGAGTTAAGACTGAACCAAACAGATCAAGATACATTACCGCCCTATGCAGACCTAGATGCTATCTTAGCCTCGTTCATAGAGGATGAATCAAGCGTGCACGAGGTCGTCGCACGGGGATTTAACATGGCAGCTGTGCAGCGCATATGGCAGATGCTTAATCTTGCAGAATATAAACGCCGCCAGGCCCCACCAGGAGTCAAGATCAGCCGCCGTGCTTTTGGCCGCGAGAGACGCTACCCTATCACCAACGCTTATAGGAACTGAGACGATACGAGAGAGAAATGAGGAGCGGTATGATGATGATGATCAATCCCGCCGCCCTGCAGAGAGTAAAACCGCCGTGTCCGTGACCGTCCGCTTCGCCCCTAGCCCGACTGGCCTTTTACACGTTGGCAATGCCCGTGTGGCTTTACTGAATCGCTTGTTCGCCGATAGCCTGGGAGGACGTTTCATATTGCGTCTTGATGATACAGATGCCGGGCGTTCCAAGGAAGAGTATGTCACCGCGATCAAGCGTGACCTCAGCTGGCTTGGCATCGGCTGGGAGCACATGGTGCAGCAGAGTGAACGTCTGACCTGTTACGATGCGGCGATGGCTCGGCTACAGGCCGCAGGGCGGGTATACCCTTGTTACGAGACGGCAGGGGAGCTGGAAGAGCAACGTCAATTCCAGCGTGTGCAGAAGCAACCGCCGCTTTACGACCGTGCCGCTTTGAGATTGTCAATGACTGATCGTATGTGTTTAGAGTCCAAAGGATGCCGACCGCATTGGCGATTCCGGCTCAATCCCCATGACGTGCAGTGGGAGGATCTGCTCCGGGGATCTTGTTTTTGCCGTGGTATGCATCTGTGTGACCCGGTATTACTGCGGGCCGATGGCAGTTACCTGTATATGTTAACATCTGTAGTTGATGATATCGATTTAAACGTTACACATGTTGTACGTGGTGAAGATCACATAACAAATACAGCGATCCAAGTACAAATTTTTAGAGCATTACATGCAACAGCACCGTGCTTTGCGCACCTGCCGCTTATGCGCGACATGAGAGGCCAGAGTTTATCCAAGCGACTTGGATCACTGTCCTTGGATTCCCTACGCCTACAAGGCATTGAGCCAATGGCCCTGGCTAGCCTACTTGCCACTATGGGCACAACGAGACAAGGCAGTGTACAAAGCACACTAGGCGAGTTAGCAGCAACCTTTGACCTGCAGGACTATGGCCGCCGTGGTACACCGCGGTTTGATGAGACGGAATTATGGCATATGAATGCGCGCTTGCTGCAAGAAGCGCCCTTCGAGACAGTCCATAACCGGCTGATTGCTTTAGGACTCGCTGAAGTGACAGAAGGTTTCTGGAACGCTGTGCGGGCTAATTTAGACCGTTTGGAGACAGCCTGTATATGGTGGCGAATCTGTACAGAGTCTCTCGTTTCAAAGGTTGTAGATGCTAAGTTTTGTGCACTGGCAGCTGATCTGCTTCCACCTGAGCCATGGGATAAAGCTACTTGGTCTCTCTGGGTTAGTGCCCTCAAGACCACGACTGGACGTACAGGGAGCGCTCTATTTCGTCCGCTACGACTTACCTTGACTGGCCAAGACAGTGGTCCTGAATTGAGGGATTTGTTACCGGTCATGGGTCGTCACAGAGTATTAGAGAGACTTTTGCAAGTTTAGAGCGTAAATCTGTCAGTTCTCTGTATGTCAAAAGGCTGTGATGCAGAAAACTATTACGCGTGCCAAACTCAGCGAGGCCATGTACCAAGAGGTTGGACTTTCCCGTAACGAATCATCTGATCTGCTAAAGATGGTCCTGGATGCGATTGTTCTTGCCTTGTCGCAAGACAAGAGAGTCAAGATATCAACTTTTGGGAGCTTTTGCGTGCGCCAGAAAGGACAGCGTATCGGTCGTAACCCCAAAACAGGAGACGAAGTCCCTATATGGCCCCGCCGGGTGTTAACCTTCCGCCCATCCCAACTCCTCAAGAGTCGCGTCAATGCTGCCAGTGTGGTAAAACAGTGACTCCAGGGCAATATTATGATCGTGGCGTTACTTTATCCGGAGGTATAACCCCAAAAGGAGTGGTCGCGTAATGGACTATCGACTTGTTTATGTAACTACTACCTCGTATGAAGAAGCTTTCAAAATAGGCCGGGCAGTGGTTGAAGCGCGTCTAGCTGCTTGTGCCAATCTCCTGGGTGCCGTAAAATCTGTATACTGGTGGCAGGGTTCCCTGGAAGAAGATGACGAAGTTGCTCTGCTCTTAAAAACCAGCGCTGCCTGCGTCGAGCAGGTGGTGGCGAAGGTACAAGCGCTCCACAGTCACACCTGCCCGTGTGTGGTTGCTGTTCCGATAGCGACAGGCAGCCCCGCTTTCCTAGAATGGATCACACAAGAGACAAGAGACAGCTAGCTAAAGCTAGCGCGTGTGAGAAGGACGCTGCTGCTGCGCCATGTGCCCTAACCGCAATCGCAGCGCATTGAGCTTGATAAAACCCTCTGCGTCATGCTGGTTATAGACCATATCTTGCTCAAAGGTTACATAATCTAGTCGATACAAAGCGTCAGGAGACTGACGTCCTACCACACGCACGGATCCTTTGTACAATTTCAGACGGGCAGTACCGTTGACCATTGTCTGAGTGGCATCAATGGCTGCCTGTAATGCCAATCTTTCAGGTGCAAACCAGAAGCCATTGTAAATTAACTCAGCATAACGCGGCATGAGCGCATCTTTAAGATGCATGACCTCACGATCTAAAGTTAAACTTTCCACAGCGCGATGAGCTTCTCGCAAGATAGTCCCGCCCGGTGTTTCATATACTCCCCGCGATTTCATGCCGACGTAACGGTTCTCTACTAAATCAACGCGACCAATCCCATGGCGACCACCTATTTCATTCAGACAAGCGAGTAAGGCGGCTGGCGATAACAGTTTTCCATTGACAGCAATAGCATCACCGCAGGAAAACGCAACCTCGATATATTCCGGTGTATCAGGTGCCATTTCAGGGGCCGTGGTACGAAGAAACATCTCCTCATTCGGCTCTATCCATGGGTCCTCCAATGCCTTGCCTTCGTAAGAAGTATGAAGCAGATTAGAATCGACAGAGTAAGGCACTTCGCCGTGTTTGTCTTTTGACACTGGGATCTTGTGCTGCTCAGCATAGACGATCATATCAGAACGGGAGCGCAGGCTCCATTCCCGCCAGGGCGCAACGATGCGAATATCCGGCTTCAGGGCATAGTAGGTTAGTTCAAAACGGACTTGATCGTTGCCCTTGCCAGTGGCACCATGGGCAACAGCGTTGGCCCCAGTGGCAATGGCAATCTCTATTTGACGCTTGGCAATCAGAGGACGAGCAATTGCTGTACCAAGCAGGTAAGCGCCCTCGTACAGAGCATTAGCTCTGAATAGAGGGAAAACAAAATCACTGGCGAATTCTTCGCGCATATCCTCTATGAAAATCTGCTTGATGCCCATCATTGCAGCCTTGCTGCGAGCCGTCGCCATCTCTTCACCCTGGCCGATATCTGCTGTAAAGGTAATAACCTCACAATGGTAGGTATCCTGTAGCCAGTGCAGAACAACGGAAGTATCAAGCCCCCCAGAATAGGCCAATACCACTTTGGTGGCAGCGTTCTGTTCACTGCCTGTTATGCTGCCTGTCATTCTGTTCCTTCTTTTTTTCTTCATGTATAGCGCGAGACACCAATATACAATCTATAAGATCAAAATTCTACTCACACCAGGGAGGTAACCGCTTGAGTAACCGCCCATGATCCCTCGCTTGAATACCAAGTGGGCGCTTGCTGCAATAGATGTTCATAGAAAGTTGCATCTGCCACGCGGTTTACTGTGGATAATAACGATCAAGTTCTACTGCTAGTTCTGGCAAGGCCACAAACAGATCTGCCACCAAGCCGTAATCTGCTACTTGGAAGATAGGCGCTTCTTGGTCTTTGTTAATAGCAACGATGATTTTCGAATCTTTCATCCCAGCGAGATGCTGAATTGCACCGGAGATACCAACAGCAATATAAAGATCTGGTGCAACGATTTTGCCTGTTTGGCCAACCTGAAAGTCGTTTGGTACGAAACCAGCATCAACAGCAGCACGTGAAGCGCCAACAGCAGCACCAAATTTGTCTGCCACCACTTCTAACAGCTTGAAGTTCTCGCCATTCTGCATACCACGGCCGCCGGAAACAATGACCCGGGCTGCAGTCAACTCTGGCCGCACAGATTTCGACAATTCCCCTGCTATATAACGTGATTCCTCGAATGCTTCTGCTCTAGGGATGACATCAATAGCTGTTACACTGCCTTCAGCTGGTGTGATATCAAAAGCAGTACCGCGTACCGTCAGAATCTTGATAGCGTCTTGCGATGTTACTTCGGCTAAGGCGTTGCCAGCATAGATTGGACGCACAAATGTTTCTGGTCCCTTAATGGCAATGACATCAGAAATCTGCTGGACGTCCAGCAGAGCCGCTACGCGCGGCATGAAATTCTTGCCGAAAGTAGTAGATGGTGCGAGCACGTGAGTATGCTTAGGCGCCAGGCTTCTAACTAATAAAGCAACAGGCTCGGCTAAGAAGTGTGCGTAGCGCGGGTCGTCACAGCACAGGATGGAAACGAGCCCTGGGATACGGGCAGCCGATTCGGCGACTGAGCCACAGGCATGACCTGCAACTAATACATGTACAGGCATTCCAAGCATCTTAGCAGCGGTCACAGTGTGAAGGGTGGAAGGTTTCAGAGACGCATTATCGTGTTCCGCAATGACCAGGACACTCATCAGATCACCTTGGCTTCTGTCTTTAGTTTGGCAACCAGCTCAGCTACATCGGCAACCTTGACTCCAGCCTTGCGCCGGGGTGGCTCAGTTACCTTGAGCGTGGTCAGGCGAGGGGTGATATCAACGTTAAGGGCTGACGGCGAGATTGTTTCTATAGGCTTTTTCTTTGCCTTCATGATGTTCGGTAAAGAGGCATAACGCGGGTCATTTAACCGCAGATCAGTGGTGATAACAGCTGGCAGACGTACCTCAAGTGTTTCCAGACCGCCATCGACTTCACGGGTTACCACGGCCTTTCCATCCTTGAGGATGAGCTTTGAAGCAAAGGTAGCCTGCGGCCGGCCCAGCAAGGCCGCCAGCATCTGACCAGTCTGGTTTGAATCATCATCTATCGCCTGCTTGCCGAGGATAATAAGTTCTGGTCTTTCTTTTTCCACTAGGACCTTTAGAAGCTTAGCCACTGCAAGAGATTGTAATTCGTCATGAGTTTGGACCAGGATCCCCCGATCACCCCCCATGGCAAGGGCCGTACGGATCGTTTCCTGACTCTGGGTGACACCCATACTGACAACTACGATCTCCCTCACCAGACCCGCCTCTTTCAGGCGTACAGCTTCCTCGACAGCGATTTCGTCGAAGGGATTCATAGACATCTTAACATTTGCCGTTTCAATCCCTGACTCATCGGACTTTACTCGAATCTTAACGTTATAATCGACAACGCGTTTGACAGATACGAGAACCTTCATGCCCCCTCCCTCGATCAACTGCCTGTCCGCTGGGATTCCTTGACACGCGGGAAGACTGGATTATCGCCGATGGTACGACAACGCACAACATGTCTCTGGATTTTTTTGATAGGAACTAGTGCAGTAGGTTGTTGGTGTGGAAGCGAGTGCTCCAACCAACAATCTGTACTATTATTGGGAGGTAGTTGTGCTCAATTACGCCCCTATGCGTGTATCCAATGCGTTGGTTGCTATCCCCTATCGTGATCCTGTGGCCTTCTACGCTAGGTTTGCTGGTGAGACAGGAGCAATGTTGCTTGATTCGGCTGATGGGACTGGCCTATCTTATGTGGCTGTGCGGCCACAGCACTGGGTCACGCAGCAGGGCGAAGAGAGAGCCACGGATCCTTTTGTTCGTCTCACAGATCTTCTAGCTTTGCCTCGTCAGGTTGCGCATAATACTGCTTTATCTTCTTTTACAGGATGTGTTATTGGATTTCTAGGCTATGAGTTGAATCACTGGCTGGAGCGCCTGCCACCACCAGGACCAGCTGATCTTGGCTTGCCTGATCTAGCAGCCGGTCTTTATGATTCAGTCGTGATATTCGCCCCTGGTCAAGCGTGGGTGGCGGCACCAGACGAGGCGAGGGCTCATCGCCTGGCAGTACAGGTTGCTTCTACTGTTGATCTGCCCCCTCTGGATTGGCATCTAGGTGGCAGCTGGTGTGCTGAAATCTCTCGCACTGCCTACGAAACGAAGGTACAGCAGATTATCGACAATATTACAGTTGGCGAGGTCTTTCAGGTTAACCTGTCACAGCGCTTCATGGCCTCCTTGCCAGAGGGACTGACTCCTATTACGCTATATCGGCGGCTGCGGGCACTGACATCTGCTCCTTTTGCTGCTTGTCTGAGTTTAGGGGCTGGTCAGTTTATTCTATCGGCCTCGCCAGAGCGATTTCTGAAGGTAGAAGCCAACGGTCGTGTCGAGGCCTGCCCTATCAAGGGCACACGCCCACGTGGTGTTACGGCTGCTACAGATGCAGCTTTTGCCTTAGCCCTCGCAGCCAGCGTCAAGGACCGTGCTGAGAACCTGATGATCGTAGACCTGTTACGCAACGATCTAGCCAAAGTATGCCAGCCCGGCAGCGTATGGGTATCCCAACTTTGTCGTGTCAAACGCTTTACAAAGGTCCACCACTTAGTTTCTGTGGTCGAAGGCCAACTGGTTCCGGGACAAACAGCAGTCGACCTTTTGCGCGGGGCTTTCCCGGGAGGATCTGTGACTGGCGCTCCAAAGATTCGTGCCATGGAAATCATAGCCGCACTAGAACCCTGCAGACGTGGTCCCTATTGTGGGTCAATTATCTGGCTTGGAAGCGACGGAGCGATGGATTCCTCTATCGCTATTCGTACCTTGATGATCAATGATCGCCATGTCGCTGCACATGCTGGTGGCGGCATCGTTTATGACTCAGACCCGGCAGAAGAGTGGGAGGAAACGATGACCAAAGCCGAACCTTTGCTTGCCGCTCTGACAGGTCGGTGAAGCGAGTACCCTAGCCCCTTCTTGCTTCTCTGGGAAGTTCGTCTTTAGAACGAGAGAACAGGCCAGGGAATCATCCTCTCGTGCCGCATCTGTTCAGTGAGGCGCAAGACTGGTCCGCCGGTGCCCATGATTGAGTAATGCTTGCCTCCCCCCCGTAGCCCGACAGCTACTGCTGTCAGCTGGGCTACCAGTGTCAAAGCGACAGTAACGTGTGACCCTCGCAATGAGACGGAAAGCAGCTGTAGCCGTCGAGTCTGAGCCTTCCTGAAAGAGGAACACTGGTACGCTGATCAAGCTGAGTCTACTGGCCACCGTTACCAGCCTATCAATACTTTCCTCCATGCAGTCGCCGATAAACACGACTGCATCTACTGTCTTATCAGCTTTTGTTTCAATCAGGATATGTTGCAAAATGCGCTCTACCTGCGTCGGGCCGGCAACAGGTGCAGTAATGCCTGAGTGCCGGTAGCGCGACATTCGTTCAGACCGCGGTAGTAAACAAGCTGAATCTCCAGCCCTCCCAATGCAATGCAGCGGCGGTGTGGAACATTTCTTTTGGATACGCATAGTGGGACGACAGCTAGCTGTGGCATCCATAGCAAATATTAGCCGACCACCTTGTCGTCGCTCGTTCTGTCGGTGAGAGGTCTGCTGGACCTGCTCTAGAAAAGCCGCAACGGCGTTGCTTGTTACCACGGAGTATCGCCTCTTTGCATCATGAGGTTACGGGGCGCTGCCCTCTTGGCCCATGACAGAAAACTACCGGTCTGCACGTCCACTGCTGGATGGGTAGCGCAAAGATCAGAAAGTCCACACCTGAAACTTGAAACTTGTGTACGCGACTGTATGAGCATGAGCTCACTAAGAGCACGACAGTCAGGAGTTCGTCACCAAGCACATTCGCCCATTCTAGCACACGACAGTTTCCCCCCCCACACAGGAGAGCAGCCTGGGTGGATCGTCTCTAATCTCCCGCCGCAGACGAATAGAACTATCCTTCCAAGCAGGCACCCGTTCATCCCACTGCCGCCAATTGTGATCACCATTACCGTGTTGCTACTACCATGAATGACAGAGCATCCTGTACCACAATCCCTCCCAGCAGACTCTTCCCAAAGATGTTGGGCCCTGGGGCATGATACACTGATGGTATTCAGTGATGATATTCTATCAATATAGAGAATAATGATCTATAGATCAAGATTTGCGTCTTACAAACATTGTGTGTTGTAGGAAGCGGACTTCAGCAGACAGATGTGCCGGATGGACTGGCTGGCTGTGTCACCAGAATCAGCACAGATCGTTGCGAAGGTCATCACCACCACGTAACGTAACGGGACGGGAGCCTTTTTGGGATGTACCTTGGGAGTCTCTCTTCTTCCCTGGCAACGGGCAGTTCCCTCTGGATGGCTGTCAAATCCAGCTACTGGACAGGCATCCTTTGCAAATTGCAACTACCATCACTCTGACCCTTGGCTCAGGCTGACACAATGCTTTCGCCCCCGCGCAGGACATTCAGAAAGTTCTCACACCAATGCGAGAGAGTATTAGTGGTAATCACAGCATGCATCTGCTGCCAACGCGCCAATCTTTCTTCCAATGGCATTGACAATGCGCGCGCCATAGCGTCCGCTACATCATCTAGGTCGTATGGATTCACGAGCAGGGCCGCTTCCAGTTCGTGTGCAGCGCCTGCAAACCGTGAAAGCACTAACACGCCTGGAGAATCCGGATTCTGAGCGACGACAAACTCTTTAGCAACCAGATTCATGCCGTCACGTAAGGGTGTGACAACTGCAACACGAGCAGTCCGATAATAACCAGCGAGGGTCGCCCTTTTGTATCCCTTGCTGACATAGCGTACTGGCACCCAGTCGGGTTCGCCGTGCTGACCATTGATACGGCCAGCTTCCTGTTCTAGATTCCGACGCAGCCGTCTGTATTCTGGAACGTCACCACGGGAAACAGGAGAGATCTGTAAGAACGTTACCTTCTTACGAAACGGTGGATGGCGTTCAAGGAAACGAGCATAAGCCCGCAGACGCTCTGGAATGCCTTTTGAATAGTCTAGCCTGTCTACCCCAATTAACAGAGCGCGCCCGTGGAGAGTCCGTTGCAACCGTTGCACTGAAGGTGTATGAAAGCTATTTACCGCTTCTGCAGCCATAGATTCTGCATCCAAACCTATGGCAAACACAGCGGCCTTCAGGGTCCGCTCGCCCATGAGTACGGTCCCGTCCTCCATATCGACTTTGCCATTGGCTTCCTGAGCAACATAGTCTAGGAAGGAACGTAAATCATTGATAGTCTGGAACCCTACGACATCGTAGGCGGACATAGACTGCACCAGTCTTGCATGGCTTGGCAGGGTTAACATGATTTCAAGGGCTGGAAAAGGCGTATGCATGAAGATGCCAATGCGTTGCGTCACGCCCAGACGCCGGAGTTCTTGGCCGAGAGGAATAAGGTGGTAGTCATGCACCCAGATGATATCGTCCGGCTGCAGCAAGGATAGCAAGGCAGTCGCGAAGAAGGTATTGACCTTCAGGTAAGTTTGGTAATTGACCCTGTCGAACTCTGCCATGTCTAACCGGTAGTGGAACAATGGCCACAGAGTTCGGTTGGCGAAGCCATTGTAGTATTCGGCATAGTCTTCTGGTGTCAGATCGAGCAGAGCGTACGCAACGTTCCCATGCGTCGTGATATGTGGTAATGTTGTCGCGCCCTCAACCGTCCGGCCACTCCACCCCAACCATAGCCCGCCGTAGGTGGACAGGGCATCATTGAGGGCAACGGCTAATCCTCCGGCCTGTGCCTGGTCGACGTCGGGAACAGCGACTCGATTGGAAATGACAATCAATCGTCCCATACTGTCAATCCTCCGTTGGTAGGGAGCAAGTGTAGGCCGCGACCGCCGGAAAACCAACATTTTTATTCAGAATTACGATGAACCTATGCGATTAAGTCGATAGATGATGTGTGCGAAAGCTGTGCACCAGTCGGAACATGGCTGTTTCTCTTCTGGTCCGCTGCTCCAGAGGCGTCAAGAGCGTTGTCGAACAGGTTAGGGACCGCTATTTTGTCGAAACCCGTGCCTGTTGTCGCATTTCATTGGTCACGTCGCTCATAATGTGAGCCGTCGGCCCCTGAGGGCTGTAGTAAACATGCTCCGGGCAATGGCAGCCAAAATGGCGTGTAGGAAACGTTGCTCATGGTGAGGGTGGCGAGGGGTCAGCAACAATCTTGCCCCTATTGCACAGCCGGGCCAAGCTGTTTGATGAGGTCCAGTCATGATGTCACAGATTACACTACCCGCCCGCCATGCCCAGGCCCCTTGCTCTTTGTCGTGATCCCCTGCCCCGTTTCGGCATACCGAGCGTGGCGGTGTAGAAGAAAGCCTTTGGAGATTCCGTTTTTATGGCAAAACGTATGTTGATCGAGGCTACGCACCCAGAGGAAACTCGGGTAGTCGTGGTCAACGGGACACGCCTGGAAGAACTTGATGTTGAAACATCAACCAAAAAAAAATTTAAAGGCAACGTTTATCTCGCAAAGGTCGCACGTATTGAGCCTGCCCTGCAAGCGGCTTTCATGGATTATGGGAGCAGTAGACATGGTTTTCTTGCATTAGGAGAAATGCATCCAGATTACTATCACATATCACCATCTGAGCGGCAAAGATTACTAGCTGAGCAAAGCCGGGCGGAGTTGACTGCACATGAAGAAGATATGGTGCTGCCTTCGCCAGATGACGCCTCCCCAGATCGTGATTCTGATGATGCCCATACGGCTCCTTTTGATAGACCGCTGCGAGAGTACAAGATTCAAGACGTGATCAAGCGTCGTCAGGTCATGCTGGTTCAGGTTGTGAAAGAAGAGCGCGGCAACAAAGGCGCTGCTCTGACCACTTATCTCTCTCTAGCCGGCCGCTATTGTGTTCTGATGCCAAATACCACTAAACATTGTGGTATCTCACGTAAGATAACGAGCTTAGCCGATCGCAGACGACTCAAGGCTCTGTTAACTGAGTTCAACATTCCTAACAGCATGGCAGTGATCCTGCGCACTGCTGGGGCAGAGCGGGGCAAGAGCGAAATCCGGCGGGATTATGATTATCTGGTCCGGACATGGAACCAGATTCGTGAAGTAACCCTGCAGTCGCAGTCGCCAGCTTTGGTATACGAGGAGGCGAATCTGATCAAACGGGCCATCCGCGATCTCTATACCCGTGATATCGACGAGATTATCGTAGCCGGTGAGGAGGGCTATCGTCTCGCCAAGGATTTCATGAAGATGCTCACACCATCGCACGCTAAGAAAGTGCATAGATATAAAGAAGAAGAAATTCCTCTGTTCCATCGCCATAAAGTTGCCTCACAGCTTGATGCTATGCATAGTGCAGCGGTGCAGTTGCGTTCTGGTGGCTATGTGGTTTTTAGTCAAACAGAAGCCCTAGTTGCAATTGATGTTAATTCTGGTAAGGCAACACGTGAGCGTCATATAGAGGAAACTGCTCTTAATACTAATATAGAAGCGGCAGAAGAAATCGCCCGTCAACTCCGATTACGCGATCTAGCGGGTTTGATTGTTATCGACTTTATAGATATGGAAGAATCGAAAAACAATCTTACAGTTGAGAAGTGTTTCAAAGAAGCTCTAAAGAGTGATCGTGCGCGCATCCAGGTCGGTCGTATCAGTCCGTTCGGTCTGATGGAACTTTCCCGGCAGCGCCTGCGTCCCAGTCTGATGGAGACCAGTTTTCAGTCATGTCCGTATTGTAATGGAACGGGTCTACTGCGTTCAGTGGAATCAGCAGCTATGCATGTATTACGTGCAATTGAGGAGGAAGGTCTCCGCCACAGATCACTAGAACTAAGTGTGACTTGCCCAAATGCTGTTGCACTCTATCTTCTGAATCATAAGCGCCTCGCCTTAGCCCGCATTGAAAACCGCTATGGTTTTCACGTATTTGTGTGCAGTGATGGTAACTTGGTTCCACCTGCCTATCACATGGAGCGTATCAAGGTGATCGGAAATGAAGAAGCAGACATCGCTCCGGAAAGCCTTTTGGAAATGCTTCAGGATGGTACACAACAGAATATAGAGGGAATATATGGAGGCAAAGACCATCGAGAGCATGCGTTGGTTACTGCTGCAGATAGAATAGAGACAATAGAAACAAATGAAGAGCTCTTTTTAGGGGATATGAAGCAAAGGTGGCAGCAGTATACTCCATATAACTGTAACCGGTGGTTAAACAGTACCGCACTTATTTCTCCTAACAGAGAATGGAGCCGCAACTACGCGGAGGACGAAGACGCGATAGAAGGGAGGCACGCTGCTGAGGACGTCTATGCGGAGGAAGAGGACACGATAGCCTACACGGAGGAAGAGGACGCGATAGAAGACGACGCCTACGCGGAGGACGAAGACGCGATAGAAGACGACGCCTACACGGAGGAAGAGGACGCGATAGAAGACGACGCCTACACGGAGGAAGAGGACGCGATAGAAGACGACGCCTACACGGAGGAAGAGGACGCGATAGAAGACGACGCCTACACGGAGGAAGAGGACGCGATAGAAGAGAGGAACGTCCAGTTTCTTCCAACAACTGGGGGTCTGACAGAGTGGACAACAGTAGATTGTCGTGAGGAGAACACCGCCAGCAGTCGTCGTAGACGACGTGGACGCCGTGGCGGTAGACGACGTCGACGGGGTGATGAGGTTCAGACAGTAGGCGCAAAGACGAAGACCGCACAGTCAATCCCTATGACAAGTGGGGTACCTATCGTTCTGACTGAGGAGACAGCCACTGTTTCTACTCCAGAACCAAGCAGAACAGTACCCGACATTCTGGCAAATCATGGTAACGGCCAAATAGACGAGGTTGGACCAGGTCTCATAAGCTTGCCTATGCGGTATCCACTTCTCCGATCTTCAGTTGTGCCTTTACTACAATCCGACCTTTCCGTCATAGAGTCTGTTGAGCAGGACAATAACCTAGACCACGTCACCACCGATATTGCGGCATGTGAGCATGAGAAGTTAGCTGATATCAATAATCAGTCCGAGGTCCTGCTACAACCATCACACCGCCGCACAGGCTGGTGGACCCGCTAATCCAGTGCCTAACATAGATACTATGCAGAGTATGCAGAGATTCATATGATGACCACACCACAGTGTAGAATGGAACATCAGGGATCCGGTATCCAATCCATTTATGCGTTATGCTTCTTTATCCCTCTGGGGGGGGTATTGTGTTTAGTTGGCCACGGCCAAGGCAGATACCCTAGGACTCTAGATTAATGGGACAAGCTGCAAAAGAAAGAAATCCCCTTTTGAACATTGCCCTCTCACAATTTCCTTCATAGTGACGAAGATGAGTATCATTACGCACCTGGGTCTTGCGACACCGCAGGCGACCGTCTTAGACTATGCAAGGGCGTCCTTGCTATGATACCCTTACCTGCACAGAAGGGTGTGCGAATGGCGCGTAGCGCTGCGCGTCTTGCAGCCGTGCAGGCATTGTACCAGATTGACATGACAGGCGCCACTCCTGACTCTATCCTCAAGGATGTTCTCGAGCGGCGCATTGCAAACCTCCCCTTGGCTGAGGATGTAGAGGGTGAAAGAGAAGGACATGTTTTGATAGTAGAGCCAGATGTATCTCTCTTGTCCGTCCTAATCTGTACAGCTGTGACTCATGAGTACGACATTGACTTGATGATCAACAGGTCTCTAAGTAGCGACTGGAATCCAGAGCGTCTAGAAATAGTGGTACGCTGTATCCTACGTGCGGGTATCGGTGAGTTGCTTGAACGCCTTGATATTCCGGTACGGGTGATAATCAGCGAATATGTGGATGTGGCGCATGCTTTCTATTCTGGGTCCGAGCCTGGTCTAGTGAATGCTGTTCTTGATCGCCTCGGCCGACACCTGCGTGCGCGCGAGTTTGACAGGCTGGAAGAACAAGATCATGAGGCGCCGCAGTGAATTTGAACTCATTGAGACTCTTTTTGTGCCTCTGACTATGGGATTCCCGGGGGCACTAGGTCTCAAGGACGATGCCGCGCTGCTTAATCCACCGACGGGCTACTCGGTGGTGATGACTGCCGATGCGATGGTCGCCGGAGTCCATTTTAGGCCAGACGATCCTCCCGATCTGATAGCCTGCAAGCTCGTACGAGTCAATCTATCGGATCTAGCAGCTATGGGAGCACACCCTTGGGTGATGCTAGCTACTCTGGCTTTTCCAGATTCTGCTGATGAAAACTGGATTCACCAATTTGCCACTGGTCTTGGCAATGATGGACAGCAGTTTGGCATTCCTCTCATTGGCGGCGATACGATCGCCACGCCAGGACCGGCGACGTTTTCCTTGACCGCCTGTGGGCTAGTATCACAAGGACAGGCGCTGCGCCGGTCAGGAGCTCGCCCTGGTGACATCTTGTACGTCACTGGGACTATCGGTGATGGAGCTTTGGGATTGCAAACGCTGTCAGGACAACTATCGTTCAGTGACGATGAATCAGAGTTGGCTGGCTATCTGATCAGCCGCTATCATCTGCCGCAGCCGCGCCTGATTGTTGGAGCTGGACTTGTCGGTATGGCAACTGCTTGCCTGGATGTTTCTGATGGGCTGTTGCAGGCTCTCTCTCTCCTGTGTCAGGAGTCAGGTGTAGGAGCCCGGATGACAGTGGAACAGCTCCCCTTATCGCCGGCAGCTGTGGCAGCCGTCCGGCAAGCGCCTAACTGGCTAGAAACAATTGTTACCGGGGGTGATGACTACGAACTACTGTTCACTGCTCCGCCTAGCACTCAAAAGGCGTTGGAGCAGCTAGCATGGACTGCGGCTACAGCAATCACAGCTGTTGGCACAATCATTGCTGGTGGTGAGGTGGTGGTGCTCAGTCCTGCAGGGGAAACTGTGCCGTTTCCACGACTCGGTTACCAGCACTTCCAGGTGAGCGGTGTCCAGCGAGGGGGATGAAGGCAACAGGAGGGAAAATGATCTCTGATCACCGGCTTCAACTTGAGACTATGCATGGCCAGCTCACTCACATAGATCGGAATAGATTTTGTGTTGCCCGTTCTGGCAGTTCTTGTTACAAAAGGACTCTTGCTAGTATATATAAAAGTCACGATTATCTCTTCAGAAGAGAGAATAAAGGGAGGGAAGTTCAGAAGGGGATGATGAACCTAACATAGGAAAAGCACTTGCCCCCCTTACCGTCTGTTACGTTGCGCACTGATTTCTGGCACCAGGCGGGGCTGGCCGTCATTCTGCAATTCTCTCAGGTTATACAGGATGCGACTGAGAGTAACAGAAGGGTTTAGTTTCGTTTGGACAGGCTTCGATTCCATCGGGATAGGATTTGCATAATGTCAGCCCAGTACACCTTCATTCTTGCCTGTGGCGTGTTGGCGCTGTTGTACGGCGTGTACGCGAGTAGATCTGTGATGGCAGTACCCGCAGGCAACGAGCGGATGCAGCAAATCGCGGCTGCCATTCAGGAAGGCGCGCAGGCATATCTCGACCGTCAGTACCGTACCATCGCCATAGTAGGTGTAGTCATCGGCATTCTGCTCGGTCTTCGACTCGGCTTTGTTGTAGCAATTGGCTACTTCTTAGGCGCTATCTGTTCCGGTGTAGCAGGCTATATCGGCATGAATGTTTCAGTGCGTGCAAACCTGCGCACGGCCAATGCCGCTCAGACCGGTGGTTTAGCACCCGCCCTGGCAGTGGCGTTCAAGTCTGGTGCAGTCACCGGCATGCTAGTTGTGGGCCTCGGCCTGCTCGGGGTAGCCGGCTATTATATCATCCTGCGCCTAGTAGATTCAGCACATATCCTTGAAGCACTGATTGCTTTGAGCTTTGGTGCCTCCCTCATTTCTATCTTTGCCCGTCTCGGTGGCGGCATCTTTACGAAGGGCGCAGACGTCGGTGCCGACCTGGTGGGTAAGGTAGAAGCAGGCATTCCCGAAGACGATCCGCGTAATCCGGCTGTTATTGCAGACAACGTTGGGGACAACGTTGGAGACTGTGCTGGTATGGCGGCGGATCTTTTTGAAACCTACGCAGTGACTGTGGTGGCCACCATGGTGCTGGGTTCTATCTTTTTCACTACTCCGGCCGATCAGGATCTGATGATGATCTTGCCGTTGATGATTGGTGCTGTTTGTATCGCTGCGTCGGTCATAGGTACTTTTTTTGTTCGGCTCGACGCAGATCACAAGATCATGAAGGCCCTCTATAAGGGTTTCATTGCGACTGCTCTTCTATCCGCTGCTCTGGTCGCTGTTGCGATGCTCGTGGTATTCGGCGATTTTGGGCGGGAATTGATGATGAAAGGAGGCGTCCTGATCACCCCACGCGCTCTGTATGGCTGTGCGTTAATCGGCTTAGTAGTCACCGGCCTCATTGTCTGGATCACAGAGTATTACACTGGTACTGGTTACCGGCCAGTCACTAGCGTGGCCAAAGCTTCAGTAACCGGCCACGGTACTAATGTCATCCAGGGCTTGGCTCTCTCCATGGAGGCAACGGCTCTGCCGGTGATCGTGATCTGCGCTGGTATTATCGCCGCTTATAGTGCTGCTGGTCTGTATGGCATTGCCATTGCTGCTACCACTATGCTAGCTTTGGCCGGTATGGTAGTGGCTCTCGATGCCTATGGGCCTGTGACAGATAATGCCGGTGGCATCGCCGAAATGGCAGACCTGCCGTCTGATGTTCGCAAAGTCACTGATGCCTTGGATGCAGTTGGTAATACAACCAAAGCTGTGACCAAGGGCTATGCTATTGGTTCGGCCGGTCTAGCTGCGTTAGTGCTTTTTGCTGCTTATACGCAAGATCTGGAGCGATATTTTGAAGGTGTGCAGGTAGATTTTACCCTTAGTAACCCATATGTAGTTATTGGTCTGTTCATAGGAGGTCTGCTACCCTACCTGTTTGGGGCTATGGGTATGATGGCTGTCGGTCGCGCCGCTGGGGCGGTGGTGATCGAGGTTCGGCGTCAGTTCAAGGAGATCGCTGGCCTTATGGAAGGCACTGCAAAGCCAGAGTATAGTACGTGTGTGGATATGCTGACTAAGG